>ERZ1066122.23-NODE-23-length-189648-cov-18.518664_pt1 | contig 189648 bp, 203 predicted proteins | sample MGYA00382769_ERZ1066122 | MGnify/ENA primary metagenome ERZ1066122 (study PRJEB33369, sample SAMEA5778352) | biofilm metagenome | biome: Industrial cooling water; feature: Water cooling tower basin; material: Biofilm | place: United Arab Emirates | collected...
CCATGGCCCAGCCAACGACTTTGCGCGAGTACACGTCCAGCACCATCGCCAGATAGGGGTTCAGCCGACATACGTGTAAAAATGACTCACAGAATCTGATTTATTTTTGTAAATCATAGGGTTGGCGGATAAAAACGGTGCTTCGATTTGACCTATCTACGGCCACGGCCCTTTCCACCTGATGCCATATCGACCACCGCAGCCTGATCGGGTTTCAGCTGCGCCAATAGCTGCTCCAATGTTTCCAGGCGCACGCCGGCGCGCAAGGCATCGGCTTCGGCCTGCTCGCGACGTTCCCGTTCCTTGATCGCTTCGGCGCAAGCGCTGGTCAGTTCGGTCCGCGCTTTCTCCAGCGCTTGTGCGTCTTCAGCCCACCGCCCCTGCAACGCTTGATGCTCGGCGGCCGTCAGCCGCAAGGCATCCAGCTCCTTTTGCTGGGCCTCGATGCCGCGACGGGCTTCGGCGAGTTCCCGCTCTAGGCGCCCGTGGCGCTCTAGCCACTGGCTGTTGTCGCGATTGAGCTGCAGCAGTTCGTGGTTCTTGGCCGTCAGGGCCTCATTGGCCTGGCGTAGCGCCACCTGCAGCTCCTGTACCTGGTGCTCGTGGCGGCGCTGTTCCTGCTCGCGCTGCTCTTTCACCGAGGTCCGGTAATGCTCCAGCGCTTCCCGGGCGTGGGCATGCTTCTCTTCCAGCGATTTCGCATGGGCTTCATGCTCGGCCACACGGGCGGCCAGGCCGGCGATGCGCTCGCTGAGCTGGGCGATTTCCGTCACCCGCTCCGCCAGGGACTGCTGCGCCGAAGCGTGGGCGGTCCGTTCCTCATGCAACGCGGCCTCGGTTCGCTGCAACTGGTTGCTCAAGGCGAGCGCTTCCTGTCGAGCTTGTTCCAGCGCATCGCTGCGCTCCTGCAACTGCGCGGCAAAGCGCTGCTTTGCTTCGGCAACGATCGCCTCGGCCTCCTCGTGCAGTCGGGCCGCGAGCCGGCCGACCAAGTCCTGCAGGGCTTCGCTGACCGCGACCTTGGCGCCCAATCCTTGCCCTTCTTCCTCCTCCAGTTCCTTCAGGTAGCGGTGGATGGTGGTCTTGGAGCCGGTGTTGCCCAGCGCCACCCGCACTGCATCCACCGACGGGTGCTTGCCCTGCGCCCGCAGGGCGTCGCGGGCCTTCTGCACATCACTCTTGTACAACCCGCCACGGGCCATGGCTGCCTCCTCGGACGATTTCGTAATGTATTACGTACCACGTAATTACATAACAATCAAGCCATGGATAAATCCATATTTTGGTCTAAAGAACACACGGGATAATGTTGAATTATCCCGCCTGATCATTTTATTCGAGTGGGACGGAGGGAAATTCGGTACGAAATACCGATTTCGAGGTGCGGCTGCACATGGCGCGAGAGCGTGGGACCTCAAGCGGCCCGAGAGAACGCACACGCGTTTCCCCTCGCCTGCAGTTGGACGGCATTGCGGCTTTAGGAGACGGCGGGTTCGCATGGAAGGCGCCCTACTTCTCCGGCGCGGTTATCGTCTCGTGGGCCCCGCACAGGGGCTACCAGGGTTGGCTCGGACTAAGCGGAATGGCGATGACCCCGCGGATAGGCCATGGCTTTTGCGCCGATTGCGGCATTGCTCGAACCCGAAACCGTCACGGGTGGTATCTTCGCTATGTCGCGCGCCAGTTGCGTTCAGTGCATGAACTTCCTGCAGTCGAACCCTCTTGAAGTCGCCACGCGGCCATCCTCTTTCGCGCCTGTTGATCTTCACAGTGGGGAACGAATGCGTGTCACAGTGCCCGAAAAGATTTCAATGCCGTTCTGGAACATCCGGACTTCGTTGCCTCGTCGCTTGACTCCGAAGCACTCGTTCTGGCCGGCGGGACGTACCCATGCGTAGCACAGGCAAGGGCCCTTGACCTTCCATGTGCCATTGAACCTTTCGCCCATATCCACGCCGATGACCGATCCGTCGCGACGGAACTGATTGGTGTAATGCACGCCGTCGCTAAGCTCATGATCGGAGAAAAGTGACTGCAGATCCTTGCCTTGGACAGTACGCCAACCTGCGTCCTCGGCAAGGACGATGCCGGGAAGCATGGAGGCCATGAGCCATCCAGACGCGACGATCACCTTCATTCACCGCCTCCTTTGGAGTGAAGCGACTGCCTCTTCCCACATTTGCGGAGTTCGGCGTGCATGGATGTCCCGGCTCATCATGCAACATGCGGGATGATGGTCACCGCGCCCGGCCGGAAGGATCGACAGCTTGACGCGCGATCCCAAGTTCGATGGGCCTTTTCGTTGCGACATGGCGATCTCGACGTTAGCGTACGTACTTGATTGTGACAGCGGTCTTCGCGTCCGAAGCAACCTGCGCCGGCGCTGATTCCAGATCACCGACATGCGCGTTCGCAACGCCAATTCGCGACGCCGCGGCTCCGTGCGTTACTTCACGTGAGAGCTTTTCACGAAGGGGCGTCCACCGCTTACAGCACCGCACTCACTCGACTGGATTCGTCTCTGCGTCGTGCTCCGCGACTTCCGCCAGCGAGAGCCGCTCGTCACCATTGAAATCCACGCCTGCGAAGTGCTGGCTCAGCGAGTGTTCCATAGGCAATTCCTCCGGCCTGAGGTACCCATCGCGGTTGGAGTCCAAGTCGGCGAACTTAGCTCGGATATCTTCCAGGTCGCAACGTTGCTTCAGCATGCCGACTCCGCGCGAACTGAAGTCGGCTGCATCGCCCCAGGCGGCCAGTTCAATGCACGTCGTAGGAGCTGAATTCGCTGGCCGCGACACCGTTCCTTCATCCTGCAAACTGCTGGAGCGGACCTCCGGAGTGGACACGAGCAGAACAAGTGCGAGGAGCAGAAACGTAGGCTTTTGGTCAATTTTCATTGCAGCTTCTCCAGAAAGTGCGTGTGCGGATATACCTCGGTTCCGGCAGTCGCCGGCGTGATGATGACCAGGCGCTGTTTCGTCGCCCAACGCAACCGGTTCAGTGGCCAAGTGCCTGCGACACCCAGCCCCACAGTGCGGCGCCTGCAATCACCGCCGGAATCACCAGCCGCGCCTTGCTGGCGAATAAGATGCTCAGGACGATCGCAAATAGGATCAGAGCCTCCAGGCCCGTCAGGCTTACGCGCAGAAGGGCCAGCGTCGTTCCCGCAATCAGGCCGACCACGCCTGCGGTCACGCCCTCCAAAAAAAGCCGCACGCGTGGCTGATGCACTATGCGTTCCAAGGCATCGTGACCCAAAAGCGTGAAGGCGAAGGCCGGCAGGAAGATGCCCACGGTCATCACCACTGCGCCCCACGGCCCGCCGCCGAGGTAGCCCACGAAGGTCGAAAAGATGATCAGCGGCGCCGGCAGCAATCCCGACAAAGCCAGGCCGTCAAGGAACTGCGCATTGCTCATCCACGCGCCCTGGGTTACGGCATCGCGCTGCAGGAATGGAATGACGGTATAGGCGCCACCGAACGTCAACAGGCCGGCCTTCAACCCGGACCAGAACAGCAGCAGCAGCGGTACCGTCGCCTGCACGACGGCGGTGCTCTCTGCGCCCACATGACTCAGCGCGTCTAGTCCGGCCAGGCCGCCGTTGCGCACTGCGAACACGACGGTCCCGGCGGCCGCCACTCCGATCACGCCCAGCGCGGCGATGCCGAGGCGGTGGCGTGCCATCAGGTAGATGATCCCGCCCACAGCGAGGATCAGCGCGAAGTGCACACCGGCCAACTGCGCACCTGTCGCCAGGATCGCGATCGCCCAGAGCCAGCGATCGGTGACGACGTGGCCGCCGATGCGAAACACGGCGCGCACGATCAGCGCCGCCACCGCCACCTGGACCGCCGCGAAGATGGCCAGCACGCCGTCGGCCTTCAACCCGAAGCGCACGTACGCCCACGATAGCGCGAACATCAGCACGAACCCCGGGAGCATGAAGCCCAAGCCCGCCAGCACACCGCCCCAGCGGCCGCGCGACAGCATCCCGAAATACACGCACAACTCGTGCGCCTCTGGGCCCGGCAGGATCTGATAGACGGCCAGCACCCGGTTGAACTGGGCGCTGCTGATCCAGCGCTCTTGCTCCACCAATTCATGCCGGATCATGCCGATCTGGGCGACCGGGCCACCCCAGGCTAATGCGCCGAAGCGTAGGAACCGCAGGAACAGCCGCAGCCACGGTTCTTGCGGTACCACGTAGGTGGGCGCGTCGTTGGTCTCGCTCGCGGCCACAGGGTTGGTGACTGTGCTCATGGGGCTCCCGTGGTCGTTGTTTGCGTCAGGTCGTGCATCGGATCACCGCGCCGCGGATTTGACTTGGGCACTTTGGGCATCCAGCACACGGCGAAACCCTTGGGCCAGCCCGGCCGCAGGCCCCTTGCCCCAGAAGTGGACGAAATAGAACGCCGGCTGCTCGCCCACCATGTGGTTGTGCAGCGCCACGACGTGGAAGTCTGCCTGGCGCAGAGCACGCAGCACCGGCTGGACTTCGTCGGCGGTCATGATCACGTCGCCGGTGACGGCAGCAAGCCGATCCGACCCGGTGAAGGCCGCCCAGGTCGTCAGGCCCATCGATCCGCCTACCGGCCGGCCGTGCATGCGTCCCTCCCGGCCGATCGTCACCTTCACCACGTCGCCAGTGATTTCCGGTGGATGCCCGATGGCCTTGGAGATGGCAGCGGCATCAATCTTTCCCGGTGTGGGCACGGGACCGCCGAAGCCAGTGGCCGGCTGCGGGCGCTGCGCGCGCACGGCCTTGATGGCGTCCCACACCTCTTTGACGCTGCCGGCCAATCGCACCGGATCGCCGTGACCGCCGATGTGCATGAAGTACACCTTCGGAGAATCGAAGAAGAAATGGTTGTGGAGCCCGGTCACATCGAGGCCGGCCTTGAACGCTGCGTCCATCGCCGCATCGACCTCATCCTCGAAGACGACGGTGTCACCCATCAGCATCGCGTTCTCGTCCGCCGGCATGAACGCGGCCCACGAGCCGAGCCCTGCGGGCGGCGGCAGCCGCATGCCGTCCACGGTCACCGCCACGTCGTCGCGGCTCCACCCGATGCGAACCACCCCGTCCGGTTGCACCTTCGCGACTGCGCCGCTGGCCTCGCCAATCCGGGCGGAGTCGATCTCGGCCGCGTGAACGCTGGCCCAGCCCCAAAGCAGCGACAGCGTGAGGGCCCGCAGGGCACGATGAGCGATGGCGTTCATGACTACTCCTTACATTTACATCGACAAAAAAGATGAAGGGGCACTTGCGCTCGCGACGACAGCGTCTCAATCTGACGGGCGAACTTGGGGTCAGGCAGCGGAAGGCCTGCAGCAAGCCTCCAGTCGCTGCGCCACGGTGTCCCATTGGATGTTCTGGAAGAACGCATCCACGTACTTGGCGGCCGCGGCGCCGTAGTCCATCTGGTAGGAGTGCTCGTACATGTCCATCACCAGGATGGGCAGCGTGGCCGCCGGGCCGTGAGCGTGATCGGCCATCCAGTAGTTCTCGAGCTGGCGGGTGTGGGTGTTGAAGCCGAGTACCACCCAGCCCGAGCCGCCGCCCAGCCCGGTGCCCATCCGGCGGAATTCGGTTTCCCATGCATCGAAGCTGCCGAAGGCTTCGGCCAGGGCCTTGCGACTGCCGGCATCGGCCTGGCCGCTGCCGCCCAGGTTGTCGAAGTAGTACTCGTGCAGCACCACCGAGCCGGTGCGCAGCAGGTGCTCCCGCTTGAGTTCGTTGTAGAGGTACGGCGGCATGTCCGGTGCGGCGAGCGCCTCGGCAAGGTGCTTCTTCGTCACGGCCAGCGCCTTGACCGAGCCGCCGTAGTTGTTCTCCCAATGCGAGCGGATCAGGCGTTCGGACAATCCTTTCAGTTTGGACGGGTCGAACGGCAGCGGCTTGAGCGTGGGGGTGCTGACGGGTGCAAGTGTGGAGGTGGACATGGCGGTGGTCTCCGAAGTCGGAACGGCATGGGCGGCCTTGGCGGCTCCCAGCGCGAGGGGGGCCGCAGCGGCCAGGCTCAGAACGTGGCGGCGTTGCGTGTCGATTGGTGAAGTCATGGTCATCTCGGTGATCACCGGAGCTTGAGGAGAAAGGTGCGGCCCATGCAGTGCGCGCATTGCTGCATCGCGAGCGCGCTTCGATTGAGTGGGAGGCGATTCACGCGGTGCTCCCGTTGCTGCGGAAACTGGCCAGCAGCCCGTCGAACACGGCGCAGGCGCGTTCCAGCAACTGGTCGTCATCGGCCACGGTGTCGCGCAATCCCGCCAGAACGCTTTCCACGCCCGACGCTTCCGGCGGCGGTGCGCCGCCCACGTCGAGGTAATGCACCAGCAGGCCCACGCGTGCGATCGGGCCTTGTTCCAGGCCGAAGCTGGCGGCGAGCACCTCGAAGGTGACGCGGTGGGCGACGTGGCTGAAGGTGGCGCCGTCGAAGTCGAAGCCCAACGCCTCCGGCGGACAGTCAGCCGGGTGGGTGAGCCACAGAATGCGGGCCTCGGGATCGATGAAGCGGCGGATCAACCAAGCGCTGGCCAGCCGATCCACCCACGGACGTCGCCGCGTGGCCCACAGGCGGCCTTGGTAATCGGCGGTGCGCAGCCGCTGGATCGTACCGGCCACAAAGCGCGGCTCGTCTGGCGCCTGCAGGCGGGCACAGGCCATTTCCAGCTCGGCCAGCGTGTCCTCGACCTGCCGCCGCGCTTCGCCCGGGAAGAAGTCGATCGCAGTGATCGACTCGAAGGTCCTGCGCAACTTGCGCGAGTGCTTCAACGCCTCTGACGGCGTAGTGTCGGGCAGGCTTTCACGAAGCCGCGTGGCATCGGCCAGCAGCTCGGTGTAGTCCCGGCTGCGGTCGAACAGGGCTACGTAGGGCGCCTCGTCGGTGGCCTGGGCGGTCAGCAGATGGGTAGCACCGCCACCCCCGGTCACATCGACCGCCACCGCTTCGAGCACGGCACGGTGCTCCGCCGCCGCTGGCAGCACGTAAACACCGTCCCGCAGGGCCGCAGCACCCGCCGCCTTGAGCGAGCGCCAAGCCCGCTGGCGCACCGTGGCATTCTCGGTGGGCAAGGAAAGAACCATGATGAGCCAATTCATTGGTAGAGTATCCTACATGAATGATGTAATTACTACGTCAAAATTAAGCAAGGCAATCGCGCGTGCCGTCGGCGGAGGTCGCATATGACAGTGGAGCGCTATCTGGAGGCCGCCAACCGCGAAAACACGCAGCGCAGCTATGCTTCGGCACTGCGACATTTCGAGGTCGAATGGGGCGGGCACCTGCCGGCCACGCCGGACAGCGTGGCCCGCTATCTGGCTGATCACGCGGGCGAACTTTCCACCAACACGCTTCGGCACCGGCTTGCGGCCCTGGCAGGCTGGCACCACGAACACGGCTTTGTCGATCCGACCCGGGCTCCGCTGGTGCGCAAGGTGCTCAAAGGCATACAGACCCTGCATCCGTCGGTAGAAAAGCAGGCCGAGCCGCTGCAACTGACCCGACTGGCACAGGTGGACGATTGGCTTGGCGCCGCGATCGCCGCCGCACGCGAGCGCGGCGATCATGCGGACGAACTGCGTCATCGCCGCGATCGCTCGCTGATCCTTCTGGGCTTCTGGCGCGGCTTCCGTGGCGACGAGTTGATCCGGGTGCAGGTCGAGCACCTGCGCCTGGTCACCGGTGAGGGGATGACCTGTTTTCTCCCGCGCAGCAAGGGCGACCGGCAGGCACAGGGCAACACGTACAAGGTGCCGGCGCTGTCGCGGCTGTGCCCCGTGACGACCACGTGGGAGTGGATCGACGCCGCCGGGCTGACCGAGGGGCCACTGTTCCGTGCTGTTGATCGCTGGGGCCACGTTGCGGACGAGGCGCTACACCCCAACAGCCTGATTCCGCTGCTGCGCCGGTTGCTGACGTGCGCTGGGCTGCCTGATGCCGACGAGTACAGCAGCCACTCGTTGCGCCGCGGCTTCGCCGGCTGGGCCAATGCCAACGGCTGGGACGTGAAGGCATTGATGGAATACGTCGGCTGGCGCGATGTGCACTCGGCGATGCGCTACATCGATGGCGGCGATCCGTTCGCCCGCCAGCGGATCGAAGCGAGCTTGCCGGGAACGCCAACGCTGCTTGGGCCTACCTGAGGATACCGAATGGCGTCGATTGAACGGACCGCATACCCGCAATTCAAGCGCAACCCCGTCGTACGCGAACTGGTTGCGGCCTACACGCCGACCGACGCCGAACTGGCCTTTGTTGCCGAGAGTACCCGGCAGCCCGCGCACCGCCTGACATTGGCGATCCTGATCAAGACCTTCCAACGGCTGGGATATTTCCCTGCGTTGGACGAAGTGCCGCCGGCAGTGGTCCGCCATATCCGCGGCGCGCTGAAACTGAGGGTGCAGGTCAAGCCGGCGGTCCTCGCCAACGCCTCGCGCTATCGCTATTACCGCCGGATCCGCCAGTTCCTGCAAGTCCGGGCTTACAGCGATGGCGGCCTGAAGATCGCGGCACGGGCGGTATACGAAGCCGCCGCAGTCATGGACAACCCGGCGGACCTCATCAACGTGGCTATCGAACAGCTCGTGCGCGATCGCGTCGAGCTGCCGGCGTTTTCCACCCTAGACCGCTTGACGCGGCGCATTCGCACGCTGGTCAACGGTCGCTATTTCGCCCAGATCGAAGCGCGGCTGACCGTCGACGAAAAGCAGCGCCTTGAAGGTCTCCTGCAGGTCGAAGAGGGGCGCAAGAAGAGCCCGCTGCACGCGATCAAGCGCCTGCCCAAGCGCGCTTCGCTGCAGCACTTCCAGGAACTGATCGACCACATCGCCGAACTGGGCGAGTTGGTCGGCAGCGAGTTGCACCTCGCTGGCATTCCGGAAATCAAGCGCAGACACTTCGCCGCAGAGGCACGGGCGCTGGATGCCTCCGAGTTGCGCAAGTTTCGTCCCGCCAAGCGCTACGCCGTACTGGTGTGCCTGATCCACCGGGCCCGCGTCCAGACCCGTGACGATCTCGCGGAGATGTTCATCAAACGCATGGGCAATATCCACAATCGCGGCCGCGAGGAGCTTGAGCGGTTGCGGGCACGCTACCGCGAGAAGACCGAAGCGATCGTGGCGACGATGTCGGACGTGGTTCGCGTCCTTGACCATCATCCCGGCGACACTGAGGCGGGCCGGGAAATCCGGCGCCTGGTCAACGCCCACGGCGGCGTGCAGACCCTCCAGGCCGACTGCAATGCCATCGCGGCGCACAGTGGTGACAACCATTTGCCGCTGCTGTGGCCGTTCTACAAGAGCCATCGTGCCACCATCCTGCGGATGGTGCGCATGCTGGATCTGGCCTCGACCACGGAGGATCGCTCGCTCATCGATGCGATCGAGCTGATCCTGACGCAGGAACGGGCCCGCGGCGATTGGCTGGATGAACCGGTCGATCTGGCGTTCACTACCCAACTCTGGCGCAAGAGCATCGTCCATCGCACCGAACAGGGCGAGGAGCGCATCCACCGGCGCCTGTTCGAGGTCTGCGTGTTCTCGTCGCTGGCCAACGAACTGAAATCGGGCGACGTGGCCGTGCGCGGATCGGAAACCTACGCCGACTACCGCGAGCAGTTGCTGCCGTGGGAGCAATGCGAGCCCATGCTGGAGGACTACTGCGGCCAGGTCGGCCTGCCGGCAACGGCCGTGGGCTTCGTCAATGCGCTGCAATCACGCCTGATGCAGGTCGCCGAGCTGACCGATCAGGGCTATCTGGAGAACGGCCAGGTCGTCATCGGCGAGGACGGTATCCCTGTGCTCAAGCGCAGCAAGGCCAAGGAGATGAGCAGCGGCGCCCGTGCCCTGGAGACCGCGATTCTCGACCGCCTGCGCGAACGCAGCGTCATCGAAATCCTGTGCGACGTGGCTCACTGGACACGCTGGACCCGACACTTCGGGCCGTTGTCCGGCTCGGACACCAAGATCGAACAGCCAACCGAACGCTACGTCCTCACCGCCTTCACCTACGGCTGCAACCTCGGGCCGGCCCAGGCCGCCCGGCACCTGCGCGGCGCCGTCTCGGCACACATGCTGTCGTTCGTCAACCGCCGGCACGTGGACGCCAACAAGCTGGCGGCGGCCTGCCGCGACATCATCAACAGCTACGCTGGCCTGCAGCTCCCCAAATTCTGGGGCGACGGCAAGAGCGCCGCCGCCGACGGCACCAAGTACGACCTCTACGACCAGAACTTGCTGGCGTCGTACCACATCCGCTATGGCGGTTACGGCGGCATCGCTTACCACCACGTCTCCGACACCTACGTGGCGTTGTTCAGCCACTTCATCCCGTGCGGCGTCTGGGAGGCGGTCTACATCATCGACGGCCTACTGAAGAACACCTCCGACATCCAGCCCGACACCGTCCATGCCGACACGCAGGGGCAGTCGCTGCCGGTGTTCGGGCTCTCGCACCTGCTGGGCATCCAGCTGATGCCGCGCATCCGCAACTGGCGCGAGTACAAGTTCTTCCGCCCGGACGAGGACATCCGCTACGAGCACATCGAGCCGTTGTTCCGCGACACGGTCGACTGGGACCTGATCGAGACCCACTGGAAGGACCTGATGCAGGTCGTGCTCTCGATCAAGACCGGCAAGATCGCGGCCTCGACGCTGCTGCGCAAACTGGGCAACTACAGCCGCAAGAACCGTCTGTACCAGGCCTTCAAGGCGCTCGGTGCGGCCGTGCGCACCTTGTTCCTGTTGCAGTACATCTCCAACCGCGAGCTGCGCGAGCAGATCACCGCCTCGACCAACAAGGTGGAGGCCTACAACGGCTTCGCGAAGTATTTCTTCTTCGGCGGGGAAGGGGTGATTGCCGACAACGACCCTGTCGAGCAGGAGAAGGCCGTCAAATACAACGATCTGGTCTCCAATGCTGTCATCTTCTACAACGTGGTCGAGCAGACCCGGATCATGAAGTCGCTGATACGACAGGGGTGGAAGATCACCCGGGAGGACGTGGCTTCGCTCAGCCCGTACGTGACCAGCCACGTGAAGCGGTTCGGCGACTACCTGATCGATGTAGAGGCGATTCCGGAACCGTATGAGATCGAACTGGCGTTGGCGGCATAGTCTTGGCGCCAGAAAATATTCTCTAACCAGCTGATTCAATGGATAAAAACGGATCTTGTGAGCGATTTTTACACGTATGTCGGCTGAACCCCTACTTCAGCGTAACCGGCGCCCGCTTCACGGCGTAGATCTCCGTCGTGCACCCTTGGTCGGCTTCTGCACCTTGGCGGCAGGGCGCGCTTCGGCATGGTCCTTGACCTCAATGGCAAGCCGGTCGCGCTCCTCAAGCACCGCCGCATACCGTCCGGTCAAGGTGGCCAGCGCGGTTTCCGCCTCGCGACGCGCCGACTCCACGGCCGAAAGTTTCAATTCCAGGGCGGCTAGTGAGCCGGCTCGCTCACTCAGCGCCGTCCTGAGGTCCTCGACCCGGGCCTGTTCTGCCGCCAACCCCTGGCGGGCCGTGGCCAGCGCCACACGCACTTCCGTGTCGGCCGCCTGGGCCGCCGCTGCCGCGTCCTGCGCGTTCTTCAACGCCGCCTCCACCTGCGCCCGCGCCTTGAGCGCCGCGTCGCGCTCTTGCGTCCGAGTCACCAGCAGCGCCTGCGCGTGGTCGCGGGCCTCGCGCGTACTGGCCAGCTCGATCCGAAGATCCCCCAGGCCCTGCAGGTCGATGCGTGCCTGCGCCAGCTGGCCGTCCAGCACGGACAAGCGGCCTTCGGCGGTGGCCAGCGCGGTGGTGCAGGCGACTTCGGCGGCCCGCGCCGCGTCACGCGCCTGGGTGGCGAGCGCCACCTGGTCCCGCAGTTCCCGCAGCAGCTCGGCCTGGGCCATCTCGCGGTCGTCCAGACGCCGCGTGCGCACCTCGAGGTCGGCCTCCCGGGCCGCCACGCCGGCTTCGCGGTCCTCGAGCGCCGCCTGGCGCCGGTCCAGCGCGGCGACCCGTTCGGCCTGCGCGGCATCCACTTCAGCGAGCGCTTCCTGCGTCAGGGCCTTGAGCTGCTCGCGCAGCGCGGTCGGAGCAGCGCGCCGCGGATGCTTGGCGGCCTGCTGCGCCAGCAACGGCCCGTGGGCTTCGTACCAGTCGCCGATATAGCGCTGCAGCACCACCGGACTGCCGCCCGGCGTGTCGAGCGCCTCGCGCAACCGCGCTGCCGTCGGGTACTCGCCCTTGGCCAAGAGCGCCTCGATGGCACGGAACACGTCACTTCGCAGGAGCGCGGGGGTGCGGGCCATTACACGCCCCCGTCGGCGGCGCCGGCGATCACCCCCAGCGCCTGGCACGGTGCGCCGTCCGATGCTCGCGGGCGCTGCCGCTTAGCGTGGGGCAGGGGCACGGCGCTGGGCTCCACAACGGCGATGAGCGGGGCGCACAGCGCGATCAGGTTCGACATGACGGGTCCTCCGAGTGGCCGGGATTCATGTAAAAACGCCAGGTGAGCGGTCTACGTCCTTGTTTCGAGGGCACATGGCGCCTGACCCCGCGCCGCCCACAGGCCGCGGCGTGCACAGTGGGGTCATCGGTCGATCCACGCGGGTCGCGTTTCGCCCGGCGCCAGATCCAGCGGCGTGCCGCGGCGCCACGCAAACGCGTGGACGTCCCGAATGTGCCGGACGATGGTCTCGCCGTCTTTCGCGCGCAGGTGCAGATCGATCCGGTAGCGCCGATCCGAGCCCACCGGCACGACGTCGAAGACCAGGTTTGGCGTCCGATAGCCCGGCGCGCTGCCGGTGGTCACCAGGGTCGCCGCCAGATGTTGCTCCGACGCCCCGCTGCCAAACAGCGAGGCCTCGAGCTCGCGGTCGGCCGCGTCGCGCACGGCGTTGACCACGGCCGCCAGCTCGTGCTGCAGCTGGCGCGCCGCCGCCGGCACGTGGGCGAGCCAGTCGGGGCCGACGCGCTCGATCGCTTCGGCCAACGTGTACCCGGCCGCCTGCAGCCAGTCGGCGCGGTCCAGCACCAGCGCCGCTGCCAGGCGTTCGCCGGTGGAGAGCGTGTTGTCGCCGGCGGCGGCGCGCCGTGCGCTGGCCAGGACGGCGGCGTGGCAGTGCTCTGCGTGGCTCATGTCGAGGCGTCCAGAAGAAGGAATCCCCGCCAGCATGCCCCTTGGCGATCATTATGGCAAGCGTAAACCGCGCTTTACGATTTTCGGTATTGGACATATTTTAAACGTCCGACAATGACACTTGTCGGACGTTATGAATTCAGTTATGGTGGATCCGCCGGGGTTGTCGGCGCAGAAAAACTCACAGAAATACTGGCGCGGCCGCGGCCGCTGGAGCGCAGGATGGGAGCAAACACCACCCCGTGGGACGACACGCCGCTGCAGTTCGCGGCGCCGGCAGACGCGATCGCCTTCGAGGGCGTCCTGCGTCACTGCCTGGCCAATGCGGCCCTGGTCGCCGAGTTCGACCGGCTGACGCACTCGAACCTACGCCTGGCCGGCGGCCCGGTCAACGTCGCCGTCGACCTGCAATCCGGCAGGACCGAGGCCGAGCTGCGGCGCTTCGCCGGCTTCGTCAAGGACGTGGTCTGGGACCGCCTGGCGACCGAGCCCAACGCCTCACTGGATCACGCCCATGATGGCTAAGGCCCCGCTGATCACCACCCGCGTGTTCAAGGCGCAGGAACAGCGTGAGGCGCGCCGGCGCGCCTTTGATGCCTTCTCCAAGACCGCACAGGCCAGGCTGCTGGCGCTGGCCAAGTCCATTCCGCGGCTCGCGGAGTATGAGGCCTTCTATTCGTTCTACGTCCTGCCGGGCGGCAGCCAGGGCGGCAGCAACATCGACCTGGTCGAGGTGATGTTCGGCAACGCCGTCGTCGGCGCGGAAGATCGCCAGAGCGCATCCCCGAGGAGTTTCCGCTACGAGCGCGGCGCCAAGCTGCACTACACGCTGCAGCTCAACGGCAATGTCGTGGTCACCCTGCGCGACGCCGGCCTCGACCGCGACACGCACCACTACGTTCTCATCCTCGACACGGTGACCGGCGCGGCCCAGCTGACCCCGCGCCGCCTCAAGCGGCACCTGCGCGCCCTGGGTGCCCGCATGGCCGCCTCCACCCTGGACCGTGCCACCACGCCCGGGGAGCGCCTGCGCGACGCCTGGCTGCGCCTGACCCGTTGGCGGCTGCTCGTCGGGCCAGAGGGTGTGATCTCCCAGGACCCTCCTGCATGGATGATCGCGGCGGCCGGCATCGTGAAGTGGACGCTCACCGTTGGGCTGAGCGGTGCGCTGCTCGCGGTCGTGCAGTCGTGTTCGGACCGATCGAGAGAACAGGACATCGCCCGCCAGCGCGAGCAAGCCGCCGAGGTCACCGTGGCCCTGCGGGACGCCGCCGCGCTGCGCGCCCTGCTCACCCGCGAAGCGGCCGAAGGGCAACGCGTCCGCCTCGCCATCGAGCGCGAGCTCAACGCACTGCGCGCCGAGCGGGCCGCGGCGGACGCTGCCACGGAAGCCCCATGAGCACGGTGCCTCACCGCCCGCGAGGCCGCCCCCGCAAGCCCCGGCCTGCCCGCCGCGAGCGGGCCACCTCGCCCTTCCTGCCGACCCTCAAGGCGCTGGAGGCGCTGCCGGCGGCCTCGCCGCTCCGCCGAGCCTTGAAGGCGCTGCCGGACCCTGCCGATAACCACGAAGGGCCGCTGGCGCCGGCCGACGTCCCTGTGGACATCCCGGGCGTCCGGTTTGAGGTCACCCGCGAGCAGGCCGACGCCGCCCAGTCGTACCTGGCGCGCCTGCAGGAGCTGGACGCCGCGCCCTACGCCGCCAACTCCCGGCGTTCGATCCAGGCCGACTGGCGGCACTGGCTGGCGTTCTGCGCGGCTGAGGGGCGTGTCGCCATGCCGATCGCCACGGACGACCTGGTCGAGTTCATCGACGCGCTAATTGAGGCCGGCTACCAGCGCGCCACGCTCGAGCACCTGGTGTTCACCCTGAACCTGGTCAGCACCATCTGGGCCTGCCCGTCCCCCACCGATTCCCGCGTGTGGAAGGCCGTCTGGAAGGCCCGGTGCCGCGACAAACTCACCCAGCGCCAGCGCCAGGCCCAGCCGCTCAATGCCGACGACCTCGCCGCCGTGGCCGAGGAGACCTCGCCTGAGGATCCCCGGGGCCTGCGCGACCTGGCCTTTGTGGCCGTCGCCTACGACCTGCTCGCCCGCGCCTCCGAGATGGTGGCGCTCCGGTGGTCCGACGTGGACTTCGAGGCCGACCCGGCCGCCGGCGGCGCCGTGGCCACCATCAGCCGTTCCAAGACCGACCAGGAGGGCCGCGGCGCCGAAGGCTACCTGCAGCCCGAGACGGTCGCCCACCTCCGTGCCTGGCGCGCCGTCGCCCGCCCCGAGAACCCCTTCATCTTCCATGCCCTGCCCCGCTATCGCGGCCACCAGCTCGAGGACCCGGCGCGGCCGCTCAACGTCCGGGAGGCCGGCCGAATCTTCGCCCGGGCGGCCCAGCGCGGAGCCCTCGGCAAGCGCCTGAGCGCGCACTCGGCCCGCGTCGGCGGCGCCCAGGACATGACCCACGACGGCATGGACCTCCCAGCGATCATGCAGGCCGGCCGCTGGCGCACCCCGGTGATGCCGGCCCGGTATGCCGAGAACGAGCTCGCCGTGCGCGCCGGCCAGGCACGAGGGCGAGCACGGCGCTCGGCAAAGAAGCGCGATCCGTGATTCACTTTCGTCCAGTTCCTATCCAAAAAGCGTGAATGGGAGCGTCACCTATGTCACAGATCACCATGACCCCGCCTCGAGAGTTCATCGAACACTGCGAGGCCCATGGCCTATGCCCGCGCGTTGTGCTCGAGGCCTTCATGGCTGACTTGGGCGAGACGAAAGACAGCAACGGCAGCGATGAACGAATGCTCGCCGCGGCCTGGTTTGATCGCGTTGTGTGGCCCGAGGCCGATCACAACTGACCGGAAAGGGGTAGTGATCCCACAAGCGCCCACTCCTTCCAGCTGAATAGCGGCGCATCTGGCATGCTCCCTACTCCGCTATACATTGAGGCCGCCCATGCGCTTAGTTGTCCTCCTCAGCCTATTGATTGCTTGGGCGCCTGCTCTTGGCGCGCCTCTGGAGTTCAAGGGCCTGGTACTCGATGCACCGACCACCCCTGAACAAGTCGTGGATGCTCTACGCACCGAGTGCACGTCGCTGGGCAAGCCATGCGACGACACGTGGCAGAAGATCCATGACGGCATGGCCGTGTCCTGCGGTACCGGCGGCGCAGACGGACAATCGAAGGTCTGCAACGGACGCACTTCTGTCGCCGGCGTTGGCGCCGACGCCAATGTGGTGATCGGACCGGACGGCCGCCTACAGCGCATCTGGCTGACCATCAGCGCCTACAGTCACGACGGGACGCTCGAAGCCCTCAAGCAAAAGTACGGCCCGCCCAAGAGCAGCCGCCGGTCAACGGTCCGCAACGGATTTGGAGCGCCCTTCGCGCAGCTCGAGACTGTTTGGCACGGGGATGGCGGACAGACCCTCACCGTCAGTCGCTACGGCGCCACCACTGACAAGACGAGCATCTTCTTCAGTACGAAGGCCGATCGAGAGTCGCTTTCCCGCGCGATGCGCGGCGACGCCAAGGACCTGTGAGTGTGACCTCCATGCCCCTCGATACCGCCTGCTTCCGCATCGCCGACCTGGACATCGTCGGCCGGCTGCTTCCCGATGGCACCCCCGCCATCCCTGCCGACCAGGTCATCGCGCTCATGACGCTCTCCGGCAGACCCCAGGCGCTGGCCGACCTCGATCTGTCTGAGCTTCAGCGCCTTGAGGACTGGGTCCTTGCGGCCCTTGCCGCCAGGAGCTGACCACCATGACGCCCTCTGCCGACCTCACGGAATCGTTCATTGGTAAATGGGCCGGGGTCTCTGCCTCCGAATTGTCCACCTCTCAAACCTTCCTGCTGGAGTTGTGCGCTCTCCTGGGTGTGGACACGCCCCACCCCACCGCCGAGCAGGACTACATGTTCGAGCGACCCATCACGTTCGTCCACGGCGACGGCAGCACCAGCGCTGGGCGCATCGACCTGTATCGCCGCGGTGCCTTCGTCCTGGAGTCGAAGAAGCTCAAGGCCCCAAGCCACACCAAGGGCTTCGACGACGCGCTCCTGCGTGCCCGCAGCCAGGCTGAAGCCTATGCTCGGGCCCTGCCCGCCGATGAAGGCCGGCCCCCGTTCGTGATCGTGGTCGACGTCGGCCACCGCATCGAGCTGTACGCCGAGTTTTCCCGGTCCGGCGCAACCTACACCCCCTACCCCGACCCCAGCAGCCACCGCATCAAGCTCGAGGACCTGCGCCGACCTGAGATCCTCGATCGGCTGCGCCGGCTCTGGACCGACCCGCTGTCGCTCGACCCCAGCCGCGAGGCCGCGCGGGTCACACGCCAGATCGCCGCCAAGCTGGCAGAGCTGGCACGATCCCTCGAGGCGTCCGGAAACGACCCGGAGGCGGTGGCGCAGTTCCTCCAGCGCGCCTTGTTCACCATGTTCGCTGAGGACGTGGGACTGCTACCGGCCAACGCCTTCCGCGACCTACTGGCCAAGCATGCCGACGATCCCGACGTCGCCCTGCAGATGCTTGCCGCCCTCTGGCGCGACATGGACACTGGCGGATTCTCGGCCGTGCTTGCCAACAAGGTGCTGCGATTCAACGGCAAGCTCTTCAAGGAGCCGAACGTTCTTCCGCTCACCAAGGCTCAGCTGCAGGCGCTCCTGGAGGCAGCCAAGGCGGACTGGCGCCACGTCGAGCCAGCCATCTTCGGCACACTGCTCGAGCGCGCCCTCAGTCCGTCTGAGCGCCACAAGCTGGGGGCGCATTACACCCCCCGTGCTTACGTCGAGCGCCTGATCCTGCCCACCGTCATTGAGCCGCTTCGTGCCGAGTGGTCCGCCGCCCACGCTGCTGCGCTGACCCTCGCCGCGGAGGACAAGCCGAAGGAAGCCGTCGCCGAACTGCTCAAGTTCCACCATCGACTGTGCAGCGTTCGTGTTCTGGACCCCGCGGCAGGCTCGGGGAATTTTTTATACTTGGCGCTCGAACACCTCAAGCGACTGGAGGGCGAAGTTCTCAACGCCCTGGATGAACTCGGACACCGTCAGTCCGGACTGGATCTCGACGCCAAACGCGCCGACGTCGCCGCCGGCGAAACGGTTGATCCCCACAATCTTCTTGGCATCGAGATCAACCCTCGTGCCGCTGCCTTGGCCGAGCTTGTCCTCTGGATCGGCTACCTGCAGTGGCACTTCAGGACCCGGGGCGATGTCTCGCCTCCGGAGCCTGTCGTCAGGGACTTCCGCAACATCGAGAACCGCGATGCCGTACTGGCGTGCGACCGTATAGAGGTTGTAACCGACGAATCAGGGGCACCTGTCACCCGCTGGGATGGGAAGACCATGAAGCCGTCCCCCGTCACCGGCGAAGACATTCCGGACGAGACAGCCCGTATCCCCGTCGAGCGGTACATCAACCCCCGCAAGGCCAGCTGGCCTGCCGCCGACTTCATCATCGGCAATCCCCCATTCATCGGGAACAAGCGAATGCGCATGGCCCTCGGCGACGGTTACGTCGAGGCCCTGCGCGGCGCCTGGCCTGACGTACCCGAGTCCGCAGACTTCGTGATGTTCTGGTGGCACCATGCCGCCGAGCGCGTGCGCACGGGCGAAGCTGAGCGGTTCGGGTTCATCACCACGAACTCCATTCGACAGTCCTTCAACAGGCGCATCCTAGAGAGCCACCTCAGCAACCAGACCCACCCGCTCGCCCTCGTATTCGCGATTCCCGACCATCCCTGGGTCGATGTTGCCGACGGCGCTGCGGTACGCATCGCCATGACTGCAGGCGCCGCTGGAACTCAGACGGCTCGCTTGCGCACCGTCACCAAGGAAGAGGACGCCGGCGACGGGGAGGTTTCCGTCAGCCTGCGCGAGCGCAGCGGAATCCTCCTGCCGGACCTGACCATTGGCGCCAACGTCGCCGGCGCGCTGCCTTTGGCCGCCAATGCCAGGCTCACTAGCCAAGGCATGACGCCTCTCGGGATGGGCTTCCGGCTTTCCCCTGAGGAGGCCGCTTCGATTCAGGAGCAGAACCCCGACGCTGCTTCGGTCATCAAGAGCTACGCCATTGGTCGCGACATCGTGCAACGACCCGAGCCCCGATACATCATCGACCTCTACGGGCTCTCCGAGACGCAGGTCCAGAGCGCCTACCCCGCGATCTACCAGCGCCTTCTTCTCCAGGTCAAGCCGGAGCGAAACGAGAAGAAGCGCGACACCTACCGGCAGAACTGGTGGATTTTCGCCGAGGCCCGTGCAGTGTTGCGTGCCGCGCTCTCCGGTCTCCCCCGTTACGTCGCAACTTGCCGAACCGCGAGGTTCCGCATTTTCACCTTCTTGGACGCAAGCACGGTTCCGGACGCCAAGATCGTCGCCATTGCCTCGGATGACCCCCTTACGCTCGGCGTGCTCAGCAGCACCGTCCATACCACGTGGGCCGAAGCGGCCGGTGCCCGCATGGGGGTCGGAAACGACCTCAATTACAACCACTCCGATTGCTTCGTGAAGTTTCCGATGCCGGCGAGTGACGCCCAGGAGACGTCCTCTATCCGCGGCAAGGCAGAAGCACTTGAGTCCCACCGGCGCAATCGGCAAGCGAAGCATCCATCGCTGACATTGACCGGGATGTACACAGTTCTGGATGGCCTTCGTGCCGGCAAGGAGTTGTCGCCAAAGGAACGGCAGATCCACGAAGACGGGCTTGTCTCCGTGCTGCGCAAGCACCACGACGAGCTGGATGAGGCCGTGCTTGCTGCATACGGCTGGGGCGATCTTCTTCCGTTGCTTCGCGCCGCGCACGGCAACGAAACGCACACCGACGGCCTTTCCCAGGAGGCGGCGAAGCGCAGCTTCGAAGAAGCCGTCCTTTCGCGATTGGTCGACCTGAATGCCGAGCGCGCTGCGGAGGAGGCGAAGGGTCATGTCCGCTGGATCCGGCCGGACTTTCAGAGTGTCGGCAACACCGCGCCCCTCCAAGGCGCTTTCGAGCCGGAAGATTCGGACGAGATGGCCAGCGCTCCGGACGCCCCCACCGGCAAGCCCGCCCCCTGGCCAAAAACGGCGGTCGAGCAGGTCCGGGCGGTTTCCGAATTGCTCGGCAAGTCCCCGATTCCTCTGTCCGTGGAAGAGATCGGGTCCCGCTTCACCGCCAGGGGCCCGTGGAAGAAGCGCCTGCCCCAGCTCCTCGACATGCTCGTCGCCGTCGGTCGCGCCGAGATGACGCCGTCGGGAGCGTTCACTGTGCGCAAGTAACCGGTTCTTCGGGTCCAAGTTGCACGGGCACCAGCAAGGTGTATTCTGTTGGTAGGCATCGGGCAGATGCCTGCTACCCGTCCTCGCGAAGCTGGAAACGGCGCTGCCTTCGACAACCTTCCTCCATGGCTCTTACTTTGGCCCTGGACTGCAGCGGTGGACGGGTGACGCTGCGAGCGGGGCTGGAGAAGCGTCATGTCCAATATCCACGTTCTGCCGTCCACCCTGGACGGAATCAAGCGTCGCGCCAAGACCATCAAGCGCGAGCGCAACCTCTCTCACCATCAGGCCCTCGACGAAGCCGCCCGGCAGGCCGGCTTCGAGAACATTCGGCACGCGCAGCGGGCGATCCCGCGCCAGGCCCCGAACGGCCGCCTCCCTCACCCGGTGTACCTCAGCGCCTATTGGCGCCAGCGTGATGGGAGCGGCGGCTGCGAGACCCTGCGCCTCGTGCTCCCCGCGCCGTTGAGCGCCTTCGGCACGGCCGCAGCCTTGCGCCGCGCCCGTAATCTCGACGGGTTCAAGCTCGAGTTCTCCGACCACCTCGAGCGCGAGGTCAACCTCGAAACCCAAGGCGACGCCCGCCTTGTCGTCCTCGCGGCGGCCCGGACGCTGAAGTTCATGGCCGCCACCGGCCTCCAGCCCGCCCCCCGCGCTCTGGAAGACAAGCTCTGGGCCCGATTCCATTCCCTCCCGGGCCGCGATCATGCTTCGTGCTGGGTGGACGCCACGAGCGGAGAATGGGTCTTCCTCAACGAGCCCTACGGGCATGCCTCGACCGCGGGAGCCTCGCTGGACACCCTCCTTGCCTGGGTCGATGCGGCAGGCCTGCAGCTGGTCGATACCGCGTGGGAAGGCCTCTACTCGCCGGGTGGCACCCGCCCCTTCCTCTACACCGAGTCCCTGGCGCTGGCGTCCCGTCTTCAGCAGCAGCTCAATGGCCTGCCTGCCGAGCGCCCCACGGGCGAGTCCCCCGCCTGGACCGGCCTCTCCGGCGCCTACGAGCCGTTTGTGAGCCTCGAGCGCGAGCGGCAGGGCCGTCCGCGTCGGCCGCGTCCTGAGCCCGCGCAGCGCGGTGTGGTGCGGGCTGGCGCCCTTCCCTACGGAGCCACCCGCGGTGGCATGCGCTCGCGGTGGCGGCCGGCCACCGCTATGCCCCTGCCCTCGCACCTCACCATCGGACCCCTCCTGGCCGCGCTGTCGAACTCCGATCTGCCCGAGGTCGCCTCCCGACGTCTCCGTGAGGTCCGGACCGACCTCGATGACTGGCTGCAGATGGAGTACCCCGGCGACAAGATGACCGACGAGCAGTTCCGCGCGGCCTACTACGGTGAGTACCGGCCTCCGATCGCCACCCGCGCCGCCCAGCTCTCCGCCGTCGACCGGATCCTCGCCCTCCTCGAGGAGGGCTATTCGAACTGCGCGCCCCGGCGCCAGATCGCCAAGCGGTTGGCAGACGCCAGGGTGCGGATCGCGGCCTCGTAGCGTCACTGCAGCGGGTCAACGGGCAGGGCTGCCGGCGGCTTTCGCCGCGCCGGCAACCCCTGTCCTCCCGCGGCTACACTCCCCGTGCCCCTGACGGAGGCGGCAGTCGCCGGCGAGGTCGTTGAAATGCTCCTGTACTGGTCCTTTGTTGCCCAAGCGCTCGTACCCCACGCCCTCTTCTACGGCCTGTGGTGGCGATTCGCCGTGCGCCGTGCGCCCGCGCCCTGGTGGGCCCATGCCGTGGCCGTCGGCCTTCTCGCGCTGCAGGGCGCTATATGGCTCTACGCGGCCAACCTCGGTGGCCCGCCTTCCCCCGGGGGTCCGGCATGGATTCTGGTGACCCTGGTCTTTCCTGGTGCTGCCGGCCTGGCTGTGGCCTGGCTCCTTCGCGAGATCCTCCGCCTGCGCACGCCCGATGAATCGGGCCAACTCCCCCCGTCCTAACACGACAGCCGTGGTTCTCACTCTCCTGGGGCTCGCTCTCTGGGGACTCGTCTGGGCCTTCACCGCCCTCGTCGTCGCGGTTGCGATGTCCGAGGGGGCTCAGAAAGGGCCTCAACCCGCTCGGGCAGCCACCGCCCGCCCCAACGCGCCCTCCGCCCCCATCCCATCTCCCCCTCCAGGCTATCGCATCGAAACGCCACAGCCGGCGCCGGCGATGTCGCCGGAGGCAGCGCAACTGGCGGCCGAACAGGAATGGACCCGCGAGGCGCTGGCGTGGGAAGCCAGGAACCCACGATTCCTCGCCGACCAAGCGCGAGCCGACGCCATGCAGCAGGCCATCCATGACGTCGAACAATCCGACGGCCAGCTTCCCTCGAAGGTCCTCCTTGACCGGGCCGAGGCTCTGGCCTTTCAGCGCACTGGCTGGGCCGACGGACTCCGTAGTCGCCTACGCGCTTGCGGCGACACGTTCACCCGCAAGCTCAGGCAGCTCGATGACTTGCCCCTGGGAGAATTCGGTACCCAGCACGAACGCATCGCCGAAGAGAAAGCGCGATGCGAGCAGGCCGCGAGGTAGCAGTGCGCTGTTTCTAGGCTCTCGTGCACCAACGCGGGATACACGCTATTGGTGTATCTCGCCTCGCCGGATAAGCTCGGCCGCCGACGATTCTGGTCCCCCTATTTCCCTGCATGCGAGCGATCTACGACTTCGGGCCAGCCGTATTCGACCCCACCTACATCTGGGAGGCGCTGTCCTATCTTCCCGAGGTGGCAAGCGTCCAATTGACCTTTCGCCGCCCCTCGGAACCGTTCGTCTCCGGCACGGCGCATCTGGTCGACGTTCTCGATATCACCTTTCTGAATCGCTCAACGGCGACGATTGACGGCGTCTTTCTTTGGAAGTTCCTTGACTCCATACCGCCATGCTTTGGCGACGATTCGGTGGGCTTCCTTGACGCCAATCCTTTCGGGCCAGGGCATGTCGAAGGCCTTTTGTCCCGGGTTCGCGACTTCCATGACGCGCTCTTCGTTCGCCCAACCAGCGACGAGGCGATTCCCCTTCCACCCTTGCGGGTCGAGATCAATCGCCTCACCGGGAAGCATCGTGTAGTCCCTCCCGCTCACCTATCTCCTGCCACCAAGGATCTGGTCACTAGAGCGTTGGTTGCTGCCTTCCCCGCTGAACGCTCGCGCGTCGATGCCGAGCTAGCTCCGCTGGTCGCGAACATGCTTCAGCGAGGCCGCCTCCACTACGAGCTCCGTCCATCGAAGGCCTATCCCGGTCGCCTGCAGAACACGCAGGTATTCTCAGCATGGCCACCGGCCGCCCTAACGACTCCTGTGGAGCAGATGTTGTCGGAGTTCTGTCCGCTCGACTCCGACTGGGGGCCAACCCCAAGCCTCGGAATGCGCGTCTTTGACATCATCAGGCCTGTTGCAGGCCAAGTTTTCGCCCGACTGCTTGCGGCAGACCCCGCCGCCGGTCGCGCACTTCGCAAGCAGCTGGGTCTTACCGGCAGCGGACGTCGCCGGCGCGCTTCGGATCAGGAGGTTCTAGAGGCACTTTCCACCTCGACCACGCCAACTCTTCTCGAAGACGTCTTCTTCCAGGAGTGGCTGGCCCACCGCGGCAAGGTTCCTTTCCAGGACTACGCGACAGACTCACCTGAAACCCGGTGAGGAACTCCCTACTGTCCCCGGCGTAACATGGCCGCTTAGCCAGCCCATGAGCCGTCGATGCAAGCCCACCCCACCAACCGCAACCCCTACCTCGACGAGTCGCTTCAGGAGCTCGCCAGTAGCTGCCACCGGGCAGCTAGCCATCTCGAGACCATTGCCCCTGACGCGCCTGTCCCGTCGACGCTTCAGGAACGCCTTCGGTTGCTCCTGATCGCTTCCGGTACACGGTTGTTGCCCAACGAAGTCTGGGGCACCCGCCCCGAGGCTGGCAGAGACCCCTCCGATTTTCGCGAACTCCTGCTGGCTCAACACCAGCAGCGACTGCGGGAGAATCGCTACCGGACGCTTGCGCTCGCGGCGGACCACTATCTCGGGCACAACAGCCACAACTGGCTACGGGATGCGACCCTCGACGGCCGGCGCCTGTATGACGATGCCCTGGCCTCAGAGGAAGGTCTGCTCGCGGCCCTGCGCGCCGTCGAGCTCTCGGGCCGCAAGGGGTAGGTCGCCTTCCTACCAGGGCAATCCCATCGACGGGTCGGCGGGATCCAGCCGCGAGCTGCAGCTCCCATCGCGGTCGATTAGCGGTTCAACCGCCTCACCCTCGCCCGCAGTCCTTCGCAGGCAGACACTGCACCCATAAGGCGGCAAGAAGGGAATCTTGCATGCCCTGATGGGCAAGCCGCCCCACCAGGCGTCATCACAACCTGGAAGCATCTTGACCTTCCCCGCCAACTCTGCCGACCGTTCCCATGTGGCATCCTTGGCGCTCCAATCGCAAGGAAGCGCCCATGTTGATCCTCACTCGCCGAATCGGCGAAACCCTGATGGTCGGAGATACCATCGAAGTCCGCGTCCTGGCCGTGAAAGCCAACCAGGTTCGCATCGGCATCGTCACACCTCCCGAAGTCAGCGTCATGCGCGAGGAGCTGCTCACGCGCAAGCCGCCCGGTGAGCCGGCCCCAACTCCCGGCTGAGGCCGTTCAGGCCCGCCCCCACCGCGCTGTTGGCGCTGTTTGACTCGGACACCGACCAGATCAACCCTCTGCTCGGACCCGGTCTCCGAGACCCTGTTGCCCGCCTGGACTTGGCTGGGGACGGATGGACCGAGCCCCATTCGGTTGTCGAAACAGGACACGGACTTGCGTCCCGCCGTGGGCGCCGTACCATCCGAGGCATACCACCTGGCCAGGAGGCCTTATGCACCGTCTGCTCCCCATCCTCTCGCTTGCAGCCGTCGCACTCGCGGCGCCCGCCATCGCACAGGTCTCGGACACGGCGAGCATTCCCCAGGAAAAACAGGTCCTCGTGTGTCGTCACATCGAAACGATGGGTCCGCTCAAGACAGATTCTGAGCTCAACTGCTATGCCGACGGCAAGTTCACGTTGGATCAGCTCTATGGTGCCGGCTGGCGCGTCACGCACCACGCTGTGACCACCAAGACGTCGATCTACCACAACCTGATCCTTGAACGGCGCTAGGGGCCTGCGCCCCCTAGCGCCTTTGTTTACCCGCAACGCGCCTCATCGGTCCGGTCCGGGTCGCACGGCGGTTCCGGCTTCACCAGGATCACGGCGCGATCCGTGGCCCCCAGCTCCGCGCCCCCCGACGTCGCTTCGAGCCTCAGCTCGAACTGCTCTTCCACGGTGGTGCGCGGATCCGTCTTCAGCACCGGCAGGGTCACGATCCGGCGGTAGGTATCTCCGTCACCCCAGGTCAGCGTGATGGGCGCGCTCAGCAGGAAGTCTCGCCCCTGGGTAGCGCTGCCGTCGACGGCAACCACTCGGACGGAGACTGCCCCCAAGCCGCCATCGCGGCTGACCTCGAGCTCCAGCCGCCCGCCACGGTTCACCCACGCCGTGCCGCGCACGAAACTGATCCGTCCCGCCGTTGGCGTGGACGGCCGCGGATCGGTTGGCATGGAGCCGATGACTTCGCCCGCGACGCCATCGTGCACGGCCTGCCCGTCGATTCCGGCCAGGCGCGCAAGCGTTCGCTCATCCAGGCCCATGCGGCCGTCGTTGCCGATCGTGGACAAGCTGCCCGTCAGCCGCTCGATCAGGTCCTGGCCGTCCATGTTCAGCCAATCCCCGACGACGCCAGCCTCGATCATCCGCCCTTCGATGTCCTCGAAGTCCAGGTTGCTGGGGTTGAGCTCGGCGAACTGGGCAATCGTGATCCCGTCGCAGGTCGGGCGCTTCGCCGTGCCGAACGTTGCGATGCCTTGTTCCGCCAGGTTCTCGCGAATCATTCGCGACATGGGCGAGTTGAAGCAGCAGTAGCGCTGGCGCCGATCGATGCAGATACCCAGGAACCTGCTCTGGCAGTAAGTCCCGAGGTAATGGCAGCTGCCGAGCTTCTTCTTGGCCGCCAGCTCAAACTCGTCCTCGTCGCAGTACCACTTCAGACTCGGCATCGTCTCCATGATCGCCGTGTTGATGAAGTCCTCCGTGACGGTCTCCATCCGGACGTTGTCCACCGACTCACACTGGGGCGTGTCGCCACCGCCGTTGAGGTTCTCCAGCAGACTGGTCAGGCCCATGTTGAGGGACTCGTTGCTCGGGTTAAGACCGAGCGCCTCCCAGCCGCCGCCCTCCGCGTTCTCCGGGTCATCGGCGCCCGGCGTCGAACACGCACCAACGCCCGTCCAGCCTTGGCGCATCTTCTGCATCATCTGCTCCCACCAATCCGAGTTCATCTCGTTCGGGGTCTGCTTGGTGCAGCAGTTCAGCAGGCCGCCCAGGGCCCGCATGCAGTTCATCTGCTGGCCATCGAAGAATCGGATGGAGTTCGGGTCCAGAGCCGCCATCATCGCGTTGGTCAGGTCCGGATTGCTGGCGAACGGCGGCGTCGATCCCGGCGGCATCTGCCACGGATCGTAGCCATCCTCGTTCTGGATGCTCGCTCCGCCCGCGCTTGCGGCCTTTGCCACCGGCTGAGGCATCGACTTCTCGATCTGCTCGTCTCCGCCCCCATCACAGCCCGGGCCGCCACAGGGCGGATTACCGCCGCCGCCCCCGGTGGGCACGTCCTTCCAGTCCGAGCGCATGGTCTCCGCCACAGCCAGCATGGCCATCGACTTGGCGACCTTGCCCTCATCGATCTCACGCTGATCCTCCATCGTGCAGATCCCGCCCTCGCAGATGGGGATCTGGCTGCTGTCGCAGGTCGTGGTCTCGCGGACTATGACGTCTTCGCCAACCACCTCGCGGGAACAGAGGTAGACCGGCGTCTGGATGTAGCAATGCCCATCCGACCCCATGCCGTCCTCGCTGCAAAGGTTCCGGTCCAGCCTGCAGCTCGGATTGGCCTCCAGTTCGTCGCAGGTGTTGGCGCCCGGCGTCACCGTCTCGCACCACTGCCCCTCGGCGGTATCGTGGCAGATCTCGCCTTCGTTGATCCCGTCGCAATTCATGGTTCGCTGCGCTCTTACGCAGGTCGCCGGCGCGCCTTCGTACAGTGGCGGTGCCCCGTTGATCATCCCAGGTGCCGTATCCCCGCCCTCCTCGGCAGGCTCGACGTTATTCCAGGTGAAATTCACGTTCACCGTCTGGAAAATCACTTCGCCAACGTCCACCTTTTCGAGCTGGATCTGGACGGTCCAGTTGTTCTCGGCCGTTGGCATGTCGACCACGGTGACCACCACCTCGCCGCCGGCGATCACTCCCACGTTGAAGTCGGAGATCTCCAAGGCCGCGCCAACGTCCTCAGCCAGGCTGACGCTGTGCTGCACCGTGGTTCCCGCACCCAAGGGGGCCCTCAGCGACCGGACCACCCGCTTGGGCACGGTAACGGTGCCCTCTACGTCATCGGCATGCTCCAGGCAGACCCATTGGGGCGTGCAGAACTCGGAACCCGGGTCCTCGCAGTCGCCCTCCTCGATGATCGACACGCTGTGCTCAGGGTCCCCTTCTATCTGCCACTCCAACAGCACCTCGGGCTGTCCAGAGGGGGGCGTATCCCAGTTCTCACGCGTGGTCTCGAAGCGGGCCACCCAGCCATTGGCCAGGTTCGGGTCCTGAAGGCTGTTCACCCCCACATCCACCACCTCGTTATCCACGGTCCAGCGGTAGTTGAGGATGACTTGCGTGCCCTCCGGAAGGTGCTCCGCGATGCTGACTTCCGTGATGTTGCTGCCCGTTCCCTCGCACGTCCGGACCAGACGGCCGCGCAGGCAGATGGGGTCGAGCGGCTCAATGTCGCGGATCGGCGGCAGGTTCCGCCAGTAGTCCTCGAGCGGGCGGCGATGCTCCGGATTGGGGTCGAACTCATCGCAGACCCATTCGTCCCGGCACATCTCGCCGCCCTGGCCGGCGCCGCCTTCGCAGTCGCCAGTGTCCTCATGCCCGACCTCGTAGGTCGTGTCGCCGTATACATTCCAGGTAAGGCGCACATCCGGTTCGACCGCCGCGCCCTGCGCGTAATCGCGCGTCACGTTGAAGCTCGCCGTCCAGCCGTTCGCATTGCTCGGCTCCACGACAAGCGCGACAGTGACCCCGGGTGTGCTGTTCTCCTGCCCCCAAGCGAAGTTGAAGATCTCCGTCGTGCCGCCGGGCAGCAGATCGCCGATGCCGACTTCCGCCGTCGTGGTCACCGTCCCCGAGCACACCCTCGACAGCTGACCCGTCAAGCACGCGGTGCTCGCCCCGGGATAGAGCAGCGGCTCCCCAGCGACCATCGCAGCCGTGATCGATTGACCGTTGACCGTCGCCGGTGCTGTTAGGGTGCATGCCCACTGCGTCGGGCAGGCCTGCGATCCGGGGTCGGAACAGTTTCCGGTTTCGCGCACCGACAGCACGATGGACGACTCGTCCACCTCGAAGCTCACGGTGACGTTCGGCTGAACCGGGACGTAGGTGAAGTCGCTGCGGACGATATCGAACGTGGCCGTCCAGCCATTGGCCAGGCTCGGCGCCGAAATCAGCGTGACAGTGACGCCTGGCTGCGGGTTGTTCACCGCGAAGGTGAAGTTCCGGATGGAGGTGGCGCCGGCAGGAATAAGGTCCCCCACCGCGATGCTCGCACCTAGCGTAGCCTGGCCCGTGCACACCCGCCGAAGCTCGCCCAGTACGCAGGCCGTTGACGCCCCCGGGAAGAGCGGCGTTTCCCCCGAGACCATTGCGGCCGTGACGGCGATGCCGTTGATGGTCGTTGGCGCGGTCGCCTCGCAGGACCAACTGGTGGGGCAGGCCGTCGACCCAGGGTCGTTGCAGTTCCCGGTTTCGCGTACCGAGAACACCACGTTCTGCGCCGGGACATCCCACTCCAGCAGCACTTCCGGTCGGGCCGGCACCGACGCCCAGTTCGTCCTGCTAGTCCGGAAGATGGCGATCCAGCTATTCGCCGCAGACGGGGTCTGGATCAGCGAAACCGTTACGCCGGCCTGGGGGTTGGTCACCGAGTAGCGGAAGTTTGCGATGGTGCTGGTTCCAGCCGGCAGCTGTGCCGCGATGGATACGCTGGTATCGCTGTTGGCGGTTCCGGAGCAGGAGCGGGTCAGCTGGCCAGTCACACAGGTGTTGGCGGCCCCTGGGAATAGAGGCGCGTGCTGGTTCGCCATGGCCGTCGTGACAGTCACACCGTTCACGCTCACCGGCGCACTCGCGGTGCAGCTCCAGGTTGCCGGGCAGCTCGGCGACCCGGTGTCCGAGCAGTCCCCCGTGTCCCTGACCGCCGAGTAGGTCTCGCTGAAGTGGTCGTTCCACCGCAGGGTCACGCCCACCGGCTGCGGCACGCTCGCCCAGTTGGTGCGGGACGTGCGGAAGATCGCCACCCAGTTATTGGCCGCCGACGGGCTCTGGACCAGCGTCACGGTCACGCCGGCCTGCGGGTTGTTCACCGAGAACGTGAAGTCCGAGATGCTCGTCGTGCCGGGCGAGAGCCTCGCGGCGATCGAGTGGGAGGTATCTCGGTTCGCAGTGCCGCTGCACACCAGGTCCAGGCTGGCCCGCGTGCACGCCGTCGGCGCCCCCGGGTAGAGCGGGGCTTGCGTGGCCGCCATGGCCGCGGTGACCGCCACACCGTTGATGGTTGTCGGTGCCTGTGTGGTGCACGACCAGGTCGCGGGGCAATTCGCCGTTCCGGTCGCGCCCACGTTGCCCGTCGTGGCCACACCCAGCGCCACCCCTGGAACCTGGGCGTCCCAGGTCAGGGTCACCTGCGGCTCGGCCGGCGTCGTGCCCCAGTCGGTCCGTGTGACGTTGAACGTCGCTGTCCACCCGTTCGCCGGCGTCGGCGCACTCTCCAGGCTTACGCTCACCCCCGCCTGGGGGTTGGTGACCGTCCAGGCGAAGTTGCTGATGGACTCGGTTCCCGCGGGCAGAACGTCACCGATACCTATCGTGGACCCTTGGGTCGAGCTACCGGAGCACACCCGGGACAGCCGACCCTCGGCGCAGGTGTTGGCGGCACCGGGATACAGAGGCGCCATGGACGCCGCCATGGCCGTGGTTATCTGGGTGCCGTTCACCGTGACCGGCGCATGCACCGCGCAGCTCCACGAGGTCGGGCAGAAGGTGGAGCCTGGGTCGCCGCAGTTGCCCGTCTGCTCGACGGATACCGTCGTCGTCGGAACACTCGCGTTCCAGTTCATCGTGATGGTCGGTCGCGCCGGCGCGGTGGCGCCCCAGCTCGACCTGGCCACGCTGAAGCGTGCCACCCAACTGTTGGCAGCGCTTGGCGTCTGGGTCAGCGTGACCGTCACCCCCGCCTGCGGGTTCTGGACGGCGAAGGTGAAGCCCGAGATGCTCGTAGTACCGCCGGGCAGCTGAGCTGCGATGCTGACCGACGTCGTTTGCGTGGCAGTTCCGGTACAGGTCTTGGCCAGGCGAGCGTCTGTGCACGACGCGTTCGAGGCACCGGGGTAAAGTGGCGCGAACCCCCCCGCCTCCCCTGCCGTGATGCTGATGCCACTGCGGCTGGTCGGGGCAGAGCTCGTGCAGGACCACGACGCCGGGCAGTTCGTCGTCCCGGAAGCAGAGCACGTCCCGCTCTCACGCAGCTCCAGGGCCACGGTGGAATATCCCACCGTCCAGTTCATGGTGATCTGAGGCTGAGCCAGCCCCGACGCCCAGTTCGTGCGGGCAACCCGGAAGATGGCGTTCCACCCATTGGCGGCGCTCGGGGTCTGCTGCAGCGACACCGTCACCCCCGCCTGAGGGTTGCTCACGTTGAACGTAAACCCGCTGATGGCCGTTGCGCCGGCCGGCAGCTGCGAGCTGATGTTCACCGTGGTGTCGCGGTTAGCCGTTCCCGAACAGGTGCGACTGAGGGTGCTTGCCGTACACGCCCCTGGGGCTCCTCCATAGAGTGCCGACAGCGCCTGGACTTCGGCGGCCGTGACCGCGATTCCGTTGATCGTCGTCGGCGCCTGGGTACCGCACGACCAGGTGGCGGGGCAGTTGGTTGTTCCGCTTGCTGAACAATTGCCAGACTCTTGGATCGACCAAGTCTTGCTGGAGGCCTGCGCGCTGCCACTCACGGTGACCGTGGGATGGGGGTTGAACGAGAACGGGCAGTTGTTCCAGCGCTGGTAGCGCATGCTCCATCCGTTGGCCAAGGTCGGGGCTTCGATGAGCGTAAACCCATAGCAACCGGTAATGTCCGTCGCCGGCACCGCAGAAAAGCCTGAGATCGAGGTTGTTCCGCCAGGGACGTGCGCAGAGAAGTTGTAGGTATAGGTCTCCAGCGGCTCCGTGCCGGTGAAGCGGTCTTGCATCATCAGCGGATAGGCACCGTACTGCTCGCCCAGCACCACGCTGATCGAACCGTTGCCTGTGCTTCCCGCAGTCACCCACCGGTTTCTGGAGCAAAGCAGCCCGGACTGCTGCGTATCGATCTGCAGCGTCGCCGACATGCTCCCTGTGGTGCTCCCGGTTCCATTCGTCTTCCACAGATAGCGAGTGCACAGCTCACCGGACGTCTGGCTGTCGACGTTGAGCGAAGCGTTCTGGGTCCCCGCGACCGTGCTCGTCCCCGTGCCCGGCACCAGCCGGCGCGTGCAGGACAGCCCGCCCGTCTCTCCATTGATCGACAGGGTTCCGCTCTTTGACCCGGACTGCGATCCAGTCGTTTCGGTGGCAGTGATGTAGCGTGTACCGGCGTGAAGGTTCTGCTGGGTGTCCACCGCCAGCGTCGCGGTGTCCATCTGAGCCGCCGTGCCAGTCCCGCTCGAGGGCCAGATGGTCCGCGTGCAGCTGTTGCCCCCAGATTCCGAGTTGATGTTCAGGAGGGCCGTCCGACTGCCCCCGGTGTTGCTGGTCTCGGTTTCGGCCCAGCGTTCCCGGGAACACGACAGGCCTCCCATCTCCTGGTTGATGGGCAGCGACTGGGTCCGCTCGCGCTGAGCGGGCTCGACGACGTTTTCAGCCCACCGGTTGCGCTCACAGCTCAACCCCCCCGTCTCCGAGGAGATCGGCAGCGTGGCGATGCGGTCCATCGACAGGATCGGGCGATTCTCCTCGACCGTCACGGTTCGCGAGCACACCAGACCATTGCTGACCTGGGTCACCTGCAGGATGGCGCGCTCGTTCTGGTCCAGCACCGGCACGGTCGTCGTGACGTCGTACTCCCGGGTGCACACCGCCGCGTTGGGATTGGGCACGATGCGCTCGCACACTTCCTCATCCCAAACGGTATAGCTGTTCTCAACGGTCTCGCGCGTCGTGGTGGTTGTGCAGGTCCCGATCGGCGCGCCATCGAACACGCCGTCCATCGCTTGACCCGGCGTCATCAACGCCTCGCGGATACCAGGGTCATTCTCGACCCAGCTGCGATGGCTCTCGACCTCCCGGGCCTTTCGCTCCATCACCTCATCAAGGAAGCGATCCTGGGTGTTGTCTTGCAGCTCGACCTCGCGCTCATCGTTGAGCTGACGCAAGCCGTTGAGGTTGCTTGCGTCCTCGGAGGCTTCCATCAGGTGGTCGCGCTTGGCTGAGTTGGCGCCCGGCAACAGCTTGTTGACGTCCAGCGTCTCGCCGGCGACGGTCACCTGGCCTTCCTGTCGCTCCCCCGTTCCCTCTTGCAGCGAAGGCATCGTTGGCCGTGCGCCACCGGCGGCTGCCGCTTCCGCGGCCTCCGATTGGGCCTGTGCGCGCTGCTGCGCCGTCAACGGCGCAGGCGGTTCCGCCCCGTATGCAAGGCCTGCTAGCAGCAGCAGTCCGCCCAAGACCCCAAGGAGACGGTTGGTCATTTTTTGCTCACCAGGCTGTCACGCAACATTCTTGGAACTGCCAGCTCATCACCACGCGGTTCTCGCCGACTGCCGGTACCACTCGGGACATACCCCATCCACCCTTGAACTCCGTGGTCCCAATCCACTCGGCACCTTTGACCGCGCGTGGCCACAGGTTCTGGAACTGGTACTGCTCTCTCGGCAAGACAAACCACATCCGCCCCCCGCACACCGAGCCGTTTCCTATGGTCTTTTTCGCCAGTCCGCGGCGGTGCATCGCAGCCAGTCCACGGGCAGCGGTAAGCATTTGCGCCTCGAACGTGGTCTGTGTGGGCGAGTGCCCTGTGTACGGATACACCGAACCCCACGACCCCGCGCACCAGAACGCCTTGTGAATCGGCCGACCCGCAGCGACGGCTACCGAGTCAGCCATGCAGGCCGCCTGCGCCGCCATTTGGGTGAATATCCGCGCTTCGGGATGGGTGTATGCGGCCAAGGTATCGTTCTGCATCGTTGGATCGATTTCGCTGATGTAGCCGAAATCCATGTCAACGCCGCCCTGCGGCGCACATATCGTGTTTGTCAGAAGGTCGGTGAGGTATGCGCCTGGGAACTTGATCCAATGCCAGTTGTAGAAGGCACCTTCCCCGGACAGCTCGTCTCCACGACCTCCCAGCTGCTGAGCTTTCAGCAGGCCCATCGGGTTGCTGGCGTTCGTCCCGCCCAAGCTCATGCCCAGAACAACGGGGCTGCATAGCGGAGTCTTGACCACTTCATGCAAGTGGTTCGGGTGCCACATTCCAAATGAGATCCCGATGGCCGGAATTCCGTAGCGACCAGGGCAGATGCACAACGGGGCCGCCAGCTCGCTGTTTGGCGGCGCCTTGCTAGCGCTTCGCCCGATCGGAATCGTGATGCCGATAATCCTGATCGGGAAGAAGCACTCGTAGCAGAACGAGGAGATAATTCCGCCTTTGGACAGCAGTCCGCTGTCGTAGCAGCCATCCATCTCGGCGGCTTGGGCCGTGCTGAGACCGAGTCCCAGCACACCCGCAAGGGCGGTTGACCGCAGCCCACTCCACCACCGCCCTGCCATCTCAGCGATCCCCCACGACTTCTTCCGGCTCGCCTTCCTCCAGCGACTCGCAATCGAGGCCGAGCAGCTCGCCGCGGAACACCTTCACCCCCTCTGGCGCCCGGATTCCGACACGGACGCTGTTTCCCGAGATCTTGACGATGCTGAACTCGATGTCGCCCGCGACGATGCGCGTACCCTTCTTGCGGCTAACCACCAGCATTGCTGTCTCCTTTCTTCCCTGAAAGTGCGAACTCATTGACAACCAGGACCCGGTTGCCGCCTTCCACCACGGCGGGCACCTTCTGCAGCCCGAACCGCTCGACCATGATTTCCTGCAAGAGGTAGACCGGCTGCTGCATCACCTCCATCATCTTTCCGTACGACTGCCACCCGGCTTCGCGATCCACCTTCGTGGTCACAACGACCACCGTCCCCGCCGGACGCGTCCGCACGAGCTCGCGCGCGAACACCAAGTGCTCCCGCACGGTTCCGTCGATCACCACCATCGTGATGTTGAACGGCATGGCGTCGAACGGATTGATGCGTTGGCCCGCGATCGCCAGAACGGTACCGTCCGGCGCGCTGATCGTTTCCGGGATCACCACCGACGGATCATGTTCGCGGCGCCGGTCCTCCGTGGCATGGGGCAGGTCCACCAGGGTGTATTGCTTCCACATCCCCTCCACCCCGCGCCGGCCAGCCGCCTTCCAGTCCACCTCTTCGAGGCGGCGCCGCATGACGTCGATCAGATCCTCCTCGGCGATCTCGGACACGGGGCCGGCGTCCGGCAGCTCGCCCCGCTCCCCTTGGCCGTGTCTGTCCTCGAGATAGCTGGGGTTCACCACGCCGTGCACAGCCGCCAGCACGTTGCCCTCTGCGTCCAGTCGCTCCAGGCGCGGGACACGAGCGACCCCTTGCTTGCGATAGGCGGTCGGATCGATCACGACGTTGGGTTGAGGCTCGCCCTCGCGTACCACCAGCATCGGCGACAGGTAACGCACCAGGTCAATGACCTTCTCGCCCGGCAGAACCCCGCGGAACACCACCACCATGTCCGGGTTCGCCCTCGCGTGCTCGATGACGGCCTTGAGCGCCACCTCGCCCATCCCGCGGCTGACGTAAAGCCTGTAGCGCGGAGGCGGTGAGACGCTTTGCGCCTGATCCTGTTGCGCCTGCAGCGCCATTCCGTGCGCCGCACGGCCTGCCTCGCCCAGGTTCAGAAGCTCCGAAAGGTTCAGTTGACCCGTGAACTGCGGCCCGGCCGACGCGGCCTCCGAGGCAGCGGCCTCTACGTCCCCAGTTCGCGCGGCCTCCGCGGCACGCACCATTTCCTGGGCCTGGCGGTTCGCATCGCTCTCGGCGTCCTCGAGCACCTGGGTCACGCTCCGCACGACCGCTTCGTCCTCCGACAGCGCGGCTGCCCGGGCCTCCACGGCCTCGACGTCGGTCCGCACGTCTTCAGCGATCTTGGACGCACTCGGGTCCGCTGCCCAGGCAGAGGCTCCGCTGAGCACCAGCAGCGCCCACGCCGCCACAGCCGCGCACCGCATCACCAGAGCATCCATGCCGGCCCCTCCAGCAGATACGTCGGCACCGGCCCCACATAGCGGCCGTCGTAGGATCGCGGGAGCGTGCCCAACATCAGCACGTGGCCTGCAGGCACGGTGTACTCGCGGGTCACGCTTGCGGGCGAGATCCCTACCTTCGCCATCGTGATCGGGTTCAGGGCGCCCCAGTGGTCGCCATTGATGTAGATCCCGCTTTCATCCACCTTGACCCGGTCGCCTTCGACCGCCGCCGCAATCTTTACGACCAGCCGCCCGTCCGCCAGCAGCGGGGCCAGGCCCTTCGAGCGGTAGGCGTAAACCTTCCCCCGTTCAACCAGGTCGGGGGGCGACATCCTCATGAAGAAGCCCGTGCCATCCAGGCACTTCACTTCCGCGAAGGTCAGGCCGACGCGGAAGTTGTCGTGAATTCCTTGCCCAATCAAGATCAGCACGACCGCGCTGATACACACCAGATTGATCACGTACGTCGGGCTCCAGCGCTTCTCCCGCGGAATCTCCGGGCCGCGCACACGCAGCCAGGCGCGCCTCCAGAAGCCGGGGGCATGTTCCAGCGCGCTCACGGCTTCACCTCGAGCGGCGCGGGATAGGCGTAGACCCTGTCAGCATCCAGCACGATGAAACCCTGGTCTGCCAGGCGCCGCGCCACCTCCATCGGCACGTTCGCCGCCTCGTCGGCCGCCATGCCGCCTTTCACCTTCTCTTCGATGGTGTCGTAGACCGGCAGCACAGCGACGCGCGGGGAGACCTGCAGCTCCTGCTCCACCGAGCGTACCCGCCATTCGGCGTAGCCCATTCCCACCGCCGCCGCGGCAACGCCAACCGCCAAGACTGTGGTCAGCGAGAATCCTTGCACTTCCTTCCCTTCCATGGGTCTGCTCCTCAGGCCACCTTCTGGCCGCTGTCAGCCGGCTGGCCGGCGTCCGAATCTTCCCGCTTGCCGCTGCGCTCCTGCAGCACCCGATTGATCGCTTCGGGCAGCGTGCAGCCGCGGTCCTGCCAGGCCTTGATGGCCATGACATCCTGCGCCTTGGAGCTGTAGAGCAGCTTGTTGAAGTCGCTCACCACCAAGCGGCCAACGCCGATGCCCCAGGCGTTGCGCACCAGTATCTCGGAGTACTCTCCGGGCACCGTGTGGACCGACTCGAGCAGCTTGAACGCGCCTTCGGCCATGGGCAGGCGCTGCTTCTGCTTCACCATCGCGATCGACTCCGCCTTCTGGCCCAGCAGGAGCATGTGCGCGGAGTTCTCGACGATCGCTTCCGCGCCGGCGGACTCGTAGAGGTCATTTATGGACTGCGTCGCAACACCCGCCGAGGCACCGAACTTACGGAGCTGCCGGTACCAGGTGATGATGAAGTCCTTGGTCTCGTTGGATGCGAGCAACCCGAAGGCCTCGTCGATCAGCAGCAGCTTCGGCATGTCCCGCGGCAGCGAATCCATGGCCAGCTGGATCTGGTACATCAACTGCAGCAGGACCACGCGCTGCAGGTCCTTTCGGCCGGACAGCTGCTGCAGCTCCAGCACCACCAGATTCGCGCCCAGGTCACAGTTGTTGCGGCCGTTGAACCAGCGGCCGTACACACCCTTGCTGGTGAACGCGTACATCTGCGCGCCGACGTCCCGGATGCGCTGGTCTTCGTGCGCCAGGAGGCGCTCGGCGATGTCGTCGACGCAGGCTTCGTTCTGCTTCTCGACCCACACCTCCTGGACCACCTTCTTGAGTCCAGCAGACTGGAAGCTGTTCAGGCCTTCCTTCGGCGTCGCCATCACCTCGAAGATCGAGTTGAGGATGTCGCCCTCCTCCTCGAACGAGCGGACCAGGCCGAACGGGTTCAGGCAGATGTCGAGATCTTCGCGGAACTCGATGTACGTCCCACCCATGACCTCGGCGAGCTTCTTGTAAGAGAAGCCCTTGTCGATGATCCACGTGCGCCCGCCGATGCTCAGGAAGTTCGTCGTCATCTCGTTGGCGAGGAACGACTTGCCCATACCCGACTGGGCCGCGATGATGAAATTCATGTTGCCGTCGGTGTCGTAGGGCGAGAACTTCATAAGGTTCCCGTCCCGGCCGAACAGGGTCAGCATCGGCGTCGGCGTTCCCGCCCAGGCCCCGAGAACCGGCAGCATGGGCACGGCGTGGTAGGTCGCCATGGTGCGGTAGCGCATCGCCGCCGCCTTGATGGCGTCCTCGGCGGCGAACGGCAGCAGCTGGCTGAACAGCGGCGCCACGAAGTAGCGGTCCTCCATCATCTGGAACCCCAGCTCGCGGAACGTGGACTGGGCGTCCATCGACGCCTGGATCACGCGGTCATCGTTTTCGCCGAAGACGGCGGCCCCGATATAGGCCTGGATGATGCGGTCGCCCTCGTTGACCCGGTCCAGGGTCACCTTCAGGCTCGCAGTGCGCCGCGCCCAGTCCGGGATCATGCGGGCTAGCTGGCCCTCAGACTGTTTCTGGTTCCAGGCGAAGTCTCTGGTGAGGTCGCCTCGCTTGGATTCGTGGTCCGGGTACAGGATGTTGACCGTGACCAACATCGGGTCTCGGACCGCCTTGGTGCCCTTCATCAGGTCGGCCATGTAGCGCATGGCCATGCCCGGGTAAAGCACCTCCGGATAGCGCTTGACGCTCAGGGTCCGAACCTTGGCGTCTTCGCCGAGGCTCAGCTGGTGCTTGGCGACGTCGATGGGCGAGTCGTTGTCGAGCAGCTGGTTGCAGATCAGCGTCCCGCCGTCGTGGTGTCCCCACGGCACGCCCTTCCACATCGCGTTGGGACCGTGGTTGAGGACGGTCTCCATGAAGCGAATGTACTTCTCGGGGGTGAGCGGTTCCGGCCTCAGCCCCGCAGCCTTGGCCGCCGCCTCGAAGGTCATCCGCAGTTCGCGGTACTCCTGGAGGTCCTTGCGCTCTGGCGGATTCGGGCCGTGCTTGATGGAGCACGTGATCACCAGCCGCATCTGGCGTAGCTTCGCGCCGGAGGCCCTGCCGATGGGCTCGCGCGTCAGCTTGCGCATGAACTCGATGCGCTTGGCGGTGATTTCCTTCAGCAGCGGCGTCTCGACATGTCGGCGCATCGCACTGAAGCGGTAGATGGTGTCCTCGATGTCCGGGCTGGCGTAGAGCGCGAACTGGACAATCGTACCTGTTGGGTACGCGAGATTGAGCAGGCCGTTCAAGGCCTCGACGGTCTGTGCGTCGATGCCTGACAGCGGGTCGGCCATGATGCCGAAACCCAGTCGATCCGGCGCGATGAAGAACAGGCCATCGTCTTCACTGAAGGCGTTGACCGCTCCGAACATCCGCACCAAGCCTTCCTGGCGTTCCTGGGGATCCATACGAGTGCTCCGTCACGTCGTGGGCAGAAAGACAGACGCCCCGGCTCTTGCGAGCCGGGGCGTCCAGGCGACTTACACCGCGAAGGTCACGATGTTGTCGATGATGCCCGGGCCGAAGGCGAAGATCAGCGCGAAGGCCAGGCCCAGCACCACGGCGATGGCCGACTGGCGCACCAGGCCGATGCCCATGCCGATCAGGAAGGCCGAGACGGCCAGCAGCTTGCCCAGGGAGCCTTCGGCCCAGCCACGGATCTCCGTGTAGATGGTGTCGAAGGTGGTGTCGGTGCCGGCCATGGCCGAGCTGGAGGCGACGGCGACCAGCAGGGCCGGGGCGAGCAGGTTCTTCAGGTTCTTGGTGAGGTTCATGAGTCCGTGTTCCTTTGATGTTTAAGGGGTTGCCTTATTCACCCGGCCTGCTACCCGCTGCGCCGGCACGCGCTGCGGGCTGCGCGTCCTGCGCAGCTCCTTGGCCGAATCCTTCTAGAAGCGCGAACCCCGGCGACGGCTGCACGGCACGCATGCCCACAGTCCAGCGTCGCGGTTCGATCTCCGTGAATACGTCCGAGCGCCCGTGAAGACTTCCGTTCTCGTCTTCCCAGGCCCCGATTCGAATCTTCATCACCCGCGCCGGCTCGCGGTGCGGTTCCGTCGTGGCAGCCACCGGCGCGACGGTCGCCGCGCGGGGCGTAACCGCCGCAGGCCCGCTCGCCGGCCGCGCCGGCGCGGCCACTACCAGCGTGTCGCCCTCGGTCTCCAGGCGCGCGTACTGGTAGGGCCGGTAGGCCACGGGGCCAGCCGGTCCGGTTCGCGGCGCGGGTGCGGATGCCGCCGACTCGGGCGCTGCCACCTTGGCCTGCTCGAGCACGGGCGCAGCCTGAACGGTCACACTGTCCGAATAGTTGGTTCGGGCATACACGTCCGTCGCGGACATGCAGGTCACGCCATCCGGCACCGGGCAGCTCGGCTTCTTCTTGGCGGTGGTACCGCAGGCGCTCATCGCGCCCACCAGCAGCATCGCCGCTACCAGTCGAATTCCGTTTCGGTTCATCACTTCCATGGCTCCATGCTATTTCAGGGACTCGGCGTTTCGAGGGTGGTAAACCCCCCTTTTCGTTGGGGTTTAGCGCGGCGGAGCACCCGATTGCGACTGGCCCACCATCTGCCTTCCCTTTAGCAGCACGATCGTCACCTTGCGGCCACTGTCGATCTCCACCACCGGGTGGAGCTGGTCCGCGAGGTCCAGGTAGTACTGCGCAATCCGGTCCAGCGCCGTCGAGGCGCCACCCACGAAGCCGGACTCGCCGCTGCGGCCATAGTCGATATCGCCCTGCCTGCTCGGCTGGAATTGGTTGTTGCCGCCGAATGCACGCGAGATGCCATCAGCGAAGCCGGCCATCATCGCCTTGCGGATCGCCTCGCCCTGCTTCGTGACCAGGCGGCCTCGAAGGCCTGCCCGACCGTCTTCGCCGACCGCCCAGCCCTGGATCGGAACGTCGATGACGGTTCGGTCCTTGCGAATGCAGCTGACCCCAGTGGAACGCATCATGGCGCGCTCGCTCGCGAGGTCTCCCACGGCCTCCAGGATCATGAAGCACTCGCGTACGTCCGCCCGGTACCGATTGGCCAGGACAGCCTCGTGCTTGACCCGCACGAGGACGGGAACCGGGTCCTTCACCGCGCTGCGGCCGGTGGGCGCATCCACGCCGGTCAGCAGCACGCCTGTGATCATTGAGCCCGACGGCAGGTAGTACTGCTCGGGCGCCACGGCGGCCCGTGCTTCTTCCTTCGGCGCGGGCTTGGGTTCCGGCGCGCTCACCTCGCGAATGCCGCCGTAAGCCGGCGGCGCCGGCGGCGCAAGCGGAACCGGCGCGCCAGCCGGAGCAGCAGGAGGCGGCCCGCCAGCACCCGGCGATCGGGAACCGCCGGAACCCACGCCGTTGGCCTTCAGCTGTGCCAGCTCCTGGCGTAGCGCGGCCAGCTCGGACTGGAGCCGCTGGTTCTGTGACGACGCGCCGTCGGTGCTCGCCATCCGGTCGATCATCTGTTCCATGCGCTCGACCTTGTTCGCGAGCTCGCGGGACTCTGCGCGCGTGTCTCGCAACTCGGTGGCCACACCGCTCAGTCCCACCGCCCGGCCGCCATCCTCTGGCAGGAGCGCGTTCTCGATCTTCCCGCGTGCACCATCGCCTGCGCGGGTCGTGCTCGGACTGCCTGAGACCATCATCCAGGCCATGAAAACGAGGCCCACCATGCCGCCAACGCCGACGTAGAGCTGCTTGCGTTTCGGGGGCAGCGCGTCCCACTTGGCCTTGAGGCCGGACTTACCCGGCTCACCGCCACTTCGAATCGAGTTCCCGGCCATCAGCGCACTCCCACCAGGCTCGGTCGCTGTTCCCCGGTGCTCTGCTCCCCGGGGCGGCCAACCACCACGTAGATCTCGGTGCTCTCGCCAGGCGCGAGGAAGCGCGTCGGCCACGCCGCGGTCGCCCGGGCCTCGTCGCTGCAGCCGTCCTCGTCGACCTCGACCCTGCTTCCCGACACGTTCGTGGCCCGCATCACGATGGCCAGCAGCTCCGCACCGCTAACCAGCTGCCCTGGCGTCAGCGCCAGCCCAGCCATCTGGCAGCGCGGCAGCAGTCCGCGGTGTTCCTCTCGGAACGGCTCCAGGCCGTAGCCATCGGGGACTCTGCCGTGGGCCAGTTCCCGCAACAGGCTGGTGATCGCCGCCACGTAGGGCGCACCGGACTCGAACTCCCGCGCGAGTTCCTCGTTGCGCGACACCAGGGTCGGCCCCCGCCGCGACACGCCCTCGAGCTCCAGTGCCGTCGAAACCGGCGGTATCTCGGACGGGATCAGCGTGAGCGAGACCGCCACGGTGGGATCTTGCGAATCGTGCAGGAATAGACCGATCGGCTCTGGAAGGTTGGTTGAGACGTAGACGATGGGCCCCTCGGTCGTGATCGAGGCCTGGGAGGTCGTGACCACCTTCACGCTGCCGAACGGCGAAACGATCCGGTTCACGTGCGCCAGGGCGACGCCGAACTTCGCGTTCACCCCCGGTCGCACCGTGAGCTGCGGCGGCGGCGCCTTCGCGGTCGCGCGAGGCACTGCAGGCATCGGCAGTACCGGCGTGCCCGCCGGAGGGCCAAACGAGGCCGGCGGAGGCGCCACCGCGTCATCCTGCGAGCTGCTCGCCGGCGCCTCGTATGCCTGCACCGATACGGCCGGCGGCGACAGGCCTGGAACGGCGACCGGACCCTCGGGACCAGCTACCTCCTGTGCGCCCACGTTGCCGCTTGCCACTGCGGCCAGCAGGGCCGCCAACGTCCACTTGTTCATCTGGTTCCTTCCCTGGTTGGTGGCGCGCATCAGCCCTTGGCGCCTTTCTTGCGATCGGCCGACCACGGCCCTTCATAGACGTTCAGGCTCTCCACCCGAACCATGTAGTTCCTGATGCGGATGCCGATTTCGTACGTCCGCACCATCCGCTGCTCGGCGCCTCGCATACCTCGCAAGCTGTACTCACCGCTCACGACCACGATGTCTTCCGCGGGTAGGTGGAATACCTGGTTCGGGGTGAACTGAACAGTCAAGTTCTCGTCGGCAATGCGCTTGGACTGCGCCGCCAGCGATTCCTGGACCGAGTTGAAGACACCGGGTGCGAGCAGCTTTCCCAGCTGCGACCCGATGTACTCAACGTTACGGGGCGTGGCGTTTCCCATGAGCATGGCGACCTGCGTCGCCCACACTTCCTTGATGCCTGGCGTTCCCTCGGAGGCTCCGATCGCCACCTGCTCGTTGATGCCGGGCGGAATCATCACCACCGTTTCGTTTCGCCCGAACGCGATCATCGCGAGGATCACGTTCGACAGCACCAGCGCCATCATGGCGTAGCGCGCCAGCTTGTTCTCCGTGAGTGAGCCCTTCCAGGTCTTGGCGTAGTCGCTGTATTTCATTGCGGGTAGATCCTGCGCTGGAAGGGATTGAGAACGGCCCTACCCTTCAAGGGCAACAGGCCATACCAGTACGCCGCGTGCTGCAGGAAGCCATCCGGCTTCGAGTCGCGGTACCGGGCGAAAGCCCACGACAGCACCGCGCCGGCGATGATCGAGACGAACAGCATCTCCATCATCAGTCCGACCACGACGAGCGTTGAGAAGGGGACCATTTGGTCGAAGGTCCAGAACAGGAAACGCTGGGGGGCGTCGATGTCCCTGGGAAAGGGCACGGCATCCATACGGTGGGGCTCCTTGGCAGACAGCGCCACACTACCTCCCGCCCCCCCTTCCACAGTGGGGGTAAACCCCCCGATTGGTGGGGGTTTAGCAAAAACCAGATCCAAAAAAAAAGAGCCCCAATTGGGGCTCTACAGAGTGTTCAACGGTCCAACCAGGTGTCCAGGCGGGCCTGGGTCCTAGATGGTGACGCCATCGACCTCGGAGATCTCGACCGGATCCCTAGACGGAAGTTCGATGACGGGGTCCGTGTCCACGTCGCTGACGTGCAGCAGACCACGATCAATAAGCTCTACGGAATCGAGCTGCTCCAGCTGCGCTTCGACAACCTTCGTCGCAGTCAGCCAGTGATCCCGTCGCTCCGGATCCAAGCCCAGTTCGAGCAGCGTCATGCCGACCGCCACCTGCTTCAAGCTCACATCCTGCGTGGGCGGACTGTTCTCCAACTGCGCAGCGACGACGGATGTTCCGAGAACCGTCCCTTCACGAGCGAGACTCTTTCTTGCCACCCGCTCATTCTGCGCCATTTGCGCGGTGTAGCCCTGCGCAAAACAAATCACAAGCACTACGCCAAACGCTAGGACGAACAGTAACTTTTCCATTTCAGCCTCCAGTGAAGTGAAGGCTTACCCCTTTAGGGGCTCGCCCCAAAGGGAACTACGGTGATACGCGGCTTTAACCCTGCCTCGAAGGTTGCGTGCTCAATTGAGCATCGCGAATTCGCTACCGCAGGCGCTCAGGAAGCGCCCTCGCGGCGTTAATCATCGTGCCGCTTGTTGATTCCGATCCCCGGCATCCGGCTCTCCAGGCCAATCATCGAGCCCATCGCAAAAGGCGAGCGCTGCTGCTCCGCCCGGCGACGGCGACCGTTGGCCTCCGCCCTTCCTTGGGCGTAGCCAATTGCCATCACCACCAGAAAACCCAGACCGATCAGGAATCCTTCCACGGCACTATCTCCACTGCTTCGTTGCCATTTTTATACCACTGGCACCGTCACCCGCAAGTTGAACCCTGTTCTTCCTAGTCAGAACCCGTCCGTTAGCCCCCACGCACCTGATTGACGCTTTCCTGCCGGGGACCCATATCGCGCTCCTTCGGTTCCTCTCCGTACGGCGCCAGCAACTCGCGTGTCTGCTCCATCGGCAGCTCGGCCAGCCGCCCCATGGCCGTCGTCATCACATTGGTAACCGGGATGTCGCCCGAACCTTCTGGTCCCTGCCCCATGGTCTCTGCCATCGCCATGGCGGCCAATCGCTCTTCCGGGCTCAGCTGCGAGGCTGCGGCATCGTATGCGTTGGCCTGGTCCTGGCTCATGTTCGCGGCACCGCCTGCATGGTTGTAGGCCGCGATAAAGCCTGCGACCTGCGCGATCTCCGGCTTGACGTCGTCCGGTCGGGCCAGGGCCGAGTGCGCCGCAGCCTGATAGGCCTCGACGTTCGGAAGCCCTTCGCCACCAATCTCGACGTTGCCTCCCCACGAGCTCGGCGCCATCTCCCAGGAAACATTGTCCATGAGCCCGCTTTCCTGGTCTGCGATTGCCCCACGCACAGCGGTCTCGGCTCCACCTCGTGCAACGGCATTGCGTTCGTCCGCACTTTGGAGTTCCAGCCGATCTGCACCTGCGTTGAACTGGTCGCTTCTGTTGACCCTCGTAGGGTCATTGCCCAGCTTGGCCGCGTTGTCGGCCGCGCCGTCCACGGCGGCGGCGTCGCTACCCGAGGCAGCGGCCAAACGCGGGTCATCGAGCGTCGGCTGTTGGCTCGCAGCTGCCCTAACCTCGCCAGGATCCACCTTGTCCAGATTCGCCGCGACGCCCGTGCGAACTTCATCCCCGGTCACCGACGGGCCACCCGGCCCGCTCGCCTCGAGTGCCCCATCCGCACTGCCCGCAAGCTGCCCGCCCGCCATACCTCCGAAGCCCCCGGCGCGCATCGCAGCGGAGATCGCCTGAAGCCTCTCATCGGCAAAGCCTTTACCCCCTTGCACGCTTCCATTACCGGCCAGCTGGTCGATCAGTGCCATGGCTTCGCGCTGCTCCGGTCCCCCGAATTGGCCGAAGTCGCTATTCGCCCTGTGTTTGGCTTCGCTCAGTGCCTCTTGACCACCACCGTACTCCGCGACCGCTTGGCGGAGCGCGTTCATTGCTTCCTTGTTCTGCGATACGCCGTTGGCTACGGCCGCCAGGTCTACCGACCGCTGTGCACCGAATGCGTTTCTTGCTTCCTGGGTTTGCTGATAGTTTCTCTGCGCCTGGTCAAGGGCACGGGCCTGTTCCTGGAACTCGGCGCTGTTCATCGCCTCGTTCTTCTGGCTGCCTTCGGCTCTACCGATCGCCGCAGCGGTCTGCGCCAGTGCATTGCTGACCTCGCCTCGAATGCCGGCGTCGTTTCGCATCGCTCCCAGGATTGTCTGCGCGGCGCGCTGCACCGCAGTCTGACTGTTCGACTGTCGCTCCACGCTATCCGCAGACCCGCCAACCCGAAAGCCAGCGCTGACCGGACCCGCAGGAACCGTCGCCCCGCCTTCTTGGTCGCCCCCCGATCCGCCCTTGCCCGCCTTCCCGGCGCCGAGCATTTTCGTCAGACCACCCGCGTCCAATCCAAGCTCTGCGCCGCCTTGGACTCGTCCGACGTACTCGAAAACCGCCGCCTTCTGAGAATCCGTCAATCCTTCAAGAGCGTCGCGCACCTCACGGCTGGCGATGGCGCTCTCGGTTCCGCTCACCAACTGCCCGAGGCGAGCTTCACTTCCGCGCTGCGTCGCTGCTGTGAACCCGCTGCTAAGCGTGCTCGCGACGCGTGACCCCCATTGCTGCGTGAATCCTGACTCCACCGACGACAATTCACTTGCTGCGGCAGACACGCCCGCGCTGGCAAGGTTCGACGTGTTCAGCATATAGCTGGGCGCCCCAGATTCGCGAAAGCCACCCAGCGCACTCGAGGATCCGAGCGCCTGAGCCTGAATGGCCGGCGCCGTTCCTACTGCATCCGGCGTCGGGGTCTTCTCGTTGATCGTGTCGGCACCCTGGATCCTGTTCGCCAGCCCGACCGCCGTCATTGCAGAGCCAAACACCAGCATCAGGGTAATCGCCGGCGTCGAGGCCATGAGAAGCGCGGCCGCACCTAACCAGTCCTCAGCCTGGCTCAGGATCTGCTCCGCGCCCACGAGGCTTCCTGCCCCCTTACGGCCTGCTGTCTCGGCCGTGTTGAAGGTGGCCTGGATCGCGTTTCCCGCCATCTGCGAGCTGAACAGATTGAGCGCCGTCAGGGTTGGCATCCAGAGCGCGACCCATACGGTCAGCAACGCGTACTTGATCACCATGCCCTGCCCCACCCGGCCGAATCCGATCGCCAGGGCCATGAAAGGCGCCGCGATGTAGACCACCGTTTCGAAGAAGGCAATCATCGGCCGTGCCATGCGAAGGAACATCGACTCTTCGCCGGCGAACTGCGACGCACGCTGCATGGCCGCTTCGTCAACCATTGCGAGCAAAAGCACCTCGTGGCCGTTCGCGCCGCGCTTCGCGGCCTCGGCGAAAGCTCCTTTCAGGATGTGCGCCACGACGAACCGCTGCGCTTCCACCGACGTCATGCCGATAACGTCATAGGCATCGTTCACCGTTTGCATGGTGTTTGCGCCGGTTGGCGACAGGCGCGAGAGTGTCGTTTCGTAGTAGCCCTGCACCGCCGCCGGCTCGCGTGCCTTCAGATTCGCGAACTGGTCCGCGCACGAGACGTCAGGCTCTGTCACCTGGGCACCCGCCTGGACCCGGTAGTTCGTCGTCCGATGCGCATCGCTGTTGTATCCGATGCCTGACGGTGACAGGGACACCGGATCATCCAGTGTCGGCATGGCGGTAAGCATTTCGGGGTTGGCCGCCAGCTTTGGTGCCGTGCAGTCCGACAGGTAGGCGATCAGGCTCTTGCGCCAAGTCGCGTATTCCAGATTTCGGTCGCTTCCGCCGACCACGACCGGAAAGTGCGCCTCTCGCACTACCGCCAGGACCTCAAGGGTTCTGCCGAAGCCCTGCATCAGCGACCCCGCGGATGCTCCTTCCGTCGGGATGCCGAACGCTTCCTCCATGCGCTGGCTCAGTCGATAGCCCGTCTGCGAGACAAACCATCCCATCGCCGCCACGCCGATCGGCACATCGTCGATGACGATGGGCGCTCGGACGAACTGGCGGCCCCAGCCCGGCGTCTTCTCGATAACCACCACTTCGGTGGGAATGGTGAACATCACCAGGTACAGGATCAGGGACGTACCCCACCCGGCCAGGTCCATCTGCCCTTTACCCATCCCCTGCACGCCCATCAGCAGCAGGCCAAGCAGCAACCCGATCGCCCCCAAGGAGGCGAAGGTCCCTACGTTGGCCATCATGCTGATGGCGCGCAACACACCCGACATGAAGATCGGGTCACCGAAGCTGATCAGTTCCATGGGGAGATCCTTCTCTCAGACTGCGCTTCAGCGGCTTCGTGCCAGCGCCGTCAGGTAGTCCGCCTCGAGGCGTTGCGCGATCGTCATCTGCACCTGGTTCTGCTCCATCAGGGTCAGCGCCTCCTGCTGCATTCGAGCGTCTGCCTCGTCAAGCATGGCCAGACCAGCCGCCTTGCCGGTGATGCGCTGGTTCGTCGTCATGGTGATCCGCGCTTTGGCCATCACCTCCCGGAGCAGGTTCAGCGTGATCTCCGTCGCAATCTGCTGCGTAAAGGTCTCCACATAGCGACGCCCAATGGCTTCGTCGACGTCGGTGTACTCCAAGGCCTTCTTCAGCAACGGCCCACCGAGCGCTATCAGGCGCCGCTCCCTGGCCGATGGTTCCTGGAGCTGCTTGTGCCGACCTATCAGGCCCTCGCCAAACAGGCGGTTGGGGCCCAAGAGCTCGTCCTCCAGAACGCGCCGCATTCCGCGGAAGTTCGGCCGTACCACCGGCGTCACGCGCAGGCACTCCAGGGTCCCCGTGCCCCCCATGCAGTTCAGCACCTCCACGGGCTTGTTGGTGTCCGGGTCCGAGGTCACCAATTCCACCAGGGTCAGGGTGTGGCCAATGCGTTCAGAGTGGTGCTTCGGCGGGCTTGCGTCGCCATTTTCATCTAGCCCAAGCTCACCGGGATCGAGTTCGCACTCGTTCGTTTGGCGCCTGAAGCAGCCGATCTCCGTGCCGATCACGCTCATCCACTCCATCAGGGTGGAGTCGCTTGAAGCGCTGGTCAGCCACTGGTCCGCCGTGCCGTCTTTCAGGATCCGCCAGATGATATTGCCAGCGACCATCTGGGCACGCTTGTCCTCCTCGATGCTATCCGCAGCGTCGGCCATCGCCGTTCGCCCGCCTGAGGGGTCTGCTGCGTCGTTTCCGTCGTCACTTTGGAAGGCCTCCACGAGTGAGTTGAAGCCCGTGTCTTCACCGATCAGGCGGAACACGTCACCCATGCCTTTGTCTCCCTTCGCCACTTCCAGGAGAGAGTTCGTGACACGGCAGGTATTGAGCTGCCCCATGTTGATGTCGTGCAGCGCTTTGAGCCACCCGCGAACCTTCTCTTCCAGCTCGTCGCTGAGCACCGACAGCGCCATCTGGAACGCAATCGCTGGTACGGCCGAAGCGATCGACCGGAGGAAGTTCATGATCTGCTCGGACGAGATGAACGAGAACGAGCCGCCGAACAGGTCCCAGCCGCCGCAACCGCCGCGAAGCGACGGCGGCGTCCAGTTCAGGATGGGGGGCGAGTTGACCATCTGGTAGCGCTGGCTGAAGGACCCGAAGTAGATGCCCGCCTGGTTGCTCGTTTCGAACGTGGTCGGTGGCGTAGCATTGACCATAGAGTTCAGATGCTCTCGCATTGCGTCTTCGACGTCCGCATGCGCCAGGCCGGTCGCGAACGTGCCGACCACCAGCGCCAACCAAAGGATCCAGTTCTTCATCTGCTGCTCTCCTTGAGCGGTTCCTTCATGACGTCCATGTCACTCAACCCCGCCGGACCATGGCGTGGCTTCTTCGGTGTAGAACTCGTCGACGGACAGCTCGCCTTCGACGACCGCGCTTTCCTCGAGCGCTTTGAGTGCCTGCAGGGCTTTGGACGGGTCGCTCCAGTCGATCGCTCCCGGCTCTGTGATCTTGTCGAGGAAGTAACGTCGCTCCATGCCTAGCACGGCGCGCTCAAACGTTGCCTGGTCGATCCAACCCGCTCGCAGGGAACTGCTCAGCACTCGCCGTTCGAGCGAGCTCCGCGACTGTGCGCCCACGGTGAGCAGCGCCACCTGACCAGGCGGCTTGAACAGGTAGAGCGTGGGAGTCTGCGTCACACCCAGCTTCGCCGCCTGGCCACCGTCCGGCACCCAGTCCGGGAAGTGACCCGTTGCGAAGGGCCTGTGGTCCAGGGAGACGGCTGTCACCTTGAACCCGTAGAGACGCATCAAACCGTCCAGCGCCAGGTTCTGCTTGGCGCAGAAGCTGCAATCCGATTTGTAGAAGTAGATGATGCCGACGTCCTGGGATAGCTGCGCCAGGACGTCCTTGGTTCGCTCGTCGGCGTCGAGCGACACTGCATTTCGCACTGCCGTCTGGACCGGATTCTGGATCGTCTCGTCCAGCACCGGATTGAGCTCGTTCACCTGCATGGCCATGCGGGCGAACTTCTCCGACTTGTCCAGGAGGATCTTCTTCAGGTAGGCCCAATACTCCACGCGCTCGCGCGTGGGGTTCTCGACCGCCGCCTCCGTCGCCCGTTCGAACTCTGCTCGCAGCCAGGGGACGGACATCGGCGGCGGTCCCGCCGGCGGCGTTTCCTCCGGCAATGGTTCCGGCTCCGGCTCCGGCTCCACTTCGTACCAGTGCCAACCTCTCTCCCTGTCGTCCAGGAACCTCCCCTGCCCCGCCGGCGCCTTCCCGGCTTGCGATTCAGGGGCCGGCTTCGACTGGGCATGCGATGCCTCCGGCCCTGCCGCGAGCAGGAGCACGGAAACGAAAATGGCGAGCATAGGATTTCCCATGCTCGCCATTCTGGGGGGGGCGTCCCCGCGTTCGGCCCGGGTAAACCCCCCAATTGCTGAGGGTTTAGCCTCCGGGAGGCCCGATTAGAACTCTTCGGCCGGCTTCTCGCGAATGCTGGTTTCGCCGTAGTGGCTGCGCGCCTTGGCGCAGAAGGGGCAGTTGCCCCGAAGCGGCTCCGGCCGGCTCGGCACGAACTGTGGCGAGCTCGCTCTCACGAATCTCGTCCGGCAGCACTTGCAGGTCGCAATCTCCCCTTCGCCGCTCTGCAGGCACTGAGCCACCAGGAGCATGCGGCGGGTGGTCACTGCGTCATTGAGATTCGCGCCGAGATTCTTGCAGAAGTCCATCGCGCGCAACACGTCTTCGCCGTGGATTGTCTTGTCGCCTCGCGCCTTATAGGCCGAGTAGAAGGCAACCGAGAACCCGGACATGATGATGTGGGTATCCGGCGATAGCACCATGGTGATGAAGCTATGGGGAGGACGGCCGGCAATGCCCATGACCGTGTGGCGTCCGTCGATGGCTGCCAACGCACGGCGAATGCCCGAGACGCTGTTGACTGGGAGACCCGTGAGGTTAGCGACGTCCGCGACTGGGAGGTGGTAGCGCAACAGCTTTTTCGCCGTCTCCAGCGCGTTACCGATCAGCAGGCTTTCGTGTGACCTGAGGGTTGCATCGAAGGGAGTGCTCCCCTTCGCCAACACTTTCGTCTTGAGCGCACCGCTTTGGCGAGCCTTCTCGCCAACCCCTGTTCCAACGGCCATCAGATACGTCCCCAAACGTACGCGTGAGTCCTAAGGTAGTGCACGGAGCGTGTCCTGCCTACCCCTGATTTTTCAAACTGTGCGAGAAGCGGTCGGCCAACTGAACATCCGGCGCCCTCTCTTCATTGCCCCTCAGCCCCCGGAGGATCGAAGCCAGGCCCATTGAATCCTTAAACCGAAGCAACTCGTCGGGCCCAATCTTCTGCAAGAGCGTGTGCAGTCCCTCTGGCGACATCTCGGTGAACACCCCCCCGGAGAAGCCGTCTAGATCGTACAGCACCAGCGCCTCTACCCCACCCTCCCTACAGGCCCTACGCATCCCCTGGAGCCAAAGGGTGATCCTCGCCCCCTGGTCCGTTCCCCAGGCCGGCAGTACCTTCCCGCCTGCCCCGTACAGCTCCGGTGTGGCCGCCGCGGTCAGCGCCTCCTTCACGGAGCTGCTGTCGCGTAACCCGAACAACTGCCCTGGCCCGAGGGCGTCAAGCAGTGTCGGCACATCATCGGGGGGAAGTGCAGCCATCGCCTTGGCTGAGGCCGGGTCCATCTCGAAGGTCTGGCACGCCTTCTTGATGCTTTCCCGGCATAGGGCGGATACCAGCTCCACCATCAGCCGCGACGTTCCGCGGGATTCCGAAAGCCAACCAGGCATACCAGCGTCCTTGCTCAGGTCCTGTTCGCCGCGGAGTCTATCCCCGCCCCTCCACCGGTGCAAATTGTCCTCAGGGGTGCAGCCCTTGCGCCGCTAACCAGCTGTTGTCTTGAGGTTTACCTCAAGAAAACCAATTAGCAGAGCGCTTTCTGCACCCCTGTGGAAAAACGGCTTGCAGACGCGATGTCTACGTAGAACTTTTCCTTGATGCCCTTGGGCCTCGACCACGATCGTTTGGCCATGGTGGCCGCCAGAATTCGGGTAGCCACGTCGGCATTGTGCGCCGAGACAAACCCGATCGTTCGCGAGTAGCCCGCTTCGGCCACGAGCTTCGGGAGCCGCTCCACCGTCACCATTCCAGGGCAGCGCTCCCGAACGCGACGCAGCACGTCACGAACCATCAGTAGATCCACGGCGGCGACCGCACCGCGCTTCTCCTGCAGTGCGCTGGCATTGATCTGCACGACACCGTCATCGCAGTCGAACTGCACAATGCCACGCTCGAGCTGCTCGCGATCAACCCTTTCTTCTGCGTGCGCCTCGGCCACGGTCTCGGCCGCGTCCAGCAATCGCTGACGCACGCATGCTTCGATCTGGCCGAAGGCATTCGCGCCGAGCGAGCATTCGCTCCTGAGCGTTTCGGGCAGCGGCTCAAAGCCCTTCCAGGCCCGGGCCACCGCGGTCACGAACTCGGGGCTCTCGAAGACGAGGAGGTCACGCACGTGCCGGGGCATGTCGGCGGGAATGCTCCCCTGCCCTTCTTCGTTGGCGCTGTCCGTGAGCCAGCCCATCGCCCGATCGGTCAGCACGGTCACCGCTGCTTCGCCGGCGGCCTTCACCAGCTGGCGCCTGGCGATGGCTCCGGCCTCGCTCAACGTGCGCAGCCCGCGCTTGACCTGGTCGGTCGAGAGCCCAGTCCCCTTGGCGATCTGCAGCACGGTCAGGCCGCAGTGAGGAAGCGCTTCTGCCTGGAAAGTCGAATTCTCGTGCAGAAACAACAAGATACGTAGCGCACGCAGGTCAAACCCGCCGTACTCCTGCATGGCGCCGATGGTGGTGCTTTTCATGGCTGCTCGCTCCTGAAAAACAGGCGCAAAAACCCTTGACGAGCGAGCGGGTATCCGTAGAATCAGGCGTGAGGAAATGCAAAAACCTCATGGGCTCTACGGGTTCGCTTGCTCGTGGCCTTGTTCGAATCAGCCCTCCGGCGTTGGCGCGCCGGGGGGTTTTTCGTATTTGGGCCTTGCAGTTTCAGGCGCCTGGGTGGGTGGTCTCCTAACCGAATACGGTCTTTCTCTTCGCGGTCGTCCGCGCATGGCTATACTAGCCACGCGCTGTAGCCGAGCGTCAAGCATTTGGCCTTTAAGAGGAGAAAGACCGTGAAAGAGCAAAATGACGTCGCGGAACGCGACTTCAGCGGCGTCACCCTTTTCGGGGATCCCGACACCTTCCTCGAGGCGTGGGATGCCTTCTCCATCGCCCTGGACACCAGCTCGGAGAAGATCCGTAAGCGGTCGGCGCCGCCGGATGGTCGAACCCGCCGCGAGGTTCCTCTGTCCACCTCGGACGTCGCCCGGATCTTCGACCTCAGCCCTCAGATGATCCGCGTCATCGACGATGAGCTGGGTCTGACCGATCGTGAAGCTGGCCAGGTCCGCAACTACTACTCGCATCACGTCTTCGCCATTCGCAGGCATCGCGGCGAAACCCTCGCCCCTCTGGAAGCCCGTCCCCAGGTCGTCGCCATCGCCAACCAGAAAGGCGGCGTGGGCAAGACCACCACAACCATCAACCTCGCGTTTGACGCCGCCACCCGCGGCTACCGCGTTCTCGTGGTCGACATGGATCCCCAGGCCTCCGCCACTGCGAGCATGCTCGTGGACCGGGGTGACGGCGAGCTCGTCGAGGGCTCGAACCTAGGTCTTGAGGACACCCAGACCATCGGCCCCCAGCTGTTGGGGCTCGGCACACCTATCCAGCAGCAGATCCGCCGCACGCACTGGCAGACCATCGACATTATCCCGTCGTCCCCCAACCTGGTGGAGGCGGAGTTCGCCCTGATCGAGGAGTTCGCCAACTCGCGCCTTGAGCAGCGCACCGCCCGGTTCTGGCAGGGCATGAGCCAGGCGCTCCAGTCGCTGACCACCGAGGAATACGACCTCGTGCTGGTCGACACGGCGCCGACTATGAGCCTTTCCACCGTCGCGACCCTGCTCGCCGCCGACGGCCTGCTCATTCCGTGCCCGATGCGCAACCTGGACGTCGAGAGCCTCCGCAGTTTCGCCAGCACCAGCTTGGGGTGGCTGACCACCCTGCGCGAAAACGGGTTCACGTCTCCCCTGAAGTGGATGCGCGTCATGCCGACCCAGCGCCAGGGCACCCGGACCGAGGAGCTCAACCAGCTCACCATCCGTCACGCCATTGGCGGCGGCCTCCTCGCCGATGAGGTGCCCAAGCTCGAGGCGATCCAGCGCGCCGCCGGCGGCGGTTCCTCCGTCTTCGAGCTTCAGCCCAAGAACATGGCCAGTGCCGCTCGTGCCGCTGGCGCGGCCAGGAAGCGCATCCGCGCGGCCAACGACGACATCTTCATGGCCATCCAGGCGTCCGCCGCGACGATGTTCCAGCCCACGCTCTCGCTCAATGAGGTAGAGGACCATGGCTAAGTTGACAGAACTGGCCCGCCAGCAGTTCGAGAAGGAACTGGCGGACGAAGAAGAGCAGCGTCGCAACAGCGGCGCCGCGGCCTCGACCCCCCCAGGGCCGGGCAGGGGAGCCAAGGCCCAGACCCAGGGGCCTGCCCGCATGCTCCGCGAAAGCCTCAGCTTCATGCCCGTACGCAAGCAGCTGCAGATCCCTGTCGAACAGGTGGTGGTCCCTGAGCACTACCTGCGCCACCCGGCGGAGTATGAGACCCCGGAGTTCAGGGAGCTGATGGAGTCGATCCGCCAGTCCAACGGCAACCTGGATCCGATCGACGTGCGCTTCAGGAAGCAGGAAAACGGCGCGCCCGGCTATGAGCTCATCGCCGGCACCCGCCGCTTGGAGGCCGTCAAGCGCCTGGGGCTCAAGGTGGTGTTCGCCAATGAGCGCGATATTGACGACGCCACCGCGGATTTCCTCCACGACGTGGAGAACGCCAAGCGCGCCGAGAAGCGCCCGTTCTCGCTCGCCATGGAACTCTCGGCCATGATGAAATCCGGTCGTTACGCGACGCAGTCGGAGCTGGCCGAGCGCCTGGGCCGAAACGAGGGAACCGTCTCGAGCCTCCTCAAGCTCTACGACAAGGCCCCGGCCGGCCTGTGGGAGCGGGTCGAGGACCCCATCGCCATCCGTGCTTCTGAGGTTGCCGCTCTGGTCCGCGCTTACGACAAGCCCGCGTTTACCGACTGGGTCAAGCAGCAGCGCAAGCCTGTTCCATTCGCCACGGTTCTCAAGAAGGCCAAGCTGGCGACGGCGCGCCCCAAGCCCGAGAAGGGTGTCGTCGACAAGATCCGCGAGGTCGAGCGCGGTGAATTCTTCCACATCGTGCTGCCCAAGGCGCTCCCCTCCGAGCTGCGCGCCAAGGTCCTGGCCTTTGCCAAGGAGTTGGCCGCCAAGGGCGATCTTTGAGGATTAAAGAATCGGGGGCTTCCGCCTTGCCAATCAATAGCTTACCTGCGCCAGACCCCCGGTCACCGTAAGCCCCCAGAGGCCCGCCCAGTGCGGGCCTCGCCGTTTTATTCGTCCACCGACCCAAGCAGGTAAGCCTGCTCATCGTTGCTCAAGCCCGACAGGGTGAGCCAGCGCGCCGGGGCGCCGGCAGGGTAGGGTGGGGCGTCCCCCCGCCCCTCTAGCAGCTTCACCAGGACGCCCTGTAGCGTCTCGATGCTCCAGTACCCAATGCGGATATCGGAGCGCCCGTCCGCCCCTTCAGCGATCTCGAGCGTGGTGCCAAGCCGCTCCCCCAGAGTCTTCTCAGCACGCAGGGCGTCGGCCGACTTGCCTCTCGTCTCCTCCAAGGCCGGCTGCCCGACGTTCTTCGTCAGGTGCTCCCGCCAGCGTCGAAGTCGTGCGACCGACAGGGGCTTGCCTTCGAACCGTGCCTTCAGGCCCTGCAGCGCCTCCTCTTCTCGGAGACCCAGAACCCAGCGGGCGTGGTTCAGCGTCCTCCCCGGCTCTCGGAGCGCGGCCTTCACTTTCGGCGTCAGGGCGCTGATGGCCCTCAGGCGGCTTCCATCCGCCGGCGACAGTCCGAGCACGCGGCTCGCCTCGGCGCTGGGCACTCCCAGCTCCACCAGTTCCGCCATGACATCGGCCAGGTCTGGCAGCTTGGCCGTCCGAGCCTCGGCTGCGGCGAATCGCCGCATTTGTTGGTCGGAAAGAGGCAGCACGAAACAATCGATGTGCATGCCACCTCGGCTCCCTCGGCCGTAGGCACCGGTACCAATCGCCACCTCAACGTAGCCAGGCTTGCTGCTGCGGCCAACCGCTCGGGTCGAGTTCAAGGTCCAGCGAGCACGGTCCTTCTCGATGAAAGGGGTGCTGGCGAAGCGGCTTTCGACAGGCGTGATGTTCATGGAAGGACTCGGCTTGGTACGTACCAAGCGGAGAGTACCACTGGATTAGCCCGGGTTGGTACGTACCAAGCAAGGGGCGAAGGGGTGCGGATTCCGCACCCCAGCTCCTGTCCCAGGTGCTCCGTTCAGAACTCGGGAAGACCGCCGAGGCTCGACATCAACTGGGTCATCGCCTCCCGGTGCTCGCCTTGCATCCCCGTCGTCTCAGGCGCGGTCGCCGGCTCGGGGGCAGGGGAGGGCTCGATCTTCGATACCGTTCCAAGACCCAAGGCGCTGGGCCAGCGCAGCTCACCGTCGTCTCCCAGTCGGAACCCTTCGCGCTCCAGAGCCAGGCCAAGGAGCGCGAGCTCCCTGACCCGTGCCCCGCGAGCCCGCGCCTTGTACCGCGTCAGGTCCCGCGCCAGGGGCTCCTCAGGAGACCCCAGCGCGACGGTCATGGCGGCCAGCGCCAACCGCTTTGCCGGAGCGGCCATGTTCAGGCCGCCCGCGCCGCGCCCAGGGCCAGCTGGCCGTAGGTGTAGTAGCCCCGCGCGTTGCTCAGCACCGGGTCCGCCGGCCGGATCAGCTTCGCCTTCGGGAACACCTTGGCGAGGGCAGGGGCGTACAGCTCCGCGCCGCCGCCGGCCAGGATGAGCACGTCCGCGCTGGACTTGTCGCCGCGCATCTTGCGCTGGATCTCGCCGACCACCTCGCTGGCGACCTCGGCCGCAGCCGCCCGCAGCACCGTCATGTAGTCCACCTCCTCGCCCCCGAGTCGCAGCATCGGCGCACCACCTCGGAAGGCGGCATCCAGGCGGTCCGGGTCCACGAACCGGTCCATACTCACCGACAGCCTTTCCGCCGCCTTCTCGAGGATGTGCGACGTGGCCAGCTGGCTCGACCCTGAGCTCTGGTCGCGCACCGAACGACCACTGAGGCTCACGTAGTCCAGGCTGAAGAAGCCCGCGTCCACCACCAACGTCGTCAGGCTGTTGTCGGTCACCAGGTACGAGTGTTGCGGTTCCGCGGCCACGCCCATGAAGGTGCCCGTGGGCTGCGGGATCACCAAGGTCCGGTCCACCTGCACCGTCACCTGGTCATTGATGTGGTGCCGGCCCGTCATCAGCTTCTGCAGGCCCTGGCGCAGCGGCTCGCCCACTCGCGGGTCGTAGTACTGCGACACCGGCAGGCCGGTCACCAGCAGGTCGATCCTCTCGGCTCGCATCTTTGCCAAGGCGGCCAGGTAAAGCGCGTGGTACGCCTTCGTGCTCGTATATTGGGCGTGCGTTTGGCGCACAGAATGCTGCAGCACAACTTGCTCGACGCCACCCACCCAGGGGACAACGCCGTCCTCCACCGGGATCAGCACCAGTTCGCCGCCCTTGAGGTCAGGCTGACGATTGATCAGCTTCGGCATCTGTTCCGCCGGCGCGGCGCCCGCCGGCAACACCACATCCCGCTGCGCGCCGTCGCCGCAGCCGATCACGCACTTCACGTTACCGTAGCCGACGTCGACCCCAGCGACCGTTGCGTTGTTGGACTTTCCCATCGTTTTCTTCCTCCATGAAAAACCTTCGTGGATCCGCTTCTTACGGATGCTTGGAGACCTCACGCCCGAAACCGAGTTTGAGATTTCATGCCGGAACCTAGGTTTCGGATCGACGAAAATGCAAATCTCAAACTTCGTCGCGGTGAAGCCTCGTAAGCTCTTGAGCGATAACACGAAGACCAGAAGGAGAAAGTCCAACTCCTGTACACGCAGCGACCTCCACGGACTCTCCGAGCCCTCACCAGCGCCCCTCTGCGCATCTCATCGCCCACCGAACCCGCTGGATCTTCGCCTCACCCATCTCGGCCAGAGCCCACGGGAACGGCGTGCTGGCGCCTCTTTCAGGCCGCTCTCCACCCCCCCCCCCCCCTTGATTTCCTTGGACCACTTTCTGCCAAAATGGTATGAAGTATGAATAGGGGAAAAGCAGGGCATGTTTCCCACGCAGAAGACCAACATCCGGGCGGCAGAGTTTCTTGAGGCGGCCCAGGGTGAACTCCACCTGCAGGCGCATCAGCTGGTTCAGCGGTTCCGCGAGATTCGCGACGGCCTTGTCCAGGACCAGCAGCAGCAGGCAGCTCGCCGCGGCATCGCCGAGAATCGCCGCCCTGATCGCGTGTGGGCCCCCCTGATGTTTCGCGTCCGCGAACGCGACCCCTATCTCTACCTTGAGTGGTTCGCCACCTCGCCGGCCAAGGAACGCGGGAAGTACCACAAGTCCCGCATGGCCCGTCCCAAGGGGGCAGGGGGCAACTACGACATCCGAACCCTTCGCGCCAGCTGCCCCGATTACCTACACCATCTGGTCGAGGAAACCGAGAAGGAAGCCCGTTACCTCCGCGAGCGCCTGCGCATGCTCACCGACGCCAGGCGGCTCATCGGCCAGCTCTTCGCCCCTCCCTGAGTCGCCTTTCGAAACAGGGTCCCGACTTTCCCCGGTCCGACCCTTGGGGTAAAAGGGAGCTGCCCGCACGGATGCGGTCGATTTGGACAGGAGTCCGCCATGAGCGTCTACACCCTCCCTTCTGGTTCCGCGTCTCGCGCCGACCTCTGGCGTGAGGTGCAGTCCTGTCTGATCGATCCCCCGCCCTTGGCCGCCTTCCTGCGCGACCCCTGGGCGACCTTGCTCGCAACCCATCGCTCGCCGGTGCCGGCCCACAAGCCGCGTGCCGTCGTTCTGCCTTTCCCCCGAGCTGCCTGAGGACCGTCATGACCGACCAGCCGCACGACCACAACGAATCCGCCCCGGGCGCCGAGCGCTCCGCTCCGACCGGCGCCCCGCTCCCGTCCAAGGACACCCTTGACCGTCTCGCCGGCCTGGCCGAGACGGGCGAGGCCCTGCTGCACCTGCTCGTCGTCAACAAGCGACGGGAGGCAAACTGGCAGACCTTCAAGCGCTTCGCCATCGTGACCGGCATCGTCGCCGGCCTCCTGGCCTACGCGATCTTCTACGGTCGCCTCCTGGGCTTCCAGACCGACCCGATCAGCGACTCGGTCGCCATCGTCCCGATCCGCGGCGCCATTGCGTCGGGTCTGGACGCCAGCGCCGAGAACGTCGTTCCGATCATCCAGCGCGCCTGCGAGTCCAAGCGGGTTAACACCATCGTCCTCGAGATCAGCAGCCCTGGCGGCAGCCCGTCGGAGGCTGAACGCATCATCGAGGCGGTCAACGCCTGCCGCCGTGGCAACCCGGACCAGGAGGTGGCGGGCAAGCCGGTCATCGCGCTCATCGACTCGGTCGGCGCCAGTGCGGCCTACATGATCGCCATGAATACCGATGAGGTGTACGCCGGCCGCTACTCCCTGGTCGGCTCGATCGGCGCGATCATGCGCTACACGGATTTCTCGGCCCTTGCCCAGGAACACGGCGTCATCGAACGCACCTGGCGGTCCGCGCCGCTCAAGGGCGGACCGTCGATGCTCACCCCGCCGTCCGAGGAAGACGACCGCGTTACCGCCGAGATGGTGAAGGCCGTGGCGGACCAGTTCGTCGCCGATGTGCTGACCGCTCGCGAGGGCAAGCTCCACATCGACACCGAACTTCTGGCCAGCGGTCGCGTCTGGACGGCCCCCGAGGCTCACGCCTACGGCCTGATCGACGACATCGCGACCCTGGAGAGCCTGTCGGCGACCCGGTTCGCCGGCAAGAAGATCCACCGCTACAAGACCAAGCCCACCATGCTCGAACAGATGGGCGTCCACCACATGGTCCGTCAGGTCATGGCCGACATGGCGACCACGCGGATCGAGTAATGGCCAACACCCCGCGCCAGCGCCGGCTGTCTGCCACCGACATCGCAGCCCTCGGGCACTGCGAGATGAAGGTGGTGCTCGACCAGCGCTTGGGTGAAATCGTTACCCCTGCCCAGGCCGCGGCGCGGGCGCGGGGCAACCAGGAGCACCACCGATTCGACCGAGCGGCGAGCCAGCACCACAACCAGTCGCGTCCCGACGCCCAGACCAGCCCGTGCTTCATCGCCTCTGCCGTCTACGGACCCTACTGCTGGCGTACCAATGAGCTTCGATCCTTCCGGGATCGGGCGCTCGCCCCGACCCCGTGGGGTAGGGTGTTCGTTGCAACCTACTACCGGCTCTCCCCGCCGGTGGCCCGCTGGCTCAGGACGAGCCCGTGGGCGACGCGCCAGGTTCGAGCTGTCCTCGACCTGGTCCGGCATCTCGTTTGCTCCAAGGAAGGAACCCCATGAACGACAAGCGCTACGACCCCACCAAGACGCTGCACAACGTCGATCCCCGGCCTGCCATGGTCTGGGTCGAGCGTGGCCTGGTGCAGGACAGCTACCAGACCCTGCGCGCCCTGCTCGACACCGACCCGACCCCTGAGCAGGCCCAGGCCGGCCTCGACCAGTTCCGGGCCAATCTGGACGCCTGCCTGGAGACCGTCCAGTCGCGACTGCCGGACATCCCGATCCGCTACCGCACGCTGGACGGCGACTTCGAGGCCCTGCGTCGCAACCTGCCGCGCGTGACCCAGAACCCGCACGAGGCCATGCAGGTCGGTCTGTTCGTGGCCCTGTGCGGCATGAACGGCCTCTACGGTCTTGCCAGTCTTGCGGCGGATCGCCCGCGCCCGCGCCTGGGCCGGCTGGTCTTCAACCTCGCTCGCATGCTGGACAACCTCGACGAGGTCTGGCGCCGGGAGGCCGAGCGTCTGCTCAAGCGCCGGCCGGACCTGCCGCAGCTCGCCGAGCGTGTGGTCCTCACTCGCGACGAGTCCTCGGGCGCGATCTCGTTCGTCCTGGATCTGCCATGACCGGCATTGCCATCGCCGCCGCGTTGATCGTGGCGGTGGTGGTGGTCGTGTTCCTCGTCGGGCTGTCTCGGCCCGACCCCCAGACCACCGCCGATTCCTACGCCACCGAGCTCTCGCGCATGCCTGCCGAGATCGCCAACGGCCGCCTGGTGCTGTCCGAGCGCCGTCTGAGCACCAACCGCCCAATCCCGCTGATCGCCCGCGTGGACCAGGTCTTCCTGGTGGAGGGTCGCCTGGTCCCTGTCGAGACCAAGACCCGGTTCCTGCGCGAGGTCTTCGACTACGACCGCATCGAGCTCGGTGTGCAGGCGGTGGTGCTCGCGCACGCCAAGGTCCCGGAGCTTCGAGGCTATCCGGTCGCCGACTACGCCTTCGTGCGCCTGGTGCGGCCGGACGGGTCGGTCGTTTACCGACGCACGAGCTTCCCCACCGAGCAGCAGGTGGTTGCCCTGGCCGAGCGCCGCCTGGCTCTGGAGCAGGGCAGGGAGGACCCGCGTGCATCGGTCTCGCCGCGACTGTGCCGGTCCTGCGGCCAGCGCGATCGCTGCCCCAAGGTGGCGTAAACCCTCACCAAAGAGGGGTATTAGCACCTCAATTGCGCCACTGGCCGGCGATACCCTGCAGCCCTGACCTCGCTCCAGGATCCGCCATGCTTTCGCCCCGCCACTGTCTTGCCCCGATCGTTGCCCTTGTCCTGCTCGCCGCCTGCAGCCAGGCGCCCCGGGTCCAGGGCGACAGCAAAGAGCAGATCGACGTCTCTCTCGCAGCCCTGGCCGTCACGCTGCAGGGCGAGGATGCGGTCCGCATGAACCAGGCGATCACCCGTCTGGGCGAAGTGGCGTCCCTCTCGGACGAAGAGCGGCTCGGCCTGCCCGATCCGTACGAGCTCGTGCCCGGCCGCACGGCCCCTGAGTTCATCCGACTGATGGACAAGTACGCGCCGCCGGCAGCGACCGCCCCGGAGGACAGCTTCCCCAACGGCGTGCTCGCCACGCGCATGCTCCGGCTCTACGAGCTTCAGCGCACCATCCTCAGGGAGGCGCGCCAGGACGCGCTGCTTGCCGGTCGCAGCGTGATCGACCAGTTCCCGATCACCGACCTGCAGTTCATCCCCCCCGTGAGCGGGTCCGGTATCGACCGCGATGCCGCCACCTTCCGTGTGTCGCTCCTCAACAACACCCGCTTCGACATCTACCGCCCGGCTTTCCGGGTCGTGGTCAAGGACAGGGCAGGGGAGGTGCTTTTCGAGCGCCTCTTCGAGCAAGCCCGCGACAAGGAACCGATCGGCCCTGGCGAAGTGAAGGCCTCGAACCTGGAGTGCTGCCAGATCCTTCGCGACGCCTACCACAACACCATGATGCGCACGCTCCCTGCCGGCGCGACCATCAGCGCCAGCCTGGTGAACGTCGAAGACCACTCGGGTCGCCCGGTGCTCGAGACCGTCGCCTTCACCGAGAGCGACAACGCCCGCCTGCACTTCCTCGAGGCTTGCATCGCCTACCTCACGCCGCGCCTGGAAAGCTGGGTGCCGCCCGAAGACGGCAACGAGTGCCTTACCCAGGCGGCCCTGGACGAGTGGGAGATGGCGCAGCGTCAGGCGGCGATGGATGAGTCCCGCACCGCCGCCCTGAACTGACGTTCACCGTCGGCTCGTCGCGAGCGGACGCTACATCTCGTTCACCCACGTCGCCGGGCCCGTGCCGTCGTAGACCACGAACCCCGCATTGCGGGTGGGCAGCCACACCGCCCAGGGCGCGCCCGCCGCCGACGGACCGGCCAGCCCACCCTCCAGCTCAGCCACCAACCTGCGCCGGGCCTCGTGTTCCTCCTGACCGGACCAGCGGGCGGTCGCAGTGCGGTGGATCTCGGCGATGGACCGCTGGGACCAGTCCGGACCGGACAGGCAGCGCAGCCAGGCCTCCAGGGCGCCGACCACTGGTGCCAGGTCGGGGCGCAGGTCCGCCGCGGCCGACAGCATCTCCCCGACCCCCACTCCCTGTAGGGCCAGGCCCTGGGCTTCGAGCCAGGCGAGAACCCGTCCCTCTGCCAGCGGCAGCGGCGTGCAGCCCGGGCGGGCGTCCGAAGGGGGCAGGGCAGGGAGGTCCATGCCCTCCATGCTAAACCCTCACCAAATCGTAGGTTTACCCCCACCTGCGGGCGCTGGGCAGTCCCTACAGTGGCTCCGTCACTCACCGTGTACGAACACACAGGACCCCAGCCATGCGCATCAGCCTCCTCTCCGCCACCCTTTTCCTCGCCTCCACCGCCGCGTTCGCCGAGCCCGACCGCGCGGCGATCGACGCCACCGTCGCCGCCATCAACGGCCAGGCCAAGGTGACCTCCGTGCGCACGACGCCGTTCGGCAACCTCAACGAGGTGGTCGCGACGGACGAACGCGGCGCCCCGTCGGTGGTCTACATCAGCGACGACGGCCGCTACCTGGTCTCGGGCGTCCTGGTCGACGTGCAGCAGCGCCAGAACCTCACCGAGCTGGCCACCGCCACCCTGCGCCGCGACCTGCTGGCGTCCATCCCGGACGAGCAGAAGATCATCTACAAGCCCAAGGGCGCGCCCAAGCACCGCGTGGTCGTGTTCACCGACATCAGCTGCGGCTACTGCCAGCGCCTGCACGAGCACGTCCAGGAGTTCGTGGCCCGCGGCATCCAGGTCGAGTACGTCGCCTTCCCGCGCGGTGGCCTGCAGTCGCCGGTCTACGCCCAGATGACCCAGATCTGGTGCGCCGACGATCGCAAGGCGGCGTTCGATGCAGCGCTGGCCGGCCGCGCCATCACCGCCAAGGGCTGCGAGGCCCCGGTCACCGCGCACTACGAGCTCGGCGATCGCCTCGGCGTGCAGGGCACCCCGGCCATCTACACCGAGGACGGCGTCAACGTCGGCGGCTACGTGACGCCGGACCAGCTGCTCTCGACCCTGGAGCGGATGTCGGCCAAGCCCGATGCCGTGGCCGAGAACTGAGGGCCTGGCCATGCTCTGGACCTCGGCCACCAAGGATCTGATCGACGGCCTGGACTGGCTGTGCGACGTGCGCCAGCTCTCCGGCGCCGAGCGTGACGCGGTCTACGACGCCGCGCTTCCGCTGTTCACGCGGGCGCTCAAGGCCGTGGCCCAGCTCACCGAGCCGGCCAATCCCCAGGCGCATGCCTTCCGTGCCACGCACCAGCAGCTCACCACGCTGCTGGTACCGGCCTTCGAACGCGACAGCGGCTTCGGCACCTGGAAGCCGCGCCTGGTCCGCGATATCGCCCTCCACCAACACGCCGACCGCCGCAGTTTCGAAGCGCTGCAGTCGGCCCGCACCGCCTGATCCTCATGCCCGCACTGTCCGTCCCGTCTCGACGCAGCAGCGTCATCGCCCGAATGCTCCCGCCCGCGGCCCCCGTGCTGCCGCCGCCGCACCGCCCCGGCCAGCTGGCCCTGGTGCTCTCCCTGGTCACCCGCGCCTGCGCGTATGACCTGCCGAGGGTCGAGGATCCCCAGGTGCCGCTGCCATTCGGCGCCGGCGGCCACCTTCGGGCGCCTCGCGAGGACGAAGTGGCCCTGCACGCCGGCTTCGACGCCGAGACCGGGCGCGCTCTCACCGTGGTGATCGGTCCGTGCAAGACCGCGGCCGTCTACCTCGACGAGCACCTGGTGGGCCTGGCCAACGCCGCGCACCCGCGCTTCGCCGCCCATCTCGCGGCCCGCCGCATCCCTTCGCCGCTGCCTGCCGAGTATCGACTGGGCCAGGCGGCCCCCGCGCTTCAGCTCGTCCACCGCACCTGAGGAGATCACCATGAGTGCCGTCATCGACCGCTGCGCCCTCGAGCGCCACGCCAATCTCGCCGTGCTGCTGAGCGCCAGCCGCATGCACCTGCTCGTCGGCAGCTCCATGGTGCTGGCCGGCGTCTCGCTGCTGCTGGCGCTGCTGAGCGACATCAGCGTCATCGCCTCCATCATCCCCCTGGCCGGCATCGTGGCGCTGCTCTGGCAGTCCTCGCGCTCCCCGCTGCTGATGGCGCCGGTGGTCCTGATGGTCACCGCGGTGATCGTGACGCTCTCGCCGCTGTTCACCACCGTGCACCCCTTCACCTTCGCAGTGGCGCTGATCAGCCTGTCGGTGTCCATGGCCGGCCTGGTGAGCATCGGCCAGGCCGCAGTGACCCGCTACACCTGTCGGCGCGAGGGGATGGCCCTGTCGGCGACTGGCGTCGCGGTCGCGACCGTGGCGCCGCGTCGCGACCAGATCGCCCGGGCAACCGACGTCGCCGGCAACCAGGTGGCGCGGCGCTGAGCTATGCGTCATTGCGACGCCAACTTGGCAGAAGCCGGCCGCGCCGCATCGTCGGGTCTCTCTGACCCGCGCGAGACCCTCATGACCGACATCGACTTCTTCGTCAAAGACGCGTTCGAGACCCTCAAGGCCATGCCGGCCCGCAGCGAGGCCCAGGTCATCGCCGAGGCGCCTCGCGGCATCAACCTGCTGCCGACGATCCTGCTGGGCATCGCTGCCCTGGTCTGGGCGATGCTCTGGCCGGCCATCTACCTGGACCCCGAGGGCGTCTTCACCGTCAACAGCTTCGTGGGTGGCGTCGGCATGTGCGTCGCCGTCGTCAGCTACGCCTTCCACTGTCCGGGTGCGGTGATCGTGCCGGTGGGTGACCTGCCGGTGAGCGCTGTCCGGCACGCCGAGGCCCAGCGCCTGGCCAAGGCCTTCCCGGAGACCGCGCCCATCGTCGATGCCTGGGCGGCCGCGGGGCACCCGGTTCGTCGCCAGCAGATGCGTGCGCTCGAAGAGTACGTGTGGGCGCGTCGCGCACAGATCGCTCTACTCGAACGCGACAAGGAGAAGTCGGGCGCGGCCTGACCACAACATGTCATCCAACATCGATCACCAGCCGCTTTCCGCAGCAATCCACGAACCCTCTGCTGATGAAGGACGGCGCCTCGCCATCGTTCTTGTCTACCCATTCGTTTGCCACATACGTTGCGTGGTTGCGAAGCTTGCAGCTGCGCGGCTGAGAGGCGAGGAACCGCCAGTTGTTGTGTCGTACTTCTGGTCGGGTGGTGATGCCAGGAAAGCCGCTGGTCTCGTTGCTACCTTCAGCACCACCGGGCACTCGGCCACCGCAGTGGTCACACGTGCGCGCCAAAAGGCGCTGAGCCAAGGCCGCGGACTGCCAGATGCGGTCCTTGTCATCAATTCCTACTACCTTGACCGTGCTCTCGCCTCGGAAGGCTCCCGACTTGTCTGCGGCGCTCTCATTGAAACGGCCTCCGGGGCTTTCGCCCGGACGTTCCTCAGCATCCACCTCGACGCGCCGGGGTTGCAGGGCGCTGTGACAGGGCAACCGGCCGAATGGTTGGCCCAGGGTCAGCAACTTCCTGAAGCTGCCCTCTGCTTCTATGGCACCCAGGACCTGACAGATCCGTCGCCCATAACAATCCCCGCAATTACAACCCTGCATGCGAACCCTGTTCAGGAGGCGCACCTCAAGCGGGCCCTGAACCTTGACCGGCATTGATTTCCCTCTAACCCCGGCAACAAACCTAACCGACAGGGTCGCTTACTTCCTGCAAGGTAATCGGAAGCCCAAGCCCGCACGCCGGAGCCCGCTCACAACGGCAATCTCCCGAAGATCCTTTCTTCGATGCCGGTGTCTACCAGCGCGGCGCGGCGCCGGCACGGACAGCTCCCTGACCGGGATATTTCCCGCCAACTTTTCCACCGAGTGAGTCGCGACACCCTAGGCGTACCACTGACCCCAAACGGAGATCGACATGCGCTTCCTGCTCACTGCCATCCTCGCGGCATTCATCGCCATCGCCACCCCGGCCATGGCCTTCTTCGACCGCGACCCGGGCCTCGACTACGAGGCGCTCATCGCCGAAGGTGCGGGCCTGCGCGACGACTTCTGGACTCTGTCGGTCGCCAACGCCGACCAGTGCAAGGACACCACCTACCGCCTGGGCTTCGAGGTCATCGCGCTTGCGCCGGACTGGAAGTCGTGGGATCGCTTCATCGAGGCCTCCGACCTGCAGATGGGCGTGAGTATCGTCCAGGTGGCGAAGGGCAGCCCAGCCGCCGTCGCCGGCATCCAGCCCGGCGACCGCCTGGTCGCCCTCGCCGGCGACCGGTTCAAGCCGCAGCACAAGCCGTCCAAGCTCGACAAGCAGCTCGAACGGATCCGCAAGCTCCAGTCCAGATCCGACGGCGCGACCCTTGACGTCACGGTCGAGCGTGCTGGCCAGGCGCTGAGCTTCAACGTGGTCCCGGCCCGCGTGTGCGACGCCGACATCGTGCCCATGCACGCCCGCAACGGAACCCGGCTCTACGTCGAGGACAAGCGCCGCGTGATGATCGATGCCTACCAGCTCGAGGCGGCCCAGTCCGAACGTGACCGCATGATCATCGTGGCCCACGAGTTCGCCCACTTCCTGGAGGGGCACTACACCAAGGGCAAGGTGGCCTCGGGTGCGGCGCGTGGCATCGGCGCCCTCACGGGCCTGTCCGTGCCCATGCTCGACACCGGTTCGGTCGCCAAGCTGGCGGTCGGCGCCGGCGACGAGAAGAGCGCCGACCTCGCGTCGCTGCCGCTGCTGGCGGAACAGGGCATCGAGCCGGCCGAGGTGCTCGCCTTCTGGGAGCGCCTGGGCGCGATGACGGTCGGCACGCGCAGCAAGATCGTCAGCGCCCATCCGGTCTCCGAGTCCCGGCTCGAGGCCCTCCGCGAGGCCGTTATGCAACCCGTGGTCGCGCAGCAGCGCTGAAGCACGTCGCGTGTTCGAGAGCTGAGGCACCATCGCCTGGCACATCGAGACACGCACCACGCATCGGGACCCCCATCTCTTGCTCCGCCCCCCTGGCGGAGCCCGTGATGCCCGACTTTAGGGGCGCCTATCTCCCCTGGTAGGCGCCCCTCTTTTTTCCGGCCGCAAGCCGCCCGAGGCCTCACCAAGCACCTGGCATCCGGAATTGGGTGTGGGAAAAGAACGAGTTCCGCCATACGGAACGCTTGCTCGTCCGCTTCGGACAACGGTGTTGCTAAACCCTCAGCATTTGGGGGGTTTACAGCCCCTGGAGCGGGGGGTCGCTTCGGTAGCGTGTGCACATGGTCCTTGCCGCTGCCACGCCCAACCCCGTCTTCGCCGACCTGACGGCCCCGCCGCGGCATGTCCACGCCTACAGCACTCGCCTGGCGCCCGTCTCGCCGGCCCATCCGGCGCTGCTGCAGGCGATCGCCCGGGGCATGCAGATCACGGGCAAGGCGGGCACGACGATCCTGCTCGGTGACGTGGATGACCCGGCGCTGGGACCGGTCCTTTCCGCGCCCTCCGCCGTGCGCCTGGCGCTCGCGCAGGTCCTCGACCAGCTCGAGCCGGCCGACCTGCAGGTGCTTCCGGCGACGGCCCCGCGGCGCCCGACGGCAGATCCCGCCCAACTGCCCTGGTCCCCGGACCTGCCGCGCCAGGCGCAGTTGCCGCGCGACGCCAACCGCCTCTTCGTCCTCCCCAGCGCACATCTGCCGGCCGGCTTGGACCTGGCCCGCTTCGGCTCCCTGATCCGCGACTTTGCCGCCGCCGATCGCGCGGTGATGTTCATCGCCGACGGCCCGGCGCACGCCTGCGCGCTTCGCCTGTGGCTGGCGGCGCACGGCCTTCGCGTGGCAACGGTGTTGTCGGAGCCTTCCCTCGATGGATCGGCCGAGCTGCTGGCCTTGCGTGCCTGCGTGGCGCCACTGTCGCGCGAAGACGGCGACTACGTGAGCGCTGTGCTCGAGGCCCTGCAGGAGACCGATGGCTTTCCGGCCCACCTCGCCGACGCCGGCCTGCCGCTGGACGGTGAGCCGGACCAGGTGCATCTGCACGGCGGTCTGGTTCTGAGCCTGGTCGACCGCTGCGTTCGCGATGCCAGCCGCCATCGCCTCTCGCCGGCTTTGCCGCCGGATCTGTTCTACGCCCGCCCGGGGATGCACAGCCCCATCGCTGCCCGCTGGTTCTGGCTCCATGCCGTCGGGCAGTGGCTCGACGATCACCTTCTCGAGGAGGCCATCGATGGCCGCTGAGTTCCGCAATCCGCCCCGGCTGCTCAAGTCCGGCATCGAGTTCGCCCAGCCCCGCGATCGCCTGTGGGATGCCCTCTGTGCCTGGGCGGGGCAGAGCGGCCGGGCCGTGTACACCGAGGAGCAGCTCCAGCGCCTGCAGCGCGACGCGGCCGTCGCCGGCCTCGAGTACCTGGCCCTGGACGTCCAGATCGCGTTCGACGCACTGTCGGCCCTGGATCAGCGTCCCGCGGAAGGCTGGGCCGGCTACATCGCCGCCTGGGAGACCGAGCGCGCCACCAACGCCATCTTCCGCCGCGGCGCCATGTACCTGCTGCGCGGCCTGCACGCCAAGCTCGGCGGGATCCTGCTCAACAGCCGGGCCAATCCCTTCGTGCTGATCCTGCCCCAGCCCACAGGCACCTACGTCCAGATGGGCTGGCAGCACATTGCCGAGCTCTCGGTGAGCCCCTTCGGCCCCGAGCGGCACGAGGCGGTCATCCTGCGCGAGCACGCCTTTCCGGAAATGACCGAATCGCGCGCAACTTCCCCGGCGGCTCCGGCGCGATAGAACCGGAGCCATGATCACCTTCTTCGCCACCTTCATCGCTGCCGCCCAGGTCGCCCTCCTCGGGCTGACCTTGCGCTCGCCGCAGCAGCGTCGCCGGCTCTGGGCGCGCTACCGGTGGCTGCGCCTGGGCAGCGCTGGCCACGCGTTCGTGGCGGCGACCCTGGTGGTCTTCGTGGCCCTGGTGCTCGCCGCCTGGTTCCCGGTGCTCGACTTCAGCTGGTGGTCGCTGCTGGGCGGGCAGGGCAATGCGCGGCTGGCCAGCGTGGATCCGGCGTCAGCGCCGGACCTGCCCAGCTGGCTGCCATGGCTGCCGGCGCTGACGATCCCCTCGCTCCTGGTGCTGGCACCCGCCCTGGCCCATGCCGAGGAGCGGTTCTTCCGCCGCGGCGCCGAACGCCGCACTGCTCTGGCCAACGTCGGTCGCGCCGGCGCCTTCGGGGCCGTGCACATGTTGGTCGGCGTCCCGGTCTGGGGCGCGGCCGCGCTGGCGGTGATGGGTCTCTACCTCAACCGCCAGTACCGCCGGCGCTACGAGCGCACCGGCAGCACCGTGGCGGCGACCCAGCACGTCACCGCCATCCACCTCACCTACAACCTCTTTTTTCTCGCGCTGCTCGCCGCAGCGATTTCCCTGGCCCTGGTGGGCCTGACCACCCCCCGACCGTAGGAAGACAGCATGGACGCTCTCGCTCGCACCCCCCTGACCGCCCTCAACCCGCCCCCGGTGTTCGTGCCGGTGGACGTCAGCGACTTCGAGTTCGCCTACGGCGCCCGCGACCCGCACGCGCTGCTGCCGCCGGCGACCGGCCTGGTCGGCCGCACCGCCGAGCTCAAGCCCTGGCTCGAGGTCAGCCGCGCCTGCCTGGACCACGGCTTCGACGCGCTCACCGTCATGCGCGTGCGCACCGGTGTCGATGTGCGACGGGCGCTGCGCCATCTCGGTGCCCTGATGACCGCGCGCCTGGGCGACGCGGACAAGGTCGCCGGCATGGCGGTGCTCCTGCACGCCTGGTTCGACGAAGTGGCCATGCCGCACGGCGTGGCGGCCACCCACTGAAGAGGCTCCCATGCACCCGTTCCTGACCGCCTTCCAGTCCATGCCCCAGGTGATCTATGTCGCCGACATCAAGGGCGATGCCCTGTTCGTGCACGCCTTCACCGGCACCACGTACAAGCTCGGTACCACCCTCGAGCGCACCGGCATGCTGGCGAGCGAGAAGGTGCCGTCGATCGGCCTGACGTGCGCGGTGACGCCGGCGCCGGGTAAGGCCGATGCGGCGACCGAGCTGCTGCTCACCCGCGACGCTGCGGCGCGCCTGATCAAGGCGCTGCAGCTGGAGGCGGCGAGCCTGGCGGCCTGACCTGTTCAACCGAATTCGCGGCCATCCTCCCCTGATGCCGCGTCCCGTCCCAGCGAATTTCGCTGGCCCATAAACCCAAGGAGAATCAAGCACATGAACAGCATCCTGCGCGCCTTCGAGTGCACGTGCTTCGAGTGGTGATAAGAAGCATTCGCGTTTGCGGCGTCGGGTGAGCCCGGCGCCGCAAGCGTCATCCTGATCAACTTTCGGAAGACCCCATGAATCGTCGAACCCATCTTCTCGTTGCGACTCTCGTCGCCCTGGCCGCCACCACCGCTGTCGCCGAAGACGCGACGCTCGCGCAGCTCGACGCCGTCGAAGTCGCCGGCCAGCCCAACCCCCAGGTGTTCGACATCAAGCGCGGCATCGAGGTGCGCGACAAGTTCCGTGCGCTGCCGGAGCAGGAGCGCGATGGGCTCGCGCTGAACTTCTACCTCTCGGGCAAGGGCAAGCACGCGCCGGAGGATCTGTCCGCCGTGCAGCTGGTGATCGACACCACCGAGGGCTACCTCGATGTGCCCGTCGACGGCCACGGCCGCCTGGCGTTCCCCGAGGTCGCGCCGTCGCTGGTTTCGAAGTCCGAGCTCTTCTCTGACCAGCCCAAGCGCTCGCTCGAGATCGTCTACAAGATCGACATCGCCGCCGATGCGGAGAACCGCATCAGCGTCGAGCGCGCCCGCCGCGGCGTCGGCCAGGCCCGCGCTGCCTGGAAGGCGATCCTGCCCGGCATGGCCCGGGCGACGGTGCCCAAGTTCAACTGCATCGAGTTCCAGTTCCGCGGCCCCGGCGCCGTCAGCGCCGATGGCGCTGCGCTGGGCGCTGGCGACAGCGTCAAGGTCCCGCTCGCCGCGCTGCCGGCCGGCGCGCATTACCTCATCTGGTCGGGCGACCTCAGCCGCCTGGCCGCCTGCAAGGAGTAACGGTCATGGCCGTGATGAAGGCACCGAAGGTCCCGGGCTGGCTGCTCAAGGGTTTCGCCATCGCACCGCGACTCACGCGGCGCCTGGTCACGGCCTATCTGCTGCGGCGTCCGCCCGACTGGCTTGCCCACTATCGCGCGGCCGCTTCCCAGTCCCTGGACTGCCTGGGCCTGGCCCAGCCCGAGCGCGTCGCCCAGGTGGGCCAGCTGCCCATGCGCTTCGTCGCCGACGTCATGTTCCTGCGCCACGCGCCGCTCGCGGCCCTGCGCCGCCTGCCGCTGCGCCTCTTCGGCGCCGATCACGCGGTCCCTGTGGACGGGCAGGGCACCGTCTTCGCCTGCAGCAACTTCGGCTGCTTCTACGCGAACTTCCTCGCCCCGCCGCCGGGCATCACCGAGGTCCTCGTGGTCACGCCCAACGTGCCGCCCCAGGAAGACCGCGCCCTGTGCCGCCGCATCGAGGCGGTGTCGGGCGTGAAGCTGACCTTGGTCGCGGCCTCCACGAAGTCGGCCATCGCGATCGCGCGCACGCTGCGCAAGGGCGGCGCGGTGGCGACCATGCTCGATTCCTGGCTCAGCAACACGCCGATGATCGTCGCGCCCTTCCTGGGCCACCCGGCGGCCACGCCCCGCGGTCTGTACGAGATCCTGGCGCGCACGCCAGCCCGCATCGTGCCCGTCTACGGCCTGCGTCGCGGCGAGGGCTTCGACATCACCTACCAGCGTCCGATCTGCGCCATGGGCCAGACCCCCGAGGCGCTGGCCACCGCCGTAAATGCCCGCCTCGAGGAGCTCGTGCGCGAACACCCGGGGCAGTGGGCGCTGTGGCCGGCGCTGCCCGGGCGCTGGAAGGCGGCAGCCGATGCCACCCTGGCCGCGCGGGTCATGGCCGACCGCGCCGACGAACCCGCCGCGGCGTGAACTCCAGGAGGTGCCCATGAAGCTCGCCAACACCCGCCTGGCCGATTCGCTGCTCTACGCCAAGGGCCATTACGGCCAACGCGACCCCATTCGCGACCTGGCCGTGATCGTCGGCCTGCACGCCGGCCTGGATCCCGACACGGTTCGGCCTGTGGATCTCGCCACGGTCCTGCTCAATGACAGCCTGCACCTGATCCTGGGCGCCCACCCGGTCTCCGCGGCCAAGGCGCTGCTCCTGCGCCTGGGCAACCACGAGCTGCCCTGTCCGTCGCGTCGCGAACCCCACTACTACAGCAGCTTGGTGCGCCATCTGCTCGAGGAGCTGGCCCTGGTGCGCGTCGTCGACGACGCCGGGCGGCCGATACTCCCGATGTCCCCGCCCGACCCCTATGTGCAGGCGCGGCTCGATGCCTGCGAGCGCCGCATGCGGGTGGCCCGTGTCGGCTGAAGCGGCCGATACCGTCTCGCCGTCTGGAACGTACCTTCCAGACGGACTGGCTGATGACGACGCCTGCTCCGATCCGACGCGGGACATGTACGAAGACCTCAACCGGGCCTTTCGCTTCTTCAACGCGCGGCTCTTCGGCAACTCCCTGCGCCCCAGCCTGATCACGATTCGCGCGACGGGCCACACCTACGGCTACTTCAGCGCCGGTCGCTTCGTGGACACGCGCACCGGCGAGCGGGTGAACGAGATCGCCTTCAATCCCGAAGCCTTCGCGCAGAACAGCGTGGAGGATGTCCTATCTACCCTGTGCCACGAAATGGTCCACCAGCAGCAGTTCGAGCTCAAGACCAACAGCCGACGCGCGTACCACAACAAGGATTTCGAGAACCGGATGCGCGCCATTGGCCTGGTCCCGTCGGCCACCGGACTGCCGGGAGGTCCGTCTCTGGGCGAACGCATGAGCCACTACGTCGACGTCGATGGCGCGTTCCTCAAGGCCGCCAACGAACTGGTGGACGCGAGCTTTCGCCTGCGCTGGTCCGACCGGTTCGTGACCCGCGCCCTGACCCGTGTCGTCTTCGCCAAGGCGCAGCCCAGCGCGCCGACACGACGTCGCGGCGCGGCGGCCGACGACACCCCGCCCGAAGGCGCGGCGCTGCCTCCCGCAGCCCTGGTGGATCCACCGGCGTCCGAAGCGGTCGACGAGACGCAGGGGCCGGCGATGCCGGCCGTCGCGATGCCCCCTGGCGTTCGCATCAGCCCCGCGCCGGTCGACCTGATGGGCGAGCTGCAGATGCCGCGCCCGAAGCCCAAGGCCGCCTCGTCCAAGACCAAGCAGCATTGCCCGGGCTGCTACAACGCCGCCTGGGGCAAGCCGTCCCTGCGCCTGGTTTGCGGCGACTGTAAGCTGACCTTCGTGCCCTCGGACTGAGCATGGCCATCGTCAGCCTGTCCCGACCGGACGCGCCCGAACCCCTTGCGACGCCTGCCACCACCCAGCACGCGCAGCTCTGCCAGCTCGCACAGCGCTGGCTGATGCGTCCGCAGAGCGCCGGCGGCCATGGGTGCGGGTTCGCGATCACGGAAGGGTGGGGCGATGGACAGGGCGAGCACCCGGACGCGATCGGCTGGCGCCGCAGCCCACTCGACGGCGGCTCGATCCTGGTCGAGGTGAAGGTGTCGCGTTCGGACTTCCTTGCCGATGCCCGAAAGCCACATCGGGCCGAGCCCGCCCTCGGCGTGGGCCGCTATCGCTACTACCTGTGCCCCGAGGGCCTGATCGCGCCCGAGGAACTGCCGCCGCGGTGGGGCCTGCTCTATGCGACAGGTCGTCGCAGCGTGCGGGCCGTGCTCGGTCCGGCGGCCATGCTGCGCCATCACCGGCGGGGCGTGCCCGTCACGGCACCAGACGGCGCCATCGTCGGCGAGTACGACGCCTGGCACCAGGCCTGCCGCGATTTTGCCTTCGAGGCCCGCAACCACGACCTGGAGACGGCCATGCTCGTGGCGCTCCTGCAGCGGGTCGGCGATCCCGAGGCGGCCAACCTCGCGCTTCGCCAGAGCCGCGGCCAGGTGGCCCACCTGATCCGCGAGCTTCAGGACGCGCGGGAGCGCGCCAACTCCCTCGGCTGGAAGCTGTTCGCCGCCCATCGCGCCCTCGAGGACGCAGGGCTGCCGATTCCCGACCCCAACACAGCGCCGGCGCTGGCAGCAAAACCCCGTGCAACTCCGGCGGAGGCGGCCTGCGGCGACCATCCGTCCGACCCCACGGACTGAGTCGCCATGCCCGCCATCGACCCCGCCATCACTCGCGAAGCTGTCCTCGCCAGCCTCTGCATCCACGACGGGCGCCACCCGGACTTCGCCGACCATCACGACCCGGAAGAGCCGCGCGCCGCGGCCGCGCCGGACTGCGGGTGCGACAACTGCTTCTACGGCAGGCACCCCCTGGCGGCCGCGCTGCTGGCCACGTGGTCGGGAGCCGAGTCGTGATGGCCGCCGACGTCCCCACCATCGAGCAACTGATCGCCGAGCGGGCCCTGTTCGTGGTCAACCACAGCGGCGGCAAGGATTCCCAGGCCATGCTCATCACGTTGCTCGCGCGGATCCCGCGCGACCAGCTGCTGGTCGTGCACGCCTCGCTCGGCGAAGCGGAGTGGGAAGGGGCGCTGGAGCTGGCCGAGCGCCAGGCCGCCGAGGCCGGCGTTCCTTTCCTCGTCGCCCGCGCCGGGAAGACGTTCTTCGAGATGGTCGAGCATCGCCACGCGGTGCGGCCAGGCCCCAACTCCCCGTGCTTCCCTTCGGCCGCCAATCGGCAGTGCACGTCGGATCTCAAGCGCGATCCCATCCAGCGCGAGGTTCGTCGCTGGGCGACCGCTCGCGGCATCACGCGCCTCGTGACGTGCCTGGGCATCCGCGCGGCGGAGAGCCCGGCACGCGCGAAGCGGCCGGCGCTCACCATCAACCGGCGGGGCAGTCGCGCCGGTCGCACCTGGTTCGAATGGCTCCCCATCCACGAGATGACCACGCCCGAGGTGTTCGAGACAATCCGGGCCGCGGGCCAGACGCCGCACTGGGCCTACGCGGCCGGCAACAGCCGCCTCAGCTGCGTGTTCTGCATCCTCGCCAGCGCCCAGGACCTGGCCAACGGCGCCCGCCACCGGCCCGAGCTACTGGCGAAGTACCTCGAGCTCGAGGCGCGGACCGGGTACACCATGCACCAGTCGCGCAAGCCGCTCGGAGAGCTCGTCGCCGAAGGGCAGGCGAAGCAGCGGGAGGGACGCGCCGATGCGCGATGACACCGCTTCCGGTTCGCAGCCCGACCTTCTGGCCCACGTCCTGGACGCCTACCTGTCTTCATCGGACGGCGAGCTGACCAACCAGGAGCTCTACGCGGCGGTGGCGCGTTCCGGCGCACTGTCGCCGGCGGCGCTGCGCCAGGTCGAGGCGGTCGGCAGGGCGGGGCGCCGGCACAACCTGGGCCAGCGCGCCGTGCGCTGGACCCAGCAGACCCTCAAGGGCATGGGCCTCGTCGAACACGCGGCGGAGCGGGGCGTGTGGCGCCTGGCCGAGCGCACGCGCACCGGTCTGCATGCCGCGGCGCCGGGTGTGCAGCTGGTGGCCTTCTCCACGCGCCTGGGTGTCGCGGTCTGGGGCGCCTGCGAGAGCGTCCTGGCCGGACTGGACCAGCCCATCACCCTCTGCTGCACGTCGCCGCCGTACTTGCTGGCCAAACAGAGGGCGTATGGCAACCCGGCCGGCGAGCGCGAATACATCGATTTCCTGCTGCGCGCCATCGAGCCGATCGCCAAGCATCTCGCGCCCGGCGGCAGCATCTGCCTCAATCTCCCCAACGACAGCTTCCTGCCTGGACTGCCGGCGCGCTCGATGTACCTCGAGCGGCTGGTGCTCGCGCTTGGTGACACCTTTTCGCTTCAACTGATGGATCGCCTGGTCTGGTCGAACCCATCGCGTCCACCGGGCCCGGTGCAGTGGGCGAGCAAGACGCGCCAGCAGCTCAACAGCGGCTTCGAATTCATCTACTGGTTCACCAACGACCCCTCCCGCGTTCCGGCCGACAACCGGCGCGTGCTCGAGGCGCACACCCGCCGGCACCTGGCCCTCATGGCCGCCGGCGGTGAGCAGCGCGAAGAGGTCTACGGCGATGGCGCCTACCGCCTGCGCCCAGGGTCCTACGCGAACGTGACGCCGGGACGCATTCCCAAGAACGTGCTCGTGCGCGGACATCGCTGCGCCGACACCTTGCGCTACCGGGCCGACGCGGCCGCGCTCGGACTCCCCGCGCACGGCGCCATCCAGCCGCTGTCCATTCCGGATTTCCTGATCCGCTTCCTCACCCAGGAAGATGACCTCGTCGTGGATCCCTTCGGCGGGACGTTGAAAACGGGTATCGCCGCCGAGCGCCTCGGCCGGCGCTGGCTCGTCGTCGAAAAGATCCTGGACTACGTACGCGCCAGCGCGGAACGCTTTCGCGGCTTCGAGGGCTTCCACATGCCCGAGAAGATCCACAGGTGGCCCCATGCGGCATAAGCCTCGCCAGATCGCGTCAACTTCGGTGGCCGCCCGGCAGTGGGATGCTGGGGTTGTCACCTCCCACGGATCCCGCCCATGACCACCGCCCGCCACTGGCTCCACATCGACATCTTCTCCCGCATCGCCCACCTCGTGACCGTCCAGGTCAGCGAGGCCGGCGAGCCCGCCGAGGCGCAGACGTTGACCTATCGTGGACTGTCCGAGATGGAGGACTTCCTGGCCTACGCCATCGACGAAACCCATTCCGACGCCAGCGGCATGCTGCAGGCGGTCGAGATGCAGGGCGGCGACGATTTCTGGCTCCAGCTCACGGAAGAGGAGTTCGTGCGGCTGCCCGAGCGGGTCGCGCCGTTCCGCGTCCAGCCCGTCGCGACCTCGGGCGCCTTGCCCGTGGCCAACGGCCTGGCCGTGGCCACGCCGGACGGTCCGCTGGTGCTGACGCCTCAGTGGGCCCAGCCGATCCGGCTCTGGGCCGATGCCGACTCCCAATGAAAGTACTATTTCTCAGCCGGCGCGTTGCCCCCGCGATCCGCCGGCGCCCACAACGGATCAGCCGATGACTCAGCGTCGCGTCTCTATCGTCCAGTTCCTTTCCCTTTTGCAGCGATGGGATGCCCCGCCGTGGGTTCACCAATACGCGAGAGGCTGTTCCGATCTCGGACTATCGTTCGATGACTCTCAGCCGGAGCGCCTCGCGCTGAGAGCCTTCAACACGGAGCTGCAAGCCTTTGTGGGCGTATTGGTCCGGACCGTCGATAGCCGCTACCAGTTGACCGCGCGCTGCCCGAAGTGCCGGAACTCGTCCCCGGCGGTCTGTCACCATGCCCTGTCCGTTGTCGCCGCCTTCTCTCGTCGCCTTCCGTATGTCGCCCAGATCAGCAGCGCAGCGGTCGACGCTTTGCGCGTCCAGTTCCTCAGCGACCCGTCGGCAGGTCTGCCACCAAACCGGCGAGATGACCCGCGATGGCGGCGCATGGCGGATCTGTTCAACGGTGAGTTGCCAGAGTTCCGGGAGCCGCCCCCCATTGAGCTTAGCGTCTGGCTCAACCGGGTGTCCGACGCCGAGCGCGAGCTCGACCAGGTGGAACCTGAGGATGATGATTCCCCACAGCGCACGCCCAAGATTCCCGAGGATGCCCAGCTTCGCTTCCTCTTCTTTACCAACGCGCAAGGCGACATCCACATCCGAAGCGTTTACCAGAGCGCCGAAGAGATCCACAAGGCGCCCCGGCTGATCGACATCGACGGCACGGACACGGCTCGCCGACGTGCCATCATCCAGCGCCTGACCCAGCAGGAGATGGCCTGGCTACTCCAGATCCGCGCCTGGGAGCGTGCGCCTGGTGGCGCCGCGACCTTCCGTGTCCATGCGCCGCACGAACAAACTCTCCTGCGCCAACTCATCGAGGCCGGCCGGGTGCAGCTCGCCAACGATGACGGCCACGTCCTGAGCCTGGGCGAGCCGGCGACGCTGGACCTCGCGTGGGGCATTGCGGGGGAACAGGACCTCAAGGCGGCCCTGCGACCCAACGTGACCCCAGCGGGCGACCTGCTTCGGCTGCCCGAACTGTGGATCCTCGACCGCGTCGCCGGCGCAGTTCACCCATTGCCCGGCGTCAGTCCGTCCTTGCTTCAGGCACTCAAGGCGGCGCCAGCCATTCCCCGCGAGCACATCCCGCGTTTTCGCGATGCCTTGCGCGAAGCGGGCCTTCGCGTCCAGATCCCCGAGCTGCAGGACATCCCCGATCCCGAGGTGCGCGACGCAGACCCAGTCGGCTGGGTCGTGCTCTCCAAGACTGTGGGTCGAAATCGGCGTGGCGAGCCGGTCCCGCGCGTGACGGCTGAGATCCATTTCCGCTACGGCCCCGCCCTGACCAATCCGGCCGAGCCGCGTCGCACGCTCTTCGCGCAGCACGAGGGCGGTCTCTTTCGCTACGCCCGCAAGACCCAGCGAGAGTCGGCCCTGGTCCGCCAGCTTGAGACCCTGGGCCTCGAGCCGGCCATGCCTTACCACCCGCCTGCGAAGTACCAGCAGCCCCTGTGGGCGCGTGACGTCGGTGCCCAGCCTCTGAGCCGCGTCGCCCTGGACCTGATGGTCAGCCTGCGCTCGCGCGGCTTCGAGGTCGAGCTCGACGGCGACCTGGGCGTGCACGTCCTGGTAGACGCTGCCAAGGCGACCTATACGGACATCGACGACGAAGGCGGGCCGTTCATCGGGGTGGACACCGGCGTGCTCATTGACGGCGTCCGGCTCCCGCTGGCCGACATCGCCCATGCCGCGCTGTCCAGTTCCGACTTTCAGGTGGACCCCGCAGCCGACGCGATTCCCGGCGAATCCGAGCGCCAGCTCTTCGTTGCGCTCGACGACACCCGGGTCGTGAGCCTGCCCCATGGCCGCGTCCGCGAGTTGCTGGCCCCGTTCCTCGAGTGGATCCACAGCCAGAAGACCGAACGCGGCGCCGACCGGCCCGCGCGCATGAAGCTGCCTCGCGCCGCGCTGCTGGCGATGGCCTTCGATCCCGACAGCGACCAGGCCACCTGGCTGGCGCTCCCCGGCGCCGAACACCTTCGGGCCTCCGTCCAGGCCCTGCGCGACGCCTCCCAGCGCGAGGTCCCCGTCACGCCGGACGGCTTCGTCGGCGAGCTGCGTGAGTATCAGCGTGAAGGTGTCCGCTGGCTCAACACCCTGGCGCAGCTCGGCCTGGGCGGCCTGCTCGGCGACGAAATGGGCCTGGGCAAGACCGTCCAGCTGCTCGCCGCGATCTTGATGCGACGTCAGGAGCACCAGGAACCGCCCGTGCTGGTGGTGGCCCCGAAGCAGGTCGTGGACGGTGGCTGGATGCAGAAGGCGCACTTCGTGCCGGGCCTACGCATCCTCAATCTCACCGGCCCTGACCGCGCGACGCGCTTCGACCAGATCGCCGACGCCGACATCGTGCTCGTCAACTACAACACGATGCGCCAAGACCTCCACGTCCTGCTGGAACAGCAATGGTCCCTGGTCGTGTTCGACGAAAGCCAGTACATGAAGAACATGGCCAGCCAGACCCATGCCTGCGCCCGCAAGCTCCAAGCCAGGGCCAAGCGCCTGATGATGGTCTCGGGCACGCCGCTAGAGAACCATGTGGGCGAGCTCCACGCGCAATTGGCGCTGAGCACCCCGGGCCTGCTGGGCGACACCAAGGACTTCAACAAGTTCTACCGCTACCCCATCGAACGACGCGCGGATGCGGACGCGCTGGCCCGCCTGCGCCGCCGGCTGGGCCCGTTCATCCTGCGACGCAAGAAGGAAGACGTCCTCCAGGAGTTGCCGCCCAAGACCGAGATCCTGCGGCAGGTCACCCTGTCCCCGGATCAGCAGGCGCTCTACGACCAGCACAAGCTCGCCGCCAGCAAGAAGGTCTGGGAGGCGCTGCACACGCGCGGCCTGGCCAATGCCCAGATCACGGTCCTGGACCAGCTCCAGCGCCTGCAGATGATCTGCTGCCACCCCCAGCTCAACCGCGGCGCGCCGGGCAAGGGCGGCTCGGCCAAGGTCGAGCACATCCTCGAAATCGTGGACGATGTCCTCGATCGCTCCCGGCGCGTGGTCATCGTCAGCCAGTACGTGAGCTTCCTCAAGCTCATCGGCGAGGAGCTGGCCAAGCGCAAGCTGCCGTATTTCGAGATTTACGGGTCCTCACGCGACCGCCTCGAGGCGCAGAACGCCTTCCAGCGCGGCGAGCGCCCGATCATGCTGCTCTCGCTCAAGGCCGGCGGCGTGGGTCTGGACCTGACGGCGGCTGACAGCGTCATCGTGGCCTCGCCCTGGTGGAACCCCCAGGCCGAGAACCAGGCGATCGACCGCACCCACCGCATCGGCCAGACGGCGCCCGTGTTCGCTTACCGCGTCGTCTGCGAGAACACCATCGAGGTCGAGGTGCTCTCGCGCCAGGCCAAGAAGCTCGCGCTGGCCGCGTCGGTGCTGGACGGCCAGGACTCCGCCGGCGAGGCGGTACTCACCCTCGACGACGTCGTGGCGCTGTTCGGCAACGACCCGTCGGGCCGGGCCCAGGACGTGGACACGACCACGACCGCGGCTACGCCCGTTCCCGTGTATCCGCAGGCCGAAGAGGACATTGAGGACGTCGAGCTGCCCGCGGAGCAGGCCGGCAACGGGCGCGCTATCGCCGCGCCGCCGGCGACGACTGAGGTCGCCCACGCTTCCGGTCGGCCTCCGCTTCCGGCGACCGCGTCCGCCCCCGAGGGCGAGGCACCGACCCGCCAGAACCTGGTCATGTGGATGCGGGAGGCCATTTCGGCCCATGGCGCGAGCGTCACCCAGGTGGCGTCCCAGCTGGGGCGCGAAAGCCACTGGCTCTACAACCGCCTGGCCATGACCGGCGGCTCCAAGATTTCGCCGGCCGACCTGGAGTCGTTGGCGACCCTCTGCGGAGCCAAGGTCCCTGCCCATCTGCAGGCGCTGTGCGAGCGGCAGTGGAGCGGGAAACAGGCCTGACTTTGGCTGCCCCGAACGGGACTGAGGATGTGTTAGCCCCACCCAACGAGGACCGCATGAACGCTGCCATCCAACTCGCCGCCGACCCGCACTTCAACCGCCTGCTCGCCGCCGCCTTCAACCACGTGGCCGGCCAGGTGCCCCAGGACCCGCTGGCCGCCTTCTCCGAGGCCGCCGCGTCTTGGGCCATACGCCGTGCCATGAGCGACCTGGTCGCGCTGGTGCCCACGCTCGAGCGCGTCGAGGTGACCATGGAGACCGACCCGCACCTGCGTTCGGTCCTCGGTCTCACCCTTCGCTTCGAGCGCGGCATTGTGCTCTCCGAGCTTGAGCATCCCGACGACTGGGATCTCGACCACCTCGAGCCGGCGCTGCGCCAGCTGGCCGACCAGATCGCCATCGCGTCTCCCGAGCACGCGGCGGCGACCGCCGAGGCCCGGCTCGAGACCTTCGCTGATCGCGTCGAGCCGCTGCTGAGCCTGCTGCTCGCCACCGGCGCGGAGGAGTTCACCGTCCACCGGCCCGCGGCCGCCTGAGCGCGATCGCGTGCGCTACAGCGACCTGACCATCACCCGGCGCTGGGCGGCGTTCTCCCAGGACCGCCGCCATCGCTACCTGCTCGGCCGGCAGTTCCAGGCCGCGCAGGGCGATCTCCTCTCGGGCTGGACCGCCCCGCGAGAGGGGGCGTGCGTCTGGGTCATGCTCAACCCGTCGGTCGCGGACGAGCGAGGCGAGGACCCCACGTTGCGGCGCTGCATCAGCTTCAGCGCTGCCTGGGGCTTTCGCGAGCTGCAGGTGGTCAACCTCTTCAGCGCTGTGGCCACGGACCCGGACCACCTCCTCGCGCTCGAGGACCCCAATGGGCCGCGTGCCGACGCCGAGCTGCGGGCGGCGCTGCGCCGCGCGTCCCTGATCGTCGTGGGGTGGGGCGCCCGCGGCGGCCACCAGCGACGTGATACCCAGGTTCGCGCCTGGCTCCGGCGCGCCAAGGTGCCTGTGATGTGTCTTGGTGTGACAAACGAGGGTCAACCAAAACACCCCCTGTACATCGCCGGAGAAGTCTCTCCTCAGCGCTTTGTCGGTGGAGCTTTGGTTGCTGCGCCGTGAAACCCTGTGCCCCGGTCAGGTATTCTGCATTTCCCCGGGACCTAGCAAGGTCAGGAGCCGTGAGAATCGCTGAACCCAGCCAGTTTTTGCCGGCCGCCGAGCAAGCCGCTGAGCTTGTCGTACATGGGGACTTCCTTGGCAACTACCGCGCCCCAGGGGCAGCAGAGATGGTCCCTGCGACGCCGGAACAGTGGGCCGCCGGTGTGGGTGCCATTGCCCGCTCTCGCAGAGCCACCAAGATTCTGCAGTGCTCAATTGACGTGGCGCGGCCTCTACTTGCCTCGTCTCCTCGCGACCTGCGCGATACGCTTCCTAGAGCGCATAGTTTTTCTCCGGCTTCTGAAGCGGCATATCGGCGCGCCCGTGACCATCTGACAGCTGATCCAGATTCGCCACGTTGGCTTACGCTGCTTCTATTCACCTTGGCACGTGTCATTGGCGCCAACGCGACCTCCACATTCAACTCCAGCACTTGGGACGAGGTCACGATCTTCTGGTCTCGACTCGAGACCGCTTGGCTTCAGGGAGACGGCGCCCGCGTTGGGGTACTGCTAGCTGATGCCGACAAGAGGCTGTTCTCCGGAACCGTCGCCCAACGGCTCGGGACAGACATGCCTACTCGCCTCGCCGAATCATCGGATATGGCTCCGTCGTGGGCCTTCTTTCACGGGCCTTGGTAATGCGAACCGTGCTGCTGTCGCGCCCAACTTTCATCTGGCGGTAATAGGGCTTAACTGGACAGGCATCCCGATGGAGGCTTGCCATGTCCACTTCCGCAGTACGGCCGCCAGGACGCTTCGCCAAGAAGTCACAGTGGGCCCGCGACAAGGCCCGCGAACTCCAGCGCCAGGCCAATGAGCTTCGCTACCAGAGCACCACGTCGAGCGTGAGAGCCGCCAGGAAGTACGAGGGCGTCCGCAACCTCGAGCGCGAGGCCTCGCGCTTCGACGCCATCGCGCGTCGTCTCGAAGAGAAGGGGCAATGAGCCAGCAGGGTAGGGGAGCGCGCCTCCGAGTTGGGGTCGGCTACGGAATTCGTGGCCACTACGCGATGCTCTACGACGCCGAGACCGGCGAGCCGTGGGAAACCGGCATCTGCAGCTTCGCCGATGCCGCGGGCGCCTACGCCGAGGCGGCAGCCTGGGGCGAGGCCGAGGGCCTTCCTTTCGACACCCCCGCGCCGGCCTCACCCTCGACCCAGCCTCGCCGGGCCTACGCCGGGATCGGTTCCCGGGAGACCCCGCCCGAGATCCTCAGCCTGATGCGCTCCGTCGCTGCGCGCCTGGCCGCTGCCGGCTGGCGGCTGCGCTCGGGCGCCGCGCCCGGCGCCGACGCGGCCTTCGAGGCCGGCGCCCGCCCCGACTGCGAGATCTATCTCCCGTGGCTCGGCTTCCAGGACTCGAGTTCGGAGCTGGCGATCGAGCGCATGCCGGTGCTGGCTCAAGCCGAGGAAATCGCCGCCGGCCATCACCCGGCGTGGCAGCGCCTGGGCCGGCCCGTCCGGCTGCTCATGGCCCGCAATGCCTGCCAGGTCCTGGGAGCGGACCTGCGCTCGCCTGTCGCGTTCGTCCTGTGCTGGGCGCCCAATCCACGCCTGGATGACCAAGGCCGCGTGTGCGACGTCGCCGGCGGCACCGGCCTGGCCGTTCGCCTGGCCTATGCCCGGAACATCCCCGTCTTCCATCTCGGATTGCCGGCGCACCGCCAGCGCATCGACGCGTTCCTGGCCGCTTAGCGCGTCAGCCGCTCGTGCAGGCCCACGTGGCCCAGCCGGTAGAGATCCAGGCCGGCCATGCCCATCACGCCATTGACCAGGTACTGCCCGCCGATCAGCTGGAACTGCCGCGCCAGGCGGAGTCGGCCGGCGCAGTAGGCCGCGTGGATGCTCTTGGTCAGCGTCTCCGGCAGGGCCGCCTCGAAAGGTTCGGCCTGCGCCAGTAGCAGGCTCAGATCCAGGCAGTCGGCCATGGTCTGGCGGAAGATCACGTGCGAGAGGTTCCGGCCACGCCAGTAGGGCGTCACGTGCATAGCCTCGACGATGCCGATCTCGTACGCTAGCTGGTCCATGTCGTTCATGATCCGCGCCACGCGCGGCCAAAGGCTAACCAGGTCATCGGCGCCGAAGGTGGCTTCCATCACCTTCTGCGCGTACGGCCCAGCGACCTCCGAGAGCGCCAGCAGCTCGGTGTAGCTGCCCGTGGTGCCCTTCAGGCGCACGATGCGCGTGGCGGCCACCGGCGCGGCGGTGCTGTGCTCGACCAGCTTCACCGTGATGCGCTCGACGTTGTGCGCCACCGGCTCCACGCGCCGGTGCACTTCCATCTTGGTGTTTTCCGCGTCTGGTGCGACCAGGCGACCCACCGGGCCGCGCCACTGTCCGAACGCGACCGGGCGCTCCACCCGTCGGTCGGGCAGGATGTTGCTGGCCACCGCGGACTGCAGCAGGTCGATGTGCTGGCACAGATAGCGGCCCAGGCCGTGCGAATCGCTCGGCAGCGCCTCGGGGAGCTCGAGGAAGAAGCGCGACTCCGGACGGGCGATGAGGGCCGCCGAATTGGCCACCCACAGATCCATGCCCGACGGTGCCGAAAAGGCCGACGACCAGAGCCGCCCGAGGCTCGAGAAGGCGCGACCGACGGCGAACGCGTCCATCGACTTGCCGTCCAGGAGTAGGGCGGCCACCTCGAGCACCGTGAGCGCATCGTTGCCGGCCTCGGCGAACTCCGGGCTCACATCGGCGCCCAGGGTCTCCAGGGCGGCCCACATCACGGGGGTGCTGGGAAGGCGCCCGGACTTGGCCTGCTGCTTGCGCAGGACACCGAAGGCAGTGCCCAGGCGCTCGACGACGTTTGAGGTCTCAAGGTGCCCGGTGGCGCCAATGCGGCCCGCGCACAGCGACGTGTCCTCGGCGTGGATGGCCGAGATCACCTCCTGCGGGCGGCAGGGAACCGGCAACCAGGCGTCGCTGGTGAGCTCCCAGGCAGCATCGTTTTGCGCCACGGCCATCCATGCTCCAGAAACAGGAAATCGGCTTGCCCCCCTCCATGGCGGGATAGTATAGGGGGAACGGGGAGAGTCTTCACACAGGGTAAATGGACATGGCGCCGGCACAAGAAGGCACTCTGTTTCGCGATCACTTCAGCCGCACGGGACTGACCGACGACGACAGCCGTCGTCGTGTTGGCGAGCCCGCGCAGGCAATTTTCCGTCTCCTGCTGATGCCAGTCGCGCTGCTGTATGTCGGCGGCCTGACGCTCTTCGGTAACCCGGATAGCACCCTTCACCCTTTGGTCGAGAACATCGAGCACGCGCCGCTGGTGGTGATGGCGCTGCTGGCCATGACTTCCGGCCTACTGTCGTCCTGGGCGCTGCTGCTGCGTGATGTCGCACCGCGGGTGCGTGGCGCGGTCACCTACCTGCACGACTTCGGCGGCCTGGCCGTCTTCCTTGCGGCAGCGGGCCCGGAGTACTTCCTGATGCTGCTGCCGATCCTGTGGCAGACGCTCGGCACCGGCTTGCGTTTCGGTCGCCGGGCGATGCTCACCGCCACCGCGTGCGCTGTCGCCGCCTACATCGCCGTCGCGCTCGCGTCGCCGCTGTGGCTGCAGGAGCACGCGCTCTACGTGATGCTGGTGGTCAACCTGCTGGTGCCGCCCTACGTGTACGTGTTGGCCAAGGCCAACGAGCGGTCCGTCAGTCGCGCCACGGCCGCCGAGCGCGACCTTGCCGTGCAGCGCGAAGCGGCCCTGTCCGCGGAGCTGGCCAAGGGCCAGGCAGAGCAACAGGGCCGTCATCAGGCGGTGGTCGCGATGGCCAACGCCCTGCGCGGCCCGTCGGACTCGGCCCGCAAGGTGATTCGTCTCTTGCGCTCCCAGTTGCCCAAGGGCCCGCAGGCGGAGATGGCCGATGAAGCCGTCGGCCACATCGACGACGTCGCCCGCGCGCTGAGCGATCTCGAGAGCCTGGACGATTTCCTCTCGGGCGAACCAATGGTCGATCCGATCCGCCAGCAGCTCCAGCAGGTTCTGGCGGACCCGCTCTCCCGGCTGCGCTCCCAGGCCGCCTCCGTCGGTACCAGCGTCACCATCACCCTGGCCGAGGAACTGCCGGCCTGGGTTGAGGTGGATCCCCACCGCCTGCGCCAGGTCGTTTCGCTGGCCCTGAGCGCGATCATCCATCGGCACTCCAAGTCCCAACTCGACATCAGCGTCTTCGTCGCCCCCACCCGCGACGATCCCGACCGCGCCGAGCTGCGCTTCGACCTCACCGGCCGGCCCTCGCTGTCCGAACTCGACCACGCCGACGATCCGTCGTTGCTGCTGGCCACGCGCACGCTCGCCGTTGCCGGCGGCCAGGCCATCTGGTTCCCCGTCGCCGGCGTCGATTTCCGCCTCAGCCTGCCGGTTCGTGTGCTGCCGGCCCTGGCAGAGCCCAGCGCCATCCAGTCGGCGGTTGCCGAGGCCGAGAGCCGGCCCTGGGCGATCGTGGTCGATGACCACATGTCGATGCGCGGCCTGCTCACGACCCAGCTCACGGCCCGCGGCTACCGGGTGATCTCCACTGCCAAGGCTGATGTGGCCGAGCGCCTCTTCGCCGACAAGCGGCCAGCGCTGGTGGTGACGGACCAGGTGATGCCGCGCACCACCGGGCTGGAACTGATCGAGCGCCTGCGCGCCAATGACCCGCTGCACGCCTGCCGCTTCATCCTGGTCACCGCGCACCTGAGCGACGAAGTCCAGGACCTGGCCGGCAAGCTCGATGTGCACCTCGTCCCCAAGCCCATCTCGGCCCAGCGTCTGGACCAGGCCTTGGGCAACCGCCAGGTCGCATGATCGCCGTGACCATCACCGATTGGACGCCGTGCTGAAGGAGGTTGTCCGGTGGCAATGAAGCTCCTTGCCTGGCTGGCCGCGTTGGCCAGCGTCATCGCCTTCATCCTGGTCTACTTCTCGTCCGACCTGCCGACGCCGAACGAGAACGTGCTCTACGTCGGCCCCTTGCTGGCGTCGTCGGACCAGTGCGTCCTGTTGCGACCCAGTCACGAGGACGCCCCGGCTCAGCAGGTCCAGGGGCGCTGCCAAGGCGTGTTCCAGGTCGTCCTCCACCCGGACGACAAGGCCGACCCCAACAGCTACACCTTCTCCTCGTTCGTGCCGCGCCAGTGCGCCAGAGGAACGCTGTTCGTTGCTGGGCCTGGGGCGCTTCCCCAGCCGATCCCGGTCACCCGCTGCTTTCGCCACGCCCCCGAACCGTGGACGCCAGGGACATCAGCGCCTTAGCCAGCTCATCGTCCTCGCCCAGCTCCCTGGCCGTCTTCTCCAGCTCCGCCGCCGCCTTCGCCGACAGGGGCTTGCCTGTCGCGCTCTCCGCCCCGGGCAGCTCCCATCCGCCGACGCGCGTCGTCACCGACGCCACCTCCAGGCCCAGCGCCCGGGCCTTGGCCAGCAGCTCCCCCTGGGCGATGCGGATCCGCGCCGCGAAGACCGGGCTGCGCGCCATCATCACTAAGGCGCCGTCTCGCACGTTCAGCAGCTTGCACTGAGCAGCCGTCGCCGGCGGTAGCGCCGCGCGCAGCTGCAGGTCCAGCTCCGCCAGGGCCCGCGCCCGGGTGGCGATGTCCACCAGGCCCGCGTCCTGCGTCAGGACGGCGCGAATGCCTTGCGGATCGGTGCGCGACTGCGACATGCCGGGGCTTCCCGGGGGCCAGACCCCGGACTCTAGGCCAAATGCCCGGCCAGAACAGCTTTTGGGCTTGGCCGGCGCCCGGCCGGTGCTATTGGTGGGACGCACGCACAAGGAGATCTACCGCCATGACGGCACCCCTGCTCCAGACCCTCGCCGCCGCTGACCGCCTGGCCAGCGCCACCTACATCCGCCTCTCCCAGGGCGCGTCCGGCGCCCCCTGGATCGAAGCCTCGGTGGGCCCGCTGTTGTCCACGGCCGGCCTCATGCCGCTCGGCAACCCGCAGGAGCGCCAGGCGCTGGCCCGGCGCATCGTTGCGTGCCTGCAGGTCTGCCAGGGCCTGGACATCGACACCATCGAGGCCGCCGTGCGCGATCGCCAGCGTCCCGTCGGGGCGCACTTCGACAGACGCCAGCGCCCCGCGCTCCGGGGTCCCGCGTCGACACCCGCGCCGACCCTGCTCACCGCCTGACCAATCTGAGCCGACCCGCGGCGCGTCGCGGCTTTCCGAGCGTCGCACCGCGACTTGTCCCGGACTTATCCACCGCCGCTGTGGAAAGCGGCGCGTCGGAAAGCGCGCCAACTTTCCACTCCGCAAGCCGCGGCCACCGTGGGAAGGAACTTCCCCCCGGGCCTGGACATGGACTCTTCGACGCCCCCGCTGCTCGCCGGCCGCCCCCTTGAGGCGGTCATCCGCGCTCTGGAAGCCGCGATCGCCACCGAGTACGGCCTGCGCAAGGGGTTCGACACCGCGCTGGCCGGCCGCTGCTTCCTCGCCTGTGCCACGCTCTCGCGCTGGGCCGCCGAGAACGGCGGATCGGCCGATCTCGTCTTCGGCCAGCTTCTCGCCGGCGATCCGGACGGCTATGCCGTGCACATCACTCGCCATGCGTGGCTGGTGCTCGGCGACTGGCTTTTCGATCCGACCATCGTCCAGGCCGAGCGGCCACTTCAGTTCGGTCGGGCGTTGGCCAACCTCGGCCCGGTGCTCTGCGTGCCGGTGCCGCCAGGGCAAGACGCCCGGCGCGACGAGTGCCGCTTTATCGAGCCCGCCGGGAAGCTGCAGCTGCTCTATCAGCCCGAGCGTCGTCCCGCCCAGCTCGTTCGGTATCGGTCGGTGCCTGACTTGCAGCCCACGCGCAGCCGGCGCCTGATCCGCGCCATCAATGCGACGCTCGATACGGCGGACGGCGGTTGAGACTGGACCCCGCGTCAACCTGTCTTAACGCGACCCCCACCGGATTGCATCTAGCGACAGTGGTGCCCCAGCGAACGTGCTGAATCGCGCCAACTTCCTGTATCACTCGCGAGCGCGACGATGGTTCCAGACCACCACTGGAGCCCGCCATGACCACGCCCGCCGAGAAGGAAGTTCTGAGCCACAACCTCGCGCTCATCGTCCAGGTGCTGCGCGACCACCACCTCGCCAAGCTCACCATCGAATACGCCGGCTCCGGCGACAGCGGCGAGCAATTCGACATCGCGGTGTTCGACGCGCAGGGTAACGAAGGCAAGGTCCCCACGACAGCCCTCATGGGCAAGCATGCGCTCCGCCACTACGGCCCCGCGCCGACCTACGCCATCACCATTACCAGCGAGGACGCGACCCAGCCCCGTTCGTTCGCCGACTTCCTCGAAGACTTCCACTCCGCTGTGCTGACGATAGAGGGGAAGGATGGATACGAGAATAACGATGGCGGCGGGGGTAGCCTCACCGTTGATGTTTCCGGCGAGTGCCTGCTCGAACACTACGACTACTACACCGAGCGCAACGAGAGCACGAGCGACCTCTCCGATTTCATGCCGGAGCTTCCCGAGCCGGAACCCGAGCCGCAGCGTCCTGCCATCGCGCTGCCGGCACAGGTCAACGCCAGCCCCTACTGCGTGGAGGTCTAAGCCATGCAGGTGCAGCTCTCTCTTGCCGCGTTTCCGGGCCTGAGCTTCGGCGAGGCCCTGAGGGTCGCGCACACCACGACCTTGACCGAGCCGGCGCTCGGCACCATCGGAATTTCGCACGCGCAACTGTGCCCTCAGAACCGCGGCATCCTCGACGAAGCTGAGGTCGATACGCTGCGTTCGGCGTTCCCGAATTGCCGCCTTCGCATACACGCTAATGCGAGGGTGCTCCCGAACCGGCAGGTCATCGACCTCGACCGCTTCGATGCGGCTGACCCCTACTGGCAGCAGATGGCTCGCATCTCGCGCCGCCTCGATGCGCCGGCCTACACCGCGCACGCCGGCCAGAAGAAGCACGCCACACTCGACCAGGCGTTCGACAACACCCGCCGCGCCTGCGACCTCTTCGGCGTGCCCGTGGGCATCGAGGGGCACTACCCGACGCCACGCGACCTGTTCCTCCTGAGCACTTGGGAGGACTACGCCCGACTGCTGACCGAGCGCGTCGGCTTCGTGCTCGACCTGAGCCACGTCCACATCCTCGCCACCCAGACGGGGCGCTACGAGCGAAACCTCCTTGCCGAGCTGCTCCAATCCCCGGACCTGCTCGAAGTGCACCTGAGCGCCAACGCCGGCCAATCCGACGAACACGCGGTGCTGGCCGAGCGCCCGTGGTGGTGGCCGCTGCTCGAAGCCGCCCGGCTGCCCCAGACCTGCACGGTCTTCACCGAAGGCAACCACCTCCGCGCCGCCTGACCTCCTTTCTCCCTTTCTTTCCCATCAGGAGCTGACCCATGAACCGACTGCTCGCCCGTCTCGTCGCGATGTTTCGCCGCCGCCCCGTCGCCCGTCCGCTGCTGCAGTTCCGCCAGCCCGACGGGCAGCTCAACACCGATGCCCTCACCACCCACATCTTCGACTTCTGGAAAGGCCATCGCGATGAGATGCACTACCAGTTGGCCGTGCTCGTCAATGCCCTGCGGCTGCTGGTGCCCGGCCTGTATGCCCTGCACTGGGATTTCGAGCAGGAATACGACGACACCGGCTACTTCCAGACCATCTGCGACATCGCGCTGAAGGTGCGCCTGGCCGACGGCCGGGAAGTCTCGCTGGGATTGCCCGACTATGGCGACCTGCTGAACGACGAGTTCGAGTATTGGCACGAACGCGACGTGCTCTTCGACGCGATCGACGCCGAGCTGGGGGAGGGCGAAGACATCGACGATGAACAGCGGGACGCCCGTCTCTACGCGCGGCTCGCCCAGGACTTCGGCCTGGTCGGCGTGCGCGATGAGGATGGGCTGAAGCAGCTCGGTGGCCTGGTCGCGAGCATCATCGACTTCGCGCGGTCCATCGACACCGCCTACACCGGCGTCCCCGACGAAGCCCTGGCGCTGGCCCCGCTGCCGCGCGTGGCGCCGCCCAGCCCACAGGCGTCGTCGTTGCCCGCCGCCGCGTGAAGGGCAGGGCGCGGACCGACAATCCGCGCCCTCATTCGGCTAAACCCCCCGCAAATTGGGGGTTTAGGGCCGCTACGACGGTGGCCTGGACGGGACAATGAATCGTCCTTGCCAAGGAGGTCCCATGAAGACTCTCTTCCCCCTTGTCGCCTGTGTGCTGGCCGCCAGCGTTCTCTACTTCGGGTTCCCGGAGCTGCGTGTGGATCGCGACGCGACGGCCTGCCACGGCGCCGGCATGCTCAAGACCGCAGGGCGACCCCAGTGAGCGAGCACGACGCCAACGCGGTGCTCGCTGACCTGCTCGATGCCACCGAGCCGGGCTCGATGACCTTCCAGTGGACGATCTCCTCGCTCACGCGCGGACAACTGCGTGCCGTCCTGGAGCTGGCGGTGGTTGGGCAGGCTACCCTCGCCGGTGAATCCCCGCGCCTGGTCCCCGCGGAGCTGGCGGCGCTGTGCCGTCAGGTCCGCGAGGCCGAACGCGGCACGCCGCCGGCCCCCGGGACTGCGCTGTTTCGCTACGTCCAGGCCCAGGACCGGGAGCCCCCGGCGCAGCGCCTGGCGGCGGCCTGCAGGAAGGTCCAGTCGTCGGCGGTGGACTTTCTCGCCAGCGCCGGCGGCGCCCAGGTCTGGCCGTGCCGGGCGGTCGCATGAGCGTTCTCCTGGGCAACAAGACCACCCAGCGGCGCCAGCAACTGCGCGGTGTCCGCCGCGCCGCCGCGGCCGTGACCCAGAACTACCGCATCGGCGAGCGCTACTACACGGTCAAGGAGCTGGCTGAGCTGTTCAAGCTCACGCCGGACACCATGTATCGGCGCATCCGCCGTGTGATGGCGCGGGGCCAGGCCCTCACGCTGGACGCGCTGGCGGCGGCCGGGGGCGCGGTGTGATTCGGCTGGCCTCGGTCAACATCCAGGCCGGCGCCCGCACCGATGCCTGGCACCACTACCTGTCCCGCCTGCATCACCAGTTCCGCTTCGCCGACCGAAGCCGCACCCTCGACGAGATCGCGGCCGCGCTGCAGCCCTTCGATGTGGTCGCGCTCCAGGAATCCGACGAGGGAAGCGCACGCACCGGCGGTCGCCACCTGACCCACGAACTCGCCCTGCGGGCCGGCTTCAGCTTCTGGGAGCACGGCACCAATCGACGGCTGCCGCATGCCACGACCGGCAACGCGGTCCTCAGTCGCCATCCCATTGAGCGTGCCCGCGTCCTGGGCCTTCCGGCCAGCCGTGGGCGCGGCGCCCTGGCGGTGGAGCTGCGCACGCCCTCCGGCCCACTGACGGTGGTGAGCGTGCATCTCTCCCTTCGAGCCTCGGCCCGTGCCCAGCAGGGCAGGGCGCTGGCCGAAGGGTTTGCCGGTCGCGCACGGACGCTCGTAGCCGGCGACTTCAATGCCGACACCCTGTCGCCGGAGCTGGCCCCCCTGGCCGGCAACTTCTCCCGCGCACCTGGCCCCGCCTTCACCTACCCGCGCTGGTCGCCACGCCGCCGGATCGACCACGTCCTGCACTCGCCGGATCTGCGCCTGGAGAGCGAGCCCCTGGGGCGCCCGCTCCCCGGTGATCACGCGCCGCTGGCCGTTCGCATTCTCACCCCGGAGTCGCTCGATGTCCGATAACGACACTTCACCCTGGCACCCCGAAGAGGACCACAAACTCGTCGTCGCGTATCAGGCCGGCGGTATCGAGCTCGCGGTTGCGCGTTTTCGAGGCCGACGCTCGCCGGCCGAAATCCAAAAGCGCGTCACGCAGCTGGACCTCGAGCGCAGCCGGCCCTGGGACAATCAGGACCTCGTGGGGCTAATGCGCTTGCCGAACGACCCCGACGCCATCGAACTGTTTGCGGTGAGCCGAGGCAGAAGCCTGCGAGCGGTCAAGGAACGATTCAAGCGGCTTCACAGCGCCCATACCGCCCCCAAGACCACCAATCCCCGCGGCAAGCTACCCCCCGCGGAGGCCGCGGCTCTTGAACTGATCCGCATGGGCCATCCGACGACGGGCCTCGACGGGGAGGGGCCTCCATTCACCGAGAAGGAAGACTACGACCTGAGGGTCGCCTATCGCGCCGGCGGCGATGACCTGGCGGTGCTCTATTTCGAGGGACAACGATCGCCAGCACAGGTCGTCCTGCGCGCCATCGAACTGAATCTGCAGCGCGGCCGGGCGTGGGATGTCAAGGACAAGCTGGACCTGCTCGAAACCGAAGGGAATCGCGACGCGATGAAGCAGCTCGCGCGAACCCAAGGGCGCACGCTCAAGGCGCTCGTGGCCCGCTACAACCTCATGCACAAGGTGAAGAAGCCATGTCGAGTAGTCGAGGGTCGGGGGAAGTATGACCGCTGGACCCCGGACGATAACGACTGGCTTCGTCGCCACTACCGCAGTTCCACGGCGGAACAGCTGCTGGCGCGCTTCACGAACCGGACCCTATCGGCAATCCGTATTCGGGCCTCCGAGTTGGGGCTGACCCTCTCGCGCAGCAAGGCCGGCCGCCTGGCTCGCGAGCGCGCCGCGCTGGGCTCGGCGGGCCCTCGCGCCGTCGCCGACGCGTCCGAACCCGACGATCACGCCTGGGACTGAGCGGCGAAAACCTCGCCTGTTCATCGGCCGCGTCTGGTGGCAGGCTCGTGCTTTCTCCGGGGGGTCCGCCATGTCCACCGATCCGAACGCGACGGCCGCCGCCACTGCCCACGCCCGCCGCCGGCGCTGGCCATGGATCCTGGCGCTGGCCCTCGCCGCCTTCGCGCTCTTTGCCTACACCCAGCTCACCATCTTCGTCATCCAGCCGATCGGCGCGGTGCCCGAAGGACGCACCATCGTCATCTGGCGACTGGGAAACCTCCGCTTCATCGACAGCGCCGATGCGGTGTGCCAGCGGGAAACCGGTCGCGTCAACCTCCTCTGCCGCGGCGCCATCATGGCTGGCGTGGCCAAGAATGCCGACATCATCATCCGGCTGCCCTATAGCGAAACGCTGTATAAACTGTCCACGGGCGGCGCCACCTACGATCGCTGACGCGTAGCCACAACCAGGCCCAACTTAGGGCCGCCACAATCTACGCGAAGCTGTCTCCTCACACCGAGGAGCCAGCCATGTCCCAGTCCCGTTTCCCTCCCGCCACCGAGCCGATGCGCGACGGCGTTCGCACCGTCAGTGCCGAAGCGCTCAACCTCGTCGGAAAGGCGCTCGACGCCGGCCTGTTCTACAACGAGGCGTTCAAGGCCGCCGTCCGCCCCGACTGGATGCTGGCCTTCCCCGTCACCCCCAAATGCATCACCCTGAGCCCCGATGGCCGCTGCTACGTCGATGAGGTCGAAGGCGACTTCCAGACGCGCAAGGCCCAGTTCGAGGCGCTGAAGGATCGTCTGCGCAGCGAGCCGCGCGGCGCCTGGGCGATGATGCGCCGGCCGTGGCGCGATGACCCCACCCGTGCGTCCTGGTCGGTGGCCCTGAGCGCGGGCAACGGCGAAGTCGCCTGCCCGGACCTGAGCGGAATCCAGGGCCAGCCCACGCCCGAAGAGTTCATTGCTCGTGAAGTCGGCTACGAAATCTACGTCGCCCGCGAGTGCGAAACCCGTCGCCGCGCCTGCCTCACCAGCCTCGCCTTGATCCGCGAGCGCAACTGGATGCTGGGCACCGTGCTGCGCGACATCACGCTCGGCGGCAAGCGCTACTCGACTGCCAAGATCGTCAAGGTCGAAGGCCACCTCGTGTCGCTCTACATGACGCGTCGTGGCTCCGGGGCGCGCTGGGAGTGGTGTGGCCTGGCCCAGTCCATCGAGCATCCGTCGTACGCGCCGGCATCTTCCGGCATGAAGCTCGTGGTCACCGCTGCCGAAGACGCCGCGGCGGCCTAACGGCGATTCGTCCTCAACTTGGCATCGTGCAGGGACGCGCGATGCTGAGTCGATGTCCACCTCGCGGAGCGTCCCATGCCCGAATCCAACGCCAAGCCATTGATCACTGCCGAGTCGGTCGCCAATGGCGACTACGTCGCGGCCCTCGAGAGGAACGAATCGCTCTGGCTGACCGTCGGCCTGGCCAGCCTGCATATCAAGCGAACGGACGAAGGCGTGGTCGTAGACCTCTACGCCAAGGGTGCTGAGGATGAGGAGCCTGTCGCCTCGACCTACGCATTCGACGCCGAGCTTGAGCTCGATCCCGGCACCCGTCACTGAGGCCGCCATGTCCTTGACCCCTGCGCACCTCGACACCGTCCTCTGGCAAGCCGCCAACCCAGGCCACGATCCCGCCGCTCGCGACGCGGCCTACCAACGCGCACTCGACGACATCGACCGGGCCGTCGTCCCGCCGCTGCCGACCAACGAAGACGGCTATCGCCGGCTCACCGCCGGCCGCGACGCGCTGGCCTCACTCTACTGCTACGCCTTCAACCGCAAGCATCCCGCGTTCGACAAGGTGTCCGCCTTGGAGGCCGAGTTCGCGGCCCTGCAGGCACGCTACAACCGCCGGTTCCTCGTCACCGATCCGGACGCGACGCTCATCGCCCGCGCCCATCTCTGGGCCTACGCATTTATCGGGATCGACCCCCGGGCCGTCTGGGTGCTGGCCCGCGACCGTGGCGTGCTGGCGGCCAAGCGCCACGTCGATACCGGCCAGCTGGTGCCGCGCATCATCGGCCTGCAGCGCGCTGTGGGCGACAACAGCTTCACCACTGACCGCCGGGGTCGCGACCGCCGCCGCTATCTGCGCACCATCGGCCGCCAGGCGTTTCAGTCCGAACGAGCCCTGCCGGGCACCCCCGAACAGGGCCAGGCCTTTCTCGCCACCGTCCCGCTCCTGGACGATTTGTGGCGGGACACCGAGGTGGGCGACCACAAGTACGGCGCCACGGGCTCACGCCTCGGGCCCGGCGACCGCCTGCGTCTGCACCAGGCGCTCAGCGCCGTCCCCGAAGCCGCGATGGACACCGCGTTCGCTGCTCCCGCCGCAGCTCGCCTGCTCACCCATGCCGCCTGAAGGAACCGCCATGCCCTCGGCCACTCCGATCAACACCCTGCTGCTCTGCCAGCTCGCCACGGCCACCAGCCAGCTCCTTGAGTCGTTGTTGCCCGACGCCGACCTGCCGCAGGCCCTGCCGCCCGGCGCCGTCCTCGCAATCGAACAGGCACGTGCCGCAGTGTTGGCCGCCGAGGGTGCCCAGGCGCCGCCCGCGACGTGCCAGGCGTCGCCTCCGTCCGATCTGGATGCTCGGTCCCAGCTGCGCGAGGTCCGGGCCGGCCTGGGGGTGTTGCTGCCCTGGCTCACCGCCCAGTCCGCGCCAGGGAGCCGTTGGCCCCGGCTTTGCGCCGAAACCCTCCTCGCGCTTCCCGTCGTCGCGCACGGACTACCCAGCGCGCCCCGAGCGCCGGCCAGCGCCCGTTTCGCCGCGGCCGACATCCAGTCGCTGCGTCCCGACTGGGACGATGCCACTGCCCAGGCGTGGTTGGCCCGACACGGCAAGACCATCGAGTCGCGCATGGTCGAGGTGGGCTGGGACGTCATCGAAGACCTGCTCGCGTCCGAACCTGCCGCGACCGCCTAGGAGTGCTTGAAGGTGTCAGTAGCCGGCGGAACTACGAATCCTTCAGCTTGACACATTGAAGCCTCGACGCGCCTCATAGGCAATTCGTTACTCCAAGTCCCCATCGCCATGAGCCGACTATCCAGAATTGCCATCCTGTCTACGTCGCTGCTCGCGCCCTGCCTGGCCCAAGCAGCCGTGTTTAAGTGCGATGCCGAAGAGCCAGATGCAATGGCTGGTCTGGAGTGGGTCGCATACGACACGGATACCCGTTCCGCGACCATCAGGTACATGGGGAAAACGCTCAAAGGGCGGATCACCCTCGCGCGACCGCACAAGCCCTACAGCGATAAGCTCAACATGGAGTTCCCGTCGCCCTTCTCCTTCCATGACACCTCCGCGAGCATGGAGGTGATCGTGTTCCCCGTTAGCGACACGCAGCATCGCCTCGTCGGTGCGGTGACGCTGCTCATCGATGGGAAGCGATACATGGACTTCGGCGTCAAGAATGTGCTCCTACGCTGCCGCGACCTCGCTCTCTAGGCGTCCTAGCGTCAAGGCCGCGCCGAATCCCACCCAACTTCGTGTACGCGGCTCACCGCTGAACATGGTGACTCCAAACCAACGGAGCCACCCATGAGCGACCGCAACCAGAGCGTCACCCTGTTCTTCCAAGAAGGCGGCAGCGACAAGCAGTACGCCGCCCAGCTCACCGAGAACGCCGAAGGCCTCTTCACCGTCACCTTCGCCTACGGCCGCCGCGGCTCGACCCAGACGCCCGGCACCAAGACGCCGGCCCCGGTGCCGTATGAGAAGGCCCTGAAGCTCTACACCGCATTGGTCGCGGGCAAGGTGGCCAAGGGCTACTCGCCCACCGAGGGTGCCGCCGCCTACCAGGACACCGCGCTCGCCGGTCGCGCAAGCGGCATCACCCCGATGCTCCTCAATCCCATCGACGAGTCCGACCTGTCGGGCTACCTGCTCGATGACGACTTCGTGCTCCAGGAAAAGGCCGACGGCGAGCGCAGGCTGATCCGCCGCACCGCCGATGGCGTGGAGGGCATCAACCGACGTGGCCTGACCATCGCCCTGTCCCAGCGCCTCGCCGACGGTGTGCTGGCGCTGGAGCTGGCGCCCGGCACCGTCCTCGATGGCGAAGACCTGGGCGATACCTTCGTCGCCTTCGACGTGCTGGAGGCCGCCGGCCGCTGCCTGCGCGAGCGCACCTACGACGAGCGCCTGGCCATCCTCGACAGTCTGCTGGCCAGTGCCCCGGCCTGCAGCCCCATCCAGCGCAGCTTCACCTATCGCAGCGCGGCCCAGAAGGCGGCCGTCCTCGACCAGCTGCGCGAGGCCAATGCCGAGGGTGTCGTGTTCAAGCACCGCTTCGCCGCGTATACGGGCGACCGTCCCAACACGGGCGGCCCGGCCCTGAAGTTCAAGTTCGTCGCCAGCTGCACGGTGCGTGTCGGCCCGGCCAACGAGGGCAAGCGCAGCGTCCCCATGTACGTGCGCGGGCAGGGCGGCGACGAGCTCTTCGTCGGCAACTGCACCATCCCCGCCAATGCGGCCGTGCCGCCGCCCTGGTCGCTGGCCGAGGTCCAGTACCTCTACGTCAACGGCATCGGCGGCTGCCTCTTCCAGCCCGTCTGGCGAGGGCTTCGCGCCGACCTCGACGCCCCCGACACGTTCGACAGCCTCAAGCTCAAGGCCGGCTCCGACGCCAAGGCGGCGTAATTCAACACCAAAAGGGCAGGGCAGGCCACCTAGGCCTGCCCTGCGCGCTAGTCGTCATCGGCCTCGTCCGCGTAGAACCAGCCCTCTTCGTCCGAAGCGGACTGGTGGGCGTCGTATTCGGACAGCTCCGCGATCAGTTCGTCCCGACGCTCAAGCAAGTAGTCCTGCATCTGCGCGTCATTCATCGACTCGCCGTCATCGTCCTCATCACCCGCCGCCCACAACCCCGCCGCGTAGCGCGCAGCCCGCTCCTCATCGACGATCCCAGCCGCCACGGCGTACACCGAGTCAAAGGCATCGCTCGCCACCCACAAGGCGAAGCCGACTGGCGCACGCGAGACCTTGATGCCTTGACCAGACGCTTGGGCGATGGCCTGCGCCAGCCGCGACGCTTCGCGGAACGTTCCCCTTTGTAGCAACCGCTTCAACTTGGGAGATTCGCTCATCGGTGGCTCCAAAGGCTCGAATCGCCGTCAACTTCAGCCCGCCGGATGCCGGGCCAGGATGGGTCAACACCCAACGCGAGACCCGGCCCATGTTCCTCAACAAATTCGCCCCTTACAAGTTCGTCAAGCCCCAGCAGATGCAGACCCGCGACGGCCTGGCCTGGTCCGCGGTCCTGATGCTCGGCAAGACCAAGGTGCTGCATGTCGAGGACGGCGGCTATGGCGGCGCCCTCGACGTCACCCCCATCGACCGCGAGGCCTACCGGGCCTTCGAAGCTCACGTGGCCGCGCTCCCGCCCGCCTTCTTCGACGATCCCGTCCTTCCGTCACTCGACGGCGAGCCCGCGCCCACGCCCGGCAGCCTCAGCGACCGCGTCGAGGCCTTCCTGACCCTGCTGGGCGATGCCACGGAGACCGACAAGCGGATGCGCCGCACCTGCCGCGCCAAGACCGTCGCGCGCTGGAAAACCGACCCGCCGGGGGAATTCAGGATCTACAAGGTCCGCTTCTCGCCGGCCGTGGCCCAGGCCATCCGCGAAAGGGACGGTGACGTCATCGACTTCTTCCTCAACGAACGCCTCGGCTGAGGCCGTTTGGAGTGCAGAACTCGCCAGTTCTGCACTCCAGCCCGACAGTGGCGAGCAAAACCCCCGACTTTTCCACTCCACAAACCGGAGCCATACATGCCCCATCCCAAGCCCGTCTACGACCTCCCCCTGAAGCCCATCCACGCCCACCTGTCCACCCTGGACCTGCCCGCCCAGATACGCGCCTACGCCCATCTGGCGGACTTCGCCGCCGACCACCTGGTGATCGCGGCCTCCCGCGCGGTCCTCGGGCTCGTTCCCGGCGCCGTCCAGCTGTCGTGGCGTCGCGCGGAACCGTCCCAGTGCGACCAGCCGCCGGTTTCGGACCTGACCCTGGACTGCTCGGGCGGCGACCGCATCCCGGTGCCTCTGCATGACGAGCTCGACCAGCTCGACATGGTCGTGCCGTCCCGCTTCGCCGGCCTGCTGCCGGTCGAGCCGGAGGACGCCAGCGAGGACGAGCGCGAAGAGGTCCTGCTCGGACAGCTGGCGGCCGGCCTTGGCCTGTCGCTCGAGGACTACCGGGCGCTCGTGCACGCCGCGAACGTCCTCGTCGAGCGCAATCCGAACGTCACGGCGTTGGCCCTGCACGAGTAGGGCCAACTTGGCCCGGCAGGGTCCGTCGGTAGGGTGGTTTCAGACCCACCACGAGGCCCTGCCCATGCTCGATATCTCTTGCGTCACCACGCCCGAAACCTCCGTCGGGCCGTTCCGCGCCGAAGCGACCCAGTGGACGCTCGCCCGCGACCGCTACCTCAGTCGCCTCCTGCCCCTGGATGGATTGGTGGAAGCCACCCGCCATCTCCTGGCGTGCACCTATCGCGCCGTCATGCGCGTCGAGCTGACCTACTCGGCCGAGGGGGACAACGTCCTCACCGAAGTGGTGATGCACACCCGCAAGGGCGAAGAGGTGCCGCTCCCCAGCTTCGACTGCCGCCTTCTTCCGCACGACGGCCCGCCGTGGTTCACCGAGCCGGCCATGGCGCACGTGGCGGCCCAGATGACCCAGGCGTCCTTCGACGAGACCGCGCGTGTCCTGAGCGACTGGTTCGACGGCATCACCGCCGACTACGACGACGTTCTGTTCACCATGCTGGCTCTGGCATTCGTTGCCCGTGACTGCGAAGGCGCGCTCACCGAGCTCGTGCTCCGGTAGCGTTTCGCGCCAACTTCGAGCCTTGCGGGCCGGCGCGAGACTTCACTCATCAACGTCCACGGAGCCACACGATGACCGATTCGACCGCCCCCGACCTCGTCGCGCAGATGCGCGCCATCGCGTCCGAGCAGGGTTGGACCGATGCGACTTTCCTCGCCATCCTGCTCGACGTCATCGAGGCCGACCCCGCCGCGGCGTCCCGCGCGCACGCCGCGTGCCTGGCCATCGCCGACGGGGACGCCAGCGCGCCGGCCGAGCCGGGCGAAGCCTACGAGGACTTCGAGGCCGCCTACGGCGCCATCCGGCCGGAGGAGGGCGCTGGTGCCTTCACCTTCGCGCAGGTTCGCCACAGCGACCCGCATCATGTCTGGAGCGTGGTTGAGGGCGACGACGGCAACCTGTGGCTCCTGCCCGGCTTCCGGACCGTCAACGCCCTCGGGGAATACGTGCGCTCGGAGCGACCCTGGCACGACGACGCCCTCGCGTTCCGGTGGGACGCCTGAGCGTGGCCAGACGTCATTGGACCCAGCATCTCGCGCCCGGCCGTCTGCCGGCCGCCTCGGCGCCGCGCGCCCACGTCCCACCACGCCCTCGCCCTGCGCGGGCGCCACGCCCGACGTCCGCCCACTGGGCGCAGCTCGATGCACTCGTCCCCGAGCTGCAGTGCCTCGACATCGACCTGATGGGCAAGCCGCGAATGACTCGCCGCGACCGTTGGGCCAAGCGCCCGTGCGTGCTGCGCTACCGCGCGCAGGCCGACCACCTGCGCCTGGCCGGAATTCGCCTGCCGATGCGCTACGTCGCCGTCGTGTTCCTGCGCATGCCCGACAGCTGGTCCATGGCGGAACGGCGACGCCAGGCAGGGCAGCCCCATCTCGTCCGCCCGGACTCTGACAACATTACCAAGGCCCTCCTCGACTCGTTGGCCCCCTCGGACGCGCATCTGTGGGATGGGCGCCTCCAGAAGCGGTGGGCCTGGCACGGCCGATTGCTGCTCCTGCGCGCTCCGCTCGACGAAGCCACCCTCGAGCGCCACCTGCACACTTACGCTCCCAAGGAACCCGACCATGCCCGCTGACCTGCCCAGCCTCCTCCTCGCCACCGGGGACGACTTCGCCGGCGAGGCCCTGCGCGCCGACCTCTTGGTGCTCTCGGTGTCCCGCGAGGAAATCGAGCGAGGCACCGTCGGCGACGCGGTCGACCGATTGCTGCAGCTGACCGACGACCCTGCCTTGGCCCGCCACGCGGCCGACCGCCTGGTGCTCTGGGTGTCCGGCTACGACGCCGACCCGCGGGAGCTGTTCCAGATCCCCGAGGTCTGTGCCTTCTTCCGTGCCCTTCACGCGCACTGGCCCTACTGGCTGGCCTACCTGAGCCCCCAGAACGAGCAACTGCCCCTCCTGCTGTCCCTCCTGGTGCCCATGCAGCTCGTTCAGGTACAGGGCGGGCAGGTGGGGCTGGCCCCGCTCGTTCAGGAAGATTGCCGGGCCTGCGTGACCGGGCTGGCCCATGCCTATACCATGTGGGCCGCCCAGCATGGGCTCCCGGCCGCGGACGTGGCCGCTCGCCTGGCCTACCTCCAGGCGGTTGCCACCCCGAGGCCCACCGCATGACGAATCCGCTCCGCGCCCTGCGCGCCAGATTCTCGAATCGACCCGACAGCGAACACGAGCAGGCCCTCGTGCGGCTTGCGCTGGTCGTCGTCGTGGTGAGCTACGCGAAGTTCGTCGGCCCGGCGACGCCGGCGCAGGCCGCCGCGTTCCCCTGGTTCTACCTGGCGTTCGCCGTCGAGTCCGTCGTCGGCCTTGGCATCATCGTCGGTATTGCCCTGTATCCGGGCATTTCCCACGTCCGGCGCGGGATCGGCATGGTCGCCGACTACAGCTGCATGGCGGCGGCCATGTACCTCCTCGGCGACCTGATGGCCCCGATGTACATCGTCATGATGTGGGTCACCATCGGCAACGGCCTGCGCTACGGTGCCCGCTACCTGCTGGCCGCCTCGCTCGTGGCCGCCAGCACCTTCAGTGCCGTCGCCTGGGCCAGCGAGTTCTGGCGTTCGATCCCGTTCCTCTCCGCCGGTCTCGCCCTCGGCCTTCTGGTCATCCCGGCCTACCTGCAGTCGCTGCTACGCGCCTTGACCAAGGCCACCGAAGAAGCGCGACGCAGCTCGGCCGCCAAGTCGATGTTCCTGGCCAACATGAGCCATGAGCTGCGCACGCCGCTCAACGGCATCACCGGCATGACCCAGCTCCTGGGCACGACGCCCCTCAATCCCGAGCAACGCGAGTACGCCGAGGTCGTGCGCACGTCGGCCAATTCGCTGCTTTCCCTCGTTGAGGACGTGCTCGACATCTCGGCGATCGAGGCGGGCAAGGTCAAGGTGTCCACGTGCGACTTTTCGCCGCGCGACCTGGTCGAAGGCATCCGCGTCATGCTCGCCCCCCAGGCGGAGGCCAAGGGTCTGAACTTCCAGGTCACCGTACGCAACGCGATCCCGGAGCGCGTGCACGGCGACCAGGCCCACCTGCGCCAGATCCTCGTCAACCTCACCAACAACGCGATCAAGTTCACCGAGAAGGGCAGTGTGGCCCTTATGGTGGAGGCCGGCCGCCAAACCGGCGCCAACGATCGGCGAGTGCCGGGCGACTGGATCACGTTCAGCGTGTCCGACACCGGTATCGGCATTCCTGCCGAGGCGCGCACCCGCATCTTCAATGCGTTCGAGCAGGTCGACAACGAGCGCACCCGCAAATACGGCGGTACCGGGCTGGGCACCGCGATCGCCAAGAACCTGGCGAAAGCCATGGGCGGCGATCTGGACTTCTCGTCCACCCCGGGCGTGGGCACGAGTTTCTGCCTCGAAGTCCCGCTGCCCGCGGTCCACGAGGACGCGGCCTCCGTCGAGGCCTTGCCCAGCACGACCCCCATTGTGGCCCTCCACGATCCGTTCCGGACCCATCGCGCACAGATCAAGCCCCAGCGCGTCCTCGTCGGCGATGACCACGCCACCAACCGCATGGTTCTGCGCCGGCTCCTGGAGAAGGCCGGCCACTCGGTCATCGAAGCCGAAGGGGGAGACCAGGTCCTCGAGCGCCTGGCCGACGAAGACTTCGACCTGGTGCTGGTCGACCTGCACATGCCCGGCACGAGCGGCCTGGAGGTGCTGCGCGAGGCACGGGTCCAGCAGGCCGGCGTGGGGCCGCGCACGCCCATCGTGGTCGTCAGCGCGGACGTGACCCCGCAGGCGATGAAGGCGGCCGCTGAGGCTGGCGCCCGCGCGTTCCTCCCCAAGCCAGTCGTCGCAACGCGACTGCTGCACACGCTGGCCGAGGTCGTCGCCAACGCGAAGGCGATCCCCGACATCCCGGTGGCCACCCAGCCGCTGCACCAGCACACGTTCAACGCCGAGGTACTTGAGCAGCTGCGCGAGCCTGGCCTGGGCAACACCTTCCTCGAGGGCTTCGTGACCCAATCGCGGGCGGACCTCGACGCCCAGGTGTTCCTCCTGCGGCGCGCCGTCGCCGGCGAGGACTGGCGGCGCTGGCGCGAGATCTGCCACGCGGTCAAGGGCCTGGCCGGTGCGCTCGGCCTGGAGAAGGCGTCTGCCTTGGCCCATGAGGCCGTGGTGATGGAGCCGAAGATCCTGGTCGTGGATGCGCCGACGCTGGAGCGCAGGCTCGTGGCCGAGGTGAAGGCCGGCTACCAGCAGCTCGAGGAATACGTGCGCGCCCACCTGGTTACCGAGCGCGCCTGAGAATCGCGACGGCCAGACCGTCGAAAACCGCGCGCAACTTCCAACGTGCACCACGTGCATCAGCGTGGGGCCTCCACACCGGAGGCTCGCCCATGAGTTCGTGCATTGAATTCCGCCAATTCTCCGTCGCCCTTCCCGGCGTCCACGACGAACGCTCCCCGCTCCTGAGCCTGTACGGCTTCCCGCCCCTGCACGACTGGAACGGCGACGGCCGCTTGCACGTCGTGTTCGTCGAGGCCGGGGATTCCAACTGCTTCGACATGGGCCGACGTGTGGCGCGTCGCTGGCACCTGGGGTACCTCGGGTCGGCGTTCCAGGTCCTGCGCGACGTCACCCACGTCGCCGGCGACAGCGTGCATAGCGGCGGCGTTTGCCTGCACACCCGCGCGCGCTGGACCCGCCCGGAGAACTACATCGCCCACTACCGCAAGGTCCTCCAGGCTGCCGTGCCCTACGAGGCCATCCGCCTTGCCGGCTGGACCGGCCCGTCGCTCGCCTACGGCTTCGCCGCGGCGCACCTCGAACGCGCCCGCACCCATCCGCACACCGAGGCGGCCAGGCCGCGCTGCGAGACTTCCCAAGGGGACTGGGCCACGTTCCAGGCGCAGCCGCTCGCCACGCCCGAGGGCGTCGCCGACCTGCATTGGTTGGCGGCCATGCTGCGCCAGCGAGGCGAGACGCGTCTGGTCCCGACCCTGAGGCGGGACGACAGCCTCGTCGAGTCCCTCTTCGAGCGCTCCCAAGCCTTCCACCGTACCGCCAAGACCGCCACCGGACACTGACCATGAGCGAAACCATCCAGCTGCCCAATGCCCCGGGCCAGCGCGCCCTCATCCTTGGCATGGTGGTCAACGGCGGCGACCCCGTCCCTTTGCCGACCGTCGCGCGCAAGTACGGGGTCCGGGAGGTCTGGACCGTCACCAACGAGTCGGCGGTCCGCTCCATCGGCCTGCGCCATCGCCACACGGCCATCCAGGAAGATCGCCTGGGCGGCTGGGACGCGAGGGGAGGGATGCTCTACTACCACGGGTTTGGCAGCCCACCCGGCGAGTCGTGCACCTTGGTCCTGCTGCTGGGGAACTGAGCAAACCCCGCCAACTTCGGCAGTGAGCGGCGACTTCTACGATGGCTTCAGTCCCTTCGATGAGGCCTTTGCCATGTCCTTTCTCGCCGGCCACCGCGTGGTCATCACCAAGCAGCCCTTCGCCGACGCCAATCGCTGGGAATCGCACCGACGCATCCTCGAGCAGGGCGGCCAGGTCGATACCCGCGTGCGCAAGACCGTCACCCTCCTGCTCACCGACTCGACGGAGATGGCCAAGATTCGCGCTGGCGACACGACGATGACCACGAAGTCAGCCGCGGCGGTCAAGCACGGCATTCGCATCATCACGGGCGATGACTTCGATCGCGCTCGCGCCGGCACGCCGCTCCAGCATCTGGGCTACCTCCCACCGGCCCCGCAGAAGAAGCCGCTCAGCAAGGCGGCTCGCAAGCAACAGGAGCGCGCTGCGGCGCAGTCCATCTCCCGTCGCATCGACGGCTTCTTTCCCTCGGCGTTGCTCGATGGCTCGCCCTACACCGCGGAGTTTTGACCATGGCCCAGCCCACCCCGCTTGCCGGTATGCAGGTCGCCGTCTCCCGGCGACCCTTCCCCCATCTCAAGCGCGCCGAAGTCGTCTCGCTACTGACCGGCCTGGGCGCTCGCGTGGTCAACGAAGTCACGCGCGCCACCGACTTCGTTCTGTGTGACCAGAAAGCTCTCGACGACGCATCTACCCCAAAGATTCGCATGGCTTTGGCCAGAAACATCCCCATCCTGCTTCCGGCCGACTTCGACCGGCTCAAGGCCGGCGAAGCGCTCTCGCGCCTGGGCTATCGCGACCATGGCAAGGCCCCGCCGCCCGGCAGCAAGGCCTCGGGCGCACAGTCGGCGCCGCCTCCGGCGCCCGCGGCGACGACGCCCGTCGGCGATCGCCTGTTGGACATGGCGCCCGCGCCGCTGGCCGGCCCCTACGCCGCCAGCTTCTGACGCCGGGGGGCTTGACGCCGGTTCAGTCCGAAACCTAGCGTCCATTCCAGATCCTGCGCTTTGCGCTCTGAACGTGCTTCAGGTAACCCAGCACGATTATCCCCGGCGTCACTCTTGACGCCTCCCTCCGCGGGCCACGTCGCCCGCAAGGGTGCCTGGCTCGCTTTTCCTATTGGAGAACCGCCATGCACCGTAACTCCGCCGCGCAGACACTGCGCCATGCCCTGGCCTCGGCCGCGCTCGAATCGCTCGCGTCCCAGGTCGCGCCTCCGCCGAACCACGTCTGGCATCTGTCCACCGTGCCGGCGCTGACGAGCCTGTCCGGCCCGTCCCGTCCCTATCTGGCGGCCAGCCTCTGGCTGTCCCGCCACGATCGCGCCAACCCCCACCAGGTCAACGTGGAGGTCCGCGTCTACCTCGATGAGCCCGGTCTTTGGATCTCTGCCCACCACGGGGCGCTGCTGCTGGGCCGCTCCGAGTCGCTGGTGCGCCCCGAGGACGCCACCGGCCTGCCCGAGGTCATGACCTATTCCCAGGCGACTGCCTGGGCCGTTCGCATCGTCCAGGCTGCGCTCGCGCGCGTGCCCTCCAGGAACCCCGCGCTCGCGACCGCCAGCGCCGCCTGATCCCCTGACGCGTCCTGCGTCCTCTTCCCCCTCTCCTGCAGGGGGCTTTTTTGATGCGCTTCGACGGAGGCGCCTCAACAAAGCCCTTCCCACCGGAAACCGCCGCCATGCTCAAAGCGACCGACCCCCGTCGTGGCCAGCGTTCTGCCGCGCTGCCCGACCCACTGCTCGACCCCGTTCCGCCCATGCCGGCGGAACCGCACGTTGCTGCCGACCAGCTCAGCAACGGCGAGAAGAACCAGCTGTGGCGCTATCTCAAGGCCCACCGGCCCGAGCGCGTGCTCTTTTTCGACGAACCGCTCGTGCGTGAGCTGCTGGGCCAGGGCGCCCAGCCCACGTTCCCCCTGAGCGAGCTGCGCGCTGCTGGCCTGGACATCGAGCGCGCTCGTTGGAGCTGAAAAGAGGCCAGTTTTCACGATTCGCCAAATCGCGTCTAACTTTCCCGCGTTCGCCGCGCAGGGCAGGGTGGGGCCATTTCTTTCCACCGTCGAGGATCCCATGACCCCCGAGTTCACCGCGCGCCTCCGGGCCATCCTGGCCCAGCATGGCCACGCCATCCAGGCCGTCGGCGGCGACGCCACCACCTTTGGCTTCAGCTACTCCGTCGGCTTGAGCGCCGGCGGCGCCGCGAAGGAGCTCTACACCATCGGCTTGCCACCGAGTGTCGCCCAACCGCTGCTCAACACCCTGGCCGAGCGCCTCAAGGGCGTCGACGTCGTCCCCGACCAGATCACCGACGTCGCCAGCGTCCCGCTGCGACTGCGCGAGATCCCGACGGCCAGCCTCGATGAGCCCCTGTCGGTGTTCCGCCTCGTGGATCTGCCTGTGCCCGACACCGTCATCCAGATGATCTGGCCCTGCGCCGCCGGCCACTGGCCGGGCGATCCCGGGTACAGCCATGCCTGTCCGCAAGATCCCACCAACCTCGCCATTCCGCCCCGCCACTGACCTGCAGGTGTCCCCATGCGACACGTCTTCAATCCCTTCGCCCCGCTGCACCTGAGCCACGTCACCTTCCAGGGCACCTTCGACCGCGGCGTCTGGTCGTCCACCCTCTACGAGGGCGACACCGCCATCGCCCGGGTGCGCTCCACCGGTCCCGAGGCCCCGCTCGAGCTGGAAGCGCGCAATGGCCCCGCCATCTCGCGTTGGCTCGATCGCCTGGCCGATCCCTCGACCTTCATCGACACGCTGCCGCCGGCGGCGTGGCCAATGCAGCGCCTGTCCGATCTGGTCGACCGCCTCGCCCAACTGCGCTACCTCGACCGCCGCATCTCGGTGCTCTCCCACAGCCGGGTGATCTTCCAGCTGCGTGGCGACCAGGCGCACGAGTTCCACTACCTGCCCAAGGCCGCTTCCCCCGAGGAGCAGCTGGGCTGGCTGCGCCTGGCCGCCGGCAAGCGCCTGACCCGCGTGATCTTCAGGGGCCGGGACTGCCTGGCGCTGCCGCCTGCCGAGGAAGCCGCATCGCCACAGGCCCTGCATTGAGCTGAAGCGGAAATGCCCGTAACCGACTGACGAAAAAGGCAAAAGCTAAACCCGCACGAAATCGGGGGATTAGCATCGCCAGACGGGCAGGGGGAGACGGCACACTGGCGCCGCGGTTGGACAGGAGGTTCACCCGCACGCCCGTTCAGGGGCATTTCCTCTGCACCACAAGCGATGGACAGGATGTGTCACACAGGACGTGGGCTGGGCGGCAGGAGGCTGCCCAGTAGTTCTCCTCCCGGGAGACGACACGCCTGGTGACTGCCAAGGACTCGGCGCCATGACGGATACGAATCGGGACGCTTCTACCGCAGGTTCGGCTCCACACCAGCAGCGGCGGCACGCGCCAACGTGCCGCCGCGCTTTCTTTCTCGCAGCGCTGCTGCTCGTCTCCACGGCCCAGGCGCAGGGCATCCGGCTACTCGAGGGCAGCGCGCCCGCGGCGGCACCGCCCTCAGGCATTCGTGTGATCGGTGAAGCGCCCGGGTCGGCGACCTCCGCCGTCCTTCGGCTCGCGCCTCCCCCGGGCGTCGCCTCGGCGCCGCCGCCGGCCCTGGCCTTCCGCCGCTGCATGGCGGCCTCGAGCAGGCGCCTGCATCTGAACGACTTCGTTCTCGAGATCACCCAGGCGGCCACCGACTTCGGTGTCCCCGAAGCGCTGCTGCGCGCCGTGATCCATGCGGAATCGGCATTCCGCCCCAGTGCGCTCTCCCACGCCAACGCCCAGGGCCTCATGCAACTCATCCCCGCCACTGCCGAGCGTTTCGGCGTCGCCGATCCCTGGGATCCGGCGCAGAACATCCGGGGCGGCGCCGAGTATCTGGCCTGGCTGCTGCGCCACTTCGATGGTGACCTCATCAAGGCCCTGGCCGGCTACAACGCCGGCGAAGGCGCGGTCCGTCGCCATGGCGGCGTTCCGCCGTACGCCGAGACCCAGGCGTACGTGGTTCGCGTACAGCAGCTCTACGCCGCCTACCAGCAGGCCCTCGCTGGCGGCATCACCCTCGTAAACCTGCCCGTGGCGCCCTTCGGCAGCCCGGCCGCCTGCTGACCTGGAGAATACCCGTGCTCACGCCTGAACAGTCCGCCGAACAGATCGACCAGTGCGACTTCCGCTTCAACCCCGATGCCGGCGGCATCCTCGACATGGGCACGCTGGCCACGACAGGCTTGGCGGCCGATCCCGAGGCCTCGGCCATGACCCACGCGCTCGACCTCGAGGCGATCGCGCCGCCGGAGCTCGCCGCCCAGCTCGCGGGCCAGGCCCTCGCGCTCTCGCTCCTCGGCGCGCCCGGTACGCCTGGCCGCCTCGAGATCGCCGAAGCCCTGGGCACCCAAGCCACGATCGACCTGTTGATGCTCGATCTCCCCGAGCCCCGCCCCGGCGAGGTGTTCGTCGCCGCGCCGACCTACTTGCTGCACCGCCGTGGCGCGCCCGAAGACGTCCTGGCCAGCTTCAGCCTGCGCCTGACCTGCCTGCGCGAAGGCCAGGACCTGTGCCTCTTCGTCGATCCGCTTCACGCCATGGGGCCCGACGGCCCGCAGGGCGAGGCGATTGCGGCCGTCCTCGGGCTCGCCGCCGCCGCCGCCGCTGGCCAGCTCCTGTCCACCTGCCTCTTCGACGCCGCGGCCCACTGGAATCTGCTTTACTTCCTCCCGGAGATCACGCCGCCCGGCCTGGACGTGAGCGACGAAGACGCCTTCCCGGACCGGGTCGCGCTGGCCTTCGGCGACGCGTTCCCGGACCTGGCCATCACCGAGACCGAATGTGAGCAGGCCCGTGTCGACATCCAGGAGCTCGATCCCAACGAACCGGCTTTCTGGGTCGAACACCTGCAGTCGCGTGCCGCCGTCACCGTGTTCGTGGCCGGTCGGCCCATGACCCGCCCGGACACCAACGGCGCCTTCCGCGCGCTGCAGCAGCGCCTGCCGCGCCTGGCTGACCTCGCCGCATGACCGTCGGCTACCGTCGCGCCGACGTCGACGCGATCCTCACCCGCATTGCCGCCAAGGCCCCGACCCTGCGGGCCGTGCGCACCGACTTCCTGCCGCCCAACCGCGCCGCCGACCGACCGCGCCCCGTGGGCCGCCACCAGGTCGTGCTCGATCGCCATCCGGCCAAGGGCTTCACCCTGCACCTGGTGCCCGAGGACCACCCCAACCAGCCGCTCAAGCGGCTCGCCCAGTACCTCTCCTTGTCCATCGAAGACGCGCGAAGCCTCTACCAGGACTTCCACGCGCTGGCCGACATCAACCCCTACGGGGCCTGGCCCATTCCGGCCCACTGCCTGCCGACGCCGGCGACCGATCCGCTGACCCCACACAACGCCGACGTCATCAAGCCCGCCGCACGGGCCTACGTCACCGAACTTCTTCTCGACCTCGCCGACGCGCTGCCCGGCGTAGCGTCGATCGCCCTCGAGGCCTGGACGGAGTACTCCCACAGCGGCACGCAGCGTCGTCGGACGTACTTCCGTTTCCTGGCCGATCCGGACACCGAGCTGGCGTGCATCGAGGCCTCCACGCTGACCTTCCAGTTCCGCCACGAAGTCACGCACGACCCCGACAACCACTACCACGACATCAACGAGTCCCGACGCGACGCCTGGCTGACCCAGCTCGGGATCGATCCGGGAACCTCGGATCTCGCCATCGTCCTGCACCTGCTGCCGATGTTCTCCCTCAGCCTTCCTGTTCCGAGCATGGTCCTCAACCCCGTGCAGGACGTTCACGCCTGGTGGGCACGCAAGGGGCATGCGGCGCCCGCGTGAACAGGGCCTACGCCGGCCAGGGCCGCCGTAGCCGGTAACGTAGTGCCATGAGCCTGCAACCGCGCATCTTGCCCCGCCCGGTCTCTCCCGCCGTCTTCCAGGCGGCCCGCGACCACGGCTACACCGAACTGCAGGCGCGCCTGATCGCGGCGCGCCTTCCCGACGCCGACGCCGGCCGCGTCGCCACTCTCATTCGCCCGGCCCTGGGCACCCTGACGTCGCCCTGGCGGTTGCCCGATATCCGCCCCGCGGTCTCGGCCATCGTCGACGCCATTGTCGAGGGCCGACACCTGGTCTGCGCGTCGGACTACGACTGCGATGGCTCCTCCGCCGCCACCGTGGTGCTGCGCGCCATGCGCGACTACTTCGGCGTCCCCGCCGATCGCATTCGCCACGTGATCGCGCATCGGCAGCGCGACGGCTATGGCTTGAGCAACAACGTCGCCGACAAGCTGCTCGACGAGCTGCCGCCCAACAGCCTGGTCTGCACCTGCGACCAGGGCTCCGCCGATGAAGCCCGCATCGCCCGACTCGCTGCCGCCGGCCACACCGTGGTGGTGACCGACCACCACGGCATCCCCGCCGAGGGCCCGCCTCCCTCCGCCATCGCCTGCGTCAATCCCGTGCGCACCGACTCGCAGTTCGGCGATCCCTACATCGCCGGCTGCGTGGTCGCGCTCCTGGTGATGGCGGCGGTTCGCCAGGGACTCATCGAACGGGGCTACCTGACGGCCAGCGCGCCCAAGCTCACCCCCCTGCTGCAGTTCGCCGGCACGGCGGTGATCGCCGATTGCGTCTCGCTGGGTCGCTCGGCGAACAACCGGGCCATCGTGGCGGCCGCCCTCGCGCAGATCAACGGCGATGCGGCTTTCCCGTGCTGGCGGGCGTTTCGAGAGCTGACCGGCCTGCATCGCCCCCTCAACGCCCAGGACCTTGCCTTCACGGCTGTCCCGATGATCAACGCCTCCGGGCGCATGGCCCATGCGGACGCCAGCCTGGCCTGGCTGATGGCGGACGATGACGCTACGGCGTTGGCCGCCCTCAAGGTGCTGCACGCCCACAACGAAGAGCGCAAGACCACGGAGCGCGCCATGGTCGCCGCGCTGCGTCCGCATGCCCTGGAATTAGCCGGGCAGGGCGCCTCGACCGTCTGCCTGCTGCAGCCAGAGGGGAGCCAGGGCGTCATGGGCGTCGTCGCCGCGCGGATGGTTGAGGCCACCGGCCGGCCGGCCGCCGTGTTCGTTGCCAAGCAGGGTCAACCCGACGTCATCACCGGCTCGTTCCGCTCCGTGCCTGGCGTGCACATCCGCCAGGCCCTGGCGGACGTCGACGCCTCGCATCCCCACATCTTCGCCGGCCACGGTTTCGGTGGTCACGAGGGCGCCGCCGGCGCGCACCTGGCGCTCGAGCACTACCCTGATTTTCTCGTTGCGATCGATGAAGCCGTCCGCCGCCAGGTGGATCCGGCCGGCCTGTCCCCCACGACCTGGGTGGATGCACCGCCAGGTCGCCCGCTCACCCTGGACCTGCTGGCCGAGATCAGCCCGCTCGAACCCTTCGGCCGCGGCTGGGAGCTGCCGGTGTTCGCGCTCGAGGCCACCATCGCCGGCGTCAAGGTGATGGGCCAAGATCGCACCCACCTTCGGCTCGACCTCGTGGCCGACGGCCGCACCTACGAGGCCGTCTGGTTCCGGGCGATGGAGCCGGGACAGGACCCGCCGGTGCGCCCCGGCGAGGTGCGCCTCTTCGCCGTCGAGCCCGGGGAGAACAGCTTCCGCGGCCGGACCCGGCTGCAGCTGCTGGTGCGTCAGGTCGTGCCCGTCTAAACCCCAAGCAAAAGGGGGGTTTATGCCCCCTTCTGCGCCGCGGCGCTGCCCGACAATGGCTCACCGTTACCCGAGGTGACCCATGAAGACCATCGTCCTTCCCGCGCTTCTCCTGGCCGCCCTGGCCGCCTGCTCGAGCTCCGAGCCCACTGCGCTGCAGGGGCAGGGCAAGGTGACCCCGCCGCGGCCGCGGCCGCCGGCGATCGAGGAGGTCGCCGATCCGGCGCCGCCGGCCTCCCGGGCCATGACCCCGGAGGAACGCCTGGCTCGCGCGGAGCGCCTGCGCGACTCGCTCCCGCGCATCGATGCCAACTCTCCCGAGCAGCTGATCGTCACCATGCAGGCCTGGGAGCGCGTGCTTCGCCCCGAGGTGATGGACGCCGTGCGCCTGGGCCTGACGGTCCTGCCCATCAAGCTCCAGGATCGCCTGGTGCAGGCGGCGCGCGCGACGGGCAAGACCCCCAAGCTCAGCGACCAGGAGCTCTTTCGCCAGACCTTCGCCGAAGTCCACGGCATGCGCTTCGATGAGTTCCTGCGCCACGTCCAGCCCCTGATCAGCCAGTACGAGGCGCAGCTGCGCAATCCGGCCGCGCTCACCAACCCGCCCGCGGCCGGCGCTGGCGCCATGCAGCCCGGTATTCGCTGACCGTCCCGCATGGACGAGTGGCAGGCACGCGATGAGGCGGCTGCTCTGTGCGGCCGGCGCTTGCGCCGGCGACGCGTGGCGAAGCTCGCCGGCGCCAGCCTGCTGGCGGCTGGCCTGCTTGCCGTCGCGACCTCCGCCGGCCTGGCCGGGCCGTGGGGTCAGGTCGCCCTGACGAGCGGGATCCTCGCCAGCACCACCGGCGCCTGGATGGTCCATCACGGACGGCAGTTTCCCCGCTACGCCGACGCCTATGTCGCCCTGGGACTCGACCCCCTGACGGCGCAGGAGCAGCGCGAATTCCATCGCCTGCTCGCGCGTGCCGCGGATGCACCCTGGGCGGACTACCTCTCGCGCCATTCCACCCCGCGTGCCCGCGACCTGGCCGCGCTGCGCCAACAGGCCACGCCTCACCGTGCCGGCGTCGCCGGCGCCTTCTCCACGATAGGAAATCGCCTCATGGGACTGTTCGACAAGCTTTTCGGCGCCAAGACCCCCGCGCCCGCCGCTCCTCCGGCACCTGAGCACTGCCTCATCGTCGAGTTCGACTACGGCTCGACCGACCCCACGCCTGTCTTCCTGGTGGGCGATCAACTGGTGGCAGCGCTTGCCAGTGCCCGTTCCGGCGAGTTGGACGGCGACGAAATCACTGCGGGCGAGTTCGACGGCAACGAGATGGCCGCTGACGGCAGCAGCGGCTCGCTCTACCTGTACGGCGCCGACGCCGACCGTCTGCTGGAGGTGGTCAGGCCAGTGCTGCTGCAGCACCCGTTCCTGCATGGTGCCAAGCTGCGCCTGCGTTACGGCCCGCCAGGTCCCGATGTCCGGCGCCGCGAGCTCACGCTCTCGCCCTGATCGCGCCAACTTCTGGCGCTCCTGCGCTGCGGTGTGATGGTGGCCTCACCCGCGAGGCCACCCATGAACGCGATCACCGCTGAGATCTTCGACGACACCTTCTTCGCTCCGACCCCGCACACCGCCATCGATGGCTTGCTCGGTCAGTACCAGGCGATGCACGCGCGCCTGTGCGAGGTCGCCTCGCTTATCCAGGGAGAGCGGGCCGGCGCGGTGGGGTACTTCCTGCATGCGGCCTACCAGGGCCGCGAGCGGTACTCCAAGACCGTCGACGAAGTCTTCAAGCTCGACCGCGCCATCGCTGCGCTCGATGCCGACTACTGGCGTCGGGTGATCGAGCTGACCGACCTCTACTCCGTGATGCCCCAGCGGCGACGTGACGAATGGAACGACGCCCTGCGCGAACTCACCTGCCCGCATTTCACGGAGGAGAACGTCACGGCCACGCTGGAAACCATGCTCGGGTCCCGCGAGCGCTTTCTGGCCGAGCGCGTCGACGGCATCTTCCGCGGCCTGAGCCGCACGCACGTCACCAATACGCCCGAGGCCTTCCAAAAGCGCTTCATCATCCCGTACGTCTTCGACCAGTTCGGCTACCTCAACCACTCGCCGGCCGGTCTGATCAACGACCTGCGGGCCATCATCGCTCGCTTCATGGGCCGCGACGAACCGAGCTGGAACGCGTCCAACCAGGCCCTGAAGATCTGCCGTGCCACGCCGGGCCGTTGGTTCCCGTTCGACGGCGGCGCGCTGCGCGTGCGCGCCTACAAGTGCGGCACCGCGCACATGGAGGTCAGCCCCGAGATCGCCTGGCGTCTCAACGCGACGCTCGCCTGTCTGTACCCGGCGGCCATCCCCAGCCGGTTCCGCACCGCGCCCCCCAAGAAGGCCAAGACCTTCACGATCTTCGAGCGACCGCTGCCCTTCACCGTGGTCACGGCCCTCGGCGAACTGTCCGGCAAGGGCACCGAGCGACACCTCACCTACGGTACGGACCGCCTAGTTGCCCAGGAGGTGCGCAACGTCCTGCAGGCCCTGGGCGGCGTGCAGACGGACAAGGCCGGCTTCAGCTTCTCGTTCCCGTACGACCCCGCCGAGGTGCTCGCCGAGGTGGTCACCAGCGGCTGCCTGCCCGACCAGCGATCGCACCAGTTCTACCCGACGCCCGAAAAGCTCGCGGAGCGCCTGGTCGAGATGGCCGAGATCAGCGACGCGCACCGCTGCCTCGAGCCCAGCGCCGGTACGGGTGCCATCGCGCGCCTGGTCCCGTCCACGGCGCTCACCTGCGTCGAGATCTCGCCTCTGCACTGCCGCGCGCTGGCCAGCCAGGGGTTCGCCGCGCACGAAGCGGACTTCCTGCAGTGGGCCCAAACCGCGCCGCGCTTCGACCGCATCCTCATGAATCCGCCCTTCTCGGACAACCGCGCCAAGCTGCACCTGCAGGCCGCTGCCGACCTGCTGGCTCCCGGTGGTCGTCTCGTTGCGATTCTCCCGGCGTCCTATCGCGGCAAGGACCTCCTGCCGGGCCGCAATCTCGACTGGTCCGAGGTGGTGGAGGGCGCCTTCGATGGCACCTCGGTATCGGTGGTCATCGCCACCGTGGAGGCCTGAGCCATGGCCACGACGACCACGCTTCGCTGGACCAAGTGCCCTGGCGACGGCACGAGCTACCGCTATTGGCAGGCGCCGGGCGGCTGGGTGATCTGCACCAGGGCGGGCTTTCGCTATGCCCTTGAAGTCCCTTCGGCCTTGCGCCCCGGCGTCTGCCTTCGCTTCGACACCCTGGCTCAGGCCCAGGCTGCGGCCGAGTGGCCCCGCGAGCAGTTGCTCTCGCACCTTCGGTACGCCTATGAGGCTTTCATTGCCAGCCTCGTTTGCACATCCGATCCCGACCGCCTGCGCCTTGAGTTCCATGCGCGAGCGTTGGAGGATGACCGCATGCGCTCTACCAACTGAGTCGCTTTAATCTCATGGCCTCGCTCACTCGAAGCGCGTGCTCAACTACAACCGCTGGAATAGCCTTGGAGGCACTCGTTGAAACTCACACAGAAGGACACGTATCTCATTGGTGCATTGGGTCTTATCGTTGCCCTTACCGGCGCGTGGTTCGCCCTTTCGGCAGGGAAAGCGACGAATACTGATCCCGCACGGAACAGCGACTGGATTTCCTGGCGCGATTCCCAACCCAAGTTCGGCAAGCCGAACTGCATGTCCAAGGTGGTTAAGGAGGAGGGACCCAACAAGGGGCTCCACGAGTTCACCTGTGCGCTCGTCCCGGACCATCGCTTCTATACGCCCGAGCCCGGCGTCGCGCCCAGTGACTGGCTCCCCGAGGCTCCGTATGTCCGCAAGGAGCCGTCGCAATAAGACACGCCACTGGCCGGAGAGCTGTACCTCTCCGCCCAGATCGCCCCCAACTTCCTGCTCCCGTCACAGGCCGGATAAAAGGCATTCCAACCAAGGAGTGCCCCATGTACTGGATCTTCCATTCCCGGCAGCACGCGCTGCTGCTCAAGGACGAGCACGACGAGGCCGAGCCCGTCATCGTCAGCCCAGAACGCTGCGGCTCAATGCTCGCCCTGGCCATCGAGCGCCTCATCGCCCACGGCCTGCCGGCCGAGAGGGTGATCTGCGCGACGTACTTCACGGCCGGCGAGCTAGCCGAAGCCGACGAACCGGGCGATCTCTTTCTCCCCGCGCATGCAGTCATCGAGGCGGCTCGCCTGGAACTCCCCCTCAACGAAGACGACCTCTCCACCGACGACGACGCCGTCCTCAGTGGCTGGAACGTCCAGTCCTGGCAGACCGTCTCGCCCGAGTCCGTGGTCGAATGGATGCTCCAGGCCGGCCCTGTCCCGCGCTACCGCCCCTTCCCCGACCGGGAACAGGCCCTCGCGGCCCGACACCAGGAGCGTCTGGATGCCGTGGCCGACCAGCTTCGTTCCGTCATCGACCCGTCCCAGGACCTCTCGCCCTACTTGGTGCTCTACCGCGAGGCGGGTGCGGACCTGGTGTTCGCCTGCCAGGCCGAAGACCCCGACCACGCCCGCGAGCAGGCCGTCGATGCCAATCCCGGCGTCGAGATCCTCGCCACGCTCCCGCTCGCCCCGTCCGTGCGCGACAACCTCCTGCAGGCCTTGGTCATGGCCGGCGACGACGCGGCGGCCCTGTACCTGCAGAAGACGGCCGCCGAGCCCGCCTGAACCCTGCCCAACACGCCCAGCGCGTTTGCTGCGACGGCGCCTAAATAGAAGGCACCCCTGCCTCTGCAACGGCACGCAGGGTGATGCAAAGGAGAGCCCGTATGAAGAAGAAGGCTCGCAAGGCGCTTAGCCGCTGGGCACCTTCCATCGTCAATGCAGCAATCACGCTGTTTCGCTGGCTGATGGAAGGCTGACCCGTCGCCACACCCGTCCACCAGAGCGGGTGTGGCCGGCACCGCCGGAACCCGACTTTCCCGCCCAACTTCCGACCCGATACCGCCGGGCTTTACTGGTTCCAACACGAACCACGGAGCACAGCGATGCGCGTCAGCCTTGTCCAACTCATCCACCAGAACGAAACCCGCCTGCGCTTGGAGAAGGCCGAGGCCGCCGGCACCGCCACGCCCGAGCAGCTGGCCAAGCTCAAACAGCTTCGTTCCCAGCTCATCACCAATCTCATCAACGAGGTCACGCAGATGGGCCGCGACCTCGCCAACGTCCAGTACCGCGCCCGCCGCCCCTACGGAGCCTAAGCCATGCACGCCAGCCAGCTCGAAACCGCGCACGAAGCCCGCTTCCTGCCCATCGACCAGATCGATGTTGCCGAGGATTTCAATCCCCGCAAGATCTTCCACGACGAGGAATTCAACCGCCTCGTGTCCAGCATCCGCGAGAACGGGCTGATTACGCCCGTGACGGTCCGCCCGCGCCCCGATGGTCGCTTCTGGCTCATCGCCGGCGAGCGTCGCCTGCGGGCGCTGCGCCTGCTCAAAGAGACCGACGTGCCGGCGCTGGTGCGCGACTGCGATGACGTCGAAGCGCGCAGGCTGGCTTTGCTCGAGAACCTGGACCGCGCCGCCCTCACCATCTCGGACGAGGCCCTCAGCGCCCAGCAGCACCTGGACGCCTACGAGGGCGACCACGCGGCGGCGGCGGCGGCGCTCGGCTGGCCGGTGGACCGGCTCAAGCATCGCCTCAAGCTGCTGCACTGCTCGGCCGCCGTGCTCGATGCCCTCGGCCGCCACGCCCTCAAGATCGGACACGCGGAACTGCTCGCCGGCCTGCCGGCCGAATCGCAGGACAAGCTGCTCCCGGCGATCATCGAGAACGCGGTTTCGGTGCAGGACTTCAAGGTCCAGCTCGAAGGCTTCGCGCTGCCGCTTTCGCACGCCATCTTCGACACGACCACCGATTGCGTGGGCTGCCCGTCGAACTCGACCAGTCAGGCCGACCTGTTCTCGACGACCATCAGCGGGGCCAAGTGCAGCAACAAGGCCTGCTTCCAGGCCAAGACCACCGAAGCCCTCGACGCGCGCCAGGCCAAGCTCAAGGAGGACTACGCGACCGTCGCTCTGTCCACCCAAGTGCCCGAGGGTCGCACCATCCCCCTGACGCTGTACGGCCCCACGGGACTGAGCGAGGCCGTCCTCTCTGGCTGCCAAGGCTGCGCCTTCCGAGGCGTCATCGTGGAGGACCGCGTGGGCGTCAATACCGGCAAGGTGTCGGCTCCCACCTGCTTCAATCGCAGCTGCCACCAGGACAAGCTGGACGCCCTCAAGGTAGAGCAGGAGGAATCGGCCGAGGACTCCGAGGACGCTGGCGACGAGGCACCGGAACCGGGCGCGTCCGCGTCGGCTCCGACCACCCGCGCCAAGACCGCGCGTCGCAAGCCCGTCAAGAAGGGTGCGCCCAAGAAGGATGCGCCGCGTGCGCTGCCGCGCCAGGTTCTGATCGCGTGCGACGCCATGCAGCGCGCGGCGGTAGCCAATGCGGTCGGCCAAAGCCCGACCCTGGTCCTCGCGCTGGCCGTGTATGGCCTGCACCGGCTGCGCCAGTCCGAGGCGCAGGGGAAGGGCACCGATCTCGACCTCGCGGCGCTCGGCCTGCCCCAGCTCGCCTCGCATCGCAGCGACGAGAACGCCACCATCGTGGAGCTGTCGGCAGCGGACCCGCAGGCGCTGCGTGCGGGGCTCGTCGCGCTCTCGCAGGCCTTCATCACCGACGGCTCGGGCACAGAGCCGATGGCCGGTGGCCGGGTGAATCGCCGCAAGCTCGCGGCCAAGCTCGCGGCGACGCACAGCATCAACCCCGCCCCCTTCGTCGCCGTGAGCAAGGAGTTCCTCAGCACCTTCACCAAGGCAGGCATTGAGCAGGTGCTCGATGAGTCCGGCTTCGCCGCGTGGATGAAGGCCAAGGAGGACGGCGAGAAGGCGTACCGCACGCTGCTGGGGCAGGGCAAGGACGATCTGGTTGCCGGTGTGCTCGCCGCTGGCTTCGATTTCACCGGCTACGTCCCCAGCGCCTTCGCCGCCTTGGAGTGAATTCGCGGCCAACTTCCTTGCCGTTGCCGGCGGGTGACTCTGGTGTCACCCGCCCGGCACCCGGCGACCCACCCATCACGGAGAAGCCCATGACCTTCCTCAAAGCCATCCTGCCGTTGCTCCCGACGGCCACCAGTTTCCAGGCGCACCTGGCCGTCAAGGACGGCAAGCTCAGCCTGCTGCTCATCCCCCAGCTCGCGCCGGCTGCCGACGACGAAGACGCGGGCTTGGCCGCCTTCCGCGCGCTCCTGGCCCGCCCGGTCAAGATCGAGGTGCCGGCCGACGCCGACCCCGATGCCTACGTCGTCGCCGCGCTCAATGACCTCGCAGCCGTGCGCGGCGAGGCGGTCACCGAACTCGACGCCTACCGCACCGCGCTCGACGCCGCCAAGCAGGCGGCCAAGGCCGCCGACGAAGCGCGCCGTCAGGAGGCGTCGAAGAAGGTCACCCCGAAGGGCAAGACCGCGACCAAGGGTGCTGCCCCCTCCAAGGCCCCGGCCCCGGCACCTGCCGCCAGCGCCTCGCCCACGGACGCGGCGGCCGAAGCGGCCGACGAAGGCGACACCGACGCGACCGAGGCGACCGATGCGCCGGGCGATGAAGGCAGCGCCGCTGCGTCCGCACCCGCACCCGCACCCGCACCGGCCGCCGCCGCCGGCCAGTCCAACCTCTTCGCCAACCTGGGCCTGTAAGCCATGACCGCACGCACCCTCGAAAGGAAGTTCCGCTTCGGCGCCACCGTGCTGCCGGACCCCGACCCGAGCCTGCCGCCCGAGGCGGCCCTCAGGCTTTACATCGGTAATTACCCGTTTCTGGCGTCCGCCACGCTGACCGGGCCGACCGAAGTGGACGGCTACCTGGAATACCAGGCCGAGAAGCCGGTTGTCGCTACCAAGGGCCGCACGCTGTGACCCGCCCGCGCACGCGCCGCAAGCGCACCTCTGCCCCGGCCCTGCCGCCGGGGTTCGAGGAGGCGCTGGCCTCCATCCAGTCGAGCGTGATGGCCCCGGCGGTGCTCGCTCCCACGCCGCGCTGGTCCCGCGTCCACCGCGCGCTCGAAGACCTCTCCCGCCGTGGCGATGGTGCCCAGCGCGTGCGTAGTCCCTTCCTCATCCCCCTGGCCTGACCATGAGCCTTAGCCTGCCCCGCCTGCGTCGTGCTGTTGCCAAGGCCTCGGTGCCGCAATCGCACGGCTGTGTCACTACCGCACAGCGGGCTCGGCTGGCGCGACGCATCGCGGCCGTCGCCCGCGCGCCGGGTCGTAGGCGCGCATCGCTGAAGAACCTGCGTCCGGCGATGTGGCAGATGCCGGGGCTCCCGGCCCAGGTCCGCCAGCAGGACGAAGGCTCGCGCGCCACGCCGGCGGCGTTGGGGGCACTGCGTTGCTGGCTTCGCGCCGCTGCCGCCGTCGGCCTGCTGTCCACCGACGACATCGCCGGCTTGCGCGGAGCCACGCCACGGCAGGCCTTCGCCGTCCTCCGCGCTGCACTTGCGCGTCAGGCCACGGCGCTGTGCGCGCCCATCGCTGAGGCCATCGGCGACACCGCCGAGCGCCACCCCGCCTTCCCCGTCGCCCTACAGGTGTGCCCGTTGCTGGGGCTGGACGACGCGCTGTCCAGCGGCCTGGACACCGCCCTCGATGGCCAATGCCTCCTGCGCCTCGTCGGGCAGGAGGTCGGTCTGGTCGAGTGGCGTCTTTGCGAGACCACCGAGGATCGTGCCATTCGCGGCGCGCTCGATGCGCTCTCCAAGGCCACGCCCGCGCCGAGTGTGATGCCCTGCGACATGGGGGCGCAGGCCATCGGCTGCATGTACATCGAGTTCGCCACGGATGCCGTGCAGGATGCCCGCAAGGTGGACGGGGAGTGGGTGATTGACCCGCAGGCGGTTCGCAACTTCGCCGACGAGCTGGGCTGGGACGATGAAGCCGAGGCGGTCCAGCGACTGCAGCAGTTTGCCGAGTTCAAGGAAAGGGAAAAGCAGTGCGCGCCGCTGCCCCCGGACAGCCCGGTCGTGCAGGCGTGGCTGGCTGCCAACGACAACGCCGGCACCCGACTGGTGCTCCGCTTGATCGCGCTCGCCGAGGTTGCGCGCACGGCCGCGACCACCGAGGACTTCACCCAGGACTGGGAAGGCTCCATCGGCCCGGTGGTGGGGCTGTGCATCATGCCGGACGGCTTCGATGACTGGTTCTACGACGCGAGCAACAGCTTCTACGAGGAAGACCAGCACATCGTTCAGTCCTTCGCCGATCCGGCCCAACTTCTGCGCGTGCTCCCCAGCACTATCGTTGCGGTGGCGCTGGCCAACGCCACCTGCTCCCTTCTCGTCGGATACCTCAACGATGACCGCTGACAACCTGCTCCCGCTGCTGACCAACGAGCCGCACAAGACCCTTGCGGCAACCTCGGCACTGCTGTTCCACACCCGCAACAACGCCTTGGAGCTGGTGACGTTCCACCAGGTCGCCGAGCATCGCGGCGCCCCTGCGCTCGCGCCCGGCCACGCCCTGACGCCCGAGGACGAACTGACGGTGCTGCGCCTGCTTTCGAGCACCGACACGGCCCCGCGCGGGCCGGTCACGGTCTTCCCGCCGAACCTGCTGACGCTCGACCGCCACCAGATCGCCTGGTACGAGCCGCCCGCGCTCCGGCCCATGCACTTCCACGATGCCAAGGGGCGCACGAGCAAGCGGGTCCAATGGCCGGGCCTCGTGATGCGTGTCTTCCAGCATCGGCTCTACGTCGTGGCCGTGCTGGGCGACCAACGACCCGACAGCGCCACTAAGCTCTACAAGGCACCCTGCCCGAACGTCTGGGAGGGCGGGGGCGTCTGCATGGGCTCGGCCGTGATTCCGTCGGCTTCGATGGTCGAAGACATCCCAGCCTGGAACGACGCCTTCTTCGGCAGCGCCTTCTCGCACGCCAACGACCCCAGGGTCGTGCAGCGCAACAACCGCCCGGTGGACCCGATGGCCTTCTGGCAGGGCGAGTCGCCCAGCTTCGAGGCCAAGAATGCCGTGTCTCTGCGGACCACCTTGGGCCAATGGCTCGCCGAGCCGCCTGCCGACCAGCGAGGTGCGCCGTGACGCTCTCCCCTCGGGACCTGGCCATCCAGGCATCCCTGCCGATCCTTCCCGTGCCCCATGACGGGGAACTGCCGCCGCTGCCTCTCGGCCAGCGCCGGCTCCTGCTCGCCGCCGATGGGCTGTATCTGGAGGTCTCCGCTCCCGCGATGGCCGCCACCCTTCGCCTTGCCGAAGCCGCGCTGCCCTACGGCCCGCTGAAGCAGCGCCTCGTGCTCCCGCACGGCCCCCTGCCGGCGGCGCACCTGCGCGGCCTGGCCGAGCGCGCCAAAGCCACGCCGCAGCAGGAGGTCGCGGGCGCGGTCGTGTGGGCGGCAGGGCAGGGCTATCAGCTGATCGATCCCGAGGTCATCAGCGCCAGTGCGGGTCACATCAGCTACCGCGACACGCTCGATGACGCAGGCCTCGTCCTCGACCTGCACTCCCACGCCACCGGCCCGGCCTACTTCTCCTCGACCGATGACGCGAGCGACCGCGCCCGGCCCGGTCCGTACCTGGCGATGGTGCTGGGCCGCTGTGATGGCCCGATGGAGCTGGCCCTTCGCTTCGTCAGCGCGCCCTTCCTGGTGCCGATTCCCGTGCAACTTCTCTCCCCGGGCGCGCATGGTCTAGTGGCGGCATGAGCAACCAATTCCTTCTCCCCGCCGACTGGATGCAGCGCCGCGTGCGCGTGGCGCTCATTGGCGCCGGTGGCACCGGCAGCCAACTGGCCGATGCCCTCGCGTCCATGGACGCCACCTTGCGACGCCTCGGGCACGACGGCCTCGATCTGACCGTGTTCGATGGCGATACCGTCAGCGCCTCCAACGTCGGGCGTTCTCGCTTCTGCGGAGCCGACGTGGGCCTCTGTAAGAGCCTGCTGCTCGTGCACAGGCTCAACCAGTTCTACGGCGTGAACTACCGCGCCCAGCCGCGTCACTTCCAGAAGGCGGACCTCGGCTATCAGCGGTATGACCTGATCCTTACCTGCACGGACAAGGCCAGCTTTCGCGTCGCGCTCGCCGAGTGGGGCCGCGACGCGAAGGGCACGCTCTGGCTCGACGCCGGCAACCGCGCCGTGGACGGACAATGTGTTCTGGGGCACCTGGGGCAGGGCGGCGAAGACCGACTGCCGAACATCGTGGACCTCTACCGCGACCAGCTCACCGGCGAAGCCGGCGAGCGCGCCGATGAGGACCAGCCGTCCTGCAGCACCGCCGAAGCGGTGGCCCGGCAGGAGTGGAGCGTCAATCGCACCGCCGCGCTCGTCGCCGCGGACCTGCTCTGGGCGCTGTTCCGACAGGGACGCCTGACGCACCACGGCGCGCATTTCCGCGTCAGCCCCATGCAAGTCACGCCCCTGCCCATCGACCCCGCCACCTGGGCCTTCTACGGCTACCTGGCCCCCAAGGCCACGGGTCGCAAGCGGACGCGCCGCAAAGCGGCCTAGCCCCCGCTACTGCGCCCAGATCCCTACGCGACGGCTCCGGGCGAAGGCCTCCCGCAAGGTGTATTGTCGGACTTCCGCCGGCTCCGCGCGAGCCAGCCCATGCTCGGCCATCAGCGCCGACAGGTCGAGGTTCATGTAGAAGCACTGGCCCAGGCGCTCGCCGTAGATCGAAGTGCCGCGCTCGTAGCAGGCGACCATGCGCCCCCGCGTCAGCGCAGGGATCGCTTGCTCTGTGCGCGTCCCGCAGCCCAGCTTGTATTGCGAGGACGCATCGCCGCAGAACTGCACACCCGGCACCGCGCGCACGCCCCACAGTCGAAAGCGCGTGCCCTGCACGTCCAGGGTGTCACCCGAGAGCAGGGTAGGCACGCCGACCACAGCCCCATTCTTGGCGTGTCCGCTGGTGACACGGTCTTCATAGGACAGCGTGTCGCGCGCCTTCTCCCACGGGTCCGGCTCGCCGAACCAGGAGCTGACGGCGCGCTGGCCGCGCTCGTACACGTCCGAACCGCCCACCTGGCTCATCCAGGCGAAGCCGCCCAGCACCAGGATCGAGAAGATCATCGTCGCCCACACCAGGCCGCGACGCTCGGGTCGAACTGCTTTCTGTCCCTTCATGGGGTGACGCTCCGTGATGACTGAGTGCAGTATCCCCCACCAATTGCGCCGATACCGTGGCTAAACCCCCCTGAATCAGCGAGTTTAGGTTCGGCTATTCCGAGGGGCGGGAACCTAGAATTTCTCCCATGGACGCCCCCCGAACTTCCGACTCCCTCACCCCACCGCTACCGCTCGAGCATCGCACCGCCGCCACGCTGGCCGAGGCCTTCGCCCTGGGCCGTTTGTTCGAGGCGCACCGCCTGCACCTGCAGGCGCCGTCCGACCACGACCTCCTCGAGCTGCTTGAGCAGACGCGTCGAGACTTCGTGTTGGCCAGTGCCCGATCGGACGTGGATCATCGCTACCTTGAGGCGCTCGGCGTGCCGGCCGCCATCCACCCGCCCCAGGCCTATGGCCTTCCCTCCGTCGCATGGAAGATCCCCGAGACCATGGCCACCGACTCCTGGACCCGGGCCACCCAGCAGTGGGAGTCGCTGCCGGACGCCCCGCCGATCATCCCCACGCAGCCCTTCCTGGTCCGCGACCTGGCTGACTTCCCCGCCGGCACCCGCGTGCTGGCCATCACCGAGCCCCGCCATGCCGCGAGCGCGACCACGGCCGAGGCCTTGCGCAGCCAGGCCGAGGATCTGACGCGCCTTCCCGCCGTCGTCGAACCCGCCGATCGCTACGAGGCGCTCCTGCGCCTGCGCGCCTGGTACGCCGCGACCACCTCGATCGCCCACAGCCGCCTGGCCGCGGACCACTACCGGGACTGGCGGCCGGAGCTGGCCCTGCCACTGCGCTACGAGCAGATCGCTCCCCAGGTGGCCCGTCTGGGTGCGACGGCCCTGTCGTATCGGGTGCTGACGATGCGCATGGCCAGCCACTGCTTCGCCGAGCACTTCGAGCTGGCGCTGCAGGCAACCCCGGCCGGCACGGACCCGGGAGCCCACATCCTGGCGCACCTGGTCTCAGCCCTTGAGTCGGCAATGGCGTCCAATGCTCGCGTGCTCGACGCCTTCAATCTCGCCCTGGCCCAGGCCGCTGGCGTCCCCACCGCCGGCTGCGTCCTCATGGAGGTGCACCGGACCCGGCAGGATGATCAGCCGCGTCTGGCGGTCATCCCGGCCGACGCCAGCGGAGTGGTCGACCTGCTGCGAAATGGCGAAACAGGGGTCTAACTTCCGAACCCGCGGGGAGCGTGTCTACTGAATCCGTTGCCCACGATGGGCACGCCGCTGAGACCGACCCCGCGGGCTCAGTGACCAATAGGGGAGAGGCGCGTCGTTGAGCGAAGGCGCGTCAGTCAAGGAGAAGCGATATGGCTCGTGGTGTGAATTCCGTGACGTTGATCGGCAACGTCGGTAACGATCCGGAGATGAAGTACACGCAGGGCGGCATGGCCATCTGCACCATCTCGCTGGCGACCACGTCGGTCCGCAAGGACAAGGACGGCAACCAGCAGGAGCAGACGCAGTGGCACCGCGTGAAGCTCTTCGGCAAGCTCGGCGAGATCGCCGGGGAGTACGTCAAGAAGGGCCGCCAGATCTACATCCAGGGCTCCATCCGCTACGACAAGTTCACCGGGCAGGACGGCGTCGAGAAGTACATCACCGAGATCATCGCGGACGAGATGCAGATGCTCGGCGGCGGCGATCGCAACGAGGGTGGTGGCCAGCGTAGCGGCGGCGGCCGCTCGGCGGCCAACGACGGGGGCGGTCAGCGCAGCGGCGGCGGTCAGCGCAGCTACGGCCAGCGCGGCGGCGGTCCGGCGCGCCCGGCTCCCGGCTCCGGCCCCACCGGCGCCGATGATCCCTTCGACGACGGAGACATTCCGTTCGCGACCAACCGCGGCATGTGGTGATGTCGTAACGCTCGCTCCACCACCGCGCAGGCGTCCTGCGCGGTGGTGGTCCCACTGCCTCGACACCAAAGCATGCCCACCTACGAAACCCGCCACGGCCGCGTCCAGCTCGACCGCGAAGGCGAGGGTCGCTTCGAAGCGTTCATCGTGCCGACTGGTCAGCCAGCCAGGCTGCGCATCGGCCTGGTGCTCGGTAGCGCTCGCCTTTGGCAAGCGGAGCTTGTCGGGCGCAGCGTTCCCATCCGCGCTTCCACGCGCCGCGCGTTGGCCAGAGCCATGGCGGAGTGGGCAGCGTCCCAGCCCGGGTTCGCGTTGCTGCGGCGCCTGGCCCAGTCTGCGATTGCCCCGAGCGAGACGCGGGCCTAATCACCCTCCCCACGGGGGGGTTTACCGCCCGAAAGCCGCGTCTTGTGTCTGCCTGCTTGACGGCCACCTTTTTCCCGAACCACACTCGACTCACTTTCCCGATCCTTCAGGATCGCCAGTGGGTCTGACCGACCCGGCCTTGGCCAAGCAGAGTCCTCTTGTCCATTCGCTCCACCTGTCCCAAGCGGACCTCGTGCTGAGCGCGCTGCACCCATTTCCCACCAGGGGACATCCCCTGTGGGGTGTCTCCTTTTTACCAACGAGGAGATCCACCAATGGCACTGCGCACCTTCCTTCGTGTCGTCCTGCACCTTCTCCGAGAGGCCCTGCTCTGGGTGCCCTATCTGGAGGTCGTGCTCCACAAGCTCGCGGGCAACCGCTACACCCGCTGGTTGCGGCCCCAGGAGTTCTGGGCCGAGCTGCGTGACTACGACAAGCAGATGTTCTCCCAGGCGTTCGACAACCGCACCTGGCTTGACCGCCTGCTGACCTAAGCCACCGATTCTCCGGTGTCGCCCCTACGGGAGCCCAGTCTCCCCTCGGGGAGTTCTTGGGCTCCCTTTTTCCCTTTGGAGCATCCCATGAACGTTCTCATCGAAGAAAACGAGACGCTGAGCGGTTCCCTGCGCAATGCGTTCGTCAACTGCGGCCCGGGTTCGACGGAGTTTGTCCGTGCCGAAGCCGCGTGCGTCCTCGCCGGCTGGTCGCCCTCGAAGATCAACGAGGTCCTCGACAATGCCACCCGCGGGCTTGCCGCCAAGCGGGCCCTCTCGCGCCTCTACAACGCCAGCCGCGACTACGGTCCCGGCGACGTCCTCGATCACGCGTTGCGCGCTGCCCGTGCCCTCGGCATCGCCCCGCTCGTGATCGAACAAGAGGTGGAGTGTGGTCGCCGTGCCGCCATCAAGGACCCCGAAGTTCGCCAGAGCTTCGGCCAGCTTGAGCTGGTGGTCGCATGAACCGGTCCGTCAAGCCTCGTCGCCTCAGGGCAAAGCTTCTCGCCCTGAACCTGCGTCGCGTCCGCGTGATGCTTCGCGAGGATGCGCCTCCGTTCCGCCTGCTGGCGGATGTGGAGGCCGCCGATCCGACCGAAGGTCTGCGCCTGGCTCTGGGCCTCACCTCGGTGCACTTCACGCACCGTGATGACGAGCAGGCCCTGTGCGTTGCGGCTCTGCGTGGGAAGGAACTGCGTCTGTCGGTCACCGACCGCCATGCTCAGCTCCTCGAAGCCGCCTAGTTCCGTCGGCCACGGGAGGTCACCCACTATGGAAGCCGCGACGACAGCGAACCAGATCACGTATCTCTACTTCTGTACGCTCGGAGGCTTGTCCCATCCGCGCTGTCGGAAGGTGATGCGCGCCAACGGTTCGCACATCTACTTCACCTACCATCTGGTCTAGCCATCGCGCTAACGCCCCGGACTGCTCTCACGAGCGCCGGGGCGTTCCTTTTTTCCGTCTTCCTAACCAGTGCGGCCGCCTGCTCAATCCGGCCGATACTTCGTGACGTCGAAGCCCTTCACGTTGAACTCGAACACCGGCGTTCCGGATCGGTAGATCTCCACTGCGATCCTCACCCGCTCGGCCTTCATCATCCGCTCGGCGAACCCGCTGTAGTTGCTCAGGAAGATGGTTTCGGTGCTGTTGTCGGACGCGCCGTTCGCGTTGTACCGGACCGGCTCGTCGTCGTCGAAGCGCACCAGCACCGTGCAGCCGTCGTACGAGCGGCACAGGATCTGCCCGCGCTGGATCCTGAAGATCACGTCCTTCCCGTGCCGAGGATGCGTCCGCAACATGAGGGAGCCGTACTGGGGGCCGCCATACGGGGACCCCAGCTCGATCGTGTTGCTGCTCAGCACCGTCGCGAAGTAGGTCTTCGCCGACGTCATCGGATCCTCGTCCATGTCGTACCGCCAGGCACTGGGCGGCTCGGCCGGCGGCTGCGGTGGGGCAGGGGGCGTCGGGGCCGCTACAGGTTCTGCCGCCACCAGCTCAGGCGTTGGCGCTGCAGCAGGGGCCGCAGTGATCACAGGGGCCGGGCGCCGTGGCTCGTCGCCTCCCCGCATCGCCCCACCCACGAAGGCCAGCGTCGCGCCCACGAGGATGCCACCCACGAGTGGCGCGACTGCACTCGGCCGCTTCTGTCCGCAGGCGTCGCACGCTGTCGAGCCCCCGCCAATGTCCTTCCCACACCGGATGCAGAACGCCATGGCCGTCCCCCTGTTGGTCTCCCCAGAAGGATACCCACGCATTCGCACGACCGCCGCGGCCGATGCGAGAGAAATTCGCAGCTACGGCCCGACGGGGACCCGCTGCCGCTCGGGCGGAAAGCAGATCTGGGCCTGCTCAGAACACCCCTGCAGCACCACGTTGATCGCCTCCGGAAGGGCGCTGCCGGCCGGGCCGACGATCACTACTTCTGCGCGTGACCGCCAGAGGTACTCCCGCCCTGCCACCGGGTCATCTTCTACGCTCGGTTCCGTGCGCGACTGCAGTGTCCAGCCGCTCGGCAGCTCGAGCTGCACCTTGTTGGCGTACACCGCGTGCCCTTGAGGGATATCCAGGCGTACCAGAATGGTTCGGGCGTCCAGCGGCTCTGCGCGCAGGCTGAAGGGCGAGTTGGGCTCGCCGGCCAGGGCAGGCAGGCTCAGCAAGGTGGCCAGCGCCACCGACAAGAGGTGCTTCATCGCGGTGTTCCTCATCCTTGGAACAGGGTTTCGGCCCAGTGCCGGCCTGAGGGGACTATACCCTAGGTCCGGAGGCCGCCGTCGCGGCGGCTCAGGCACGACCTACAAGGATTCCCATGGACCCGGCACGAACGCTCACGGAAGAGCTCCTGGCAGCCCAGCCCGCCCCCCAGGCGAGCGAGGTGCTCGAGGCCGCGCGCACGCTCACCCCGGTCGCCGCGCTGCGCGAGCTCCTCGACGCACTCCCTCCGCTCCCGAACCCTGAGGTGGTCATGCTGGCCGACTACGCGGCCGGCCTGGCCGTCTGCCGCCAGTACGCCCAGCGCCTGGTCCTTCGCGCCTGGCTGCGGAGCGTCGCAGTTCCTGAGACTTCGCCCAGCGATGCTCCCCACCATGGATAGCACTGCCTACGCGAAACTCGGCCGTCTGGCTGGCCTCGGGCTTTCGGCCCCCCATGAGGTCGCTTTCCTGCTGCCCGAGCGACATCTGGACCTCACGTCGCCCATCGACGGACTCGATGGCCTCGAGGAAGGCACGCTGGCGCCGGCGCTGCTGACCCTCACCTCGAGCCCGGAGATCCGCTGGCCACCCCGCGGCGGCAAGGGCGCCCGGCCCCGCACCGTCTTCAACGTCCGGCTCCAGGCGGGCGAACAGGTGCGCGCGACCATCTTCGGCGACACCCGGGACATCCTGGACACGCTCAAGATCGGCCGCCAGATCCTCGCCATCGTCAGCCTCTCGGTCTACCAGGACGTCGCGTCCTTGGTCATCGACCAGATCGTGCCCACCGACTGGCATGGCCGCGTCATGCCGATCTACAAGGGCATCCCCCGCACCCTGACCTCGGAGTCCGTGTGCGAGGCGGTGACCGAGCGTCTCCCGCGCGCCATTCCCGAGGCCGCGACGTTTCTGCGCACCCTGCTGTCTGGCCTCGGTCCCGTCGACCACGTGCTCGCGGACCTCGGCGCGTCCGGCTGGACCCTTGAGCAGCTGCTCCACCAGGCCCACCACCCGCAGAGCTTGGCGCACGGCGACTACGCCAAGACCCTGTGCCTTCGCGTGGCGGCCCTGGCCAACCTGATCCGGCTCCAGAACGAGCACGACCCCGATCCTGCCGCTCCCATCGCCCTGCCCACGCTGCAGGCGCGCCTGCACGGTTCTGCCTTGACACCCACCGAGGACCAGGTGGGCGCCATCACCGACATCGCCACCCAGCTCGCCCTGCCGCATCGCATGAAGCACGCGGTCATCGGCGACGTCGGCACCGGCAAGACCTTCGTCGCCGGCGTCATCGCCGCGGCCTGCGCCGACGCCGCCACCCGGGTGGCCATGCTCCTGCCCAATGCCCGGCTCGCTGCCCAGGTCGCCGCCGACTTCCGCGAGTGGTTCCCCGACCTGGCCGTCACGGAAGTCACGTCCGAGACCGGCGGCGGCGAGGACCTCACCGCGCCGGTCATCGTTGGCACGAGTGCGCTTCTCCACCGCCCCGAGATGCCCGCCGTCAACCTGGTCATCATCGACGAGCAGCACCGCTTCTCGCGCTCCCAGCGCGAGCATCTGCTCGGCGACCACGCCCACCTGCTTGAGCTGACCGCGACGCCCATCCCGCGCTCGCAAGCCCTCCTGCAGCTCGGCCGGATGACCGTGTCCGAGATGCGCCAGACGCATGCTCCTAAGTGCATCCAGACCCGCATCCACCTCGGGGACGCTGGCCAGCGCGCCCTGTTCCAGGAGCTGCTTCCGGCCGTGCGCTCGGGCGATCCGCTGCTGGTGGTTTATCCCAAGCGCGACGTGACGCCCCAGGCCGATGCTCCGGAGCAGGGCGAGATCGAGGGCGTAGAGCCGGGCCAGCAGTCGACGCCTCAGCCCGAGCGCAATGACCGCTTCTCCGTCATGGCCGCGGCCGCCCGCTGGGAGAAGGTATTTCCCGGCTACGTGGCCACGCTCACGTCCGACGACGACGAGGCCACTAAGGCCCGCGTCCTCACCGAATTCACCGAAGGGCGCATCCGCATCCTGCTGTGCACGACGGTCGTCGAGGTGGGCCTGAACCTGCCTACGCTCTACCGTATCGCCATCGTTCGCCCCGAACTGCATGGTCTGATGGGCCTGCACCAGCTCCGCGGCCGGGTGGCCCGCCGCGGCGGCGACGGCTATTGCGAGCTGATGTGCCCTGAGCCGCTCAACCCCGAGCAGCTGCGCCGCCTGGAGTTCTTCGCCAGCACCACCGATGGTTTTGCCCTGGCCGAGTTCGACCTCACCGAGCGCGGCGCCGGCGACCTCTCGCGTCGCAGCGCCAAGCAGTCCGGCTCGGACAACACGTTCCTCTTCGGCGTGAAGCTCGAGATGCAGCACCTGACCGAGGTGATGCCGGTTTTCGAGGCGTGGCGCGGCGCGGCTTGACCGCACCCCCAGCCACCTTCCAGCCTTTTCGGGTCAGGTCCCTGCTAAACCCCCAGCAATCTGGGGGTTTACGCCCCCTTCTGCGGCTAGCCCATCGCCTAGGCTTCGTCTATCGGACCACGGACGATCCCATGACCCGCAAGTCGCTCATCCTCGCCATCTCTCTCGCGCTTGGCGCTGCCTCTGTCGGCGTCGTGCACTCCAACACCCAGGAGGCCTCCCTGCGGGCTGCAGCAGCCGCCGGCGACGGCCAGGCGCGCCGCGAGCTGGCCCTCCACCTGGCCCAGCTCGACCAGCAGGCCGAAGCTCTGGATCTGCTCGAGGCCGCCCTCGCCGACGGTGATCGCCGCGCCGGCCCCCTGTTGGCCCAGCATCTGGCCCAGTTCGGCCAGCCGCAGGACCTCGACCGCGCGGCCGAGCTCGCATCGCGCCACCGCGACCATGCTGAGCCAGCCCAAGCCAAGCAGCTGGGCCTGCGCCTGGCCACCCGCGCGCTGGATCCGGACCTGCCGCAGGAGACCCGTGCAGCGCTCGCCGGATCGGCCCTGACGCTTCTGCGCGAGAGCTACAACCAGCGCGACGTCGATGCCCTCTGGCATGTCGGCTACCTCGGCGCTGTCGGCCTGCCGCGGCCGTCCGCGATCGACGGGCCACTGGTGGCGATCGAGCAGGCGGCGGATCGTGGCCACGGCGCCGCCGCCGCCTGGCTGGCGCGCTACTACCTCGACGGCGAGCTGGCCCCCGTGGATGCCGAGCGCGGCGTGCGGGCGCTGACCACCGCCGCCAAAGCCGGTCACGCCCTGGCCATGCTCGAGCTCTCCTCCCGACACCGGCAGGGCAGGGGTGTCCCGCGCGACGCGGACCTCGCGGACTTCTGGGCTGACCGCGCCCTCGAGCACCGCGGCAAGCTCGAGCCGATGACCGCCGAGATCCCGCTTCCGCGATCGCTCCGCCAGCTCGCCGCCGGCCCGGTCGTGCACGTTGCCAGTCGCGACACGACGGCCGCCCTCACAGCCCCCACGCCGCCGCCGGCGTTCAGCGCGGAACTCAACCAGGCCCGCGCCACCATCCGGGAGCTCACGGCCGAGCGTGATCATCTGCGCGCCCGCCTCAGCGACCTGCAGGCGCGCTACGACGCACTGCTGGCCGAGCACCAGCAGAGCCAGGTCGACGCCAAGGCCCTCAATGAGCGGGGCCTGCAGGCTTACCGCGCCGGTGACTTCGAGGCCTCTCTCCCGCTGTTCCGCCAGGCGGCAGAGACCGGGTTCGCGCCCGCACAGACGAACCTGGCCATCCACTACCTCAACGGCCAGGTCGTGCCGCAGGACCTGCGCCAGGCCGTGGCCCTCCTCGGTCGGGCGAGCGAGCAGGGGCACCTGCCCGCCACCTTGAACCTGGCCACCCTCTACGAGCACGGCGTCGGCGTGCACCAGGACCGCAGTCGCGCGATCACCTACTACCAGCGCGCTGCGCTGCAAGGTTCGCCGACCGCCCATGAAGCCATCACGCGCCTCAAGTCGGCCCGCTGATGTCCCCCACGTCGCCCGATCAGGCCGGCGAGCTGCTGCAGCGCCAGCAGGCGCGCCGGCGCCGGGTACGTCGGCTCATGCGTCCGCTGCCACGCCGCGGCAACCTGGCGCGCTACCCGATCCTCAAGTACTTCGCCGGCCCCGCCCGGCGCATGCCCTTTCTCTGGTCCTACCGCCCTGAGCACGTGCGTCCCGCGCTCTACATCGGCTCGATCCTGACCCTGTTGCCCCTGCTCGGGGTCCAGCTCGTCCTGGCCCTGGGAGCGTGCATGCTCCTGCGCGGCAATCTCCCCATCGCGGCCGCGCTCCAGATGGTCAGCAACCCGCTCACGGCCGCGCCGCTGTACGGCCTCACCTACGCCGTCGGCTCGCCCATCGTGACCTGGCTGATGCCCGCCGCCGGCGCCGCCGTCCGCGTGCCGACCGCCTTGGGCGCCGGTGCGCTGGCGCTGGGGCTGGTCCTCGCTGGCTCGATCCACCTCGTCTGGGAAGTGGCCCGGCGTCGCCGCCAACGCGAGGCCCAGGCGCTGCGCGTGCACCGATCCGTAAACAGGGTTCCAACTGGGACGCCGGAACAGGCGTGCTAACACTGTCCACGACGGCAGGACGCCGTTGGGGCGGCGCCAAGGGGCTGCCACCCGCTCGCCAGGAGGCATAAGGAAACGCCCCGCAGGACGCGGGACTGGGCATTCCCCGGCACGGAGGCCGGAAGGAAGCGTCCAGGCGACAGGAGTCGGCGCATGAGTCCAAGGAATGGCCACGTCGGAGCCACAGGCCGGGAAGGACCCCGGCCTCTGGCCGCTAAACCATCACCAAAGAGGGGTATTACCTAGGGCCATCGCGAAGGCGCGCACGGCACACTGACTCCATCACAAGGAGTCGTGCATGCAGTTGCCATTCTTCCGGCGCAAGACGCGCCCCCAGCAGTCCCCTGCGGCGCCGCTGCTCGCCGCCGGCGCCCTCGAGGAGCCGCTGCTGTTCAATGGCCAGCCGATTCCGGTCTACCCCGACCGCGGCCCCCCGGTGCCGGCGGTGCCGCCTGAGCAGCTGCTGGCATCCCAGGCCGAGCAGCTGCGCAAGCTCCATCACGACTCGGCGCTGTCGCACGAGGAATTCCACACCTACATCCTGCCTACGGTCCGCAACTACGCGGCCTACGTTCACCTGCTCCCGGCCTCCGAGGTCAATCACCACTGCGGCCAGGGCGGCCTGTTGCGGCATGGCCTGGAAGTGGCCACCAACGCGGCGCGCCTGTGCAACAACCGCAAGTTCGCCATGGACCAGGTGCCCTCGCTGCGCCACCACCTCGAGCCGCGCTGGCGCGCCTGCGCGCTGATCGGCGGCATGCTCCACGACATGGGCAAGCCCCTGATCGACGTCGGCGCCGTCGACGACACCGGGCAGCTGGTCTGGGCTCCTCATTCCAAGTCCCTCTGGGAGTGGCTGTGCGAGCACCGCCTCACCGGCTACCGGATCCAGTGGCGCGCCGGCAATCGCTACAAGCGCCACGAGGCGCTCAACGCCATCCCGACCTACCGGATCATCCCCGACGCCACGATGTCCTGGCTGCTGCAGTACGGCAGCGAGCCGATGGACCAGCTCGTGCTGATGCTCGCCGGCAACACCGATCCGCGAAACCCCTACAGCCAGCTGATCAAGCAGGCCGACCACCAGAGCGTCTCTAAGGACCTCAAGGCGCAGCACGTCCACCTGGCCTCGACGGCCAGCACCTTCAATCGCAGCCTGGCCGCGCGCCTGTTTCGCGCCATGCACGACCTGCTCGAGGGCGGCCAGTGGATCCCCAACCGCCCCGGCAGCCCGATCTGGCTCACCAGCGAGGGCATCGTTGGTCTCTACCCGGCGGTGTTCCAGGATGCCCTCGATGTCCTGCGCAACGAGGATTTCAGCCCGCTGCCGAACGACTACTCGTCGCTGCTCGAGCTCTTCGCCGACTGGGGTTACATCACCCCTAACCAGCTTCCCAACGGCGCCACGACCTTCACCTGGAACGTGGCCATCGAAACCGAGGAGCGCGGCCGCGTCGTCCAGGTCAAGTCGCAGGTCATCCGCTTCACGCGCGGCGAGATCTATCCGGGCACGCTGCCTCAACCCGCCATCGCACCTTGCTGGGTCCTCGACACCGACGGCAACCCCGTCACGCACGGCACCGTGACGCCGCCCTCGCGACCCGTGGCCGACGCCCTGGCCGATGAGCCGGGGCCGGCTCCCACCGATGTCGAACCGGCGCGAGATCTCCTGGACTTTTCCACGACCTCCAAAGCCGGCGCGGACAGCACCCTTCGTCCGGACGGTCCCGTCGAGACCGTGGCGGTGTCCGAGGAGGACCGCCTGCCGCCCGTCGAGGCTCCGCTGCGCGATCGCGCCCAGGAGGCCGACCCACGCGTCTCGGCCATCGATACGGCCCAAGCCAACTACGAGTCCGATTTCCCCCCGGTCGACGCCGCCAGCGCGTCGCGGTGGCTGCACGAGGCCATGCAGGAGCCGCATGGCCCCATCCTGTTCAAGATCGCCGAGCGGGTCCGCGCCAAGGCCCTGCGCGCGGGCCTCGACGTGGTCGAGCTAGACGGCCTGGTCCATCTGGCGACGCCGGAAGCCTTCAAGGACCTGGGCCTCGAGCCCACCACCGCCCGCCAGGCCTTGGAAGACTCCGGCTGGACCACCTCCGACTCGCGCACGCGCTCAACGGTCGATCTGAGCATCAAGGGCAAGAAGGCCGCCTACGCCCGGCTGACCAAGGACCTGTCCATCACCTTCCTGCGCTTGATGGAAGGCGAGGGCATCGTGCTCACGCAGCGCGACAGCCGAAAGGAACGGCCCGTGGCCTGGGGGCCGCACCTTCGCGAACCGCAGGCAGCCTTCCTGCTCGAGAACCAGGGCAATGCGCCCGGGCAGGCCATCGTCCTCAAGAAGGCGCTCTTCGAGTTCGCCGTGCATGCCCTCAAGGACGACTCGCGCCCGATGGCCGAGCTGCTGGCAGACGAAGCGCGATCGCTGGTCACCCACTTCCTGCGCACCCACCCGGGCCTCAAGACGCGCATTCCTGCGCCGGAGCTGCGCGATCTGTGGTCGAGCACGCCCAATCCCCTCCTCATCCCGGACCCTGCCGCTGGCGACGAAGACGGGGCGGTCAACGGCCAGGGCCATGTTCACTCGCCGCGCGTCTTCAACCCCAAGTTCGACGCTGCGTCCCTCGACCGCAGCTTCCACCAGCTGTTCGCCGGAGCCTGAGCCATGAGCGCCGCCGTCTTCCAGTTCCACGACCCCTTCCGGCCCATCTACGAGTACTACGCGGCGCTGGCCTGGGCCGCTGCCGTGCTCGTCTGCGCCGCCGCGATCGTCTTCACCGACTTCCCGTCCACCTTCTTCATCCTCTTCGGCGCCTTCTGCGCGCTGATGGCCGGCCTCCGGGGCATTGCCGCCATCAAGCTCTACAAGATCCAGTCCTGGCTCCACCCGCGCGACCCCGTCACCATCACGGTCGACGAGCTCGCCGACAAGATTCGCCACCGCGAGGAGAAGGGCCTGGAGCCCGCCCTCTTCCTGGGCTACGGCTTCACCTGGTCCCAGGAGCATACCCAGCTCGTGCACACCATCACCCGCAACGACCCCTCCAAGCTGCTCCCGTCGGTCGAAGACACCCTCGGCCAATCCTGGATCCACGGCATCGGCATGGATCAGGAAGAGGAGCTCTGGGTCCCGCTGGCCCATACCGCGGGCCACATGCTGCTGGCCGCCACCACCCGCGCCGGCAAGACCCGCGAGCTGGACCTGATCTGTTCGCAGGCGGTTCTGCGCGGCGAGTCCATCCTCGTCTTCGACCCCAAGGGCGATGCCGACCTCTACAGCGCCATCGAGCGCGCCTACCAGGCGGCGGGGCGGCCGAACGATTTCGTCTTCTTCCACCCGTCCTTCCCCGAACGCAGCTGGCGCATCGACCCCCTGTCGAACTTCTCCCGTGCCACGGAGCTGGCGTCTCGAATCGCCTCCCTCATCTCGTCCGAACCCGGCGCCGAGGTCTTCACCGCGTTCCCGATGAAGATCCTGACCAACCTGGCCGAGGGGATGCTCCTGATCGACGACAAGCCCACGCTCGCCAAGTTCAAGCGCTATGTCGACAGCGGCCCCGAGAAGCTCGTGATCGCGGCATCGGAGACCTATTTCGAGAAGAACGTGCCCAACTGGCGGGTCGACGCCGAGCCCTTCACGGTCAAGGCGCGAAACAAGGGTGAGCGCGAGTTGGCGCTGGCCTACATCACCTTCTATCGGGACAAGGTCCAGGTCAGCCGCGCCTCGCCCGTGCTCGAGGGACTCTACGGCGACTTCGAGCACGAGAAGGCCCACATGGTGAAGCTGATCGCCGGCCTCTCCCCGATCCTGACCATGCTCACCGCCGGTACGCTCAACGAGCTGCTCTCGCCCGATGCCACCAAGGACGACGATCGGCCCATCACCGACTTCGCCCGCATCATCCGCAACGGGCAGGGCTGCTACGTCGGTCTCGACTCGCTCAGCGACAACATGGTCGGCACCGCCCTGGGTTCGATGTTCGTCTCCGACCTCACGGCCGTCGCCGGCGCCCGCTACAACTACTCCGAGCTCGAGAAGGTCAAGCCGGTCAACGTCATCATCGACGAGAGCGCCGAGCTGGTGTCCGACAAGCTCATCCAGCTGCTCAACAAGGCAGGTGGTGCGAAGCTGCGTCTGATCATCGCCACGCAGACCTTCGCCGATTTCGCCGCCAAGGTCGGCTCCTCCGACAAGGCGCGCCAGACCCTGGGCAACCTTAACAACAAGCTCGCCGGCCGCCTGGTCGATTTCGAGACCCAGGAGTACATCACCGAAGCGATGCCCCAGACGTACGTGCGCCACATCGAGTACACCCAGCAGACCGATGCCCGCACCGACAACATGATGGACTTCGGCTATCGCATGTCCGAGGCCATGAAGGAAACCGAGGTGCCGCTCGTCCCCGCACAGCTGCTCTCGTGCCTGCCCTCCGGCGAGTTCTTCGCCCAGGTCTCCGCCGGCCGCGTCATCAAGATTCGCGCCCCCCTTCTCGTCCACCAGGCCGCCGCATGACCAGCCCAGCCCAGCATCTGATCCCGTTCGGCCTCAAGCGCGCCTTCGAGCGCGAATGCGACCGCGTCCCGGGCCTGCAGCGGGTCTCGGAGCGCTTCCTCACGGCCCTGGCCAAGGCGCTCCCCGCCCAGTCGCACGTGACGCCAGGGCTAGCCCTCTACTACGCCCTGCGCGACGTCGCCGCCTCCCGCTGCCCCCAGCAGGCACTCGACGCCGCCGTCACTGCCCTCGTGCGCGAGCTCGACATCATCACGCCCGACGCCGGCCCCGTCGTCGAGCGGCAGCTGCGCCTGCGCCAGACCCTGCTGGCCCCGGAGGAGAAGGCGGCATGAAAGACAAGGGCTGGTTCCTGCTGATGCTGCTGGTGTTCGTGCACCTGCTGCTCTACACCGTGATCATCCCCGAGGGCTGGCTCCAGCGCGTGCTGACGTCGGAGCGGGCCGCAACCTACGAGTTCCTCGGCAAGGGCAACGCCCAGTACGCCGAGGCCCGCGCGGCCGACCTGTTCACCTGGGCCTTCGTGGATACCGGCATCCAAGCCCAGAGCTTCCGAACCTTCGTTCCCACGCCCGAGCAGCGCGCCAACGATGGCGCGATGGCTGAGGCGTCGTCGCCTGGCCTCTTCTCATGGGTCGAAGGCCGACTACGGGCATTCTGGACCATGGTTTATGGCGTCACGCAGCGCGTATCGTCGGGCATGCTGTGGTGGCCCTTCATCCTGATCACGCTCGTGCCGTTCCTGGTCGACGCCTTCGTGACCCGCAAGATCAAGAAGACCAGCTTCGCGCTCACCTCGCCCCATATGCAGGGCCTGGCCACCCGTGCCATCCCGCTGATCATCATCGGCTACTTCCTGCTGCTGTTCGTCCCGCTGAGCGTGTCCCCCATCGTGGTGCCGGCGCTGATGGTGGCCACCTCCGCGCTCTCGTGGGTCGTGGTTGCCCACTTCGTCAAGCGGGGCTGAGCCGTGCTCTGGCGCGTCCAGCACGGACAGCCGAATACGCCACTGCAGCACCCGCTGCAGGCGCATATGCAGGACTGGGCCGTCGCCGGCGGCGAGCCCCCGCTGCCCATCTCCCAGCTGCTGGCGGAACTTCACCGCGTGGCAGCCCTGGCGTGCGACTGCCGCGGGGCAGGGGACCAACCCACCGCCTGCGTCGTGCGCCTGCCCAGCGCCCAGCTCATCCTGCGCTGGTACAACGGCATCGCCCACGCGGCAGGGTGCCCCTTTCAGCGCCAAACCGAGGATCGCCCTCCCCATGAGGGCCCGCGGCCGGCCCGCGCCGGCGTGAATCGCCCCTGGGTCGATGGCTGGGATCTGTTGGGTCCGGCCATCACCCGTGCCCGCGGCTCCGGGGCAGAGCCGCCGCCCCCGCGCGAGCCCGTCGTCGCCGGCGACGCCCGCATGCCCCGGCTCGGCCGGGTCCTCCTATCGGCCCTGGCCCGCTGCGGCTATGCCCAGGTCGGCGTGCCGGACCTCGACCCACGGGATCCCACCCGTCCTCGCGATCCCCGTCGGTGGGCCCACAAGCTCTTCCGGCTCCTCTCGGAGCCCGTCAACGACCAGCTCACCTTCCAGCAGACCAGCGCGCTGGGGCTGGAGCGCCTCTCGGCCTGGCTGGGCACGCGGCTGCCCCAGGCGCTGCCCCAGTTCGGCGTCCTGCGCCCCCAGGGCGTCCTGGTCGGCCTGGTCGACGCGATCGAGCCCGCCGGCCGCGGATCGCGCCTCCTCGGCTTCGACGGCGACCCACTTCGCACCGCTCTGGTCGATGTCCCCGTTCGGCGCTTCGGCCCCTGCCGCGCGGGGCCCTGGTGGGTGATTCTGCAGGCCGCCCAGGTGGTAGGGACGACGCGTTTCTCCGTCGTGGATGCCTACGCCCACCCCGCCTTCTCCACCGCCTTGCCGGTCCCCGTCGATTCCCAGGCCGAGCGGCAGCTCCTCGAGGTCGTGCTCGGCCAGCTGGTCTTCTGGAAGCGCTATGCCCGGACGAACGCCTTCGTCACCGCCATCAAGCCAGTGCATGACATCGTCACCGAGCACGGCCCCTGTCGCCCCGACCTTCTCCTGTCTTTTCAGGACAGCCAGCATCGCCGGCACGCCCTGGTGCTCGAGTGCATGGGCCTGGACGACGCCCAGTACCAGGCGCGGAAGCAACGCACCCACCTGGCCATGCGGTCCCTACCGGACGTCCACGGCCTCTTCGAATTTCACCCCGATGCGATCCCCCTCGAGGATCTGCGCCGACAGCTCACTGCCGCGCTCTTCGCCGGCGCCCGCCAGTCCACTCAGGAATCCAGTCCATGACCCGTTCGCACATCTTCCTGGCCGCCTCCGCGCTGCTGCTCTCCGGCTGCGCCACCAGTCCGCCTTCCCGAACGCTCGCGCTCGCCCCCGAGCTGTCTCACCACGTCGCCGTCGACGTGGTTCTGGACGGTCAGCGTGTCGGAGGAGGGCAGGGCACCTGGCTCGAGCCTGGCCTGGTGGTCACCACCCTCGATGCCGTCAACGACGTTCCCCCCACGGGCGAGCTGGTCATCCGCGCCGGCGGCGACATCCGGCTACCGGCCTCCCTTTGGACCGGCGGCAACCTCGACGACGCCAACGTCGCCTTCCTGTTCGTCCACCACCCCGAGAAATTCGGCGCGCTCCGTGAGCTCCCGCACCAGCACCTGTGCGAATCCCCGGTGAACGCGGCGGACCCCGGCCATTTCGACGCACCGACGCCCTCTCTCTCCGGCACCCCCGTTGCCGGCCCGGAGGGCTGCGTAGCCGGCCTGCTCTCCGTTAGGGATGGGGAAGTTGTGGTCGTGCCGCTGGACGCGCTGAAACTCGTCGCCCGCGGGCTGCCTGCCCGCTAGATCGCCAGGGCGGTGGCCGCCTCGATGCTGGCCAGGCCCGTTTCAGCGATGAACCTGCTCGGCGCAATGCGGCTTTGCCGCGCGCCGGGGGCCACCTTGCGTTCGGGCAGGGTCACATGCGAGATCGTGAGCTCCCGGATGGCCCGGGTCATGCCGACGTAGAACAGGCGCCGCTCCTCGTCGTACTGCGCCGTCTTGCTTGAGGGCAGGACACCTTCCTCCAGTCCGATGATCCAGACGAAGGGGAACTCCAGCCCCTTCGAGGCGTGCAAGGTCATCAGCTTCACCTTGTCGCCGTCGTCGGCTTCTTCGTCCTGGCTGCGCTGCAGGGTACGCACGCGTTGGACCAGCCGCTTGCTCGCACCTCCGTTCCGGCTCAGAAGGCTCTCCGTCGCCATGCCCATCAGGCGCTTTCCGTCCTGGATCTGCTGCCCCGTCCGGCGCGTATCGAAGGGATTGACGTGCTTTTGCAGGAACTCGCCCACACCCCGCACCACCAGGTCGTCCGACTCGTAGGCACGCACGCCAGGGTGCTGCAGCAGCCGCATCCATTCCCGAAGACGCCCTTGCGTCTCGCCGACCAGGCCGCCCATGGAAGGCATCCCCAGGAAGCGATCGAGCGAGCCTTGTCGCGCGGAGCCCACGACGCTGTGGATCCGGCTCAGCATGGATTCGCCGACGCCGGCCTTCTTCAGCATCATGTCCACGCCCAGCATGTTGCGGTCCACAAGCGAGCCGAACACGCTCAGCACGAACCCCGGCACCGGGCCCTCCCAGAAGCTCGTGCCGCCCTTGCGAGATACCGCCACGCCCTCAGCCGTCAGCCGCTGCTCCACGGCGTCGAGCAGGCGATTGGTGCGCGAGAGAATCCCCCACGAACCCGGCACCCCGCTGCTGATGACCGCACTGACCACGCTGCGTACTTCTTCGTCGCGCGAGGGCAGGGGAATGACGCGGACTCGGCCAGGAGTGCGGTTCGCGGTCTCTATGGCCTTCGGAACGCGTTCAGCGTTGTGTTCGATCAGTCGTGCGGCGGGCTCGATGATCTCCCGCGCACACCGATACGTCACGTTGAGGTTGACGTGTGTCGCGTTGACCTCGTTCTTGAAGCCCAGGAGCGCAGACAGCCCCTCCGCCCTTCTGAAGCTGTAGATCGATTGGTCGTCATCGCCCACTACGGTCGTGAGCACGCCGGCGCGCCAGTGCGCACGCGCCCACGCCAGCTGGATCGCGTCCGTGTCCTGGAATTCATCGATCAGCGCGAACTGCACCGGGAAGGGGGCAATGCTGCCCTCCGCCATCCCTTTGACCGTCATGGCAAGCAGGTCATTGAAGTCCGCCGCCCCGCGCTCCTGCAGCAGGGTCTGGTACGCCTCGAACACGTCGTGCTTTCGCCGGTCCGCCGGCGGCGGCCGCACCGCTGAGACCACCGCCTTGCGCCCCTCGATATAGGACTGCACCAGCGGCAGTTGCAGCGTGGCGCGCTCCTTGTCATCGAGGGTGTCCATCCAGGCCCGGCGCAGCAGCGCCTGTTGCTGGACGTCGCTCAGCAGTTGGAACCGATGGCCACCGCGCTGCAGCTGCTTGAGGCACAGGGCGTGGAAGGTGCCGGCGATGAGCCTGTCCCCCACGTCCGGCATGACCTTGCGGATTCGCTCCTCGAGCTCTTTGGCCGCGTCGGAGGTGAACGTCACGCCCATCAGGCGTGCGGAGGGGTAGCGCTCGAGCAGGAAGCGTGCGCGCTCCTTCAGTACCGTGGTCTTGCCCGAGCCCGGCGGGGCGGTGATCAGGCAATGCCCGACCACCTCCACCGCCTGTCGCTGGGCCGCATTGAGCACGGGTTAGGCGGCCGCGCTGGCCACCGCTTCGGCCGGGGCTTTGCCGACCTTGGCCGCCTTGGCGGTCTTGCCGCCCTGGCGCAGCGCTGCGGCCGCCGCTGCCGTGGCGCGCTGTTTCGCCTTCTGCACCTCGAGATCCTGGGCCGGGCCGCTGCGGCGGACGTCGTCGCGACGCTGCACGCAAGCTGCCGCGCGAACCTTGATCTGGTAGGCCTCCCGGTTGAAGCGACGCATCTTCAGCGTCCACTGCCGGCACGTCGTGATGCGGTCCTTGGGCTTCACCCGCCCGGCGAACCACAGGCTGTCCAGCCAGCTCACCATCTCGTCCAGCTTCTCGATCAGTTCCGCGTAGCGACCGGCGCTCGGGCTGTAGACCTGCAGCTGCAGCTTGTCGACGTTCTCGTAGTTCACGCTCGTGCGCGAGCCGATGGCTTCCGATACCTTCTTGAGCCGCTTGGTCTCTGCGTCGAGCTCCTTCTCGTACTGGTCGAAGCGCGTTTCCAGGACCTCGAACAGCGAGGCCAGCGCCTCGTCGGCCAGGTCGCCTTGCCAGCCCAGGATCACGTCCAGGTAGAAGAAGGTCTCCTGGATCGACTGCCAGCAGCCCTCGTACACCTTCTGCGCCGTGTGCGACTGCAGGGTGATGGGCCGCTTCCAGACCGCATGCGAGCTCCTCGGCTTGAACACGAAGTCCTTGTAGAGCTGACGCCGCCGGCCGGTGCCTGCCGCCGCCTGGGGCGCGGGGGCCGCCCCGGAGCTCTTGCCCGGCGCCGAAGCCTTGCCACCTTGGTCCACCGCCGCCGGCGCCGGCGCGGGGGCCGGCTGGGGCTGCTTCGGCGACGGCCGGGCGCCGTTGCCTCTCGACTGGCCCGCCTGGACCGATCCTTGGTCTTCCATCTCCCTCTCCCGAACGAGCCGCAGAGCGGCGATGAATCCATTGTCCGGACCGGACCCGCTCAATGGCGGCCCTAAACCCCCTGATCCATGAGGGTTTAGCGCCGAAAGCCCGGGAAACCCCACGGCGGACGGCTCCCCCCTTGACTCTGACCCCCTCGGTGGTAGCCTGAGGTCAATTCACTGAGCTCGCTCAGTCGGTCCGAGGCATCGTCAAAGCCGAAACCATCCTTCGAGATGGCTACCCTTCGCCAGCATTGCTGGCCTTTGCGTCTACGGACGCACCCTAAGTCCGGCACTTCGTTGCCGGCCACCACCCGACGAGACTGGCTCGCCAGCTCCGGTGTGTGACCCCTGAGGTTCCTTGCCCGACATTGTCGGCCATTGCGACCTGATGCCTGCTTCCAACCGTCACGAGACTTGACCGACCTCGCTCGCTATAGGTCGTTGGAGCACACATCCGTTCTGGACTGCCTGTCCCACTGGGACTAGAGCAACAACGCGCTTGCGCGTTGGCTGGCCGTACTCGCGACGTGGTCGCGAGCATCGCCCAGTGCTTCGATGGGTAAGTTCGCCGTTTTCGGCGATGCCAGAACGCCCTTTTCTTCGATTGGCCCTTCAGGCCCGTCGATCGCTGCCCGCTGTTTGGCGCAGCACCCTATTCCCTATCGGGGCCGATGGTCCCGACAGGGACTGCAGTCGGTTCTCGGTAGGCATACCCCAGTGCCTCTCCGAGCCCAGGAGTGGACCGCTGGTCTACCTATCGGGCGCGGAGATTCACATGGCTAAGCATGCGTACCGCGGCAATTCTGCTCTGCATCGTCAGCGTCAGAACCGTCAGGACAGCAAGTGGTTCGCCCTTGCTGGTGTTCTGTTCGCCCTGTTCGTCTTCGGCTCGCTCGTCTTCGGCGGCGAGTCCTCGGACAGCATGGAGGTCGTGGGTCCGGAACGTACGCCGTCCCAGGAGAGCAATCCCCTGGTCGACTACGCCACCGGTTCCAAGACCAAGGCGATGCTGCAGGAACTGGAGCAGTAAGTCTCAGGGTTCTCTCCGACCTGAAAACTGCTGCTCTGCCTTTTGACCCGACAACTCATCCAAGCCCTCCGGCTTTGGTGTGTCGGGTCCCCTTTCAAGCCACTTCCTACGAAGTGTCTTGGACGGGGACCTGACCCCCGATTCGGAGAGAACCAGATGAGCATGCAATCGAACATGGGCATGGCCTCCACCAAGGCGACCAGTGGTTCGACGCGCACGCAAGACCCGGTCCGGGTCGAGCAGCGCTTCCACCGCGACCTCGTCGAGGCGTTCCTGGCGACCAGCGGACTCGTGGAACCCCACGATGCCCGCGAGAGCCAGAGCGCGGCCTGACCCATACAGGGCACGATTCCGATCGTGCCCTTCCTCAAGCAGTCCCCGGACTCCTTGAGAAAGGGCGCTTCGTTTTCACCGCAGCACTCGCTGCCTGCCGGGCTCAGTCAGCCCCTCTGATCCGTCCCTAACAGGGGAATCCCCTGTAGGGGCTACTCCTGTGCCGGACACGCACTCGGGCCACACACCGAGGCGCGTTAATCCATCCACACCCGTGTGGGCAGGAGTCATCCATGAGCAGTTCCACCATCAGTCGCAGCATCATCTTCGGGCGACTCGGTGCCGACCCCACGTTCAAGCGCATCGGCGATTCCGCCGTCGCTGTGAACTTCAGGTTGGCCACCGATCACACGTTCAAGAGGAACGGTGAAGTGATTGAGCATACGGAATGGCACGCCGTGAAGACCGTTATCACGTCGAACCAGCTTCCCATGTTCAAGGATCGTCTCAAGAAGGGCCGCAAGGTCCTGGTTGAAGGTCCGCGCATCACCGATGCGGTCGAACGTCCGGACGGCAGCACGCAATACTACGCCGCCATCCGCGCCTACCCGGAGGACATCGTTCTCCCTGACGGCGAGCCCCACCACCGCGAGGACCCGCAAGCCCTCGAGGTCGAAGGTTACGAGGTTCCCTTGCGTGGCGAACACGCTCCGCAAGCCGCCAGCAGGAAGCCGCCGCCGCGCCGCGCACCCGAAAAGGTCGTGGAGCGTCCGTCCGGCCGAAACGCTACCGGCAACAACCGCGACGCCCTCAGTTTCGACGACTGAACGGCGCAACTTCTCCTTCCCCTGACCCGGGGGATTCTGATGTCCCCGGATTGGGCCACGCCTATGCGTGAGTCCGGGGCAGGAGCACCCTCATGAGCACCATGTCGATCAAGCACGGGCTGTTCAGCGGCACCGTGATCCCTCCCGAAGAGCTCGAGCAACTGCTCGATGCCAACAACCAGGTCGTCACCGACCGCAATGGTCAGCCGCGCACCTTCTGGCCCGCCCACTGCCGCACTCCGCGCGTCCTCGAGAAGTTCTCTCCGCTCGACGGATTCGCCATCGAAGTCAGCTCCGTCGAGGCGCCCTACCGGCTCACCGACAAGTACTACGATGCGTCCGGCAACCCCGTGCTGCAGCCCTCGCGGCTGTTCACGGCGAAGCTGGTCAAGGACGGCAGCGCACTCGCCACGGCCACCATCCTGCAGCCCATCTTCGGGCCCTGGGCGGTGAACCTCGGCGAGCAGATCGCCCGCGGCGCGCTGTATGACGCCCTGGGACTCGGTCTGCCGATGCACGTCGACCTCTCTTCGGGGAAGACGGGCGAGCCGGCGCAAGCGGTCGTCGAGGAGCCCATCGTGGCTACCGAAGCGCCCGTCGCCCCCGCTCCGGCAGAGGCACCGGTCCCCGCGGCCGTGGTTCCCGATCCGGTTCCGGTCGCCACAGCGCCTGCCCCCGCGCAGCCGTCTGCGGTCACGCCGATCCAGGTCTCCCCGTCCCGCCCCAAGGCGCCTGGCATCAACGATCACATCGAGAAGAACCTTCTCCAGACGATCGAGATCCAGTCCGCCGCCAAGGGCATCACCGTGCCGACGTTCAAGGACACGGCGGCCGCCAAGGCGTTCCTCCAGGACCTGCTCAAGGGCAATCTTCCGCCCCAGGGTTCGTCGGAGCAGGCGGCATGAGCGCGCTGCCTCTGGTAGCCGTTCCGCCGGTGCCTGCAGGCGGTCAGATCACGCTTCCCGGCGTGGCCAAACCGCTACGGCTGTCCCACAGCCGCAAGCAGACGATGCTCACCTGCGGTCGCAAGTACCGCTACGTGTACGTCGATCGGCTCGAGTCCGATGCCGCGTCCTACTCACTGCCCTTTGGTGGTGCGGCGCACACGGCACTGGCGCAGTACGTAACAGCCCATGCCTTCGGCGCGTATGTCGATCCGGCGGAAGCCTTCGTCCGGGCCTGGACCGAGCAGACCAAGCGACCCATCGCTTACTCCTCGATCTGGTCGGAAGAGGGCTGTCGTCTGTCCGGCATCAAGCTGATGGAGCAGTTCCGCGACAAGTGGGCGGAGCTGGGCTGGAAGGCCGCACTCGACAAGGATGGCATCCCCATCGTCGAGCGCGAGCTGCACGTGCTGTTGCCCGGCGGCGTGGTGTACATCGCCATCATTGACGCCATCGTCGTAACGCCGGACGGGCGCATCCTGGTCATGGATTTCAAGACCCCGGGTGACGCCTCCATGCCGACGTTCGCGGCGATCAGCGATCAGCTGCTGGGCTACCAGGTGGCCGTCAATGCCAACCGTGAAACCCTGGGTCTTCCCAGGGACGTCGATGGCCTGGTCTTCTTCGAGCTCGTCAAGCGCCCGATCCCGAAGACCAAGTCTGGCACCGGTCCGCACATCGTCGTTTCCGAGCCGGCGCCTCCGCGCTCGCGACAGGACATCGATGAGTGGATCCGGGAATGCCAGTTCGTGGCTCGCGACATCCGTGACCAGCGCTTCGCGCGTCGGCCCATGGATTCGTACTGCACGCCCTGTGAGTTGTGTGACTTCATGTCCCACTGCCATAGCGGCATCGGCCATGGCCTCAAGGCCCGCACTTTCAGTTAGTATTTTTGCTAAATAGTGCAGGCAAAAGGCGCAACTTTCGGCCGAGCAACACCACGCCGAAGGTCCTTCGCGCCCCACGAGATCTCGGTGGTCAGCTTGGTTGGTCGAACCTTCGACTCCACGCTGGCCACCGGGCGTCTCAACATGACGGGCTACCAGCCCAGGAGGTCTTCATGGTCGATCTCGACCACAGCCTCGTGCTCGAGGTTGTTCGCTCAGCTCTGCATTCCAAGGGCTGGGAAAGTCTCGATCCACTCGGCACAGCGATTGCCACCAAACGGTTCAAGACGGTCAACGTCGAGGACACCGCTCTGGCGTTCCTGTCTTCGGGTGATGGCTACAACCGAACCCTCGCATTCGAGTTCTACAGCGAGGGGCGCAACACCACCGCGACCGACGGTGTTCTGATCCCTGTTGACGCCACTTCGGCGCAGGCCTACGCGCTCGCGTTGCAGGCCGCCGCCAACGCGGAGAAGTCCATCAACGGTTCTTTCGCGGTGCGCTTGGCCTGATACCTGTTTCGATCCAGCCCCGGTAGTGCAGCTCGGCGTGTCCGCCAAGTTGCCTCCGGGGCTTCTTTCGTTGGGGCGGCTGAGCGACGCGCTCCCTCAGTCGGTCGCCACGCCGCCCTTCCCGTCGAGCTTCACGGTCCGCGCCGGCGGCAGGTTGTTCGGGTCCAGCGGCTTCCAGACCGGTTCGTCGGGCAACTCGCGCGCCAGGCGCTCGGCCGCGGTCCAGCGCAGCCGTACGGCGCTCGCTTCCTCCGGGTGGCCATCCCTGACCTGGACGCGCACGGTCCAGTTCCCGCGCGCCTGCGGCGCCACCGGCGGATTGAAGTGGATCTCGCCCGCGTGCACCCCAAACACCTGGCCATCGCCCTTGCCCTTCACCAGCTGCAGGGCATAGGTCAGGCCGTCCAGGGGCACCGGACCGGTATTGGCCACTTCCAGCTCCAGGATCCACTGGTCGGGGCCGTTCCCCGTCAGCGAAGGGCCTCGATCGGGCGCCTGGCTCGACAGAGCGATCCCAGCGCCTTCCGGCGCGAACGCGGCCGGCGAGTCCTCGGGTACGGCGACAGCCGGCTCCGCAGCTGCGGCTGGCTCTGCCGTCGACGGCCCGCTCTCCGGCTCGCCGCCGGCCTGCGAAGATCCGCAGCCGCTCACCACCAGCAACGCGGTCAATACCAGGCTGACCCCAACGATCCGTGTCATGTCGTGCTCCGTGCGCGTGTTCAAAACGTGGTGCCATTGTGCCGACCAGCTTCTCCCGGTGGCGGGCCTAAACCCCCCGGAATCTGGGGGTTTAGCGAAATTGTCCGCCAACCCCTTGCAACCCGAGCCCCCCAGCAGTAGCGTAGAAACCGAACTCGCTCACCTCGTGGGCAATTCAGGTCAGGAAGCACCTCAAGCGTTCCCTCTTACCGCCCTGCAACAGGGCTCTTCGGCACCACGTGCCGCCAATTCGCCCACGGGCAGGACATGCCCGTCACGGGCGTGTTTTGTCTCGGCGATCACCCCCGACCCTTCATCGCGACCTCCCCGAGCTCTCTTCCTGTCGGGAGAGGTCTGGGGGAGGCCTCGGTGGTCGGGGTCGTTTCGGAGACAAGACCATGAACAAAGCAATCACGACCACCCCGGTGGTCCCCCTCGTTCCGTTGCAGCCGGCGTCCCTGGACATCTGGGACAGCAAGTACCGGCTCAAGACCGGCGATGGCCAGGTCGTTGACCAGGACATCGACGCGACCTACCGCCGCATCGCCAATGCGCTCGCCGCCCAGGAATCCCCGGACATCCGGGACCGCTGGGAGAACGAGTTCCTCTGGGCGCTGCAGCACGGCGCCATTCCGGCCGGACGCATCCTGTCCAATGCCGGCGCCGAAGCCCACAAGCCCAAGGTGTCCACGATCAACTGCACCGTGTCGTGCACCATCGAGGACTCCATGGAGGCCATCCTCGAGTCGGCAAAGCTCGCGGGCATCACGCTCAAGAGTGGCGCGGGCATCGGCTACGAGTTCTCCACCCTGCGTCCCGAGGGTGCGCTCGTTGCCGGCGCTGGGGCCAGCACGTCGGGACCGCTCTCCTTCATGGCGATCTTCGACAAGGTCTGCGCCACGGTGTCCTCTGCCGGTGGTCGACGCGGTGCCCAGATGGCGACGTTCGATGTCGCCCATCCGGACGTCGCGGCCTTCATCCAGGCCAAGCGTGCCGATGGCGTGCTGCGTCAGTTCAACCTCTCCCTGCTGATCACCGAGGACTTCCTCTCGGCGGTCCGCGAAGACGGCCCCTGGAACCTCGTGTTTCCGGTGTTGCCGTCGGAAAGGGAAGGCCTGGACCTGCAGGACCCGAGCAAGGTGATCTGGCGCGAATGGCCCAACCACGACGCCGGCTACACCATCTCAGGCGACGGTCTGGTGGCCTGCCGCATCTATCGCACCGTTCGCGCTCGCGAGCTGTGGGACATGATCATGCAGTCCACGTACGACTTCGCCGAGCCGGGCTTCATCCTCATCGACCGCGTCAACAAGCTCAACAACAACTGGTGGTGCGAGAACATCCGTGCGACCAACCCCTGTGGCGAGCAGCCCCTGCCGCCCCACGGCAGTTGCCTGCTGGGCTCGGTCAACCTCACGGCGTTCGTGAAGGACCCCTTCACCGCGCAGGCGTCTTTCGACTGGGAAACCTACTCGAAGGTCGTCCGCGTGTTCACGCGCATGCTCGACAACGTCGTGGAGATCAACGGCCTGCCCCTCACGGACCAGCGCGAAGAGATCCACGGCAAGCGGCGCCACGGCATGGGTTTCCTCGGTTTGGGGAGCACGCTCACCCTGCTCAGGATGCGTTATGACTCGCAAGAGGCACGGGCTTTCGCAGCAGAAGTCTCCAAGGTCATGGCCCTGGAAGGCTGGCGTGTGGCGCTGGAGCTGTCCAAGGAGAAGGGGCCCGCCCCGGTCCTGGAAAGCTTCAGCCACGTCAGCTTGGAGATGCTCCGGCAGAAGCCGCAGCTGGCACAGGACGGCTACAAGGCCGGCGACATCATCCTCAACGCCGAGCTGCACGCCAGGTATTCGGACTACATGGCTCGCATCCGCGAGCTCGATCCGGACCTGGTGGACGAACTGGCCAAGGTCGGTGCCCGCTTCACGCACCACACCTCGATCGCGCCCACCGGCACGATTGCGCTGTCGCTGGCCAACAACGCCAGCAACGGCATCGAGCCCAGCTTCGCGCATCACTACAGCCGCAACGTCATCCGCGAAGGCCGCAAGACTAAGGAAAAGGTCTCGGTCTTCAGCTACGAGCTGCTGGCCTACCGCACGCACGTCAATCCCGAGGCGATGCCCGACGATCCGATGAATCCGCTCCCGGACTACTTCATCGCCGCCGACAGCATCAGTCCGAAGGCCCACATCGACATGCAGGCGGCATGCCAGCCGTACATCGATTCGGCGATCAGCAAGACGATCAACGTCGCGACCGATTGCCCCTACGAGGACTTCAAGGCGCTGTACCTGTACGCCGCCGAACAAGGTCTCAAGGGGTGCACCACGTTCCGCTTCAACCCGGCCGCCTTCCAGGGCGTGCTCGTGAAGGAGTCGGATCTGGCGGCCACGACGTATCGCTTCGTCCTGGAGGACGACTCGGTCATCGAGTGCAAGGGAAACGACACCATCGAGTACGACGGTGCCCAGCATTCGGCGGCCAACTTGTTCGACGCCCTGAAGGAGGGACGCTACCAGCACGCTGCGTAGCGCCTTCTTTTCCCATCAGCAACCTAAGCACCCGCCCAGCTTCTGGGCGGGAAGGAGACTGTCATGCTCAAGATTGCAAAGAAGATCAAAGGATTCAGCGTCGTCACCAAGGACGCCCCGAAGCCTTCGATGCCCGACCAGTCCGCTGTCCCGACCGATCGCCGCATCATCGTCAAGCCGGTCGAAGGCCTCGCCGAACGCTCCCTGCGTTGGCACAAGCGCCCCGACTCGCATTCCGTGCCCGACACGCACGGTCGTTTGCACCAGGGCCACATGGCGTGGAATTCGGACTTCATCCGCAGTCCTGCGGGCAAGTTCGCGCTCTCGATCTCCCACCGCACCAACGGGACGATCACGCCGTTCGAGATCTGGATCCTCGGCGAGGAAGCGCCCAACAGCGCCGCCGAGATCTGCCGGATCCTGAGCAAAGTGCTGGCCGTGGGGTGCCCGGAGTTCCTCAAGTACCACCTCCGGGCCCTCAAGGGCGCTATCGAGGAGCCGTTCGAGTTCCAGCTGCCCTACACGGGCGACTGGGCTAAGGCCGGCTCCGTGGGTGCCTGCATCGCCCTGGTGCTCGAAGCGCACTGCAAGGCCATCGGTTACATCGACGACAAGCCGGTCGATCCGGGCAAGTCGCCGATGCTGGCCGCCATGACAAGCCTGTCTGAGCCCAAGTCCATGGGTCGGGGCGGCATCGCGTTCTACGAGGACATCGAGAACCCGAACGAAAATGTTCAGTTCACGATGTTCGTCAAGGAATCGATGCTCGAGCCGAGCGGTCAGCTCTTGCCGTTCTCGGTCTGGTTCGCTGGTGAGCGGCTTCCCGCCGAATCTGCGGCGCTGTGCAAGCTCATGAGCTTGGCGCTACGGCACAGCGACCCGGGATGGTCGGTGGAGGTCCTCAACGTGCTGGTCAAGCACGCGGCCAACCCGCTCAAGGAAGACTGCGGCTTCTGGGCGCCGGTTCCTGGCTCGGAGAAGCAGTCCTACTACCGAAGCACGCTGGCCTATGTTGCCACCGTCCTGCGGCACCGCCTCATCGAGGTCGGTCGCCTGGGGCCGGACGGCAAGCCGATCGGGCAGGGCACGCTGTTCGAGGTGCTCGAACCCGAGGCAACACCGCCGGCCACCAGTTCCACGCAGGTTCTGGGCACCCAGTGCCCGGTCTGCTCGGAAATGGCGGTGCAGAAGCGTGATGGCTGTGACGTCTGCCTCAGCTGCGATTTCTCGAAGTGTGGATAGACGCGCAGAAGCGCAAAACTTGCAGGAATTTCGGTTGCGACTTGCACGAATTACTGCTCCTGGCCCCCTCCAGGTCCTCGCCCCAAGGCGAGCGACCTGGAGGGACCGCCACCTTCAACGCCACGCCCCCGGGCGTACTTGCCACCAGCTCATCCGAGCCGGGTGATCTGCTGGCAATTTCGCTCCCCAGGGCTGACTTCCTCCATGGCCTGTGGTATCACTTCAGCCATGGCCTCCGTTGGCCACCAGGATAGCGCCGGCATGGGCTAACCCTATTTCACCAGCGTCGTTCATCGACTGTCTGGAGACCCGCGTACAGGGGACTCTGTACGAACATAAATCCCGGACGGGAGCAATCCCGTTACGGGAGTGCTCCGTCCGGGCTTTGCCCAACGGAGCACAACGATGATCGCCAAGATCAGAAAGATCGGTCGCAACGCGACTCGGACCATGAGTCGCCGCCCGGTGCTCAAGGTCAAGCGCCCTCTCGTGAAAGCGAGGGAGGTGTGCGGGGACCTCGCGTGGCTGGCCATCAAGGCCCTCGCCGCGACGATGGCTGCCCCCAAGAAGACCCTGAAGCCGCTGACGGCCAAGGATGTCCTGGAGGGCCAGCTGTCGTTCTTCTGGGCCCACGACAACGTCAGCAACCGCCTCGCCCTCACCCCCGAGGAACGACGGTTGGCCAAACGGCGAGAGAAAGCGCTGCTTCGTCTCAAGAAGAAGCGCCGGACCAAGCCGAAACGTCAAGGACTGCAGTACAGCCTGGGTGTGCGCTTTCGTGAAACTCCGCGAAAGCTCAAGTTCACCCGCAAGGCGCCGAAAGAGGTTGGGGTCGGAAACGACCACGACTGGGACATGGGTCACGCGCGTCGGCTTCATGCCGCCGTGCTCGCCGATTCCCTGGCGCTCGTGCGCGAATACCTGCTCAGTGGCTCCCTCCGGGTAGCCGAAGTCTGGATGTGGATTTCCAGGCGCGGGCATGACGAACCGTTCGCGTTCGACACGTGCTGTCTGCTGGCCCCCGAGTTCCCGGAGTTCTTCGACGACTGGGATTTGGGTGGCCTCGATTCGGAAGCCTTGCGCGACCGGATCGAGATCATGATCCGGCGTCGGTTCTCCAACCGGCTGTCCACCCTCGTGCGTGTCCTCAAGGCCGCCGTGGTCGATCTCGACCTCGGAGTGTCCTCGGCACGTCAGTGGGTCGCCAGCGAGGACTCCGGGCCCTTGTCGTTCAATGAGTGCGTCGATGCCCTCGGCTTCGACCCTGACACCGTCCGTCGCGAACTTGCGGCGCCGGCGAGCGAAGCCTTGGCCGAAGTGGCCTGACCTACACCCCTACGGGATCTGCTGTCCCCGTATGGGGCGGCGTCCCTTTTTCCTCTCGGAGAACAGAGATGTCGAACTACACCGTCACCACCAAGGACATGGGCACCAGCGGCTTCGGGCCTGCTTTCTCTGGAACGCTCGTCCCGACGTACGACGGCCTTGCGCCCACCCCCTGGCACGTTCCGGTCAATCCGGAGTTCGTGTTCGACCAGGTCGATGCCATGCGCATCCTGGTCCAGGCGTGGATCCGCGAGCAAACCCGTCCCGAGCATGCCCATCGCAAGGGCGTGTACCTGCACGGTCCGACCGGCAGCGGCAAGACCACCCTCCCCGAGCAGTTCTTCGCACGGCTGGGCGTCCCGCTGATTCGCACGACCTGGTCGCCCAAGCGCGAAGCCGAAGAGATGATCGCCTCCAAGACGATCATCGGCGGCGACCTGCTTCCGGTGGACCAGGCCATCGCCATCGCGGCCCGCAACGGCTACCCGGTGCTCATCAACGAGATCGACCTGGCCGACCCGGCCGAACTGGTCAACCTCAACGATGTCATCGAGAAGGGCCTGATCGTCCTCCCAGACGGCACGTCCTTCACGGCGGCTCGCGGGTTCTTCGTCTGCGCCACGGCCAACACGGCGGGCGAGGGCGACGAAACGGGCAACTACCACGGCACCGGTCCTCTGAACGGTTCCACCCTGCGCCGGTTCTACTCGGTCGAGGTGGGCTACCCGACCGAGGAAGCCGAGGTGGCCTTCCTGCAGACCCAGCTGCCCTCCGTGGGCAAGGATCTGCTCGAGGCCGTCGCCAAGGTGGTCACCCGCATCCGGCAGGCCTACACCGGCACGCTCGATGGCAAGCGCCTGGCGTCCCCGATCTCGCGACCGGAGACCGTGGACTGGATCGAGTTGATGGGCCGCTTCGCGTACCTCAAGAGCCGCGGCATTGCCGTTGCCGAGTACGCCATGGGCTTCGCCTTCGCCAATCGGCTGTCCCGCAAGGACCAGCTGGTCGTCGAGGAGCTCGTCAAGTCGGTGTTCTCGGCTGCGCCCGGTGCACAGGGGTCCACCCCGTGAGCCTGGTCACCCTTCGTGAAGACCAGAGTGGTCGGGGCTTCTACCTGACCACCATCGAGGTCAACGCCCAGGGTGACGTGCTGGTTTCCCGGAAACGGGAAACCGGCAACGCCAAGCCCCAGGTCACCCGTTATCCGGCCGCTTCCCTCAATGGGACCGCGCCGGAATTCGTCCAGCAGCTGCAGGCCAAGTTCCTGGCCCAGGGCATGACGGTCGTCGAGGCACAGAACAACGTGCCCTCGCAGATCATCTCCCTGACAGTTGTTCCGTCGTCCCCGCGCTGGGAGTTGGTCGAGCAATACCTGACCATGCTCGGGGACTTGCCGCCGACCTTGACGCCGTCGTCCGTGCTGGAGAGCCGCAGGCTCCACACCATGGAATTCGCCGTCACCCCGCAAGGCAAGTCGGACCTGAAGTTGGTCTTCCAGATCATCGCCAGTCCATCCGACCGCCCGCGCTGGGACACGGTCATGCGTCACGCCATTGTCGCCGTCCTCCTGGACGCCGGCACGTCCATCACCATCGACGATGAGCAGGAGCACGTGCAAACGTGGCTGGGCAAGCAGTCGAGCACGATGGATGACGCGATCTGCGACTTTCTCGCCAATGCCGGCCTCATCCGCCGCCCCATTCGGATCGAGCAGGTCGCCAGTGCGTACGCAATCGGCTTCTAAACCGAACTTCGGTTTGCCCTCAGTACATCGAGGGCTTTTCCGTGGGCACTCAGCGAGTGTCCAGGGTCAAGCCCACGAATCTTGAGCCAAGCGCTCAGAAGGCACCAGCGAGCCATAGAGCTGGTTAATCACCCGACGGGTGTATGTCACCCGTTACGGGGGACATGCGTCCGTTGGATTCCTACGACTGCACCGCAGTCTTTCGACCAATGGAGTCAACCATGTCCGTTCATGTCACGAGTGTCGTGATGCCCGAGGTGGTCATTGCCACTTCTGCGCTTCGCATCTGGAGCGCCAGCACCAAGCTCGACATCGCGTCCGAGGTCTCGGCCTCCGCGCGTCAGGAGCTTCCTCCCAAGGAACTGGCCAGCGATGGCCGGATCTTCTTGATCCCGGCGAAGTATCCCAACAACCCCAAGCTCAGCACGCCGCTGACGAGGCTCACGAGCTGTCGGAAGGCCGTCGACCGCATCCTGCGATCGCGCGGCATACCGATGCTCAACGGCATCGCCATCCCGGCCGACCAGACCGACGACGTCCTGGCCGAGCTCGACGAAGTGGAGCGGAACTTCCGCACCACGCTCGACGAGCTGGTGGCCGAGCTTCCCCAGCTGTACGCCATGCAGGAACAGGCCTACCCAAAGTGGGCGACCCTCCTGCGAAAGCATCAGCTGTCGGAAGCCAAGGTCCGTGAACGCTGTGTCTTCGACGTGCCCATCCACAAGGTGGCCATGCCGGAGTCCGCCGCCGCGGCCGCCCGTCTCGGAAAGAGCACGACCGACCGTGCGCTGCCCTCGCTGCTCGAGGACATCGCCCAGCGGGCGACTGAGCGTCTGGACGCGATCACCAAGCTGGGAGGCAACATCAACCAGCGCTCGGTGGGTCCCGTCCGCCTGATGGTCGAGAAGCTGGAGACCTTCAGCTTCATCGACGGGCGTGTCTCGGCCATGGCATCTGCGCTCACCGCGCAGCTGGCCCTGATCCGGCACACCGGCCCGCTTGAGCCCACTGAGGCTGCCATGTTGGTCAGCGTCTTGACCACGATGGCTGCCCCGGACCGCCTGCTGCTTCTGGCAGCCAGCGGTGTCCCTGCGACGGGTCTCTCGCCGCAATCGCAGCTCGACCTCGAGGACGCCCCGGCGCCCGCCGAGGAGTCGATCGCTTCCATAAAGCAGGAGCTTGGCGTCGCCCCGGCCCCTGCCGAGGAAGCCTCGCCTGCCTATGCCATTGGTTTCTAAGGAGCACTGACATGGCACGAGCCAAGAAGAAAGCGGCCCAGGCCGCTACGACCCACAGCAACGCCCTCCGGGGCTTGCTGTTCCCCGGCAAAGAAGGTCGCAACCTCCTCAAGGAGGCCAAGGCTCTCGATGCAGCCTTGCCCCTGATCGCTCAGGGCCTGGTTGACCAGTCCGGGCATCAGATCCGCCTGGCCAGGCAACACGGCCCGGGCGCCTGCACCGACGGCACCACCATCTACCTGATGGACGCCATCGCGCCGACGTCCACGCGGGACGAAGAGTCGTATCTGCTCTTCGTCGCGCTGAAGATGGGGTTGCTGCACCACGAGCTGGGGCACGTCAACCACACCGACTTCAGCCTCCCGCGTGCGGCCGACAGCCTCACCTGCTACCTCGAGAACCTTTTCGAGGACATCCGGCAGGAGAAGGTGCACTGCGCCACCGTCAGGACCGGTCGGACTTACATCGAAGCCTTGGGGATGGCCATGATCGACGCTGGCATCGACACGCCGGCGTCCGACCAGGCCTCCCCCACGGAGGTGTTCACCTCGTTCCTCTACAGCTGGCTCAGGGTGGAGGTCAGCGAGGAATACGCCTACCGGCCCCAGCTGGACATCGCCAGGGCCCAGATGCAGCGCACCTTCGACCCGCCGTTCATCGCGCACGTCGAAGCCATGCTGCCCCGTGCTGCCACGCTCGCCTCGACCCTTGAGGCCATGCACCTGGCGGAAGATGTGCGCGCCTTGCTCGAGCAGGAGGCCGCCAGCCGCCAGCAGCAGCAGTCCAACGGCCAAAACGCCGGCGGCTCTGCAGGTGGCGCTTCGGCTCCCGGCCAGGCAGGGCAGGGGGATGCCTCGACGGATGCTTCGGCGTCCGGACAGGACACCTCTGGCAACTCGGCCGGCGCGGCGAGCAATTCCGGCGGTTCCGGTGCGTCCAGTCACGACCCCAGCGCCAGCAATGGCGCCGGCGGCCAGGACCAGGCCAACACCGCCGACGGCGACGCCTCGCAGCCCACTCCGAGCCCCGCGCTCCAAGCCCTCCAGGACGTTCTGGACGGCAAGGACGTGAACCCGGACGCTGGCTCGCGCGATGGTCGTGTCCGCCAGCTGCTTGAGGCGGTCTCCCAAACGCTCCAGAACAACGGGGCGCAGGTGATCGCGGTGGACCTCGCGTCCATCCAGGCAGCCACGGAACCCGAGCGCTCACTCCGGACCGGCCTCACGGTCGATCTGGACGAAGGCGCCGGCATCGTCACCCGCCTCCAGGCCCAGCTTCGGCAGCAGCTCTTCGCCGAAACCCGGACCCGGACCGGACGCGCCGCCCACGGCACGCGCTTGGACCCCAAGCGCCTGCACCACGTGGCCTTCGGTGACCCCCGGATCTTCCGGACCACCCACCGAGGCCGCGCCGTGGATACGGCCATCGTCCTGCTGGCGGATGTCTCGGGCTCGATGCAGGGAACGCGCATCACCCTGACCGACCAGGCGCTCTTCGCCACGGCCTGCGCCCTGGAGACGCTCCCCGGAATTGCTGTTTCCGTGGCGACGTTTCCGGGCAACCAGCTCGTCCTGCCCTTCGGGGTTCGGGCGCGCCGGGAGCGGGATCGTTTCACCCTGCAAAGCTTCGGCGGCACGCCGATGCACCAGGGGATCATGATGGCCAACCGCATGCTCCAGCTCCGCAAGGAGCCCCGGAAGATGCTGGTCGTCCTGACCGATGGCGAGCCGGATTGTGGTCCGACTTCCATGGCGGCGATTTCGGTGTCCCATCGAATGGGCATCGAGGTCTACGGCTTGGGCATCCAGACCGCGTCCGTCGAGCGTTACTTCACCAACTCGCAGGTCATCAACGACGTCAACGACCTGCCCACGGCCCTGTTCGGACTGCTTCGCAACAGGCTCAGCAACGCAGCGTGAGAGCAACCATGAACCGCACCAGCAAACTGCAGCAACTCAAGGACTTCACCGACACGGTGAAGTTCAATGCTGTCGGCAACTGGGACCGGATCCTCTGGACGCTCGTCCCGGAGGTCATCGAGGCCCTGCAGAAACCCGGCAGGCACGTTACGTGTCCCTTCCACGGCGGCAAGGGCGACTTCCGTTTCCATCGCACCAACTACAAGGAAACGGGCGAGTCGCACTGCACGTGTGGGCACTGGGATGGCTTTGGCCTGATCCAGAAGGCCCGTGGCTGGACGTTCACGCAGGCGGTCGAAGAGGTTGATGCGGTCTTGGGAGGCAAGGGCTACCAGCCCGTCGTGCCCTTCAAGCCCACCAGCCGACCGGCCGTCGACGTGAGCGCTTCAGACGAGAAGATCAAGGAGCGCATGCAGAAGTGGTGGGCCGAGTCCGTGTCGATCGATCATTCCGACGCGGCCCCGGCTCGCCGTTACTTCCGCAATCGAGGGATCGGTGAATTGATCCTCCCCGTGCAGGACATCCGCGTGCACCCCTCCCTGGGGTACTACGAGGAGAAGGCGGATGGCAGCTGGGTTTGCACCGGCCGCTTCCCCGCCATCCTGTGCGCGGTTCGTCGCCCCACCGGCGGCGTCTCGACGCTCCACCGCACCTGGATCACCCACAAGGGGTCCAAGGCGCCGGTGGGGTGCCCGCGCAAGCAATACACGTCGCCCTCCACCTCTCCGGTGCAGGGCGCGGCCATCAAGCTCGACCAGCACCCGACCAACCCGGTGCTGAACCTGGCTGAAGGCCTGGAGTCCGCCTTGGCGGCCCGGGCCATCACCCGCAACCCGACCTGGAGCGCCCTGAACAAGGAGCTCCTGCGTCAGGTGCAGGTACCCGACCACGTCCGGATCGTCACGATCTGGGCCGACCGGGACCGCAGTGGCGCCGGAGAGCAGGCCGCCTTGGAGCTTCGCGATCGACTTCGCGAAGAAGGCCGCTCGGCAGTGGTCATGCTGCCCGAGATGCCGATCCCCGAGGACCAGAAGGGCGTTGATTGGAATGACGTGATCGCCACGTTGGGGATGGAACCGGCTCGCCGGCACTTCCACATCCAGCGCTGGAATCGCGGTCTGTTCCAGAAGCTCAGCGAGCTCGATATCGACCCCGCCACCATCTACCTCTGAAACCTTTGCACTTCTTTCAAGCCCCCGACTTCGGTCCGGGGCTTTTTTCTTGCCTGGAATTTGGGCTTCGCTCGCTTAGAGCGGCTTGCCGCACAGGCAGCGCGGATTGATGCGCGCCAGCGCGTGGCCTGGCGTGAAGCGCCCGCACACACACAGCCGGCCACCCTGCGCCTCGGCCATGGCTTCACGACTCGGCGGCTCGCGGTACATCGGCGATCGTCCCGATGCCGCCTCCGCTTCCATGTTCGCCGGCGACGACGAAGCCGCAGACGTCGGACCGCGTGCCGCTGTCACGGTGACGGCGCAGTTCGGCAGTCGCGAGAGGTAGGCGCTGAACAGCCCGACGTCGCCCACCTGTAGCCCCGCCGGTCCACCGGCGTGGATGGCCCGACCGACGGCGTCGGCGTCCGGCAGCATGGCCTCGGTGAGGAAGCTGGTCGCTTCCACACGCAAGTCACAAGGCGCCTTGGTATGGGCAACGGCGTCACTCAGGACAATCAGCTCCTGCTGGGCCCGCGTGATCGCCACGTAGGCCAAGCGCCGCTCCTCTTCGGACTCGGCGCCCGGGCCGGCCGGCTTGAGGCTCCCCAGCACCACCAAAGGCCACTCCAGGCCCTTAGCGCGATGGCAGGACGTAATCAGCACCCGCGGCTCGCTGCTGCGCACGTTGCTGGCCACGGTCATCGCCGTACCGAAGCTCGCCAGCATCTCGTTGATCGAGCTGCAGCGCTCAGCGGCCTCACGCACGGCCCGGACGTTGCCCAGGATGGCCGCCGCCCGGTCCTCGTTGGCCGCGGTGCGCTTGACCAGATCCTCGAGGTTGGTGATCCCCGTGTACATCCCGATGCCGACCACGGGCCGGGCCGAGGATGGCATTCGCCATACCGCCTCCAGGGCTTCCTTGCGCTGCACGATGCGCCGCACGGCCTCCGCGTTCGCGGGGCTGCGATCTAGTTTGTTGATCAGCTCGTCGGTCCCGGCGAGAAACTCTGCCGCGTCCTGGCTCCCTCGCACATGCGACAGCCAAAGGTTGTGCTGCTCGGCCGTCAGGAACGTCGCCGGCGTCCGAAGCAGTCCGTCCAGGCATTGCTCCTGCATCACCTCGTTTTGGATCTCCCACCGCCCCACCCACAGACTCAGCAGACCCACGAACCCGGCCACCTCCTGCACCGCAGCCAGCGAGGGGCGGCCGAGCACGAAGTAGGGAATCTTCGCCGCGGCCAGTGCCAGCTCGAAGCGCACCGCATCGTTGAACTCGCGCACCAGCAGGCACGCGTCGTCGAGCCGGCCGTCCGCCTGCAGCGCCTTGAACCGCGCCACCAGCGGCTTGAGGTCACGCTGCGAGAGCACCGTCAGCGCCGTCGGCGGATTGCTCGGCGCGGAAATCGTCATCTTGGGAATGCGGACGGTGTTGTTGCGGATCACGGCGTTCGCCGCCAGCGCCGTGGCGTGTCCGTATCGGAAGTTCTGACTCAGCGTCATCTGTCGCATCGGCTTGAACAGCTGCGGCATCTCAGTGGTGAGAATTTCCGACCGCGCCCCGCGCCAGCCGTAGATGGCCTGATCGTCATCGCCCACGGCCATCAATCGTGCGTTCTTCCCCACGATGCCTTGCAGCAAGTAGAGCTGGACGTCGTTGAGGTCCTGAGCCTCGTCGGCCATGACCTCCTGCGCGAACGTGTTGAACAGTGCCCACGTCTCTTCGTGCTCGCGAAGCACCAGAGCGGTGTCGTAGATCATGTCGTCGAACCCGACCAGCGCAGCCCGCTTGCGCGCCGCCTCGTAGGCTTCGAACGCCTTGATGAACGGCCGCGTCACCGCGCTGTAGCCCGATGTATTCCACACGACGTCTGCCGGCAGCAATCCGGCTTTCACCTGGCCAATGAAGGTCGGGAAGTCGTCCGCGCAGCTGTACATCTCGTTGAGCTGCTTGGCGTTCCAAACGCTCTTGAGTGCCTGCCTGGCCAGCTTGGCCAGCATCGTCCCTTCGCCGTCCACCTTGAATGGTCGCACCAGTCCTTCCTGGCGCAGCCGGTTGAGCATGTTGAGCCCCAGGCTGTGGAAGGTCCTGACCGTCGTAGCGCGGCCACCCATCGTCTCGCCGAGTCTGCGCTGGAACGATTCCGCGGCCGACTTGTTGAACACTAGGTTGAGCAGCGTCCTCGGGTCGAAGCCTTCCCGCACGAGCGCTTCGTTTCTTCCCACCAGCACCGTGGTCTTGCCGGAGCCGGCCACCGCCGCCACCAGGGCGTGCTGGCCACGATGGTTGATTACCTCGAGTTGTTCATCGGTGTACTGGGGCATCGACCTTCAGAGTTCGTCGCCGGCGCGTTCGCCAAGGAATATCACCTCGCCGACGACGGCCGAATGCTTGACCCTGTTCCAGTAGGGCGACCGCTCTGCGCGAAACTCCCAGCCGTCGTCCGAATTGCGCAACCAGCCCAGTGCGAGTGCCTCGCCGATGGTGGCCACCGCCAGGCGCTCGTGGCGCCCGCCCATCAGCTCCTTCTCGACCACCACCATCACCGGCGAGCCGCGGCCGCGCAGGATGCCTGCGAGCCACTTTCCCCGCGCCCGCCGCAAGACCGGCTCGGGGCAGGGCAGGGTCTCGCCCTTGAGGTCGAAGCGGTCGACCCAGACCACATCCGGCGGCAGCTTGCTGCCCAGGATCCGCTGGGGATCCGCCCCCGTCAGCTCGATGAACTTGAGCGTCTGGTCAAGACGCGGGAAGGACAGCGCCTCGGTCTCCCACTTCTTCACGAAGCTCACCGAGCACCCCAGCGCGTCGGCCACCTCCTGGCGGGTCTTCTTGGCGGCTACGCGTGCGTCGCGCAGCCGTTCGGCCAGTTCCCGGTTGCCTTCTTTGGGTGGGGTAGGAGCGGTCATCGGGGAGAAAGGTAGCACGGGGAGACCACTTTCCGTCCCGGCGGCCCTCACCAGACCCCCTGTGTACAGGGTAGGGCCTTGCACAGGGCCAAATTCGGGCGCAAGCTGGTCCTGTCCGTACCCCTTGGCGCTCCCCGGAGACACACCCATGACCCTTGCCCAGCAAACGGCCCCTGCCAGCACCCTCCAGGGCGTCATCCAGGCCTTCGGCAACCACCAGCACCACCTGTCCGAGGACCAGGCCCAGATCTTGGTCCGCGAGATCGGCATCGACCCCCTGCGCGACCTGTTCCGGGGCGAGAGCGAGGAGCTGAAGTCGCGCCGCCGCGAGATCTACTTCCTGGCCCGCGTCATGGACCGCCTGGAGCAGGGCCAGATGCCGGTCACCCTGGTCGAGGCCCGCGCCCTGACCGCGAAGTTCGGCGCCCAGGCGCTGGGCCAGCGCCTCTTGGACGCGTTCCAGAACCGCAACCAGGCGGCCCTCAAGGCCCTGCAGCTGCAGATCGACGCGCTGCGTCGCGAGGCCGACCCGGAGCCCGGCCCGGCCGGCAGCGCCCCGCAGTCCCAGGCCAGCCAGGCCTCGGCGGCCCCGATGGACCGCGAGCCCATCCACCGCACCACGCTCGCGCCCCCGGTCGCCCGCCAGGTCCACACCACGGCGCCGGGCGAGGGCGAGCCCGTCACCCCGACCCGGCCGCCGGCGGCGCGCCAGACCAACGTCCGCGAGATCGCCCCCCAGGCCCGCCAGCAGCGCCAGCAGCGCCAGGAGCCGGCGCACCCGCCGCGCGGCCAGGAGGAGCCCTCGAGCCGCGAGAACGCCCCGCCCAACGAGCGCCAGATCCACGAAGCGCAGGCCGGCGCCGGCGAGCGCCGCTACGACCAGCACAGCTGCTACGGCAAGGACGTGGCGGTGACCTTCGAGTGCACCCCCAACCGCGATCGCACCGCCAACACCGTGAACATCAAGGTGGCCAAGGCAAAGGGCGCCACGTGCAAGCAGGGCGTGGACTGGGCCAACGGCATCATGATCGCGCTCGAGCCCCACGAGGTGCAGACGGTGCTCGCCGTGCTCTGGGGCATGGGCGAGAAGGTGCGCTACGCCGGCCACGGCCACGACAACCAGAAGTGGTTTGAGATCCAGGAGTCCACCGGCGAGTACGCTGGCGCGATCCGCTTGACCGTGGCCCACGGCCAGGACCGCCGGCACATCAACATCGGCCACACGGACGTGGCCGAAGTGGTCGGCATCTTCGTCCGCGCGGCCGCCACCCAGCTGCGCATCCCGTCCAACCTGCTTCCGGCCACCTGCCGCCGCGCCTACGACCTGTTCCAGAAGAACGCCGAACGCCGCTCGGCCTCCCAGGGTCAGCAGCAGCGCCGCACCGGCTGATCGGCTCGAAAACCATAGTCCGTACGAAATCGTGCGGACTGTGGCCCCGCTAAACCCTCACGAAACCGGGGGTTTACCAACCCTTATCGGCGCCCCTCCTCTTGCACCATGGCTCCATGGAAGCCCGAAGTTCGGGCCACACACATGGAGCGTGTATGTCTGGGGACCGAGTTTCCCTGCCGTGGCTGACCAGCCAGGCTGAAAAGATTCTGCCCGTCCTCGGCTCGCTGGCCCCCTCGCCGGTGTTCCCGCGCCCGGCCATGGCCATCCCGCTGCCGAGCTTCGGCACGGCACCACGCCAGCTCACCCGCCTGCAGGTGCATCGCACGCCCCCCAAACAGCTGCTGCAGTCCCTGCTCATCCAGCATTGGCCCGAGCAAACGCAGGCCCTGCTGCTGCTCTACAACCTCGACGGCAACGGCAACCTCAGCGACGCCCTGACCGCGACGCCCTTCTGGCTGGGCTACGCCTTCGCGCCCGACCAAGGACAAGGCGAGCTGTGCCTGCGCCTGATGCTCAACTCCATCACCGGCACGCTGCAGCAGCGACCGGCGCGCACGGCTTTCGAGGCCAGCGCGGGGGCCGTCGAGGCATGAACACCATCTTCGCCCATCGCCCCTGGTCCGATGCCGAAGCGGCCGAGCACCGCGCAGGTGCCGAGGCTCGCCTGAGCGCGCGTGCCCGGCGCAACGGTCGCATCAACCACCTCCTCATGGGCGTCGCGGCGTTCTGCGGTGCCCTGTTCGTCCTGTGGCGCGATGCCCCGATCGCCCTCTGGTTGGCTGCCGGCGGTGCGGTCGCCGTGGGCGCCGCGCTCTACTTCGCGCGAGCCGGCCTCGATCCCGACCTCGAGCTCCGGCGCTGGGAGTTCGACCACGGCTACCGCGTGGTCCCGTCGGCGCGCCTGGAAGTGCTCCTGGCCGACAGCACGCTGCCGGCCGAGATCCCGGCCGCCATCCACCGCTGGCAGGCCCTGGGCTACAGCCTGCGCCGCCGCGACGTCGACTTCCTGCTCGGCGTCGCCGGCCGCACCGACCACGCCGCTGAATCGGACGAATACTTCAACTACGTCCTGCTGCGCGAGGACGCATGAGCCAGGAGATCCTCGACCTGGCGGAGAAGCTCGACGCGATCTACCAGGAGACGCTGGATCGCCTCGAGCAGCAGACCCGGGATTCGGTGATTATCGACCAAGCCCTGCGTCGCCTTCTCGACCAGGACGGCGACCAGTCCGTTCTCCAGTGGGACCCCGAGCGCGCCATGCCGCCCCATGCCGCGTTCCGCGCCCTCGCGCTCAAGCTCATCGAGCGCGCACACGCGGTCGCGTCCAACGATTTCCCCCTGCTCGAGGTCCACTACGCCGATCTCCTCTCGTGGTCCGGTGAGCCGCGGCGCTACGAGCTTCCGCCCTCCGAGCAGTTCATCGCCCGCATCAACTACGCCCGCGCCCAGTCCCTGCGGGCCTTCTGGATCAAGCTCAGCACCCGCCTGGCCCCGGACACTCGCCCCCTCGATGCCGAGGTCGACGCGGTCACCGACCTGGTCGCGTGCTTCGGCAAGCAGGTCCCCGAAGCGGTCCTGATCCCCACGGTGCGTCAGACCGCCACGGTCTCACTGGTGCTTCTGCTGCCCCGCGGGTTTCGCGAGCAGGCCTACAGCATGTCCCCAGGCAATCTCGAGCGCTTGTGCTGCGGGATCCAGTCCATCAGTACCTTGCTGCTTCTCGAGCGCCGGGTGAAGGCGGCGACCGCGCTCAATGAGGCCATCGCTGCCCTGACCGGAAAGCTGCGCGCCAACTTCAGCCAGTACGCCCACAAGGACACCTATTTCTGGACCGAGCACGGAACGATCGTGCTGTTCCAGGACCACGTCCAGCTCCGCATTCCCGTGGATCTCTTCGCGCCGATTCGTGCCGCCGTCGGGCGCCACGTGCACAACCCCCAGTTCGTCGGCGCCCTTCTCAACGAATACGAACCTGTCGAGGCCTGACCATGAATGCCGCCCTCCAGGCAGCCAAGCTGCCCAAATGCCCGGATCCCGCCTGCCTGGCCTGCCAGCGCCGTCTTCGGGACGTTCGTCCCTACCGCTCCATCGCTCCCAACAGCCGGCTGGTCCTCGTCCACGTGCTCTCGCGTTGCCAGTGCGGCCAGCGCCACATCGGCGTCCGCGCCCTGGTGCGCACGTTCGCGTCCCTCAAGTTCAAGGGGCAAAAGCTGTACCGCTACACCGATGAACACAAGGCGGAGCTCGACGCCACCATGGAGTTCCTGACCCGCGGCGCCCAAGGCGGCGACGCGCAGCTGCAGGACCTTCCCGATCAGCCCCAACTCGTGGTCTGGTTCGAGAACACCCTCTACGACGCCGGCCGTGCTGGCGCCGCCGGCCCTGTTCCGGGCCTGCTGGCCGGCCAGCTCCCGGTGCTCGACGGAATCACCGTCCTCGAGGCGCGGCAGCACGATCAGGTCTACCTGGCCGGCGTGCTCGTTGCCGCCGATGGCCCCGATGTGGCCCGTGACTTCGTCCAGCGCGTCCGCGACGCCGCCGCCCAGCACGGCACCGTCGCCTGGGTTCGCCGCTACGACGTTGCCGAACACGCCGTGCGCTGGGACACCCACGCCCCTGCGCCGGGCTCGCACGACTTTCTCCTCAAGGCCGGCTGACATGTCCGATCCCCGACCGCGGCGAGCGCCGCCCCTGACCGCACGCGAGTGGTTCATCGCTCTCGTGCTTCCCCTGTGCCTCATCGGTGCCCTCGGCCTGGTGGGGTACGTGCTTCACACCACCTGACAAGGAGTCACCCCATGAAGTTCTTCTCCGGTCTGATCATCCCCGTGTTCCTGTTCGCCCTGATCGGCGCCACCCTGGCCGAACCCGCCGAGGCCCACGATCACGCCAGCCACGAACTGACCACCTCGGCCAGCGAGGCGGCCAAGACCTGCGACAGCGAGGCCAGCCACTGCGATCGCGCGGATGACGGCACCTGCGCCTACCCCGACGGCGCCTGCTGCAAGTCCGTCCAGGTTGCCTCCGTCGAGACCGAGACCCACTGCGAGAACTGCCAGTGCGAAGCCGACTGCGCCTCCGGCGACTGCCCCGAAGCGTGCGACGGCTGCGAGTCCTGCGACGGTTGCAGCCACTCCGACGGTCACGTCTGCACCGAGTACCGCACCCACGCCAAGGGCCTGACCAGCAAGCACCAGTCGGCCAAGGCGGCCAAGCCGGCGAAGGAAGCGGCGGTCGAGGTCCTGATCGGAGCCGGTGCGCAGGCCATCGCCCGCGCCGCAGCCATCGGCGTCGAGCACTGAGCCACCTGCGTGGTTTTCAGTTCCCCCGCATTCCTGTTCCTGTTCCTACCGGCCGCCCTCGCCTTGTGGTGGTGGGCGGTGGGGCAGGGCAGGGTGCGGGCGGCGCAGTGGCTCCTGATCGCCACCAGCATCGCCTTCTATGCCCTCTGGAATGCCTGGCATCTCCCCATCCTTGCGGGCTTCATCCTCGGCAACTACGCCGCAGGCCAGGCCTTGGCTCGTCGCCCCAGCAAGCCCCTTCTCGCCGGTGCCATCGCCGGCAACCTCGCCCTGCTTTGCACCTTCAAATACCTCGGGTTCTTCACGGCTGCAGTCAATGACCTGACCGGGACCACGTGGGCTGTCTTCTCCCTGGCCCTGCCACTGGGGATCAGCTTCGTCACCTTCCAAGCCATCGCCTACCTGGTCGACAGCTACCGCGGCGTGGCGCCCCGGAGCAGCCTTCGACGCTTCGCGCTCTTCCTGGTGTTCTTCCCTCAGCTCGTCGCCGGCCCGATCGTTCACCATGGCGACTTCGCGCCCCAGACGCGCTGGCTTCCGGCCTGGGACTGGCCCCGCGCCGCCAGGGGACTGTTCCTGCTGTGGCTCGGCCTGGCCAAGAAGGTCCTGATCGCCGACCCGCTCGGCGCACTGATCGACCCGCTGTGGGCCAGCGCGTCCCAGCTCAACCTCGTCGAGGCCTGGCTTGCCCTGTGGGGCTATGCCCTGCAGCTCTACTTCGACTTCTCGGCGTATGGGGAGATGGCGATCGGCCTCGGCCTGCTGTTCGGTTTCCGGCTGCCCGTCAACTTCAACTCGCCCTACAAGGCCACCACGATTGCCGACTTCTGGCGCCGCTGGCACATCACCCTGTCCACCTGGCTCCGCGACTACCTGTACGTCCCGCTGGGTGGCAGCCGGCAGGGCTTCCTGCGAGGCCTCGCTGCAGCCGCGGCCACCATGTTGCTCGGCGGCCTTTGGCATGGCGCCGCATGGACGTTCCTGGCCTGGGGCGCCCTGCATGCGGCCTACATCGCCACCTATCGCCTCTGGGTGGCCCTTCGCCCTCGTCCGTTGCCGACGGGGCTCGCCCAGGCCCTGACGCTCCTGGCGGTTGTGCTGGCCTGGCTCCCGTTCCGTGCGCCGAGCTTCGAGGTCGCCGGCCAGCTGCTGGCCACCCTGTCCGGGGTGTCGGCGACGGCCTTCACGGGCTTCACCTCGCCGGCGGTGATGGCCATCCCGCTTCTGCTCGCCCTCTGGATCGCGGTGCTTCGCGCCCCGAACGCGCTCGAGCTCGCCGACCGATTCGACCCCCACCGGCCTGGCCATCGCTTCCTGACGCACGCCGCCACCGCAGCCTCGGTGCTGTGCATCGGCGCGACGGGGCAATTCCTCTACTGGTCCTTCTGAATGTCGCGCATGGACGCCCGATTCATCCGCGAATCCCTCCTGGCCGCAGGCGCGGCGCTCGCCATCATGGTCGGCTTCAACGCCATCACCGATCCCACGCGATCGCTCTACCCCGGTCGCGGCCCGGCCACCCAGGTGGCGAACGATCGCGCCGTGAAGCTCGATGCCCTGGTGTCGCGCTCCAACCCCCCGGAGCTGCTGGTGATGGGCAGTTCCAGTTCCGCCGTGATCCCACCCGACGCCATGGCCAAGGCCCTCGGTCACCGCACCGGCTACAACCTGGCCCTGGTCGACGGCACGCCGGCCGAAGCCCTGGCCATTCTGCAGCGCCTGCTCGCGCAGGGGCGGGCGCCCAAGGCAATCACCTACGGCCTCGACCCGATGCCCTTCGCCAACCCAGGCGGCCTACCATCGGAGCGCAAAAAGCTGCTCCCAGGGCAGGGGTACTGGGACCGCGTCCGCGTGGCCGTCCGCCATCTCACAGCACCTCTCCCCGCGTCGCTGATGGACCACCGAGCGGCGCAATCTGCTCCTCTGGTCATCCTTGATCGCATCGACGGGCGACTTCAGTACCCCCTGTGGGATGCCGCGATCCAGGCAGACAGCCACGCCTACGAGGCTCGGGTGCAGCGCCAAGCCGACCAAGGTCTTCGTCTCGTCTTCCGGGATGGACCCTTCGATGACCTGGCAAGGCTCGACACCTGGCTTCGCGACAAGCAGATCGACGCCGTCTTCTTCTATCCCCCGACGCACCCAGCCCTTCGGGACGCAACGACGCGAACGTTGCGCGCTGAGTTCATGCGCCGTGCCGACCAGGCGCTGGATAGACCGATTCAGGACCTCACATCGCTGCCACTGTGCGCGGTTCCTGGCCACTTCTACGACCCTATCCACTACCGCCGATCCCTGGGATTGGCGGTTGTCCGCACCCTGAGCCGCGCCACTCACGGAGATCGCCATGCCTCCCGATAGCTCCCCCCCTAATCCCACGAATCCTCCGAAGAAGCGCAAGCCAATCCGTCGCTTCACGCCAGAAGAAGACGCGATGATCCGCGAGCACTGTCACACGGTTCAGGGCATTACCAGCGCCGCAAAAGCTCTTCGGCGCAACAGGTCCGTTGTCCGTCGTCGTGCAGATCATCTCGGGCTGAACCCGCAGTTCGACCCGGACGATCCGCCGCAAGGCCGCCTCACGCAATGGCAGGCGCATGAGGACGCAATTGTTCTCGCGCGATACGCCATTGATGGTCCCCAGGTCCTCGCGACGTCGTCTCCGCTCGCCGGCATCCGTAGCCGTCGTGCGATAACCAAGCGCGCAGCCTTCCTTGGCGTGAGCTTCCAACCCAACATGTCGCATGCCCCCACTGCCCCGTGGTCTCCTGAAGAGATCAGCATCCTTACCAGCTTCTTGAACAGCCAACCCAGCGGCTCGGGACTGCCCACCGTTCCCGGGAGGACGCCCTCGGCGGTGGAGGCGCAACTAGCGAACTTGCGCGCGGGCAGGCGACGTTCCAAGACGCTCCGACCGTGGAGCGCCGAGGAGGACCAATACCTTCGCAAGCACTATCGTGCCAATGGCCCCCAGGTGGTGTCGGATGCCCTTGGCCGCTCCCTAGCAGCTGTGCACAACCGAGCGAGCGAATTGGGCATTCGCCACGATCCCTCCGCATCCGAGAAGAAGACATCTGATGACTGAGCAGGCTGAGTCACCCCTTCCCGACGCCATGGAATGTTCCGACGCGCCCTTCGACCCAAGGAGCGCCACCCTGCTCACCACAGAACAGCTGGCAGAACGCATCCACTATGACGCCAGGACGATTCGCGATCGCCTCAAGGACACCGTCTTTCGCGAGGGGGTTCACTACTTTCGCCCCTTTGGCGGGAGAAAGCTGCTCTTCGTCTGGGAGGCCATCGCCCGTGATATGAACCGCGTCAGCGGCGCAGCGTCATTCGAGGCGCACCCCGACGCAGCCGCACCAACGCCACACTCTTCTGTTTCCTACTTCTGCGAATCCGGGCAGCTCGTGATTGAGTTCGAGTACCGCGGCATGCGCTACCGGGAACCTACTCATCTTTCCGACACGGACGACAACCGTAGCCGTGTGCGCGGTCTGGCCCAGTGCATCGAGAGAGAGATCACGGGGGGGACGTTCCACTACGCGGCCCACTTTCCGATGGGCGCAGCGCACACCGCGTCTTCGGGGAACCGTACCGCTTTGCCGTCGCCCAAAGCAGACCAGCCAGCAGTTCCGCAAAGCGGACATATGGCCTGGAGCCAGGAGCGTCTGGCCAAGCTCGTAGCGTGTATTGATGACGAAGCTGCACTGGCGGCCTTCTCCGCCGAATTGGGAGTAAGTGTGGGCGAAGCCATCGGTAGATATCGCCGTCTGCTGGCTGATGTGAGAACGCCGCCCCGGGAAGGCACGCGCATCATGACCCCATCGTGGGTTGAATCAGAGCACGACTGGCTCCGCGAAAACTTCGAGACTGCGAGCGACCAAGAGCTAACCGCGCGCTTCCCCTACCGCCGTCTCCTTAGCGTCAAGGTCCGGGCAGCAACCCTTGGACTCAAGCGGCCAGGCTCCGGCGAATCCGAGAAGGAACAAGCTGCCGACGCCCAAGACGTAGCGCCAGAACCGCCCGATTCCGCCGAGACCGCGGACGCGGCACACCTGCACCCGTTCGCCCCCTACCGGGGCTGGACGCAGGAGCAAATCGCCCACGTCGTCTGGCTCCGAGCTGTTGCGGCACCCGCATCCCACCTGGCCCAGGCCATCGAGCGCTTCGGGCGAACCGAGAAAGAACTTCGCCATCTCTTTCTCCACCTCGGGCTTTCCTATCGCCACGTTCCTTTCTTCTCTGAAGCGCAATGGAAGCGTCTCGAAGAAGCGTTCACACAGGGAGGACTGGATGCTGTCTACAAGGCGTTTCCTCGCCGCGCCATTTGGGAGTTGCGGGCTCGTCTCGTGTCGCTAGGCCTGATCCCAGGTCGGACAATCGGGTGGCGCGAACCGGAAATATCCTACTTACGGCACTCAATTAAGATCGGTCGCTCGGTTACCGAGGTCTCTTTCAACCTCGGCATCTCGAACGAGGAGATTCATGCGGCTTCCGAACGGCTCATGCGCGGTGAACTGGTCGCACGCGAGCAGAAGAAGGTTCGTTCGTCCAAAGCCACTCAATAGTCGTCTTGTCTGGCCGCCGCGCGGATCTTCTTCACAAGCCCTCTGCCAACGCCTTTGATCGCAAGCAGTGTTTCGTCGCTCGCCGAATGCAGCGCCTGCACGGAATGAATCCCGGCGTCGAACAGACGCCGGGCAGTCGTGCGCCCGACTCCATCGACCTCGGCCAGGTCCATGTAGAAGAAGCTCTCCGGGAAATCCGGCAGGCTCGTCGCAAGCGCTCGCCAGAAGGCAGCGAACCTCCGAGACTCCTTCGGCAACGCATGCAGCCGCTCGATCTTGTCCAGCTCGTCGCCCGGTCCTTCCACGATGGCCCGGAACGCCTTCAGGAAGGGTAGGTACTCGGTATCGACGACAGGCCCCGCATCGCTCGCATGAGTAGCGCCTTCCCTCAGGAACTCCGACAGCCCGCCCCGCGTCTGCGGCACCCAGATTCCATGTGCCATCCCACCATAGTCTGGCGCCTGCGACGGCGGGCCCCGGAACACTTCACCGTGGTGCTCGAGGATCCACAGCGGCGTCCTTACCTGCAGGGTGGCGCTGAAGCGCACCCCTTCGAGAATGTCTCGATTGGCCTCGTAGAACTCGTCGCCGGTCACGCTCACCATCCGCGTCGGCGCCGGACCAAGGTCGCCTGCAGCTACCGTCGCCGGCGACCGCCTCAGGACCTTCTTCAACCACTCGAGCATCCGCCTGTCCTCGCTTCGCTTGCTCAGCCTTCCAGGTTCCGCTGGGACCGCTCGAGCGCCAGGTCGCAGATCGCCTGCGCATGGATTCGATGCCAGGCCCCCACCGCGGCCGTGAACAAGCCCATCGAGCCAAGCACTAGCCGCCATGCCAGTTCGCCGTGCCACCAGGAGGCCACGACCACCGCGGCGCCGGCCCACATCAGCTGCCGCCCGAACACCTGTGTCCCCCGGACCCACTCGGGACCCCACGTGGCCAGCTTGCCCCTGGTGTGCGGCTTCACGTGCTCGACGTAGGCCCGGACCAAGTACGGGGCAGGGGTGGGGAGTTCGCGATTCGGCACAGCTCAGGTCTCGGGAAGTCTTTTTGCGACCATCAGCCTAGCCCGAGCTGGGCGGCCCTGCATCGGCTTCCGCCCTGGGCGGGAAGAAATCTCGGATGTCCGCGAGCACCTCGTCTGCCTGTAGCGCCAGGGCATAGGCCAGCATCCGGCGCGTGTCTGCATAGGGCACTTGCGCCGGCCGGCCCGGCACGACCTGGCAGAGCAGGGCGTCCGCATCCAGGTTCATGTGGAGCCTGCAGGCCAGCGGCCTGTCCGCGTACACCCCGCACCGGTCCCCGGCCAGAAACGGACACGGCCCCACCGGCCCCGACCGCGGCCCGCTGGCCAGCGCCGCGGCCGCCGTCGGGTCCTCCATGAGCTCGGCCACCGACTGGCCGCCCACCGGTGTCTCAACGGGACGCCCGCTGGCCTGACTCAGCAGCTGGGCCTCGGCCGAAGTGATCGCGACCGGTAGGTGGCAGCAGGCCGCGCATCCCTCCCGGCAGGCCGCCAGCGGCGCCAGGGGCGCCACCCAGGCCGACCCTGCTTCCAGAATCAGCCGGATGCGCTTGCCTCGCCGTGCGGCCTTCTGCGCGCCCCGCAGCAGCTCCGCGGCGCCCGCATCCCGACCGCGTCCCGAGAGCGATGCGACCGCTGCCTTTGCCCGGGCCAGCGCTACCGGCCCCCGGGCGGCCTGAGCCTCTGCCAGCGCCTCCAGGTCCTCATCGGGGGCCGTCACGGTGCGGTCCCCGCCTTGGCCCATTTCGTGCCACGTGCGCGCCCCTGGCTCACCACGACGCCGGCCCGGCGAAGCGCCTTCAGGCACTCCGACACCGCGGCCCCTGGCGCGTCCGGGAACAAGGCCCGCACCACCCCCACGTCGAACCAGCCCTCGAGCTTGGCCACCACGGCGTGGCGGATCTCCTCTTGAAGCCCACCTCGGTTCGTCCGTACCGGACGCCCGGCCCGCTCCTTCGACCCTTCCCTGGCGCCGGCGCCCGGCACCAGCGCCAGGTCAACCTGCGCGCCCTCCTGGTCGCTCCCATTGACACGCGCCGCGGCCGCCGCAAAAAAGTGGCTGGCCCAGACATTGGCCTGCTTGCGGTTGCCGGCGAAGATCACCTGCAGGTTCGGATGCCGCGCGCTCACGGCCCCCACTGCCCGCAGGCAACGCGCCGCCGACATGGGAGCCACCTTCTTCGGGTTCCCCAGGTCCGCGTAGTTGGCTTCCACCACCAACGCGGCGATAGGGTAGGTGGCCAGCTCCTGCAGGTGCACGTGGTAGGACTCGAGCGCCGAGATGTTGGCCAGCAGGTTCGAGAGCGTCTTGCGCTCAACCACAGCCTCGATACGACCCTGAACCCGCAGCGCGTAATCGCCGGCCGGCAGCGACTCGCGCCGCAGTGTCTGCGCATTGAAGCTCCACGCGTATCGCTCGCGACTGTCCACCACCAGCTCATCGCCGATCTGCGTTGCCGTCGGCTGGATATAGCCCTGGCTGCGATGGGCCTTGATGCCGGACTCGGTCCGGAAGTAAGCCACTTCCTCGCCGTCCTTGTGTACCAGCAGGAAGCTGCAGCGCCGCCGGCGTTGCCGGTCCAGCACCACGCTCACGCTAGTCGCCTTGTCTCCGCGGTCAGCCTTGATGTCGAGTGCCCTGCAGCTCTCCACCTCTTCCAGCGCTTCCGCGATGGAAGCATCCGCCGCCAAGCGCTTCACGAACACGTTGCCGCCCGTTGGCGGCCACGGCTGCTTACTCAGGAAGCGCAGCGACCTGCCATCCTGCGCGCTCAGCGAGATCAGGAACGGCATTCCGACGCCGCGCCCTTCGCTTACCCGCTTCTGCACCTTCCAGTGGCCAGCGCTCACGGCCTCGTCTCCATCCCCGCTCTTCCTCCTGCTCTGAGTATCCCCGACCTCAGGCCATTGGCGCGCCTGCGCCCTGTATTGCCCCTTCACCGTGCATCCGCCAGCCCGCCTGATTCTCCCCGAATCCCCTTGACCGGCAAGTTGCACGCGACCGTCTGTCCGAAACTCCGAATTCGCTATGTTTATGTACGTGGCAATCCACGAAACTTGCTGCTAGGCACCCATTCAGCCGTTGGCGCCGGCGCGAGCCGGCGTCGTTGGCTTTACGCCCCAACCATCCGTGTGACGCTCCTGGATGGCGTGTGCGCGACGAACTCCGGCAGCGGCCCGTCTCCCCGCCACATTGCATCCCCAGTGTCCTTGCCGGATAGTCAAAATCATCGGCGTTGAGCGGCTGCCTCGGTCGCATGGGCTAAGCCCTGGACTCGGGCCGCAGGTGCCCTCGACTTCAATCGACCAGGTTGATTTCATCCAGAGGGCATTCATGAGCAAGCGTGCGGTCGCAATCACAGGTCTTGGTGTCATTTCTCCCATCGGGCAGACCCCTTCCGAGGTCGCTTCGGCGATCCGCGAGGGTCGCTCCGGAATAACCGTCATCACGCCAGACCCCATTACGAAGGCCGTCCCCGCCGGCGTCGTGGAAGGCGAGTTCGAGGCCGCCTTCACGCCGCTCGAGCGACCGTTCCTCCATCGCGTCCAGCACTTCGCCATCCTTGCGGCCCAGCAAGCCATCGCTGACGCCGGGATCGAGGACTTCACCCCCTACGGCCTGCGCGCCGGCGTGTACTACGGCAACGTCAATGGCGGCGCCTCCGCCGTGCAGTCCTGGGTGCAAAACCTCGTCGTCGACGGTAAGCAGGCCTCCCGCCCCTTCACCGCCATGTCGATCATGAGCAACGGCGGCGGCGCCCAGATCTCCATCCGCAACAAGATCACCGGCCCCGTGCTCACCCACGCCAGCGCCTGCGCGTCCTCTGGCATCGCGATTGGCGACGCCGCCCGTGCGATCGCAGACGGCTACCTGGATATTGCCGTCGCCGGCGGCGCCGAGGCGCCGCTCTCGGCGGGAGTCGTGGGCGTCTTCCTCGGAACCCGCGCTGTTGCCAAGCCCGACCCCGACGATCCCGCCCGAAGCTGCAAGCCGTTCTCTGCCGCCCGGTCCGGCCTGGTGCTGGGGGAGGGTGGCGCGTTCCTCATCCTCGAGGCCGAAGAGAAGGCGAAGGCCCGCGGCGCCAAGATCTACGGCTACCTGCGTGGCTACGGCGTGTCGTCCGACGCTTCGCACATCGGCATGCCGGCGACCCCCGGACAAGTCCTGGCCCTGCAGGCCGCGCTTCAAGACGCCCAGTTGGCCCCCAGCGACATCGACTACATCAACGCCCATGCGACGGCCACGGACGGCGGCGATGTCATTGAAGCCGCCTCCATTCGCACTGTCTTCGGCCAGGAACCCGACAGCCCATGGGTCAGTTCCACCAAGGCCGTGCACGGCCATCTGCTCGGTGCGGCCAGCGCCCTGGAGCTGGTCATCACAGTTCTGGCCATGAACGAATCGGTCCTCCCGGCCACCAACCACCTCGACGCGGTGGACCCGGAGTGCGCCCTTCACCACGTTGGCCCCATCCCTCGGACCGATAGCCCCATCGAGAACGCTCTTTCCTTCAGTTGCGGCTTCGGTGGTACCAACGCCGCCCTCATCGTTTCCCGCAGTGCCCCCGCTCCATGACCGACCCACCGCCCCCAGGAGAACACCATGTCCCTCTCGATCCCTGCCGCCACACCCGCCCTGCGCTTCGAGCACAAGCGCGTCTCAACGCACATCCGCCAGCTTGCGATGCCCGTCCAATGGTCGACCTTCGGCCCTGACCCGGCCACGGGCTTGCAGAACTTCACCCCGGACCTGGTGGCTGAGTTCCAGGCCCTGGTGGACGGCATGCACGCGGCGGCCTCGGCCGGCGGAGAGCCCGTTCACTACACCGTCGTCCAGTCACGACATCCGGACTACTTCAGCGTCGGCGGGGATCTTCGCTTCTTCCGCGACTGCATCCATGCGGGGCAGTTCGAGCGTCTGTTCGGCTATTCCATGAAGTGCCTCAACCTCCTGCAGAGCTGGTCCTCCCAGCTCAAAGAATCGATCACCTCCATCGCTCTGGTGCAGGGCCGCGCCTTGGGCGGCGGCTTCGAGATGGCGCTTAGCACCGACTACCTGATTGCCGAGGAGCAGAGCACTTTCGGCTTCCCCGAGATCGTTTTCGGCCTCTTCCCGTGCACCGGCGCCATGTCCTTGCTGACGCATCGCATCGGTGCCCGCCAGGCTGAGCGCATGATGACCAACAAGAAGATCTACACCGCCGCCGAGCTCTTCGACATGGGCGTCGTTGACCAGGTCTGCCCCGAGGGGCAGGGCGAGCTGGCGGTCGAAAAGTACGTCGCCCTGCACGCGACGCGCCTCAAGGCCCGCCTGAAGGTCCAGGCCAGCCGCTACCGGCACGCGCCTCTGGACCATGACGAGGGCGTGCGCATCGTGCGCGATTGGGTTCAGACCGCGCAGTCCTTGACGCCGGAAGAGCTGCGGGCCCTCGACATGCTGATCATGATGCAGCGCACCGAGCGCGAACCCGCCATCCGTCTGGCGTCCTGATCCGTGCGTTGCGCTAGGGCAGGGGAGCGAAGGGACTCAGGTCCCTTCGCCTCCCGCCATGGCGGCAACCTGCTGGTCCCGAAGCTGCTGCAGCGCGCTGACGCTCTGCGCGTACTTTTCCCCCAGGTCCAGGGTCAGCTCCCCGCCGGCGGCGTCCAGGTCCGCCTGGGAAATGCTCATGAGCCGGTCGGCCGCGGCGGCCAGCCGAACTGCCCCGAAGCTCAATGAGAGACCACGCAGGGTGTGGGCGTCGTGGTGGATCTCCGGCAAGTGACCCCGCTTCAGCGACGCCGCCAGCCGCCCGTGGGTATTGGCGATGTCCTCCAGGCCTTCCGTCAGCATGGACGCCAAGAACTCCGGAGAATCCCTGATCTCGCGCAGCTGCTCGAAGGCCTCCGGGTCCAAGACCTCGACCGGAACGGCCTTCAGCGCCGGCTTGCCCCGACCGCTGCCGGTGCCCGCCTGACCGCGCTCGGCGCTTCCCGGAGCCCCGGGCTCCTGGGACGCCGGCGCCTCTCGAACCACGACTACTTCATCGGCAAACGTGTTCGCGATCGCATCGCGCAACTTCACGATGGAGATCGGCTTGTAGATAACCCCCTTCACGCCCACTTCCGCCAAGCGCAGGCCGGTTTCGGCGGTCGTGTCCGCCGTGATGAAGTAGGTCGGTGCCGTGTGGATTCGGCCGAACGCGTATGCCTGGAACACGGCCGCGCCGTCGATGTCTCCGAGGTTGTAGTCCAGCAGCACCAGGTCGAAGTCCTCTCGCGCCAGCAGCTGGGCAGCCTGGCTACCCGAGGTCGCTGTCGTCACCACATGCTCGTCCTTGACCAGCATTTGCCTCAGCAGCTCCAGGTTGACCCGGTTGTCGTCCGCGATCAGCACCCGCTTACCTGTGACCAGCCTGACCGGTGCCTTGAGCGTGGCCTTCAGGGGGCTGGAGCCGGCGGTGGGCACCACGATGTCGAACCAGAATCGGGTCCCTTCGCCGACCGTGCTTTCCACCTGCAGCAGCCCGCCGAGCTGCTTCACGCGCTCCATGGCTACCGTGGTGCCCAGGCCGGTGCCCCCGAACTTGCGATTCGGCCCGGTCTCGACCTGATAGAAGGGCTCGAAGATTCGCGACAGGTGTTCCTTCGCAATGCCGATGCCGGTGTCGGACACACTGAACCGAAGCCGGTAGGCCTTACCCTTGTCTTCCAAGAGGTGGATCTCGACCGTCACCGTGCCCTTCGGCGTGAACTTGATGGCATTGCCGGCCAAGTTCACCAGCACGCCGCCCAGTTCACCGGCTGGGCCTACGATTTTCTTCGAGATCCGTGGGTCAACTACGCACTGCAGGTCGATACCCTTACTCGAGGCCACTGGGAGCAGGGTGCGCAGCACGTGGGCCGCCACGTCCGCTGCCTCGAGGGGAATGCTTTCCAGCCTCTTCACGCCCGCATCCATCCGGGCCAGGTCCAGCATTTGACCAATCTCACCGTCCAAGCCGATCGCCATGTCGTGAATGGCCTGGGCCCGCCCCGCGATGGCTGCATCCTTGGTTTCCATCTCGATCAGCTGGGCCGCCGAAACAATGCCCGTCAGGGGCGTGCGCAGCTCGTGGCTCACCTTGGCCAGCAGCATCGACTTGGCCTTGCTTTCGTGTTCGGCCAAGGCTTTAGCGGTGTGAAGCCGTCGTATTAGGGCTGCCGCGTACAGTGGCACCATCAGCATCATTACCAGGTGCGACAGCTCCGAGACGCCTACGGCGCTCCATCGCGGGGATGCCAACATCACCACCAGGAACCCCGCGACCGACACACTCTGGCACAGGAACATGGCCCAGTTTCCGATCCGGAAGCCGAAGCCCAGCACCGTAAATGTGTAAAGCCCCACGAACAGAATGGACGGGTCTCCGACCGCGTAAAGCCAAACGGAGAGGAAGATGGGGTCGCATATCGCCGTGGCCACGACCACGCGCTTGGCCACCCTTTCCGAGACCCTCAGGGCCAGGTAGCGGACTGCCACGGTGTATGCCGTGTAGAGCACCAGAGCCGCCCCGACGACGTAGTGAAGGGTCAGGTCAGGACTGATGAAGTAGAGGATGCCCACGATGGCCAGCGCCACCGGCACCCCGAACTTCAGCCGGAAGTCCGCCTGCGCCCGCACATTGCTCGTGAAATCCGTCGCCGCAGCCGTCATGACCTGCTCCCGTCCATACCCGGAGGCGGCGCCCAGCCGGTCAGCTCCAGTGTCTGCACCATCGTTTTGCCTCTTCAATGTAGTCTAGACGCCCCGGCGGTGCCCCAGGCCACGCCCACCCTCAACGTAAACGCAGGATACCCGCCTACATGGACCGTGCCGAGATACTGGACGTTCTGAAGAAGCTTTTGGAGGAAAAGTACGAGATCCAGGCCGACACCCTCACCCCTGAGACCCGACAGGATGATATTGGCCTCGACTCCATGACCATGGTCGACCTGATGCTCGACATCGAGACTGAGCTGAATTTTGAGTTTCCCGACCTCCGAGTCCCGCCGAATCCGTCTCTCAACGAGATCGTTGACCTGGTGTCTAGTGCGTTGGCTGAACAGCGAGGCACCTGACTGACGTCCCCCATGTTCCAGGTCGAACACGGGAAACTCGCTTCTGCGGCGAGATGCGGGCACCTCACTCCAAATCGAATGCGTGTTGCCGCTCCTTCAGAGCCTCTATCGTGGCTCCCTTCATTCGGCACCCTGCGCCCCACTTCGCAAGGGCCGCGTTGACCTTATCAACCCAAGGGTTCAGCGACGGGAACGACACGTCCTCACCCGGCTCCGGACCTCCGGTCAGGACGATCGGCTGAAAGCGCGAAGGAACGTTAGGCGTCACGCTCGCGCTTAGGTCCCGCTTGTGCTTGGGCTGAGTGCATTTGTGCGGGCGGTCTCGGCCCGCAAGGACATCCACTGCCAGCTCAATAACTCTGGAATTCGCAGTCCGATCGTCGTGCTGCCAGGCTCTTTGCACGTACCGCGAATAATGAACTGTGCCCATCCCCTCTTCAGCGAGCAGCCGCCCAAGTTCTTCCTGAAGCGGCACGCGCTTGAGACCCCGCCCCGGTCCGGCCTGCTCAACATCCAGTACCAGGACAGCGCCGCGAATGGCCCCCGAGCGGGCCGGGGGGCTGACCAGGTCCACCCGCCGCGACCGCGACCGCAGCGCGAAGGCGGCATTCCGTGCTTGCGAGGTACGAAAGACGTCACTCCAGACGCCGTTCGAAAGAACCCTTGAAGTCGCGTTCTCCATTAGGGTGCTGTAGGCGTGCTTCCATCCGAACATGGATGTCACGCTGTGAAGTCTCAGTGCTTCACTCCACGCTACCAGCGTGGAAATTACTTCCAGTCCGAGGCTCCACTCGACATCCGCTCGCTCATCATCCTCGGCCGATTCCCACTCCTTAACCCATGCCGCGATTGCCGCGAGGTCCTCGTCGTAAAGCCACCGGCTGTCGATGGTGAGCCTGTCGAGCACCACGTCTACGGCATTCATCGAGGCGGGCAGTTTTCCCAACGTCGCCTGCGGTGCGTCGATGGGAACGTGCTCTCTGATCTCGCGCTGGATCGCGGGGCTTCGGCCGCGCGCCATGCAGATTCGCCCAGCAATCGTTTCCTTCCCTAACTTGAGCCGCCCCAAATAGTTCGGGTCGCTCGGCTCATCGCACTGAGGCGGGATCTCAACAACCCGACCTGCAGCACCCTCCAGCTCATCTACACTGAAGCCGCCCTCACCCATGTCGCGCATCCCGCTGCTGATCCAGTACATCACATCGGCGCCGCCACGTTGTGCGGAACGCGCGTTCTCCGACGGACTATTTCGTGCCCGCCAACGCAAATCGACGCGCCGCGCACGCAACGCCGCTCCCAGATCAGCCTGAGCAGTGCGGAAATCTCGGCTGCAGACAATGGTTACTTCCGACGCCACCTTCGAGAGTGCCTCAGCGATCGCCTCGGCTATCTCCGCACTGGATGGAGAATGGCCCCACCACCGACACCACATCTTCCCGCTCGGGAGCGTCTGGATTGCCAGCTGGTGCACGCGACCCGGATAACGCAGCGGTTCTCCGAACGCATCGTAGGCCCGCTCTTGGATCTCCCCATTCGCGTCAACGGCACGGCGCTCATCGACGTTCAGCTGGACGTAAATCTCCTGTGACTTTCTGCCTGCGTTCTTCCCATCCCGCAGCCAGTCACCTAAGTCCGTCTCCGCTATCCCAAAGCGATCTGAAGCAGCACTTAGGAAGGGCGGCGCCAATGGGTCGAACGGGGGAAGGCGTCCGCCGCGCTCCGTAAAGACCGCCTGGCTGTAGGGGATTTTGAACAGGGCGTAGGCGACGGCGTCGCGCAGAGACGCGAGCTTCATCGTGCACTGGGAATCGCGCGCTGCGCGCACGGCCGACTGGGCAAACGAGACAAAGGACGACATGCAATGACCCCCGGGCGCCGGCGACTCTTAAACCGGCACCGCGAGTCAATGCACGGGTGCAGGGAAGGGGGTATTGCTGGCTGTCGGGGACGAGTCGAACCACACCCTGCCGGGGCCTGCGCGAGCAGCTGGGGCCATTATCCATCCGGCGCACCCCGGGTCAAGCCGGCACCGACGCAGCGCCCCCGCTCAACCCATCGACTGCCTTTCGGCCCGCGCCTCATGCTCGACATTGAGCCGCGGATGGATTTCCGCTTCCCCGAGTTGTAGGCAAAAGATGTTCGCTACTCGTCCGGGTCGTGCACCGGCGCAGCCGGAATTCGCCCAGACGCAAGCCCATCGCGATACCAAGCTTGAACGCTAGCGCCGCCCTGGCCGCTTTCAAGGAAGTCGCGCAGCAAGTTCTGGCCAAAAGCTGAGACGCGGTCGATCTCAGCGCCGTGCTGCAGCAGGATCAGCATGGCGGCAACGGCGCCGTGCGTAAGGGCGACCTGCGCAGGCGTCATGTGGTTGAAGCCAAGCACCATATCCACCTCCGCGCCACTGTCCAGGAGCGCTTTCACGGATTGGGTTGCGTTCACGCTTGCGGCAATGATGAGCGGTGTCCGACCGCTCGCGTCGCGTCGATTAGGCACATCCCCCTCTGCAACCAACGCGTGGATTGACTCCGCATCATCCGCCTCTGCCGCCACAAACAAGGGATCCCCCGTCTCAACCCCAGTTTTCGCCTTCATCATCGCGACCATCTGGCGCATTCCGTCCGCCAGCTCCGGATCCGCGTCCTGCGTCAACATGTCAATGAATCGCTCATCCATAGCCTCATCGACTGAGAAGCCCTTCGGGAACAGGTACTTCGCACCGGCTAGGTCCACAAGGCTTACGACATCCAGCGGCGAGAGACCTTGACCTTCCCCTAGCGACACAGGCTCCCAACGCTCGGCCTCTCCCACGACTCTCACCGTTGGAACCGATGCACCTGGCCGGGCGGTCGCCTCCAGTCGCTTGCCATCAGCCAGGCTCACGGCGTGTTCGTCCACCGAGAACGCAACCCCACCTTGGAAGCCAGGCAATGGCCGAACCTTCCCGCACCAAGGGTGCGCCCGCCCGGAGTCCAATGCATTGCCGTGACGCGCCGCCAGTCGCGTCAGTTCGCGAACACCCCACTCGGAAACGTCGGGCGGGTTTTCGTTGCCGCGGCTGGACAGGCACCAAAGGTATCGCCCGTTCTCAAGCGGGTGCCATCCAGGGACCTCGCTGACACCGTAGACCTTGGCGTCGAACACTTGCCTACGACCCCAACCATTTGCCTCCAAGGTGCTGCAGAAGAGATCGCGCTCAAGCGCGCTAAAGGACCAGCCCAGAACCGGCACGTCCTCTTCGAGGACCGTTTGCACCCACTCAAGTTCATGCAAGTGAGCGGGCTCTTCCAGCAGGTTGGGATGGCAAAAGAACACCACGTCGGGCATCCCCGTAGTGGCGAAGTATTCGCCAACCGGGCGGCGGTGTATCCGTGCGCCGGGCAAGTGCGTCATCAGGTGGCCAACGCTCGATGGCATATCATCGCCTTGGAGGCGTGGCCCCGTGACAACACATTCCAGCTCGAACGGATCCGTCCTGCTCAAGAGGGGGGCGGCTATCTGAAACCACCGGCAGTCATCGATCGCGTCTGCCGCCTCAAAAGTGACGACGACAACCTTAAGCGGTACCCGGTGTGCGAGATCAGGCGCGAGTTCCGCGATCGCTGCAGCCAGCGCCGTGGCGTTCGACAGATAGCCACCCAATTCAATGCTTCTGGTAGACCGTATGGCGCGAACGGTCCGTTGATCCGTCAACCCGCGATCTACCTGGCTCAGCTTGCGAATTCTTTGGATAGGGAAGTTGGTTTCGGTCATTTGCTTTCCGTAACTTTGGGACTCAGCTCACCAGTTTCCCGGTGGCTTCGTACGGCACTGGCTGTGCGCTATTCGCCAGCTCCTCGGTGATGCGTTCTGTGGCCCATCGCCATTCGATGCGTTCTTGTTCAAGCCGCACTGCTTGCCCATACGCGCCCGCGCCCAGGTTGGAGTAGAGCGCCAACTCGTCCGCGGTCAGCGAGGGCAAGGTAGCGCCTGGCCGGCTCTCGTCGCGGCTCCACAGAAGCTTGTGCCTAAGCAAGGTCAGCTCGTCCATCAGGACCGATCGGGCATGTGGATGGTCCTGACGCAGCATGTTGAGAATCGCGAACCCGGCGTTGTCTATGTCGCCCCAGTACAGTAGCGGAACCTTGGCCAGCCAAGGAATCACCCTCAGCTCGGCGACCGCAAACCCACCGCCCACAAACAGCAAGGTTCCGGGCAAGTCACCGAACGCCAAAGCCGTCTGCAAGTTCTCCACGACCAGCACCGCACGAACTGGCAGCTCCAATCGCGCGAGCGTGTCCAGCCCGAGGGTGATGTCCTCCAAACCGCCAAGCTCTGCCCGCAGCGCCGGGTCCAGCAGCCGCAGGCGGCGCCTGGGCGCATCTACCGCAAGTCCGGCCAGCGCCGGGAACGGCCCGCCTACGTCGCGTCCGAGCCTGCATGCCAGGACTTGGCGCAATGCCCCGGTGTTCACCTCCACCCACTTCGTGTCGAGGCCCGGAATCGGGAGTTGGCGTAGCCACAGCCCAGAGTCCGGATTCTCGGTCAGCCAATCCACGACGGACACGAAACGTGCATAATCTGCCGGGCTCGCCGATCCCATCCAGGGGGCGATACGTCGCAGGGCGTCTTCGCACTCTGGCCAGGCCAGCAGACACTCCTCAAACCGCGCCTCGGCACTGTCCCAGAGGGATGTTTCCCTTGCCCCTAGCGCCGCGGCAATCCCCATCGGGCTCTCAAAACTGACGTGAGTGGGCACTTCCTGTGCCCCCAGCGCCGGCCACCGGCGCGATGCGAACAAAACCTGGCCCCCTTCAAACTTACGCCACGCGGCGACCCAGTCCCGAAACTCCTCCCAATGCGCACGCGCGCCGGTTTCGCTCGGAGCCCCCAGCGCGAACCGCTGCGGCCATTCCCCGCCGCCGCCCAGCCAGCTGCGCCACTGGCCTTCCCAACGGCTGCTCAACGCGGTGCGTATCTCCTCAGGCCACTTCATCAGGATCTTCCACCGTCCGCTGCAGGTCGTTCCCGAGCTTGAGGCGCGCACTCTCCGCGTCGTACTCGATCTTGAGCACTGACGAACGTTTGCGGTCCGCGATCGTCACGTAGGTCGCGCCGCCCACGAACTCCTCAAGCGTCATCACCGACTTGAGCGGGGTCGCCACGATCATCTGGAAGCCCAGCTCCGTGAAGATCCGCATGCACGTCGCCGTGAACTCCGAGTCGGTCTTGGCGAAGGCCTCGTCGAGCACGACCGCCGAGTAGGTTGGCGGGCCACCATCTGCGCCGCCGAGCTTGTAGCGCAGCGCCGCCGCCAGGCAGGTGGCCGTCAGCTTTTGCCTCTGGCCGCCCGAGCGCCCGCCGCCGCCGCTGTAGGTCTCGATCTCCCGATCCGTTCGCCGGTCGCGCTCTTCGGCCAGGAACTCGACGTGCTTGCGCACGTCCAGCACCGTGTCGCGCCAGCGCTTCAATTCCGGCGTGTCGGCGCGCAGGTCCAGCACGAGCTTCCGCAGGATCTGGAACCGGGCTTCTGCTTCGGCGGCCGCATCCCCGCCGCGCTGCTGGCTCGCGAAGGCCTCCGATAGCCGTTGCCTGAACTCGGTCGGCTCCGGCAAGCGCAGGTCTACCGTGCGGATCTGCAGGTAGCTGTCGGGGTTGTAGGGCACGGTCTCCAAGGCCGAGTTGACGTCGTCCAACCGCCTCGCGATCTCGCGCCGCGCCTCGTTGAGGTGCCGGCTCAGTTCCGCCAGACGCTGTCCGGTCTGCGTACGCAGCAGCTCCAGGAAGCGGGTCTCGTGCCCCGGCAGTCCATCCTGCTCGAGCCGCTGCAGGACGGCGAAGAACTCCGGCGCCGCGGCCAGGCTCACCGGCAGGTCCGCGGCTTCGGCGGGCCAGCGCCGGGCGAATTCGGCCAGGGCCGTGGTGATGGCGTTCTCCTGTCGCGTCGCCAGCTCGCCCAGGGCGCGCAGCTCTCCGTGCAGTCCCCGCTCAACGTCGTGAACGCGCTCCGCCACGGTGTCCAGGCTGAGGCCGGCGGCGGCGCCCAGCCGCGCCTCGAGCGCCGCGCGCTGGCTCGCCGTCAGGGCGCCGGCTTCGACCTTGGCCCTCGTCAGCTGCTCTTCGGCCGCCCCCGCTTTCGCCTCGATCTGCCGCAGCTCCGCCCGCAGGTCGGCCAGACGCCGCTGGAGATCATCCCTACGCTCCCGCGCGGCCGCCAGCCGACCCTCCATGTCCGCCAGGTCCGGGTTGTCGCGTCGCAGGGCTTCCAGGGTCTGCAGCTGGTCCTCGATGCGTTTGGCCACCGAGGCGGCATCAATGTCGCGCCAGCTCATGGCCTCCAGCGCCGCCGCGCCTTGGCTCTTGAGCCCGTCCTGTTGCCGGTGGCGCTCCAGCTCGGCCAGGTCGCGATCAACCACGGCCAGCTCGCTACCCAGGTCTTGGGCCCGCTGCTTGAACAGCTCCAGTTTGGCCCGGCTGTCGAAGCCCAGCACCCAGTGTCGCCGGTCATTCACCTCACGGCGGTCATCCTTCTCCGTCCGGTTGCGACCCCCGCGAATCTGGCCCTTCTGGGTGATCCGGAAATCGCCTTTGGCCAGGTCCGCGGCGTTGGCCACACAGGCGTAGTCGAACCGGTCCACCAGCTCCCGGTGAATCCAGCCCGCGTAGGGGTGCTGACGACGCGCAATCTTGTGCAGGATCGACTGCGGGCCAGGGGCCTTGGCCGGGGAGGGGAGGTTCGCATCCACCGCGTAGTACACCAGCTTGCCCCGCAGATGCGTTTCATCCACCCAGCGCGCCACCCGGCGCTGGTCGTCCTTGCTGATCAGCATCGACAGCGCGAACGAGTGCAGCAGCCGCTCGGCGGCGCCGGCCCAGGCCGCCTCTTCGGCGCGCACCTCGAGCAGCTCGCCCACGAACGGCACGTTGGACACCTGCAGCCCCAAGGCCGCGCACAAGCGCTCGCGCAGGTCCTGCATGTGCGCCGGGATGTTGGATGGTGAGGCCTCCAGGGCCTTCACCTCGGCGCGCACCGTCGCGAACTCCTGGCTCAGCTCGTGCTTCTTGACCGCCAGCGCCCGGTCCCGTTCGCTCAAGTGCAGCGCCTCGGCCTGGCTCTCGCGCACCAGCCGGGCCGCGGCGGCCACCTGCTCGGCGAATCCGGCCGGATCCGTCGCCAAGGTCCAGCCGGTCTTCTGGCAGGCCTGCTGGGCCCGCTCCCGGGCCTTCAGCGCCCGATCCCGCTCGCCTTCCAGCTCCCGCACCTTGCCTTCGATAGCGCCGATGGCGTCGCCGCCCAGGCTGCTGCGGCGCCGCTCCAGTCCCTCGATCGTCTCGCCCAGACCGTGCAGCTCGGTGG
>ERZ1066122.24-NODE-24-length-187609-cov-42.041332_pt1 | contig 187609 bp, 168 predicted proteins | sample MGYA00382769_ERZ1066122 | MGnify/ENA primary metagenome ERZ1066122 (study PRJEB33369, sample SAMEA5778352) | biofilm metagenome | biome: Industrial cooling water; feature: Water cooling tower basin; material: Biofilm | place: United Arab Emirates | collected...
GGCGCCCCGGCTGAAGCCTTCGAGGTGGGTGCTGATCCGGGCCTGCGGGTCCGCTATGAGTATTTCCTCGATACGCTTTGCCAACTGCGCATACATGTCTTCGGCGCGCGCCAGCGAAGTGCGCCCCAACGCCCCGTCCACGGTGTTCTCGATGGGGTTGGTCTGTGTGCCCGGCCCCGGACGATACACAAAATCTATATTCTTTAATCCATCGTTACGTAAATTCCTAATCTGCTCGCGCAATTTGGCGACATTCGTGGCGTGCAAGGGATCGCGATCCATATCGTTGCCGGTGCCGTCCAGCAGGCCGAACAGGATGTAGGAATGCGGATCCTTGCGGTCCCACAGCGCCGGCACCTTGAACTCGCGCATCTGCGCCGCGGCGCGATCGTAGCTTTGCAGCTGCTCACGGCTGGCGATGTCGTGCGGCACATCGTCGTAGGGCAGCCCGTCCGCATCCAGCCTGACCCGCGTCTTGCCCGACCACGCGTTGTGCATGCTGTCGTCCAGCCCATCCAGCGTCCGCCCGATCAGGGACCTGGGCGCGGAGGCGGGATTCGGCTGCGCCAGCTCCGGCACCTCCGCAGCGCGCTGCTCCCGCAGCATCTCCTGCTGCCATGCCTCGACACGTGCCCGGCCCGCGATGGCGTATTGCGTGGGCGCATTCATGCTCTCGCTCAGCGCACGGGTTTGGCCTTCGAACGCAGCGGGCTTGCCCTCGATGGCGGTGCCTTCGAAATACTGGCGGCTATCCAGCTTCGGGGCGCCCGCAGCGTCATAGAGCAGCTGCCCGCGATAGTTGATCGCGTCAGGTGTCGCGACGCGCAGCAGCCCGCTATGTTCGCGGGCACGCGCAACGATCATCTCGAAGGCCGCCTGCGTATCGCCCGGCTTGCTCATGCCGGCGAGCGTTTCGCGCGGAATCCCTTCGATCGTCGTGACATCGGGATTGGCCAGGATGCGCGGTACTTCGACCTTTCCGAAGACGCGCCCAGGGTCGGCATCGCCGACGATCGCCACCACCTCGCCTTTGGTCGCATCCGCAAATCGGCCCGAGGCATCGGCCCAGGGGCCGTGCTCCGGGTGGTAGAGCCATTCCTTGGCAGGATGCTCTTTTGGGGCAGCGGTTAATTCGCGCGGCGAAACATCATATGCTTTGGCGACAGCATTGAAAAAATCGCGGGAGGTCAAGAGTTTGGCGGCCTCGCTCTTATTGATGACACGAACGTCCTCTCCTGCGTCCACCATCGCATCAATGACTTGGCTTGACCAAACTCCATTCGCGGCAGGCCCGCTATAGAGGACAGTCAGCCGGCCAGCCGCATCTGCGTCAACTTCCGCAGCGAGCGCGCGTAGCGCTTCCGGCGTCGCATATTCATCCGGGCTTCGACGAAGTCGCTCAATAGCATCCTCGGCTGTCAGCACACTGCTCATATGACGCAATCCGCATCAATTTCGAATACGATGCTGTATTCCGTGTTCGATGAATACGCGCCGAAATCTTTATATGCGATCAATGCTTCTTTCAAGTCGGCTATGAATTGAGGTCTCTTGGTGCGCAGATACTCTGGAAGCCCTTGGCTTCCGTTGATCATGACCAGCTTCCAATGCGACCACCCGGGCTCGCCGCGTGCACCGCCGCCATCCATCAAGTCGAGTCGCAAGGTGAGCAATTCACCTTGCCAGTAAAACGACCATTTCATCTGATTGCTGACCTCTGGGTCAGTCCCGCCGCCATGCGCGACGTTTCTCAGATAAATGTTTCGCTCACGGTCGATCGTCCAGTCGCGGGCATTCGTCCCGCCTACGATGAATGTCTGGTCGATCGCTTTCAGGCCGTAGTTCTCTGCATCTTCGGCAGAGATGAATTCATTGATGAAAGGCATGTCGTTTCAGTCCTCTATGGCGTGCCGCAACTTCATCAAGCGCTCTGGAGTGGAATTTTGGGTTGCCGCAGCCCATGGAGTGCGTGCGAGGGGAGACGCTGATTGGAAGGGCGGCGGCGTGGGGCGCATGGCGCATCAAGTCAAAAGGTCTTGGTCCACGCCAGCATCAGGTCGCGCAGCCTATCGCTGTTCCTGATCGCCGGGTCACGGGGCTGCTTCAGCAGCACCAAGCCACGCATGTAGACATTGATCGTGCGGTCGTTGACTTCGAGAAGGATGTCCACATCCCGGGAGCGATCCTCCAGACCCCACCCATCCTTGACCTCATGTTCCTGCGCGTTATGCAGCACCAGGCGATCGGGGAATATCTTGTCGAAATTCAGCTTGGTGCTCCGCTCGACCCCGTCCATGGCCGTCCACCAAATCTCGATGACCGGCGAGAAGACATCGCTCGGCATGATGGCGAAACCTGCGGTCCAGTCGTCTTTCCAGTCGACGCTTCTGGGTTCGCCGGACGGACTGAATCGATCCCTTTCAGTAATTTGATGCTGCTTGGCGAATATGACCGAGCATTCGAGGGTGTTGTAGCACCGCGCATCAAAGCTGAATCTGTCGAACCGCAGCGGCCACGGCTCGCGAGGCACCCGCTTCCTGAACAGCTTTCCGAGAATAAACATTTCAGCACCCTCTGGATCGATGGGAATGTCGTCTACTGCAACCGCTGCCTGCACAGGAGCGGAGGGCTTGGGCAGATTGGGCTTGCGCTTGGGCTGCACGGGCAAGCCGCCGAGTGGGAATGGGCCATGCTCGCGCAGCGTGTTGTCGTTCGCGATCTGGAGATCACGCAGAAGCTGGAGATCGTGATGTCGATCGTGTTTGGCAGGGGCAGGAGGAACCACGCGCTCTTGCCCGTTATCTGCATCGGCCGGCTTCATTGGGATGCTCCCCTTGACGCGCCATCGTCGCCGAGCGAGCGCAGGCAGCCGACGCGAGGCAGTGTCTCGGTGCGTCGCTCCTCACGAAAAGCTTCGCCGCCCGCGATATGCCGCGAGGCTACCGACGACGCAGAACGATTGGTGCCATCCAAATTCATGCGTGAACCGGCGGACCCACCGTCGCGCCGCTCTGGATGGTGATTCGGTGAATCATGTGCGCACCATACGTGTTCCAATAGCGCTCCCAGTCGGATTCCGGGCACTCGAAAGTGAAGGCCCAGACCATTTCGAGCGCCTCGTCAATCGCGACGCACTTATGGACGATGACCACGGGCTGCCCTGGCTCCCTGTCCCGATAACGTAGCGTCAGTACATCGAGTCCGTTATGCGTGTGATCGTGCGAGATCAGCGTGTCGCCATCCTGAATCCGGCAAATGAACTGAAGCATGTACCCTTGCGCCACCCTGCCTGCGCCGGGCCATTCGACGGACTTCATGCCACTCATGACGTGCAGGGTGAAGCCCGTCAGGAAATGCTGCTCGCGCGAGAAGCGGGTCGGGCTGGTCGCATACACGTCCGCCGCAAAACCCTCTTTGGTGGGGCGCGCTTCCAGAGCAAGGATGTACCAAGGCTCGGGCTGCAGGAAAAAGGCATTTCGGAACTCGACCCATCTGAAGCCGTGCGGCTCGGGAAGCACACGGACCGGAGGCCGCTGCGATACCACAGCATCATGGCCCGCGTCATTCGGCAGGGTGCCGAAGCCCTCGCCGCCTGCGACCGGAGCTGCCTCGGCCGAAGTAGGCGGATTGGATTGGCCCAACACAGCCGCCCAGTCGATGTCAGCGCTTGCAGGCCCACCGCGCCTGCCCGCCTTTGCCGGGGATTTCCGCTGGCCCGGCAACCTGTCGCGCGCGTCCAGGAAACCCGTCCAGCGCGCTAGCCAATACGCGCTCGTCGCTGCTGCCCAGGTCAGGCCGAGGCCGTAGACCACTCCCATGAAAGTGATGCTACTGCTCATCAAGGCCAGCGTGAACAAGATGGGCGTCAGGCCAATCACGGGAATGAACCCAATCAGCGCCGGCCTGACGAGCCACCGCCATTCCGGAAGCTGGAGAATCGCGGCCCTCGCAGCACGTAGACTTTCTTCGCGCATGCGGGATTCGCGCACTAGGCGGTCGATGCCAGCCATCACCCGTCCCCGTTTGTCCAGCCGGGAATACCACCCATGCGATAGCCATTGGCGCAGAATCTCGCGAGCTTCGGCGGATTCCTTGAGGATGGTCCATGTCATGTAAAGCGCCGCGATCAGAAAAGGCGGAATAATGCATGCAATCACCGCCGGGCGCGTGCCGCCGAGGGCATCGATCAATTCGGTTCCTGGCCCATCCAATGTCACCCTCGGCCATACCACAAGGCCTGTCCAAATCATGATGGCTCCCAAGCCTGCAATCGCCGCTGCAAGCGCGATCCTGTCCATGAATCTCCATACAATTTTCCACATGCTAATTCGCTCCATCTACCTTGCTGTTCCACTTGTTACCGCACTCGGTCTTGACACAGCTTGCACATATCGTCTTGCGCCAGATTCGGCCCATCTCGCATGAAGCTGTGTGCCTAAATCACGCAAGCCTCTCAGAAGTATGCGGACGGGAAAAGATACAGCGCAATGCCGAAAGCGACCCTCGCCCAGAACAGGACCATATCCGCCATGGCTTCGATGGTGGCGGCTTCCTCCTCGAAGCGTCCATGCTGGCGCGGGCGCAATCAAACACACTCCCTGCGCCTGGCCGGCTGGGCGCTGTGGATGCGGTGATAGACCTCCTCGCGGTGTACGGCCACCTCCAGCGGCGCATCGATGCCCATGCGCACCTGGGCGCCGGAGGCCCTGGCGGGTCGTCCGGCCTGCCCGCCGCCGCCGATCCACACCGTCACATCGCGGCCGATGCGCAGGGAGTCGCCCATCAGCAGCGTCGCCTCGTAGCAGCGCCTGCGCCAGATGCGCCGGCAGGGCAGCAGCGCGGTGTCGGTGTCGGTGTCGTCGGTGACGTTGACGCCGGCCGGCGCGGTCAGCGCCACGGTGATGTGGCCGCCCACCTTGCCCCGCACGGTCAGGCGGATGTGATCGCCGATCCGTATGCTTTCGCCTACACGTCGGGTCAATACCAGCATGTGGCCTCCAGCCCAGCAGGATGCAGGAAGGGCAAGGTGGGCAAGACGCGCGTGATGGCGTGGTGTCGTCGGTTTCGGGGGATTGCGGGCATTGTGGCTGCCTTTCATTGTTATTTCGCGGCAACACGACGGAGCGCGGCGCCGCGTGGCTCGCGTGTGACGGTGGCGCCTTCGGGCGCGTGTACGGTGAGCGCGGTGTCGCGCAGGGGCACCGTGCCGTCCTGCGCGCGCAGCCTGTGCACGCTTATCCGGTATCCGTCCACGCAGAGCGCCTCGCCGTCCTGCAGCCACAGCAGCAGGAGCCGCCTGCCCATCGCCGACGCGAGCACGCGCTCGGGCTCGTCCGCGCCCGCAATGGCGCAGCCTTCCGGGACTTCGATGCACAGCGCGAGGGTGCGCCTGCCTTTCCGCTGCCCGCTCCAGCCCAACGGCACGATGTCGATGGCATCCGCCACCCGGAGCCGTTCGCCGGCCCTGCACTCCACGGTGACCAGATGCTCGTCCCTGCGCTGCGATGGCGCATAGATAGCAAATGTTGTGCGTTATCACAACACGCAATAGGATACATCTGACCTGCCCTGGGCGACGTTCTGCCGCAGTGCGTGCGTCTGCTTGCGTTGGGCCGCATCGCGCGACGGCGCGCACCATACTTGCCGCGACCATGCGCGGCATCCACTCTGACGGCCCGATGCTGAGCATTTGACAGACCACCACGACCCGATGGAGCCCCGCCGATGAACATGAAGATCGCTCTCGCCGCCTGTATCGCCCTGGCCGGCTGCAGCACACCCGAACCCGTGCAGACGGTCGACTGGTACAAGGACCATGCACCTGAGCGGCAGGCGATGGTCGCCAAATGCCGCGCCAACCCCGGCGAGCTGGAGGCCACCCCCAACTGCGTGAACGCCATCCGCGCGCAGAACCAACTGGACAACGCGCGCCGTGGTCTGGCGCCGCTCACGCCCCTCCCATCGAGCAAGTCACCCTGAGCAGGGGGAAACGTGCCGTCTGCCGTGCGCGGTGCGCATGTGAGCGCACGCGGGAACGCGCGGATGGGTGCGCATAGCGTGGCGGGAGCACCGGTCGTCACAGCGCAGCGCCGGTCAGGTTGCGTGCCGATCTGTCGCGGCGGGCTTGCGCGGCACCACTGCGGTGCGCCTCGTCTTCGCCTTGCCGGGCGGTGCAACCTCGGACTGCACCCGCATCGTGTACCGCAGCGCGCCGTCCTCTTTCCTGTCGGGCGCGATGGCCTGGCCGTCGGCGGTCTGCAGCGTCTGGCCCTCGGCCAGCGCCACCATCACGCCGAAGCTGCCGTCGTCGTTGAGCGTGATCTGCACGCCCATGCCGCACCAGCACATGACGGGCGAAAAGGCGGGGTTGGTCTCTGCGGTCATGCGGGTCTCCTGTTGGATGGCGGCGCGGGGCTCCCGCACTGGAAAAGGGATGCGTCGGTGGCAGAGGCGAGCGGAACGGCCTGTAAACGTGCGCGCGCAGCAGCTCTGGCGCTGCAGCGGGTGCCGGCGTCGTGGGTGACCGCCCATCCAGGCGGCGTGTCGATGTGCAGCAGGCGGTCGTGGAACGGCGCGGCACCCGCCTCGGCCGCTGCGATGTCCTCAAGCCTGACTCGCGCACGCCCGATCTCGAAGGTTTCCCCTGGGAAAAGCGAGAACACATGCGACGTACGGTGGGCATCTGCAGGTGCGCTAACCACCCGTCGGTCGATGCCGCTGGGTGCCATGCCGTTGGGCGTCGTCACCACGACGACGGAACCATCTTCCAGGCGGGACGTGATGAAAATCCGGATGGCTCGACCCAGCCAGACAACGTCCCTGGGGCCACATTCGACGCTGCGCATCTTCCTGCCTCCTTGTCGCCGGCACCCACGCCGGGGAAGCAAGATATATGGCAATGCAACGCGAAATGCAACATATAAGTTACTCGGCCTTGTCTTCTTGACGGGGATGGGTATGATCGCCCTCCATGAACCCGTATACCGCCAACTTCGTAGCCGCCATGCAGGCGACCGGGACGCGCAACCGTACATTGGTCGCCGCCCTGAACAACCGCGTGTCATCCAGCGACATCTCCAGCTGGCGTGCAGGCAGACGGCCCATTCCGGCCGAACATGCGCCGGTGCTGGGCACGGTCCTGGGCATACCGCCCGAGCGCATCAGCGAGGCATACGAGCGTCTGCTGCTGGCGGGGCTGCCTGCGCAGGCCACGTCCGAAATGCAGACTCCGGGGCTGATTTCGGGACATCTGACCATTCCACGGCTGGAGGGCTTCGGGCCATTCGCAGGCCCTCCGCGCATCGTCATACCGGAGCTGATCGCGCGCCCCAGGATCGGAATGACATCGCTCACCGCCCTGCGCTGGACGCTGCAGCCGTCTCTGGCGATGGAGCCGGAGATCCGCCAAGGCACGCTGATCTTCGTGGACACCAGCATCCGGCAGCACGAGCAGGTGATCGACCGAGGCATCTACGCCTATACCCTGTGGGGGCGGCCGGACATACGCAGGGTGCAGGTACGTCGCGACGCATGGGCGCTGTGCTGCGCCGACAAGGAAGCCGATGCCACGCTGGTAGCGGAGTCCGAATTGGATCAGGTGGTGCTGCTGGGTGCGGTGGTGGGCTGGATCAACCCGCCGTAACGCGCGGTAGAATCCGCTGAGAACAATACGGGCGACTGCCGGCGGTCAGCGCAGTGAGCCGGCGTAAGCGGCAGATGCCAACAAGGACAGGGGCCATCATGGAGCAAGCGAAATGGGAGGGGCCGATCAGGGGTGTGGCGGTCGGCGTGATGTTCTGCCTGGCCTATCTGGCGGCCTGGTTCAACTCGCTCGACCAGTGGTTTTTGCCTGCCGGGGTGCGAACGGCCGCGCTGCTGCTGATGCCTTACCGTTATTGGCCTTATCTGCTGCTCGGGGACTGCGCAGCGTTGCTTTTTCTCCGTCTCCCTGGCACCGCTGGGGCGCGCGAGATATGGGCATATACCAGCTCGATCCTGCTACCGATTTTCGTATCGCTACCTGTTGCTGCTTTCAAGAACAGATTTCGGTCGCTTGAGACTCAGGAAAAGTGGCTACCTATCTTGGCGATTTCCCTCGCTGTCTGGGGGCCAGCCCATAACTTCCTCATCAACAAATTCCTGGGCGGCCCTCCTTCTGCAGCCAATCTTGAGCACTTTTACAGGCTCGCTGTCGGTTACTTCCTTGGTTCTTTATTCATAACGCTGCCTGTCATGTTGATTGTTGGTCGGAAAAGACCAATGCCAAAGCCGCCGAATTTTGTCAGAGACGCAATATTTTCGTTTGCCACAATCGCCGCCATTTTCTTGGCAGTCGTGGTTCCTGAAATGATTGGAGACTACCTTCGAGCTGGCTTGCTCCTTCTGATGCTGGTGCCGATGATTTTGATGACGCTACGTCATGGGTGGCGTGGCGCTGCGCTGGGGTTCGTGATGGCGAGTCTTGCGATAGCAGAGACGCTGTATTCCTTCAATCATGAAGGAGCCTACGATCTTCCCGTCTTCATCGTCCAGCACGCGCTGGTTATTGCCTCTTGTGGGCTGCTGGCTCTGGGGCATGCCATTTCTTCACACTACGCCACTGCGAGGGAGCTAGGCGTCGCTGAGAAAGAAGCTCTTGCAGCGTCGCGCAGTAGCTTTTTGATCGCAGAGCGCATCTTGCGTGAAAAGGCGTTGACTCTGGAAGAAATGCAGCGCCATATCGAAGTAGAGCGCAAGCGCGTGGTCGAACACTTGAAAGCCATTGGGGATTTTGAGGGCGCATTGCTGTTGAACAACGAAGCGGTGGCCCACAATTCCCGCTTCGGCGCCCACGTCACCGATCTCTATCCACTGCGCCTGGAGCGTCAGGGGCTGAATGCCGTGCTGAATTCCCAGGAGTTCGTGGACGCACGCGCCGGGGGCGCCGATGTGCTGCCCCTGCTGGGGCGCGATACGTCGGTGCTGTCGATCGAGGTCCAGCAGGCGGCATTCCGCTGCGCCGGCAATGCGATCGACGTGCTGTCTGCGCTGCAGCCGCGCGCTTATGTCATCAAAACCCGCGTCCGCAAAGGCGCGCGCCGCTGCGGTATCGCATTGATCGTCACCGTGCGCGACCCTGGCCCTTCGCAAAGCTCGCCCCGCAGCGCCAATGCGGCGCTGGAACTGGACGCGCGGGTGAAAGCGCATGGCGGCATCGTCAAACGCCGCCATGCGCACCGCATCAGCCTGTGGCTGCCGGATACCGAACCGCCGGTCTCCGCCGATCAGTAAGCGGCATGCAGTGAGCGGACTTCCCAGCGCTCGCCTGCAGCGTCGCTGATCCTGACGACCTCAATGTCGGTACTGCGATACAGCACTGTGCGTGATCCGGATGTGGTGGGCGTGGGCTCAAGCGATACGCGATCAGCATCTGTACCTACCGGCATGACCCACAGCACATCGTCCACTCGACCTACGGCGGCACGCACCGTGCCGGTGCTGTCGTTGATCTGGAGATAACGGATACCGCCGCGCTCGAATTCATAGACCTGCCATGCGGGATCGGCAGCCAGATCCTGAGCCGGGGGCAGTGATTCGCCCAAACCTGTGCTGGCTTTGGGTACGCCACTCCCGCCGGTTGGACAGCATGCTGCAGCGATTTGTGTACTCAGTAGCGTGGCGAAAAAGAGTATCGCTGCGACGAATCTAGGCCGCATGAATTGCCTTTGCATTGTTTTCTCCTTGAAGATAGGGATGCGTATGAATTGGGCGTTGCAACGCGCGCAACGCACAGCTTGGGTGCCTGTTTTGCAAGGCATTTCGACGTTAGCACTCCGGTTCGCATTGCAATCGTCTTCGCCTAGAGCCAGATGTCGGGCTTGTCCGGATGTTTGAGCAGCGCCTCACGCATGCGTGGAAACTCGAATTCCCGCATCGGCGGGTGCTGCGGCGGCAGGGCCTGCAGCATGGCGGTGAGGGTGCGTTTTCCGCTCTTGATGGCGGTGTTCACCGACTTGGCGTTGCGCTCCGGCTGAGGCCAGTCCGGTGCCCGCCGAATATCGGCCAGGATGACCGACAATGCCCCGCCGCTCTTGGGCGCATCGTCCCAGCACATCAGCAGCAGGTGGATGACCTCGTACAGCTCGCGGTTGAACGGGTGCATGCGCGGGCCGTGCCCGCCGCCGCCGGCATCGCCACGGGCCGGCGAGCCCGTGGTCACCCCGCGCAGCGGGTCAAACAGCGGGATGGGGGCGATGGCCGGGACGATGCGCAGCAGCTTCCTGGCGCAGCCTTCGGCATGGGCCAGCAGCACATCACGCTTGCCGTTGATGCGGTGCATCGCATCGAAGCGGTAGTACGTCGAGCCCACCGGGTCGCCGCAGCAGCACTCGATGCGCTGGCCTTTGAGCAGCCGGGTATGCAGGACCGGCACCAGCTCCCACTCCTGCCGGATGCGCGCTTTGTTCGCATCGCCGCGTCCGTCGCCGATGGGCATGTCGCGTTCCTTTGCTGTCCGGGTTTGCGGCTACCGTACCGGGGAGGGCCGGTGGGATTCAATCCTTCTACTGCCTATAGGCCTAGGCATCTGCAGGGTGGGGGGAGGGGCGCCACGTGCACAGATTGCGCGTCCGGCAGCCCGTGCCCCGTTGATGACGTTGCAGGATCGTGCAAGGGCGGGTACGGATCTGATGGGGTCGACGAGGCTTGACATGCAAATGATAATCATTATTATTTACATGAATGCAGCACAGCGTGCGCCGCCCGGCCTGCCTATATTCCTCATCGGTGGAGCGATAGATGACAAGTCATTCCTTGGTAGCCAAAACGCCGATCTCTACACAGGCCACTCTTTCATCCGTCAACGTGACCTTGAACAACAAGGCCGGCGTACCCACCGTCGACAGTGCAGCTCTGTTCGGCGGTGAGCGCGAACTACTGATCCAGCATGGCAGCGAGCGCTACCGCCTGCGCCGTACCCGCAACGGCAAACTGATCCTCACCAAATAAACCAAGCAGGCCGAAGATTCCTACGACCATCGCGCGGCGCTGAGCCTCTTTGTCACGCTTGTCGTACGCCCGCCCACTCCGTTCTCCATTCATCTCCCCCCCAGGCACGCCAGCCCGCCTTCGCGGACGCCAGCCGCCTCGTCTCCCTGCCGAAACGAGCCCGTCATGCGTCCGAACCTGCTGTCCTCCGCTCTGTCCCTTTGCCTGCTGGCGCCCGCCGCGCCCGCCCTTGCCGACGACGCCCTCGCCGACGACAGCGTCGACACGTCCGCCACCGGGGCGGACGCAGACACGCTCGACACCGTGGTGGTGATCGCCACCCGCAGCGAACGCAGCGCGTCGGAGGTGCCCAACACCGTCGACCGGATCGACCGCGAGGACATGGACCGCCAGCTCGCGCACGATGTGCAGGACCTGTTCCGCTACACCCCCGGAGTGAGCGTGGGCCGCAACAGCGGGCGCTTCGGCATCGGCGACATCCGCATCCGCGGCCTGGGCGGCAATCGCGTGCTCCTGCGCACCGACGGCGTACCGGTGGGCGATGCGTTCGCCATCGGCAGTTTCGCCAACGCCAACCGCGACTTCGTCGACCCCGACACCCTCAAGGCGGTCGAAGTGCTGCGCGGACCGGGCAGTGCTCTGTACGGCTCGGACGCGCTGGGCGGCGTGATCGCCTTCGTCACCCGCGACCCGGAGGACTACCTGGACGCCGACCGGCGCCGCCACGTGGGCCTGCGCTTCGGCTACGACGGCGGATGGAACGGGCTGTCCGCGCACGCCACCTGGGCCGCGGGCGGAGAACGCTGGTCCGGGCTGGTGGCGGTGGGCCGACGCAAGGGCCAGGAGCACGAGACCCAGGGCGAGGACCGCAGCGACGGCGCACTGCGCACCGCGCCCAACCCCGAGGAGCGCGAAGGCGGCAGCCTGCTGGCCAAACTGGTCTACGCCCCGGACGAGGGGCAGCGGCTGCGCCTGGCCCTGGACACGTCCGACGACCGCAGCCGGACCGATGCGCGCAGCAGCCGCGGCTTCCAGTCGCTGACCCGCGCCACGGTCACCGACCTGCAGGGCGACGACCGCCGCCAGCGCACGCGCGTCTCGCTGCAGTACGAGGCCGACGCGCTGGATTGGACGCTGGCCGACCGCGCAGCGCTGCAGGTCTACCGCCAGGACAGCCGGACCGAGCAGCGCACCGACGAGCGCCGCACCACATCCACCGGCGTCGCCCAGCGCCGCGAGCGCGCATTCCTGTTCGAACAGGACGGCACCGGCCTGAACGCCGACCTGCAGCGCGACATCGACACCGCGCATGGGCGGCACAGCTTCGGCTGGGGGGTGGAGCTGCGCCGCATCGACACCCGCCAGCGCCGCGACGGGCTCGCGACCACGCTCGCCACCGGCGCGCAGACGCCGGTCATCCCGCCCGACGTGTTCCCGGTGCGCGACTTCCCCAACAGCGCCACCACCACCGCGGCGCTGTACGTGCAGGACGACATTCTGCTGGCCGACGGCGCCCTGCGCTTGATTCCGGCGGTACGCGTGGACCACTACCGCCTGCGCCCCGAACCGGACGCCATTTTCCGCGCCGACAATCCCGGGGTCGAAGTGGCCGACCTCAGCCTCACCCGCGCCACGCCGAAATTCGGCGCGGTCTGGCGCTTCTCCGAGCGCTGGTCGCTGTGGGGCGGCTACGCCAGCGGGTTCCGCGCACCGCCCTACAACGACGTGAACATCGGCTTCACGAATCTGAGCTTCGGCTACACCGCCCTGCCCAACCCGGACCTGGAGCCCGAAACCAGCGACGGCGTGGAGCTGGGCCTGCGCTACGCCGGGCCGGCGCTGTCGCTGGCGCTGAGCGCCTACCACAACCGCTACCGCGACTTCATCGAATCGCTGCGCTTCATCGGGGTGAATGACGACGGCCTGTCGGTGTTCCAGTCGCAGAACGTGGCCCGCGCCGAGATCGAGGGCGTGGAGCTGAAGGGCGACCTCGACGGCGACGCGCTGCACCCCCGACTGCAGGGCTGGCGCCTGCGCGGCGCGGCGGCGGTGTCGCGCGGCGAGGACCGCGACAGCGGCGATCGGCTGGAAAGCGTCGACCCCGCGCGCGCCACCCTCGGCCTCGGCTACGACCACGATGCGGGCCGCTGGGGCGTGGAGCTGACGGGCCGCTTCGCCCAGCGCCAGCGCCGCCTCGCCGACCCCGCGCGCTACCGCCCGGCCGGATACGGGGTGTTCGATCTCACCTCCCACTGGCGTTTCGCACCCGGGGCGCGCCTGCATGCGGGCATCGAAAATCTGTTCGACCGCGAATACACCGACTGGGCCGACGCGCCCGGCGTGCCCGTGAACAGTGCGGTGCTGGACCGCTACACCCGCGCCGGACGCACGCTGGCGCTGGATGTCGCCTTCTCCTGGTGACCGCGATGTGCGCCGACGACATCGGGCCGAAGATCGCCGCCGTGCACGCGCCATGCGGATGCGCGGGGAGCTGCTTCGCCGATGCGCGGACGACCGGCCCGCTGGACTTCCGGGAGCGGGCATCGGCGCCACGCCGGCTGCCCGACGCCGCACAGCTGGCCGCGCTGGGCAGCGTGCTGTGTCTCTATCGGTACGACGACACCCCACCGGTGCGCTGGTGGGCTGCGGGTCGTGCCCGGGTGCACGCCTGCGTGGACGCGACCGGCGCGCGCGAGTGGGTGAGCGTGCATGGCGCATCGGGCCATGACGCCCGTGCGCGAGAGGACGACGCGGACGACGACCGTCTGCGCTTCTACCTGCTGCCGGACACCGACTTCCTGGCCTGGGAACGCATGACCGCCACCCTCGCGTCCGCCGCGACGCAACGCGCCGCCGCCGTGCAGTCGCTGCACGCGCGGCTGCTCGCGCGGGTCGCCGCCCGCGTGCGCCGCGCGCGCTGGCAGGCGCTGCCGCTGCGGCTGCAGGCGCAGCCCGGCGCCGGCGGCTGGCGGCTCACCGCACTGCCGGTGGACCTCTCGCCGCTCGGCCGGCGCGTGGCCGAGACCATCGCCCGCTGCGAGGGCGCCGAGTGGCGGCATGGACGACATTCGAACGGTCACGACGTCGGCGATCGGCATCACGACGGGCACGGCGCCGGCAGCGGCAGCGAAGAAGCCAGCCGGCCCGAGCCCGACCGCTCCACGACCACAACCACAGCCACAACCACAACCGCGACCGCGACCGCGACCGCGACCGCAACCGACGATCCGATCACGGTCGCGCCGTTTTTCCATCCGCACGTCTGAGGAGATCCCGATGTCCACCCGCACCCCACCGCACGCCGGTGCCGCCCGCTCCGCACTCGCCGCCGCCGCGCTCATCGTCTGTCACGCGCAGGCGCAGGCGTCGGAGTACGCCAGTACAGCCGCCACCGCAGCCGCCACCGCAGCCGCAGACCCCGCACGCGACCGCGCCGCCATCCTCGCGATGCAGGGCGAGTACATCGTGGAGTTCGACTTCCGCGAAACCGTCGAACTCGCGCCCGGTTACGCGCGCACGCCGCCCAAGCGCAGCGGCGGCAACGAGGTGGTGATCGTGGTCGAGGACACGCCGACCAAAATCGTGCTGCAGCATCTCCTGGTCTCCGACGACGGCAGCCACGTCACCAAACACTGGCGCCAGGACTGGACCTACGAGGCGTCGAGCCGCTTCGAATTCAGCGCCGATCAGACCTGGGCCGTGCGCCCGATCGACGCGGCCAAGACCCGCGGCGCCTGGACCCAGTGCGTGTACGAAGTCAGCGACGCCCCGCGCTACTGCGGCACCGGGCGCTGGAACCACCGCTACGGCGTCGCCACCTGGACCTCCGACCGCAGCTGGCGGCCGCTGCCGCGCCGCGAATACACCACGCGCAGCGACTACAACGCGATCAACGCCGAGAACCGCCACACCATCGTGCCCGGCGGCTGGACCCACGAGCAGGACAACACCAAGACCGTGCGCGGCGCGGCCGACGGCGCCACGGTGCGCACCCTGGCGCGCGAATCCGGATTCAACGACTACCGCAAGACCACCGACTTCGACTTCGGCCCGGCCTACCGCTATTGGGAGAAAACGCAGGGCTACTGGGCCGGCGTGCGTGCGCGCTGGGATGCCGCCCTGGCCGGCGGCGGCGTGCGCCTGGACACCAAGGTCGACGGCATGGCGATGATCATCCCGCTGTTCACGCAAGCCGGGCGCATCGAGGCCGGGGAAACCGTGCCGGACGCCGACATCGACGCGGTGTTCGCGCGCTGGGTGCAGCCGGTCGCGGGGGCGAGGAAGACCGCCGCTGCTGAGTAAGCTAGGGCTAAGCAACTACAAACTGGCGCCGCTTGCACGCCGCAGACTCAGGCCGGGCCTGAGTCTGCGTCCTCGGTCAATAGCTCGCGCGATAGGGCGACAAACGAGTCATCCTCGCCGTAGAGAATCTCTGAATGATTCAGAGATCGCCTTCAAGCCAGTTCGATTCCGACAATAGCTTCGCCATACGCTCCATGGCGGGTTTGGCTGTTTCCACCGGCGCTTGATCGTACCGACTCAAGACAAACTGTCTGCCTAATGAATTTCGCCAGCTTACGCTCAGCATACGAACGTCTTTGTGCTTTCCAACGAGACGGCTGCCGAACCGTACTCCGCGTGTAGAGGTTTCTTCGGGGAGGACAACCTCGCTACTGACAGAAGCTGGCTTTCCATCAATCATCTGCTCGACTTTGCGAGTCGATCTCAATGTCACTTGCATCCCGCCCGGACAAGTCGCGTAGGCGATCTGTCCCATGCTGTCGCTCTGGATGATGATTTCGCCGAGAGACATCATGCCGGGGCCGACATCGCCACTAGCCAACACGCGACACCCCAGCTGTCTCAGAGCGGGCGCAACGTTTTCGGTGGAGACTGGGGACAACGACTCTGCCGCGGCTTGCGCCTGCCGCTCGAAGACATCGGAAGCGCATGCATCATGCGAACACAGTGCAATCATCACGCTGGTCGTTAACATCGATATTGCTCGCATGTCGTCACTCCTCAGTTTCAACGCAAATGTCAACTTCCGGAATCCCGGAGGCGATGTATCCGTACGGACAATCGTTTACGAGTTCCGAATTCCACTCCCTCTCATCCGGACTCAGACCGAAAGAAACAAAGCGCACAAGCTGAGATCCGCCTCCACAGATGAAAAGCGGCTCTGTCGTTCTCGTGCCGGAACAAGAAACGACTGTACCGGCATAAGCTGTGTCCAACGAGATGAATACTTCCGCACCAGAATCGAAGGCGGGTCTGAATTGTATTTCTGCCTGTAAGCGGCTGGCATCGAACGCGATATACCCAAGATCGACATCGGTCGCCATGACTGGAAGCGATGTCGCGGCGAAAGCAAGCACGCATATGATCTTTTTTGACCTCATGACAACTCCTTTTAGTTCATGATGCTTGATCGTAACACGCCTGCTTCAGGCGAGCGCAAAAGAAACTGTTATAAATCTTCTAGGTGCCAGCGGCAGGAACGCCAGATGGGACCAGCTGCAAACTGGTGTTCAGAAGAATCTTGTTCGGGTCCCTAGAGTGTTTCGAGAAAGGCCTCCAGGTCGCCGCGCTGTAGCTCGCTCAGCGGCAGCGGGCGCAGTAGCGTCGACTGTTTCGGGAACAGCGGGTCGTCCACCTGAGCGCCGCGCGGCGGCGGCTGCGGCATGCCGGCGACGTACATCGCGATCACTTGGCGCAGGTCGCGGAAGTGGCCCGCGTGCATGTAGGGAGCGGTCTCGCCCACTGCCAGGAGAGCGGGCGTGCGGAACGCGCCCATGTCCTCGGGGCGACCGGTCACCGCGTACCGGCCTCGGTCCTCGCGCCGGCTGCCGTAGAAGCTGATGCCGAGGTTGTGGAAGCGGTTGTCGGTGAGCGCCGCGCCGCTGTGGCAGTTCATGCAGCCGCCGGCGGTGCGGAACACGTGCAGGCCGCGCAGCTGGGCATCGGAGAACGCCTCGCGGCGGCCGTGCAGGAACGCCTGATAGCGGCCGCGCGGCTTCGCCAGGCTGCGCTGGAAGTCGGCCAGCGCGCGCGCCATGTCGTCCATAGTCAGGCGCTCGCGCCCGTAGACCTGGCGCGCGGTCTCGGCGTAGTCGTCCAGTCCGGCCAGCCGCGTCTCCAGCCCGGCGCGATCGAAGGCCATTTCCGCGGGGTGCAGGATCGGCATCAGCGCCTGCGCTTCCAGGCTGGGCGCGCGTCCGTCCCAGAACAGCGGTGCCGCGTAGGCGGCGTAGCGCACGCTCGGCGCGTGGCGCAGGCTGGGCTGGCGGTCGTGGCCGAAGGAGACCCGTCGCCCGTCGGCCCAGCCGAGGTCCTGCTCATGACAGCTGGCGCAGGCGATCTGTCCGGACCGCGACAGCCGCGGGTCGTGGAACAGCCGTTTGCCGAGCGCGATCCGCGCGGGCGCCGCGGCATCCTCGGGCCACAGCGGGGGACGCTCGGGCAGCGGCGCCAGTTCGCTCCAGTGCGCGCCGGGCAGCAGGCAGGGCGCCGGCCAGCCGGCGACGGGGCCCGCATACAGCGCGCGCAGGGCGGCGCTGTCCGGCTGGGGCGCATCGGGCGCGCAGTGCGGAGGCACCGGCGCGTCGGCGGGCACCACGGCGAGAGGCGGGAGCACGGTCGCGGCCGGGGTCCGCGGCGTGTCGGACATCGCGGCATCGCGCACGGGCGCCGCGGCGGAGGCGGCCGGCGTCGCCGCGTGTCCGGCGATAGCCTGCTCATCGACGGAGGCCGCCACCGTGCGGGACCCGGCCACCGCCAGAGCCAGCGCCGCAGCCGCGATGCCGATCAGCACGGCGAGCCTCAGCGCATCTGCGGCATACCGGGCCGCGACCCGCGGACCGGCGTACGGCCGCTGCCCGCGCGCCGTCGGCCCGGCGAGCCGGGAGTGCGCGGCGGATGGACGCGCAACCGGAGGGCGGACCGTCTCGGGGCGCATCAGAAGCGCAGCCCGAGTTCCAGCCAGTACTGCCGGCCGGGTTCGAACACCACGCCGGCCGCGCCGACGCGCTGGGCGTTCACGCGGTTGGTGATGTTGTTGATCTCGAGTCGTGAAAACACGGTGAAGGCCTCGCGCAGGGGGCGCTCCCATTCCAGACTGCTGTCCAGCGTCCAGGTGGGGTCCAGATCCTCGGCGGCATAGGCGTCCAGGACCTCGCCGCCGTCGGTACGCTGGCCCTGGAATACCACATCGCGGTAGCCGGCACGGTAGCGCAGGAAGTGGCTGAGCGTCAGCCCCCAGCGCGGCAGGTCGCTGCGGGTGGCCAGGCGCACCGCCCAGGGCCGGTTGAAATTGCCGGCCGGCATTTCGTCGAAGCGCACGCGTTCGCCTTCGTACAGCACCACGGTCTCGGCCAGCGCGGGGTCCAGACTGGATTCGTAGGTGGTGTAGTTGCGGCGCACGTCGGTCCAGTCCGCGGCCAGGAACCAGTGGTGGCGCGTCGCGCCCCATTCCCACGGCTTCACCGGCGCGATGTTGAAGGTGTAGGTGTCGCTGCGGCTGCGGCCGTCGTTGTTGTACTCGAAGACTCGACTCGCGAACGCCGGGTCGGCGTTCGCCACGCGCCTGCGCAGGATCTCGTCGCGGCCGTCGCGGCCCACCCACTTCGCCGCGAAGTTCAGCCCCCACAGCCGCAGATCGGCGCCGAGCGCCAGCTCGTCGGTGTAGGGGATGTCGAGTTCCACGAACCGGTTGGTGCTGACCGAGCGCACGCCGGGCCCGTACAGCAGCGAAGGCCCGCGGCTGTAGCTCACGCGCAGCGCTTCGCGCCCCTCGCGCAGCGCGTTGCTGAAGAAAGTGCGGCCGTAATAGCGGTTCGCGCCCGCGGTCGCGCGCAGCCGGTCGTCGCCCAGCACGTCCCAGGCGAAGGCCAGACGCGGCGACAGCGTGGTCTTGCGCATGAAGTCGTCGTACTCCGCGCGCAGGCCGGCCCGCACATTGAACCGTCCCCAGCGCATGTCGTCTTCGACGTAGGCGGCCGCGTCGTTGGCCCGCACCTCGAAACGCCCGGCTTCGTAGATGTCGCGGTTGCGGAAATACTGCCCGCGGCCGCTGCGCAGCGTCGGCGACAGCGAGCAGGCCACGGTGTCCACCGTGCCGTCGGCGGCGGTGCAGGTGGTGGTGGAGACCACGCTCAGGTCGACGATGTGCGTCCGCAGCCTGGCGTATTCGGCGAAGCGGTTCTGCAGGTCGAGGCCGGCCGACAGCGCATGCGAGGCCTCGCCCCATCGCAACGCGTCGCGCCGCCAGGTCAGGCGCAGGCCGATCTCGCGCTGGCGCTGGTCGATGTCGCCCCAGGCGCCTTCGATGCTGGAGGGATTGCTGCGGCCGGGATTCCCCCAGTTCTTCTCTGGCGACCAGTCCCAGCGGCGGAAATAGTCCGCATCGCTGCGCCGCGAACTGTCCAGGTCGCTGTAGCTCAGCCGTGCGCCGAGCGTGTGCGCGCCGAAGGACTGGTTCGCGCCCAGATTGAGCACCGGGCCGCCGCTGCGGATGTCGTAGAAGGAAGCGCGGGCATTCTCGCGGAAGTAGCGTTCGTCGGTGGGCGCATAGAACGCGGAGGCTTCCAGCTCGAGGCCGCTGGGCGCCACCCAGTCGGCCTTGAGCCCGAGGTTGAGATTCTGTCGGGTCGTGTCCTTGCTGGCCGCATCGGCCGCGCTGTCGAAACCGCCGTCGTAGGCGCGCAGCGGGATGATCGAACGCACCAGGCTCATCGTGCCGAGCAGGCCGAGGCCGCCGCGGGTGCGGCCTTCCAGCCGGCCGCGCACGTCCCACTTCTCGAACTCGGGCTGCGCGTCCTCGGTGGTCGACAACTCGAACGCGGCGCGGTCCTCCGCCTCCACGTTGTATTCGGTCCAGGCCGAGCGCGTGGTGCGCACCGCCAGACTGCCGGACAGACGCTCGCCGGCGCGCCGCGTCTGCGCATCCACCACGCCGCCGTTGAAGCGCCCGAACGAGGCCGGCACGTTGCTGTCGTACACCGTCACCCGCTCCACGATGCTCGTGTCCAGCGCCAGGCCCTGGGTGGCGCTGGGCACGTCGGCGTAGCTGTTGGCGGAGCCGTTGCTGGCCGGATCCAGATCGTTGGTGAAGTTCACCCCGTCGATGCGGAACGCGTTCTGGTAGAACGGCGCGCCGTTGATCGCGATCTCCGCGGGGCGGATTTCGCCGGGCGAGAGGCTGCTGCTCGCGCCTTCGTCGAACTGCACGCTGGGATGGATGCGCAGCAGGGTGCCGAGATCGCCGTTCCCGCGCGGCAAGGCATCGATGAACACGCTGTCGAACTCGGCTTCGCCCTGATAGCGATTCAAGCGATAGCCGAGCACGACCACCCTGTCCAGCTCCCGCTCCTGCGCAGAAGGCCGGTTCTCGTCAGCAGCAGCAGGCTGCTGGCTAGGCTGCTCGGCGACACGCTCCGCGGCAGCAGAGGGAGGCGATGGGAGGGTGCTCTGCGCCAGTGTGGCCGGAGAAGCAGCAAGCAGCGCGGTCGCAGCTGAGTATGCGAAATGTGTGAGATTCCACGAAGACTGCATGGGATTTCCTAGTGAACGGGTAAGCAGAGAGAGCCTGCCTGTCCGCTACAGATGTTGGGCTGGACAGAAAGCAGAGTGAGTGGGCCTAAGCCTAAAGCTAATGATAATCGTTCTCATTATCTCGGGCAAACTATTCCAGATGACCGCTGCATCATGGTCCGCACTGCTTGAAGCAGCGCAACGATCGCTCCCTGCTTGCGGTAGCTGCTTGCGCTATTTGTCTGGGATACGGGAGAAATGCTGACCCGTTCAGGATTGGCGATGGTCTGCGCGTAGTAGTGGGCTGGAAAGTGGTCACCTATGCCTTGGCCGCGCATAGCAGCATGTTGTACGCCGCCCTCGCGCGCGCGGAACGGTTAGGTCGTGCGTCGTGCCGGGTTACGCTGCCTTGGCGCGCGCGGTCGCGACGGACGCGGCCTGGGGAGGGTGCGCCCGGCCCGACGGTGCCGGCACCACGGGCAGGTGCGCACGGCGGCGGGCGCCCCCGGCCACAGCAGCACAACGCCGCAGCCGTCGCACTCGGCAACCCGCGTCCAGCCGGCCGGCACCCGCCCTGCAGCCATCCGCTGCGAACGCGCCAGCGCGCGCAGGAACGCCGCCAGTGCGCTGCGCGGCAGGCCGGCGCAGGCGCGCAGGTCGCGCATGGACAGCCCCACCACGGTCGCCCCAGGCACGTCCTCGTCGATCGCCAGATCGAGCAGGGTGCAGAGGGCACGGCCCTCGGCGGAGGCCAGCAGGGCCACCAGCTCGCGCTCGCCGTCGGCCACACGCCAGTGCAGCGCAGGCGGTAGCGGGCCGTGGACCGGGTCCAGCAGCAGCCGGTCACCGTCCAGCTGCACGCGGATGCCGGCGTCGTGCAGCTCGGCCATCGTGCGGATCGGAGTCACGGCCTGCCCACCTGGAGCCGGCGTGGTCCCGAACCCCCGCCCGAAGATGGCGAAGGTGGCGAAGATGGCGGCTGTGCGGAGTCCCGATCTTCGGGGACTGCGGCCGGTGAGGCGCCATCTTCGGGGCGTGGCGGTGTCTCCAAACCGTGGAGAATCACGGCACTTCCCCCTGCTCGTCCGCCCCCTCAGTCGCGCCAGTCGCGCCATTGGCGCCAGCTTTTGAGAGTGGCGCGACAGGCTCCGAGGTGGCGCGACTGGTGCGCAACCGCCACAGGGCCGGTTCGCCGAACCCGCCCCGCTTCGACTCCACGCCGGCCCGGCGCATCGCCCGCTGCACCGTGCGCCAGGCGTGGCCCGCATCGTCGGCGTGGCGCTTGATCTCCTTCACCGGCAGGTCGCCAGCGGCGAGCAGGTCACGCAGCCACGATGCTGCGTCCCGGCGCTCGTCCATGTCCTCGCCCCGCGCCTCGGCCTCCTCCAGCACCGTGCGTGCGGTGCCCTCGATGGCCTCACCCCACACCACGCGCGAGGCTTCGACATGCGGGTAGTCCGGCACGGGCTCGCGCTGCAGGGCATAGGCGAAGCCGCCGTCGTCCGGGCCGAGATTGGATTTGGCGCGCAGCAGGACGTTGCGCTCGGGGCTGCCGTCCTCCACCTGCTGCCTCGCCGCCACCAAGACCACCCGCGCCAGCGCGCCGAAGGCCAGCGAGCCGGTGATGCGCTCCAGCGGATCGCGCCCGCTGGTGCTCTTGGAGAAGTGGGTGATGCCCAGCACGGCACAGCGGAACTCCCGCGCCAGGTCCACCAGCGGCTGCAGGCCGCGCCGGACCTCGGCGTTCTTGTGCGAGTCCCCGGCCACCGCCGAGGACACCGGATCGACCACGATCAGGCGCACATCGGGAACGGCCTGAAGCGCGGTGTGCAGCGCCTCCACGTCGCGTGCGGGGTCGAACGGGTAAGACTCGCCGCCGTCCAGCACACGGTCGATGGTACGGGCGCGGCTGAGGGCCGCCCCCGCCACCCGCAGGCGCGGGTTCAGGGTGTCGGCGTTGTCGTCCTCGCCCGACCAAATCACCGCCGATCCGGCGCGGGCGCGCGTGCCGTCCGGCCATCGCCCACCGCTGGTGACGATGGCGGCCAGCCCCAGCGCAAGCGTGGTCTTGCCCGTGCCCGGCACACCACCGATCAGGTGCAGCTTGCCGGCCGCCAGCCAGCCCGGCCAGAGCCAGTCCACCGGCTCCGGCACCACATCGCTTGCGCTGCGCAGGATGACGCGCGGAGCGTCGTCGATCTGTCGGGAGGCGGCCGATGCTGCTCGGTCAGGGCCGTCCTTCAGCGTATCGTTAGCCGGCAACACACGCGCCAGCGCCCACACGTCGTCCGCTGTGGCCTCGGGGTGCGCCGCCAGCCAGTCCACGCAGTCGCCCTTTTCGGGCAGGCCGAGCGCGGCCACGTCGATCCACTCGACCGAGGCGGCGATGCCGCGCAGCGCTGCCGCGACCTCGCGGGCGTAAGACATGCCGGTGGCGTCGTTGTCGGGCCAGATCACCACTCGCCGGCCTTGCAGCGGCGACCAGTCGGCCTGCCGGGCGCTGTCCCCGCCGCCGCTGGTAAGCGCCAGACAGCCGAGGCGCACCAAAGCGTCCGTGCAGGGTTCGCCTTCCACGACCACCGCCAACGCATCGGCCGCCGCCCGGCGCAGCGCAGGGAGCCAGTACAGCAGCTTCCCGCCGGCGGGGGGCGACGGCTCTTTCAGTTCGTAGGCCCGCCCGGTCCAGCGCATCGGCCGTATCCACTTGCGACCGTCCGGGTGCTTGGTGCGGATGCGCCAGTGGCGCACCGTGCCGTCCTGCTCGCAGTAGCGATACAGCCCATCGGGCCGGAACCCATCGCGCAGCGCGCTTCCGGCCAGCCGGCGGGCGGCCTCGCCCGGTGTTTCGCGCTCGGCCGGGCTCTCAGGTGCGCCGTTCATCGTCGCCGCCGATCAGCTCGCGGACGGCCTCGACGAAGCCCAGGCCGGTCAGGCGCATGTGGAAGCTCACCAGGTCGCCGTGGCCGCAGCCGGCGAAGCAGCGCCAGCCGCCACGCTCGCCGCCCAGGTGGACCGACAGCGAGGCGCTGTGGTCGTCGTGGAAGGGGCAGCGGCCCGGCGCCCACCCGGACTCCCGCGCCGCGCCCAGGCGCTCGATGCGGGTGCGGTAGTAGGTCTCGGGCGATGGCAGGCGCTCGCGCCAGTTGCGCGGCAGGCGGGCAGCTCGGCCCGCAGGTTCGGGACGGGCGTAGGAGCGTCGCGCCGGGCCGGCCTCACTCGGCTCCTTCTCCCGCCGTCTGCGGGCCAGCGGGTTGCGCAGATCGCCGCTCATGGCTGCGCCCTGCGGTCGCGGGCGGCGATGCGCTGGGCGATCCAGGCGTCAATCTCGGCGGTGCTCCACGCGCTGGCGCGGGGGCCGAGCTTGACCGGGGCGGGGAAGTCGCCGAGGGCGATGCGGCGGTAGATCTCGGAGCCGGACAGGCCGGTGCGGGCCTTGACGGCGGACAGGCGTTCGAGTGCGAGCGCGCCCGTGGTAGGCGCGGTGGGTGTGCTGGTCATGATCGTTCTCGGTGATCGGCGAGCGCCGCTCTGCGGCAAGCCGGGGAAGGTGTCGGATACGGAGGCCGCCGCCCTGCCACGCGGGCACGCAGGCGGCCGAGCGCGCGCGACACGAACGCGCCTCGGTTCTGGAAAGGGCGAGCTGTGTGCGAGCGCTGCGTGCGCGTAGCGCAGTCGAGGGGGGCGGTCGTGTCGCGGCTGGTCTGCGGGTCGCAACCGGGCACAGTCGCGCCATCCCCAGCCAGTGACGCCACTTCCAAAACGTGGCGCCAATGGCGCGACTGCGGGCCGGATGGCGCGAGTGGTGACCGTCTACAGGGCCGATCCGGCTCGCGCGGGACACCGCCTGCGCCCGCTGTGTCCGGGCGACGCAGCTCGGTCGCAGCTGCGCGTGGTCGACCGGACGCTATCGGCGCCGGTCCTGCTCTTGCCGGCGAGGTGATGCCATCACACGTCGTCCGTGACACCTACTCACTGCGGACGGCCTTCGCTGCGTGCCGACGCCGATGGCTGGGCGCCGTTCGTACCCGCTGGTCTGTGGCTTATCCGATGCGCCCGGAGACAATGCGACGGAATGGTGTCACCTTGCCCGTGCCGGTCCGCAGCTCGTCCAGGTAGTCCGCCCACGCCTGCATCATCTTGCGGCGCTCGGCCAGGTGCGCCGTGCGGTTGTAGGCGCGGCCGTTCGGATCGCGCACCGCATGCGCCAGCTGGTGTTCGATGTAATCGGGCCGGAAGCCCAGCAGCTCGTCCAGCACCGTGCGCGCCATCGCCCGGAAGCCGTGCATCGTCATCGTGTCCTTGTCGTAGCCCATCTGGCGCAGCGCCACCACCAGCGTGTTCGGCCCGATCGGACGGTTGTAATCCGGCCCGCGCATGGTCTTGAACACGTAACGCCCGTGTCCCGTCAACGCATGCAGCTCCCGCAGGATCGCCACCGCCTGCAGCGACAGCGGCACCAGATGCGCCACTTTCATCTTCATCCGCTCGGCCGGAATGCTCCACACCGCCTCATCCAGATCGACCTCCGACCACTCGGCGAACCGCAGCTCGCCGGGACGCACGAACACGTATGGCGCGACCTGCAGTGCACACCGCACCGGAAACTCTCCCCTGTACGCATGGATCGCGCGCAGCAGCGATCCGATGGCCTGCGGGTCCATGATCGCCGCGAAATGCCGAACCTTCGGCGACGGCGGCAGTGCGTCCACCAGATCGGCCGCCGGATTGCGCTCCGCGCGCGCGGTCACCACCGCGTAGCGGAAGATCGCGCTGCAGTTCTGGAGCGCACGTCGTGCGGTCTCGACCGCGCCGCGATCCACGGTCCGGTTGAGCGTCACCAGCAGCTCGCGCGCCTTGATCTCGGCGACCGGACGGCGCCCCAGCCACGGGAACAGTTCGCGCTCCAGACGCAGCAGGGTGCGCTCCGAATGCACCGGCACCCAGTTCTGCGAGGCTTTCGCATGCCACTCACGCGCCACCACCTCGAAGCTGTTCGCGTGCTTGTCGGCCTCCGCCGCGCGCCGCGCCTGCCGGTGCAGGCTCGGATCGACCCCGGACGCCAGCAGGCGCCGCGCCTCCTCGCGCTGCGCACGCGCGGAGGCGAGCGGCACATCGGGGTAAGTGCCCAGCGACAGCCGCTTCTCCTTGCCCAGCCAGCGATACTTCCAGCGCCACCACTTCCCGCCTGCAGGCGAAATTTCCAGGTACATCCCGCCACCGTCGTACAGACGTTGCGTCTTCGTGGAGGGTTTGGCGTTGCGGATCGCGGTGTCGGTCAGCGGCATGGGGGCAACACTCCTGCGCTTCGGCCCCCTTGCCCCGAAACCTGCCCCCACACACCACCGGCTGCACCGTGTCGTTCGGGGAGGCTGGGGGACATGGGATTGCGGTATTTGTCGGGGTTTTCTGGAAGTCCGGGCCTTCTCGGGACATCCTGAGTATTCAATGTGATTGATGGGGCGGGGCGAACACCATGATCCGGCCGCGCCCGCGACGGATGGCGGCCTCCAGCCGCCTGCAGAGCAGCTTGTGCCAGGCGTAGGGGATGTACTTGGGGTCGACGGCGCAGCAGTAGGCCAGCAGGTTGTCGCGCGCGGCGCTCAGCAGCGCGGCGATCTGCTCACGGCTTGCGCTCACCGCCGACACCCTCCAGCACCGCCTGCGCGACGCGCTGCAGCTGCTCGGCAGTGAGCGCCTCGGCCGCGTCGAACACGCCCAGCGCGCCGCCAACCTCGACCTTGCTGCGGTCGGCGTAGGCAGGGCTCAGCTTCGATGCGCGCCAGCGCAGGTGCTGCGCCAGCTCGCGCGCCTTGCCCAGGCTCAGCACGTCGGTCGCGGCCCGGATGCCGGCCTCCGCCTCCTCGTCCCAGGCCCGCGCCGCCAAGCCGGCGGCCTCGCGTGCGCGCGCGGAACGATTAGGTTCCGCTGCCAGCCACAGCGAGAGCGCACCCTGCGTCTTGCCGTAATCCGTCGCGATGGCGGTGTAGGTCTCGCCTGCGGCGATACGCTCGCACACGTCGTCCAGATCCCACGCGCGCCGCGGCGCCGCGCCGTCGGCCGCCCTGGCGGCCTTGGACCCGCGCGACTTCGCGGGCGCGCGCCTGCGCTTGCCACGCGGGTCCTGGCTGGCGTTCACATCACCGCCCAGGCCAACGCCATCAGCGCACCCGCCGCGAGTGCGCCGACCGCGGCACCACGCCAGAACAGGCACACGCCGCAGTCGGTCCACAGCCGCAACGGCAGCCAGGCCAGCACGCGCATCGAGAGGCTCATCGGGGCGTCGACGACGGGCTCATCGGCTGACTGGCCGGCGTGTTCGGCGGCGGACTCGCGGGTGTCGGCGATTGCGGTGCGCCCGGCGGCGTGGGGCGCGGCGCGTCCGGGCGCCGGATCGGTCTGCGGCAGGGAAGGCAGCTCATCGGAAGGCATCCTGTTCATGGGTGTCGTATCGTCGAAGGGGTGGCAACTCAGCGCCGGTTCGCAGCGGGAATGTCCGCGCGCACCAGCCACGCCGCGACATCGAAGCTCGGGCAGTCCTTGCCCGGCTCCACGTCGCGATGGCCGATCACCCGCGCCTTCGGAAACCGCGCCAGCAGCTCCAGGAGCAGCGCACGCAGCGCGGCCCACTGCGCCTCGGTGAAGTTGTCCTCGGGCCGCAGGCGCTTGCCCTCGCGGCGCACGCCGCCGACCAGGCACACGCCGACGCTCGCGCGGTTGTGACCGAACGCATGCGCACCCACGCGTTCCAGCGGACGGCCGGTCTCGACCTCGCCGCTGCGGCGGATGACGTAGTGGTAGCCGATGCCGGCCCAGCCGCGGGCCTTGTGCCAGCGGTCGATCTCGGCCGCGTCGATGTCGGCATCGGACGGGGTCGCGCTGCAGTGGACGATGAGGGTATCGATCGGACGCATGGGGTCACCAAAGCGACAGGCCCGCTTGCGCGGGCCTGTCGGGAGGTCGGGGAAGGGGATGCCGCGCGCGTGTGCAGCGTGTGTATCGCCTGGCTGCGAAGTGCGCGCGCCAGCGGGCGGCTTGTCCGCGCGTATCCAAAGTACGGATTTTTTGCGGAGGCATCACCTCCGCACGCGGATGACTTGCGCGATGACGCGCAGAGCCGCGCTCAGCCCGGTGTCTCCACGTCCTCGCAGGTGCGCAGCGCCGCCGCCAGCTGCCGCCGCGCCTCGGCCTCGGCATCCGCCAACTGACGCAGTAGCCACTCGTACATCGGTCGCCAGGTGCGCCGGTAGGCCGCCTCGTCGCGGCCGATCTGCGCGGCGCGCGAGCGGTCGGATACCGGTAGCACGCCGCGGCCCTCGCAGGTCGGGCACACGATGCGCAGCGCGCCCGCCATCGTCTCGCCCGCGCCGCCGCAGTCGCCGCACAGGTTCGGCCGCGCCAGCTCGTCCAGCACCGCGCGCCGGATGACGACGTGCATCTCCGGGCGCCACGGCCACACCTGGTCCTTGGCGCGCTCGGCCTTGGCGCGCAGCGCACCGATCCGCAGCCGCGTCTCGGGCGACACACGCTGGGTGATGAAGGCGGCCTCCTCCGCGCAGTGCAGCTCCAGCTGCGCCAGCTCCAGCACCTGGCGGCGGCGGGCGAACTCGGCGCGCTGGCGCTCGGCGATGGCTTCATGCAGCGCCTCGCGACTCAGCGATGCGCCTTCGGGCCACCACAGCGCGCACAGCACCTCGCGGCCGAGGCCGGACGGCACGAACGCGAGCGCCGCAGCCACATCCTGCGGGGTCAGCTCGCAGCCTCCGCCGGTGGCGGTCAGGCGCGCGGTGGACGGGTTCAGACGCGCAAGCATCCGGCGCACGTCGGTCATGGTGCAGTCTCCAGTGGTGTCGTGCGCCGCGCCGCGGCGGCCGTATGCGTGGTGTGCAGCCGAGGCGTCATGTGTCCTCCGGCGCGTACAGGCCCCAGCGCGCGCGGGTCTTGCCACCGCGGTTGGAGCGTTGCGTGGTGGTGCCTTGCGCAGGCGGGGGCAAGGTGTGGATCGGCGGATCGTCGCAGTCGTCGATGCGCCCGACCTCCAGGCGGCTGCGTCCCCAGACGCGACCGGTCGTGCCCTCGCGCTGCTTGGCGATGTTCAGCTCGGCCAGCCCCGGATACTCGCTCGGGCGGTCTTCCTGTTCGGCGTAGTAGTCGTCGCGGTAGACGAACACGATCAGGTCGGCGTCCTGCTCGATGTTGCCGGACTCGCGCAGATCGCGCAGGACCGGGCGCTTGTTCGGCCGCGCCTCGACGCTGCGGTTGAGCTGCGCCAACAGCAGGACCGGACAGCCCAGCTCCTTGGCCAACGCCTTCAGGTCGCGGGTGATCTCGCCGATCTCCACCGTCTCGCGGGTCCTGCCCGGCAGCGGCATCAGGTGCAGGTGGTCGACGACGATCAGCTCCACCGGACGCCGCAGGTGTTCGCGCCGCGCGCGGGCGACGATCTGCTCGCAGGTCAGCGCCGGGGTGTCGTCGATCATCAGCGGCGCCGCGCGCATGCGGCGCACGGCCTCGGTCACCCGCGCCCAATAGGTCTCGCTGCCCGGCGCATCGTCCTGCGGCCGGCGCAGCCACTGCAGCGGCACATCCGCGACGCTGGCGATGCAGCGGTTGAAGATGCCGACATCGGTCATCTCCAGGTTGAAGAACAGCGCGTGACGCCCGCACAGCGCGTTCGCGGTCGCGATGTTGATCGCCAGCAGGCTCTTGCCCATGCCGGGACGGCCGGCGAGCACGATCAGCTCGCCCGGCATCAGGCCACCGGTGAGCGCGTTGAATTTTGCCCAGGGCGTCGGCAGGCCGCACAGCCCGCCCTGGTCCTCGTAGCGTCGCTGCAGGTCGGCGAACCAGCGCTGCGCGACCTCCGGCATCGCCTTCACGCCGCCGGCGCGCGGGTGGCCCGCCAGACGCGCGATCGCGTGCTGCGCCTGGGCGATCAGGTCGCGCGTGTCCCGACCCTCCGGCTGGAATCCGGCGTTCACCATGATCGTGCCGAGGTCGATCAGCTGGCGCAGCTTCGCCTTGTCGACGACGATCTCCGCATACGCGGTGATGTTGGCCGCCGAGGGCGTGGTGCTGGCCAGCTCGATCAGGTACGCGCCTCCGGCCACCTGCTCGCCCAGCCCCTGCGCCTGGAACCACTCGCCGAGCGTCACAGCATCGAACGGCCGCGGCTTCTGCGCCAGCTCGCGGATCGCGCGGTAGATGAGCTGATGGTCGCGCCTGTAGAAGTCGTCCGGCCTCACCCAGTCCGCAATGCGGGTCAGCGCATCCGGCGCAAGCATCAGCCCGCCCAGCACCGCCTGCTCGGCCTCCACCGACTGCGGCGGTAGACGGCGCTGCACCAGGGCGCTCTGCCCTGCACGGCCGTCGCCGCGGCGGGCCGCGTTCATGCGCCCCGCTCCATCCGGTCCATCGCCGCCTCGAAAATCTTCGTGACCACATCCGCCCGCAGCAGGTAGTCGAAGTTCGGCCGCCAGTTCTCGTGCGGCGGCCGATACGGCCCGGTGCCGTTGTGGAAGTCGTCGTCCTGGCACTCGGCGAAGTACGCCTCCCAGAAGCGCAGATCGCGCCGCTGCGGCGAGGCGAGCCACGCCGCGCGGATCAGGCTGCGGCGCTTGGGCGTCAGGTCGCGTGCCCTGACCAGGTTCACCATCGCCGCGTTGTAGGCGTCGATGATGGCCCGGTACGGAATCCGGTCCGCCGAAGGCGACGCTGCGCTTTGCGGATCGTGGGCATCGGACGGGGGTGCCGCGCCGACAGGCGGGGCACTTCTACGCTCTTGATCTACTGCTTCTGCTTCTGCTTCTGCTTCTGCTTCTGCTTCTGCCTCTTCTTCTGCCTCTGCCTGTGCGACATCCGCGACAGGCTGCGACACCTTGCGACACCCTGCGATCTCCGGCGACGGTTCGCGAACAACAGCACGCTTGCCGGCGATTCGCAGTCGGTCGTTCTCCCGCTTCTCGGCCGCCGATACCCGCTCCCGGTAGGCGCGGTAATTGATGATCTGCCACCCGCCGGGCACCTTGCGGATGCGCCGCCCCTCCGCCTCCGACGAACGCGAATCGGGGTCGGGCGACTCCAGCAGGGTGAGGATTTCGCGGATGCGGTCCACCGACTTCATGCACGTCATCGCCAGCGCCGGGGCCGCCACCCGCACCACGCCATTGGCGTCGGCCTGCGACAGCATCCAGATCCACACGCGAAGCACGTCGTCCGGCTGCACCCACAGCGTGCTGTTGACGATGCCGCTGTCGAGCTTGGCGAAGCTCATCGCAGGTCCTCCACCACCGACACCTGCGCATACAGGGTCGCCGCCGGTCTGCGCGAGCCCTGCCGCTTCACCCGCATCTCGACCAGCTCGCCGCGCCGGATCGCATCGCGCAGCAGCGTCTCGACCGCGCCCTCGCTCGGCGGCTCGGCCATCCCCTCACGCAGCGCCCACGCCAGGAACGCCGGCCCCGTCCAGGGCGTGTTGCGCTCTGCGGCATAGCGCTGCAGATAGTCCTCGGCCTCGTCCAGCCACCGCGGCCCCTCGAAGAACACCAGGGTTTCCTTGCGCAGCCCCCCGTCGGTCGCCGCTTCGATCTGGCGTGCGCGCTGCGGGGTGATCGCCACCGCGCCCCGCTCCCACAGCGAGACCAGCCCCTGCGTGCAGGGGCAGCCCGCCTCGGTGAGCAACGTGGAGAACTGGGCCTGGGTCAGGCCGAGGGCGCGGCGGTAGTCGGCGAGCGGGTTCATGGGCGCGATGATTACGCCCCATATTTCACACGTCAAGCCCCATATTGACTAAGGCGCCCCGCTCATATTAGCCTCGCTCATATGAAAGCCAACCCGCGCGCGTCCAAACCCGCCCCCGCCGATATCGCCGCCGCGCAGCGCCTGCGCGAACACTGGCTCTCGCGCGGCAGGAAGCCCTCGCAGGCCCAACTGGCCGACGCCCTCGGCGTCACACAAGGTGCGATCAGCCACTACCTCCACGGCCGCAACAAGATGAACTTCCGGACCCTGGTGCTGCTGTGCCGGGAGATGGAGATCGACCCCTTCGACATCCGCAGCGACCTGCCCGAGCAACAGTTGCTGAGCGCACCCGGCGAGGACGGTTCCGAGCGCGTCCACATCGCAGCCGCTGAGACCCGCGGGGCCTACGTTCGCGTCTCACAGCTAGACGCGACAGCAGCCATGGGCGACGGTGCCATCAATCCAGACTACCCCGAAGTCGTCGGCGCGATCGACATCGCGGCCAGCTATTTGCGCGGGATTTTCGGCTACGTGCCGCCCGCAGGACGCCTGCGCATCATCACCGGCCGCGGCGACTCGATGGCGCCCAAGATCATGCCCGGCGACACCCTGATCGTGGACACCGGCATCACCTCCTACCAGGGCGACGGCATCTACTTGGTCAACAGCGGCCACGGCCAGCAGATCAAGCTGCTGCAGGACCGCGGCGACGCGATCTACGTGTGCAGCGTCAACCCCGAATACCCCGCGTTTCCCGCCCCGCAGTACATGCTGATCGGCGGCAAGGTCTACGTGAAGAACCGGTTCGAGCGGTTGGAGTGACGCCGACAGGCGCCGGCCGCACATCGGCGGCGCGCGCAGGACGGACACACGAAGCGTAGCGGGCCGAGGCCATGGGGCGGGCGTGGATGGCATGGGATGGTCTGGGTATTGCATTTCAATATGGCGTGTAATATACCAGCATCACCCCAACCTGCATCGAGCCGTGCCATGCCCCTCCCGGACACACCCCGCCCCTCACCCCTTTTCATCGGCCCAGTCACCTGCACCAGGAGGCCGACCCCATGATGCTCAGCTTCAAGGTCCACGTCCTCGACGGCCCCGACTTCCTGGACGCCGTCGCTGATGCCGAGGAAGGACTCGGCAACCTCATCAACGCTGCGGAGTACCGCAGACGCGCGCGGCAGTGGCGCAATGAACGCCTCGATGCCGAGGCGGCCATGCCGCAGCAACAACTCGCAGGGGGCTTCGACAGCCTGTCGCTGCACGATGGAGCCATGCGGTCATGAGCATGCCAGAGCCAATTTCCCCGCCGAGCCCCCTGCTCAGGCTGCCTGCGGTCAAGGCGCGCACCGGCCTCGGCCGCAGCACCATCTACAGGCTGATGGATCAGGATGCGTTCCCGAAGTGCGTCAAGCTCACCGCTCGGTCGGTCGCCTGGCGCGCATCGGAAGTGGATGCATGGATCGCATCGCGCACCACGCAGCAATGACCCTATGCGGGGCCTTTGGTCCCGATCAGGCGGCCAGGGCGGATCTGCTCGGCTTGCGTTCGGTCCGCTTCCGGGCTGGCGCAAGCAGGTTCAGCAGCTTCTTCAAGGCGTCGCGCTTTTCGTCCAGGTATTCGTACCGGTCGTAGTGCCTGTCCTGCACACCACCCAGACCATGCGACTGCAACTGGCCACGGATTTCCTTCGAGACGCCCAGCGCGGCGAGACGCGTCTCCACCGTGCGCCGCAGATCGCCGACCGTGAACCCGCCCTGGGGCAGCTCACCGGCTTCGAGCATCGCCTCCACGACGGCGCTCAGGCGATGGCGCAACGACGCATACCCCGCACCCGACTCGCCGGCAGTCACGGTAAACAAGAACGGTCCAAGCCGGCCACCCTGCATGCCACGCATCGCCTCGACCGCCTCCGGCAGCAACGGGACCAGGTGCATGCGCGCCGTCTTGCGTCGACCTTTGGTGTCGCGGATCAGCACCGTGGAGGTTTCCGCATCGAACGCCGCCACCTGCAGTCGCGCGAGCTGTTCCGCGCGCTGCGCGCCGGTCAGCAGATGAAACCGGAGCAGCGCACCGGTCTCGTCAGGCATGGCGCTGATGCGCTTCCAGTACGCCTGCAATTCCTCGACCGACAAACTGCGCTCACGCGCGCCGGCGCCACCTTCCACGGGCATCAGGTCACGCGCAGGGTTGCTCCTGATCGCCAGCCGGCGCAGATCGGGATGCATGCGCGCGTCCTGCCTGGCGCGCATCGCGGCAGAGTACGCCGCGCGCAGATACGAACGCAGTTTGTCCGCCTCGCGCAACTTCTCCTGGTCGGCCAATCGCGCGACGATCTCGATCAGCTCATCCAGCGTGATGTCCGCGGCAGGCTTCGCCCACAGCACCGGCCACACCCGCTCGACGTGACGCTCAATGCACTTGCCCACACTGGCCGCGCTCGGTTTCTCCGCGCGATGAAGCTCCTGCACATAGGCAGTGAGCAGCGCACCGAAGCTCGCGATTTCGCGCTCGGCCGCAGCCTCGATTTCGCGCTGCTGTTCCTGACGCTTTCTGTTCGCTTCGATGCCCAGCGCCTGCCGCAGATTGCGCTCGCCGCTCTGGTAGCGACGCGACAGGTCCGCAGCCAGTGCGCGGGCCTCGCGCAGATCCAATCCCGTGCCCAGCGGCAGTCGATCGCGCTGCCCCGACTCGTCGGTGTAGCGGTAGTAGAAGGTCAGCTCACCACTCGCGAGTTTGCGGACCTGCAGTCGCCCGGCTCCGCGCGCGGCAGGATCGGCCACCCACTTGCCAGGCTTGAGTGCAGCCAGTCCCCGCGCCGTCAGAACACCCGATCCGTTCGCCATATGCCGTGCCCGTTTGGTGCCCGTTTCGCGTTGGATTCCTGCGGATCAGGAGGGACGCCTCGGGACGAAATTACGAAATTAATATAGCAAATTCAGCTGTTTATGTGAATTCTTGGAATTGCGCGGGATAGATCAAAAAGGGATTTTAAGTCCCCTGCGTCTACCATTTCGCCACCCGGGCAACGGGGCACTGTGCGCCGGCATAGCCTGCCCCAGCCGGGACCGGAAGGGAACCGCCCACACGTGCTTCGGGCAACAAAAAGCCCGCCAAGGCGGGCTTTTGTCGAACTGGAGGCTTGGGTCGGAATCGAACCGGCGTACGCGGATTTGCAGTCCGCTGCATGACCACTCTGCCACCAAGCCGGGTGACTGGCGAACCTGACCGGAGGACGGCGTCGCAGGGAACAGCGAACCTCCGAAACCACAAACCCCGGCGGACCGGGGCTTGCTGGACTTGCTTGCTGCTGTGGAACGGTCCAGTGAACCGGACCCAGCGAATTTGGAGCGGGAAACGAGACTCGAACTCGCGACCTCAACCTTGGCAAGGTTGCGCTCTACCAACTGAGCTATTCCCGCGTGAGCCGCAAATTCTACCGCGCATCGGACAACTGTCAACACCCCGGCGCACTGAAGTCTGCATCTTCCTGTCGCCAGGCCGGCGGGCCCAGTCTGCCCCGCCACGGCGAGCGATCAGCCGCCTCGGCTGCGCGCCTCGTCGGCCTTGAGCGCGGGCCAGGCGGCGATGAGGTACTGCAGGCCGGAGAGCAGGGTCAGGATGGCCGCGCCGGCCAGCAGCCAGTCGCCGATGTGGAAGATGGGGTCGCCGGGCCACTTCTCCGGCGTGGTGCCCGGCACCACCGAGTACAGCAGCATGGTCAGGGCCACCATCTGCACCACGGTCTTGACCTTGCCGATCATCGCCACCTTGACCGTGGCGCGCTGGCCCAGCTCGGCCATCCACTCGCGCAGCGCCGAGACCGCGATCTCGCGGCCCACGATCACCGCCGCCCACAGCGCCATCCACGGCGTGGGGTGGCCCTGCACGATCAGGAACAGCGCCGCGGCGACCATCAGCTTGTCGGCCACCGGGTCGAGAAAGGCGCCGAAGGCCGAGTGCATGTCCCAGCGCCGCGCGATCCAGCCATCCAACCAGTCGGTGATGGCGGCCAGCGCGAACACCGCCGCCGAGGCGTAGTTGGCCCACTTGTAGGGCAGATAGAACACCAGCGCCAGGACCGGGATCATCACGATCCGGGCGAGGGTGAGAACGGTCGGCAGGGTGAGCTTCATGCGGAGGGGGCGTCCGGCTCCAGGCCGTGGAGTGTGGCGTAGATGCGGCGGGCGAGCGCGTCGTCGATGCGCTCCACCCGGGCGATGTCCTCGGCGCTGGCGGCCTTGAGCCCGGCCAGACCGCCGAAATGCTTCAACAGATTAGCGCGTCTGCGCGGGCCGATGCCGGGAATGTCCTCCAGCCGGCTCGTGCTGCGCGCCTTCTGCCGGCGCCCGCGGTGGCCGGTGATGGCGAATCTGTGCGCCTCGTCGCGCACCTGCTGGACCAGCTGCAGCGCGGGCGACGCCGCGCCGGGGCGCACTTCGCGGCCGTCGGGCAGCAGCAGGCGCTCGTCGCCGGCACGGCGGGCTTCGCCCTTGGCCACGCCCACCAGCAGGGGGCCGGCCACGCCCAGTTCGTCGAGCACGGCCTGGGCCTGCGCCACCTGCCCCGCCCCGCCGTCGATCAGCAGCAGGTCCGGCAGCGCACCGCCCTCGTCCATCGCGCGGCGGAAGCGGCGTTCCAGCGCCTGATGCATCGCGGCGTAGTCGTCGCCCGGCGCGATGCCGGCGATGTTGTAGCGGCGGTACTGCGCGCGCACCGGGCCTTCGGCGTCGAACACCACGCACGAGGCCACGGTGGCCTCGCCCATGGTGTGGCTGATGTCGAAGCACTCGATGCGCTGCGGCGGCTCGTCCATGCCCAGCAGCTCGCGCAGGGCCTCGGCGCGGGCGCGCTGGGCGCCCTTGCTGCCCAGCTCGGTGGCGAGCGCCAGCTCCGCATTGCGGCGGACCAGGTCCAGATAGCCCGCGCGTTCGCCGCGCACGCTGGCCTTGAGCTGCAGCTTGCGCCCGGCCTCGGTCTGCAGCGCTTCCTCGATGAGGTCGCGGTCGGGGATGTCGCGATCGAGCACGATCTCGCGCGGCGGCACCTGCTCGGCGTAGTACTGCGAGACGAAGGCGGCCAGCACTTCCTCGGCGCTGTCCACGCCGTTGGTCTTCGGGAAGAACGCGCGGGTGCCGAGATTGCGCCCATCGCGGAACATCAGCAGTATCACGCAGGCCTGCGCGCCCTGCATCGCCACTGCGAGCACGTCGAGCTCGGCGGCGGCGCCGTCGACGTACTGCCGGGTCTGCAGACGGCGGATCATCGCGATCTGGTCGCGCAGACCCGCGGCGCGCTCGAAGGCCAGGGCCTCGCTGGCGGCCTCCATCGCGCGGGTGAGTTCATCAGTGAGTTCGTCGCTGCGGCCTTCGAGGAACAGCCCGGCCTGGCGCACGTTCTCGGCATAGTCCTCGGCGCGCACCAGGCCCACGCAGGGCGCGCTGCAGCGGCCGATCTGATGCTGCAGGCAGGGCCGCGAGCGGTTGCGGAACACGCTGTCCTCGCAGCTGCGCAGGCGGAAGATGCGGTGCATCAGGCTGAGCGTCTCGCGCACCGCACCAGCGCTGGGAAACGGGCCGAAATAGCGGCCGGGCAGCGAGCGTGCGCCGCGGTGGAAGGCGATCCGCGGCCAGGCCTCGCGGGTGAGCACGACGTAGGGGTAGCTCTTGTCGTCGCGCAGCATCACGTTGAAGCGCGGGCGCAGCGACTTGATCAGCTGGTTCTCCAGCAGCAGCGCCTCGCCCGGGGTGCGGGTGACGGTGACCTCCATCCGCGCGATCTGCGCCACCATCGTGGCGGTGCGGGTGGGCAGCGCCTTGGTGAAGTAGCTGGCGACGCGCTTCTTCAGCGATGCGGCCTTGCCGACGTACAGCAGGCTGTCGTCGGCGGCGTACATGCGGTAGACGCCGGGCGCGGCGGTCAGCTCGCGCGCGTAGGCGCGTCCGTCGAAGGGTTCGGCCTCGGACGCGGAGGCACTGCGTCTGGACATCATCCCACCGCGGGTGCGCGACGGCGGAAGGCCTGCAAGCGCTTCATTCGCCGATGGAAATCTGCCGCAGGCTGCCGTCGGCCGGGTCGTAGCGCAGCACGGCGTGGGCGTCGGTGTCGGCGATCCAGACCACGCCGTTGGCGACCGCGATGCCGGCCGCACCGTGCAGCGGCTGCGGCAGGGTCACCGCGGACAACACGCCGCCGCCCAGGCGCAGGGTGCAGAGCTGGTCGTTGCCGCTGTCGGCGATCCACAGCACCGGCGAATTGCCGTCCAACGCCAGCGCCTGCGGCTGCTGCAGCAGGGCTTCGGCGCGCGAACCGGCGACCTTGCCGAACTGCCAGGCGCCCTGGCCGATCAGCGTGTTCACCTGACGCGTGCGCAGGTGCACGCTGCGGATGGCGGAGGCCGCCTCGTCGCAGACGTAGAGGATCTGCTGCACCACCGACAGCGACGTGGGCGAGACGAAAGCCGCGGCCTCGCCTTCGCCGTCGATCTGGTCGATCGCGCCGGAGCCGGCGAGCAGGCTCAGCTCGCGGCCGTTGATGTCGAGCGACCAGATGCGGTTGTCGCCCGCGGTGGCGATGCACAGGGTGTTGGCCGGGGTGATCGCGACCGAGCGCGGATGGTCCAGTGCGATCGCCCGCGGATCGGCCACCGGGCCGGCCTGCGTACGACCGGGACGGCCGGCGCCGAGCAGAGTGTCGACATCGCCCGTGCCCAGCTTGATCCGCCGCACCGCATGATTGCCGGTGTCGGCGACGTAGACCGCATCGCGCTGGATCGACAGGCCCATCGGATGATGGAACGCAGCCAGTTCCATCGGGCCATCGATCAGGCCGCTGCCGCCGCTGCCGAACTGGCGGTGGATGCGGCCGTTGAAATCGCATTCGAGGACACGGTGGTGACCGCTGTCGGCGATGTAGAGATACTGCGCGCCGGCGGCGATGCCGATCGGGAAACGCAGGGTGAGGTCGGGCTCGCGGTTGCGGCGCAGCTCCAGCTCGGACAGATCGCGCCCGGAACCGTCGGAAGGCTGCACCACCGCCTCGCTGCGCAGCCTGGCGAGCAGGCTTTCCAGCTCGCGCAGGGGCGTGTCGCCGACGATCTTCTCGCGCACCCGGCCCTCGCCGTCGATCAGCACCACGGTGGGCCAGGCCTGCACGCCGTAGTGCTGCCACATGGCCCAGTCCGGGTCGTGGGCGATGGGGAAATCGTGGCCCATGCGGTGCATGCGCTTGAGCACCCGGCGCGCGTCGCGCTCGTGATCGAAGCGCGGCACGTGGACCGCGATCACGTGCATCTGCTCGCTGTGCCGCTTGCGCAGGATGGACAGGTCGCTGAGCCGCTGCTGGCACCAGGCCGAGCCGGCATTGACGAACGCCAGCGCGGTGATCCGCCCGCGCAGCTGCGCCATGCGCAGCGGCTCGGGCAGGTTCAGCCATTCGACGCTGGCCGGGAATTCGGGGGCGAGAGTGGTCTCCATCGTGGTGCAGCTTCCTTGCTCGCGGCGCGAGCGTCAACCTTGGTTGGACAGGCTGGCTTCAGCGCCGTCGGCGGCACCGCCCGCGGCGATCCGCGCCACGATGCGCGCGGCGGCGGCGTCGATCATGGCCCAGACCGCGTCGAACTCGCGCGGGCCGCCGGTGTAGGGGTCCGGCACTTCGGCGCCCGGGCCAGCGGCGTCGCTGCCTGTCTGGGCCCAGTCCAGCAGCAGGGCCGCGCGCGCACTGCCGGCCGCGGGCGCGCGCCCGCGCACGTCGCGCAGCACGCCGCGGTCGGCGCAGAGCAGCCAGTCGAAGGCGTGATAGTCGTCGGCGGCCAGCTTGCGCGCCCGCTGGTGGCGGATGTCGACCCCGGCCTGCGCGGCGACGGCGGCACTGCGCGGGTCCGGCGGCGCACCGACGTGCCAGCCGCCGGTGCCGGCCGAGTCCACCTGCACCCAGTCCAGGCCGGCGGCATCCAGCCGCGCGCGCACCGCGCCCTCGGCCAGGGGCGAGCGGCAGATATTGCCGAGGCAGACCATGAGCAGGCGCATCAGCCCTCCCCCGCCGCACGAAGTGTTGCGAGATGGCGTTCGGCACGTTCGAGGTCTTCGGGGGTGTCGACCCCGGGCGGGAAGGCCTCCGGCGCCAGCGCGACCGCAATCCGCTCGCCTGCGGCCAGCACGCGCAGCTGTTCCAGGGCCTCGATCCGCTCCAGCGCGGCCTGCGGCATCGCCGCGAACCGGCGCAGGAAGCCCGCGCGGTAGGCATACAGGCCGATATGCCGCAGCCAGTGCCCGCCGGGCGGCAGGGCGCTGCGGTCGACGGCGAAGGCGTCGCGCGGCCACGGGATCGGCGCGCGGCTGAAGTACAGGGCCTCGGCGAAGCCGTCGCGGGGCTCGCCGCAGACCACCTTCACCGCGTTCGGGTCGAACAGCGTGTCGGCGTCCAGAATCGGCGTGGCCAGGGTGCTCATCGGCGTGCCGCAGGCGACCAGCGCCGCGACCGCGGCACGCAGGCCGGAGGCCGGCGCGAAAGGCTCGTCGCCCTGCAGATTCACGACGATGGTGTCGTCGTCCCAGCCGGCCTGCGCGGCGCATTCGGCCAGACGGTCGGTGCCGGAGGCGTGGTCGGGCGAGGTCATCGCGATGCGCACGCCGCTGCCGGCGAGGGCGTCGGCGATGCGCGCATCGTCGGTGGCCACCCAGACCTCGCGCGCGCCCGCGGCCAGCGCGCGGCGCGCGACGTGCAGCACCAGCGGCTCGCCGCCGAGCGGGCGCAGCGGTTTGCCGGGCAGGCGCGAGGCGGCATGACGGGCGGGAATGGCGACGACGAAGTCGGTCGTGGTCTTCGCATTCATGCCCGAGGCCTCCGAAGCGCGCCGAAGGCCGCCCACGCCCAGCCGAAGACCACCAGGCCGAGCCAGACGAAGGCCAGCAGGAAACAGTCCCCGGCGAATCCGAGGAACGGGAAGGAGTTGGCCGGCGTTTCGCCCATCCACAGCGGCCAGGCCTCGGCATGGACGAAATCCAGCACGGTCTTCACGCCCAGCCACATCGGGACCAGCCAGCCGGCCGAGAGCAGCGCCACGACGACGCGGAGCCATCGAGTTCGAGTCATGCGGGTGTCTCCGGCGCCGAAGCGCGCTGTGTGGCGATGGAAATCCGCTGCAGCAGCGCCACCCAGAACGCCTCCGGCAGCTCGGCGCGCACCGGCACCGCCCAGCAGCGGTCGCGCAGGTCGGCATCGGCTTCGGTGCGCAGCAGCGGCATGCATTTGACCGCGTCCTTTTCGGTCATCAGCAGCGGCAGATCGCTGCCGAAATGCAGATCCTCGATGCGGTAGGCATGGTGATCGGGGAAGGCGTGCGGCACCACCCCGATGTCGAGACCGCGCAAGGTGTCGAAAAAACGTTCCGGCGCGCCGATCCCGGCCAGCGCATGCACCCGCTGTCCGGCGAAGGCCTGCAGCGGCAGGCGACGCGCGCCGACCAGCGCACGCGCCTCGCCCAGGGCCAGGCGCATCGGCCACTCCCCGAACTCCACGGACGCGGCCCCTTCCGGGCCGACGCCATGATGCGCAGCGCCGTGCGACGCGCCGGCGTGCGCCGGGCCACTTTCCGTGCCCAGATTCAACACCCGGAAGTCGCAGGCGGCACTGCGCTGCGCGGGCTCGCGCAGCGGCCCTGCGGGCAGCAGGCGGCCGTTGCCGTAACGACGACGGCCATCGATCACTTCGATCTCGACATCGCGCGCCAGCCGGTAGTGCTGCAGGCCGTCGTCGCAGACCACCACGTCGCAGCCGGCATCGGCCAGCGCGCGCGCCGCCGCCACGCGGTCGCGGTCGACACGCACCGGCGCGCCGGTGCTGCGGGCGATCAACACCGGCTCGTCGCCGCCGAGCGCGGGCGCCGTGTCGGCATCGACCCAGCGCGCCTGTTCGGCCTGCTGGCGGCCGTAGCCGCGACTGGCGACGCCCGGACGACGGCCGGCGGCGCGCAGGCGTTCGACCACGGCGATGGTCAGCGGGGTCTTGCCGCTGCCGCCGGCGATGAGATTGCCCACCACCACCACCGGCACGCCGGGATGCGCGCTGCGCCGCCAGCCGCGGGCGTACAGCCCCCGGCGCAGGGCGATCGCCCCGGCGTAGACCGGTTCGAGCAGGCGCGCAGGCAACGGCGGGGTGGCGCCATCGAACCAGTAGGCAGGCGTGCGCGGACCGGGCATGCCGGGAATCAGACCCCCGCGTCGCCGAGTTTCACGACGCCGTCGGCGTCGCGGAACTGCATGCTGTGCAGATAGGCATACAGGCCGCCACGCGCCAGCAGCTCCGTGTGCGTGCCCTGCTCCACCAGCCTGCCCTGATCGAGCACCAGCACCTGGTCGGCGTGTTCGACGGTCGAGAGACGATGCGCGATCACCAGGGTGGTACGGTCGGGCATCAAGCGGTCGAGCGCATCCTGCACCAGGCGCTCGGACTCGTTGTCGAGCGCAGCGGTGGCCTCGTCGAGGATGAGGATGGGCGCGTCCTTGAATATCGCGCGGGCGATGACCAGACGCTGGCGCTGCCCCCCCGACAGCTTGCCGCCACGGGCGCCGATGTCACTGTCCGCGCCTTCCGGCAATTTGCGGACGAACTCGCTGGCATTTGCGGCATCCAGCGCGCGTTCCAGCGCGTCGGCATCACCTCCGGCCTGATCGCCGAAAGCGATGTTCTGCGCCACGCTGCCGTCGAACAGCATCACCTGCTGGCCGACCAGCGCGATCTGGCGGCGCAGGTCGGCGAGGCGGTAGTCGTCGAGCGGAACGCCGTCGAGCAGGATCTGCCCGCCGCTGGGCTCGTAGAAGCGCGGGATCAGCTTGATCAGCGTGGACTTGCCGCTGCCGGAACGGCCGACGATGGCGGTGACCGTGCCCGGGCGGGCGACGAAGCTCACCTCGCGCAGCGCCGGGTCGGCCTGCCCGGGGTAACGCGCGTCGACCGCGCGGAACTCGATCTCGCCGCGCGCACGCGCAAGGGTGCGGGTGCCGGTGTCGCGCTCTTCCGGAGACTCCAGCACCGAGAACAGGCGTTCGGCCGAGGCCACGCCCTTCTGCAGCATGTTCTGCACGTTGGTGAGCTGCTTGAGCGCGGGGATGATCGCCATCATCGCGGTCATCAGGCGCACGAAATCGCCCGCGGTCATCCGCCCGTCGATGGCCTCGCGCCCGGCGAAGAACACCATCAGCGCCAGACAGATCGCGCCCATGATCTGGATCACCGCGGAGGTGGTGCTGCGCGTGGACTCGACCTTGATCGACAGCCGCAGGTTCTCGTCGGCGAGCGCGCGGTAGCGGGCCAGTTCGCTGTCCTGCGCGCCGTACACCTTGACCTCCTGCTGCCCGCCGAGGCTCTGGTCCGCGGACTGCAGCAGCCGCCCGCCGCTTTCCTGGATGCGATGGCCGTAGCGCCGGTAGCGCTTGCCGACCTTGTCCATCATCCACGCCATCAGCGGCGCGACCAGCAGCACCACCAGGGTCACGCGCCAGCTGGAATAGAACATCACCGCCAGCATCGCGATCACCTGCAGCGACTGCTGCAGCATCACCTTCAGCGCGTCGACCGCGGCCAGCGCCACCTGGTCGCTGTCCGAGCCCAGGCGCATGTGCATGTGCGAGACCGGTTCGGCGTCGAAGTAGGCGCCCGGCATGCGCAGGTACTTGCGCAGCACGTCCACGCGCATGTCGCGCGCGATGCTGCGCGCGGCGCGGGCCATGAACACGTCGGTGAGATAGCCGGCGCCGCCGCGGGCGACGAAGATGGCCACGATGGCGACCGGCAGCCACACGATCAGCTGCGGGTCTCGGTCGATGAAGGCGCCATCGACGATGGGCTTCATCAGCGAGATGAAACCGGCGGCCGCCACCGCCTCGACCACCAGCCCGACGGCGGCGATCGCCAGCAGCGCACGGTACGGCCGCGCCAGCTGCAGCACACGCCGGTAGATCGGCCAGGTGGCGGCCAGCTTCGGCCGTGCCGGCTTGCCGCTGGCGGCGGCGTCGCTCATTTCGGCGCCCCTGCCGCGGGCGCGGTCGCCGCCGCGCCACCCTCGGCCTGCGGCGCGGTGGCGATGCTGATCCGCCGGAAGCCGAGCTGGCCCAGGGCATCGAGCGCCGTCACCACCGACTGGTGCGGGGTGCGGGCATCGGCGCGCAGCAGCACCGGGCGGTCGCGGCTGGGGTCGTCGGCGCGCTCGCCGGCCACTTCCATGATCGTGCGCTTGAGCGATTCGACATCGGTGCGCAGCGCCTCGCGGTCCTGCACGAAATACCGGCCCTCGGCATTCACCAGCACGCTCAGCGCCTTGGACTGCGCCTCGCTGGCCTCGCCCTCGGCCTGCGGCAGCTGCAGCTTGAGCACCGAGCGCGCATCGAAGGTGGTGGTGACCACGAAGAAGATGATCAGCACCAGGATCACGTCGATCAGCGGCACCAGATCGATATGCGGCTCGTCGTCGGCGCGGAAGTCGCGGATGCGCACGTCAGTCGACCTCCACCGGCGGCACGATGCCGCGGCTGCCCGGCGCGGACGGCGCGGCGGCGGCGCGCGGGTCGAGGGTGTCGAGCAGCAGGATGGCCTCGTGCTCCATCTCCACGATGTAGCCGGCGATGCGCCCGCGGAAATAGCGGTGGAACATCAGCGCCGGAATGGCCACGATCATGCCGGTGGCGGTGCACACCAGGGCCTTGCCGATGCCGCCGGCCAGCTGGTTCACGTCGCCGATGCCGCTGTCGAGGATGCCCAGGAACATCTGGATCATGCCGACCACGGTGCCGAACAGGCCCAGCAGCGGCCCCGCGGCGGCGATGGTGCCGAGGGTGTTGAGGAAACGCTCCATCCGGTGCACCAGATGCCGGCCGATGTCCTCGATGCGCTCGCGGATCTGGTCGCGCGGGCGATGGCGGACGTCCAGCGCGGCGGCCAGCAGCGCGCCCAGCGGCGAGGTGCGGCGCAGCGAGTCGATGTGCGCGGGGTCGAGGCTGCCGCGTGCGGCCCAGGCGCGAACCTCGGCGCCCAGCCCCGGGGGCAGCACGGTCTTCCGGCGCAGGGTCCAGAAACGTTCGAGGATGATCGCCAGCGCCATCACGGTCAGCAACAGCAGCGGAATCATCGGCCATCCGCCGGCCTTGACCAGTTCCAGCACGTTGCGATCCTCCGGCCGGCGGCCGTGTTGATGGGGTTGGATAGGATACCCGAGGCGCCGCGGGCCGCCTTCGCGGGCCCGGCGGCGCCCGGGCAGGCCACCATCTGGGGGCGCGGACCGGGTCATTGCAAGCGCTGCGTTCAGGCTGACGACCCGCAGATCGCTTCGGATGACCGATCGGATGTGCGACCGGATGACCGATCGGACCTGCGCGCGGATCTGCGCCCGCACGGCCCGGTCGCCTGCCGGGCCGCGTGCTCGGGCCGGATGGGGTGGTCGGGCCTCGCGTGCAGGCGCCGCGGGCATCCGCTGCGGCCGGACGCTGCGGCCGTATCGTTCAGCGGCCGGATCATTCGTCGGCCTCATTGGAGGCGCCGCCTTTCGCACTGGCCGCGAGCAGACGCGCGCGGCGTGCGGCGGCGTCCCAGGCGCGCGGCCGGCGCAGGCGCTCCTGCGTCCACTGCGGGCGCCCGTCCGCGGCCAGGCGCACGCGGATGGCGCCGGCGGCCGAGGTGTCGACCACCGCGGCCCCTTGCATCCGCCAGCGCGCGACCACCCCGGACAGCGGGTGGCCGAAACGGTTGCCATGGCCGCTGGACACCAGCGCCAGCCCTGCGCCGGTGGCGGCGACGAAACCGGGATCGGATGAGCTGCCGCTGCCGTGGTGGGCCACCAGCACCACCGCCGCGCGCACTGCCTGCGGTTCGCGATGCAGCAGCGCGCGTTCGATCACCTCGCCGATATCGCCGGTCAGCAGGAAGGCGCCGTGTGCGGTCTCCACCCGCAGCACGCAGCTGGATTCGTTGCGCAGGTACGGGAAATGCGCCGTGGGATGCAGGAAACGGAAACGCACGCCGTCCCAGGTCCAGGCATCGCCTGCGCGACACAGACGCAGCTCCGGCGCCCGCGCCTCCAGGCCGCTGTCTTCCGGCGCATGGACCCTCGCCATCGCGATCTCGTCGCGCACGCTCTCGAAGCCTCCGGCGTGGTCGCTGTCGCCGTGGCTCATGACCGCGGCCTGCAGCCGGCCGACGCCCAGCGCGCGCAGCGCCGGGGCCACCGTGCGTTCGCCCGCGTCGTAGCCCTCGGGCTGCGCCGGGCCCATGTCATAGAGCAGCGCGTGCGAGCGGGTGCGCACCAGCACCGACAGCCCCTGCCCCACGTCCAGCACCACCAGCTCGGCCTCGCCGCGGGCCGGCAACTGGCGGTCGGGCCACAGCAGCGGCAGCCACAGCAGCAGGGCCAGCGGTTTGCCGGGCACGCCGCACGGCAGCAGCCACCAGAACGCGGCGACCAGGGCCAGCGGCAGCGCCCAGGCCGAGGGCTCGGCCAGCCAGACCAGGGCCAGGTCGCTCTGACCGATGCGTGCGAACAGCCGCCAGCTCGGCTCGAAACACCAGGCCGCCGCCCGCCAGGCCCAATCCCCCGCGCCGACGATCAGGGTGTCCAGCACGGTGCCGATCAGCGCCAGCGGCACCACCACCAGGCTCCACCACGGAATCGCCAGCAGATTGACCAGCGGCCCGGCCAGCGAGGCCTGGCCGAACAGGCTCACGGTCAGCGGCAGCAGGCCGAGCGTGGCCACGCCCTGCGCGCGCAGGAAGTCGCGCAGCGGCTGTCGACCCACCGCCGGCATGCACCACAGCAGCCACGCCACGCCGGCCAGGCTCAGCCAGAACCCGGCGGTGAGCGCGGACAGCGGATCCCACAGCAGCAACACCGCGGCTGCCAGCGCCAGCGCATCCACCGCCCGGCCGCTGCGGCGCGACATCCGCACCCAGGCCACCGCCGCGATCATCAGCACCGTGCGCAGGGTCGGCAGGGCGAAGCCGGTCGCCGCCGCGTACACCACGCCGCCCAGCAGTGCCGCACAGGCCACGCCGACCGGCCGCGGCAGGCGCAGGCCGAGGCCCGGCCACAGCCACCACAGCCCGCGCGCCAGCAGCGCGAAGCCGCCGGCGACCAGGCCCACATGGAAGCCGGAGATCGCGATCAGATGGGTCAACCCGAGCGCGCGCAGCAGGGCCCAGTCTTCGTCGCCGAGGCCGCGGGTATCACCGAGCGCCAAAGCCTGCACGAAGCGGGCGCCGCCGGGCGCGGCAGCGGTGTGCGCGGACGCGCCGGCCTTGGCGGGATCGTGCTCGGCCAGGGCCGCCGCGATCCGCGCCGACACCCGCTCGCGCCAGGCCGCGATGCCCGCGGGCGGAGCCAGCGCACGTGCGCTGCCGGTGTCGCGCAGATAGCCGGTGGCGGCGAGCCGCGCAACCAGTGCATGACGCTCGGCATCCAGACCACCCGGGTTGCGCAAGCCGCGCGGCGCGCGCAGCTTCGCGCGCATCGCCCAGCGGCTGCCGGCACGCAGCGCCATCCGCGGGGCGTCGGGCGGGAATGACGCGGCGTCGTAATCGTCGTACCAGGCCAGCTGCAGCCGCTGCCCGCGCAGCGGCGCCGGCATGCGCGGCGTGTCGTCGACGCGCAGCACGAACCGGGTCCTGCGTGCCTCGTGCTGCGGCAGGTCTTCGATGCTGCCGGTCAGCGCGACCTCGGCCCCTTCCAGCGCGAGCGGAATCTGCAGCGCCAGCGCATGCCGCACATGCAGCGCGCAGAGCCCGAAACCGAGCAATGCGACGGCCAGCGTCAGTCGCCACGCATGCCCGCGCGGATGCAGGGCGGCCGTGGCCGACAGCACCACGGCGAACGACATCGCCGCCCACGGCATCCACGCCGCGGGCGCTGCAGGCAGCCACAGGCAGAGCAGGATGCCGGCAAGCAGGGCGAAGGCGTGGGTCGGGCTGAGCATGATGGACAGCTTCGGCCGCACGCCTGGGCCACGCCATCGGGCATCCCCGCGATGGGGCGTAGGGAAATCCCGACACGCCGCGCGCCAGGCGGCGCCAGCCTTGCAGCGCAATGCAGCCAATCGCGTGAACAGGCCCTGGGGCGCGTGGCTCCGCATATGGAAGAATCCCGCCCACCGCCCTCCGCCAGGCCGCCGATGCACGACTCGCCGCTCTATCGCCAGATCTTCGATTTCATCGCCGGGCTGGGCCTGCCGATCGCCGAGACCACGCTGACGGATGCGACCTTCCTGCCGGGCATCGCCATCCGCGACGGGGGCCTGCTGGTCGACCCCGCACGCCTGCGCTGGCCGGCCGACCTGCTGCACGAGGCCGGACACCTGGCGGTGCTGCCACCCTCGCTGCGCGCGCAGGCGCACGACGACCTGCCCGGGCACGACGACGGCGACGGGCATGACCATGCCGGCGAGCAGGAAGCCCTGGCCTGGGCCTGGGCCGCGGCGATGCATCTGGGCCTTCCGCCCGACGCCTTGATCCACGAGGGCGGCTACCGCGGCAAATCGCGCGAGCTGCTGCAGATGTACGCGTTCGGCGTCTACCCGGGACTGCGCGGCCTGTGCGCGCTGGGCATGACCTCGGCGCCGGGGTTCGTGACGCCGGAGTTCGAGAGACCGGAGTTGGAGAGGTCGGGCGCCGCCGCATCGGACACACATACGCAATCGATCCGCTACCCGCAAATGCACCGCTGGCTGCGCGCCTGACGCCCGCTGCGACCGACGTCCCCACGCACCTCGCGCACCCCATGCGCCACCGTAGAGCGGAGCGCAGCTCCGCTGCGCGGCATCCGGAGAGATTCGCAGCGGAGCTGCGCTCCGCTCTACGCGAGCAGCGGCTGCAGTCAGGGCGCCGCAGCGCGACTGCGTGAACCGCACCACCACAGTTCGGTGCCGCAGCACGGGAACGAGCACTGCAGCGCGCCTCGCCGCGGCCCAATCCTCCGCGGACCGGCGCCGGCTCGGGCTACACTCGGGTCACCGCCCTCGGGCGTGCCCCCGGGGACATGGACTTGAGTACCGCCAGCCACGAGACGCCGTCCGCCGCGACGCACGCCTCGTCCGCACCGCGCGCCGCGCACCGCAGTCTGTTTCTCGCCGCCATCTGCACCGGTTCGCTGCTGCTGTTCCTGGTGCAGCCGATGATCGCGCGCATGGCCCTGCCCCGCCTCGGCGGCGCGCCCGCGGTCTGGAATTCCGCGATGCTGGTCTATCAGGCGCTGCTGCTCGGCGGCTACGCCTACGCCCACGCGCTGGCGCGGCTGCAGCCGCGACGGCAGGCCACGGTGCATCTGTCGCTGTTCGCCGCAGCGGCGTTCACGCTGCCGATCGGCCTGCTGGATATCTGGCCGCCGGCGGACGCCAATCCGGTGCTGTGGGTGCCGTGGCTGCTGGCCGCGTCGATCGGCCCGCTGTTCTTCGTGGTGTCCTCGCAGGCCCCGCTGCTGCAGCGCTGGTTCGCGCTGTCGGGAGGCGCCGACCCCTATCCGCTGTATGCCGCATCCAATCTCGGCAGCTTCGCCGGCCTGCTCGCCTATCCGCTGCTGGTGGAGCCGCTGCTGCCGCTGGGCGCGCAGCGCTGGCTGTGGTCCGGCGGTTACGTGCTGGTGGCCGCGCTCACCCTCGCCTGCGCACTCACGCTGCGTGGCGCGCGCGCGGGCGACGGCGCGCAGGCCGCGGAGACGCCCGCCGCACCGCGGCCGGACCGGCGCACCGTGCTGCACTGGATCGCGCTGGCGGCAGTCCCGTCCGGGCTGATGCTCTCCACCACCCTGCACCTGACCACCGACATCGTGGCCATGCCGCTGATCTGGGTGATCCCGCTGGGCCTGTATCTGTTGAGCTTCTCGGTGGCCTTCGCCGAACGCCGCGGCGCCGCGCGGCTGGCGCAGCGCCTGGCGCCGCTGCTGCTGCTGATTTCGGCCGGCACCGCCTTCGCCGGGGCCTCCAGTTGGCCCTGGGCGATGGCGCTGCTCACGCTGGCCGCACTGTTCACCGTCGCCATCGCGCTGCATGCGCGGCTGTTCGACACCCGTCCGGCGCCGGAACATCTCACCCGGTTCTACTTGGTGATGTCGTTCGGCGGCGTGCTCGGCGGCGGCTTCTGCGCGCTGCTGGCGCCATTGATCTTCGACTGGACCTTCGAACACCCGCTGCTGCTGCTAGCCGCGGCGCTGCTGCTGCCGCAGACGCCGCTGCTCGCGGGTGCCGACAGGCTCGGCCGCGCGCTGCAGCGCGCGCCGCGCGGCGCGTGGCTGTTGGCCGCCGGACTGCTGTGTGTCTCGCTGCTGGTGGGGGGCGCAGTGTTCGAGGTGCCGCGGCCGGTGCAGGTGCTGGGCGGGATGGGCCTGGCGCTGGTGGGTGCGTATGCCATCGGCCATCGTCTGTTGTTCCCGGCCGCCCTGGTGGCGGCGATGCTGGCCCTCGGCGGCTGGCGCAACATCTCCGACAGTCTCGACCCCGGCCGCATGACCCGCAGCTATTTCGGCATCTACACGGTCCGTGCGCTGGGCGAGGACGCCACCGCACTGGTCCACGGCACCACGGTGCACGGCGTGCAACTGCGCCGGGAAGGCCTGCAGACCCTGCCCACCAGTTACTACGCGCCGGAGTCCGGCGCCGATCTGGCGCTGCGCGCGGCGCCGGGCCTGTACGGCGAGCGTGCGCGGATCGACGTGATCGGCCTCGGCGCAGGCGCGCTCGCCTGCTATGCGCGGCCCGGACAACGCTGGCGGTTCTACGAGATCGACCCGGCGGTCGAGCGCATCGCCCGCGACACCCGGCATTTCAGTTTCCTCGCGCGCTGCCTGCCCGAGGTGCCGGTGCTGATCGGCGACGCCCGGATCACCATCGCCCGCGCAGCGCCGGCCAGCGCGGACGTGCTGATCATCGATGCGTTCTCGTCGGACACCGTGCCGATGCATCTGCTCACCCGCGAGGCCTTCGCCACCTATCGCCGGCATCTGGCGCCCAACGGGCTGCTGGTCGCGCACATCTCCAACCGCCATCTCGACCTGCGCCCGGTGATCGCCGCGGCCGCGGCCGATGGCTGGACCCTGCGCATCCGCGAGCTGCAGGTCAGTGCCGAACAGCGCCGCAACCTGCATTACACGCCGTCGCGCTGGGTGGCGCTGTCGCGCGACCCGGCCGTGATCGCGGCGCTGGAGTCCGTCGCTGGCCCGGACACTTGGCAGCCGGTCGCGCCGCACCCGGATTTCCCTGCGTGGACAGATGATTACGGCTCGATCCTGCCGCTGCTGATCCGTCTGCAGTAAGCGCCAGACCACCGCCCGGGGACCACCCGCCGCTTGCTGGCGACCGGTCAAACGGCTATATCTGCACGATGTTCCGGCGCCGGGTCACGGCAGGGCGCCGCGCAGTCGGGGAGGACTGCGGTCAGGCCGCCTGCGGGTTCTGCAGGGCGGTCATGCGCCCGGAGACATGCCGGGCCGTCATTCGAGTTCCGCCGGAACCGCGTCGCTCGTCATCGGCAGTCGAAACATCAGGGGGACACCATGAGCCGTACCGAATCGATGGCGCAGCTGGCGCGCATCGCAGACACCGCCGCATGCGGCGAAGAAGGCATCGACCGCCACCGCAGCGCAGATCCGGCCTCCGCCGCGGACGCGCGCGTGGACGTAGCCGCGACGAGCGCCTCGCGTCGTCGGTTCCTGTTGGGTGCCGGCGCCGCCGGCGTCGTCGCCTCCGCCGGCACGCTGATGCCGGCCGGCTGGGCCGCGGCGGCGCGCAGGCGCAAGCAGGCCGTCGCGAACGGCGGCGTGGCAGTGGTCGGCGCCGGCCTGGCCGGTCTGAGCTGCGCCGCCGAGCTGGCCCGACACGGCGTGGTGGCGAAGGTCTACGAGGCCGACTGGCGGGTCGGCGGGCGCTGCCGCAGCCTGCGCGGCTTCTTCCACGGCCAGGTGGCGGAACTCGGCGGCGAATTCATCGGGTCCTCGCACCACACCATGCTCGGCTACGCCCGCGAACTCGGGCTGACGCTGGAAGAAAGCGCGGTGTTCCCGGGCGAGCGTTTCTACCGCTTCGGCGGTCAGCGCTACACCGAGACCCAGGTGGTCGAGGAATTCGGCGCCTTCACCGCCTCGATCCGCGAGGATCTGGCCCTGCTCAGCCATCCCACCGCGGACGTCTACAGCCAGACCGACCAGTTTTTCGATTTCATGAGTCTGGACGACTACCTCTCGCTGCACGGCGCCGGCAGTCTGCTCCGCGGGCTCATCGCCACCGCCTACGCAGGCGAGTACGGCGCCGGCATCGACGCGCTGAGCGCGGTCGGTTTCCTGCGTTTCGTGCAGGGCGACCGTCGCGGCAAGTTCGCCCCGTTCGGCGCGTTCACCGACCGCCATTTCCACGTCGTCGAAGGCAACGACCGCATCGCGACCGGTCTGGCCGACCGGCTGCCGGCGCCGGTCGCGTTCGGCCATCGGCTGGTGGAAGTGCGCAAGCGCGGCAACGGCCGCATCCGCCTCACCTTCGATACCGGCGGCGGGCGCAGCGTGTCCAGCGAACACGACAGCGTGGTGCTCACCCTGCCCTTCCCGGTACTGCGCGAGGTCGAGCTGCATCGCAGCCTCGATCTGCCGGTCTGGAAGCGCGACGCGATCGCGCGCAGCGCGATGGGCCACCACGACAAGCTGATCGTCGGCTTTTCCTCCGACTACTGGCACACGCAGCACGGCTGCAACGGCAGCGGTTTCAGCGACCGCGCACATCTGCAGAACGTCTGGGAAACCAATCCCGCGGCGGCCGGCGCGCACGGCGCCATCCTCACCCGCTACTGCGGCGGCCCGGCGGTCGACACCCTCGTCGGCCTCGACCAGCAGGCCGATGCCCGCGCGTTCCTGGCCGAGCTGGATACGGTGCTGCCCGGCGCGCTGCGCGAGGCCAAGTACAACACCCGCGGCGACGTCTGGGTGCACGCCGAGCGCTGGAGCCAGAACCCGCTCAGCCGCGGCTCCTACAGCGCACCGCAGCCGGGTTACTTCACCACCATCGCCCACAACGAGGGCAAGGCGGTCGGCAATCTGCTGTTCGCCGGCGAACACACCAGCAGCTTCTACGAATGGCAGGGCTTCATGGAAGGCGCGGCGCTGTCCGGTCTGCGCGCCGCCGCGGAAGCGCTGCAGCTCGCCAACACCGCGCTGCAACCGGTCATGCGCACCGGCGGCAGCCAGCGGATGACGACCGGCACCACGGCGCCCATGGTCGCGAGTGGCAACGGCCGCGCGGCACGCGTGCCGAGCACGCCACGCACCTCCACGCCACTCACGTCCGCGCGCCCGTCCGCACGTGGTTCCGCACGCGCCGAGCGCGAGCAGACGCTCGCACAGCTGCGCGAGGACCTGCGCTGATCTCGCCGGCCCGGCGAGTCCGGGGGCTGTAGCGATACAGGCCCTGCGATACCGGCGATTCCCGTCTTGTCGGGCCCGAGAGCATGGCTTCCGGCGATGACAGGACGCTCCGCCACCTCATGACAAGGAACGAACGCGCCAGCCCGCCCCCTTCGACGAAGGGGGCCGACGCGCGCCGCGCGGCGGGGGGATGCACTTGTCGTCGCGCCGCATGAGCGCCGCACAAATCCCCCACGGCCGCTGCGCGGCCGTCGCCCCCTTTTCCAAAGGGGGCTGGTTGGCAAGTGGCAGCGATCGGAGCGGGCTGGTGTTGAAGGAAGCGTTTTGAAGGAAGCGTTTTGAAGGAAGCGTTTCGGAGGGAGCTGGTTTCGATGGAAGCGGGTTTCGGAGGAGATCGGCTTCACCGGTAGCCGGAACCGAGAGGCGTGCTAGCGCGCAGCGATCGCGCTGTCTGCGAAATGTCCGGCATACCGCTCGCGCAGCAGTGCCTTCTGCACCTTGCCCATCGCATTGCGCGGCAGCGCCGGCACCCAGACCAGCGCCTTGGGCTGTTTGTAGCGCGCGAGGCTGCGATCCAGCGCGGCACGGATCGCAGCTTCGAGCGCTGGTTCGAGCACAGTTTCGAGCGCGGTTTCGGTGGCAGCGACAGTCGCGGCGACGCCCCTCCCCGTCTCTGCATCGGCCCGCGCGTCGAGGCGAGCGCCCGGCTCCGCCACCAGCACCGCCAGCACCGCCTCGCCGAAATCCGGATGCGGCACGCCGATCACCGCGGATTCGCGCACACCGGGCACATCGTCCAGCACCTGCTCCACTTCCTTCGGGTAGACGTTGAAGCCGCCGCTGATGATCAGGTCGCTCTGCCGACCGACCAGCACCAGATAGCGGTCGGCATCGAGATATCCCAGGTCGCCGGTGACGAAGAATCCGTCCGCGCGGAAGGCCTCGCGGGTCTTCTCCGGCTGGTTCCAGTAGCCGCGGCACACGTTCGGCCCGCGTACCAGCACCATGCCGGTCTCGCCCTGCGCCAGCGGCGTGCCGTGCTCGGGGTCGACAATCGCGATCTCCACCCCCGGCAGCGGCGGGCCGACCGTGCCGGCGCGACGCTCGCCGGCGTAGGGGTTGGAGGTGTTCATGTTGGTCTCGGTCATGCCGTAGCGTTCGAGAATGCGATGCCCGGTGCGCGCCTCGAACGCGCGGTGGGTCTCGGCCAGCAGCGGCGCCGAGCCCGACACGAACAGGCGCATGTGCGCGATCAGCGCGCGGTCGAAGCGGGCGTCGTCGAGCAGCCGGGTATAGAACGTGGGCACCCCCATCAGCACCGAGGCCTGCGGCAGCAGACGCAGGAGCGCATCCCGGTCGAAGCCGGGCAGGAACAGCATCGACGCACCCGAGGCCAGCACCGTGTGCGTGGCCACGAACAGGCCGTGGGTGTGGAAGATCGGCAGCGCGTGCAGCAGCACGTCGTCGGCGCCGAAACGCCAGGCCGCGGCCAGCGTTTCGGCGTTCGACAGCAGATTGCGCTGGCTCAGCATCGCGCCCTTGGCGCGACCGGTGGTGCCCGAGGTGTAGAGCAGCGCCGCGAGATCGTCGTCGGCGCGCACCGCGACCGGCCCGTGGTCCGGCTGCCGCTCGCAGAGCCTGCGGAAGCTGCCGGCGCCTGCGGCATCCAGCGATTCCACCCGCGTCCCGTGCGCCGCCGCCAGCGCCGTCGAGGCGTCCACTGCGCGCGGGTCGCTCACCAGCAGCCGCGGCGCGGCGTCGACCAGGAAATACCCGACCTCGGCCGGTGTGTAGCCGGGATTGAGCGGCAGGAAGACCGCGCCGGCGATCACGCAGCCGGCATACAGCGCCAGCGCCTCCGGCGTCTTCTCGACCTGTGCCGCGACGCGGTCGCCCGGCGTCACGCCGCACACGCGCAGCGCGGCGGCGGCGCGATGCGCCATCGCCAGGAACGCATCGCCGGACAGCGTGGTGCCGTCGGCGAAACGCAGCAGCGGCGCATCGGACCCGGCGAGCGGAGCGAACAGTCGGTCGTACAGCGGATTGGTCATGGCAAGGCGCGATCGAGGCGTGGCGGTGAACCGTGGGATGGACGCGTGGGAGCGCGGGGAGCGGCGGCGGAATGCATCGGGCCGACACCGGCCGCGACGTTCGAGTATAGGCCGGCGCTCCGAAGCGTTCGGCCGACGACGGACAGCGACGACGGACGTGCGTCTTCGTGCCGGGCCGGCCGCGCCCGCGCGACGGGCCTCGACTCGCATCACCGCATGCGGCCGCAGGTTGCATTCCGGTGCCCGCCTTTGCTATCCATGCAGAGACATCCGACGTCGTGCACATGCGGCGCGTGGATGCACAGGGGGCATCGACACGATCACAGGACGGGGCGCAGCGGGATCTGCGCTCCACCCGCCGCGGGTTTCGCACCGCGGCGCTCCCGCATGGAGGCACATGGACGCGGTACCGATTCGCCCCACCCAGATTCGCACCACCCAAATTCGCCCCACCCCGGACCAGGACGATCTGGTCTGTCACTGCGCGTCGGTCGGCCGGCGCCGCATCCAGGCGGCCATCGCCAGCGCACCGGCATCCACGCTCGAATCGCTCGGCACCCAGCTCGGCTGCGGCGTGCAGTGCGGCTGCTGCCGGCCGCTGATCCAGGACATGCTGGGCCAGTCGCCGTGGTTCGAGGTCGCCTACGCCGGCCGTTACCTGCTGACCGACGACCCCGACTCGCCGCGCAGGATCGTGCAGCTGGATCTGCGCCTGCCCGGCTATCCGCCCTACCCCGAAGCCCTGCCGGGCCAGCACGTGGTGCTGCAGGCGTGGCTGGACGGGGAATGGGTGACCCGCACCTACACCATCATCGACCGCACGCCCGACCGCAAATGCGTGAGCATCGCGATCCGGCGCATCGCCGACGGTCGTTTCAGCCGCCGTGTGCTCGACTGCGACGACGGCGACTTCGCGGACATGCCCCTGCGCATCGCCGCACCGGCCGGCGAGGCCGATCCGGACGACGGCCGCGACACCGTGTGCTTCGTGGCCGGCGTGGGCGTGACCCTGGCGCTGTCGCTGCTGCGCGGCCATCGCGGCGGGCGGCGGCTGCATATCGACTACAGCGCCGCCTCGCGCGGCGACATGGCGTATGCCGACCAGATCGAGGCCAGCGCCGCCGCCAGCGACACCCTGTCCTGCCATCTGCGCTGCGACGATATCGACGGCTTCATCGACCAGGAGGACATCGCCGACACAGTCGCCCAGTTCCCCGAAGCGCGCCATTACGTCTGCGGCCCGCCGGCCTACACCCGGCGGCTGGTGGAGGGCCTGCACAAGGCCGGCGTCGCGGAACAGGACATCCGCATCGAGGCCTTCTTCCTCAGCCAGAAGCAGCGGGTGCGCCCCAGCCTGCGCCGTCTGGCCTATGCCGCAGGCATCGCACTGGCCTGCGCGCCGTTATTCCTGCTGGCGCCTGCGCTGGCGCGGTTCGTGCCCAACGGCGCGCACAACCCCGGGCATGTGGACCTGGCCTGTGAGGACTGCCATCGCGAGGCGCCGGGCAGCCTGCGCCAGCAGTTGCAGGCCAAGGCCCGGCACGCGGTCGGGCTGCGCGAGGGCGAGGCCGACTTCGGCATGCGCCCGGTCGACAACGCCGCCTGCATCGACTGCCACGACAACCCCGACGACCGCCACCCGGCGCACCGCTTTCTGGAACCGCGCTTCGAAGCGGTGCGCGCCGAATTCGCGCCGCACCAGTGCGTGAGCTGCCACCGCGAACACACCGGCACCCGGATCAGCAAGGTCGATACCGGCTTCTGTGCCGGCTGCCATGCCGACATGCAGGTGGACAACGACCCCACCCGGCCCACCCACGCCGCGTTGATCGCCGACAGGCGCTGGGACACCTGCCTGGCCTGTCACGATTTCCACGGCAACCACGCGCATGCCGCGCCGCAGCGGCTGGAGCAGGCCATCTCCTCCACCGAGCTTCGTGCCTACCTGCGCGATGGCCCCTCGCCCTACGGCGAACCGGTCATCCAGGCGCGCACCACCCGCAGCGACGCCACGGATGTCACCGCGGTCGGAGCCGCCGACAACGATGCCGCGGCCGACGACAACCGCACGGAAGGATCCCGCCGATGACCCTGCCCCGCATTCCCGCCTCCCTCATCGCCCTGGCCGCGCTTGGCGTGCTGGGCGTGTATCTGTTCGTCACCGCGCCGGAACCGCTGGAAGAAAGCCGCGGCGGGCGCGCCGACATCCCGGTGGAGACCCTGTTCCGCCTGCTCGATGCCGAGAACGCCTCGGTGCGCAAGATCTACACCGGCGAGATCGTGACCCCGGGCCAGAAGCAGGGACTGAAATTCGACGAAGCCTGGAAATCGAAACACGTCCACGCAGGCCCGCTGCCGGCCTTGCTGCTGCGCGAGACCGCCAACCGCCTGCAGCAGCGGGTGCCCGAACTCAGTCTCTTCCTCGGCTCGGCCTGGCCGATCGAGCAGGCCAATCTGTTCAAGGGCACCCAGAGCGATTACTTCGCCGACATGGTGAAAGACCGCACGCCGCGCTTCTTCGTCGATGCCGGCACCGGCCGGCAGACGGCCATGTTCCCCGACATCGCCAGCGCGCCGGCCTGCGTCACCTGCCACAACGACCATCCCAAAAGCCCGCGCAAGGACTGGGTGAAGGACGACGTGATGGGCGCGACCACCTGGTCGTTCCCGCGCGCCCACGTCAGCCACGAGGAGATGCTGGAGATCCTCGGCCACTACCGCGAGGCGGCGCTGGATGCGTACGGCGCGTATCTGGCGAAGGTCGAGGATTTCGACCCGCAGCAGCGGCCGCAGGTGGGCGGACGCTGGCCGAAGGACGCGCCGGGCGGAAGCACGCCCGGAGCGACCTATGTGCCGGATCTGGCCACCTTCGCCGCGCGCGTGGAGTCCGCCAATTCGGCGGGATCGCTGAATCTGCTGCTGCACGCGCGCGGGTCCGCGGGCACGCGTACCGCCACCGACACGCCAGCGGTCGATCCACCCGGCAAGGGCGCGGGTGCCGCGTCGGGCAAACCGCCAACGTCGGCGTCCGCGGACGATGCCCGCGGCGGAGCATCGCGATGAGCGCCACGCTGGGCAATGGCCTGCGCCGCTTCGTGGCGCGGCGCGGCGGCGCCTATCAGGCAACGCTGGCGCTGGCCTCGTGGAGCGCGCTGGCCCTGGTCGCTCTCGCCTGCATCGCGCTGTCGATGCGCCTGCAGTGGTCCGACCTGCTCGCCCTGCAGCGGATCGGCACCTACAAGCAGGTCACCGGCTACGCGCTAGTGGCCGCGCTGGGTTTCGACCTGTCGCTGGCCCTGATCAAACGCAGGCTCACCTCCGCCCTGGCCCTGCGCGCGCTGCAGATCGCGCACCGCGTGCTCGGCCTGTCGATGCTGGTGCTGCTCGTGCTGCACGCCGGTTTCGTGCACCAGGGCTACCTCACTGCGACCTTTCTGGTGACCATGCTGGTGGTGGTGGCCGGCGCCCTGCTCAACCTGCTGCCCGGCCGCCGCCTCGCCACCTGGGGACAATGGACCACGGCCCTGCACATCGCCGCCGGCTGCGTGCTCGGGGCACTGGCGCTGATGCACCTGTATTTCGTGTTCGCGTACACCGCCTGAGGCCGACACCGCAGACGCTGGCGTTGCCCGCCGGGTTCCATGCCAAGATAGCGGCATGAACGCCTCTCGCGACAGCAGACCCTTCGACCTCATCGTCTTCGGCGCCACCGGCTTCACCGGCCGACTCGTCGCCGAATATCTCCACGCCCGCTACGCCGGCAGCGACCTGCGCTGGGCGATGGCCGGACGCAGCGCCGGCAAACTCGCCGAAGTCCGCGATGCGCTGGGCCTGCCCGCCGACACCCCGCTGCTGGTGGCCGATGCCGCCGACCCGCAGGCGCTGGCGCAGCTGGTCGCGCAGACCCGCGTCGTATTGACGACGGTCGGCCCTTACCAGCTTTACGGGGAGCCGCTGATCCGCGCCTGCGCCGCTGCCGGCACCGACTACGTCGATCTCTGCGGCGAACCGCTGTGGATGGCGAAGATGGTCCCCGAGCTGGACACCCCGGCCAAGGGCAGCGGCGCGCGCATCGTGTTTTCCTGCGGCTTCGACTCCATCCCCTTCGACCTCGGCGTGTATCACGCCCAGCAGGAAGCGCAGCAGCGTCTCGGCGTCCCGCTCGCGCGCGTGCACGGCCGGGTGAAGACGATGAAGGGCACTTTCTCCGGCGGTACCGTCGCCAGCATGCTCGCCTCGATGCAGGCCATCGGCAAGGACCGCAGCCTGATCCGCACCATGCTGAATCCGTTCGCGCTCACGCCCGGCTTCAAGGGCCCGCGCCAGCCCAACGATCACGTCGCGGAATACGACGAATTGGCACAGGGCTGGACCGCGCCGTTCGTGATGGCCGCGATCAACACCAAGAACGTGCACCGCAGCCATGCCCTGCTCGGCCACCCCTGGGGCACGGACTTCGTCTACAGCGAGCGCATGCTGACCGGCGACGGCGCCAGCGGCGAGAAGCGCGCGAAGAAGATGCTGCGCCAGTCGACCTGGCAGAACCGCCTGCTCGGCTTCCCGCCCACCCGCGCCCTGCTTGCCCGCTTCGCACTGCCCAAGCCAGGCGAAGGCCCGAACAAGGACCAGCGCGAAAAAGGCCGCTATGAAGTGCTGTATTTCGGCGAAACCGCCGACGGCCGCCGTCTCACCACCCGGGTCACCGGCGACCGCGACCCCGGCTACGGCTCCACCAGCAAGATGATCGCCGAAGCCGCGATCTGCCTGGCCCGCGACATCGACCGCAGCCGCACGCCCGGCGGGGTGTGGACGCCCGCGCCGGCGATGGGCGAGACGCTGATCGACCGGCTGGTGAAAAATGCGGGGCTGACCTTCGACGTGGTCGATCGCGGCTGAAGGCAGCGCGCGGAAGTTCCGTCATGCCGGAACTTTCGCGCCCTTCGCTACTCGAACGTCGCCCCAGGCCACACATAGGTTGCCGTGCATGTCGTCGATGTTCCGCTTCGCAATCGCCCTCGGGATGCTGCTGGGCGCAGGCTGTGTACAGGCGCGATCCGATACGGACATCGCGCCGCCCTCGGACACCAAGACCGGAGCCGCATCCACCGCCGAGATACGGCACGCCGATGTCCACCGGCATGTGCAAACGCTCGCAGACCTCGGCGAATTCCGCGGCGTGGTGCTGGTCGCGCAGGGCGATCGCATCCTCCATCGCGCCGCCTACGGGATGGCCGATCAGGACGCCGGCATCGCCAACACGCCGGACACCAGCTTCCTTATCGGCTCGCTGACCAAGTCGTTCACGGCGGCCACGGTGATGCAGCTGGTCGAAGAGGGCAAACTCGACCTGGAGGCACCGATCTCGCGCTACCTGCCCGGGCTCGACCGACGGCTCGGCGACCGGCTCAACCTGCGCATGCTGCTGCGGCAGCGTTCGGGCCTGCCGACGCACCTGGAAAGGATCGCGCCGCAGGGCGACGAACTGGTGTCGTCCGCCGACATCCTCGCCTTGATCAATCGCGCCGACCTGCGTTTCGAACCCGACACGCGCCACGAGTACGGCAATCTCAATTACCACCTCGCCGCACTGGCCATCGAGGCGGCCACGGGCCAGCCGTTCGCCGAGGTGCTGGACGAACGCACGTTCAAGCCACTGGGCATGGATCGCTCCGGTCTGCAGGGCCGCGGGGCGCGTCCGTCGCACCGCGCCAAGGGTTACAGCCGCGGCGTGCTTGGCTGGGACAACGACGAAAACAACATGACCTACACGCTGGGCTCCGGCGACATTCACGCGAGCGCGGACGACCTGCTGCGCTGGAGTCGCGCGCTCGACGAGCCCGCGTACCTGTCGCATGCGAGCCGCGATGCGATGTTCCACGGCGGCGGTGAAGCCGACGGCTGGTACGGCTACGGTTTCCGCATCCAGCCCTATCTGCGCGCGGACGGCAGCAGCGGCCGGCTGGTGCGACACGGTGGCTCGATGGATGGTTTCCTGTCGAACCTGCACCGCTATCTGGACGACGACCTGACCGTGATCGTGCTCGGGAACCAGCGGCCGTTCGAAGTGCGCAGCATCACGCGGCACATCAAACGGCTCGCATTGGGCATGCCGGCAGCCGCCAGCGACGACACGAGGGAATGACGGAATGACGCGGCCGATGGACGCTCCCTGACGATCCCGCATGCGACGAAGCCGCCTCGCGGCGGCTTCGTCATGCGTCACCCGGAAGCGCGGGCGGGCATCACTCCTTGCGATACACCTGCGCGCCCTGCGCCAGGAACTCCGCCGACTTCTCGGCCATGCCCGCTTCCAGCGCCTTCTCCGCTTCGACGCCCTTTTCGGCGGCGTAGTCGCGCACGTCCTGGGTGATCTTCATGCTGCAGAAGTGCGGGCCGCACATGCTGCAGAAATGCGCGACCTTGTGCGCGTCCTTGGGCAGGGTCTCGTCGTGGAATTCCTTGGCCTTCTCCGGGTCCAGGCCGAGGTGGAACTGGTCTTCCCAACGGAATTCGAAGCGCGCCTTCGAGAGCGCGTTGTCGCGCACCTGCGCGCCGGGATGGCCCTTGGCCAGGTCGGCGGCGTGCGCGGCGATCTTGTAGGCCATGATGCCGTCGCGCACGTCCTGGCGGTTCGGCAAACCCAGATGCTCCTTGGGCGTGACGTAGCACAGCATCGCGCAACCGTACCAGCCGATCATCGCCGCGCCGATTGCGCTGGTGATGTGGTCGTAGCCGGGCGCGATGTCGGTGGTCAGCGGGCCGAGGGTGTAGAACGGCGCCTCGTCGCAGCAGGCCAGCTGCTTGTCCATGTTTTCCTTGATCAGCTGCATCGGCACATGGCCGGGGCCTTCGATCATGGTCTGCACGTCGTGCTTCCAGGCGATCTTGGTCAGCTCGCCCAGGGTTTCCAGCTCGCCGAACTGCGCGGCGTCGTTGGCGTCGGCCAGACAGCCCGGACGCAGGCCGTCTCCGAGGCTGAAGGCCACGTCGTAGGCCTTCATGATCTCGCAGATGTCCTCGAAGTGCGTGTAGAGGAAATTTTCCCTGTGGTGCGCCAGGCACCACTTGGCCATGATCGAGCCGCCGCGCGAGACGATGCCGGTGACGCGCTTGGCGGTGAGCGGCACGTAGCGCAGGCGCACGCCGGCGTGGATGGTGAAGTAGTCCACGCCCTGCTCGGCCTGCTCGATCAGCGTGTCGCGGAAGATCTCCCAGTTGAGCTCCTCGGCGCGGCCGTCGACCTTCTCCAGCGCCTGGTAGATCGGCACCGTGCCGATCGGCACCGGCGAGTTGCGGATGATCCACTCGCGGGTCTCGTGGATGTGCTTGCCGGTGGACAGATCCATCACCGTGTCCGCGCCCCAGCGGATCGCCCACACCAGCTTCTCCACTTCCTCGGCGATGCCGGAACTCACCGCCGAGTTGCCGATGTTGGCGTTGACCTTGGTGAGGAAGTTGCGGCCGATGATCATCGGCTCGCTTTCCGGGTGGTTGATGTTGTTCGGCAGGATCGCCCGGCCGCGGGCGATCTCGTCGCGCACGAACTCCGGGGTGATGATCTTCGGGATGCTGGCGCCGAAGCTCTCGCCCGGGTGCTGCGCGAGGAGATGCGCCTCGCGCACGGCCTCCAGACGCTGGTTCTCGCGGATCGCGACGAACTCCATCTCGGGGGTCACGATCCCGCGCCGGGCGTAGTGCATCTGGCTGACGTTGGCGCCGGCCTTCGCGCGACGCGGCAGCGCGCGGCCGGGGAAACGCACCGCATCGAGCTTCGCGTCGCCCTCGCGGCGGCGGCCGAATTCCGAACTGAGTCCGTCGAGACGTTCGGAGTCGCCGCGCGCCTCGATCCAGCCGGCGCGCAGGGCCGACAGGCCAGCGGTCAGGTCGATCCGCGCATCGGCATCGGTGTACGGGCCGGAGGTGTCGTAGACCGTGACCGGGGCGTTGTCCTCGCCGCCGAACAGCGTGGGCGTGCGCGCCAGCGCGATTTCGCGCATCGGCACCTGCAGGGTCTGGCCATGGTCGAAGCCGCTGACGCATTCGACGTGGATCTTGCGCGAGCCCGGGATCGGACGGGTCACGGATTCGGAGAGCTGCGCGGTCTGCTGCAGCAGGTCGGCGGAGGCGGGTTGGGCGTTCATCGGCTTCGTCCTGGCGGTCGTGTGGGATACACGGCGCGCACCGCCCCGGCGGACGGGAAGGCGCGAACCGGACGAAGCGGGACGGACGAAACCGGGGCCGCGAAGCTTCCCTACGCCGGTGTCAGCCGGATCAGGTTCGAAGGGTCTGTCTCAATCGCCGGTGGCCGGCGATACCCCCGCTTCGTCGTGTCCGCGCATTAGACAGGCAAACAGCGACGCTGTCATCCGCAGAAAGGGCGTGCCCCGGAGCCGGCCGCACCGCTGAAGTGGCGCGTTTTTCGCGCAGTCGCCATCGAAACGCCCGCCAGCGACACCGCATCGATCGCGCCGTCACGCCCTGTCCGGAGGTCTGCAGACGGGCGCGAAAACAGGCTTAAACGATTGATCGAAAAACGATTGTGGAGATGGTTTCAGGTGTATCCATCCCCCCCTTCACACCGATGCAAAGACGGGGGTTGACATTCGCGCGATTCGCATGTTTCCCTGCAGTCATGACGCAGCGCAGCAACCACTTCCACACCACTCCGGCCAGGCCCGGCGCCCGTGCGCCGCGCCCGATCGCACGGGCGGCGGAGGCTGCACAGCAGGCTCGGATCAACGCAATGACCGCGGGTGTATCGCTCACCACGCTCGTTCTTGTCGTCGTCGTTCTTATTACCACGCCACACGGTGCGGGATAGGGTTGCGCGAAAGACAACCCGGTTTCAGACGAAACCCCCGCACCGGCCCGGTAGCGGGGGTTTCGCTTTATAGGGCCTAAGGGCAGAACCACCCCGATCCGACCTCCCCCTCCTCAGACCACGACGCAACACACCATGACCTCCCCGAAGCTGCACAGCGACGCGATCAAGACCGGCCCCGCCCGCGCCCCGGCGCGCGCGATGCTGCGCGCCACCGGGCTGGACGATGCCGCCATCGCCAAGCCCTTCGTCGGCGTGATCCACACCTGGTCCGACGTCTCGCCCTGCAACCTCACCCTGCGCGATCTGGCCCAGCACGCGCGCCAGGGCGTGATCGCAGCCGGCGGCACGCCGATCGAGTTCAACACCATCGCGGTGACCGACGGCATCGCGATGGGCAGCGACGGCATGCGCGCTTCGCTGGCCTCGCGCGAGACCATCGCCGACTCCATCGAGCTGGCGGTGAGCGGCCACTGCCTGGACGCGATGGTGCTGCTGGTGGGCTGCGACAAGACCATCCCTGCGGCGGCGATGGCGGCGGCGCGTCTGGACATCCCCACCGTGATCCTCTACGGCGGCACGATCATGCCCGGCAAATGCAAGTCGAAGCATGCCGATGGAAGCGAGGGCGAAGACCGCGCGCTGACCGTGCAGGACGTGTTCGAGGCGGTGGGCGCGCATTCGGCCGGCAAGATCGACGACGCCGAACTGGGCGAGATCGAGCGCAAGGCCTGCCCGGGCGCGGGCGCCTGCGGCGGCCAGTTCACCGCGAATACCATGGCGATGGTGCTGAGCTTCCTCGGCCTGGCGCCGCTGTACGACAACGACATCCCGGCAACGCATCCTGAGAAGGCCGCCGCCGCCCAGCGCTGCGGCGCGCGCGTGATGCAGCTGCTGCAGGACGGTGCGCCGACGCCGCGGCAACTGATCACCGCCGCCTCGCTGCGCAATGCCGCGCGCGCCGTGGCCGCCACCGCGGGTTCGACCAATGCCGCGCTGCATCTGCTGGCGATCGCCCACGAGGCCGGCGTGGCCTTCGACCTGGAGGAGTTCGAGGCGGCCAGCGCGCACACGCCGGTGATCGCCGACCTCAAACCGGGTGGCCGCTATACCGCGGCGGAACTGTTCCAATTCGGCGGCACCGCACTGGTGGCGCAGGCGCTGATGACGGCCGGTCTGATCGAGGACATTCCCACGATCGCCGGCCGCAGTTTTTTCGAGGACGCGAAAGCCGTGCCGACCTCCGTCGAGCAGGACGCGGTGCGTCCCGCCAGCGACCCGATCAAGCCGCGCGGCGGCTATTCGATCCTCTACGGCGATCTCGCCCCGGAAGGCTGCATCGTGAAGCTGGCCGGCCACGGGCGCGAGAAACACACAGGTCCGGCACGGGTGTTCGACAGCGAGGAAGCCGCCTTCGCCGCGGTGCAGGCGCGGCAGATCCAGGCCGGCGATGTGGTGGTGATCCGCTTCGAAGGCCCGGCCGGCGGCCCCGGCATGCGCGAGATGCTGGCGGTGACCGCGGCGCTGGTCGGTCAGGGTCTGGGCAATGACGTGGCGCTGATCACCGACGGCCGTTTCAGCGGCGCCACGCACGGCTTCATGGTCGGCCACATCTCGCCGGAAGCCGCGCGCGGCGGCCCGATCGCGAAGCTGCGCGATGGCGATGTGGTGACCATCGATGTGGCGACGCGTCGCCTGGACGTGGCGGCCGATCTCGCCGCGCGCACGCCTGCGCGCATCGCCCCGCGCGTGCGCCATGGCGTGCTCGCGAAGTTCGCGCGCGACGTGCGTTCGGCCTCGCAGGGCGCGGTGACCTCGCCCGGCCCGCTGGACGACGCGCGCCGGATCGATGCGGCGCTGAGCACCGACATGCGCAGCGATGCGGCGCGGGAGGTGCCGGCATGAATCTCCGCATGCGCACACGGTTTGTCGTCCCGAGCGCAGCGAGGGACCTGCTTGTGCGTCTTCGCACAGCGAACAGCAGGTCCCTCGCCTTCGGCTCGGGATGACATCCGTCCAAACACTCCGGCGACCTCCGCACCGCATACACCTCACCGCCTTCTTCACCGATCACCCTCCAGACCGTCTTCCATTCCACTCGCTTCGGGGCTGAAGCCCCTCCTATGCAGCCTTCGGGGCTCACGCCCCTCCTACCCAGAGACCTCGTCATGACCGCTTCGAACCAACCCAAGATCGCCATCGTCGGCTACGGCAGCCAGGGACGCGCGCATGCGCTGAACCTGCGCGACTCCGGCTTCGACGTCACCATCGGCCTGCGTTCGGGCGGCCCGACCGAGGTCAAGGCGCTGGCCGACGGCTTCACCGTGAAGACCCCGGCCGAAGCGGTGGCGCAGGCCGACCTGGTGGCCGTGCTCACCCCCGACATGGTGCAGAAGAAGCTGTACAACGACGTGCTGGCGCCGAACATGAAGGCTGGCGCCTGCCTGCTGTTCGCGCACGGGCTGAACGTGCACTTCGGCATGATCGCGCCGCGCGAGGACCTGGACGTGGTGCTGGTGGCGCCCAAGGGCCCCGGCGCGCTGGTGCGCCGCGAGTACGAGATCGGCCGCGGCGTGCCCTGCATCTTCGCGGTGCATCAGGACCGCAGCGGCCGCGCCGAGGAGTTCGCGAAGACCTATGCCGCCGGCCTCGGCGGCGCGCGCGCCAATCTGATCAAGACCACCTTCAAGGAAGAGACCGAAACCGACCTGTTCGGCGAGCAAGCGGTGCTCTGCGGCGGCGCCAGCGCGCTGGTGCAGGCCGGCTTCGAGACCCTGGTGGAAGCCGGCTATCAGCCGGAGATCGCCTATTACGAAGTCCTGCACGAACTGAAACTGATCGTGGACCTGTTCTACGAAGGCGGCATCACCCGGATGCTGGAATTCGTGTCGGAAACCGCGCAGTACGGCGATTTCGTCAGCGGCCCGCGGGTGATCAACGCCGAAACCAAGGCGCGGATGAAGGACATCCTGAGCGAAATCCAGGACGGCACCTTCGTGCAGCGCTGGGTGGCCGAATACGACGCCGGCCTGCCGAACTACCGCAAGTACCAGCAGGCGGATCTCGACCATCCGATCGAGAAGGTCGGCCGCGAACTGCGCGCCAAGATGCAGTGGCTGCAGCAGAGCGCGCAGCCGGCGTCGACCGCACAGCCGGCCGCTGCGGCGTCCGGCACCGATGCCGCCGCGGGCGCGACCGCCCATCCGGCCAATCCCCAACCCATCGCCGAGACCGCCTGACATGAACGGAGCCCGCTGGCTGGTGCAGGCGCTGCGCGCGGAGGGTGTGGACACGCTGTTCGGGTATCCCGGCGGCGCGATCATGCCCTTCTACGACGCCCTGCACGGATCGTCCCTCAAACACGTGCTGGTGCGGCACGAGCAGGGCGCCGCGTTCGCGGCGAACGGCTACGCGCGGGCCAGCGGGCGCGTCGGCGTCTGCGTCGCCACTTCCGGCCCAGGCGCTTCCAATCTGATCACCGGCATCGCAGACGCGATGCTGGATTCGGTGCCGATGGTCTGCATCACCGGCCAGGTGGGCACGCCGCTGATGGGCACCGATGCCTTCCAGGAGCTGGACGTATTCGGCATGACCATGCCGATCGTCAAGCACAACTTCCTGCCGCGCAGCGTCGACGACCTGCCGCGGGTGGTGTCCGAAGCCTTCCGTCTGGCACGCAGCGGACGCCCCGGGCCGGTGCTGATCGATCTGCCCAAGGACGTGCAGGTGGCCGACGCCTCGCATCTGCCGGCCCACGCACCCGCGCTGGTGGACCCGGTACCGCAGCCGAGCGAGCCCGCGCTGCACGCCGCGCTGGCCCAGCTGGCGCTCGCGCAGAAGCCGCTGATCTACGGCGGCGGCGGCATCGCGCTGGGCGATGCGGTGGAGACCTTCCGCGAATTCGTGGAGGCCGCGCAGATCCCGGCCGTGCTCACCCTCAAGGGCCTGGGCGCGCTGCAGGACGATCACCCGCTGAATCTCGGCATGCTGGGCATGCACGGCAGCCGCGCGGCGAATCTGGCGGTGCAGGCTTGCGACCTGCTGTTCGCGGTGGGCGCACGTTTCGACGACCGCGCCACCGGCAAGCTGGCCGAATTCGCGCCGCATGCGCGCGTGGTGCATCTGGACATCGACGCCTGCGAACTGGGCAAATTGCGCTTCGCCGATGCGCCGGTGGCCGGCGACATCGCGACCGGCATGCGCCGCATGCAGGCCGCCGCCGCCGCGCATCTGCACGGCCGCCACGGCCCGGCGCGGCTCGCATGGCGTGATGCCTGCACCGCGGTGAAGGCCAAGACCGGGCCGCGCTACGACGCACCCGGCGACGGTGTGTACGCACCGTCGCTGCTGCGCCGGCTCTCGGCGCTGGCGCCGGAGGCGGTGGTCGCCTGCGACGTGGGCCAGCACCAGATGTGGGTGGCGCAGCACTGGGCCTTCGATCATCCGCGCAAGCACCTGACCAGCGGCGCCCTCGGCGCGATGGGCTTCGGCCTGCCTGCCGCCATCGGCGCGCAGCTCGAAAACCCCTCCGCGCAGGTGATCTGCGTGAGCGGCGACGGCTCGTTCCTGATGAACGTGCAGGAGCTGGCGACCCTGGCCCGCTACCGGCTGCCGGTGAAGATCGTGCTGCTCGACAACCAGGCGCTGGGCATGGTGCGGCAGTGGCAGGAGCTGTTCTTCGAGCGCCGCTATTCCGAAATCGACCTGTCCGACAACCCGGATTTCTGCGCCTTGGCGCAGGCGTTCGGCATCGAGGCACTGCACGTGGACCGCGCGGCGGATGTGGATACCGCACTGGAAACGCTGCTGGCCGCGCCGGGGCCTGCGCTGCTGCACGTGGCGATCGACCAGAACGCCAACGTCTGGCCGCTGGTGCCGCCGAACCGCAACAACGCCGAGATGCTGGACGAAGGCGGCGATGCCGACGAGGCCACGCGCCTGATCGCCGCCGACGACCCCGACATCGCCGCGCTGCAGGCCGCCGCCGCGCAGCCGGTGGCACGTCGCGAAGCCGCTGCACCTGCCAGCCAGGCGTCGTCCGCCGCAACGGCGCAGACGGCGCCGGCCGCTGCAGCGCAAGCGGCTGCGGCCGACACGGGCGATGCCGAGCCTGCCTCGGCGCTTGCGCCCTCCCCCTGCAGCCCGTCCTGAACGCTTCGTCAAGCACACCCCGCCCCCCACTCGTCACGTCCTGAAGGAGCACCCCCATGCGCTACCGGCTCGACCTCACCCTGCGTCACTCCGAAGGCGCGCTCACCCGCGTGCTGGGCACCGCCGAACGTCGCGGCTTCCGCCCAGTGTCGGTGGAAGGCGACACTCACGCCGATGGCGACCGCTGGCATCTGCAGATGACGGTCGAAGGCGACCGTCCCGGCGAGAGCCTGCTGCAGCAACTGGCGAAGCTGTACGACTGTCTCGATGTGCAGGTGCAGCCATGCACCTGAGCGACGCCGTGGCGGCGCCCGTCGCCGCATCGCACAGCGCGCCGCATGCGGTCGCGCAGCCGGTGGCCGTGCCGGTCGACACGGCGCCGGCCGCGCAGCCCCTGCAGCGCGTGTGGTACGACGGCGAACTGATCGACCCGCACAGCCCGCGCGCCAGCGTCTACACCCACGCGCTGCACTACGGCAGCGGCGTGTTCGAGGGCATCCGCGCCTACGCCACCGACCGCGGCCCGGCGGTGTTCCGCCTGCGCGAACATCTGGAGCGCATGCGCAAGGGCGCCGAGCTGCTGGGCATGGACTTCGACATCGCCACCGCGACCGATGCGGTCTGCGCGACGCTGCGCGCCAACCGCCTGGGAGACGCCTACATCCGCCCGCTGGCCTGGTTCGGCGAGGGCGGATTCGGCCTGGATGTGGCCGGCCACACGCCGCATCTGATGGTGGCCACCTCCGGCACCAATCTGCATCTGGGCGGCAACCGCGCGCGCGTCGCGGTGTCGAAGTGGCGGCGCAATCCGGCCGATTCGCTGCCGCCGCTGAAGCTCTGCGGCGCGTACGTGAATTCGATCCTCGCCAAGCGCGAGGTCAAGGCGCGCGGCTTCGACGAGGCGATGTTCATCGACGCCGCAGGCGATGTGGTGGAATGCACCGGCGCCAACCTGTTCATGGTCCGCGACGGGCGGGTGACCGCCATCGCGCACCGCGATGCCCTGCCTGGCATCACCCGCGACACGCTGATCGCGCTGACCGGCGCCGAGTCGCGCAGCGCGAGCCTGGAGGAGCTGCTGGAGGCCGACGAAATCTTCGCCTGCGGCACGGCGGCCGAGGTCACCCCGATCGGCGAAGTGTTCGCCGACGAGGCGCGTCACCGGGTGTATGCCAAGACCGCTGCGGTCAGCGAGATCGCCGCGCTCTACGCCGATGCCGTGCGCGGGCGCACCTCGCAGGCCGATGCCTGGCTGACGGTGGTCTGACGCCATGGAGCCCGATGTCGGCGTCGCCCTGTCGCACGAAGCGTATGCGCCCGACGCGGAGACGCCGGTCCGTGCCGAGGCCGAGCGCCCGCGTCCGCGCGCAGCCACCAGCGCCCGCCCGCGTGCGTCCGCGCGCGGCGGCGAGGCGGGGGGTGTCGACAGCGGCTTCGCGGCGGCCATCGCGGCCTTCGCCGCTCACGGCGATGCCGATGCACCGCTCGCGGTCGGCGCCGGCGATATCCTGGCCGCGCAGGCGCGGCTGCGGCGCTTTCTTCCGGTCACGCCGCTGCACTACGCCGAGCGCTTCGGCTGCTGGCTGAAACTGGAGAATCTGCAGCGCACCGGTTCCTACAAGGTGCGCGGTGCGCTGAACGCGCTGCTGGCGGCGCAGGAGCGCGGCGACCGTCGCCCGGTGATCGCCGCTTCCGCGGGCAACCACGCGCAGGGCCTGGCCTGGGCGGCCTATCGCCTCAATGTGCCGGCCATCGCGGTGATGCCGCACGGCGCGCCGCAGACCAAGATCGCCGGGGTCGCGCACTGGGGCGCCACCGTGCGTTTGCACGGCAATACTTTCGACGAGGCGCGCGCGTTCGCGATGGAGCTGGCCGAACGCAACGGCTACCGCTTCCTGTCCGCCTTCGACGACCCCGACGTGATCGCCGGCCAGGGCACGGTCGGCATGGAGATCGCATCGCTGGCGCCGGACGTGGTGCTGGTACCGATCGGCGGCGGCGGCCTGGCTGCGGGCGTCGCGCTGGCGCTGAAATCGCAGGGCGTGCGCATCGTCGGCGCCCAGGTCGAACACGTCGACGCCATGCACCGCGCCCTCCGCGGCGAGGCCGACAGCATCGACCCCGTGGCCACACTCGCCGACGGCGTGCGCGTGAAGCAGGCCGGGCTACTCACCCGCGAAGTGCTGGGACGTCTGCTCGACGACCTGGTGATCGTGCGCGAAGCCGAGCTGCGCGAGACCCTGGTGCGGCTGGCGCTGGAAGAGCACGTGATCGCCGAAGGCGCAGGTGCGCTGGCGCTGGCCGCCGGCCGTCGCGTTGCCGGCAAGCGCAAGTGCGCGGTGGTCTCCGGCGGCAACATCGACGCCACCGTGCTGGCCGGCCTGCTCTCCGACATCCGCCCGCGCGCGCCGCGCAAGCCGCGCCGCCGCGGGCAGGACGCGGCAGCGGCGTCGGTGCTTCCCGCCGCGACCACTGCCGCTCCGACTCCCTCTGCACGGACCGCTTCCGCTTCCATGTCTGCCGCCGCACCGCTCGTCGCCAACACGAACGGCGTCGCGAAGGAGACCCGCTCAAGATGACTGCACACGACCGCCGCCAAGCCACCCCCGCCCACGTCGCGATCTTCGACACCAGCCTGCGCGACGGCGAGCAGTCGCCCGGCTGCAGCATGAACGCCGCGCAGAAGCTCCGCTTCGCGCACGCGCTGGCCGAACTCGGCGTGGACGCGATCGAAGCCGGCTTCCCGGCCAGCTCCGAGAGCGACCTGAAGGGCTGCGCGGCGATCGCCCGCGAGGTACGCGGCGCCTCCGTCGCCACCCTCGCCCGCTGCCACGACGGCGACATCCAGGCCTGCGCGCGCGCACTCGAAGGCGCGCACGCGCCGCGCATCCACGTGTTCATCAGCACCAGTCCGCTGCATCGCGAACACAAGCTGGGCATGAGCCGCGAACAGGTGATCGAACGCGCCATCGCCGGGGTGAGCCTGGCGAAGCGCTACGTCGATGATGTGGAGTTCTCCGCCGAGGACGCACTGCGCACCGAGCCGGAGTTCCTCGCCGAGATCTGCAGCGCGGCGCTGGCCGCCGGCGCGCGCACGCTCAATATCCCCGACACCGTCGGCTACACCACGCCGGCCGAGATCCGGGCCTTGTTCGAATACCTGCGCGCCCACGTGCGCGATGCCGACCAGGCGGTGTTCAGCGCGCACTGCCACGACGACCTGGGGCTGGCGGTCGCCAACAGCCTGGCAGCGATCGAGGGCGGCGCGCGCCAGGTCGAATGCACCATCAACGGCATCGGCGAGCGCGCCGGCAACTGCGCGCTGGAAGAAGTGGTGATGGCGCTGAAGACCCGCGCCGCCTATTTCAATGCCGACACGCGCATCGACACCCGCCGCCTGGTGCCGACCTCGCGCCTGCTCACCCGCATCACCGGCATGAACGTGCAGCGCAACAAGGCCATCGTCGGCGCCAATGCCTTCGCGCACGAATCCGGCATCCACCAGCACGGCATGCTCAAGCATCGCGGCACCTACGAGATCCTGCGCCCCGAATCCGTGGGCTGGGCCAGCTCGCAGATGATCATGGGCCGGCACAGCGGCCGGGCCGCGCTGGCCGACCGCCTGCGGGAGCTGGGTTTCGCGCTGGAGGACGAACAGCTCAACGAGGTGTTCGCGCGCTTCAAGCGCCTGACCGAGAAGAAACGCGAGGTGTTCGATGCCGACCTCGAAGCGCTGGCGCTGGGCGCCGACGGCCGCGCGCCCGGCGGCTGGCGCCTGCTGCGGCTGCAGGTCAACACCGGCGTGGGCGACGGCATCCTGCCCACCGCCAGCGTGGAGCTGAACACGCCGGAAGACGCGCGCATCGCCGATGCCGCCACCGGCGACGGCCCGGTGCACGCGCTGTTTTCCGCACTCTCGCGCGCCACTGGTGCAGAGCTCGAGATCGAGAGCTACCAGGTCTCCAGCGTGACCACCGGCGAGGACGCGCAGGGCCAGGCCAGTCTGACCGCGCGCGTGCGCGGCGAGGACGGCCCGGGCGAGGAACTCACCGGCTCCGGCACCAGCACCGACATTCTGGAAGCGAGCGCGCTGGCCTGGCTGGAAGTGCTCAACCGCAGCCTGCGCCGCGGCGCGCTCTCGGCGGACGCATCGACAACGACGGCTGCAACCGCAACCGCAACCGCAGCCGCCGCGTCGCACGCCGCCCAGGCCGACGCCATCGCCGACCCCGACGCGGTCGTCCCCGACGACGCCACCGCCGACGCCTGACGCCACCGCTGTCCCGACCCAATCCGACCCAATCCGATCCGACCCTCTTCGAGTCTTCCCTGCCCATGTCCGACCCCACCGTCCAATCCGCGCCGCGCACGCTGTTCGACAAACTCTGGGACAGCCACCTGGTGGTGCCCGAGTCCGCCGACGCGCCCGCGGTCCTGTACATCGATCTGCACCTCATCCATGAAGTCACTTCGCCGCAGGCCTTCGCCGAACTCGACGCGCGTGGCCTGCCGGTGCGTCGCCCGGAACGCACCAAGGGCACGCTCGACCATTCCACGCCGACTACGCCGCCGCGCGCCGACGGCAGCCTGGACTACGCCACGCCGCAGGCCGAGGCCCAGGTGCGCACCCTGCGCGAACACTGCGCGCGTCACGGCATCGAGCTGTTCGATTTCGGCAGCGAGCACCGCGGCATCGTGCACGTGATCGGCCCGGAACTCGGCCTCACCCTGCCCGGCAGCACCATCGTCTGCGGCGACAGCCACACCGCCACCCACGGCGCGTTCGGCGCGCTGGCCTTCGGCATCGGCACCAGCGAAGTGGGCCATGTGCTGGCCACGCAGTGCCTGCTGCAGCGCCGGCCGAAGACCCTGGCGATCGAGGTCGACGGCGCGCTGCCGCCCGGCGTCGGCGCGAAGGACCTGATCCTGCACATCATCGGCCGCATCGGCGTGGACGGCGGCACCGGCCACGTCATCGAGTACCGCGGCAGCGCGATCCGCGCGCTGTCGATGGAAGAACGCATGACCGTGTGCAACATGTCGATCGAGGCCGGCGCGCGCGCGGGCCTGATCGCGCCGGACGACACCACGTTCGCCTGGCTGGCCAACACCCCGCGCGCGCCCAAGGGCGAGGCCTGGGACGCTGCCGTGGCTCAGTGGCGCAGCCTGCGCAGCGACGAGGGCGCCGTGTTCGACCGCGTGGTGCGGATCGACGCATCGCAGATCGCGCCCACCGTCACCTGGGGCACGCATCCGGGCCAGGTGGTCGCGATCGACACCGCAGTGCCGGTGGCCAACGACCCCGACACCGCGCGCGCACTCGACTACATGGGCTTCCGCGGCGGCGAACCGCTGCTGGGCCAGCCCGTGGACGTGGTGTTCGTGGGCAGCTGCACCAACGGCCGTCTGAGCGACATGCGCGAAGTCGCCGCGGTGCTGCAGGGCCGCCGCGTGCATCCGCGGGTGCGGATGCTGGTGGTGCCGGGCTCCGGACAGGTCAAGCGCGAGGCCGAGGCCGAGGGCATCGACGCCATCGTGCGCGCGGCCGGCGCCGAATGGCGTGAGCCGGGCTGTTCGATGTGCATCGCGATGAACGGCGACCTGGTCGCACCCGGCCAGCTCGCGGTGTCCACCAGCAATCGTAATTTCGAAGGCCGCCAGGGCCGCGATGCGCGCACCGTGCTGGCCTCGCCGGCCACCGCCGCGGCCTGCGCCGTCGCCGGGCGCGTGGTCGACCCGCGCGACAGCGCGTCCTGGTCCGTGCCGACTGCGCAGACCGCCGCCCAGGAGTGCGCCGCATGAGCACTGAGCCGATGCCCCGTGACAGCGTGAGCCGCGCCCCCATCGTCCGCCTGCAGTCGCGCACCGTCTGCCTGCCCGAACGCAACATCGACACCGACCGCATCATCCCCGCGCGCTTCCTCACCACCACCGTGCGCGAGGGCCTGGGCCGGCATGCCTTCAACGACTGGCGCTGGCGCGAGGACGGCACGCCCGACCCCGACTTCCCGCTCAACGCGCCCGACGCTGCAGGCGCGCAGATCCTGATCGCCGGCCGCAACTTCGGCTGCGGCTCCTCGCGCGAGCATGCGCCCTGGGCGCTGCTGGATTTCGGCCTGCGCGCGGTGATCAGCGCAGAGATCGCCGACATCTTCCGCAGCAATGCGCTCAAGAACGGCCTGCTGCCGATCGTGCTCGACGCCGCGGTGGTGGACGAACTGCTGGCCCAGCCCGGCATCGTGCTCGACATCGACGTCGCCGCCAGCACCGTGACCCTGCCCGACGGGCGCAGTTTCGGCTTCCCGATCGACGGCTTCGCCCGCACCTGTCTGCTCGAAGGCGTCGACCAGCTCGGCTACCTGCTGCAGCAATCCGCCCACATCCAACAGTTCGAGCAAGCCCGCTTCGAGGAGAGCCGCCATGCACGCTGAGATCATCGTCCTGCCCGGCGACGGCATCGGCCCGGAAGTCGCCTCCGCCGCCGTCCGCGTGCTGGAGACCGTCGCCCAGCGCTACGGCCACGACTTCCGTTTCGACACCCGCCTTATCGGCGGTGCGGCCATCGACGCCGAAGGCACGCCGCTGTCCGACGCCACGCTGGAGGCCTGCCGCAAGGCCGACGCGATCCTGCTCGGTGCGGTCGGCGGGCCGAAATGGTCCGACGGCGCGGTGCGTCCGGAACAGGGCCTGCTGCGCCTGCGCAAGGAACTGGGCCTGTACGCCAACCTGCGCCCGGTGAAGACCCACCCGGTGGCGCTGACCGCCTCGCCGATCAAGTCGCATCTGCTGACCGGCGTGGACATGATCGTGGTCCGCGAACTCACTGGCGGCGCCTACTTCGGCGCCAAGACGCGCACCGTGGACGCCGCCAGCGACGCCTGCGACTACAGCGTGGCCGAGGTCGAACGCTGCGTGCGCCGCGCCTGCGCGCTGGCGCGCGAGCGTCGCGGGCATGTGGTCTCGGTGGACAAGGCCAACGTGCTGGAAACCTCACGCCTGTGGCGCGAAGTGGCGGCCCGGGTGGCGCGCGAGGAATTCCCCGACGTGCGTCTGGAACATCAGCTGGTCGACAGCATGGCGATGCATCTGATCGCCCGGCCGCGCGATTTCGATGTGATCGTCACCGAGAACATGTTCGGCGACATCCTCACCGACGAGGCCTCGATGCTGGCCGGCTCGATGGGCCTGCTGCCTTCGGCCTCGCTCGGCGATGGGAGGCTTGGGGCCGACGCATCGGCATCGCCGATGCGTCCATTGGGCGTGTACGAACCGATCCACGGCTCGGCGCCGGACATCGCCGGGCGCGGCATCGCCAACCCGGTCGGCGCGATCCTCAGCGCGGCGATGCTGCTGCGCCATTCGCTGGGCCTGGAGACCGAGGCGCGCTGCGTCGAGGCCGCCGTGGCCGGTGCGATCGATGCCGGTGCACTCACCGCGGACCTGGCGGCGGCCGCCCATGCGGTATCGCCCGGTGCGCCCGCCCGTCCGCTGGACACCGCGGGCATGACCGCGGCCGTGCTCGCGGGGCTGGAAATCGACTGCGCCGCGGTGCTGCTCCGCGACTGAGCACGGCGCGGAGCGTCGGCGCGGCCCACCCTCGCCGCCTGGAAAGCCCACGCTGCAGACGGCCATGCACACACGCCATTGACGCCCCGCCCGCCCATCGATTACACCTGCCGCATGCCCTCCTTCATCGCCCGCAGCATGTTCCCGTTCCGCGCCCCGCCTGCGGCGGCCGGACGCGGATCCGTGCGGTCGCAGAGGGCCCGGCCACGCCTCATGTCCATCCGCATCACTCCCGCCTTCGACACTGCGACCCGCACGACGACCGGTACGACGCCCCGTACCATCGGCGGCGCGGGCTGGGGTGGCGACTGAGGAACCCTCTCCTTCACTCCGCCCCGCGCCCGAACCCGGGTCGCGAGGCAGCGCGATTCGGGCCACGGATCGACACTCGCTCGCGACACGCGGGGCTCCCACCCCACTGGAGCCTTCCACATGGATTCGTCTTCATCCCCCGCCGCAGCGTCGCAGGACGCGTCCACGCCAGCGGCTCCGCAGGCTTCCGCACGCAGGGTGCTCGCGCACAAGTTCGGCGGCAGCAGCGTCGCCGATGCCGAACGCATCCGCCACGTTGCGCAGCTGATCCAGGCCAGTGATGGCCCACGCGTGATCGTGGTCTCGGCGATGCAGGGCGTCACCGACGCACTCGGCGCGCTGGCCGAGGCCGCCGGCCGCGGCGAGGAGTGGCAGGACGCCTGGTCGCGGCTGCGCGACCGGCATCTCGCCACTGCGCTGCAGCTGGGCGATGGCGCCCACGGCGCGGTCGGCTGGCTCGACGAGGCCTTCTCGCGGCTGTCCGAACGCCTGAGCCGGCTCGCCGACGCCGCCAGTGGCCACGGCCCCGATCCGCTCGAATTCGCCGGCATCCAGGGCCTGGGCGAAGTCTGGTCATCGACTCTGCTGCAAGCCGCGCTCGGCGGCGAGACCGCCGGCTGGGCGCGACTGGACGCCCGCGACGTGCTGCAGGTGCATGCCGGCGAACTCGGCGTGGCGGTGGACTGGGACGCGACCCGCGCCAGATTGGCCGACTGGCGCGCACGCCATCCGCAGCCCGACGTGGTGGTGACCGGCTTCGTGGCCCGCGACCGCGACGGCCGCGCCACCACCCTCGGCCGCAACGGCAGCGACTACTCCGGCGCAATCTTCGCAGTGCTGTTCGAGGCCGCCGAGCTCACCATCTGGACCGATGTCGACGGCGTGCTCAGCGCCGACCCGCGCATGGTGCCGGATGCGGTCTGCCTGCCGACCATGTCCTACGCGGAAGCCTGCGAACTGGCGTATTTCGGCGCCAAGGTGCTGCACCCGCAGACCATGGCGCCTGCGATGCAGGCCGGCCTGCCCATCGTCATCCGCAATTCGCGCAACCCGTCTGCCGCCGGCACGCGCATCGTCGACTCCGCTGCGGCCGCCGCGGCCGACCCCGGCGTCTCGCCGGTCAAGGGCCTGACCCTGCTGCCGGCGATGGCGGTGATCGAGCTCAGCGGCGCCGGCCTGATCGGCGTGCCCGGCACCGCCGAGCGCATGTTCGCCGCGCTGCGCGAGGCCGGGGTGTCGGTCACCATGATTTCGCAGGGCTCCAGCGAGCATTCGATCTGCTGCGTGGTGCCCGCGGCGCAGGCCGAACAGGGCCGCAGCGCCATCGCGACCGCCTTCGCGGAGGCCATCGCCGACGGCCAGGTCGAAGGCGTGCACGTCACCGACGGTATCGCGGTGCTGGCGGCGGTCGGCGACGGCATGGTCGGCACGCCTGGCGTGTCGGCGCGGCTGTTCGACGGCCTGGCGCGCGCGCGGGTGAACATCCGCGCCATCGCGCAGGGCGCCAGCGAACGCAACATTTCGGTCGCGGTGGCCGCGCAGGATGCCGTGCGTGCGCTGCGCGCCGCGCACAGCGCGTTCTGGCTGTCGCCGGCCACGCTGTCGGTGGGCCTGATCGGCCCGGGCAACGTCGGCGGCGCGCTGCTCGCACAGCTGGCCGAGGCGCTGCCGCGCTTCGCCGCCGCGCCGCAGATGGCGCATCGTCTCGACCTGCGCCTGCGCGCGGTGGCCGGCAGCCGCACGATGGCGCTGGACGACAGCCACATCGACCCGGCGCAGGCCGCCGCACGCGTGCGCAGCGACAGCGCCGAAGCGCTCGACCTCGACCGCTTCGCCGCCCACATCCGCGCCGCGCATCTGCCGCACGCACTGATCGTCGACTGCAGCGGCAGCGACGCGGTGGCCGCGCGCTATCCGGAATGGCTGGCGCTGGGCATCCATATCGCCACGCCGAGCAAACACGCCGGCAGCGGCGACATCGCCCGCTACCGCACGATCCGCGAGGCGACCAAACGCGGCGGGATGTTCCGCTACGAGGCCACCGTGGGCGCCGGCCTGCCGGTGATCCAGACCCTGCGCTCGCTGCTGGATACGGGCGATGAATTGCTGGCGATCGAAGGCATCCTCTCCGGCACCCTGGCCTGGCTGTTCAACCGCTACGACGGCAGCGTGCCGTTCTCGGCGCTGGTGGCCGAGGCCAAGGCGCTGGGCTACACCGAACCCGACCCGCGCGACGACCTGTCCGGCACCGACGTCGCGCGCAAGCTGGTGATCCTGGCGCGCGAAGCGGGCCGCGAGCTGTCGCTGGACGACGTGCAGGTGGAAAGTCTGGTGCCCGAAGCCCTGCGCAGCGTCTCGCGCGAGGAATTCCTGGCGCGCATGCAGGAGATGGACGCGCCGATGCAGGCGCGGCTGGAGGCCGCACGCGCGCAGGGCCGCAGCCTGCGCTACCTGGCGCAGCTGGCGCAGGACGGCGGCGCGCGCGTTGCGCTGGCGATGCCGGAACCCGGCCACGCCAGCCTGCACGGCGGGCTCACCGACAATCTCATCCAGTTCCGCACCCGCCGCTACGCCACCAATCCGCTGGTGGTGCAGGGCCCGGGCGCGGGCGCCGACGTGACCGCCGGCGGCGTGTTCGGCGACATCCTGCTGATCGCGCAGGCGCTGGGGGCAAGGGCATGAGCGCACGCTCGAGCACGCTCACGCAGGCGGGCATGCACGCATACCCGCACGAGACCGCGACCGCCTGCGCGCCGGCCAGCGTCGGCAATATCGGCGTCGGTTTCGACCTGCTCGGCTACAGCGTGGCCGGGCCCAGCGATGTCGCGCTGGTGCGGCGCATCGATACGCCCGAGGTGCGCATCGTCGACATCCGCGGCGACGCACCCGGCGCCGACAGCCTGCCGCGCGAGGCGGCGGCGAATACGGCAGGACGCGCGCTGATCGCATTGCGCGAAGCGCTGGCGCTGCCGTTCGGTTTCGAGATGGAACTGGAGAAAGGCATTCCGCTGGGCTCCGGCCTCGGCGGTTCGGCCGCGTCCTGCGTGGCCGCACTGGTGGCCGCGAACGCGCTGCTCGACACGCGTCTCTCGCGCGAAGCGCTGTACCCGTTCGCGCTGCAGGGCGAGGCCGCCGCCAGCGGCAGCCTGCACGGCGACAACGTCGCGCCGATGTTGCTCGGCGGCGTGGTGCTGGCCACCGCCACACGCATGATCCCGCTGGAGGTGCCGGGCTGGCTGCACAGCGTGGTGGTGCATCCGGACCAGGTGCTGGAAACGCGCCGCGCGCGCGAGGCGCTGGCCGCGCCCTACCCGCTCGGCGAGTTCGTGGCGCAGAGCACGCATCTGGCGCTGTTCCTCACCGGCCTGGCGCGCGGCGACGCCGAGCTGATCCGCGACGGCCTGCGCGATGTGCTGGTGGAACCGCGCCGCGCGCCGCTGATTCCCGGCTTCGCCGAGGTGCAGCACGCGGCCCTCGCCCACGGCGCGCTGGGCAGCAGCATTTCCGGCGCCGGGCCCAGCGTGTTCGCCTGGTTCGATTCGCACGAGGCCGCCACCCGCGGCGGCGAGGCGATGCGCGCGGCGTTCGCAGGCGCCGGATACGCATCCCGCGCCTACGTCTCGCCAGTCGCCGGCCCGCGCGCGGAGGTGCTGGCATGAGCGCGACCGACCTGGATCACGCGGTATCGGCAGATGCGGTGGCCGAACCGCCCATCGCCTACGTCAGCACCCGCGGCGGCACGCCCCCCACCGGCATCGACGCCGCGCTGATCGCCGGGCTCGCGCCCGACGGCGGGCTGTACGTGCCCACGCGCATCCCGCGGCTGCCGGACGCGATCACCCGCACACCGTCCGCATCGCTCGCCGCCACCGCGGCGCAGGCGCTGGCGCCGTATTTCGAGGCCTCGCGCCTGCGCGATGCGCTGCCCGCGCTGTGCGCGCGCGCCTTCGATTTCGATGCGCCGCTGCTGCCGATGCGCGGCGATCACGATTTCGTACTGGAGCTGTTCCACGGGCCTACCGCGGCGTTCAAGGACTACGCGGCGCGCTTCCTGGCCGAGTGTCTGGCCGGCCTGCGCGCGCCTGATGCCCGCGACGGCGACAGCGTCGGCGACACCACCATCCTCGTCGCCACCTCCGGCGATACCGGCGCGGCGGTCGCGGGCGCGTTCCATCGCCGTCCCGGCTTTGCCGTCGTCATTCTCTATCCCGAGGGCCGCGTCTCGCCGCGCCAGGCGCATGGGCTGGAGTGCTGGGGCGACAACGTGCGCACCTTCCGCGTGGCCGGCACCTTCGACGACTGCCAGCGCATGGCCAAGACCGCGCTGTCCGACCGCGACCTGCGCGAACGCATGGCCCTGACCTCGGCCAACAGCATCAGCCTCGGCCGCCTGCTGCCGCAGCTGGCCTACTACGCGCACACCGCGCGCAATTTTTTCGCCGTGCACGGCGTGCCGCTCAACCTGATCGTGCCCACCGGCAACCTCGGCAACGCCGCCGCCGCATTGCTGGCGCAGCGCATGGGCTTCCCGATCGGCGAAGTCGCGCTCGCCAGCAATGCCAACGACGTGCTGCCGCGCTTCTTCGCAGGCGGCGACTACGCCCCGCACCCCACCCTCGCCACCCTCGCCAACGCGATGGACGTGGGCGCCCCCAGCAATTTCGAACGCCTCCGCCACTGGTTCGCCGACGACGACGCCCTGCGCAGCGCCATCCGCGCACGCGCGGTCGACGATGCCACCATCCGCAGCCACGTCGCCGCCGCACCGGAAAAACACGGCATCGTCGCCTGCCCGCACACCGCCTGCGGCCTCGCGATGCTCGACGATGTACGCAACGCAGGCGACATCCGCCCCTGGGCTGTCGTCGCCACCGCACATCCCGCCAAGTTCGAGACCATCGTCGAACCGCTGGTGGGCCACGAAGTCCCGCCACCGCCCGCACTCGCCGAATGCCTGGCACGGCCGGCGCATGGCGAGGCCTTGGCGGCGGACGATGCCGCACTGCGCGAGCGCTTGCTCTCGTAGAAGCATGCTGCCGTAGGAGGGGCTTCAGCCCCGATCTCGCACCCCGTCGGGCCTGTCACGACAACGGCATCAGATCCGAACCGGCTCCGATGCGCACGGCACGGCCACCGGCCATCCCCGTCGGCCATCGGCGCGCTCGCCGGGACGCCGCGCGCGGTTTGAGTCGCGGCCGCATTGAACTGGCGTGGGGTCGGGGCTGAAGCCCCTCCTACGGGGGCCGCCGCGCAGCTCGCGCAAATCCGCGTCTGGCTGCGTCTGTGGTGTTTCTGTGGCGCGTCCCGGTAATTCCCGCCACGCGTGCGCACACCGCGCCCACATGGTCATGCACACACCTTCGATCAGTACGCGCCTTGGGTCATTGGACTGCGCGCGCAGCGCGATCGGCGGATCGACAGACGCTGAGTGTCAGCGTGTACCGTAGCCCAAGGTTCGCAGCGCGAACTGCGAGGGCTTGATCCAGCCTCATTCTGGACCGATCCGAAAAACAATCAGCATCGATCCGAAAAGATCGCACACCGGGCCGCCCGCGGATGGGAGGGGGAGGAAGCCGTCGGGCGGCCCGGGTGCGAAAGGGGTGCGGCATTCGCCGCGAGATGTGTCGAGGTTAATTCAGCGGAATCGCAGCGGAATTGACTTCGATTTCAATGGAAATGCGTGTCACGGAGCATTCATCTGCGCCGCTTGACGCACATGCGTGGACGCATGCCTGCAACCCCACCTGTAGAGCGGAGCGCAGCTCCGCTGCACATGCGTCGTGCGCATGGCTGAAACCGGCGCCGCGATGTATCGATGCGAGGCGAGATATGACGCGAGATGCGATGCCTGTGGGATGGATGGGCAGCGGAGCTGCGCTCCGCTCTACAGGAAAGCAGTCCGCCACCGGCGATGTGTCCGTGGGACGCGAGCTGCGACGGCTGAGGGATGGATGCACAGCGGAGCTGCGCTCCGCTCTACAGAGATGTCGTCTGGGGGAGCCATGGATGCATGCGGCGCATCACGCGCTTGCCTCCTCCGCCCGCACGCGGAACCAGGCCGCGTACAGCGCGGGCAGGAACAGCAGGGTGAGCGCGGTCGCGACCACCAGTCCGCCCATGATCGCCACCGCCATCGGGCCGAAGAACACGCTGCGCGAGAGCGGGATCATCGCCAGGATCGCAGCCAGTGCGGTGAGCACGATCGGCCGGAAGCGGCGCACCGTGGATTCGACGATCGCGGTCCAGCGGTCGTGGCCGGAGGCGATGTCCTGCTCGATCTGATCGATCAGGATGATCGAGTTGCGCATGATCATGCCCGACAGCGCGATCACGCCCAGCATCGCCACGAAGCCGAACGGCACCTGGAACAGCAGCAGGAAACCGACCGCACCGATCAGGCCCAGCGGCGCGGTGCTCAGCACCAGCGCCACGCGCGCGAAGCTGCGCAGCTGCAGCATCAGCAGCGAGACCACCACCAGCAGGAACAGCGGCATGCCGGCCTTGATCGAATTCTGGCCGCGCGCGGAATCCTCCACGGTGCCGCCGGTCTCCAGGCGGAACCCTTCCGGAAGATCGGCGCGAATCGGCTCCAGCGCCGGCAGGATCTGCGCGACCACGGACGGCGGCGTGACGTCGCCGGAAATATCGGCGCGCACGGTGACCGTGGGCAGTCGGTTGCGGTGCCAGATGATGCCGTCCTCGAAACCGTATTCGAGCGTGGCGATCTGCCGCACCGGCACCGTGCCGCCATTGGCGGTCGGCACCGCGAGGCTGCCGAGCAGTTCCAGGCGCTCGCGCTCCTCCTGCGGGCCACGCAGCAGGATCTCGATCAGCTCGTTGCCTTCGCGGTAGGTGCTCACCCGCTGTCCGGACAGTGAGCTGGCCAGGAACAGCGAGAGCTGCTGCGAACTCACGCCCAGTGCACGCGCGCGATCCTGGTCGATGCGCAGGCGCACCGTCTTGCTCGGCTCGTCCCAATCCAGATTGACGTTGGTGACGTGCGGGTTGGCGCGCACTTTCGCCTTCACCTCTTCGGCGATGGCGCGCACCCGGTCGATATGCTCCCCGGACACGCGGAACTGCACCGGGAAGCCCACGGGCGGGCCATTCTCCAGACGGGTCACGCGCAGCTGCAATGCGGGCAGAGTGCGGCGCACATCGTCCATCAGCCAGCGCTTGAGCGATTCGCGCGCCTCGATGTCGCGGGTGAGGACCACGAACTGCGAGAAATTCTTCGCCGGCAGCTGCTGGTCCAGGGGCAGATAGAAGCGCGGCGAACCGGTGCCGACATAGGCCACGAAATTCTCGACTTCCTCGCGCTTGGCCAGCAATGCTTCGAGGCGGGCCACGGCCGCCTCACTGGCCTTGAGCGATGCGCCTTCGGCCAGCTCGACGTCGATCATCAGTTCGTGGCGGGTGGAGTCCGGAAAGAACTGCTGCGGCACGAACCGGAACATCGCCAGCGACAGCATGAACGCCGCCACGGTGCCGGCGATCACCCACCAGCGGCGGCCGATGCACCAGCGCACCAGTGCGCGGAAGCGGCGATAGAACCCGCTGTCGTAGGGGTCGTGCGCATGCGCGGCGCGGCCTTCGACCGGCAGTGGAGGCGGCGCCAGCAGGCCGGCGTACTGCGGCCAGCGGTCGGCCAGACGCTCGCGCCGTGCGCGGATGCGCGCCTCCAGCGAGCCCTCGGGCGGGCGCGCATGCGGGTCGGGCAGCATCTTCTCGCCCAGATACGGGATGAACAGCACCGCGGCGATCCACGAGACGATGAGTGCGATGGTCACCACCTGGAACAGCGCGCGCGTGTACTCGCCGGTGCTCGACGCCGCGGTGGCGATGGGCAGAAAGCCCGCCGCGGTGACCAGCGTGCCGGTGAGCATCGGGAACGCGGTGGTCTCGTAGGCATAGGCGGCCGCCTTGAGCCGGCTGTAGCCCTGCTCCATGCGCACCGCCATCATTTCGACGGCGATGATCGCGTCGTCCACCAGCAGACCGAGCGCCAGCACCAGCGCGCCCAGCGAAATCTTGTGCAGGCCGATGCCGAAGTAATGCATCACCGCGAAGGTCATCGCCAGCACCAGCGGGATGCTCACCGCCACCACCAGGCCGGTGCGCATGCCAAGCGAGAAGAAACTGACCAGCAGCACGATACCCACGGCTTCGGCCAGCACACGCACGAACTCGCCGATCGAGTCGCGCACCGCCGCCGGCTGGTCGGCCACCCGCTCCAGGCGCATGCCCAGCGGCAGCGCGCGCTGCAGGCGTCCGGTCTCCGCATCCAGGGCCTTGCCCAGGCGCAGGATGTCGCCGCCGGGTTTCATCGACACCGCGATGCCGATGGCGTCCTGGCCCATGAAACGCATGCGCGGCGCGGCGGGATCGGCATAGCCGCGATGCACGTCGGCCAGGTCGTCGAGCCGCAGCGTGCGTCCGCCGGCGCGGATCGGGAACGCGCGCAGGTCCTCGACCGAACGGAACGCGCCGTCCACCTGCAGGCGCACACGCTCGCCGGGCGTCTCGAAGAAACCGGCCGCGGTGACCGCATTCTGTTCGGCCAGGGCCTGCTGCACGACGGTCAGCGGAATGCCGAGCGTGGCCAGCTTGGTGTTGGACAGCTCGATCCAGATCTTCTCGTCCTGCACGCCGATCAAATCGATCTTGGCGACCTCGGGCACGCGCTGCAGCTGCAGTTCCAGGCGTTCGGCGTAGTCCTTCAGCAGCGCATCGTCGAAGCCTTCGCCGGTGAGCGCGTAGATGTTGCCGTAGGTGTCGCCGAACTCGTCGTTGAAGAACGGGCCGATGGTGCCTTCGGGCAGGGTGTGGCGGATGTCGCCCACCTTCTTGCGCACCTGGTACCAGAGTTGGGGCAACTCGCGGCTGACCATCGAATCCCGGGCGACGAAGATCACCTGCGACTCGCCCGGTCGCGAATAGGAAGCGACCCGCTCGTAGTCGCCGGTCTCCATCACCTTCTTTTCGATGCGGTCGGTGACCTCGCGCGCGACCTCCTCGGCGCTGGCGCCCGGCCAGGCGGTGCGGATCACCATCGCCTTGAAGGTGAAGGGCGGGTCTTCGGACTGGCCGAGGCGGGTGTAGGACCAGGCGCCGACCACCGCCAGCACCAACATGATGTAGAGCACCAGCGGCCGGTTGGCCAGCGCCCACTCGGAGACGTTGAAACGGCGCATGGATCAGCCTCCGGTGCGGACGCGTGGGCGCGCCGGGACGCGCATGCGGGGGGGCAGGCACGGGCGCGCGCATGAGACGGCTGGCGCGTTGGCGGACGGCGGACGGGCGCGCATCGGGGGCTCTCCGCTCATCGGGCCGACAGCGGGCGGTTGTCGCGATCGACCGGCACCACTTCCTGGCCTTCGCGCAGCAGATGACCGCCGGCGGCCACCACCCAGTCGCCGGGACGCAAGCCCTCGAGCACCGCCACCCGTTCGCTGCCGAACGGGCCGGTCTTCACCGGCACGCGGCGCACCTTGCGGGTCTTCGGATCGACCACCCAGACCGCCGCACCGCCGTCGGTGGCGGGCGTCGCGGCGCCGGCGACGCCCGCACCGGCGGGCTGGATCGCCGAGAGCGGCAGCTGCAGCGCGCCCTGCGCAGCGGCGTCGGGCACGTACACGCGGGCACTCAGACCGAGCGGCAACGTGTCGCCGGCATCGCCGTCCAGGCGTGCGCGGGCAGCGTAGGTGCGGGTGAGCGGATCGGCCGCCGGCGCGATCTCGCGCACGGTCGCCGGCAGGCGCTTGCCTGCGTCGTTCCACAGTTCCACCAGCACCGGCCGGCCGACGCGGAAGTCTTCGACCCCCTGCTCCGGCAAGGCGAAGACCACTTCACGCTCGCCGGCCACCGCCAGCGAAAATGCGGGCTGGCCTGCGGCCACCACCTGGCCCACTTCGATGCTGCGGCTGGCGATGGCGCCATCGCGGGGCGCGAGCAGACGGGTATAGCCGGCCTGGTTGCGGGCCACGTCGCGCTGGGCGCGCGCGGCCTCGGCTTCGGCTTCGGCCGCGCGCAGGGCCGCGGTCTGCTGATCCAGGGCCGAACGGCTGACCAGCTGATCGGCGGCAAGCGCCGAGAGGCGGCGATGGTCGGCGCGGGCGCGGGCGAGCTGGGCGTCGGCGGCGCTCACCTGCGCTGCGGCGGCCTCGCTCTGCAGACGCAGGTCGCCGGGATCGAGTTCGGCCAGCACATCGCCGGCGCGCACGCGGTCGCCCACGTCGACCCGACGCGACAGCACCTTGCCGCCGACGCGGAAGGCCAGCGTGGACTCCTCCCGGGCGCGGATTTCGCCGGAATAGACACTGCCGGACACACCCGCCGGGGCGCCGGCGCGGATCACCAGCGCCGGGCGCGGGGCCTCCGGGGCCGCCTTGTCGCCACCGCAGCCGGCCAGCAGCACCGCCAGCACGAGGACGGTCAGGCCGGTCGCCCGTGCGGTCGCCCGAGCGGCCGGCCGTGTGACCGCCCTCGCGATCGCCCCGCCCGGCGCAGGAGTGCGCACCCGGCCGTGAGGCTCTCGCATGCCGGGTTCGCCTGACAGCGCGCCGCGCAACCGGGCGCAACGGTGATCGGACGCATTGCGCAGCTTCGCTCCCATGGTGTTCTCCACGCGCTCTTCTCTATCTGCCGAGTGCTTCGGCACCTGCCGGGGGGACCGGGCTCCGGCATGGCGACTCCTGCGCCGGCCGGCCGCGGCAATGCGCCGACCGTTCGGGACCGAGGGAGCGCCGCTCCGGACTCACGGCTGAATTAATGAACCAGCCGGTATCGTATTATTACCGTACCGATTAGTCTAGTATTGAATGATGACGTCCAAGTCCGCTACCCGCCCGCCCCGCTCCGCGTCCCGGTCCGCCACTCGGCCCGGTGGCGGCGCCCCCGGCCGGCCGAAGGATCCGGGCAAGCGGGCCGCCATCCTGGAAGCCGCCAAACGCCTGTTCATGGCCCACGGCTACGAAGGCGCCAGCATGGATCAGATCGCGGCCGACGCGAAGGTCTCCAAGCTCACCGTCTACAGCCATTTCGGCGACAAGGACTCGCTGTTCTCCGCGGCCATCGTGGCCAAGCTGGACGAGCAGGTGCCTGCGACCCCGTTCCACAGCGCGCGCGGCGGCGCCGACGCCGAGCCGGGCGGGCTGCGCAGGCAGCTCACCCGCATCGGCCAGGCCTTCTTCGCCCTGATCAGCAGCGAGGAATCGCTGGCGATGCACCGGATGATGATGACCGCCACCGGCGAGCCGCACGTCCGCCAGTTGTTCTGGGAGGCGGGTCCACGCCGGCTGAAGGCGGGATTCGCCGAATTCCTGCGCGAGGCCATCGGCCAGCGCCTGCTGGACATCGAGGACCCCGAGCGCGCCGCCGGGCAGTTCTTCTGCCTGCTCAAGGGCGACCTGCATGTCCGTCTGATGTGCAGTCTGTGCACACCGCCCACGGCGGCCGAGATCGAAGCCCACGTGGACGCGTGCATCGACATGTTCCTCCGCGCCTACGCCACCGGTCGCTGACGGTGCGGCACCTGGCCGCGTCCGTCGGCGCTGTGCCCGTCCTGCCCGGGCGCAACATGGCGCGGGGACAGGCTCGACGACCGCATCGCTCCCGGCGGCTTGTTTCCCGATGACTTCTTGCCCGATGACTTCTTGCCCGACGACTTCTGGCCCAATGACATCTGGCCCGATGACTTCCGGCACTCAGCGCGGCCCCCGCCGCGCGGCGATCCTGCCGGCCTGCGCTGGATGCCGACCGGAGCGGGCCGGCACCCGCTAAAATGCGCCGGCCGCGACAGCGGCGTCGCCCCCCAGAGAATTCCGTCATGACGATCGATTACGCCAAAGCCCGCGAGACCATGGTCGAACAACAGGTGCGTCCGTGGGACGTGTTCGACACGCGGGTGCTCGATGCCCTCGTGTCGCTGCCGCGCGAGCGTTTCGTCGCCGAGTCGCACCGGGCTCTGGCCTATTCCGATCTGCCCCTGCCGCTGGGCCACGGCCGCCACATGTTCAAGCCCGTGCTGGAAGGCCGCGCGCTGCAGGCGCTGACCGTGCAGGCCGATGAAAACGTGCTCGAGATCGGTACCGGCAGCGGCTACCTCACCGCCTGCTTCGCCCGGCTCGCGCGCGAAGTGGTCTCGCTTGAGATCCACGCCGACCTCGCCGAGGCCGCCTCGGCGCGCCTGCAGGCCGAGGGCGTGCGCAATGCCCGCGTGCTCGCCGCCGACGCGCTGGCCTGGGACACCGACCAGCGCTTCGACGCCATCTGCGTCGGCGCCGCCGTCTCCGTGTTGCCGGCACGCTTCCTGCAATGGCTGCGCCCGGGTGGCCGGCTGTTCGCGGTCCGCGGCCATGCGCCGGCGATGGAAGCCGTGCTGGCGCGTGCCGATGGTGCGGTCGAGTCGCTGTTCGAGACCGAGCTGGAATACCTGATCGGCGCGGAACCCCCGCGCACGTTCTCCCTCTGAAAGATTCAATGCCGACGCGACCGGCGTCTGCCCGCCCGCCGCGCGATACATCACGAAGGACTCCCATGACCCGCCGCCCCCTCTCCATCGCCGTCACGCTGTTCGCACTCTCGCTGCCGCTCAGCGCGCATTCCGCCGATCTGCTGCAGGCCTACGAGATGGCGCGCGAGAGCGACCCACAGTTCTCCGCCGCCGAATCCAGCCGCGATCTCGGCCGCGAAGGCGCGGTCCAGGCGCGTGCCGCACTGCTGCCGCAGATCGGCGGCGATGCGAGCTACACCCGCTCGCAGAGCGAAAGCGAAGGCTCGCAGGCGCTGGGCGGCCGACTGTTCGCCAGCGACAGCGAAAACGACACCACCAGCCAGGACATCGGCGTCAACCTGCGGCAGATGGTCTACGACCACTCGGTCATCAACCGCGCGCGCAGTCAGGGCGCCCTGGCCGAGGCCAGCGATTACCAGCTGGAAGCCGCCGGCGACACGCTGATCACCCGCACCTCGAAGGCCTACTTCGACGTGCTGATCGCGATGGAAACCCTCTCTGCCGCCGAAGCGCAGGAAGCCGCGCTCAAGAAGCAGTTCGACTTCGCCGACAAGCGTCTGGAAGTGGGTCTGGCGCCCATCACCGACGTGCATGAAGCCCGCGCCCAGTACGACCGCGCGCGCGCCAACACCATCGTGGTCCGCAACGCGCTGGAGGATGCCTACCGCGCGCTGGAGGAAATCACCGGCCAGGAAGTGCGCGATCTGCGCGCCCTGCCGCAGGACTTCCAGCCCGGCCTGCCGTCAGAACTGGACGGGGAAGGCTGGGTCCGCACCGCACTGGAGAACAATCCGGCGCTGAAGGCGCAGGAATCGCGCCTGCGCTCGGCCGAGGCCGGCATCGAGGCCGCGCGCGGCGGGCATTACCCCACCCTGTATTTCGGCGCCAACTACGGCCGCGGCAGCAGCGACGGCGACCAGACGGACAACCTTGACCGCACCACCACCGACTTCGAGAACGACAGCGCCCGGCGCAGCATCGGCCTGACCCTGAGCGTGCCGATCTTCGCCGGTGGCGCCACCCAGTCGCAGGTGCGCAGCGCCATCGCCCAGCGCGACATCGCCGGCGACGAGCTGGAACAGCAGAAGCGCGCGCTGGTGCGCAACACCCGCAACGCCTACCGCACGCTGGTGGCGGGCATCAGCGAGGTCGAGGCACGCAAGGCCGCGGTGTTCTCCGCGCGCAGCGCCTACGACGCCTCGCAGGTGGGTCTGGAAGTGGGCACCCGCACCGTGCTGGACGTGCTGAACAACCAGCAGACGCTGTTCAACGCCGAGCAGGAATACGCACGCTCGCGCTACAACTTCCTGCAGAACCGCCTGCTGCTGGAACAGGCCGCCGGCACGCTGGACATCGAGGACGTCCGCGAGATCAACCGGCTGCTGACCGCCGAACCGCGGCAGTCCTCATCGGCGCTCTGAGCCCGACAGCCACGTATCGCAAGGACGGGGTGTCGCAGATGCGGCGCCCCGTCTGCATTTGGGCCGGGCGCGCACATCGCCGCTGCGAATCCTCTGACGGCGCATCCGGCCGCGTGCTCTGCCGATGCGCGGCGGCTCACACGGAGGATGTGGTCTCGGAGGGTGCGGTCTCGGAGGGTGTGACCTCCGGCGCGATCAAGTCCAGTGTCCGCTGCAGCGCACCGCGTCCCTGTTCGACCAGCGCCCTGCCCGATGCGGCCATTGCAGCCCGGCGCTGCGGGTCGTCGAGCAGACGCTGGAGTGCATCGCCCACCGCGGTCGCGTCCTCGCCGACGAGGAGCGCATCCGCGCCACGCAGCTGCGCGGCGATGTCGGTGAAATTGTGCAGATGCGGCCCGGTGACCACGGGTGTGCCGACGGCCGCAGGTTCCAGCAGATTGTGGCCGCCGATCGGCTGCAGGCTGCCGCCGACGAAGGCCACGTCGGCGCAGGCGTAGAAGCGCATCAATTCGCCCAGGGTATCGACCACGAACACCGCGTCCTCCGGCCCGGGCATGACGGTGAGGCTGCGCGTCGCCACCTGCAGCCCGGCGTCGAGCGCCTGCTGCACCGCCGGGCGGAAGCGCTCGGGATGACGCGGCGCCCACAGCAGCAGCAGGTCGGGATGCCGCGCGCGCAGACGCTGATGGATCGCGAGCACCAGCGGCTCTTCTTCCGGATGGGTGCTGGCCGCGATCCACGCCGGCCGCGCGCCGCTGCGCGCGCGGAATTCGGCGACGGTCGCGGCCACCGCGTCGGTGTCCACCGGGGTGTCGTATTTGAGATTGCCGCAGACCAGCAGCTGGTCCGCACGCGCGCCCAGGCGGGCGAAACGCGCGGCATCGCCCTCGGACTGCGCGGCCACGGTGCGCAGCGTGCGCAGGGCGCGGCCGACCAGCGGACGCAGCGGCCGGTAGCCGCGCAGCGAGCGTTCCGACAGCCGCGCGTTGACCAGATACGCGGGGATGCCGCGGTCGCGGCAGGCGAACAGCAGATTCGGCCACAGCTCGGTCTCCACGATCAGCCCGATGCGCGGCCGGAACACGTGGAGGAAGCGCGCGACCGCGCCGGGGATGTCGTAGGGCGCGTAGACGTGGGTCACGCGCTCGCCCCAGAGTGCGCGCACGCGGTCGGAGCCGGTCGGGGTGATGGTGGTCAGCAGCAGCCGCTGCTGCGGGTAGCGGCGCAGCAGCGCGTTGACCAGCGGCGCGACCGCGTTGACTTCGCCCATCGACACCGCATGCACCCAGATGTGGCCGTCCTGCCCGCTGCCGGGCCGCACACGATCACCGTAGAAGGCGTAGCGCTCGCTCCAGCGCAGCAGATAGGCGTATTGGCGGAAGCCGCGCCAGACCAGGTGATAGAGGGTGACCGGCAGCAGCAGGTACAGCACGGCCGAATACGCGGCGCGCAGCAGGCGCTCCTGGATGCGTTCGGTGGCGCTGCGGTCTGCGGGCGGGGCGGGCATCGTGACAGGATACCGGCTCGTGCCTCCGGCCTGAATTCCGATGCGCCCGGCCCGGCGGCCGTGCCCGACGCTCAGGCGCGGCGCACGTCCTCCACCCCGGCGATGCGTTCGATCCTGCCGAGCAGGCGCGCGAGTTGTTCGTGGTCGCGCACGCGCAGCTGCAGGCGCAGGCGCACGCGGCCGCCGTCGAGACTGTCGCTGCGGATCGACAGCACATGCGCATCGTCCTTGGCGATGAGGTTGCTGAGGTCCTTCAGCAGCCAGCGCCGGTCGACCGCCTCCACCGCCACCTGGGCGACGTGGCCGCTGCCGGTGCGCCCCCACTCCACCTCCAGCACCCGCTGCGGCTGGGACGCGGCCAGACGCAGGAAGGCCGCGCAGTCGGCGCGGTGCACGCTCACCCCGCGGCTGCGGGTGAGATAGCCGCCGATCGCCTCGCCCGGCAGCGGCTGGCAGCAGCGCGCGATCTGCACCAGCAGATTGCCCACGCCGACCACGGTGAATGCCGAGCCGGGCGCCGTGCGCCGCGCATCGGCCACAGCGGCCAGCGGCGGTGCGTGCCTGCCCGGCTCGGCCGGCGCTCCGGCCTTCTTCTGGTGCTCGTGCAACTCGCGTTCGTGATCCAGCAGCGCGCGTCCCACCTGATGCGGGCCGGCATCGCCCAGCGCCACCGCGACGTAGAGGTCGTCGACACTGGCCAGGTTGAAGCGTGACAGCACCGGGGTCAGGTCGGTCCCCAGCAGCGAGAGCCGGCGCAGTTCCTTGTCCAGCAGCTCCTTGCCGGCCTGCAGATTGCGCGCGCGGTCGAGCTTGTGGAACCACGCGCGCACCTTGTCGCGCGAGCGGCCACTGGCCAGGAAGCCATTCGCCGCCACCAGCCAGTCGCGACGCGGGGCGGGGGTCTTGGCGGTCAGGATCTCCACCCGCTCGCCGCTGTGCAGACGGTAGTCCAGCGGCACGATGCGGCCGTCCACCTTCGCGCCGCGGCAGCGATGGCCGACCATCGTGTGCACGTGGTAGGCGAAATCCAGCGGTGTCGAACCCGCCGGCAGATCCACCACATCGCCCTGCGGGGTGAGGGTGTAGATGCGGTCTTCGACCAGGTCGCTGTCGAACGCGCCGGCCAGGGCCGCATCGTCGCGCTCGCCCTCGTGCGCGCCGTCGCGTTCTGCGTCGCCGTCGCGGCCGCTTTCAAGCAGCCGGCGCATCCATTCGATCTTGCGGTCCAGCCCGGCATCGGCCGGCGCGGCGCGGCCTTCCTTGTAGCGCCAGTGCGCGGCCACGCCCAGCTCTGCCTGGGCGTGCATGTCGTGGGTGCGGATCTGCACTTCGAGGGTCTTGCCCTCCGGCCCGACCACCGCGGTGTGCAGCGAGCGGTAGTCGTTGGCCTTGGGTCGGGCGATGTAGTCGTCGAACTCGCTCGGGATCGGCGCCCACAGTGCGTGCACCACGCCGAGCGCGGCGTAGCAGGCGGGCACGTCCTTCACCATCACCCGCACCGCGCGCAGGTCGTAGAGCTCGCCGATCGGCGCGTTCTTCTTCTGCATCTTCTTCCAGATGCTGGTGATGTGCTTGGGCCGGCCGGCGACATCCGCATCGATGCCCTGCGCGCGCAGTGCGTCATCCAGCATGCGCTTGACCGTATCAATGTAGCGCTCGCGGTCGCCGCGCTTCTCGTCGAGCAGGCGCGCGATGCGCTGGTAGGTCTCCGGTTCGAGCAGGCGGAAGGACAGGTCCTCCAGCTCCCACTTCAGCTGCCAGATGCCCAAGCGGTTGGCGAGCGGGCCGTGGATGTCTCGGGTGAGGCGGGCGAGCGCGCGGCGCTGGTCCTCGGGCAGCGCGGCGGCCGCGCGCAGGCGTGCGAGCTGGCGGGCCAGCAGGATCGGCACCACGCGCAGGTCCTTCACCATCACCAGCAGCAGGCGGCGCAGGCCCTCGGCGTTGCGCGGGCCGCCGTGCGCGGCATGCAGGCCCCAGACCTGCGCCGCGGCGCGCTGGCCTTCCAGCAGCACCGCCACGCCCGGCCCTTGCGCCTCCAGCGCGGCGCCCAGCCGCAGCGCCCAGGCCGGCGTGTCGTGCAGCACCGCCGCGACCAGCACATCGCCCTCCGCGCTGAGACGCGACAGGGCATCGAGGGTGTCGGCGAGTTCGGCCAGCGGCGCCTCGGCCGTCGGGTTCGGCTCCGCGGCTTCGCCCGGCTTGGTCTGCGCCACGGGCGGCGCCGGGTCGGCAGCCTCGGCCGCCTGGCTCAACAACGCGCGCCAGGCGGGTGCCAGCCCCGCCAGCGCAGGCAGGCACAGCAGGGCCTGCAGCCGCTCGGCGTCGGCCGGAGGGCTGGGGGCGAGGGGCGGCGCGGGAACGGCAGTGGGCATCGCCGGGCGAGTGCGGCCGGTAGGGGTAGGATAGGCATCCCTACACTAAACGCCCGTCGCGACGAGGGCCAGACCATGCAGGCCACTCCCATGCAGTCCATGTACGCCTCCGACCACACGCTCTCCCGCACGCAGCCCCCGCGCCTTCGCCGGACGCGCCTGCTCGCGCTCGCACTCGCGGGCGCGATGCTCGGCCTGTGCGCCACCGCCGGCGCGCAGCAGCAGGCCAAGCCGATCGAACAGGACATGAGCGCCGAAGAGTTCAAGGCCGCGGGCCTGGACAAGCTCACGCCGGACGAGCTGGCGCGCCTCAACACCTGGCTGGGCCGGCGCATCGAGACCGCCACCGCGCAGGCGGAAACCCTCACCAAGGACCGCATCGAGCAGGAAAACCGCGGCTTCCTGCCCTTCGGCTCGGCCGAGCCCATCGTCGCCAAGCTGCAGGGCGACTTCCGCGGCTTCCAGCGCGGGCGCGAGTACACGCTCGACAACGGCCAGGTCTGGCGTCAGGTCGACGAGGCCACGCTGGTCGGCGCACGCCTGACCAACCCCGGCGTGCGCATCACCCCCAGCAAGATCGGCCGCGTCTGGTATCTGGCGGTAGATGGATTCAACACGCGCGCGAAGGTCGAACGCGTGCGCTGACAGGGCGCAGGTGCGGGCGCAGGCGCGGGCGCGGAGCCACATCGCACCCGCACCATGACTTTAGGCCAGCCCGCCGCGCCGCCGACGGGGCTATGCTCGGGGGCTGTCCGTCCTCTGCCTGGAGCCCTCCGATGGCCGTGTCGCGCCTCGTCCTGCCACTCACCCTGCTCGGCCTGATCGCCGCCTCGACCTGCACACGCGCCGCCGACGGCACGCCTGCCGTGGTGCGCGAGGAAGTCGGCACCCGAATCAGCGAAAACATCCCGGCCATCCCGCAGGATCTGCTCGACACCCTCAACCGCTACCAGAACACCCGCGGCGCCGGTGTGGCCGGTTGGACGCCCGACGGCTGCCTGCTGATCTCCACCCGCTTCGCCGAAACCAATCAGGCACATCGCGTCTGCCAGCCGCTGGGCATGCGCGAGCAGCTCACCTTCCTGCCCGAGCCGGTCGGCGGCATCGCGCCCTCGCCCGCCGAGGCCTGGCGCGAAGGCTTCGTCTACGGCAAGGACCGCGGCGGCGACGAATACGCGCAGCTGTACTGGTTCGACACCCAGACCCGCAGCAGCACGCTGCTGACCGACGGCGGGCGCACCCAGAACGGCGGCGTGGTGCTGAGCCGCGACGGTGGGCTGATGGCCTGGACCAGCACCGCGCGCAACGGCACCGACCGCGATGTGTGGGTGCGCGACACCCGCACCGGCCAGAGCCGAGCGGTGGTGACCGCCGGCGGCAGCTGGGCGGCGATGGACTTCTCGCCCGACGGCAAGCGCCTGCTGGTCAGCCGCTATGTCTCGATCGCCGAGTCCTACCCGGGCGAGGTGAATCTCGACACCGGCGCACTGGAGATGTTCCCCGTGGAGGGCGGCAAGGCGGCCTTCGGCGGCTTCGCCTACGCCCCGGACGGGCAGTCGGTGTACTTCGTCTCCGACGAGCCGGTGAAGGGCAAGCCGCAGGAATTTCGCACCCTGCGTCATCACGACCCGAAGAGCGGCAAGCTGAGCGTGCTCAGCGCCGATATTCAGTGGGACGTGGACGACTTCGCACTCTCGCCCGACGGCAGGCATCTGGCCTTCGCGACCAACGAGGACGGCATCAGCCGCCTGCGCGTCATCACCCTGCCCGACCACCGCCCGGTCGCGCTGCCGGCGCTGCCGGTCGGCGTGTTCGGCAGCGGCGCGTTCTCGCACGACGGCAAGCGTCTGGCGCTCAGCATCAACAGCGCCACGTCGCCCAGCGATGCGTACGTGATCGACCTCGCCGCCGGCACCCTGACCCGCTGGACGCAGAGCGAGGTCGGCGGCCTGGATACCTCGAAGTTCGTCGCGCCCACGCTGGTGCGCTACCCCACCTTCGACAAGGTGAACGGCAAGCGCCGCACCATCCCCGCGTTCTACTACCGCCCGGCCAACGTGCCGGCCGGCAAGAAGCTGCCGGTGGTCATCAACATCCACGGCGGCCCCGAGGCGCAGTCGCGGCCCACCTTCAACCCCACCGCGCAGTACATGGCCAACGAACTGGGCGTGGCCATGCTGGTGCCCAACGTGCGCGGCTCCAGCGGCTACGGCAAGACCTATCTGTCGCTGGACAACGGCGCACTGCGCGAGAACTCGGTCAAGGACATCGGCGCCCTGCTCGACTGGATCGCGCAGCAGCCCGAACTCGACGCCTCGCGCGTGGGCGTGTTCGGCGGCAGCTACGGCGGCTACATGGTGCTGGCCTCGCTGGTGCACTATCCAGAACGCATCCGCGCCGGCATCGACGTGGTGGGCATCTCGCACTTCGGCACCTTCCTGAAGAACACCGAGAACTACCGCCGCGACCTGCGCCGCGCCGAATACGGCGACGAGCGCGACCCGGCGATGGCGGCGATCTTCGAGAAGATCTCCCCGCTCAACAACGCAGGCCGCATCACCTCCCGCCTGTTCGTCGCCCAGGGCAAGAACGACCCCCGCGTGCCGTGGACCGAGGCCGAACAGATCGTCAAAGCCGTCCGCGCCAACGGCCAGCCCGTGTGGTACCTGCTGTACACCGACGAAGGCCACGGCTTCCGCAAGAAGACCAACAGCGACTACTTCGGCGCGGCGAGCATTCTGTTCTGGCAGCAGCATTTGCTGGATACCGCGGAATAATTCCGCCGCATCAAACTTGCAGCCCGGGTTGCGCATAGCGCGACCCGGGACTGGCACTCCGTCGAATCTTGCCGCCGCACGGACGATGCTTCGCTCTCGCATACCCTCCAGGCAGGCGATGGTTGCCGGCACCTAACCCCCGTACCTACATGAAGCAGGTCCACTCCAGCTTGGCATCCAGGCGCTCCTTCTGCGCCTGATCGATCACCACACCATCCAGCCACAGCCGCTTCAGATGCGGCATGGCCAGCAGAATCGGTACGAGCCGGTCCGCATCGAGCGAACGCTCGCCCCAGGCACTGCCCAGGGTCAGGCATTCGAGTGCAGGGAACTCGGGAAGGCAGGCAAGCGCGGCATCATCGATCGCAGTCGACCACACATCGAGCGACCGCAGCGCCGGCATGCGCTGCAGGTGCGCAAGCCCTCGCGCGGTCAGGCATGTCGCGCTGATGTCCAGACGTTGGATGTTTGCGCAGGAGGCGGTTTCTTCCGCCATCGCGTCGTCGAACACGGTGGCATCGAGGCCGAGGCCAGACAAATGAGGCAAACGCAAAAGCTCGCGCAGGGCACGCGGGGTCAATTCGGCGCATTCAAGATCCAGCTCGCGCAGAGACACGCACTGCGCGATCTCCAGCAGGTCGCGCTCGGAGAGATGCGGCATTTGCAGGGTGTGCAGCATGGCCGCCTGGGCCCATCCGTTCATGCGGCCCAAGCCGGCGATCGCCATGACATCCAGTGACTGCAATCCCTCAAGGCGAAGCATATGAGGCACTGCCCGGCGCGTGACCGTCGCCCAGACGTGCAAGCGTTCCACCGGGGGCAGCACATGCAGATGAGCGCAAGCTTCCGCCGTCAGCACACGTCGCGTGAAGATCGCGAGTTTTGGAATGTGAGCAAGCTGCGTGAACGGCCGCAGGCTACCGGTGGATGGAAGACTGCGCAGGCGATACCAGCCTTGGGAATCCGGCACTGCAGGCGATACGGCTGACGACTTCACGTTCGGCACTCTCTTGATGTCCGGAATTCGAGCATGCTGACCGGCAAGCGCTTACTTCGCCGATGCAGTCTCCCCGAGCGCGCTGCACACCTTCATGGGTTGCGAACGATGCGCATGCCCACGTGTGTCGCGCACCTGCACGACGAAGCGCTGCGCATCGTGCGCGGAAGGCCACAAGGAGGGATCGAGTTCGAATTCCGCGGAATCAACTGGCCCCAGCGAGACGACGCGTTCCGGTTCCACGAAGTGCGAAAGATCCGGTTCCCATGGATCGAAAACGCCGCCGATGCCTTCAACGAGCAGCTCCCAGCTGCCCGGATGCAGAGGGAACGGCGCATCTGCAGACAGGTAGATATCGAAGCCGACGCGACGTGAGCCGATGTTCGTCAACGACAGCCGCAACCCTTCCCCCGACGCAGGCAGACAATCCGAGCGGGATATCCGCACATCGACCGCATCTTTGCCGGCAGGCCCGAGCGGCGCATGCACGCATGCCGCCAGCCCAAGACAGAATGAAACGGCACAGATTCCCGATCGCCGGATCATTTGCGCATCCGTGAGGGAACGCGGGAGGGCTCGAAGCGGCGCTTGCCATCCTTGGACATCGACCAGGGATTGGACACGTCCTTCGGCTGCGGAAGCGGCGCACTCGCATCGGAGTCCTCGCAAGCGTGCACGATGCGCTGACGGCTGATCCGACGGAATCGCCGATGCCAGGCGAGTTTGTCGGCCTTCTCCGAGGCCGCCGACGTGATGCCGCAGACCGGTGTCTTGCGTCTGGACCCGCTCACTGTTCGACCGTCTCCACTGCATTGACCACTACCCCACCCTTCACCACCGCATCCACCCGCTCCAGCACGCTCACATCCGCCAGCGGGTCGCCATCGACGGCGATCAGGTCCGCCCAGCGCCCGGCTTCGAGCACGCCCACATCCTTGCGGCCCAGCGCATCGGCGGCGTTGAGGGTGGCGCTGCGGATCGCGTCGAGCGGAGTCATGCCGTAGCGCACCATCACCGCGAACTGCTTGGCATTGTCGCCGTGCGGGTAGATGCCGGCGTCGGTGCCGTAGACCATTTTCACCCCGGCGCGGTGGGCGCGGCGGAAGTTCTCGCGCTGGGCCTCGGCGATTTCGCGGTCCTTGCGCAGGTTGTCTTCGAGCACGCCGTTCTTCTTGCCCTCGGCCTGGGTGTAGTCGGTGTTGTAGATGTCCATCGACAGCCAGGCGCCGCGTTCCTTCGCCAGGCGGATGCCGTCCTCGTCGATCAGGCTGGCGTGTTCGATGGTGTCCACGCCTGCACGGATCGCTTCGCGGATGCCGTCGGCGCCGTGCGCGTGCGCGGCCACGCGCAGGCCCCACTGGTGCGCTTCGTCGACGACGGCTTTCATCTCGTCGAAACGCATCTGCTGCTGGCCGGGCTCGGTGTTGCGCGAGAACACCCCGCCGGTGGCGCAGATCTTGATGACCTGGGCGCCGTATTTGCGCAGCTCGCGCACGCGCTGCCGCGCTTCGTCGGGGCTGTCGGCGTTGTAGGGGTTCTTCTGCGCCATCGACGGCGGGAAATACGTGGAATCGCAGTGCCCGCCGGTGGCGCCGAAGGAAATGGCCGCGGGCACGATGCGCGGGCCCGGCACTTTGCCGGCGTCGATGGCCTGCTGCAGGCCGATGTCGTTCCAGGCCTCGGCGCCGACGTTGCGCACCGTGGTGAACCCCGCCTGCAGCGTGCGCCGCGCGTGTTCCACCGCGACCACCGACCAGAAGCGGTCGTTGAACTGCAGCGAGGTGTAGCCGCCGTAGAGCGGGTCGCTGTCCAGGTGCACGTGCATGTCGATCAGGCCGGGCAGCAGGGTCTTGCCGGGCAGGTCGATGCGCCGCGCGTTCGCGGGCACGGCATCGCCCGCGCGGCCCACGGCGACGATGCGGCCGTTCTCGATCAGCAATTGCGGGCTGTCGAGGTAACGTCCGCTGCGCACATCGAGCAGACGCGCGGCGGTGATCAGCAGCGGGCCGTCCTGGCCGGCAGTGCCGTCGGCGGCCACGGCCGCGACCGGACAGATGGACGCGCACGCAGCGAGCGCGAAGGCGAGTGGCGCATGCAGGCGCATGGCGCGGGACAGCGGCTTGGACATGGACGGCTCCCGGGACGGAAGCCTCCAGCATAGGACATGCGCACGCGTCGTCGCGCGTCCCCGCCGCGGGGCGGCGCTCAGCCGATGCGTTCCAGCCCCAGAACACCCGGGGCTGCGGGCGACAACAGCGGCATCAGCCAGTGGTCGATCAGCAGGAAGGCGAACAGCGCCATCAGGTAGACCACGGAGTAATTGAACATGCGCATCGCGAAGAACTCGTCCGGCGGATCGAGCATGCGCCACGCGTACCAGAGGAACACCGCGCCCAGCACCAGCGCGCCGCCGAGATAGAAGATGCCGCTCATGCCGATGGCCCAGGGCATCACCGTGAACGCCACCAGCAGGATGGTGTACAGCAGGATCTGCCAGCGGGTGTATTCCACGCCGTGGGTCACCGGCAGCATCGGCACCAGCGCGCGGGCGTAGTCCTCACGGCGGAAGATCGCCAGCGCCCAGAAATGCGGCGGCGTCCACAGGAAGATGATCAGCACCAGCAGCAGCGCATGCGCCCAGTCCCATTCGCCGCGCATGCCGGTCACTGCGGCCCAGCCCAGCAGCGGCGGCGCCGCGCCGGCGATACCGCCGATCACGATGTTCTGCGGCGTGGCACGCTTGAGCCAGGCGGTGTAGACCACCGCATAGCCGATCAGCGAGGCGAAGGTGAGCGCCGCGGTCAGCGGGTTGACCATCGAGATCAGGATGGTCATCGACAGCGTGCCCAGGAACACCGCGAACGCCAGCACCTGCGCCGGCTTGAGCGTGCCGGTGGCGAGCGGGCGGTTCATGGTGCGCGCCATCACCCGGTCGATGCGCTGGTCGATCAGCTGATTGATCGCCGCCGCGCTGGCGGCCGCCAGCCAGATGCCGATGAAGCCGAACACGCTTTCCCGCAGCGGCGGCAGGCCCGGCACCGCCAGGAACATGCCGACGAAGGCCGTGAACACGATCAGCGCGACCACGCGCGGCTTGGTCAGCGCCCAATATTCGCGCCAGAGCGCCGTTCCGGAGGGAGTCGCGTTCATCGGATGGGCACGCTCACACCGGCGCGCGCAGGCGCGCGAGCAGGCCGACCAGGGTGAACAACAGCAGCGCCGCGCCCGCGGTATGCAGGGTGGCCACCCACAGCGGCAGGCCCAGCATCACGTTGCCGATGCCCAGCGCGACCTGGGCCACGGTCAGCACCGCCAGCACCACGCCATAGGTGAGCAGGCCGGTCGTGCGGATCATCTTCACCGCCAGCCACATCAGATACGCGAACACCACCATCGCGGCGATACGGTGCGCCATCTGGATGGCGATGCGGGACGCGCCGTCGAGCACGCCACCCTCGTAGTCCACGCCGATGCCGCGCCACAGCACGAAGCCTTCGGAGAAATCCGACGGCGGCCACCACTGGCCGACGCAGGTGGGGAAATCATTGCCGCAGGCCAGCGCCGCATAGTTCGCGCTGACCCAGCCGCCCAGCGCGATCTGCACCGCCAGCAGCACCACGCCGACGATCGCCCAGCGGCGCATCGCCTGCGCGCCGGCGATGCGCACCGGGATGTCGGTGGCGCGCCAGGCCATCCAGGTCAGCAGCGCGAAGGTGGTCAGCCCTCCCATCAGATGGCCCATCACCACCACGGGCTTGAGCAGCAGGGTGACCGTCCACTTGCCGAGCAGCGCCTGGAAGATGATCACCATCAGCGTGAAGGCGGCCACCCGCGCCAGGTCGCTGTTGTTCCAGCGCAGCGCGGCGAACAGCAGAATGGCCTCGCCCAGACCGGCGGCCACGAAGGCCCACTGCCAGTGCCCATACATGTACAGCGGAATCGCCGCCCCGACGCAGGCCGAGGCGACCAGGATCTGCGCGATGCCCAGCCGACGCCGACGCGCGGCCAGCAGGGCCAGCCCCAGCACCAGCACGCCGAGAATGGCCGCGGCGTGGCGGTGCACCTGCTCGCGCCAGGCCTTGTGCACTTCCAGCGGGCGCACGTCCAGGGCGGAGGTGAGCTTCACTTCGGACGGCACCGTGGGCCACGCGGCGCGGCCGTAGCAGGTCGGCCAGTCGGGGCAGCTCAGGCCCGCGTTCGACAGGCGCACGAACGCGCCGAACACCACGATGCCCAGGGTCAGCGCCACCGCCAGCCAGGCGAGGCGGTGGAAATGCCGGTGCACGCTCGGCTTGTGCCCGGCCGGGCGCTGCACGGCTGCGGGCTGCGTGTCCGCGCCGGCGGCGCGGTCGATCGGATGGGGAGAATCGCTCATTTGAGTTTCAGCAGTCGGGACAGATCCGTACGCAGGTGGCCCGGATCGAAACCGGGAGCGTAGCGCAGAACGACGAAGCCGTTGGGGTCGACCACATAGACCGGCACGCCGGCCGGGTCGGCGGAGCGCGGCAGTGCCGCGCGCAGTTCGGGCGCATCCTGCAGCAGGCGCAGCGCGGGTGTGCGCGGGCCGTCGGCGGGATAGGCGCCGATCCACAGCAGATGCACGCGGTCGGCGTCCTTGGTGAACAGCTCGCGCACCAGCTCGATATCGGCCGCCAGCTTGTCGCAGGCGGCCGCGCAGTCGGCCGTCGCCGGCACCACGATCCGCCAGGTGCGCTCGACCGGGTTCCAGCGGTAGTCGCCGCCTTCCAGCAGCTGCGGCGCGAGGCCGCGCAGATCGGCGGGCGGGTCGAGCAGCTCGCCATGGTTCTTCATCCCATCCGGCCGCCAGCCCGAGAAACGCAGGGCGCCGGCGATCAGGAACCCGCCGAAAAACAGGGCGAACACCACCAGCAGCGCGACGCGGTTGCGATTGCGGTTGGCCGTGGAGCCGGAAGCGTCGGCGCCGGAAGGCTGGACGGGCGCGGGTGAGGTCATACGGAGGTCTCCGAAGGGCGCACGCGACGACGGCGCATGCGCAGGGTCAGCACGAGCGCCACCACCAGCACCGTGGCCGACAGCGCGAACCACTGTACGGCATAGCCCAGGTGGCGCTCGGGCGGCAGCGTGTTGGGCAGAATCTCGAAATCGCGGACATACGGCGGCGCGTCCTCGCCAAAGCCCTGCGCCGTCACCGGGCGCAGCACCCGCGGCGGCAGCGAATCCACGCCGAGCGCGCCTGCCAGCGCTTCCGGATCCAGCGTGGTCGCCAGCAGATCGCCGCTGTCGTCCGCCGCGGGTGGGGCCATGGCCAGGCCGCTGCCGGGCGGCGGGAGCGCGAGCCCCTGCAGTGCGAACTCGCCCCGCGGGCGCGGGACGCGCGGCATCCTTCGGTCGGCGGGCAGCGGCAGCCAGCCCAGTTCGACCAGTATCCCGGCCGGCGCCGCCCGCCCTGCCACATCCGTCGAGTCCACATCGGCCGCGATCTCGAACAAGCGGTACACGCGCACGCCGACCTGGGCGTCGCGGCGCTGGTTGTCGAGCAGCACCGCGGGTGCATCCGCGAAGTGTCCGCGAAGCGTCAACCAGTCGTACGCATGCCTGCGCGCGCGGTCGTTCAAGACCGACGGCGGCTGCGGCCGGCGCTCCGCCAGCGCGGCGGCGGCAGCGTCGAGCATCGCGGCCTTCTCGGCGCGCCGCTCCAGCTGCCAGTAGCCCAGCGAGGCGAAACCGGCGGCGAGCAGCAGGGCGAAGGCCCAGAGCAACACAGGGTGACGACGGATGCTCACCCGGGAACCGCCCCCCGCTGCGATACTGTGCTCACGACTTTCCACCCACGAACCACCTCCGGACCTGCGATGAACGACTCACTCAAGACCCTCCTGATCATCGGCTTCATGGCCGTGATCGTCTGGAACCTCGGCGCGGGTCTGTATTACATGCTCACCGACAAGGGCAAGACCGACCGCACGGTGAAAGCGCTGAGCCGACGCATCGGCCTGTCGGTCGGGCTGATCCTGATCGTGATCTTCTCGGCCTGGATGGGCTGGATCGAACTGCACGGGATCGGCCGCAACCCTAACGGCTGAACATGCGGCTGAACATTCGGCTGAGCGCTCTGTCGAGCGCTTCGCCGGGTGCCTGTTGAAGTGCGCGGCATGCGCGATCTCGAAGGCATGCACGCCCAGAACGGTCCGCACATCCGTGCGGATGCACATCCGCCGGGCCGGAGCCACGCGCGACGCAATGCGCGCAACCCGGCGATGCGAAGCCCACATGGCACAAGGCCGGCGGAACGCCGGCCTTGGAGCCCTGCCGCAACCCGAGGATCGCGGCAAGACGGTGGACCGACGCGCGGTCAGACCACGTAGACGAACAGGAACAAGCCCAGCCAGACCACGTCCACGAAGTGCCAGTACCAGGCCACCGCCTCGAACGCGAAATGGTCATCCTTGGTGAAATGGCCCTTGGCGCAGCGCAGCCACATCACGATGAGCATGATCGTGCCCAGCGTCACGTGTGCGCCGTGGAAGCCGGTGAGCATGAAGAAGGTCGAACCGTAGATGCCCGACGCCATGGTCAGGTTCAGTTCCTTGTAGGCGTGGATGTACTCCTCCGCCTGGAAGAACAGGAACACGCAACCCAGGGCGATGGTCGCGCCCAGCCAGACCAGCAGCGACTTGCGATGACCCGAGCGCAGCGCATGGTGCGCGAGCGTGATGGTCACGCCGGAGGTCAGCAGGATCAGGGTGTTCAGCAGCGGCAGGCCCCAGGCCGGAATGGTCTGGAAGGCGCCGCCGATGGCTTCGGGACCACCGGTCGGCCATGCGGCGGTGAAGCCCGACCACAGGTATTCATTGGTCAGCACGCCATCGCCTTCGCCGCTCAGCCACGGCAGCGCGAACTGGCGGGCGTAGAACAGCGCGCCGAAGAAGGCGGCGAAGAACATCACCTCGGAAAAGATGAACCAGACCATGCCCATGCGGAAGGACACGTCCACCTGCTTGTTGTAGTAGCCCTTGAGCGACTCGACGATCACGTCGCCGAACCACTTGAACAGCACGAACAGCAGGCCGGCCATGCCGACGAAGAACAGCGGCTTGCCGAAGCTCAGCTGGTTCAGCCAGCTGGCCAGACCGAGCATCTGCGCGAACAGGAAAACCGAAGCGATGACCGGCCAGCGGCTGCTGTGCGGCACGTAGTAGACGTTGGGGTCGTGATGATCGGCGTGCGCTTGGGCCATGTCGGTCGTCTCTGGAAAGCTTCGGATGAGGATACGGGAATGCGGCGGGTGCGGGGCTCAGGGAGCCGCGTCGGCCGCCGTGGAGGTCGTCGCCGGGGAGGCCGCCGGTTTCGCCTGCAGGCGAGCGGTCAGCTCCTCGTTCTTGAAGAAGGTATACGACAGGGTCACGGTATTGACGTCGTCGGGCAGGTCCGGATCGACGATGAAGCGCACCGGCATGTCGATCTTCTGCCCGGCAGTGAGCGTCTGCGCGGTGAAGCAGAAACACTCGGTCTTGTTGAAATACTGCGAAGCCCGTGCAGGCGCCACCGAAGGCGTGGCGCTGCCGACCATGTCGCGCTCGCTGCGGTTGCGCGCGAAGTACGTGGTCTCGTAGATCTCGCCGGGACGCACACGCATGGTCAGCTGGTTCGGACCGAAATCCCAGGGCAAGCGTGAGTTGACCGTGGCGTCGAAGGTCACCGTGACCCAGCGGTCGACCCGCTTGTCCGATGCCGCCGCGGACACATCCGCGGGACCGCGCTCCAGACGGATGCCGAACACCTTCTCGCAGGCGATGCGGTACAGCGGCACCAGGGCGAAGCTGAAACCGAAGGCCAGCAGCGACACCGCCAGCATCGCGCCGATGCCGAAATGACGCGGACGCGCGGCGGGCGCTGCAGCCTGCGCGACGGCGGGCTCCGGCACGGAATGCGGGTCGGACGCGTTCACCCCTGCCTCGCGAAGAAGTTGAGAGCGATGAAGCCGGCATAGACCGCAAGCGCCACGCCCGCCACGACCCAGCCGGTCCGGCGCGCGGCGGCGCGACGGGCGGCGGTGTCGTCGTTCTGCGGAACGGGTGCGTCGGGAGTGGTCATGTCGGCCGAATACATGCGGTGGTCGGGCGCGCGTCGATCAGTGGGTGATGTCGCCGTGGGCGAGATCGCCATCGCGGATCAGCGGCGGGGTGCCGAAGCTGTGGTGCGGTGCCGGCGACGGCAGCGTCCACTCCAGGCCCTTGGCGCCTTCCCACGAACGGGCAGCGGCCTTCTCGCCGTACTTCAGCGAGTGCCACAGCACCGCGAACATGATGAACGGAGTCGCGAACATGCCGAACGCGCCGATCGAGCTGATCAGGTTCCAGTCCGCGAACACCACGTTGTAGTCCGGGATGCGGCGCGGCATGCCGGCCAGCCCCAGGAAGTGCTGCGGGAAGAACAGGATGTTGACGAAGATCACCGACCACCAGAAATGGATCTTGGCGTAGGTCTCGTTGTACATCCGGCCGGTCCACTTCGGCCACCAGTAGTACACCGCGGCGATGATCGCGAACAGCGCGCCGGTCACCAGCACGTAATGGAAGTGCGCGACCACGAAGTAGGTGTCGTGATACTGGAAGTCGGCGGGCACGATGGCCAGCATCAGGCCGGAGAAGCCGCCGATGGTGAACAGGATGACGAAGGCGATCGACCACAGCATCGGCGATTCGAAGCTGATCGAACCGCGCCACATCGTGGTCACCCAGTTGAACACCTTCACGCCGGTCGGCACCGCGATCAGCATGGTGGCGAACATGAAGTAGATCTCGCCGCCGAGCGGCATGCCCACCGTGAACATGTGGTGCGCCCACACGATGAACGACAGGAAGGCGATCGACGCGGTGGCATACACCATGGCCTGATAGCCGAACAGCGGCTTGCGGCTGAAGGTCGGGATGATCTCCGAGACGATGCCGAAGGCCGGCAGGATCATGATATAGACCTCGGGATGCCCGAAGAACCAGAAAATGTGCTGGTACATCACCGGGTCGCCGCCGCCCTTGGCGTCGAAGAAGCTGGTCAGGAAGAACTTGTCGGTGAGCAGCATGGTCACCGCACCGGCCAGCACCGGCATCACCGCGATCAGCAGGAAGGCGGTGATCAGCCAGGTCCACACGAACACCGGCATCTTCAGCAGGTCCACGCCCGGGGCGCGCATGTTGAGGATGGTGGCGATGATGTTGATCGCGCCCATGATCGAGCTGATGCCCATCAGGTGGATCGCGAAGATCGTGAACGCCACGTTCGAGCCGCCCTGCAGCGACAGCGGCGGGTACAGCGTCCAGCCGCCGGCGGGGGCGCCGGAGCCGATGCCGAACAGCTGCAGCACCAGCGGCATCAGCAGCAGCGCGAAGGCGAACGGCATGATCCAGAAGGACCAGTTGTTCATGCGCGGCATCGCCATGTCCGGCGCGCCGATCTGCAGCGGGATCATCCAGTTGGCGAGGCCCACGAAGGCCGGCATGACGCCGCCGAAGATCATCACCAGCGCGTGCATGGTGGTCATCGAATTGAAGAACTCGGGGCTGACGCCCTGCAGGCCCGGCACCGAGAGCTCGAAGCGGATGTACACCGACATCGCCGCGCCGATGATGAACATGATGAAGCTGAACACCAGGTACAGCGTGCCGATGTCCTTGTGATTGGTCGAGAAGAACCAGCGCTCGACGAACCCCTGCTTGTGATCGTGGTGGTCGGCGTGATCGTGGTGATCGGCGTGGGTGGTGGCCATGTGCGGTCTACCTCAAAAGGATGTCTTTGCGGCGGTCAGGTCTGGACGATCGGCCGGCGTTCGCGGCCGGCCCGTCGTTCAACCGGCCGTCGGCGCGGCGGCGGGAGCGGCCTGGGCGGTATTCGGAGTGTCGGCGGCGGCATCGGAGACCGGCGCATCGGCGGCGGGCGCCGGTGCGCCCTGCGGCGCGGGCGCGGCGAGCTGCACGTCGGCCTCGCCGGCACCGCGCTCGGCCTTCTGCTGCGCCAGCCACTGGTTGTATTCCGCCTTCGGCACGGCCTTGACCACGATCGGCATGAAGCCGTGATCCTTGCCGCAGAGCTCCGCGCACTGGCCGCGGTAGATGCCCGGCGTTTTGATGTTGGTCCAGTTGTCGTTGATGATCCCGGGGATGGCGTCCTGCTTCCAGCCCAGCGCCGGCACCCACCAGGCATGGATCACGTCGTTGGCGGTGATCAGGAAACGGATCTTGGTGTCGGTGGGCAGCACCAGCACGTTGTCGACATCGAGCAGATAGTGCTCGTGCTCGGCGGCGGTCGGGACCACGCCGCTCTGGCGGATCTCGTCGCTCTTGCGGTCGAGACGGCTGGTGAAGGTGACGTCCTCGCCGATGTACTCGTACTCCCACAGCCACTGGTAGCCGGTGATCTTGACGGTCATCTCGGGCTCGCTGGTGTCGTACATCGCGATCAGCTTGTGGGTGGCCGGGATGGCCATCACCACCAGCAGCGCGACCGGGACGACGGTCCAGATCACTTCGAGCTTGGTGCTGTGGGTGAAGTCCACGTCCGGCTTGGCGCCCTTGGACTTGCGGAACTTGAACATCGCGATGCCCATCGCGCCGAACACGATCACGCCGATGGCGACGCAGATCCACAACGCCAGCATGTGCGCGTCGTAGGCATGCATCGAGGACTCGGTCACGCCCTTGCCCATGTTGAGCTGCCAGGGCTTGGGATCGGCGGATTGCGCGATCGCCTGTTGCGTCACCGCCAGAGCCGGAAGGGCCGCGACCTTCGCCAGTGCGGTCTTGGCCGCCCTGCTCATCCGAACCCCACACGCACGTGCTTGCACCATGGTCTTGTAACCCCGAAATGGTCGTTCGCGGCCGTCGGCCGCAGTCGAATCTGGTCTGAGAACGTATCCGCCGGCGCGTTCGCCAGCCGCCGGCCGCTGAATCGGGCCGGGGAAACTCGCGAATGGTAGCCGTTCGGCGCCCCATGCGGCAAGCAAGGGAGGCGGCCGACCATACTCTCCACGCGGCGCACGAACGGTGTACGCAGCGCGCCTCTGTACGGATGCGTACCCCTGTACGCTCCCACTAGAATGCCCACCTCCCCGTGCCGCAGATCGCCGTGAACCCCAACGTGAGCCCCATCGTGAGTCCGGACGCGAGCCCGATCCTCTCCCCCGAATTGCCGCCTCCGCCGCCCCGCCCGCGCGCCGCGATCACCGCGGCCTGGGTCCGCGACGAGGCCGACCACGTCCGCGAGCTGATGGCCGCGGCGCGTCAGCCCGACGCAGACCGCGCCGCCGTGCAGGCCACCGCCGCCGATCTGGTGCGCCGGGTGCGCGCCCGGGCGCAGGATCAGGGCGCGATCGAGGCCTTCATGCGCCAGTACGACCTCGGCAGCGAGGAAGGCGTGCTGCTGATGTGCGTGGCCGAGGCCCTGCTGCGCATCCCCGACCAGGACACCGCCGACCGCCTGATCCGCGACAAGCTGGGCGAGGCCGACTGGAAACGGCACATGGGCCAGTCCGAATCGGTGCTGGTCAACGCCTCGACCTGGGGCCTGATGCTGACCGGGCGTCTGGTCGACCTGGCCGACGACACCAAGCGCGACGTGCACGGCGCCTTCGGCCGGCTGATCGGCCGGGTGGGCGAGCCGGTGATCCGGCTGGCGGTGCGCCAGGCGATGCGGATCATGGGCCACCAATTCGTGATGGGGCGCACCATCGGCGAGGCGCTGAGCCGCAGCCGCAAGGGCGCGAACGCCGCCTACCGCTATTCCTTCGACATGCTGGGCGAAGGCGCGCTGACCACCCAGGACGCGCTGCGCTATCTGGAGGCCTACCGTCAGGCGATCCACGCCATCGGCCGCAGTGGGCCGGGCGGCAGTTTCGCCGGGGCCGACGTGTTCGCCACGCCCAGCATCTCGGTCAAGCTCTCGGCGCTGCACCCGCGCTACGAGCACGCCAAACGCGCGCGGGTGTTCGCCGAACTCGGCCCGCGGGTGCTGGAGCTGGCGCAGCTCGCCAAGCAGTACGGCATCGGCCTGACCATCGACGCCGAAGAGACCGACCGCCTCGAACTCTCGCTCGACCTCATCTTCCAGGTGCTCGACGACGCTTCGCTGCAGGGCTGGAACGGCTTCGGCATCGTGGTCCAGGCCTACCAGAAGCGCGCGCCGTTCGTGATCGACTGGATCGTCGACCGCGCACGCACGATGGGCCGCGTCATTCCCGTGCGCCTGGTCAAGGGCGCGTACTGGGACAGCGAGGTCAAGCGCGCGCAGGTGGAAGGCCAGCCGGGCTACCCGGTGTTCACGCGCAAGGTCAACACCGACGTGTCCTACCAGGGCTGCGCGCGGCGGCTGCTGCAGGCCACCGATGCGGTGTACCCGATGTTCGCCACCCACAACGCGCAGACCATCGCGGCCATCCACCGCATGGCCGCGACCGAACTGGGCGCGGGCGCGGCATCGGGCGCGGGCTCGAAATACGAATTCCAGAAGCTGCACGGCATGGGCGACGACCTGTACGCCGAAGTGATCCCGGCCGACCGGCTCAACGTGCCCTGCCGCGTCTACGCGCCGGTGGGCTCGCACGAGGACCTGTTGCCGTATCTGGTGCGCCGGCTGCTGGAAAACGGCGCCAATTCCAGCTTCGTCAACCGCATCACCGACGAGGACGTGTCGATCGACGACCTGGTCCGCGACCCGGTGGAGACCGTCGCCGGCTACGACCGGACCTCCACTCCGATTTCGCACCCCCACATCGCGCTGCCGGTCGATCTGTACCGCAGCCAGGCCGAAGGCCGCTCCGAATATCTACGGGACAATTCCATGGGCATCAATCTCGCCAACGACGCGCAGCTGCGCGACCTCGCCGACAAGATCGCGGCCGCCAACGGCCCGTGGAGCGCGGTGCCGCTGGTGCCGGGTGCGGTGCATTCGGCGGAAAAGATCGCGGTGACCAACCCGGCCGACCGCCGGCAGGTCGTGGGCCATTGGCAACCCGCCGACGCGGCCGCGGTCGAACAGGCGCTGGTCAATGCCGTCGCCGCGCAGCCGCGCTGGGACGCCACGCCCGCGGCCAGCCGCGCCGCCATCCTCGAACACGCCGCCGCACTTCTGGAAGCCCGCATCGCCGATTACATGGCGCTGTGCACCCGCGAAGCCGGCAAGACCATCCCCGACGGCGTGGCCGAAGTGCGCGAGGCGGTGGATTTCCTGCGCTATTACGCAGGCCAGGCGCGCAGCCTGTTCGCGCCCGAGGCGCTGCCCGGCCCCACCGGCGAATCCAACACTCTGCAGTTGGCCGGCCGCGGCGTGTTCGTGTGCATCAGCCCGTGGAACTTCCCGCTGGCGATCTTCATGGGCCAGGTGGCCGCGGCGCTGGCCGCCGGCAACAGCGTGATCGCCAAGCCGGCCGAGCAGACCAATCTGATCGGCTACGCCGCGGTGCAACTGCTGCACGAGGCCGGCGTGCCGCAGGACGTGCTGCAGTTCCTGCCCGGCGACGGCGCCACCGTGGGCGCCGCGCTCACCCGCGATGCCCGCGTGGCCGGCGTGGCCTTCACCGGTTCCAACGACACCGCCCGCGCGATCAACCGCGCGATGGCCGCACGCGACGGCGCCATCGGCGTGCTGATCGCCGAAACCGGCGGCCAGAACGCGCTGATCGCCGATTCCTCCTCGCTGCCGGAGCAGCTGGTGAAAGACGCACTGGCGTCCGCCTTCACCTCCGCCGGCCAGCGCTGCTCGGCGGCGCGCGTGCTGTTCGTGCAGGAGGACATCGCCGACAAGGTGGTCGGCATGATCGCCGGGGCGATGGCCGAACTCACCGTCGGCGACCCGGCCCTGCTGTCCACCGACGTGGGCCCGGTGATCGATGCCGACGCGCTCGCCCTGCTCGAAGACCATGCCGCGAAGATGGCGCAGGTCGCGAAACCCATCGCCACCGCCCAGGGCAGCGACGCCCTCGCCCACGGCACCTATTTCCTGCCGCGCGCCTGGGAACTGGCCTCGCTCGCGCAGCTCACCCGCGAGAACTTCGGCCCGGCGCTGCACGTGATCCGCTGGAAGTCCGACCAGCTGGACGCGGTGATCGACGCGATCAACGCCACCGGCTACGGCCTGACCCTCGGCATCCACTCGCGCATCGACGAGACCGTGGACCGCATCGCCAAACGCGCGAACGTGGGCAATATCTACGTCAACCGCAACCAGATCGGCGCGGTGGTCGGCGTGCAGCCCTTCGGCGGCCAGAACCTCTCCGGCACCGGCCCCAAGGCCGGCGGTCCGCAGTACCTGCTGCGCTTCACCACCGAGAAGACGGTGACCGTGAATACGACAGCGGCGGGGGGCAATGCGTCGTTGTTGACGTTGGCGGATTGAGGCTGGCGAGGCGGGGCATATGCATGGTGCGCTCGCCTCATTCACCGCCATGAGGGACATCGACACCATCATCGGCGTCCTGCTCGACCATCATCCTCGCATCAAGGTCGAGCAGCTGCGGGCGAAGCACGCCGCTGACGATGACGGAGTGTGGTTCTTCTCGCATCCGGAAAGCTCTTTCGAGGTGCAGCTCGAGTCCTCGTGCGGCTCTTGTCCATTCCTGTTTGGGACGGATGAAGATGACGGCCGCTTCGTAGCCAACACTTGTGACGAGGCAGTGACGCTTGTCGAGCGGGGATTGGGGCTGAAGCGCTGACACCATTGAGGGTAGAACACATCCGTCTCGTCTGCTGTCCCGCCCTCCCATGTCGTCCCGAGCGCAGCGAGGGACCTGCTTTTCGTCTTTAGGTTTTGACTAGGCTCCAATCGAAAGCAGGTCCCTCGCTGCGCTCGGGACGACAAGCGAAAAATCCAACTCCAAACGGCCTGACACATCCCCCACCCGCACGCCAGTCTGGTCTGCAGCGCGGATGGCGGCGACAATCGCGGTTCGATGCTCAACCGCGAATCCACGATGTCCAGCACCAGCACCCGCACTGACACCGCCGTCACCGCCGTAGCCCCAGACACCCTCCCCGCTCCCACCCGCTCCGCCTCGGCCATCGCCGCGCAGATCGCCGAGACCATCGCCATCGAGATCGCGGCGCAGCCCGCGCAGGTGCGTGCAGCGGTGGAGCTGCTCGACGAAGGCGCGACGGTGCCGTTCATCGCGCGCTATCGCAAGGAAGTCACCGGCGGGCTGGACGACACGCAGCTGCGCGATCTGGAAACGCGGCTGACCTATCTGCGCGAGATGGAGGAGCGCCGCGACGCGATCCTCGCGTCCATCGCCGAGCAGGGCAAGCTCACCAAGGCGCTGCTCGACGACATCCTCGGCGCCGACAGCAAGTCGCGGCTCGAAGACCTCTATCTGCCGTACAAGCCCAAGCGCCGCACCAAGGCGCAGATCGCGCGCGAGGCAGGGCTGGAGCCGCTGGCCGATGCGATCCTCGCCGACCCCTCGGTCGCGCCCGATGTGCGCGCGGCCGAGTACGTGAATGCCGACAAGGGCGTGGCCGATGCCGCCGCGGCGCTCGACGGCGCGCGCGCGATCCTGATCGAGCGTTTCGGCGAGAACGCGGCGCTGGTGGGCGAGCTGCGCGAATGGCTGCGCGCCAAGGGCGTGCTGCGCGCGAAGGTGCTGCCGGGCAAGGAGAACGAAGGCGCGAAGTACCGCGACTATTTCGATCATAGCGAGAGCCTCGCCGGCATTCCGTCGCACCGCATGCTCGCGCTGCTGCGCGGGCGTCGCGAAGAAATTCTGTCGGTGGACCTGGAACCCACCGCCGATGTCGAACAGGGCCACGCCTATGCCGAGGGCCGCGTGGCCTTGGCCGCCGGTATCGCGCAGCAGGGCCGCGCCGCGGACAAGTGGCTGGGCGACACCTGCCGCCTCGCGTGGCGCGCGCGATTGCTCACCCATCTGTCGCTCGACCTGGTCTCCGCCGCGCGCGAAAAGGCCGAGGCCGAGGCCATCGCGGTGTTCGGCGACAACCTCAAGGACCTGCTGCTGGCCGCGCCCGCCGGCCCGCGCCCGACGATGGGCCTCGACCCCGGCCTGCGCACCGGCGTCAAGGTCGCCGTGGTCGATGCCACCGGCAAACTGGTCGCCACCGACACCATCTACCCGCATGAACCCAAGCGCCAGTGGGATGCGTCCATCGCCTCGCTGAAAAAACTCTGCGCCGCGCACGGCGTGGAGCTGATCGCCATCGGCAACGGCACCGCCAGCCGCGAGACCGACAAGCTGGCCGGCGAACTCATCGCGAAACATCCTGAGCTGAAACTCACCAAGGTGATGGTGAGCGAGGCCGGCGCGTCGGTGTATTCGGCCTCCGAACTGGCCGCGCGCGAATTCCCGGGGCTGGACGTGAGCCTGCGCGGCGCGGTCTCCATCGCGCGGCGTCTGCAGGACCCGCTGGCGGAGCTGGTGAAGATCGAGCCCAAGGCGATCGGTGTGGGCCAGTACCAGCACGACGTGAATCCCTACGCGATGGCGCGTGCGCTCGATGCGCGCGTGGAGGACTGCGTGAACGCGGTCGGCGTGTTCGTGAACACCGCCTCCGCACCGCTGCTGGCGCGGGTGTCGGGGCTGTCGTCGACCGTGGCCGAAAACATCGTGGCGTATCGCGACAGCAACGGCGCGTTCAAGTCGCGCCGCGAACTGCTGAAGGTGCCGCGCCTGGGCGAGAAGACCTTCGAGCAGTGCGCCGGCTTCCTGCGCATCGCCGACGGCGACCAGCCACTGGATGCCTCGGCAGTGCACCCCGAAGCCTATCCGGTGGTCGAGCGCATCGTGAAGGCCTGCGGTCGCCCGGTGGGCGCGCTGATCGGCGACGCCGCCGCGCTGCGCGGCCTGAAGCTGGAAGACTTCACCGACGAACGCTTCGGCCTGCCGACCGTGCGCGACATCGTGAAAGAGCTGGAAAAGCCCGGCCGTGACCCGCGCCCCGAATTCAAGGCCGCGCGTTTCGCCGACGGCATCGAAAGCATCGCCGACCTGCAGCCCGGCATGGTGCTGGAGGGCGTGGTCACCAATGTGGCCGCGTTCGGCGCATTCGTGGACATCGGCGTGCACCAGGACGGCCTGGTGCATATCTCCGCGCTGGCCGAGAAATTCGTGAAAGACCCGCGCGACGTGGTGAAGGTGGGCGACGTGGTGAAGGTGAAGGTGATGGAGGTCGACGTACCGCGCAAACGCATCGCCCTCACCTGCCGCCTGGACGACGTACCCGGCGAAAGCCGCAGCGGCCGTCGCGACGACGCGCGCACGCAGGACGCGCGTGCGGGCGCTGGGGCGTCACGCGGGAAACACGGCGACGGACAAGGCGCGGGTGGGCGCGGCGCAGGCGGACGCGAGGCCCGCGGCCAGGACAACCGTGGTGCCGGCAAACCGCGCCCGGGTCAGTCCGCGCCGCCGGCCAATACCGCGATGGCCGACGCACTGCGGGCCTTGAAGCGCTGAGCGTCAAAAGGCTGACCGCATTCCGGACCGCATCCCAGACCTCATTCCGGCCTCATTCCGGGCTTTACACCGTAGGAGCGGCTTCAGCCGCGACTGATGCGCAGAATCAGATGCGCAATGGCCGGTGCAGGCTTTCTGATTCGCACTGGACTGGCGTATCGGGTCATCGCCGCAGGCTGTGGTCGGGCCTGAAGGCCCTCCTACGGGACAGGCGTCCTACCGGACAGCGATGCCTGTCGTAGGAGCGGCGCAAGCCACGACCATTCCAGCAATGCCTGTCGTAGGAGCGGCGTAAGCCGCGACCATTCCGTCACACCTGACGGGGAGCGGTCTCGCGCTTCGCCGCAGTCTGAATGCCGCCTCGCGGGCATGCCACACACGCGCGTGCTTCAACGTATGCGACCGCACGCGCCTGTGGCGGCATGTACGGGCCACGCACTCACACAAACGCGCGCTCGCGCAGCCACTTGGTCGCCACCCATTTCTCTCCGGCCAGCACCGGATCGCCGCCGTGCAGGGTACGGCTGGAGGGCAGCGGGCGGTCGTAGCTGAAAAACAGCGCGCAGCCGCGCTTGGCGGCGAAGCGCAGGCCGAGCTGCGGGAAGCTGGTGTCGCCGCCGCGTTCGGGTTCCTGCAGATACATCAGCAACGTGGCGCGGCGCTGGCCGCCGCGTTCCAGCAGGGCCGGCGCACCGGACGCGACGGGGTCGAAATAATCGTAGTGCGGCTCGTAGCGGTCGCCGGGACGGTAGTGCAGCACCTGCATGCCTTCTCCGCGATCCACCGGCCAGCGCAGCAGGCGTTCGATCCGCGCCTCGATCGCGCTCACCGTCGGGTTCTCGCCGCGCAGGAAAAACATGCCGCGGCTGGTGCGGATGGGGTCGATGCGGTCGGCGCCGGTCCGCTGGTCGGCGGTCATCGAGCGCTGCAGGCGCAGGCGTGCGGCTTCGATCAGGCGCTCGCACTCGTGCTTGGCGAGGAAATCGCCGAACAGAATCACCTGCGGGTCCTCGTGCACCGACAGCACCGACACACGACGGTCGCCGAGGTCGAGATACAGCGGCCGGTCGTCGAGATCGGGCGCCGGCATCTCGCTGGCCGGCTGCAGCGCGGGCGGCACGCTGGCGGCCGTCTCGGTTGGCGACGCTGCGGAACCAGCGACTGCCGCCTGCGCCGCATCACCCTCAGACGCGGCTGGCGTGTCGGCCACGGCCTCACCCGTTCCACCCATGGTCCCGGCGATCAGCGACAGCGCCAGGTCGCGACGCCAGCCCTGGTCGCACATCGCGCGCAGCAGCGCCTCGGTCGGCTGGCCGGCGCGGATCTGCTCGGTGATCCATTGGCGGATGGCGCGGTAATCGTGTGTGGGCATGCGCGAGGACGGTGGAGGTGTGAAATCGAGAACGGGCGCGCGGGCTGCGCGCACAACCGGCGACAGGATAGCCCAGCGTCCGAGCGGCGGCATCGGCACTGCCGCAGCCCCCGCGACGGCGCGGGCGGTAGAATTGCAGCCATGCTGCCCGCTTCCGCCGCCATCGCCCCCGACGCGCTGCGTCTGTCCGTCGCCCCGATGATGGACTGGACCGACACGCACTGCCGCAGTTTCCACCGCGTGCTCGCGCCGCATGCGCGGCTGTACAGCGAGATGGTGCACGCCAATGCGGTGATCCACGGCGACCGCGCGAAATTGCTGGCGATGAGCGCGGACGAGCACCCGGTCGCGCTGCAGCTCGGCGGCAGCGAACCCGCGCTGCTGGCCGAAGCCGCGCGCATCGGCGCCGGGCACGGCTTCGACGAAATCAATCTCAACTGCGGCTGTCCCTCCGACCGCGTGCAGGCCGGCCGTTTCGGCGCCTGCCTGATGCGCGAGCCGACGCTGGTGGCCGAATGCGTGGCGGCGATGATCGCCGCGGTGCCGGACACGCCGGTCACGGTGAAATGCCGGCTGGGCGTGGACGACGACCACGAGTGGACGCGTTTCCTCGGCTTCATCGACGCCATCGCCGACGCCGGCTGCCGCTTGTTCGTGATCCACGCGCGCAATGCCTGGCTCAAGGGCCTGTCGCCCAAGGAAAACCGCGAAGTGCCACCGCTGCGCTACGACTGGGCGTACCGGTTGAAGATCGAGCGCCCCGCGCTGCAGGTGGTGGTCAACGGTGGCATCGCCGACTTCACCGAAGCCTCCGCGCATCTTGCGCACGTGGACGGCGCGATGCTCGGCCGCGCAGCCTATCACGACCCCTTCCTGCTGCATCGGCTGGATGCCGCCTGGTGGGGCGGCGCCCAGCACGACCGCGCCGCGCTGCTGCGCGCGTGGCGGCCGTATGTGGACGCGCAGCTCGCGCGCGGGGTCGCGCTCAAGCACATGACCCGGCACATCCTCGGCCTGTTCCACGGCGAACGCGGCGGACGCGCGTTCCGGCAGATCCTCAGCGAAGGCGCGCACCGTCCCGGCGCGGACTGGACGCTGATCGAACGCGCGCTGGCGGCGACCCAAGGCCGCCCCGCGCACGCCGCCTGATGCCGGCCACCCGCGCATGCTGACCCGCGACCCTGCAGCCTTTCTCGCCTTCGCGCGGGGCTGCGCGCCCGACGCGGGCCCGGCACTTCCACGCGCCGCGTTCCTGGTCGCGCCGGACGGCTTCACGCTGGCCGCCGAATCGGCCGGCGACAATCGCTACATGGCCGACGCCGCGGCGTTCGACGCCGCGCGTGCCTCGGCGCAACATCGCGCCCTGCAGCGCGCGCTGTCGGCGCAGCTGCCCACCGTGTGCTTTTCCGGCGATCCGGCCACACCGGACGCGGTGTTTCCGAACAATGTCTTCGCCACGGCCCAGGTGAGCGGGCAATCGCGGCTGATCGTCGGCCGCATGCGTCATGCGGTGCGCCGCCGCGAAGCCGAGCGTCACGATATCCGCCGCTTTTTCCACGAAGTGGGCGGCTGCGAGGACATCGATCTGTCGGCCCAGCCGCATCCCTGCGAACTGACCGGCGCACTCGTCATCGACCGCGCGCGCGGCCTGGGCTTCTGCGGCCTGTCCGAACGCTGCGACGAGGCCGGCGCACGGCTGATGCACGAGGCTTTCGGCCTGCGCGCGACCCTGCTGTTCGATCTGGCGCCGGGCGAATATCACACCAACGTGGTGCTCGCGGTGCTGGCCGGCCGCGCCGCGCTGCTCTGCGCCGACGGCTTCGCCGAGCCCGCCGCGGCCGAGGCCATCGCCGCGCTGTACGCACCGCATGCGGTAATGCTCTCGCCCGGCGAACGCGCGGCCTTCGCCGGCAACGCCATCGCGTTGAGTGCGGAGACAGTGTGGATGAGCGCAACCGCCGATGCCGCGTTGCGTCCGGCCTCCCGCGACGCCCTGCATGCGGCCGGGTTCACGGTGCGCAGCGTGCCGTTGGATGCCATCGAAGCCGCAGGCGGTTCCCTGCGCTGCTGCGTGGGCGAGTGGTTCTGAGCCTGCGCGCATCGGCGCGCGAAGTTCGCGAGAACGAGAAGTCAGGTCTCTGCAATCACAACACCCACCCGCCTCCGACGTCATCCCGAGCGCAGCGAGGGACCTGATTTATTTGAGACAAACCGCAGAGCAAAAGCAGGTCCCTCGCTGCGCTCGGGACGACAGACATGATGGGAATGCGGAATACGGGGCGGCGTATCAGCGATGGGGGGACTTGGATTCGGGATTCGGGAGTCCGGAGTCCGGAGTCAGGAGCCGGGAATCGCGATCACGGTCGATAGCGTCTATCCGACACCGAAACTCACCCATCCACCACAGCGGACACACCTGGATGTCGTCCCGAGCATAGCGAGGGACCTGCTTTTCGCCAGCAGCTCACGACATTCTGGAAAGCAGGTCCCTCGCTGCGCTCGGGATGACAGCTCTGCAGCCTCGCACCTCGTCTGTAAGTGCGCTCAAGCTCACGCCCGGCCGTAGAGATCCTCGAAACGGACGATGTCGTCTTCGCCGAGATAGCTGCCGGACTGCACTTCGATCAGTTCCAGCGGCAGCCGCCCCGGGTTTTCCAGGCGGTGCTGTACGCCCAGCGGGATGTAGGTGCTCTGGTTTTCCGAGAGTAGGATGGTCTCTTCGCCGCGGGTCACCCTGGCGGTGCCGCTGACCACGATCCAGTGTTCGGCGCGATGGTGGTGCATCTGCAGACTGAGCACGCCGCCGGGTTTGACCATGATCCGCTTCACCTGGAAACGCTCGCCCTGATCAATGGCGTCGTAGCTGCCCCAGGGCCGGTACACCTTGCGATGCCACACCGGGTGGCTGCGGCCCTCGGCCTTGAGCGCGGTCACCACGTCCTTGACCTGCTGCATGTGGTCGCGATGGCCCACCAGGATGGCGTCGGCGGTCTCCACCACCACCACATTTTCCAGGCCCACCAGCGCGATCAGGCGCTCGCCGTAGGCGTAGGTGTTGCGGCAGTCGATGGCGAGCACGTCGCCGTGATGCGCATTGCCTGCGTCGTCCTGGGGCGAGACTTCCCACAGCGCGGCCCAGGAGCCGACGTCATTCCAGCCGGCGTCCAGCGGAATGACCGCCGCAGCATCGGTCTTTTCCATCACCGCGTAGTCGATGGAGTCGGACGGACAGTCGGCGAAGGCCTCGGCATCCAGACGCACGAAATCCGCATCGCGCGCGGCCAGGCGCAGCGCGCGCTCGCAGGCGGCGAGCATTGCGGGCGCGAGGCGGCCCAGCAGTTCGACATAGCGGCTGGCGCGGAACAGGAACATGCCGCTGTTCCAGAGATGGTCTCCGCAGGCCAGATAGCGCTCTGCGGTGGCCTGATCGGGCTTCTCCACGAAACGTTCGACCGCACGCACGCCCTCCCCGGCCGCGGCCTTGATGTAGCCGTAACCGGTTTCGGCGCGCGCCGGCACCACGCCGAAGGTGACCAGCCGGCCGTCGAGCGCAGCGGGTATCGCCTCGCGCACCGCGGCGTGGAAGGCGGGAACATCGGCGATGGCGTGATCGGAGGGCAGGACCAGCATCAGCGCATCGCCGCCATCGGCCGTGAGCTCCAGCGCCGCGGCGGCGATGGCCGGCGCGGTGTTGCGCCCGAAGGGCTCCAGCAGGATCGCGCGCGGTTTCGCGCCGATCTCGCGCAGCTGCTCGGCCAGCATGAAGCGGTGGTCGAGATTGCCGACCACCACCGGGCCGGCATCGGTCAGACCGGCCACGCGCCGCCAGGTCTCCTGCAGCATGGTGTCCTCGCCCACCAGCGGGAGGAACTGCTTGGGATAGGCCTCGCGGGACAGCGGCCACAGCCGCGAGCCGGCACCACCGGACAGGATGATCGGCACCAGGCTCGGTGTGGCGGAAGCGGCAGCGGAAGTCGTTTCGGGCATCGGCTGAATTCGGAGTGATCGGAAGTTGGAACGACGGAAGCTGGAGCAGGCTGAAGGGGAGGACGCTCAGCTTCGAGACCTGGCATGGAGACCCAGCATTGGAACGTGCAGAGCCCGCAGCGAGCGAATCCGGCAGCAGCCGCAATCTGGACCTGACGCACCTCGGGACAGGCAGATGCCGGGAAACACGATGCGCTCGGAATCAGTTGCCGGGTCGCTGGCGCCATCCGGCGCGCGGGTGCACGATACCGCATCGCAGCCCCGGGGCCGATCCCGGGCGGTCGCTCTGCAGGCGCAGGACACCGCGAGGCACGGCACTCGGCGGGCGCCAGACACCGGACTTGTGTGAGGCAGCGACAGGCTTCTGGCCGTGTTCGAGCCGCTCAGCCGGCAGACAGACACATGCATCCGGGCGGAACGGGCCTGTTGCGTATGGACGCGCTAAAGAAAAGTTAAGGACGGATTCACCCCCCCGTTTCGACAATCGTCTCCGCTCCAAGGCCGACTCCCGTTCCGAGATCGCCGCCGGTCCGATGGCGCGCCCCCTCCCGGGTGCCATCGGCACCGGTTCCCGGGCTGGTCTGATCCTCGGCCATCCGGCAGTGCCGTGAAGCTCACCGTCGTCACTGCGACGCAAGACATCCACCACATCCGCGTCTGTCCGCGTCCTTTCCCCCGGCGCGCGGTCTCCACCCTCCGCTCCCATCCCAGCACGGCCCCAGACCCACATACCGATGACTCGACTCCGTACCCGCCTGCTCTGCCTCGCCGTCTCCCTGCTGCTCGCCTCGGTGACGGCATCGGCCTGGGCACAGTCGAACGGCCGTCAGGGCGAACGCAGTGGCGCCCCTGCCCAGGCGCGCGCCCAGCAGGGCGACCAGGGCCATGAAGGCGGCCACGACCATGACCGCGAGTTGTCCGACGCGGTGCGCCGGGTGGTGCGCGAGCAGCGGGGTCGGGTCCTCAGCGCCGAACGCGTCCAGTACGAAGGGCGCGAAGTGAACCGGATCAAGGTGATCGACGACCAGGGCCGGGTCCGGGTGTATGTGGACGACCCGCACCGCAACGACCGGCGCGAACGCAGCGCAGACGCGCCCTGAGGGCGTCAGCGCTCCGCGGGCCAGCCGTTCCTAGCAGGCTGTTGAAAAACAGGCTATTGAAAAACAGCCTGACAATGCAGCCAAGGATGGCTGCGACGACGAGGCAAGCGCGTAAGCGATTGACTCGTCGGGAGCCAGTCCGGACATGTGCCGGACTGGCGACTTGAAAAACGCGCACGAGGGGCGTTTTTCGACACCCTGCTAGACCTCGCCCCGGCAGCTCTGCGGCCGACTCCGCGCATGCAGGATGCGCGACAGCCCCGCCCGGGTCCTGCGCAGTGCAGTGCCGCACGCGGCATGGGCGGCCGATTCAGCTCTGCCTCAGGGGGTTCCCGCGTTACTTAAGGTACCTGAACGCGCCGACCCCGCTCCTTTGGCTGGGTCCCGCGTCCACCGCCCTACCCACGGAGTGATTCCATGCGCATTCTGCTCGTCGAAGACGAAGCCCCGCTTCGCGAAACCCTGGCCGCGCGCCTCAAGCGCGAAGGATTCGCCGTCGATACCGCCCAGGATGGCGAAGAAGGCCTGTACATGGGCCGCGAAGTGCCGTTCGACATCGGCATCATCGACCTCGGCCTGCCCAAGATGTCCGGCATGGAGCTGATCAAGGCCCTGCGCGACGAGGGCAAGCAATTCCCGGTGCTCATCCTGACCGCACGATCCAGCTGGCAGGACAAGGTCGAAGGCCTCAAGCAGGGCGCCGACGACTATCTGGTCAAACCCTTCCACGTCGAAGAGCTGCTGGCGCGCATCAACGCGCTGGTCCGTCGCGCCGCCGGCTGGAGCAAGCCGACCCTGGAATGCGGGCCGGTGGTGCTGGATCTGGCCGCGCAGACGGTCAGCGTCGCGGGCGTCAACGTCGACCTGACCAGCTACGAGTACAAGGTGCTGGAATACCTCATGATGCACGCCGGTGAGCTGGTCTCGAAAGCCGACCTGACCGAGCACATCTACCAGCAGGATTTCGATCGCGACTCCAACGTGCTTGAAGTCTTCATCGGCCGTCTGCGCAAGAAGCTCGATCCCGATGGCGCACTGAAGCCGATCGAGACCGTACGCGGTCGCGGCTATCGGTTCGCGATCCCCCGCAACAGCGAGAATTGATCCAGGCATCGCGACGGCACGCGCCGGGGATTTGGCCTCGGCAGGGATGATCCGGCAGGATGGCGTCCACGCCCTGCCGGACCTCACCCCCGCCCGGTGCAGTCACGCCGCAACGCCCGCACATGCAAGAGCAGCCCCCCTCCCGGCAACGTCGCCCCCGCTCACTCCAGTTCCGGCAGCTGTTGGCGGCCGGTATCGGTTTGTTCGCGTTTCTGGCGCTGGCGGCGCTGGCGCTGGATCGCGCGTTCACGGAGACCGCCGAGGACGAGCTGTATCGGCGGCTGCGCAATCAGGCCCTGCTGCTGGTCGCGGAATCGGAATTCGGCCGCGGCGGCGAACTCATCCCGCCCAACGAAAGCGTTTATCCCGACGCGCGTCTGAAAGTGCCGGCCAGCGGTCTGTACGCGGTGATCGCGCTGCCGTTCGTGCAGTGGGAGTCGGAATCGGCCAAGGGGCCCGAACTGCCCGCCTCGCCGCTGCTGCCGCCGAACGAGGAGCGCTTCGAAGGGCCGCTGCCGATGGTCCGCGCCAATGGCGAACCGAGCGAGGTCTATCGCTACGGCATGGGTCTGGTGTGGCCCGGCGACGACATGGCCGACGAAGTGCCCTACACCGTGTACGTGCTGGAAGACCGGCGCAGCCTGGAAGGCGAGATGGCGGTGTTCCGCCGGGCACTCTGGCTGTACATGGGCGCGGTGGGCGGCGTGCTGCTGTTGCTGCTGGTGGTGATCCTGCGCTGGAGCCTGGACCCGCTGCGGCAGATGACCCGCGAACTCACCCGCGTGCGCAGCGGCGCGACCGAGCGCATGCGCGAGCACTACCCGCGCGAGCTGGCGCCGCTGGCCGAGAGCATCAACGCCTTCATCGAAAGCGAGCGTCGCAACCTCGAACGCCAGCGCAACATCCTGGCCGATCTGGCCCACAGTCTGAAGACCCCGCTGGCGGTGCTGCGCGCGCGCATGGACAGCGGCGCCGGCGATGCCGAACTGCGCCAGGAGCTGGACGAACAACTGCAGCGGATGAACGATCTGGTGGGATATCAGCTGCGGCGCGCCGCTGCCGCCGGGCATACCCTGTTCGCCGCACCGATCGAGATCCAGCCGACCGCCGAGGATATCGTCCGCGGCCTGGAGAAGGTCTATGCCGCGAAAGGCGTGCTCTGCGAATTCGAGCTGGACGCGGAAGCGCGCTTTCACGGCGAGCGCGGCGACTTGCAGGAGCTGCTCGGCAACCTGCTGGAGAACGCGTTCAAATGGGCCCGCTCCCGGGTGTTGCTGACCACGCATTCGGGACCGACCGCGACCAATCGCCGTCCGGGACTGACCATCACGGTCGAGGACGACGGCCCCGGCATTCCCCAGGAAAAGATCGCGCTGGTGCTGCAGCGCGGCGTGCGTGGCGACGAGCGCGTCCAGGGCCACGGCATCGGCCTGGCGATCGTGCAGGACATCGTGCGCAGCTACCGCGGCGAGCTGCACGTGGGCGTCTCCTCCGAATACGGCGGCGCGAAGTTCGAGGTCATCCTGCCGCCCGGGCTGTAGTCGCGAGCTGCCGGTCGGCAGTGGGTACTCCATGACGCTCCGTTCGGGCGGTTGGGCCGTTGTGCGGATCTCGGCGCTGGCCGCCGCCGATTGCGCGGTGCGTTGGCGAACAAGGATGAGGACAGGAGTGGCCGCCATGCCTGCAGACCAGAGCGATCTGCACGAAGATCGCGTCGATATCGGTTCGTTTTTCGGTTACACCCATCTGCTGTGCAGGCCACGCTATGTGGCGATGGTCGGCGACGGCCGACGGCTGCAGGTGGGCGCACTGGTCCGGCTCAAGGCCGACAGCCAGGGGTACATGCGCTGCTTCCGCGACGGCGACACGGTGGTGATCGTGGGATTCCGCAGACCACACACCGATGGCTGCGCGGATTACGTGATCCTGGCCACCGATGGACGCGAGATCGGCGAGGTCAAGCCGCAGCGGATCGAAGCCATCCTGCATCCCGGGCCACGCGAACTGGCGGAATGAATCCACCGCGCGCGCAGGGCGCGCCGCCGGCAGCGCTGCGGCGATCAGCGGCTCGACCCGGCCGCAGGTACGCCGACGAACCGAGTTCGACCGCGGCACTCAGCCGAGCGAACACTCCGAGTAGTCGCCGTAGAACCGCCGCAGATGCGCGGCCACTTCGGGGAAAGCCGCACGCAGGAGCTCGGGGGCGCTGACGTGGTACTCGCTGCACACCGCGAAGAACTCCTCCGGCGCCTCGGCGGCATAAGGGTCGATGACGGTCTCGCGGCCGGCATCCACCTCGGCGCAGAAGGCATCGTAGCTGCGCTGGAAATCCGCCGCCCAGGCGCGCTGCCAATCGCGCGGCAGCGGCGGGGTGCCATCCATCGCGCCGTCGAGCGCATCGAGCTTGTGCGCCATCTCGTGCACGGCGACGCAGAAGCCCGCGGCGGGCTCCTCCAGATCGGCGCAGACGTCGGCCCAGGACAGGATCAGCGGCCCGGCATTCCAGGCCTCGCCGATCAACTCGTCGTCCCATTCGTGCATCACGCCCGCGGCGTCGATGTGTTCGCGCCGGGTGCGGAAGGCATCGGGATAGACGATCAACTGCGACCAGCCGTGCAGGCCCTGCTCGCCGAATTCGAGCAGCGGCAGGCTGCACAGGGCGGCCAGCAGCAGGCGATCCTCCGTCGACAGGCTCAGGCCTGCGACCGGCGTGATCGCCTTGCGCTGCAGGAACGCCGCGGCAAGCTCACGCAGGCGCGCGCGACGTGCGGCGTCGAAACCTGCGGCCCAGGGCAGGCGTGCAAGCGTCGCGTCCCATGCGGCGTCGGGGAGATCGGGGGCGGGAGAAAAGAACTCGCGTAACCAGCGCATGTCGACAAGCAGACCACACTGCGCGCTGCGCGACCAGCGTCTGTGTCCTGTCGCAACACGGTGCGCTCAGGACCCTCGCGACGACAACAAGGCAATGCCGCCGTGCCGTGGTCTACATCCGCGCAGGGGACAGGGAACGAGTGAAGACGGGAGTGAAAGCGGGTCTGGACTGGACCGCGACACCCCGATGAAACCCCGATCCGGCACCGGCAGACCGGGCGCCGGCCGAAGCTCAGCGGTACATGCCGGGCAGGTAGCGGTGCCAGCGAGGCTTGCGCGGAGCGTTGGCGCGGGTGTTGCCGGGCTTGGCCGGCCGCGTGGCCGCAGGTACGGCGCGTCGGTCGGCGCCGGTGGACTTCTGCGCCTCGGCAGCCGAAACCTCGGCATCGGCGCAGTCGGCATCCAGACAGACCGGATCGGCAGGCATCGGCGAGGTCCGTGCGAAGACCGGTGCCGCGGCCAGCGAGAGCGCCAGAGCAGCCGCAACCAGCAGCGGCAGGCGATGATGGGTGAGCGGGCGGTGGAGCGAAGCGTTGGCGACGCGGTTCATGCCGGTAACCCTTGGGCGGTCAACCGTCGGACTATAGCGCGATCCGCACAGGAAATACCTGAACACGACCCATGCGACCGCACTGCTGCGGCGCAGCACGCAGTCGCGTCCGAGTTGCGGCAGACTCGCCGCGTGCACCTGCCGCCACTCGACCGCGAACCTCGCCCCGAACCCAGCCCCGGCGCCCCCGCCCCGCCCGCGGCGCTGACTGCGCCGACGCTGCGTCGCGCGCTCATCGCCGGCGCGCGGCGGGTGATCGCCGACCGCGACGGCCTCAACCGGATCAATGTCTTCCCGGTGGCCGACGGCGACACCGGCAACAACCTGGCCTTCACGCTGGGCAGCGTGCTCAACGACGCGCTGAACCGCCGCAGCCGCCATATCGGCGAGCTGCTGCGGCGGATCGGCGATGCCGCCATCGACGGCGCACGCGGAAATTCGGGGGCGATCCTCGCCCAGTTCCTGCACGGGGTGGCCGAGCATGCGCGCAGCCGGCCGGTGCTGGACGCCCAGACGCTGGCCGCGGCGGTGCGTCACGGTGCGGTGAGCGCGCGCAGCGCGCTGGCCCAGCCGGTGGAGGGCACGATCCTCAGCGTGATCGACCGCTTCGCCGATGCGATGCAGGAGGCCGCCACCGAGGTGCAGGACCCGCGCGCCGGCTTTTCGCGCGCGCTCGGGCGCACCCGCCAGGCGCTGGCCGACACCCCGAAGCAGATGGCCGTGCTGCAGCGCGCGGGCGTGGTCGATGCCGGTGCGCAGGGCTTCGTGGACCTGCTCGAAGGCATCGCCGAATTCATCGAGGGCGGGCCGCGCGCGGTGCGCATGCGCGGCGTGCCGCCCGCCGCCAACGAAGGCGACGACGGCACCGCGGACGCGGACGGCGCGCATGCGCATGCCGGACACGGCCACGGGTCGCTGGACCACGATGCGGTCGACCATGAGCGGCGCTGGTGCACCGAATGTCTGGTTTTGCGCGACGGCCAGTCGGAGGGCATCGACCGCGACGGCCTGCGTGCCGCGCTGGAGGCGGTCGGCGCCGATTCGCTGGTGCTGGCCGGCGGCGGCAGCAGGCTGCGGGTGCACGCGCACGTGGGCCTGCCGCAGGCCCTGTTCGATCGCTGCGCGCAATTCGGTGCGGTCGAGGCGATGAAGGCCGACGACATGCTGCTGCAGTCGCGCAGCATCGAACGCGCGCAGCGCGTGGCGGTGGTGGTGGACAGCGCGGCGGACCTGCCCGAGGCCGTGGCCGAACGCTACGCGGTGCACGTGGTACCGGTGCGCGTGGATCTGGACGGCCGCGACTATCTGGACAAGATCGGGCTCGGCACGGCCGAGTTCTACCGGCGGATGGCCGCCTCGGAGCAGCTGCCGCGCACCAGCCAGCCGCCGCCGGGCGACTTCCGTCGCAGCTTCGAATTCCTGGCCGCGCATCACCCGGCGGTGGTCTACGTGGGCCTGGCGCGCGCGGTGTCCGGCACCCTGCAGTCGGCCGAGCATGCGGCGGCGCGCGGTGGCGGCGACAAGCTGCATGTGTTCGACACCCGCAACGCCGCGGGCGGCCAGGCGCTGCTGGCCTGGCGCGCGGCCGAATTGGCCGATGCGGGCGCCGACGCCGGCGCGATCCTGGCCGAACTCGAACGCCTGCGCCCGCTCACTTTCACCTGGGCGATGGCCCGCGACATCGGCCACGCCGTGCGCGGCGGGCGCATTCCGGCCTGGGCCGAGCCCGCGGTGCGCCTGACCGGGCTCACCCCGATCGCGAAGGTCAAACAGGATGGCCGCCTGGGCGTGGCCGGCGGGCTGATCGCCAAGGCCAGGGCACCGGAGGCCTTCGCCCGCTACGTCGCCCGCCGGGTCGCCCGGCCGCTGCGCAAGGCGCTCGCCCTGCCCCGCGGCGCGCCGCTGCGGCTGCGGGTGCTGGTCGGCCATTGCGATGCGCTCGAAGACGGCATGCGTCTGCTCGCCGCCGTGCGCGAACGGCTGCAGGCGCAGGGCTGCGCCATCGAATCGATGCATCTGGTCGAAACCGGCCCGGCCATCGGCGCCCACGCCGGGCGCGGGACGCTGCTGGTATCGGTGCAGCCATTCGCGGGATGATGCGCGCGTCACCCACGACCGAGCACGACCGAACATGGGCTGGGCCAGCGCCTACATCGAACGCCTGAAGCGAGGCGAGACCGTCTGTTTCCGTCCACGCGGCGGGTCGATGACCGGGCGCATCGAATCCGGCCAGCTGTGCACGGTGGAGCCGGTGACCGATACCCAGACGTTGCGGGTCGACGACATCGTGCTGTGCAAGGTGCGCGGCGCCGCATACCTGCATCTGATCAAGGCGATCCAGGGGCCGCGTTTCCAGATCGGCAACAACAAGGGCTACATCAACGGCTGGGTCGGTCCGAACGCCATCTACGGGCGATGCGTGAAGGTGGACGCATGAACATCGCCATCGCCGCGTGCGCGCTCCTCGGCGCCTACCTGCTCGGCTCGCTTTCCGGCAGCCTGCTGCTCGGCCGTCTGCGCGGGGTGGACATCCGCACGCTCGGCAGCGGCAACGCCGGGGGCACCAATGCCTTCCGCACCCAGGGCACGGCTTTCGCACTGGGCACCATCGCCATCGACATCGGCAAGGGCGCGCTGGCCGCCTGGCTGGCGATGCAGCTTGGCGGGCAGTGGTTCGAGCCCGCGCAGGCGCGGGCGCTGGGCTGGGGCGCGGCGCTGACGGCGACGGTCGGGCATGTCTGGCCGCTGTGGCACGGCTTCCGCGGCGGCAAGGGCGCGGCCACCGCGATGGGCGGCGTGGCGATGCTGTGGCCGCAGATCGCACCTGTGCTGCTGGGGCTGTGGATCATCACCCTGATCCTCAGCGGCTACGCCGGGCTGAGCACGATCCTGGCGGGCCTGGCGCTGGCTGTCGCCGCGCTGCTGCTGCCGGAGACCGGCGAACCGCTGCGCCCGGCGTTCTGCGCGGCCATCGCGCTGCTGCTGCTCTACACCCATCGCGGCAATCTGCAGCGCATGCGCGCCGGCACCGAGTCGCGCTTCGACAAGGCGCGCCTGCTGCACCGCATGCGTCGACGCGCATGACCCAGTGGCAGGACGCGCAGACCGCTGCCGTGGCGGAACACCAGGCCACGGGCCTCGACGCCGCGCGCATTGTCGACGCCCTGCCCACGGCGACCCAGGCACTGCTGGCGCAGCTTGAATGCGTGGCAGACATCGACTCCACCAATGCCGAGCTGCTGCGCCGGCCGGCGCCGGAGCGCGGCGTCGCGGTGCTGCTGGCCGATCGGCAGAGCGCCGGCCGCGGGCGGGCGGGACGGGTCTGGGCGTCGCCGCCGGGCGCCAATCTGTATCTCTCGCTGTCGCGGCGTTTCGACTGCCCGCTGGCGGCACTGGCCCCGCTCACGCTCGCGACAGGCGTATGCGTGGCCGAGGCGCTGCATGCGCTGGGTGCGCACGTGGTGCGGCTGAAATGGCCGAACGATCTCGTGGTGACGGGCACCGGCGGTGGCCTGCGCAAACTCGGCGGCATCCTGGTGGAAGCAGGGCGTGATGAAGCCGTGCATGCCGAAGCCGGGCGCGGTGGCGCCGGCAGCCGCGCGGTCATCGGCCTGGGCCTGAATCTGCGCATGCCTGCCGAGGCCGCGGCCGGCATCGACCAGCCCTGGTGCGATCTGTCCGAACTGCTCGGTGAACGCCTGCCGCCACGCGAGGCCGTGGCCGCCGCGGTGATCGCCGCGCTGTTGCCTGCGCTCGATGCCTGGGAACGCGATGGCCTGCAGGCGCATGCCGCCGGTTTCGCCGCGCTCGACGCCCTCGCCGGGCGCGAGGTGCAGGCGATGCTGGGCACCGGGATGCTCGTCGGCATCGCCGCGGGCATCGATCCCAACGGCGCCCTGCGGCTGCAACTCGACAGCGGCGAGGTGCGCACTGTGCACGCCGGCGAGGTGCGGGTGCGGGCCGGCGGCGCATCGCTCGCCGATACCCGGACGAGCGATGCCTCGGCGACCGGCGCATCGGCGAAGATAGGGCCATGACTCAGGAGACGCTCCCGCCTGCCGCCAGCGAAGCCATCTGGCTGTTCGATCTCGGCAACAGCCGGCTCAAATGCGCGCCGCTCGGCGCCGACGGCCGTCCGGGCGCGCTGCATGCACTCGCGCACGACGGCACACGTTTCGACGCTGCGCTCGACGACATCCTCCCCGCGCACTGCGAGGCCGCCTACGTGGCCAGCGTCGCCGCGCCCGCACTGCGGGTGCGCGTGCTCGATGCGCTGAGCGCGCGCTGCGGACGGATCGTGCGCCCCTGCACGCTCCCGGCGCTCGCCGGGGTGCGCATCGCCTATGCCGACCCGGCCTCGCTGGGCGTGGACCGGTTCCTGGCGCTGCTCGCCGCGCGCGCGCGCGGGCCGGGGGCGTGGCTGGTGGTGGGCGTGGGCACCGCGCTGACGATCGATCTGCTCGATGCCGACGGCCGCCACCGCGGCGGGCGCATCGCGCCCTCGCCCGCGCTGATGCGCGCCAGCCTGCACGCGCGCGCGGCGCAGCTGCCCGAGACCGGCGGCACGCTGCGCGCGTTCGCCGACAACACGCCCGACGCGCTGCGCTCGGGCTGCGACGGCGCGGCGCTGGCGCTGATCGAACGCGCGCAACGGGATGCCTTCGCCCTGCTCGGCAGCGCGCCGCGCCTGCTGCTGCACGGCGGCGGCGCCGCGGCGCTGGCGCAGAGGCCGGCGAGCGCGGACCATGCCGATGCGGTGCGTGCTGATGCACAGCATGCTGGTGCACAGCATGCCGAGATGGAGCATGCCGACGTGGAGCATGCCGACGCGCTGGTGCTGGAAGGCGTCGCGGTCTGGGCGGCGGCCAACTCGGCCACGGCGCCGCAGGCGGCGGCCCCGGGCGCGGCGCATACAATGCCCGCATGCTGACCCGCGCCCTGATCGTCCTGCTCGTCGTGCTCAACCTGGGAGTGGCCGCCTGGTGGATCTGGCGTCCCGAGCCGGCTGCGCGCGCGGTCGACGACGACCTGCCCACCGGCATTGCCCGGCTGCGGCTGCTGCAGGAGGCAGATGCCGGGACTGGCGCTGCGCAACCTGTCGACGCGACGCGCGGCGCGACGGCGCAGGACGATGCGTCCACGCCCCTTTCTGCACTCGACTCGGCACCCGGCGCGACGCCGGCTTCAGCCGCTGCCCAGACACCCGCGCCGGCTCCGTCCGATCCGCCGCCGACACCCGCGACCGCTGCGCAGACGCCGGCCGCCGCCGAACAAGCTGCCCAACCAACGGCCGCATCAGCCACCGCGCCCCCGCCCCGCTGCTACCGCATCGGCCCCTACCCCGACGAACTCGCGCGCACCGCGGCCCTGCCGGCAATCCGCCCCTACGCCAGCACCATGCGCAGCCGCGAGGCGCGGGCCGCGGCCGGCCGCGGCTGGCGGGTGATCGTGCCGCCAGCTGCGAATGCCGAAACCGCGACGGCGATGGCCGAACGCATCCGTGCCGCGGGGTTCAGCGACTACTTCGTCGTCCGCGACGGCGCCGACGCCAACGCCATCGCACTCGGCCGCTTCAGCAGCGAGGACCGCGCCCGCCAACACGCCGCCGCGCTCGCCGCCGCAGGCTTCCCGGCCCGTGCCGAGGCGCTCGGCGACGCCCGGCCGCAGTACTGGGTGGACATCATCGCCGTCGCCGATGCCGAACTCGCGGCCATCCGCCGCGCGGCCGGCGGCCCGGACGTGCGTCCCGGCGAATGCCCGGCGCCGCGCTGAGCGCGTCGGCAAACGGCACGACCTCCCACCTCACACCGCCAAGCCGGCACGACGCCGCTTTCGACGCCTTTCCGATGCGGCCTTGCGCGACGGGCCGGCGAGGCTCGGCAGCCTGCTAGAATGCGCGCTCGCCGCCCTGCGGCCCGCCACGCCCCGCCCGCGCAGTCCGCGAGGCGGCGTCGGCCCAGCAGCATCTCCAGGCACTCCGCGTGCCCATCGTCGCCGGCATAGCTCAGCTGGTAGAGCAACCGCCTTGTAACTCGGACGCGGTTGTTGTGGTGAAAGGCCAGAAAGCTAAGCGCGGCAAGGCCTTAGGCTCGCCAGCGCGTAAACTGCGGGGCAGGCCGGACACGGTTTGAGCAAGAGAAGTACGACATCGCCGCTTTAGCTCAGTCGGTAGAGCAACTGATTTGTAATCAGTAGGTCGTCCGTTCGATTCGGACAAGCGGCACCATCCTTCGCAGTCAGCGCCGCTTCGCGCTGCTCTTTCTGGACTTTGGTTGCAACCTGGCCGCGCGCTGCTCTAGGTACTCGCCGAGCAGTCCAAGCGGCGGCACGCCGAGCGCCTCGGCGAACTCGACCAACTCCACGGCGTCGATGCGCCGCTCCCCGCGCTCGCACTTGGACACGAAGGTCTGCGTGTTGCCCAGCCGTTCGGCTAGATCGACCTGCGACACGCCTGCCCGCTTGCGGGCCGCCTTCAGGACGGTCAGCAGTAGCTGGTAGTCGGGGTTGTGGGTCGATTGGGCCATCGCGCGGTGACAGGCAGGTCACCGCACGCTAGAGTCCGTATTGGAGTAGTCCAAAACAGACTATTTACTGGCGTTGCCCAAGGGGAGTGCATGAAGCGGATAGGGGTTCTTCTGGTCGTCCTGGTAGCCCTGGCCTGGACCGGGTCGAAGCTGGTACCGCGCAGCAAGCCCGCGGCTGCCAAGGCGCCCGCAGTAGTGGCCGAGGTGCCGCAGGAGCAGGCCCAGCAGCCGGAGGCACCGAAGCCAGAGCCGGAGCGCCCAATGACGGCAGCGGAGAAGAAGGCGCAGCAGGAGAAGTGGTTCGGGGCCGAGACGATCGTGGCGGCCGAGCGCGCGGTGAAGGGCGAGCTGAAGGACCCGGACTCCGCGCAGTTCCGGGAAGTGCGCGCCAACTACACCGAGGAGTTCGGCGTGGTCGCCTGCGGCCGGGTCAACGCCAAGAACGAGTTCGGCGGATACACGGGATTCCGGCGCTTCGTGTCGGGCGGAAAGAGCGTGATCCTTGAGGGGCGAGACAACATCGCCGACGCATGGGCAGGGGCGTGCAACTAGTCGAGCATGCCCCAGCCTGCATTACTCGCTTTGTAGGTTGCGTTTGATCCTGCGCAACTGCAGTTCAAGCCAGTCGCTGAGATCTTGGAAGCTGGTTTCGCTGAGTCGGTCAGGCCACTGCAGGACGACCTGGCCTTCGTCGAGCGATAGAGCGTCCTGCCTCATCCTCTTTGGTTCGCCGCCGCCGGCCGGCTTGCCGCTAGATACCAAGGCAATAGTCGGCTGATCCGTGCCGGATGAGATGCGATTAACAGATGCCGGCTCGATGGGCGTCTCCGACAGCGCCGTATCCTGCTCCTCGTCCTCTGAGCTAAGTGCAGAAGAGGTCGCAGCGTTCGCCGAATGGGTCGCGTAGATGCGCGCGAAGTCTGCTGTGGTGCGCAACTGGCTGATGAAGTCATCCACGCTGTTCTCGTTGAACTTCTTCTCGATCAGAAGGTAGTGGCGGAGATTCGGGTTGGAAGGCAGCTCGCTAGGCCACTTGGAAAACAACTCGGAGTGGATCTTGGGCAACAGCGCCGCCCTCCGAATGGCGTCAGCCCGTTCGATGGAGTCAGGCCGATCGTCCAGAAGGATGCGAAGTGCGAGGTCTGACAGCGTGACGGAGCGCTGATCGCCGCTGCCCTTGTCTTCAAGAAGACCATAGGAGATGAGGGCGGCCAGCGTCTGCCTGCCTCCGCTGCTGGACGGCGAGTAGCCCCAATGCTGGACAGCCACCGCGACGTTCGCCGACGACCGCTTCTCATGATGGTAGAAGGATCGCGCACGCTCGATTGCCGCCTTGAGGTCCAAGCCGGGGTAGGCGGGGCTGCGATGCTTGGCACTCTTCTTAGCCGGGCCGGGGGCAGTCTCGTTCATTGCTGACTCCTGTGACGAACGGGGTCATCCTACCAGCGGAGGCTGGATAAGTCTATTGGAGCCTTGCGCGAGGCTGGGCGGGTGTGTATTCTAGCCTCCGACATGACAAGGCTGACTAAGAGGCGGCGTCCGGATAGGCCGGGCGGAAACGAAAAACCCCGGCGGAATCGCTCGGTCAGGAGCGACGACGCCGGGGCTTATATGGCGAAGGTGAACGAGGGCGACCCCGCCACCTACGACTGTCTTGTGAGGACAACTCGACATTCTACCGTCGAGGGTCGTGGGCAACAACTGCCCTCCAATTACTCAGATTGGAGGTGCGCCTATGGGCAGGCTTTCCGAGATGAGGTCCGTCTTCGTGCGGGCATACACGCGATTCCGGTTCGGCCGGACTGAGCACGTGTGCCAACACTGGCGGTCCCATCCCGGTCAGTTGAACTTGTTCGACTGATGCTGGGGCAAAGGTGTGGGGCATTCGTGCCCCACGCCATCTTCAGCCCGCCCAGTGAAGCAGCGTTTCAGATGTGCAGATTGACCATTAGCCCATAACTCACGAGGTAACCCGCAATGAGCAAGAACGAGAAGTCCTCCAAGGAACTGTCCAGCCTGGCTGGCAAGGTTCTCCAGCAGAAGTCCTCCACCACCGCGGCGAAGAAGCTGGCAGGGTCCGTCCTGACGCAGGCACCCGACCGCAAGCCTGCTGGTGGCGGCAAGAAGAAGTAGTAGTAACGGATCTGGTGGATGCGCCTCAGGTACGAGGCGCATCCACGACTCCAGGATTGAGCCGTGTCGCGTCCGGGCGCATCGGCCTTGGCGCTGAGCCGCCCGGACCGACCGGAGCATCCTGGACTCACCGGGGCGACCGCACAAACGTTGGCATATTCGCGCGCCGGCTTGTTGCATCATGTGTCGTGTCGGCGCCACCAGCCGCCGACATCAAGGCTTTCGGTGGCCCAAACAGCCGAGGCCCGCCCCGCCGACTGAGGGGAATAACGGGTCCATCTCTGCGACGCACAGCAGGCAGTCCTGCCGCGGCACTTCGCCGCGCCGGGAACCTGCCTGGAGTCACAAGAGATGGAAAAGAACCTGCTCGCGGAGCTGCACTCGCTGCCCGACGAGGCGCTGCTTACCGCCGACGAGGCCGCGCAGTTCCTGCGCCTCAAGTACACGACGCTCGCCTGGTACAGGTGCCAGGGCGTCGGCCCGAAGTTCTCCCGCGTCGGCCCGAAGCTGATCCGCTACCGCGTGGGCGACCTGCGTGAGTACGCCAGCGGCCAGGCGATGGGGGACGGCGTGCAGCGCGCCGCCCAGGCCGCGCTCGCCGGCCGCCGACGCGCCGCCAGCCTCCGCAAGAACTCGGAGGGCTGACCGATGGCCGCAAAAGAAAACGCCCGCGGGCTAGGCGGGCGTGAAGTGACCAGCGAGGAGACGGAGCTGTCCAAGGCTCACGGGGTCAATGATGCCGCCGGACTCTCCTTGCGGAAGCCATCATTCGACGTCGATGGCCTGATCCGCGCGGGCCTCACGCTGATCCCGCTGCACAGGTGGGACGCGCGAGACGCGAAGGGTCGCCAGCGCGGCAAGTCGCCGATCGACCCCTCATGGCAGGCGCGCGAGTACGACAGCCGCGAGGTGCTGCGCCGCGCAGAGCGCGACGGCCTGAACGTGGGCGTGCGCCTGCCGCCGACGTGGATGGTGCTCGACGTGGACCCGCGCAACTTCGGCGGCAAGGACGACCCCGACAATGCCGCGGGGCGCGACCCACTGGCCGAGCTGGTGCGCGACGCGCTGCTGGACCTGTCCGCGTGCCCCCACACCGTCACCGGATCGGGCGGGCACCACTACTGGTTCACCAAGCCGGCCGACGTGCAGCTTCTCGACAGCCTCGACGGGTACCCCGGCGTGGAGTTCAAGAGCCACGGCCGGCAGGTGGTCGCGCCCGGATCGATCCACCCGAACGGCAGGCGCTACGAGTGGGACGACCTCGCGCCGTTCCCCGAGGAGGCGCCGCCCGTGCCCGAGACGCTGCTGCGGCTGGCTCGCCGCCCGGTACGCGCGCATGGCGAGGCCGCCGGCTTGGGCGAGCTCACGCCCGAGATGCTGGCCGCCTCCCTGGAGCACCTGGACCCGTGCGACTTCCAGGACCACGACTCGGAGTGGCTGCCCCTGATGATGGCCTGCCACCACGCCACCGCAGGCGAGGGGCGCCAGGAGTTCATCGACTGGAGCACCCAGGACCCCGAGTACTCGGACGACGCCTGGATCATCGGGCGCAAGTGGGACTCGCTGCACGCCAGCCCGACCGGCGGAAGGCGCGGTCGACCCGTCACCGTGAAGTTCCTGCACAAGGTCGTGCAGGAGGCCGGCGGCCACGTGGCGCGCACCGAGCCAGAGGACGACTTCGACGCCTGGGACGATCCCGACGAGGTGGGCCGGGGCGTGGACGACGCGACGCTCCGCGAGGAGCCGAGGGCCGAGGGCGTCGCGGCCGTCATCGAGGAAATGAACGCCCGGCATTACGTCGCGCTGGACAACGGGTTCCAGGTCGTCACCGAGGAGCCGGACCCGATCTTCAACGGCCGCGTGCGCTACCAGCGCATGTCGAAGAGTGACTTCCGCTCCACCTACGAGAACCAGCTCGTCGAGCGCAATGACAAGCTGGTGAGCAGGGCCGACCTCTGGCTCAGGAGTCCGCACCGCCGCACCTACAAGGGCATCATCTTCGACCCCGCGCGCGAGCTTGAGCACGAGGGCTGGCTCAACATGTGGAAGGGCTGGTCCGTCGATCCCAAGCCAGGCGACTGGTCGCTGCTGCGCGAGCTCATCCGCGACGTGCTCACGGACGGCGACGCCGCATCGTTCGAGTACGTGCTGAACTGGATGGCCTTCATGTTCCAGCACCCCGAGAAGGTCGCGGAGGTCGCCGTCGCCTTCAGGGGCGCGAAGGGCACGGGCAAGGGCACGCTGGGGCGCGCACTGGCCAAGCTCGCCGGGGCGAGCGGCCTGCACATCGCCAACCCGTCGCAGCTCGTGGGGCGGTTCAACTCCCACCTGCAGAACTGCATCCTGCTGTTCGCCGACGAGGCGTTCTGGGCCGGGGACAAGGCGGGGGAGTCGGTGCTGAAGGCGCTCGTGACGGAGCCGACGCTGATCTACGAGGGCAAGGGGCGCGACGCCGTGATGGGCAGGAACCACGTCCACATCATCATGGCGTCCAACAACGACTGGGTCGTGCCGGCCGGCATGGACGGCGAGCGCAGGTTCGCGGTGTTCAACGTCAACGAGCGGCGACGCGGCGACAGGGCGTTCTTCGACGCGCTGAACCGCCAGCTCAATGAGGGCGGACTCGCCGGGCTGCTGCACGACATGCTGGCGCGCGACCTGGGCGACTGGCACCCGCGCGACAGCGTCCCGCAGACCGAGGCGCTGACCGAGCAGAAGCTCATGAGCCAGGGGCCGGAGGAGTCCTGGTGGGACGGGCTCCTTGAGGCCGGACGCCTGCCCCACTTCCTGGGCGACCTGCCCTGGCACGAGGAGGCAGTCGAGGTGGACAAGGACGAGCTCCACGCCGACTACGTCGCGCACGCCAGGATGCTCGGCGTGAGGCCGAAGACGAAGGCGGGCCTCGGCATGGTCATCAAGAAGAAGGCCGGGTTCGGTGACAGGCAGGTAGTTACCCACGACTGCCGCAAGACATGGCGCTGGGTACTGCCCAGGCTCGCCGACGCGAGGGCCATCTGGGCGATGCGCCTCGGCCGCGACTGACGGCAATCTCGGCCACGGTCCGAGCGGCGGCCGACCCTCCGTGACGGTGGGTCGGCCGTTTTCTCTTTCCGGGTCATGCGCTTACCGAACCGCAGCACGGTCTACCGAGCACACAAGCTCGTTTCGCGTTCGGCCGAGAAACGAGCCCGGAACTAAATGCCTAAATGCTAAATAGCCCGACCCGGCATTTGCCATTTGCGCATTTGGTTTCTGAGGCCGTTTCTTACCTGATCTTATTTTTAGTCTGTGAAGTCTATGAAGAGTAAGAAAGAGCAATAGAACCAAGGCTTTTCGGAGCACGGACTGACCTCGGCAGCACGGACAGCGTCCGTGACGCCGACACCCCTCGATGGTGTGACCTGTCCCTGGCCGAGCGCGGCGGGCGTGGCGACCGATTCGGGGAACACCGCGGATCGTCCTTCCGACCGTGAGTGCCGTGTCCCTCGCGCGCGAGGCAACGCGGCCGAGGCATCCCGCGGACGCGCGCCACCTAATCGTGCATCGGGTGTTCGGCGCCATCCAAGTCGCTGATCCGACTGCTTGAACGATGGCGTGCCTGCGCGCGTAAGCACGACACGATCACGCCGTAAGCCACTTTTTCATGGAGACGGCGACGTGCAGTCCATCCCGAACACCTTCACGCCCGAGCGGCGCGAGCTGTTCTTCCAGGTGCTGGAGGACACGTGCTCGCCCAAGCAGGCCGCTGCGGCGGCGGGCATCAGCAGGCAGACGGCCTTCTACCACAAGGCCAACGACATCGAGTTCCGCACGCGGTGGGAGAAAGCGGTCGAGGTCGCCCTCGACTCGCTGCTGGACGAGGCGTACAGGCGCGCCGCGCTCGGCTACGACGAGCCGGTCATCCACCAGGGGCGACTCGCCACCACCTCCGACCCGGCGACCGGCGAGGAGCGGCCCCTCACGGTGCGCAAGCACAGCGACAGGCTCCTGGAGGTGCTGCTCAAGTTCCGCTACGGCGAGCAGATGGCGGACAGGCTGCGCGTCAAGGTCGAGGACACCGGCCTGTCGGCCGACGCCCTGCTGGCGATGCCCGCCGACGAGCGCGCGCAGCTCGTGGCGCTGCTCTCCAAGTACAACGCGGCGCGGCCGCACGACGAGGACCAGGACGATGAGTGAAAAGCTGACGGTGGCCGAGGCGCTCGCCAAGGCCGAGCAGATCGACGTGATGCTGGGCGCCATCCAGGCGACGGCGCCCGACGCGGTCGAGGCGATGGGCGGGCGCGACGCCCTTGCCCGCCGCAGCGAGATGACGTGCCTCGGCCCCGTGCCGCGCCTGGACGCCGCGGAGTGGGAGCGCATGTCGCTGGAGTACGAGGACAGGCGCGAGCATGGCAGCGTCAACCGAGGGCACTAACGGGCACGCGGTCGCCGTCGAGGTAGACGGGGTGCGATACCCCTCCGCCAGGTCGGCGGCCCAGGCGCTCGGCGTCAGCCCCAACGGCGTGTCGGGCCGGTGCCACTCCGACAGGTGGCCCAGCTACCGCTGGCTCGGCGCGACGCCCGGCCCGCGCGCGGTCCACGACCCGTCCACGGTGCGCATCGCCAGGGAGCTCATCGAGCCCGCGCGCTGGCCGAACGACGGTGGCGCGAGACGCGCACTCGTGATGGACCCGAACTGCGACCCGCCCAGGGTGGTGCGCCGGGTCGGCTGGCTCCGCTGCATGTCCTGCGGCCGGCACCACTTTTCCGGGGACGTGGCGCGGGCGCGCATGTGCGTGGAGTGCGGCGGCGCGGGCGGCTGGCCCGTCGGAGCGCGTCCCTTCGATGACTGAACCCCAGAACCAATCAAGCCCCCTCGTTTCCGAAGGGGCTTGGCGGAAGGGGCGGGATTCGAACCCGCGGAGGATTGCTCCTCACCGGGGTTTCAAGCCGGCGCATTAAACCGCTCTGCCAACCTTGGAAAGCTTTGCGCTTTCCAAGGTTGACTGAACCCCTCGAACCTGAGGCTACCCCAGCATCTGGTGTCATTCAACACCTGACTACCCGTCGGAGGGCGGGGCGAGCCCAAGCCCATGAACCGCAAGCCGCAGCGACTGCGGCAGCACCGGGGGAAACACGGTCGGAGAACGATGGCGTTCGCGGCCAGCGCTCCCCGACACATTGAACGCATCCGGTCAGCGCATTGGCGCGCAGACCACCCCGCGGCTGGGGATGCGCTCGTGACAGGCGACCGGAGGACCACAACCCACCGGAGCACACGAGCCATGAAGATTACCCTCAGCGACACCCAGCTACTCAGCCCGCAGCAGATCGGCGAGCTCGCGTCCAACCTGGACGCCATCCACACCCGCGTCCTCAAGGCCATCGAGCGCCTCAACAAGGACGTCGCCACCAAGAAGAACGAGATCGCCTCGCGCTGGAAGAACGCGCCCGGCGTCGGCGCGGGCGAGCTGGCGCGCTTCGCGCAGAACGAGACCCTCGCGGCCGTCCGCCAGATCAGGGACAACAGCAAGGCCGAGCTGGACGCGCTGCTCAAGCAGGCGGGCGCCCCGCACGCGCAGCTCGTCGCGCAGAAGCCGTTCTACGACTCCCCGGCGAAGGTCCTGGCCCGCGCGGCCCTCGGCGACCCCAAGCGCACCGAGTACCTCCAGCAGCTCCAGCACGCCGGCCCGGCAGAGCTCGGCCACATGGCCCAGGTCGCCGTCGGCACGCGCAACCTGGCCCTGGCCTCGGCGGTGCTGTCCCTGATCGACCGCATGCCGTCCAAGGACCGACCGGTCGGCCCGGTCGAGCTGGCCACCGCTATGCGCATGGACGACTACCTCAAGGTCCAGGAGTACGTGAAGCTGGGCGACGCGCGCCTCCAGGGCATCCTGGTCACCATCCGCGCCTGGAACGCCGGCAAGGCCAACCCCATCAGCTCGATCCAGCTCGCGATGCGCGAGCGGGACATCGACCACGAACTGATCGGGGGCGGCGATGAATAAGCAGGCCCACTACTCGGCGGACCACCCGGTGTCGATCGCGCTCACCGGGATGGCCGTCGCCCTGCGCACCGGCCGCGACCTGCTCGAAGCCCTGGCGGAGCGGGCAGAGGCCGCGGGCGTCCGCCCGTACTCCGACTACTTCGACGACGCGGCGCGCCTGGCGGGCATGCCGTACTGCCGGGCGCTGGACCTGTACGTGGACCGGGCCACGAAGCGCCGTGCCGACCGACTTGGCTACCACCAGGCGCACCTCGCGCTCTGCTCAGCCTGACCGAGCAAACCCGGCCGGGTTGGTTAGGTGCGAAGAGGGCAACGGGTGGCCCGGCCGTGTTTCGGAGGGGATGTCCCAAGGGCATCCCCTTCTTTTTCATGGGCTTACGGAGCACCGCGCCCAGACAGCCAGTTGGAGGGTCTGACGCCCCACAGGGGGGCTCCCGGATCGAGGGAACCGCGACCTAATGACCCTGCGGCCCCAACGACCAGGAGCGATTCGTGACCAACAAGCCCAGCACCGAGAACGCCAGCGCGTTCCTCGCCAAGAACCCCACCCACCTCGCCCGCGTCCACGGCGTGGACCTGTACGAGCATCCCGAGCTCGGCGACGAGTCGCCGCTGATCGCGATCACGGCGGACGGCCGGAAGAAGCGCACCGACCATTGGGAGGTTCCGTCGCAGGACGACGGCGCCGACCTCAAGACCCTCTGAGGAGCGAAAGCCATGAAGCTGAAAGACATGCCCACCAAAGAACTGCTGGACCTGCACAACCGGATCGCCGACAAGCCGGCGGGTCCCAAGACGTTCGCGACCCGGGGCAAGCTCGTCGCGCGGATCGAGCAGGTCGCGGCCGACAAGAACATCGACCTCGCCTCGTTCGGGCAGCCGAAGAAGCCCAAGGCGACCGAACAGCGCGCACAGCCTCGGGCCGAGGTCGCCGAGGCGACCGAGGCGACCGAGAAGAAGCCCCACGGCAAGGGCATCGGCGCACTCGCACGCGCGATCCTGATGGACCCGACGGGCTACCCGCACGCGCTGGTGGCCGAGATGGTCAATGCGCAGATCGAGGGCGCGGCGGCGACGCCCAAGTCGGTGCGCTGGTACGCGAACGACATGCGCAAGAAGGGCGTCGAGGTGCCGCCGCGTCAGAAGCTGCACCCCGCGGACATGGACGAGGAGCAGTCCGCAGACGCGCTTTCCACCGTACGGGTGGTCGAGCTCGCGCCGTCCGACGGCTGACGCCGTTCTCCCGCCGTGTACGAGAATGGGCCACCTTCGCGGTGGCCCATTCTTTTCATGCGCTTGTGCTCGATCGCGTCCCGACTGCGGATTAGGTGGCCGGATTGCCGCGCAGCGAGAGAGCGCTGTTAAAGCGGGAGGACAAGCCCTGCAGGCTCTTGCCGATATCCGTTCCAACCTTGAGCAGCACGGCATCGCCGAAACGCTCCCGCGCGCGGTCGATCATCTCCTCAGCGTTGCGGGGCGCGTGCTTGCGCAGCTTGGTACTTCCATAGTTGGCTGCGTATTCGGTGAGCGCCAGCTTGACCCAGTCGGCACGGTACACCTGGGCCAGTTCGATATAGGCGTTGAGGGATAAAAAGGGGCAGCCTTGGCCCAACACGAAGTCCGTGGGGCGCGTGTTCAGAGCATCGTCATAGGACTCGAACAGGCCCACGCTTCCGATCAGTTCCTCGCATGCGTCGAAAAGCTCGTCGGGATCGTCGATGCCCTTCTCGCGGAAGATGTGGTCTGCGGCAAGAGCGCGGATGCCAGAGGCGAACTCGAACTCCTTGCCCAGCACGATGATTGCGTCGCGGGTATCCGCAAAGTGATTGGCGTTCATGTAAATCTCTCCAAGTTGGTTTCGTGAGGTTTGCCGGGGCGTCCCCCGGCGCATCGCGGTGGAGAGAAGTCTGCTCGCCTGTCAAATGGAAAAACATCATCATTTGCAGGTGCTACGCGGCCTCGCATTCGTTGATTGACCGCGCATCCGCAGGCGTGGTTGCGAGCCTTGGCGGCCACGTTCCCGGCTCGTGCACGAGGCCGAGCGCGTCGAGGATGTACTTAGAAGCGCGCTCCTGATACTCGCGCAGGTGGTCGATCGACGGGTGCAGGTAGCCCATCGTGACGCCGCCGCTGGACGCGCTGTGGTTGAGCAGGAAACGCAGTTCCAGCAGCGGCACGCCAGCCTGCAATGCGAGGGACGCGTAAGCGTGCCGCAGTGCGTGGCCGGTGAGGTCGCCGAGCTCGTGCTGCTGGACCTCCGCCACCCGGCCCGACGCCGAGTCGGCCGGGAACAGGTAGGGCGTCTTGCGCCTCACGCCGTCGGCGTTCGCCTCGCGGTGTGCGAGCAGGTCGGCGAGCGCCGACGACAGCGGCAGGTCGAACTTCTTGGACGAGCCGCCCTTCGGGTTCGGAACGTGCAGGCGTCCGTCGCCGAGCTCCGTGCGCCTCGCCTCGCACGACGCCGTCCGGCGCATGCCCGACAGCAGCATGAACAGTTGGAGGTCGCGGCGCACGGGGTTGCCCAGCGACAGCACCGCCTTGCCCCACGCCCTGAGCTTGTCGGGGCTGGCGTCCACCTCCCGGCGGCGCATGCCGTTCATGTCCACGTTGCCCACCGGGTTCGGCGGCAGGTCGGGGAACTGCCGCAGGGCGCGGTTGTAGACCGAGCGAAGCACCCGCATGACGTTGTCGCCCGAGGTGGCGCCGCTCCTCTCAGTGATCCGGCGGTGGCGCTCGCGCACGCCCTGGCGGTCCGAGCCGATCTCGGCCAGCGGCCGGTCGAGCCAGTCCTTGAGGTAGTAGGTGACGTGGTACTCGTAGCCGCTGCGGGTCTTGTCGGCGAGGCGGCGCGAGTTGAGGTGCAGGTCCAGCGCCTCCCGCAGGGTAATGCCGCGCGCCCGCGCCTTGCGGCGCTCCTCGTTCGGGTTGGTGCCGCCCCGCATGCCGACCAGCGTCTGCCTCGCGAGGTCGCGGGCCTGCTTGGCGTCCATCGCCGGGTGGTCGCCCAGCTTCGTCCGGACCTGTCGGCCGTTGACGAGGGACTGGACGTAGAAGCTGCGCTTGTTGGCGGTGACGATGAGGTAGAACCCCCTCATCTCGGTGTCCGCGTGCAGGATGCTCTTGCCGCGCTCGGGCGCGGGGGTGCGCTCGACGAGCGCCTGGGTGATCTTCGACTTCATGCTGGCTCCGTGGGTTGAGGTCACGGCGCGAACACGCTTTTACACCACAAGGTGTCGTGTTCAATCGGGCCGTGTGTGCCCCGTAAAGCCATTAAGTCGCAGTGTTATCCTCTTGTAAGCCGCCGGCAGACCTTCCGATTTCAAATCATGGCAAGCCTTGCACTGCCTGACTTGTAAGCGGTAGGTCGTCCGTTCGAATCGGACTGTCGGCACCACCCTCGCGCCCGCCGCGGCGCGCATCGCCCGGAGCCATCCATGCAGCGCAGCTACCCGTCCGTGTCCCTGATCGGCGCGCCCACCGACATCGGTGCCGGCCATCGCGGCGCGCGCATGGGGCCCGATGCCCTGCGCATCGCCGGCCTGGGCGAGGCGCTGGTGGCGCGCGGCATCGACGTGATCGACCGCGGCGACCTGCACGGGCCGGACAACCCCTGGCAGCCGCCGGTCGAGGGCTACCGCCACCTCGATCAGGTCGTCGCCTGGAACCGCGCGGTGATGGACGCCGTCGAGGCGGAACTCGACGCCGGGCGCATGCCGATCCTGCTCGGCGGCGACCACTGCCTGGGCCTGGGTTCGATCACCGCCGTCGCCCGCCACTGCCGCCGCACCGGCAAGAAACTCCGCGTGCTCTGGCTGGACGCCCACGCCGACTTCAACACCAGCCAGGTCACACCCTCCGGCAACGTGCACGGCATGCCCGTGGCCTGCCTCTGCGGCCTCGGCCCCGACCCGCTGGTGAACCTGGGCGGCAGCGCCCCGGCGATGCGTCCGGACGAGATCCGCCAGATCGGCATCCGCTCGGTCGACCCCGGCGAGAAGCGTCTGGTCAAGGAATACGGTCTGGACATCTACGACATGCGCCACATCGACGAGGTGGGCATGAAGCGCACCATGGAAGCCGCGCTGGCCGGCCTGGACGACGACACGCATCTGCACGTCAGCTTCGACGTCGATTTCCTCGACCCCAGCATCGCCCCCGGCGTCGGCACCACCGTGCCCGGCGGCCCCAACTACCGCGAGGCGCAGCTGGTGATGGAGATGATCGCCGACACCGGCCGCCTGGCCTCGCTCGACATCGTCGAACTCAACCCCGCCCTCGACCACGGCAACGCCACCGCGGAACTGGCGGTGGACCTGGTGGAAAGCCTGTTCGGCAAGTCGACGTTGATGCGGGATTGAGTGGTGCAACTGCGCGCTGTCCGGATCCCGCACCGTGAAACGGGTGGCAGACACACTGTGCATGCAGTAGACATCGCTCCCGAATGACCCACGCACGACAGGCCATCGATCGGATTTGCGTCGATCTCGGGGTATGGCCCGGGACTACGCATACGCAGGACTGGGCTTTCGAAATGCCCGATGCGTTCAGAACGGACGAATGGCTCGATCGCTACCTGCAAGCCTTCACTCGTCCGGATTACGGCCATGCCGAGCGTTGCGAACTTTTCGACCTGATCATCGACATCGTCAACGACAGGATGCGCGCAGCACCGCAGGAGAGCCTGCGTATCTGGGATCATGTCTGGCCGCTCATGGCTCCTTTTTTCGACGCGCATCGCTCGCAGATCGAATATTGGGCTTGCCTCGGGAACAGCCTCGACGATGCATTCGCAGTCGCAGGAATCATGCGCAAGCACATGGAAACCAAGTAGCTCAGGGTCTATGCAGCGGAGCTGCACGTCGCCGCGCGTGCCATCCGATCCCAGGCCACATTTGAAAATCGCAGAGAACACGAGGCTCCCGAATGTTCCGAATCGACCTGTCGATGCGCTGGCGCGAACTGGGCTTTCTGCTGTTCGCAAAGAAGCGCTGCCCGACCTGCGCCGGGCCGCTGGAGCGCATGACCAAGACCCGCGACGAGGGCTTCGGCTGGCATCGCGACGGCAGCGACTTCGAGCACGCGCACGCCACCACGGTCACGGTCGAATACGAATGCCGCCGCTGCCGCGCGTGGTACACGCACGCGGAACTGGCCGCGCGCCGCCGCCGCTGACCGCGTCGGCGGAGCTGCGCCCCGTTCTGCAGTCCGGCAGCCAGACCATCCAACGGCACATCCCCCGCCGCACGCATCTGCTATGTTGCGCGCACGCCGCCGCGCGCCCGTCGCGGCGGTGCCCTGTCCCTGCCGGAGCCGAGCATGAGCATCCTGAATTTCCTCAAAGGCGAGCTGATCGAGATCATCGAATGGACCGACGACTCGCGCGACACGCTGTCGTACCGGTTTCCCGACGACGACAAGGAGATCAAGAACGGCGCACAGCTCATCGTGCGCGAGTCGCAGCAGGCGCAGTTCGTGGCCGCCGGCAAGTACGCCGACCTGTTCGCGCCGGGCAAGCACACGCTGACCACCGAGAACATCCCGATCCTGTCGACCATCCTCGGCTGGAAATACGGCTTCAATTCGCCGTTCAAGTGCGATGTGTACTTCATCAACACCCGCCTGTTCACCGGCAACAAGTGGGGCACGTCCAACCCGATCATGATGCGCGACAAGGACTTCGGCGTGGTCCGCCTGCGCGCGTTCGGCACCTACGACTTCAGGATCGTCGACCCGCAGAAATTCCTGCGCGAAGTGGCCGGCACCGACCAGAACTTCCGCCTGGACGAGTTCGCCGACACCATGCGTTCGCGCATTGTCAGCGTGTTCACCGACGCGCTGGCGACCGCCTCGGTGCCGGCGCTGGACGTGGCCTCGCGCTACTCGGAAATGGGCGAGGCGCTGCTGCCCATCGTCAACCCGGTGATGCAGGAGAAATACGGCCTGGAGATCACCAGTTTCATCCTGGAGAACGTCTCGGTGCCGCCGGAAGTCGAGCAGGCCATCGACAAGCGTTCGGGCATGAGCGTGGTCGGCAACCTCAACGACTACGTGAAGTACCAGATGGGCCAGGCCATGGGCCAGGGCGGCGAAGGCGCCGCCGCGGCCACGGTGCCGGCGACCATGGCGATGGGCTTCGGCATGGCCCAGGAAATGATGAAGGGCATGCAGAGCCCGCAGGCGCCTGCCCAGGCCACCGCACCTGCCGCAGCCGCCACGCCCGACGTGCTCACGCCCGACCAGGCGGCGCAGCTGCTGTCGGTGTCGGTGGAGGATGTGATGGCGTCGATCGAGTCGGGCGACCTCAAGGCGCGCAAGATCGGCAACGCCTGGCGCATCTCGAAGGCGGCGCTCGACGAATTCCTGCGCGGCTGAGGCGGCGCACGCGTCCATGTCCGAACCCTTGCCCAAGGCCACCCTCGGCAAACACCCCTGTCCGGAGTGCGGCGGGGACCTGGAGTGGCACCCCGCCAAGCAATCGCTGGTGTGTCCGTACTGCGGCACGGTGGTGCCGTGGACCGACGCGCAACAGGCGGCCGCGAACGACCCCGGCGGCGAGCAGGACCTGCTCGCCGCGCTCGCGCGGGTGCCCGACGCGCAGCGCGACTGGGGCAGCGAGCGGCGCGAGGTGAAATGCCAGAGCTGCCACGCCATCTCGGTGTTCGTCGACGGCAAGGTGGCGCAGCGCTGCGAGTTCTGCGGATCGCCGGCGATCATCCCGCATGAGGATCTGCGCGATGCGGTGGTGCCGCAGAGCCTGCTGCCGTTCAAACTCAGCGACGGCCAGGTGCGCGACCGCCTGCGCAGGTGGTACGGCTCGCGCTGGTTCGCGCCCAACCGGCTGAAGAACGCCGCGCTCACCGACACCCTGCACGGCGTGTATCTGCCCTACTGGACCTTCGATGCCCATGTGCAGGCGCGCTGGACCGCGGATGCCGGCCATTACTACTACACCACCGAAACCTACCGCGACAGCAAGGGCCAGAGCCGCACGCGGCAGGTCCGTCATACGCGCTGGGTGCCGGCGGCCGGACAGCTGGCGCATTTCTTCGACGACACCCTGGTGCCTGGCACGGCCGGCGTGCATGCGCCGCTGCTGCGCGGGATCGAGCCGTTTCCGCTCGCCGAGGGCCTGGTCGGCTACAGCCCCGAATTCGTGCGTGGCTGGACCGTCGAGCGCTATCAGATCGATCTGAGCAAGGCGTCCGAGCTCAACATGCAGCACCTGCAGGAGAAGACACGGGCGCTGTGCGCGGGCCAGGTGCCCGGCGACACCCATCGCAACCTGCAGGTGCAGGCGCAGTACTCGGGACGGACGTTCAAACACATCCTGGTGCCGGTGTGGCTGGTCAGCTACACCTACGGCAGCCGCAGCTTCCAGGTGGCGGTGAACGGCCAGACCGGCGCGATCGCCGGCGAGCACCCTTACAGCTGGATCAAGATCGCGCTGGCCGTGGTCGGTGCCACGCTGGCGCTGATGCTGCTGTTCTGGCTGGGTGCAGAGACGCAGTAACCCCACGGAGCGGATGGGCTCGGCGCGACCTCTGCGGTGGCGTGGCCGGCGGCAGACGATGCCCTGGTCGATCCGGACGCGACACGTAGGCGTCGCTGCGCGTCGCGCTCCGATGTCCGGGCAAAAAGAAACCCCGCCAAGGCGGGGTTTCCTTTGGGTCGTGGCACCCGGCCGGGCAGCATGCGATGCCGCGGCCGTCCCACTGTTCCGCGATCAGAACTTCAGCTGCGCCGAGACGCCGAACAGGTTCACGCTGCTCTCGTACTCGCCCACCAGGGTGTGGCGGAAGCTGTTGGTGGTGCGGATGCGCGGCGTGTTGGGCTTGATGCGGGTGTAGGCCGCATTGATCTCCAGCGACTCGGTCGCGTTCCAGGTCAGACCCAGCGAATACCAGTTGCGGTCTTCGTCGGGCAGACGCGGGGTGCGGGTGGCGATCGAGGTCGGGGTCTCGTCGAACGCGTAGCCGCCGCGCAGGGTCAGGGTCTCGCTGATGCGCCAGTCGGCACCGACCGACCAGAAGATGGTGTCCTTCCAGCTGAAGTCCTCGACCGAATCCGGATCCGGATTGACGAAGTCGATGCGGACTTCTTCGATCGAATGCCAATCGGTCATGTCGTAGTTGCCGTAGACCGTGAAGGCCTCGTTGATGTCGTACGACGCGCTGAACGAGGTGATGCTGGGCGTGGTCAGCTTGGCGCGCACGGCGCCGTCGTTGAACAGCGCGCCGCGGCCGACGCCATTGAGCACGGTGCGGGCGTTGCCCGGCACGGTCCAGTCGGCGCTGCCTTCCAGATCGTGATCGACTTCGCTGCGGTGCGAGAGGCCCAGGGCCAGCTTGTCGGTGGGACGGAAGTTCACGCCGACGATCCAGCCCAGACCGACGTTGTCGCCGGTGATGACGGCTTCGCCGTCCGCCGACTGCGGGGTGAAGCCCGGCACGGCGCTGGTGAACAGCAGGGTGCCGAAATCCACCGCATTGGACAGGGTGACTTCAGCCTTTTCGATGATCAGGCCACCGCCGACCGACAGGTGGTCCGGCACGATCTCGTAGGCGCCGGACAGGGTCAGGTCGACGATCTTGACCTCGGACTTCAGCGCCTTGTAACGGCCCTGCCAGCCGCGGTCGTACTCGGTCTTCAGACCGAACGGCGCGTGGATCATGGCGCCCAGGGTCAGGCCGTTGTCGAGCTTGTGGATCACCGACAGCGCGGGAACCGGGGTCAGGCCACCGGCATCGCCGCCGTCGCCGCCGGTCAGCGGACGGCCGAGGGCATCGGTGCCGCGGCCTTCGAAGTTGAAGCCGAGGTCGATCACGGTCACGTCGTTCTGGACGGTGGTGCCTTCGAACTCGGTCATCGAGGCCGGGTTGTTCACGACGACAGACGCGTCGTCCTTGGCGACGCCCGAGCCGGCGAACGAGCGGCCCTGGGCCTTGACGCTGTTTTCCTTCAGCTGGAAGCCGGATGCCTGGGCCTGGCCGATGGCCAGCGCGCCGACGATGCCGAGCGCGAGGGCGGACATCTGGATGAAACGGTGGTGGGTGTGCATTGTCGCTGCGTCTCCGTGGACAGGATGAATGCGCCGCGCGGCCGGCCGCAGACTGCGGCCGTACCGTTCCTGTCGGAAGCCCCTCCCGACGAACGACGCTGTGCGTACTATACCCTGCCCATTAACTGGAAGCTAACAACCATACGCCGGCGCCCGGTCATGCTGGAGCGCCGCATGCAGCCTGCCGCTCCTGATGTTCGTGCCCCTGCCCCACCGCCGGAAGCCTGGTCCCCGCTGGGTGTCGCCCCTGCTGGTGGCGGCCCTGCTGGCCGGGCACCTGTGGGTCAGTACCCGCCCTCCCGCAGAAGGACGGGAGCTGCTGGAGAGCTGGGCGGCGCTGACCGGAGGCAACGATCTGGCCGAAACCTGGCGCCTGCTGGTTGCCGATGGCCGCTGGCTGCGCCTGATCACGGCGCTGGGGCTGCACGCGGACTGGCCCCATCTCGTCGGAAACCTGGTGTTCCTGCTGATCTTTGGCCTGCCCAGTGAGCGGACCATGGGCCCTTGGCGGTTTCTGCTGCTGTTCGTGCTGGGCGGGGCGCTCGCCAATCTGACCGTGGTGCTGGCCGCCCCAGGGCCGGAGCGGCTGGTGATCGGGGCCAGCGGCGCGGTGTCGGCGGTGATCGGCGCCTATCTGGCGCTGTTCCCGGGCGCGAAGCTGGGCGTGGTGCTGCCGCTGGGGCTGTTTCTGGAATTCGTGCGCGCACCGGCCTCGTGGTTCATCGGGTGCTGGGTGGTGCTGCAGGTGGTGTTCGCCTACACCGGCCCGGCCTTCGGCGAGGTGGCCTGGGTGGCGCATCTGGGCGGCTTCCTGTTCGGCGCGCTGTTCGCGCTGTTCGCGAGGGCCGGGATCGCCCGGCGCCTGCGTCGCGAACGCGGGTTCTGAGCAAAGCGTTCTGAGCACAGGGCTCCAAGCAGAGTGTCCAGCCTTGCTCTGCCAGCTCGACCCGGCGCGCAGGCGCCTTGGCTTCATCCGTCGCCGCCCACACCAAGCAACCTGCAGGCAGCGCACGCTCGCTTCGCCACTGACTGGGTCGAACAGGATCGGCCCACCTCGCTCCCACTCCATTCTCCCGGCCCGCCCCCATGCCCAAATCGCTCTACAAGGTCAGCTTCCACAGCCACGGAAAAATCTATGAGCTCTATGCCGAACGGGTAAGCACCGGCGAGCTGTGGGGGTTCGTGGACGTCGCGGATCTGGTGTTCGACGTGCACGACGGCATCGTGGTCGACCCCACCGAGGAGCGGCTGCGCGACGAGTTCGCGGGGACAAAGGTGCTGCATCTGCCGATGCAGAGCATCCTGCGCATCGAGCAAGTGGAAAAGAAGGGCCAAGCGGCGATCCGCGAGGCCAACGGCGAGAAGGTGGTCACGCCCTTCCCGCTCCCGGGCAAGCCTCGCTGAGAACCGTCCCGGGTCGAATTCAGCCGCTGTGGCGACGATCCAGCCGGGCAATTCCCCGCGCAATCCATGCATCGAAGGCCGCGTCTTCGCGATCACAGGCCCGGCGTCGACATCGGCTCGCATCAGAACCTGACAGGCCACATCGGGCCGAAACGCACACTGTGAGCAGCGTCAAAACCCGTTCAGCGCGCGGCAGTGGGCGCCGCACCGACGCCAGCGGCAGGACGCTGCTTGAGCACCTGCAGCGCCGCCTGGATCGGCGCATCGCCGTCGAGCACGTAGCCGACGCCGCCGCGCTCCGCGCCTTCCTGCACCGTCACGCCCTCGCTGCCGGACGGCGCGCCTTCGCTTTCCAGATGGCCGGCGAGTGCGGCTTCGGAGACCTGACCCGGGCGTCCCTTCAGGGTGCTGCCATCCGGTTTGAGCAGCACATCGGGACGGATGCCGCGGGCCTGGATCGAGGTGCCGTTGGGCGTGTAGTAGCGCGCGGTGGTGAGCTTGATCGCATCGCCGTTGTCGAGCGGCAGCACCGCCTGGACCGAACCCTTGCCGAAGCTGCGGCTGCCCACCAGGGTGGCGCGGCGGTTGTCGCCGAGCGCGGCGGCCAGCACTTCCGAGGCGCTGGCCGAGCCGGCGTCGATCAGCACGGCGATGGGTGCGCCGTTCATGCGATCGCCTTTCTCGGCGGTGTTGACGGTGTTGTTGAGCGGGTCGCGCGCCCGGGTGCTGACGATGGTGCCGCTGTCCAGCAGTTCGTCGGCGATGCGCACCGCCGCGCCGAGGATGCCGCCCGGGTTGCTGCGCAGATCGATCACCAGACCGCGCAGCCCGCGTCCGCGCGCGGCGCCGGCCTCGGCCTGCAGGCGGTCGAGCGCGGCGACGAAGTCGTTGCCGGTATCGGCCTGGAAGGTGCTGATGCGGATGTAGCCGTAGCCCGGCTCCAGCGATCTCGCCTGCACGCTGCTCACCCGCACCACCTCGCGGGTCACGGCGATCTCCAGCGGTTCGCTGCGGCCTTCGCGCTGCACGCGCAGGGTGACGGTGGAGCCGGGTTCGCCGCGCAGCGGATTCTCGCTCTCGGGCGTGGCGCTGAGCAGTGTGCCGTCGATGGCGATGATGAGGTCGCCCGCACGGATGCCCGCGCGCGCGGCGGGCGTGCCGTCGATCGGCGCGATCACCAGGATGGTGCCATCCGGCTGCGGCTGGACTTCCACGCCGATCCCTGCGTAGCTGCCTTCGGTGCGCTCCTGCAGGGTGTCGGCATCGCTGCGGACCAGATAGACGCTGTGCGGATCGAGATCCAGCAGCAGGCCGCGGATGGCCGACTGCATCAGCTTGCGGTCTTCGACCGGTTCGACATAGCCCTGCTTGACCGTGTTGAACACACTGACGTAGCGGCGGATTTCTTCGAGCGGAATGGCCTCGGCGGCAGCGCGTTCCTCGGCGGCCTGTGTCCCGGCAGGCGCTGTCTGCGGTGCCTGGGGGGCTTGCTGGGCGACCGCGAGCGGCGACCACATGCAGGCCGCAGCAAGCCAGGTCGCGCACAGCATTGAGGGGCCGAGGGAATGTCGCATGGCGTGCTCCGGAGCGGAAAGTCTGGGGGACGGCAGGTCGGAAGGCCGAACGCATGAAGGCGATCGTGATGTCGCGTGCCTTCGGGTGTCATCGGGTGTCTCCCGGTGGACTCCGGTGGACTTCGGTGAAGCCCGCCGAGTTCCCGGAGGCGGCCGAGGCGGCACGCACCGCAGCGCGCGGAACCGCCAGCGGGCCACTCGGGATTAAAGGCGCAAACCGCCCTGGACGTCCAGCACCTTGCGGGACGAAAGGGCCAGTTTGACGCGGGCGCTGGCCAGTGCCGCATACATGAACGCGGACAAGAACGCGGACATTGACGCGGAGAAGAACAGGCCGGGCCTCGACGAGAAAAGGCCGGGCCTGGACACCACCGGGCGAATGAAGCGGTCGTGCATGCCGAGGGCGATCAGGATGCCCTCGCTGTCGTCGTCGAGGCCCGGCGCCTTCATCGCCTTCATCTTGGCGTGCACGACTTGGGCCCCGTGGCGGGGATGATGCACATCGGGAATGCAAGCAGGCGGAACGATGCGGTTCTCGCCCGGTGATCCACAGGGAAGACCGGCAGGTGTCAGCCCAGCGAGGTATCGAGGCGCTCGCCGATCTGCGCGGCGCAGCGGCGGACCGGCCACAGCAGTGCGCCGAGCGACACGGAGTTGTTGCAGAGCACGGTCAGCAGGCGCTTGCGGGCGCGATTGGGGATGTCGACCATCACCAGCTTGCCGCGATCGGCCTCGATCACGACATTGATGCAGCGGCCGACGCCGGTTTCGGCGCTCATCGCCTCGGACAGCGCCAACTGCGAGCTGGTCATCGCCGAAAGCGTGGCCGCGGACAGGCCCGGCGAGAGTCTGGCCGCGATCTCGAAGCCATCGGCAGTGGAGACGACCGCGCCGACGATCTCAGGGTATGCCTCGGCGAGCGCGTCCAGCATCTTCTGGCAGACCGCCGATTCGGTGCGGCCGAGGGTGTCGGGGGCCGCCGAGGGAGAGATCACGTTCATGCGAGGGACTCGGTAGGGCCGTCGGAGATATCCGCCGGCATATGGGTTTCGATCTGGTGGAACAGGACGTCCAGCAGCAGCAGCACATCGTCGCGGCGCCGGACATCGACCGACAGCAGCGGCGCCTGGATCTGCAGACGCTCCAGCAGGTCATGGAAGGCGTCGAGCGTCGGTTCCGGATGCGTCTCGGTCCGCCCGATACCGATCACCGCACGGTTGCCGCGCACGATCTCGGCGAAGGATCGCAGATATTCCTCCAGATCGGCCAGCGGGTCGGGGCGGCTGTTGTCGACCAGGATCACCGCGCCCAGGGCGCCGCCGCCGAGGATCTTCCACATGAAATCGAAGCGGCTCTGCCCGGGCGTGCCGTACAGGCGCAGCTTGTCGCCGGAAGCGAGCGTGACCTCGCCGTAGTCCAGGGCGGTGGTGGTGGTGGCCTTGGCGTAGCCGGCCATGTCGGTGTTGGCCACGTCGGTGGACACCGGCGGAATCTCGCTGACGCAGGCGATCGCGGTGGTCTTTCCGGCGCCCATGCTGCCGGCGAACAGGAGTTTGTATTCCTTTCGGGACATTCGTTCAGCCTCCCATGCCCAGCGCCGCACGGAAGCTGCGCATCAATTTGTTCAACCCACCCGCAGGGCGGACGACCGGAGCGCCTGCGCGCGCGCCGCCGGGCTCGACAGCACTCTCCACCTGCACCAGGTCCAGCAGTGCGCAGGCATTGAGAAACGCACACACCTGATCCTGGTCGCAGCCCACCGCCTCCGCCAGCGCTGCGGGCGTCATCGCGCCGCGGGTCAGCTGGCTGGTCATCGCCAGGTGTGGACGGTGTGCGCCCAGATGACCGAAATCGGGCCAGCGACGCAGGCTCACCGGGGTCGCATCGCGTGCCCATGCCGCTGCGGGCCCGCCCGACTCGCGCAGGCCCACCCTCCACAGCAGCGGATCGAGAGGTTTCCTGACGGCGCGCGACTCATCCACGCCACGCCCGGCCGCGACCAGGACGCTGTGCACCGGAGCGGCACTGGCCGCTTCCACCAGCGCATCGAACGTGCAGTCCTGCGGCGAGACGATCTGCAGTACGCGCTCCGGCATCGAGACCTCGAAAGCGATCGTACCGATGCGCAGCGACCAACGCGCAGGGCCATCGCGATGCTCCTTGCGCATGGCCGCGACGATCTGCTGGATCGGCAGACCGGCCAGCTCGGGACGTGGCCGCCCCGGCGTCTCAACCGCCGCTTTGGTCACGACGCCGGGCGCCCCCGCCAGTCCATCGAGCACCCCCCACAACTCGCCCACCCGCACCGGGAGACGCAGCGATGCGGCGTATTCGGACCCGCGGTCACCCGGATCGCCGAAGCACACGCAGCGCGGCCGGCCGGATTGGCGGCCACGCGCGATCGCCACGCGCGCGAGCGGCGATTCCGGGCCGCAGAGCGCGACATCCGCATCCAGCTCCTCGACCACACGCCAGCCCCCGTCGTGCCGGCCGCGGGTGAGATCGACCAGCGAGCGGATCATGGTCTCGTCGCGCAGGCTCAGGCCGATCACGGTGATGGTGCGAGGGGAAAGGGGCATACGGGGTTCAGCCTCTGTCGACCCAGCCGGCTTCGGGCGCGGAGCGGCGCGTCACTTCGCGCTGCAGGCCGACGAAATGCGTGACCTCGCCCTGGTCGTCGGTCACCGGCGAAATCAGCAGCTCGTTGTGGAACAGGCTGCCGTCCTTGCGATAGTTGCGCAGCACCACATGGCAGCTCTGGCGCAGCTCCACGGCGCGTCTGAGCTTGTCGATCTCAGGTTGATCGGTGTCGTCGCCCTGCAGGAACTTGCAGTTGCGCCCCACCGCCTCCTCCGCGGAGTAGCCGGTGATCTGCTCGAAGCGGCGGTTGACGTAGACGATGGGCTGCCCGCTCTTGCGCACGTCGACCACCACCATCGCGGTGTTGAGCGCATCCAGCTGGCGACGCAGCACCATGTAGTTGTCGCGGGTGATGCCGAAGTCGGTGATGTCGACCAGGGTGAGCACGCGGAAGCGCCCGTCCTCGCCGCGGTCCAGGGTGCGCGCCTGCAACAGGAGAATGGCGTCGCGGCCGTCGTCGGCGCGAATCCGGCATTCGGTCGCGACCTCGTCCTTGTCCATCGACAGCAGTTCCTGCAGGCGGTCGACCAGGATCGGGCCGGAGAACAGCTCGCGCACCGGCCGGCCGATGGCCAGATCGGGCCGGACCTGGAGACGTTCGGCGAAGTCGCGGCTGAACACGATGACCAACTGGGCCTCGTCGATGACGCACATGCCGATGCGGGACGCGTTGAGCGCTTCCCGCAACAATTCGTTCTCGAAGGCACGTCCGGCTTGACTCATCTGTCTCTCGCTCGAATAGGGTTGTCCGGTCGCCGGCACCGCGGAGGACCCGGGCACCGACGCAAGCGGGCCATGGGCGCGCCGCGGTCGCGACCGAGCCGTCGCATCCATACGATCAGGTGGGGACCCAGGGGAATACGGAGGGCTGTCCGGAGCGTGTGCGACGGCTGCCGCCGCGCTCCGGGCGGTGTACTGGAGGCAATCAAGCAATTAGCGTGCCGTTGCGAACCGGAGCATCCGTTACCGCAGTTCCCGGGGTGTGCCAGGTCAAAAAGCCGCGCTCAGGGTCCGGAGCTGCCGCTCTGCGGCTACTGGCGACTGAGCCACTGCCTGGGGTCGACCGGCTGGCCGTTGCGCCGCAGCTCGAAATACAGGGCCGGACGCGACTGGCCGCCGGAGCTGCCGACGCGGGCGACGTGCTCGCCGCGCTTGACCCGATCGCCGGGGTTCTTGAGCAGGCTCTCGGTATGGGCGTAGAGACTGAGATAACCGTTGCCGTGGTCGACGATGAGGATCAGGCCGTAGCCGGTCATCCATTCGCCGAACACCACCTCGCCGTCGGCGACCGCGCGCACCGGGCTGCCGGCCGAGGCGGCGATCAGCAGGCCGCTGCTGCTGCGGCCGTCGGGCATGCGCCCGCCGTAACCGGCCAGCAGATCGCCGCTGGCCGGCCAGCCCAGGCCGCCGACCCGCACCGGGGCGGCGCTGGCCACCGTCCTGGCGGGGCGTGCCGGATTGCGTGCGGTATTGCGTGTGGTGTCGCGTCCGCTGCCGGTGCGCGGTTTGGCCGCCGCATCGCGCTGGGCTTCGCGCTGGGCTTCGCGCCGGGCGGCACGGTCGGCGGCGGCACGCTCCGCGGCCGCGCGGGCCGCCGCCGCACGCAGCCGGGTCACCACCGTCTGCAGATCCTTCGCATCGCTGCCGAGCGCGCGTTCGCGCGCTTCGCGGTCGCTGTAGCGCCGCTCGAGATCGCCCAACGTCTGCGCCCGGCGGCTGCGCTCGCGGCCGAGCGCGGCCAGCTGTTCGCGACGCGCCTCGCGCGCGGCGTCCAGCGCGGCCTGGCGTTCGCGAATGCCGGCTTCCACCGCGTCCAGCTCGCGCAGCTCGGCGGCCAGCGCCGCGCTGCGCCGGCTGCGCTCGCGCTGCAGATAGCGGTGGTAGGCGAGCCTGCGTGCGGCGTCGGCCATGTGGTCCTGCGAGAGCAGACTCTGGAGCGCGCCGCTGCCGCCTTCGCGATGGGCCGCACGCAGCAGCGCGGCGAGCGCGCGGCGGTGGCCGGCCTGATCGGCGCGCAGGGTCTGCCGACGACGGTCGAGTTCGGCCAGCGCGGCCTGTTCGGCGGCGAGCTGGCGCTCGGTCTGCCCGAGGGTGCGTCCGAGGGCGGCCACGCGCTCGTCGGCCGCGCGCAGGGCGCGGCTGGCGTCGCCGCGCTGGCCCTCCAGGCGACGACGCTCGGCCGCGACCTCGCGCAGCTCGCGGCGGACCGCATCCAATCTGCGCTGGGCGTCGCGGGTGGTGCCGGGAGAGGACTGCGCCAGCGCCTCACTGCCGGGCAGCAGGCCGACCGGAACGGCCAGCGCCAGGCACAGGCCCAGCAGCGCGGCCAGTGCGCGCGCCGGGCGGTCACCGCGCGGGCGTGCGGCCATCGTGCTCAGTCCGCAGCCAGCAGGCTGCGGCCGGTCATGTCCTGCGGCTTCGGCAGGCCGAGCAGGTCCAGCAGGGTCGGCGCCACGTCGCGCAGCGCGCCGCCTGCGCGCAGGGGCCTGTCGTCCGCATGCCCGTCCGCGCGGGTACCCACGTACACGAACGGCACCGGGCCGACGGTGTGCGCGGTATGCGGCTGGTCGGTCTCGGGGTCGCGCATCATTTCAAGGTTGCCGTGATCGGCGGTGATCAGCAGCGCACCGCCGGCCTTGCGCACCGCCTGCTCGACCGCGCCCAGAGCCACGTCCACCGCTTCGGCGGCCTGGATCGCGGCCTGCAGGTCGCCGGTATGGCCGACCATGTCGGGGTTGGCGATGTTGCAGATCACCGCGTCGAAGCGGCCCGAGCCGATCGCCTCGACCAGCTTCGCGGTGACTTCCGGGCAGCTCATCTCCGGCTGCAGGTCGTAGGTCGCGACCTGCGGGCTGGGCACCAGGATGCGCTCCTCGCCCGCGAACGGCGCCTCGCGCCCGCCGCTGAAGAAGAAGGTGACGTGCGCGTATTTCTCGGTTTCGGCGATGCGCAGCTGGGTCATGCCGTGTTCGGCCAGCAGCTCGCCGAAGGTGTTGCGCAGGTCGTCGGGCGGATAAGCCACCGGGGCGGGCAGTTTGGCGTCGTATTCGCTCAGGCACACGAAGCGCGCCAGCGTCGGCCGACGCGCGGCGAAGCCGTCGAAGCCCGGCGCGACGAAGGCCGCAGTGAGCTGACGCGCGCGGTCGGCGCGGAAATTCATGAACACCACCGCGTCGCCGTCGTGCATCGGCTGCGCGCCTTCGATGACCGTGGGCGCGACGAATTCGTCGTTCTCCTCGCGCGCGTAGGCTGCCTGCAGCGCGGCGATGGCGTCGTAGGCGTGATGATCGGACTGCGCCTCCACGATCACATCCCAGGCGCGGCGCACGCGGTCCCAGCGCTGGTCGCGGTCCATCGCGAAGTAGCGTCCGCCCACGCTGGCGATGCGCGCATTGCCGAGCGCCGCGCAGGTGTCCTGCAGCGCGCGCAGGCTGGGTTCGGCCGAACGTGGCGGGGTGTCGCGGCCGTCGAGGAAGGCATGCACCGCGACCTGCGGCACGCCCGCGCGCGCGGCCAGCTGCAGCATCGCCTCGATGTGACGCTCGTGGCTGTGCACGCCGCCGGGCGAGAGCAGGCCCATCACGTGCAGCACGCCGCCGGAGGCCTTGACCGCTTCGCAGGCGGCCTGCAGCTCGTCGTTGCGAAAGAAACTGCCGTCGTCGATGGCGGCGTCGATCCGGGTGAGGTCCTGATACACGATGCGCCCGGCACCGAGGTTCATGTGACCGACCTCGGAGTTGCCCATCTGCCCGTCCGGCAGACCGACGTGGCGGCCCTCGGTGTGGATGAGGGTGTGCGGGCGGTCGTTCCACAGCCGGCGCCAGTGCGGCAGATCGGCCTGCGCCAGCGCGTTGTCGGTCGGGTCTTCGCGATGGCCCCAGCCGTCGAGGATCATCAGCACCACGGGCCGGGGCTGCGCTGTCGCGTCGGTCGTCTTGGCGTCGCGTTTCGCGTCGGTCATGAGGGTTCGCACTGTGACTTCGGGCAGATGCGATTGTAGCGGAGCGGTTCCATGCTGGGACTTCGGCGCGCTACCCCGGCGCGCATCGGGAGTTCCGTCATGACCCGCCGCACACTCGCAGGCCGCGTCCGCCTCGCGCCGCTGGCCGCCGCCCTCGCCTTCACCCTCCTCGCAGGCCTCGCGCTGCCCGGTGCCGCCGACGACGGCAAGAACGTCGACAAGGTCATGGGCGGCATCACCGCACAGAGCGGGCAGACCTACGGCGAGCTGAGCACCGTCAACGGCGGCGTGAGCGTCGAAGCCGGCGCCGTCACCCGCGACATCAGCACCGTCAACGGCGGGATCCGCATCGGTGCCGGTGCCAAGGTCGGCGATGCCGAAACCGTCAACGGCGGCATGCATCTGGACGCCGACGTGACCGCCGGACGCATCGAGACGGTCAACGGCGCCGTGCGTCTGGGTGCGCGCAACAGCGCCGAGCGGGTGGAAACCGTCAACGGCGGCGTGTTCATCGACAGCGGCTCGCGCATCGCGCGCGGGGTGGAGACCGTGAACGGCGCGATCGGCATCGTCGCCACCGAGGTCGGCGGCGATATCGCCACGGTCAACGGCGACATCACCATCGGCGTCGACTCGCACGTACGCGGCGGGATCAGGATCAAGAAGCCCGGCAACAACTGGACTCCGGTCGGCACCGGCCGGCGGGTGCCGCGGGTAGTGATCGCGCCCCGCGCCAGGGTGGACGGCACGCTGAAGTTCGAGCGCGAGGTCAAGCTCTACGTGCACGACAGCGCGACGGTCGGCACCGTCGAGGGCGCGACCGTGGTGCGCTACAGCACCGAACGCGCGCCGAAGGACTGAACGCCCGCCACGGGCCCTGAGGTCCGCGGCGTTACACTCGCCCTCCTTCACCGCAGCCGCCGCCTCACCGCGGCGGCTGCAGTCGTGACGATCCGTCCCCGACGTCGCCACGACGCATGGCAGCGACGCCGCTACCCGCAACCTCGAGCCCGTCTCGACACATCCGCAACGACAGAGGTCGACCGCATGACGCACCGCCCGCTTCTGCTTCCACTCCTCGCCGCACTCGCACTCGGTGCCTGCCGCAGCGACACCGACACCGCTACCCCCGACGCGGCGCCCGCGCCATCCACTGCGGCTGACGCCCATGCGTTCAAGCCGGAGATCGATGCCGCCGATTTCGCCGAACACGTGCGCGTGCTGGCGTCGGACGAATACGAGGGCCGTGCACCGGGCAGCGCCGGCGAAGACAAGACGGTGGCGTACATCCGCGCGCAGTTCGAGCGCATGGGGCTCACGCCGGGCAACGGCGACAGCTGGTTCCAGACTGTGCCGATGATGGAAACCACCGCCGATGCCGCGACCACGCGCATGAACCTGACCGTCGGTGGACAGGCCATGCCGCTGGCCTTCGGCGAGGACATGGTGGTGGGCACGCGCAGCGGCCAGGAGAAGGTGGACATCGCCGGCAGCGAGCTGGTGTTCGTCGGCTACGGCGTGGATGCGCCCGAGCGCGGCTGGAACGATTACGCCGGCGTCGACGTGAAGGGCAAGACCGTGGTGATCCTGGTCAACGACCCCGGCTTCCACGCCGGCGACCAGAGCCTCTTCGAAGGCAAGCGCATGACCTACTACGGCCGCTGGACCTACAAATACGAGGAAGCCGCGCGCAAGGGCGCGGCGGCGGCGCTGATCGTGCACGACACCGAAGGCGCGTCCTATGGATGGGACGTGGTCAGGAATTCCTGGTCGGGCGCGCAGTACGACCTGCGTACGACCGACGACCCCGAGCCGCGGCTGCCCGCGCAGGGCTGGATCACCGGCGACAAGGCCGCGGCACTGTTCGCGGCCTCTGGCCTGAACCTGGAAGCGCTGCGCGAGGCGGCGAACAAGCCGGGCTTCCGCGCGGTGCCGCTGAAGGCCACGCTGGACCTCAGCCTCAACAGCCGCATCGCGCTGAAGGAGTCGCGCAACGTGGTCGGCCTGCTGCGCGGCAGCGAACGTCCCGACGAGGCCATCGTGTACATGGCGCACTGGGACCATCTCGGCAATCATGCCGGCGAAGGGCACGGCGATGGCCATGCCGATGGCGGCCAGCCAGGCGGCGAAGACACGATCTACAACGGCGCGGTCGACAATGCGACCGGCGTGGCCGGCATCCTGGAAGTGGCCGAACGCTTCGCTTCCGCGCCGCAGAAGCCGAAGCGCTCGCTGCTGTTCCTGGCGGTGACGCTGGAGGAGTCCGGCCTGCTCGGCTCCAAATACTTCGTGGCGCAACCGACCATGCCGCTCGACCGCATCGTCGCCGCGATCAATATCGATGCGATGAACGTCTCCGGCCGCACCCGCGACTTCACCGTCATCGGCAAGGGCAACTCGGAGCTGGAGGACATCCTCGCGCCGATCGCGCGGGCGCAGGGCCGGACGCTGGTGGAGGAATCCAACTCGGCCGCGGGCTTCTATTTCCGCTCCGACCACTTCAACTTCGCCAAGGCCGGCGTTCCGGCGCTGTATGCCGAAGGCGGCAGCGATCTGGTCGAGGGCGGCAACGCGGCCGGCGATGCCGCAGCCAAGGACTACACCACGCAGCGCTACCACAAGCCAGACGACGAGTACGACCCGGCGACCTGGAAGCTGGACGGTGCGATCGAGGACACCCAGGCGCTGTACGGCGTCGGCGAGACGCTCGCCAACGGCGAGACGTGGCCGAATTGGTACCCCGGCAACCCGTTCCGCGCCGCACGCGAGAAGATGATGGCCGCCCGCGCATCGCAGGGCGCCCCCGCGGCCCCGGCGGCGCCTGAGCCACCTGCGGCTCCGGCCGCACCCGCCGATGCGGCAAGCAGCGGAGCGCGCTGAAGCGCACAGGTTCCACCCTCGCCCGGCTGCCGCCTGTCCGTGACAGGCCGGCGGCACACGGATGCGACAACGGCGCCTCGCGGCGCCGTTGTCGTTTGCGCATCGTGCCTGCCCGCACCCGGACGCCGCGCAGGCGCGCAGGGCTACATCTTGGCGCGCAGAATCGGGTTGGCGACGCCTTCCACCATCTGCTGGATGTTGTCCTGCCCCGGCGTGCGTTCCCCGTCCTTGAGCTGGCGCATGTGCGCCTCGTTCTTCGCCACTTCCTGCGCCTGGTTCTTCTGCTGATCGGCGGTGGGCCGCTGCGCCATCTGTTCCATGCGCGCCACGCTCTGCTCGAAGGCGGGCGAGTTGTTGAGGCTGGCGGTGTGGGTGAAGATCGGCTCCTTCATCCCGTGCTGCATGTAGGCCAGGGTGACGAGCGTGTCGCCGTCGACGCCGCGGGAGAGATGCACGTGGTCCACGCGCGGCACCAGGCGCTCGTTCTCGCGCCAGCTGGCCACGGTGTGTGCGGCCAGGGTGTCGGCGCGGTCCTTGGGCAGGCCCATTTCCTGGGCCTTTTCCTTGACGTTTTCGTAGACCTTCTTCTGCTCCTCGGACCATTTTTCGATCGCGAGCTGGTGCGGGTCGATGGCGGCCAGACGGCCGGTCGCCGCAGCGTCCTGCAGAGCGGGATCCTGCGCGAGCGTCTCGAGCGGCTCTTCCTCGCGCGCGCTGCCGCCGGCGGTGCCGGTGTTCTGGCCCGGAATGCGCAGCAGCAGCACGTGATCCTCGTCGCGCTCCAGCACGATGTCGATGCCGCCGTCGCGCTGGCGCAGGCGCTGCAAGCGGTCGCGCGCGAAGCGGTGCCAGCCGCCCTCGACCGCGGCCACACCGTCGCCCTGCTCGGTCCACAGCGCGAAACCGCCGCCGGCCGCATACAGGCCGTGACCGAGAAAACGCCTGCCGTCTGGCGCATAGCGGCCGATGCCGTAGGCCGCGCCCTGCGCGACCGCCGCCAGGAATGCCGGCGCCTGCGCACCGCGCAGGAACCATTCGCGCACGGCTAGATCGTGCGCCGCGGCTTCGGGCTTGTGCTCGGCCATGCGCGGGTCGCCGGGCAGCGCCAGCGGATCGGCCAGCACGCCGCGCCAGGCGCGGCCGGGCGCGCTGTCGTCAGGCGCATCGCGCAGCGCACGGAAGGTCTCCAGTCCCGTAGCCAGGCCAGCGCTCGCGGGGTCGGCCGGGTCGGACGCAGCGGCGAGCACTGCGCCCACGTCGCGATACCGCCCGCGCTCGAGATCCGAATGCAGGCGCGCGGCGGCCTGCGGGCTGCGCAGCCAGGCGAGCGCCAACGCCGCAGCGAGCCCGCTCTGCTGCTCGGGCGTGGCCTCGCGATACATCGCCAGCGCGCGCAGCGGCGCGTGCACCTCGCGCATCAGCCGCTCGCAGCGCGCGCGGTCGGCCGCGTGCGCGAAGCGGATGCCGTCCTCGCTGGCCAGGAACGTGTCGATCTGCGAGAGGATCGTGGCGTTGGGCGCACGGCCACCCTCGGCACGGATCGCGTCGCCGTCGCGGGCCAGATCGGCGACGGTCTGCTCGGCCTGACGCGCGGTGAGCACGCGCTCCGGGCGCTCGGCCGCGGCCCAGGCCTGGTAGGCATCGACCAGCGCCTCGACCAGGCCGCGATCGGCGCCCAAGTCGCTGCGCAGCACGCCCAGCGCATGGCCGCGCGTGTCGGCCGGGGCCAGCCCGCCGTTGCGGTCGGTGCCGCCGGCAAACCACAGCCCGGCGCCGGCCGGACGCGCCGCGGCGCCGATGCCCACGACGAAATAGTTCAGCGCTTCCAGCTCCGCGTCGCGCAGCGCGGCAGGGGCCGCGGTGTCGTGTCCGGAAGTGGTTGCCTCATGCACGGGGCGCTCGCCCATCGCTTGGCTCCTGCAATCTCGGCCGGAGGGCTGCGCCCTGCCAGGCCGTCGGGGTCAATCGCCGCTGCGCTCGGGCCAGACCGTCTTCGCCAGCAGCTCGTCGTTCCAGTCGAACTGCGGCGCGCCGCCCTTGGCCAGCATCAGCGAAACGAAGTTGAAGACGTTGCGCGCGAACATGTCGCTGGCGTGGATCGCGCCGGCACTGGCCAGGTCGACCGGGCCGGCCACGACCACGCCGCCGTGCTCGACGGTCTCGCCGCGGCGGGTGAGCTCGCAGTTGCCGCCGGTCTCGGCGGCCAGGTCCACGATCACGCTGCCCGGCTTCATGCCGGCGACCATCGCCGCCGAGACGATCTTCGGCGCCGGGCGGCCGGGCACCGCGGCGGTGCACACGATCACGTCGATGTTCTTCAGATGATCGGCCAGACGCTGCTGCTGCAGCGCGCGCTCCTCGTCGGTGAGCTGACGGGCATAGCCGCCCTCGCCCGCGGCGCTGACGCCGAGATCGAGGAACTTGCCGCCGAGGGATTCGATCTGCTCGCGGGTCTCGGGCCGCACGTCGAAGCCCTCGACCTGCGCGCCCAGCCGGCGCGCGGTGGCGATGGCCTGCAGGCCGGCCACACCGGCGCCGATCACCAGCACCTTCGACGGGCGGATGGTGCCGGCGGCGGTGGTGAGCATCGGGAAGAAGCGCGGCGCCAGCTGCGCTGCGATCAGCGTCGCCTTGTAGCCTGCCATGCCGGCCTGCGAGCTGAGGATGTCCATCGCCTGGGCGCGGGTGGTGCGCGGCAGGCGCTCCAGCGGGAAGGCGATCAGGCCGCCTGCAGCGATGGCCTCGCCGCGCGCGGCGTCGGCCTGCGGCTGGAGCTGGCCGATGAGGGCCGCGCCGCGTTTCATCGCGGACAGCACCGCCACCGACGGCGGCTGCACGCAGAGCACGAAATCGGCATCGGCGACCGCTTCGGCCGCACTGTCGCAGACCTGCGCACCGGCATCGGCATAGGCGGCATCGGCGAGACACACGCCCGTGCCCAGGCCGCGCTCGACACGCACCTGCGCACCGGCGGCGACCAGCTTCTTGCAGGTCTCCGGCGTCAAGGCGACGCGTCGCTCGCCCGGCGCGGTCTCGCGCAGCGCGGCGATCCGCGCGGGGGCCGCGGCCTCGGCCGCCACCACCGCCTCCGCAGCGGCCTGCTGGGACATGTCCGTCATCGATCTCTCCCCATCGCAACGCTTGCCATCGGCACACCCCATCGGTATCGAGATGGATGCATCCTAGCAGCGTGTCGAAGATCGATCACCCTGATCGCTGTCCGATGCGCCGCCGCGGAGCGGGCCCGGACCGGCTGCTGGCGGCTCGATCGCCTGAGCGCCCGCCGGATCGGCGCAGCGGTGCCCGGCCGATGGCGACTCCGGCGAGGGCGAGAGGCGGCGTCGATGCCGGCCGGCACCCGGTCGCCCGCGATCGCGCAAGACCGCGCAAGACCGCCCGGACACGAAGACGCCGGCCTCGCGGCCGGCGTCCTGGATGCAACATGCGGCAGGGGCGTCAGGCGCCGGCGGCGTTGCTCTGCGGCGGGTTGAGCTGCTGCCACATCGCCCGCATCGCCTCGTCGAACGGCGCGTCGGCGGAGCGCACCTCGATCCTGCCCTTGTCGACCAGCGCCGCCATTTCCTCGGGCGAGACCACCAGCTTGCGCATGCCGCGGCGGTTGACCACCAGGAAACGGCCGGTCAGCGGGCTGAGCCAGGCGATCCGGCCGACGCTGTCGCGGCCGTCTTCTTCGATCAGGCGCAGCGTCTGGCCGATCTTGAGCTTGCGCATCTCCGCAATCCGCTCCGGCGAGACGCGCAGGCTGTCGGTCCCGCCAGCCAGGCGCAGGCCGCCCCAGGTCACCGCATCGGAGACTTCCGGGCGCTGCTCGTCCGACGGCATCGGGTGCAGGGTGCGCGGCTGGTCGGGGAAGGCCAGCGCAGTGACGATCCGCGCCATCGATTCGCGCGCGGCGGTGGCGTCCAGGCCGCAGTTGGCATACACCCGGCCCAGCGGGCCCTGCAATTCGATCACGCGCGAGGCGACCTGCGCACCGCGCGCGTCGGCGGCGTCGGCATCGGCCTGGATCAGGCCATCGCCGACCGCGAGCGCGGTCAGGTACTGCGCGGACTCGGCGCCCTCGCGCAGCCAGGTCTGCACCAGGTGATGACGCCAGTGGCCGCTGATGAATTCGGCGATGCCGGAGGTGAGCGGGCGCTGCTGCAGGCGCTGCTGCACCTGCTCGTCCACTGCGCGGCGGGCATGCAGCAGGCGTTCGCGGCCGTGCACCGATTCGGCCGCGCGCAGCTCGGCGATCTCGCGCATGCGCCGCTGCTGGTCGAGATGGTCGCGCAGCTCGGTGGCGGCCAGCTCGAAGATCGCCTGGTCGTCCCGGTAGTTGCCGACCACGCGCTCCACCGCCAGCTCGGCATGGGTGAGGGTCTGCTGGTCCTGCGGCGTTTCGCCGGTATTGCCGTCGCAGGCCTCGCTGAGCGCTTCCAGCAGCCGGCGGCCGGGGTGGGCGTGCTCGTCGAACAGCGCACTGTCGCTCAGCGCCAGCTTGAGGTAGGGCACCACCAGGCGGCCGTACATCGCGCGGCTGCGCTGCGACGGCGCATGGCTCTGCGCCAGGGTCTGCAGCAGGATCGCGACCAGATCGATGGCGTCCTCGTCGATCTCGTCGAACCGCATCTGGGTGGGGTCGTAGCCGAGCTGGCGCGAACCGCTGGCGATCTGCGCGCGGATCGTGGCCGACAGCGAGCGCGGGTCGTCGCCGGACAGCGCGCGGACGTAGGGTGCGGGGTCGTTGCCCTGCAGCAGCGAAGCGATGCCGAACAGCTCCTGCGGAGCGAGCACGCGGTCGCCGGTCAGGCCCTGCGGGCCGCGTGCGCCGCCGGAGAAGGCAGGCATCGATGCGGCGGGCGAGCCGCCCCCCGGGCGCGACATGGGCATCGGCGTGCCGCTGCCGAGCGCGGTGCGGCGCCACGCGCGGATCTGGCGATGGATGCTCTCGCGATAGCGGTACTGGTGCGCGCCGGCACCGGAAAGATAGCCACCGCCGTTGGGGTCTGCCCCCCAGCTCTGCGGCTGTGCGGCGGGATCGGGCTGCCGGTTCTGCTGGCGCCCCTCGACCATGCCGCCGTCGGGCGTCCAGGCCTCGTCCTGCTCGGCCTGGCGACGCGCGGCGAGCGCGGCGGGATCCACCTTCTGGTGTTCGAGCTGGGCGATGATCTTGTCGTACAGCTCGGGCAGGGTCTTGGACAGCCGCTTTTCCAGCTGCAGGAAGAGCAGGCGGCGCAGTTCCGGAGTGAGTTCCTGATCGCCGAGCAGCTTGACGAAGGCCTCGACCGGCACCTCCGCACGCAGCGGGTTGGTCTCCGGCGCCTGCAGCGGAAGGCCGAGCAGCGTGCCCAGCACCTCCATGCGTTCGTTGAGCAGGTGCAGCGGGTGCATCAGCTGGTGTTCCAGCAGCTCCACCACCTGCTGCCCGGCCAGATGGGTCTCCAGCTCGCCCTCGCTCATCAGGCTGAGACCCTTGTTGGTCTCCACCGCGCGCGGGCGCGGGTTGCGCCAACGGTCGAAGCCGCGCTCCAGCGACTCGCGGTAACGACTCGCCAGCTCCAGCGCGCGCTGGCTGAGCAGCTGGATCGCCATGCGATCATCGTAGATGGCGCGGTTGTCGTGACTGGCGATGGCGGCCAGCCGGACCTGCTCTTCGATGTCGCCCCAGAACCCCGCGAGCACACCGACCAGGGCCGTCACCGACGTACGCCGCACGGTCTCGAACTGGCGCTCGGCATTCTGCCGTTGCGCCTGAGACTGCGGGTTGGACCAGGGCGGATAAGCATCCATAAGGCGTCGGCGGCTCGGTTGGGTGACAATGTAGGTCAACTTTTGACCCTGGCCGCTACGATCCACCAACCACCCGGGAACCGTCTGTGACCCCATTCGCAAATCACCCAACCGTCATGCTCGAGACCCTCGATGCCCGACGATCGGTCCCCAGCCGCCTGCTCGGCGCGCCCGGTCCGGACCAGGACACCCTGCTGCGCATGCTGCGCTCGGCGGTACGCGTCCCCGACCACGGAAAACGCACGCCCTTCCGCTTTCTGCGCATCGAAGGCGACGCCCGTCACGCCCTCGGCCGCTTCCTGGCCGCACGCAGTCGGGCGCGCACGCCGGACGCACCGGAGGCGGTGTTCGAAAAGGACGCCGGGCGCTTCGGTCATGCGCCGGTCATCATCGCGGTGGTGGCCCAACTGGGGCCGGACGAGAAGATTCCTGCACAAGAGCGGCTGCTGACCGCCGGCTGCGTGTGTTTTGCACTGTTGCAGGCGGCACAGGCCTGCGGCTTCGGCGCCCAATGGCTGACCGGCTGGGCCGCCTACGACCCGGAGGTGACGGCCTACCTCGGCCTGGCCGGGCACGAATCCATCGCCGGCTTCATCCATATCGGCACCGCGCAGGGCGAGGCCGCGGAGCGGGAACGGCCGGAACCATCGGCGCTGCTCACCGACTGGACGCCGGCATGAGCCCGCCGAGCTGGACGGGCCCGACCGGCGGTACCGATGCGGACGACATCCTCGACCGCGCTCTCGACGATGGCGCATCGCCACGCACCGGCCGCGAACCGCCGCCGCTGTATCTGATCGACGCCAGCATCTATGTCTTCCGCGCCTGGCACACCATGCCGAACGAGTTCACGGATACCGACGGCTGGCCCACCAACGCCGTGCAGGGCTTCACCCGCTTCCTGCTGGAGCTGGTCGAACGCGAGCGCCCGCGGCATATGGCGATCGCCTTCGATGAAGCGCTGGACAGCTGTTTCCGCAACGCCATCTACCCGGCCTACAAGGCCAACCGCGAGCCGGCGCCGGAGGAGCTGCGCCGGCAGTTCGCGCACTGCAAGGCGGTCTGCGCGGCGCTCGGCCTGCAGGTGCTGGCGCATACCGACTACGAGGCCGACGACCTGATCGGCAGCGCGATCGTCGCCGCCCGCACGCTGGGCCACCGCGGCATCATCGTGTCCGCCGACAAGGACCTCTCGCAGCTTCTGCACGTCGGCGACGAGCAGTGGGACTACGCGCGCAACCAGCGCTGGGGCGCGCACGGCGTGCGCGCGCGGCATGGCGTGGACGCGCACCAGATCGCCGATTACCTGGCGCTGTCGGGCGATGCGATCGACAACATCCCCGGCGTGCCCGGCATCGGCGCCAAGACCGCGGCCACCCTGCTCTCGCACTTCGGCGATCTCGACAGCCTGCTGGCGCGGGTGGACGAAGTGGAATTCCTGAGCTTCCGCGGCGCGAAGCAGGCCGCGGCCAAGCTGCGCGCACACAGCGAGGCCGCCCTGCTCTACCGCCGCATCACCACCATCGCCTGCGACGCCCCGCTGGGCGAAGCCGCGCCGGCCTTCCATCGCGGCGGCGGCGCGCAGGCCGACCTCGACGCGGTGTGCGAGCGCCTGCGCTTCGGTCCACTGACCCGACGCCGGCTGTATGCGGCGGCGGGGCTGGACTATGCGCCGCCGGCGTCTCCCGATTCTTTCTGAAAAACGAGCCCTCATGAACGACGACGCACGGCACGACGACGCCACACATCCGCATGGCCCTGCGGACGAGCTGCTGTACGAAGGCCGCTGGCTGCGCCTCAAGCAACGCGGACAATGGGAATACTGCGAGCGCACCCACGGCAAGGACGGCATGGCGGTCATCATCGTCGCGGTGACGCCGCAGGATGAGGTGCTGTTCGTCGAGCAGTACCGGGTGCCGCTGGGCGCGCGCACCATCGAGATGCCGGCCGGGCTGGTGGGCGATCTCGCCCACGGCGACGGGATCGAGGACAGCCTGGAATCCGCCGCGCAGCGCGAATTGGCCGAGGAAACCGGCTGGTTCCCGCACAAGGTCGAGGTGCTGCTGGTCGGTCCCACCTCCTCGGGCATGAGCAACGAGCGCATCGCCTTCGTCCGCGCCACGCAGTTGGAGAAGGTGGGCGACGGCGGCGGCGTGGCCGGCGAGGACATCACCGTGCACACCATCCCGCGCGCCGAGGCGCCGGCCTGGCTGGCGCAGAAGGGCCGCGAAGGCTACGAACTCGACCTCAAGCTCTGGGGCGGGCTGTGGATGATCGAGCGCGATCCGGATGGGACGCCGGCAGGCTGATCCCTCGCCTCGCCGCCCCCTCAGCCGTCCTGTAGAGCCGAGCGCAGCTCGGCTGCGCATCTTTACCGGAGGCATCCGCAGCCGAGCTGCGCTCGGCTCTACAGGCCGGGGCGCAGCCGAGCTGCGCTCGGCTTTGCGGGTCGCTTCGGTCGGGCCGCCGCTGTCCGCCGCTGTTTCGATCGCACGGCCCGACGCGGCCTCACCCCGCCATCAAGGCTTCGGTCTCCTCCGCCGAGCGCGGCAGCGCGTCGGTCAGCACCTTGTGTCCGTCCTTGGTGATCAGCACATCGTCCTCGATGCGGATGCCGATGCCGCGCCATTTCGCCGGCACCGAGGTGTCGTCGGCGTTGATGTACAACCCGGGTTCGATGGTGAACACCATGCCCGGCTCCAGCAGCCGCGATTCGCCGTCGATGCGGTATTCGCCCACGTCGTGCACGTCCAGGCCCAGCCAGTGGCCGGTCTTGTGCAGATAGAAGCGCTTGTAGTGGCCGTCGGCGATGTTCTGTTTCAGCGTGCCCTTGAGCAGGCCCAGCGACAGCAGGCCCTCGGTGAGAGTTTCCACCGCGGCGGTGTGCCCGGCCTCGTAGGCCACGCCTGGCCGCGCCTGCGCCAGCGCGGCGGCCTGCGCGGCACAGACCAGGTCGTGCAGCGCGCGCTGTTCCTTGGAAAACCGCCCGTCGACCGGGAAGGTGCGGGTGATGTCGGCGGCGTAGCCGCGGTATTCGGCGCCGGCGTCGATCAACACCAGATCGCCGGCCTTCGCCTGGGCACGGTTGGCGTGGTAGTGCAGGACGCAGGCATTGGCGCCGGCACCGACGATGCTGCCGTAGGCCGGTTCGGCGTCGTGACGGCGGAAGACATGCTCCAGCGCCGCCTGCAGTTCGTATTCGTGGATGCCCGGCCGGGCCACGGCCATCGCCGCGCGGTGCGCCTCGATGCTGATGTCGGCCGCGCGCTGCATGAGTTTGAGCTCCTCGCGGTCCTTGAACAGGCGCATCTCGTCCAGCAGGTGACCCAGCTCCAGGAATTCGTGCGGTGGCTGCGCGCCCATCTTCACCAGCGCACGGACGCGGTTCACCCAGCCGATCAGCTTGAGATCGAAGTCGGTGTCGCGGCCGAAGTGGTAGTACACGCGGGTGCGGCCTTCGAGCAGGCCGGGCAGGATCTCGTCCAGATCGTCGATGGGATAGGCATCGTCCATGCCGTAACCCTCGACCGCCCCCTCGGGGCCGGCACGCGGACCGTCCCAGGCCTCGCGCTGCGGGTCGCGTTCGCGGCAGAACAGCAGGGCCTCGCCGTGGGCGCGGCCGGGGATCAGCACCAGCACCGCCTCCGGCTCGCCGAAACCGGTCAGATACCAGAAATCGGAGTCCTGACGGTAGGGGTAATGGGTGTCCCGGCTGCGGATACGCTCGGGCGCCGACGGGATGACCACGATGGCGTCGTCGCCGGCCATCCGCATCAGCTGACGGCGGCGACGAGCATAGGTGCGGGCGGCGATGCCGGTGGCAGGTGGCGTCGGGACGGCGGTGCTCAACTGTGCGGACATTCCGGAACCTGTCGTTGGAACCTGTCGTTGCCCACGAGGGCGGTGGTGTCAGTGCAGGCGCCCGCGATGGCGCGGGCCCAGCACGCAGTCGCCGTGCATCAGCAGGGCGGCCACGCGCACGAATTCCTCGATCTCGACCAACGCCTGCTCGTCCTCTTCGTCGCCGTCTTCCTGGCCGGTGGCGGCGGCGAGACGGGCGAGGTCCTGCAGCGCTTCGGCGCTCTCTTCGGACAGCGGCGGGCGCTCCCCCGCGGCCAGACCGAAGCCGCCGAGGAAGCCGCGGCACCAGTCGAACAGGCCGTCGCTGCGCACCTGCAGGCTCGCATCGGCCTCGGGCAGGAGCAGGTCCAGGCCGAAGTCGCGGTCCTCGAAGTGCCTGGCCGTGGTGCGCGCGAGATGATCGAGGGTGTCGCCTTCGGCGGGCTCGGCCAGATCCGGATCAGCCAACACCCGTCCCAGCCAGCCCTTCAGCGCGCCGCCGCCGGCCAGCCAGCCGCAGAGCGCACCGTGCAGCTCGGCCGCAGTGACGCCCAGGCCAGCATCGCGGATCGCGCGTTCGACCTCGGCGTGGGCAGGTAGCGAGCGGTCGGCAGGGGCTTCGGACATCGGGCAGGCGGAGGCGATCGGGCGTGTGCGCAGTGTACACGCGGCGCAGAGCGGGTCGCGGATCGGAAGGGCGAACGCAGGCGGCCTGAGCATCCCGCGCAAGGCGTCCCGGCGAGGCATCGCCGCCACGTAGAAGCCGGGCGCATGCGGCCAGGCCGGGAGGAGCCGGCGCCCTTCGCTGCGGTGCTGTCCGGGGACGGACAGGCCGTGGCCGAATATCTTCGATGAATTCGCTCCGCCGGGTTTCACAAAGCCGCTGCACGCGCCTACACTGCAGGTCCAGGGGGCGCTGGCACCGCCGGAGGCCAGATGTCGTTGAGCCGGATCGCGACCGAACATGTGATGACGCTGGTGCTCGCCATCGTCGCGCTGTCGGCCGTCGCCGGCGGGTGGCTGCTGTTCCGCAGACTGCAGCGCGAGCGCACCCAGACCCGGCAACTGCGCGAACGCGAGGAACGCCTCAAACTGGCGCTGTGGGCATCCTCCGAGCAGTACTGGGACTTCGATCTGGACACCGGCACCATGTGCCGCATGTGGGTGGATACCCCCGCCCCCGGCAGCGAACTGCAGGTCGCCACCTTCACCGAGCGCCAGCACCGCATCCATCCCGACGACCTGCCCGCCGTACAGGCCAGGCTGCGCGCGCACCTGCGCGGCGAAACCGAGCTGTTCCTGTCCGAACATCGCATCCTCGCCGAGGACGACCAGTGGTTCTGGGTGCGCGCACGCGGGCGGATCGTGGAGCGCGGCCCCGACGGCCGTGTGCGGCGGATCGCCGGCACCGCCCGCAACATCACCAACGTGCGCCAAGCCGACCGCGAACGCCGCATCGCGCTGGCCGTGCTGCGCAGCATGGACGAGGCGGTCGCGGTGCTGGACAGCAACTTCGACTTCATCTCGATCAACCCGGCCTTCACCCGCACCGTGGGCTATACCGAAGGCGAGATCATCGGCCAGAACGCCAGCCTGCTCGACAGCAGCCAGCACGACGCCGCCTTCTACCAGCGCATCCGCCAGAAACTGCAGACCGAAGGCCACTGGGCCGGCGAGATGTGGCAGCGGCGCAAGAACGGCCAGGAATTCCTGTGCGCGATCCAGACCCTGATCACCCAGGTGGCGCAGGGCGAGCCGCAGGTGTTCATCGCCGTGCTCAGCGACATCACCCAGCAGAAGCGCGCCGAGCAGGAGCTGCGCTACCTGGCCAATTTCGACACGCTCACCAATCTGCCCAACCGCGCCCTGCTCTCGGAACGGCTCTCGCGCGCGATCGTGCGTGCGCGCCGGCAGAACGGCCGGGTGGCGGTGCTATTCCTCGACCTGGACCGGTTCAAGGACATCAACGACTCGCTCGGCCACACCGCCGGCGACCGCATCCTGCGCGCGGCGGCGATGCGCCTGCAGCAGACCGTCGGCGAGGAGCAGACCGTCGCGCGCCTGGGTGGCGACGAGTTCACCGTGGTGCTGGAGAACACCGTCGAGCCCGGCGACGCCGATCGCATCGCGCGCGAGATCATCACCGCCTTCGAAGCGCCGCTGACCCTCGACGAACGCCAGGAAGTGGTGATTTCGCCCTCGATCGGCATCAGCCTCTACCCCGATCACGGCCAGGTGCCGACCGAGCTGCTGAAGCAGGCCGACACCGCGATGTACCAGGCCAAGGCGATGGGCCGCCGCACCTTCGCCCGCTACGACGACAGCATGGAGATCGCCAACCGCCAGCGCGCGCAGATCGCCGGCGCCCTGCACAAGGTGCTGGACCGCGGCGAACTGCGTCTGGTGTACCAGCCGCGCCTGGATCTCGCCCGGCAGCGGATCGTCGGCGTGGAAGCGCTGCTGCGCTGGACCAGCGGCGAATACGGCGAAATCCCGCCGGCACAGTTCATTCCGCTGGCCGAAGAGAGCGGCATGATCCTGGAGATCGGCGAATGGGTGCTGCGCGAGGCCTGCCGCACCCTGCAGGGCTGGCGCAGCCGCGGTGGAGAAGGGCTGAGCGTGGCGGTGAACGTGTCCGGGCTGCAATTGCTGCGCGGCGACTTCGCCGAAGTGGTGAGCCGCGCACTGGCCGACACCGGCCTGCCGCCGGACGGACTGGAACTGGAACTCACCGAGAGCGTGCTGATGGCCAACGCCGAGCAGGCGCTGGACAAGCTCGCACGGATCCGCGCACTGGGCGTGTCGCTGGCGGTGGACGACTTCGGCACCGGCTATTCGTCCCTCGCCTACCTGCAGCGTCTGCCGCTGAACACGCTGAAGATCGACAAGGCCTTCATCCACCATCTGGACCAGGACAGCGGCGACACCGCCATCACCACCACCATCATCGCGATGGCGCATTCGCTGGGCCTGACCGTGGTGGCCGAGGGCGTGGAAAGCGAGACCCAGATGCGCTTCCTGCGTCACTACGGCTGCGACGAAATCCAGGGGCACTGGCTGTCGCGGCCGATCGATCCCGACCGCTGTCTTGAATTCATTCGCCACTGGGCCCCCGGCGGCCCGGTGCCCGTGGCCCAATCGCGCTGAGCGCCGCCACGCCGGCCCCGCAGGGCGCCGGCTTGACCGCCGCAACGCACCTGCTATCGTGCCCCCAGATGGACACACCCGACCTGATCGCCGAACTGCGCAGCCTCACCGCACGGGTCGAGGCCCTGGCCCAGCGCGTCCAGCGCCTCGGCGAGGAGAACCGCAGCCTGCAGCTCCAGCAGGAGCAGCTGGCCGGGGAACGCGCTCAACTCCTGGCCAAGAACGAGCAGGCGCGCACGCGGGTCGAGGCGATGATCGCCCGCCTGAAGTCGCTGGAACAGCACACCTGAACGGGCCCGGGGCATGAGCGCCAGCAACGAAGCGGTCAACATCCGCATCCTCGACCGCGAATACACCGTCGGCGTGCCCGCCGAGGAACGCGAAAGCCTGCTGGCCGCCGCGCGCGTGCTGGAGGAGAAGATGCGCGAAGTCCGCGGCGGCAACCGCATCGCAGCGGTCGACCGCGTGGCCGTGCTCGCCGCACTCAACCTCGCCCACGAGCTGCAGCAGCTGCGCACCGAGCAGCGTGCCCGCGAACGCGAGCTCACCCAGACCCTGGCCGCGCTCAACCGGCGTCTGGACGCACTGGGCGAGTGAGCCGCACTGCAATCGCGGCGGCGGCCCCGCGATGAATCCTCGCTGACCTCGCGAGCGACGCGCATCCGCGCGAAACGCCGTGTTTCCGTGCGATGCCGACAAAAGGCGCACGCATGCCCTTGCGTCGTCGGTGTGCGTCCCTATACTGGCGTGGCGTCCTCTGCCGTGTACGACGGCATGCGCAAACATTCGCCTTGTCCCTTAATGACGACCGCGGGGGCGCAGCGGAATCCGGGTGTGCAGGTCCGCCACGCAGCGGGAAGCCCGATGGAGTCCAAGCGTCCCCACTTGAACCCCGGGTTCAAGGTCGTTTCGCAGGCATCGTCATGGCGGAGGATGCATTGATTTCCACGGCCGGCCCGCGCTCCCGCGCGGGCCGCGTCGTTTCCGGCGCAAGCATCTGCGGCATGCGCACTCCGGCAGACGGGCGCGGGTCTTGCGGGCTCCGTCTTGCGGGATACGCATTGCGCGTCCGCAAACGCAGACCTCGAACCGCAGGCCTGCGTGCGCAACGGGCATCCACTGCCGTCGCACACGACCGCGCTTTGCCCGCCCGCTGACCCATCGCGCACAATAGCCCGCCTCCCCGACGCCCTTTCGCCATGCAGCAGCCCGATACCGACGCCGCCGAACGCAAGCGCCTGCGCCGCGCCCTGCGCGAGACCCTGCGCGCGCGCCGCCGCGGCCTGAGCCCGGCCGAGCGCATCGCCGCGGCAGAGGCGGTGGCCACGCGGTTGCTCGGCCTGCCCTGGGCGCCGCGACGCGGCCATGTGGCCGGTTACTGGGCCAGCGACGGCGAACTGGCACTGCACGTGTGGCAGCTGCGCCTGCCGCCCGAAGTGCGCTACTGCCTGCCGGTGCTGGGCGATGACGACCGCCTGCTTTTCGCGCCCTGGCGCGCGGGCGAGCCACTGGCGACCAACCGCTACGGCATCCCCGAACCCGAGCGCCTGGACGACGCCCTGCCTGCGGACGCGATGGATCTGATCGTGCTGCCGCTGGTGGGCTTCGATGCCACCGGGCAGCGGCTGGGCATGGGCGGCGGCTGGTACGATCGCACCCTCGCCTTCCGCCGCGACCGCGCAGCGCCGCCGCATCTCGTCGGCGTCGGCTTCGAGGCGCAACGCCTCGCGTCGCTGCATGCCGAGCCGTGGGACGTGCCGCTGGATGCGGTCTGCACCGAAGCCGACACCCTCCTCTTCCCCGAGCGCCCGTCCGTCACCGCATGAGCACACGCACCCGCTACTGGCTGATGAAGTCCGAACCCGACGACTTCTCCATCGACGACCTCGCCCGCGTGCAGGTCGAGCCCTGGACCGGCGTGCGCAACTACCAGGCGCGCAATTTCATGCGCCAGATGCAGGTGGGCGACGGCGTGCTGTTCTACCACTCCAACGCCAAGGTGCCGGGCGTGTACGGCATCGCCGAAGTCGCCTGCACGGCCTACCCGGACCCCACCCAGTTCGAGCGGAAGTCCAAGTACTTCGACGAGAAGGCGACGCGCGAGCAGCCGCGCTGGGACCTGGTGGACGTGCGCTACGTCCGCACCCTGAAGCGCCCGCTGTCGCTCGACGAGATCCGCGAACACGCCGACGCCCTGGGCGAGGACTTCGCCCTCCTGCGCAAAGGCAACCGCCTGTCGGTGCTGCCGGTGACCGCGGCGCAGTGGAAGACACTGCTGGCGTTGGAGTGATTTTGACGGGATTCGTGGGTCGGGACTCTTGGTGCGGGATTCGGGATTCGGGATTGGGGATTCGCAAAAGCCTCGAACCGGACCCATGATGCCGATCAGCTCTCCCGAATCCGCTTCCCCGAATCCGCTTCCCCGAATCCCGAATCCCGAATCCCGAATCCCGAATCCCGAATCCCGAACCACGGCCCCACCCCATGACCGAACAAAAACGCCTCGCCGCCGAAAAGGCCCTCGAATTCGTCGAAGACGGGATGATCGTCGGCGTCGGCACCGGCAGCACCGTCGCCTATTTCATCGATGGCCTCGCCCGCATGCGGCACCGCATCGCCGGCACGGTCTCCAGTTCCGAGCAGAGCACCGAGCGGCTGCGTGGGCACGGGATCGAGGTGATGGAGCTCAACCACACCGGGCCGCTGCAGCTGTATGTGGACGGTGCCGACGAGTGCGACCCGCACAAGCGCCTGATCAAGGGCGGCGGCGCGGCGCTGACCCGCGAGAAGATCATCGCCGAGGCCAGCGAACGCTTCGTGTGCATCGTCGACGCGAGCAAGCAGGTGCCGGTGCTCGGCCGCTTCCCGCTGCCGGTGGAGGTGATCCCGATGGCGCGCAGCCTGGTGGCGCGCGAGATCGTGCGTCTGACCGGCGGCCAGCCGGTGTGGCGCGACGGGGTGGTGACCGACAACGGCAACTGGATTCTGGATGTGCACAACCTGTCGATCGTCGACCCGGTCGCGACCGAACAGGCGCTCAACCAGGTGCCCGGCGTGGTCTGCGTGGGCCTGTTCGCGCGTCGCCCGGCCGATGTGGTGATCGTGGGCGGCGAGCCGCCGACGGTGCTGTAAGCGTACGGCCGCCGCGCACGGCGCTCTCGCACGGCCGGCGGCGCGGGCGCCGTCGAGACCTGTAGAGCGGATCGCAGATCCGCTGGGCAGGCATGCGGGATACGCATCGGCCGGTCTCGATCCGCGCTCGGGGCGAATGCGACGCGGCATCGGGCCGCGGTGGCGCCTGGTGCCCGTCGCGACGTGCCGAGGCAGCGGATCTGCGATCCGCTCTACAGGAGGCAAGGATCCGGTGCGGCCATCAGGGCGTCGCATCATCCCGTGCGACGGCACGGCGGGATAATGCCTGCCCTGCTCCGGCAGCCGACGGCGAACGGCACCTGAGCGCTCCCTGCGGCCCGTTGGGGCGGAGACCGCAGCCACGCCGCCCTGCTCCGGCAGGTGCGGGCGCCGCGAGACCGCCCCGATGACCCTGCGCTGCCTGTTCGTCGACTTCAATTCCTATTTCGCTTCGGTCGAACAGCAGGACGACCCGCAGCTGCGCGGGCGCCCGGTCGGCGTGGTGCCGGTGATGGCCGAAACCACCTGCTGCATCGCCGCCAGCTACGAGGCCAAGGCCTTCGGGGTGAAGACCGGCACGCCGGTCTGGGAAGCGCGGCAGAAATGCCCCGACATCGTGCTGCTGCCCGCCCGGCCCGCACGCTACGTCGAGCTGCACCACGCGCTGATGGACGCCATCAACGACTGCATCCCGCGGGGCAAGACCGAATCCATCGACGAAGTGCCGTGCTGGCTGATCGGCCGCGAGCGCCAGCGCGAGAACGCCGAGGAGATCGCGCTGCGGATCAAGCGCACGCTGGTGGAGCGCGGGTATGACGCCATCCGCTGCTCGATCGGCATCGCGCCCAACAAGTTCCTGGCCAAGACCGCCTCGGACATGCGCAAGCCCGACGGGCTGACCGTGCTCGAACAGGCCGATCTGCCGCATGCTCTGCATGGGCTTGAGCTGCGCGACTTCTGCGGCATCGGCCCGTCGATGGAGCAGCGCCTGCGCCGCGCCGGCATCGCCACCGTCGCCCAGCTGTGCGCGGCGACGCGCGAGCACCTGCGCGCGGCCTGGGGCAGCGTGGAGGGCGAGCGCTTCTGGCTGCAGCTGCGCGGGTTCGAACTGCCCGAACGCAAGAGCGAGCGCGCCTCGGTCGGCCATTCGCATGTCCTCGGCCCGGAGCTGCGCAGCTACGACGGCGCGCGCTCGGTGCTGTTCAAGCTGCTGGCGAAGGCGGCGATGCGCCTGCGCGACGAGGAATTCCTCGCCGGCGGGCTGTCGATCCGCATCCGCTTCGTCGGCATGGAGCAGCGTTTCGAGCGCGACCTCGCCTTCGCGCCGCTCGACGACACCCCCACGCTGCTGAAACTGCTGGGCGACGCCCTGCGCCCGCTGGAGCGCGCGCTCGCGCGCGGGCGCTGGAACCCGCAGCGCCATCCGCCGCTGTCGGTGTCGACGACGCTGGTGCGGCTGGAGGCGCGCGGCGCGGTCAGCGGCGAGCTGATGGACGCGCGCCGGCGCAGTCGCGACATGAGCGCGGTGCTGGACGCGGTGAACCGCCGCTACGGCAACAACGCGCTGTATTTCGGCGCGATGCAGAACGCGCTGGCGCAGCACGCCGCGCCGATGCGCATCGCCTTCGGCCAGATCCCGAAGACCGCGCTGGAGGAGGACGCGCTCGACACGCACGAGCGCAGCGATGCAGCCGACGGCCACGAACTGTGGCTGAAACGCGAGCGCCAGTTCAAGGTGATGGCCGAAGCCGCGCATCGCGACGCACGCGACAAGTCGCGCCGTCCCGCCGCGAGACCGTAGGGTGCAGTGAGCCCGGCGAACTGCACCACCACGCTCTCAACGCAGCGGCGGCGGATACACCCGTCCCTCGCGCAGCGGCCGGAAACACGGCGTCTGCGCGTAGAAGGCAGCACACTGATCCGGATGCCAGCCGGGAATCCCCGACAGCGGCAGCGGGCGCAGCTCCGCCGGATCGCGCAGCGCGCGCCCGTCGGCGATGGCATCGACCACCGCGTGCAACGCCGACGCGTCGTCGCTCTCCGACGCCTGCAGCACGACCAGACACTTCGCCACCGGATGCAGGCCGGGAAGCAGCATCAGCTCCGGCAGCGCATGCCCCACCGTGGCGACGATCGCGATGCGGCCGTCGCGCCAGGCGTCGGCGTGCGCGTGGAACAGCCCCGACCAGTCGTGCGCGTCCCACAGCGCCAGCAGCGCGGGATCGCGCACCGCGAGCACCGCGCCGGCCTCGTCGAACTGGGCGATGGCGTCCTGCACGCGGTCGCGCCGGCCGGCGCCGGTCTGCGCCACCTGCGCGGCGTGACGGGCGTTGAGCGCGCGCTTGAGCCGCGGCTGCGCGCACCAGACCGCGGCGTTGAACAGGTCGTGCCAGTTGCCGAAGCGGGTGGCGATGCGGCCGTGCGTGGCGATGCGGAGTTCGTAGTGCAGGCCGTCGGCCAGCAGCGCGTCGTCCTGTTCGACCAGACGCATGCGCGGTTCGCCCAGGCCGGCCTCGCGCCAGGCCGCGGCGAGCGCTGCGCCCATCGTCGTCACCGCAGGCCAGTCTTCGGCCCGCAGCCAGTCGCGCCACGGCGCCATCCACGCGTAGAGCGGGTGCGCGAAACGCGCGGGGTCGACGTCGGCGCGCGCGGGCGCCACGAAACGTCGCTTGCTCATCGGCGCACGGGCGTCGCGTCGGCGGCGGGTCAGTCGTCGAACACGACTTCGCCGAACAGGTCGTGCTCGTCGCTGCCCATGATCTCGACATCGACGAATTCGCCGACCTTCAGCCCGGCTTCGAAGCCGTTCTGGATCTGCACCAGGCCGTCGATCTCCGGCGCATCGGCCATCGAACGCGCGATCGCCAGCTCGCCGTCGAGCGCATCGACCAGACAGCGCTGCACGCTGCCGATCTTCGCTTCCAGCCGGTCGGCGGAAATCTGCGCCTGGCGCGCCATGAACCGCGCGAGGCGCTCCTGCTTCACCTCCTCCGGCACCGGGTCGGGCAGCGCGTTGGCGGCGGCGCCCTCCACGGGCGAATAGGCGAAGGCGCCGACGCGGTCGAGCTGGGCCTCGTCGAGGAAGTCCAGCAGCGCCTCGAATTCGGCCTCGGTCTCGCCCGGGAAGCCGACGATGAAGGTGCTGCGCACGGTCAGCTCCGGGCACACCGCGCGCCAGCGCTGGATGCGCTCCAGCGTCTTGTCCACCGCGCCGGGGCGCTTCATCAGCTTGAGCACGCGCGGGCTGGCGTGCTGGAACGGGATGTCGAGATACGGCAGCAGCTTGGGCGTGCCGTCCGCGTGGCGTTCGGTCATCAGCGGAATGATGTCGTCGACATGCGGATACGGGTAGACGTAGTGCAGGCGGGTCCACACGCCGAGTTCGGACAGGCCTTCGCACAGCGCCTTCATCCGCGTCTGGTAGGCGCGGCCGTGCCATTCGCGCTCGGCGTATTTCACGTCGACACCGTAGGCACTGGTGTCCTGCGACACCACCAGCAGCTCGCGCACGCCGCCCATCACCAGTTTTTCGGCCTCGCGCAGCACCGAATCGACCGGGCGCGAGACCAGGTCGCCACGCATCGAGGGGATGATGCAGAAACTGCAGCGGTGGTTGCAGCCTTCGGAAATCTTCAGATAGGCGTAGTGCTTCGGGGTGAGCTTCACGCCCACCGTTTCCTCCAGCCGGCTCGGGATCAGGTCGACGAAGGGGTCGTGGGTGGGCGGCAGCGCCGCGTGCACCGCCGACATCACGCTGACGTAGTCCTGCGGGCCGGTGATGGCGAGCACGCCCGGATGCGCCTCGCGGATCTGCTCGGGGCGCTTGCCCAGGCAACCGGTGACGATGACCTTGCCGTTCTCGGCCATGGCCTCGCCGATGGCGTCCAGCGACTCCTCCACCGCGGAATCGATGAAGCCGCAGGTGTTGACCACCACCACGTCGGCGTCATCGTAGGTCTGGACGATGTCGTAGCCCTCCACCCGCAGCTGGGTGAGGATGCGTTCGGAATCGACCAGGGCCTTCGGGCAGCCGAGGCTGACGAAGCCGACTTTGGGGGCAGCGGATGCGGGCATGAGAATGGGCCGGCGACGGTGCCGACAGGGGACGGAAACGGGGCGGCAGTATACCCCCGGCGGTGCACCCGGCCGCCGGCGGGCGTAGGATTCGAGGAAGACGACAGCGGAGCGCGCGCGATGAGTCAGTGGATCCCCCTGAGCACTCCCGAAGGCCCGGTGCGGGCCTGGCTGGCGCGTCCGGACGGGCCGCCGCTCGGTGCCGTGGTGGTGGTGCAGGAGATCTTCGGCGTCAACGCCCACATCCGCGCGGTGGCCGACCGCTTCGCCGCCGCGGGATTCACCGCGATGGCGCCGTCGCTGTTCGACCCGGTCCAGCCGGACGTGGAGCTGCACTACGACGGCGAGGGCGTGGGCCGCGGCCGGGACTACGCCGCCAGCCTCGGCTTCGAGCGCGCGCTGCGCATCGTGAGCGCGGCCTCGCGCTGGCTGCACGAGTCCGGGCACCGCGTGGCGGCGGTCGGCTTCTGCTGGGGCGGCACCGTGGCGATGCTGGCCAACACCCGGCTGCATCTGCCTTCGGTGACCTACTACGGCGGGCGCAGCGTGCCCTTCCTGGGCGAGCCCGCCCGCGCGCCGATGCTGTTCCATTTCGGCGAACACGACCCGCTGATCCCGCCGGAAGACGTGCAGAAGCACCGGCTGCACCACCCCGAGGCCGCGATCCACGTCTACCCGGCCGGGCACGGCTTCAACTGCGACCAGCGCGCCGACTACGACCAGGACAGCGCCGCGCTGGCCTGGGAACGCACCCTCGCCTTCCTTGAGGAGCATCTGTCGTGAGCCGACACCATGACGCACCGCCCGGCTGGCACCTGCACCCGCAGCTGGCCGAGGACACCCACCCGCTGGCCCACCTCGCCCTGTCCGAACTGCGGCTGATGGACGACGCCAACCACCCCTGGCTGATCCTGGTGCCGCGCGTGGCCGATGCGACGGAACTGCTCGATCTCGACCACGACCAGCAGGCGCAGCTGATGCGCGAGATCGACGGCATCGGCCGCCTCCTGCAGCGCGCGTTCAAGCCGGACAAACTCAACGTGGCCGCGCTCGGCAACATGGTGCCGCAGCTGCATGTACACGTGATCGCGCGCTACCGCGACGACATCGCCTGGCCGCGCCCGGTCTGGGGCACTGCCACCGCCCAGCCCTACTCGCCAGAAGCGCTGGTGGAACGCGTGGAGCGCCTGCGCGCAGCGCTGGCGGGCTAGCAGGCTGTTGAAAAACAGCCTGATAACGCAGCCAAGGATGGCTGCGACGACGAGGCAAACGCGCAAGCGATTGATTCGTCGGCAGCCAGTCCGGACACGTGCCGGACTGGCGACTTGAAAAACGCGCACGATGCGCGTTTTTCAACACCCTGCTAGGGAAGGTCTGAACAACTCCATCCCGGAGTCGTTCAGACGTCGCGGACTCAGGCAAAGCCTGAGTCCGCTCACGCCAAATCAATCGCTTGCGCGATCGATTTGCGAGCGCGCCATCCATGGCGCGCGGAACCTCTGAAATGATCAGAGGTTCCCTAGGGCCTGCAGCTACGAACGAATGCAGAAGCGATCAGCGCGCCTTCACCACACGCGTCTTCGCGATGTGATCGTGGCCGCAGCGGCGATCTGCGCGGAATATCAGCAACACATTGGCGAGCCCGAGCACGACATTGAGGAACGGCAGCTGGCTGACAATGTGTACCGGGAGATAGCGCGCCGCCAACAGATTGATCAGCGTCGGCTGACCGCCCTGCAGATCGACGATGCGGATACCGAGCAATCGTTTGCCCCAGGTCTGGGCCGTCTTGTGCAGCGGATAAGCCTGGACGAGAACGAAGACGATGAAACCGATCGCGGCCCACATCGCCTGGGTCATGATCGGCACCTGTTCGCCACGCATGCCAGCCTCGAAGGCCATCGTCCAATACCCACCGAGGTACATGACCGGGCCCATGATCGCAAAGGCGATGACCCCGTCGATCAACGCGGCGCCAAGACGCTCGCCTCGCTCGGCGAGAGCGGTTTCCTGCACGGAATCGACCAAGGACGCCGATGGCGCGGTATAGGGATTGTGTTCGTCGCTCATCTTGTCGTCTCGGTCGATGCAAATGACGGGAACCGCATTACGCGGCGCAGCCGCCGCCTCAGGTCCGCGGCAGGGTGACGCCGGTCTGGCCCTGGTACTTGCCGCCGCGGTCCTTGTAGGAGGTCTCGCAGACCTCGTCGGACTGGAAGAACAGCATCTGCGCCACGCCCTCGTTGGCGTAGATGCGCGCCGGCAGCGGCGTGGTGTTGCTGAATTCGAGCGTGACGTGACCTTCCCACTCCGGTTCCAGCGGCGTGACGTTGACGATGATGCCGCAGCGCGCGTAGGTGCTCTTGCCCAGGCACACCACCAGCACGTCGCGCGGGATGCGGAAATACTCCACGGTCCGCGCCAGCGCGAAGGAATTGGGCGGGATGATGCACACGTCCGACTCCACGTCGACGAAGCTGCCGCTGTCGAAGTGCTTGGGGTCGACGATGGTGGAATTGATGTTGGTGAACACCTTGAACTCGCGCGAGCAGCGCACGTCGTAGCCGTAGCTGGAGGTGCCGTAACTGACGATGCGCTGGCCGTCGGCGGCATGCTTCACCTGCCCGGGCTCGAAGGGTTCGATCATGCCCTGCGCTTCGGCCATGCGCCGGATCCAGCGGTCGCTCTTGATGCTCATGCGGTGCCTTCTGTCTTCGCGGGCCGGGCCCGGGCGGTCGGAATGGGCGGCCATTCTACGGGATCGGCCTCGTGGAGGCCCGGCCCCGGATGCCGCCTTCGGATTGGACAGCCCGGAAACGCCGAAGGCCCGGGATCCCGGGCCTTCGGACGCCGCAGCGCGCGCCGCGGCAGTGGGCGACAGCCCGGAACGTCAGAAGCCGGTGACGTTCAGGCGGCCGTTGGTGACCACTTTGCCATTGCAGGACGCGGTGGCCGTGGCGCTGCCCAGGATCGCGGCCTTGATCTGCGCCGCGGTCGCACCCGGGCGGGCCGAAGCGTAGAGCGCCGCGGCGCCGGCCACGTGCGGGCTGGCCATCGAAGTGCCGCTGTAGCTGGCGTAGGCAGAGATCACCTTGCCCTTCGAGCTGCGCGGCACGGTGGACGTCACGGCCGAGCCCGGCGCACAGATGTCCACCGTGGTGGCGCCGTACTGCGAATAGCTGGCCAGCGCGCCGGTGCTGGTGAGCGCAGCCACCGCGATGATGTTGGCGTTCGGGTAGTTCGACGGGTAGCTGGCGGTGGTGTCGTTGTTGGCGCCGGAGTTGCCGGCAGCCGCGACGAAAAGGATGCCGGCCTGGTTGGCGCGCTCGATGGCATCCTGCAGGCCCTGCGAGAAGCCGCCGCCGCCCCATGAATTGTTGGTGGCGACCAAGTTCAGTCCATGACGGGTCTTCAGGTCGGTGAAATAGTCGACGGCCTTGATCGCGTTGGCGGTCGTGCCGCCGCGGCTGCCGAGGAACTTGGCGCCCATCAGCTTGACGTTCCAGCACACGCCGGCCACACCCGTGCCGTTGCCGCCGACCGCACCGATGGTGCCGGCCACGTGGGTGCCGTGGTCGTCGCCGGCGCCGTCGAACAACGAGCTGTTGTTGCCGTCGAAGTCCCAGCCGTAGATGTCATCGACGTAGCCGTTGCCGTCGTCGTCGACGCCGTTGCCGGCGATTTCGCCCGGGTTGGTCGCGGCGTTGGCGGCCAGATCCTCATGCGAGAACATGTAGCCCTCGTCGATCACACCGACGTAGACGTTGCCACAGCTGGTGTGTCCGGCGGCCCAGGCGGCGGCGGCCTGCGAACCGAACTGGTTGGCCGGGCTGGAGCCGGTGCTGTACATGCCCCACAGCGAACCGTTGGTGTACAGCGGGTCGTTGGAGACCGCGGTGTGGTTGTAGATCCAGTTCGGCTCGGCGTACTCCACGGCCGGATTGGCCGAGAGAATGCGCACGGCCGAGGCCATGTCGGTGCCGATCGGCAGACGCATCAGCGCCAGCTCGCCCCGGCCACCGCGGACGGTTTCCGCCTTCTGCGCACCGATGGCGCGGCGCAGGGAGTCCTGGGTGGCGACGTCGGCACCGTCGCGGAATTTGATGAGCAGTTCGCCCGCCTGATGCGGACGCCCCGCCTGGAGACCGGAAAGCACGGCGTCGGGACGACCACCGGCGACTGCGAGGGAAGAGAGACCGAGCGAAGCGACAACCGCAGCCGACAGCGCGGCGCGACGAAGAAAACGATCCATGGTGTGCGAATCCCCTGTTTGAAGTACTGGTGCGTGAGTGGATGACAGCAACCGGAGGCGAAGCGTCCGGCCTCCTGAATCTAGCCTGTCAACATCCACGCAACGGCGCACACGCGCACATTTCTTCAAATTGCGGAATTCGTCACGTTTCGTTCTCGCCCCGACTGCGAACGCTGCGATCCATGCACTTGATTTCACATGCAACCATGCTGCAGCGCATCACCCATGCGCGCAGTCGCACCACCGCCCGCCTCGGCGGCAACGGATGGCCGGGATCAGACCAGCGTGGCGCCGATCGTGCCGCGGGCGCGCGGACGGGCTGCGAGCGCCTCCAGCACGCGTGCGGCGATCGCGTGGTACGCCCGGGCGCCCGGCGAATCGGGGGCCGCCCGCACCACCGGCACGCCGGCATCGCCCTGCTCGCGGATCGCGGCTTCCAGTGGCAGGCTGCCGAGCAGCGGCACGCCGTACTGCGCCGCCATCCGCTCGCCGCCGCCGCTGCCGAACAGGTGCTCCACATGTCCGCACTGCGTGCACACGTGCTGGGCCATGTTCTCGACCAGCCCGAGCACCGGCACTTCGACCTTCTCGAACATACGCAGCGCCTTGCGCGCGTCGAGCGTGGCCACGTCCTGCGGCGTGGTCACCACCACCGCACCGGCCACCGGAATCT